>WPCK01264648.1_pt1 | contig 132962 bp, 138 predicted proteins | sample 5399851 | NCBI WGS metagenome assembly WPCK01 (sample SAMN12869471, study PRJNA574797) | sludge metagenome | isolation source: wastewater treatment of pH11 | place: China:Beijing | collected 2019-05-20 | reverse complement strand
TCGTGCGACGAGTAACCGCAGGAGCAGTTGGTTTTTCGTGCGACGAGTAACCGCAGGAGCAGTTGGTTTTTCGTGCGACGAGTAACCGCAGGAGCAGTTGGTTTTTCGTGCGACGAGTAACCGCAGGAGCAGTTGGCGCCTGCGGCTAGACAATTCTTGAGTTGAAAACTTATTCATTCCTCTTACAAAATTCAGTCATCAAAGGGTCACGCGAGAACGCCTTGCGTTACCTTTTGAGTAATCCTCAGCCACCAAAGGTCAAGTGAGAACGCCTTGCGTTACCTTTTGAAGCACCCTCAGCCATCAAAGGGCACGTAAGAACGCCTTGCGTTACCTTTTGAAGCACCCTCAGCCATCAAAGGGCACGTAAGAACGCCTTGCGTTACCTTTTGCAACATCCTCAGCCATCAAAGGGCACGCAAGACCGCCTTGCGTTACCTTTTGATGCACCCTCAGCCATCAAAGGGCACGTAAGAACGCCTTGCGTTACCTTTTGATGCACCTTCAGCCATCAAAGGGCACGTAAGAACGCCTTGCGTTACCTTTTGAAGCACCTTCAGCCATCATAGGGCACGTGAGAACGCCTTGCGTTACCTTTTGAAGCATACTCAGCCATCATAGGTCACGCGAGAACGCCTTGCGTTACCTTTTGAAGCACCTTCAGCCATCAAAGGTCACGTGAGAACGCCTTGCGTTACCTTTTGATGCACCCTCAGCCATCAAAGGTCACGCGAGAACGCCTTGCGTTACCTTTTGACAAACTTCTAGATCCCCCATAACCTAGATGGATCAAGTGGTGTAAATACTTTATCACCATGGATTTCTTTATGAATAATCGGGTTTTTAAATAACTCTTTTAATGAGATTTCTTCCTTCTTCTTATTTCTCTTAGAGAAATTTTTACCTTCGTTGTAATGAATCATATCTGCCATTAAAATCATCTCCTTGGAAATTTATAAAAGGTATCGTGTGTAAGAAGAAATGGAAATATGTAACGAAAATAAATGTTTATATTTACTGAAAACACAACTAATTCTTAAAGTTATCTAACAATTTTCATCTCGAAAATAAAAACAAGTGAAGCAACTTCTGCTTCACTCGTTTTCTATCGCTTCATCTAGTGGGAGCGTGATGAGAAAAGTAGTTCCCTTTCCTTCTTCACTTATTACTTCAATAGTCCCCTGATGTTGTTTTATGATATTATAGGTAACCATTAGACCTAATCCTGTTCCATTTGCTTTCGTTGTTCGAAAAGATGCACCTAAGTTGTCGATTAAATCTACTGGCATACCAATCCCATTATCTTTGATTAGAATTCGTACATTCGCCTCATTTTTTTCAATATGTATGGAAATTTCGCCATTTTGATTACAAGCTTCAATAGCATTTTTAAGTAAATTTATAAAAACTTGCTGTACCTGCGTTTTTTCACATAAGATCTTAATCTGTTCGGATAGCGGCTGAAACTCTAGTTGAATTCCACGCTTAAACAATTCCGTTTCCCATAGAAATATGACATCATGAATAATTCCGACAATATTTTCTGAACGGAATTCACTTTCTTCTTTAGGCTTAGATAAATGCAACAAGTCATTGGCAATCTTTTCGATTCGTTTCACTTCATCCTTCATGATTTCAATATACCTAGCAGAACCTTGGTATTGCATTTTCATTAAATCTAAAAATCCGTTAATAGTAGTTAAAGGGTTTCTTATCTCGTGTACGATACCAGCTGCAACTTCCCCAATCATTGAAAGCTTCTCTGCCTGGATCAAGTTATGTTCAGCTCGTTTTCTATTCGTAATATCACGAATGGTTACATGCACCATTACGCCGGCCTTCGTCAGTAAGGGAGAGCACATCGCCTCAATGTGAAACACTTCTCCGTCTGATCTTCTTGCTTTTTGTTCCATTAGCTCGGCGACTTGGCCACTAAAAGCTGCGGAAACACGCTGACGACAAATTTCATGGTATTCAGGAAGTAGATAGTACTTTAAGCGTTTTTCTACAAACTCTTCTTTCGAAACGTTAAATATTTCAAGACATTTTCTATTCACGTAAACGACATGGTCATTTTGATCTAGAATAAAATTTGCATTTAGAGAGGCATCGACAATGTCCTTAAAGTTCAGTATTTCTTCGTTCACTGTTTCTCTTATTTCCACAGTTTTGTAACCTCCCTTCTATCTCATTTTTGAAGTAATCTTAATATAGATACTTTACCACTCTTATCAGCATTGGAAAAGATGTAAAAAGACATGAAAAAATATTAACGTGGTCCGTAAACTATCGCAAAACTATATTTTACTCAATAAAGTGTGATCTTAATTGCACCACAAAATGGGGTACCATTTGTATATAAAAATGGTCCAGTTTCTAGAACTGGACCATTATTAATCTATTTCTTCAACTAAAGCATTTACTTGAATAAGCTATTGGTTTACAACAAGTTCATTGTAATATTGATTTGTTTTGTTATCCTCTAATTTTATTCCTTGATAATAATATTCTAATATTTCTTTATAGTTCCACCCTTCCTTTGCCATACTATTAGCTCCATACTGACTCATACCAACTCCATGTCCGTATCCGAGAGTTGTGAATTTGATATTATCACCCTCAATTTTAAAACTAAAATCAGTAGACCTTAAATCTAAAAGTTTCCTAAATTCATCACCCGTAAGTTCTTTTTCGTTTATTGTGATAGACGTAACTCGATTAGTTGAAGTTCTTTCAACCTTAATATCGCTTGTTAAATCAACACCAAGTTTTGACTTAAATTCTTTTGAAGTAAATTCCGTCTCTCCGATAAAACCAGGGGAATTTTTATCCCAAGGACTTGGAACACTTCTTAGATATGGCAAGGGTGCTGTCCAATAATCTTCTGAGTTCTCAGTATAACCGTTACTTATAGCAAAGAACGAAGGTTCAATAATTTCACCTTCATAAGTCATTATTAACCCTTCAGTATCGTTGACAGCTTGCGCGATTTTCTTTATATGTTTGTCATAATTATCATTTTTCCACATTTCTTGCAATTCACCCTGATTTCTATAAACCTGATGTTGGGTAGTATCAGTTATATCAGCTCCTTGTGGTAATTGCGGTAATTGTTCTTTATTTTTTAGTATTAAAAATCTCAAAATATAAGTTCTTGCACTTATAGCTTGTGCTTTTAATGCCTCCAATTCATAACTTGCAGGCATTTCAGAAGCTAAAACCCCCTTCACATATTCCTCCAAATAAACCTCTTCTATTTCTTGCTTATTCGTTCTAAAAACTGAAACGGTAATATTATCTATGCCGTACTCAGTTGTCGTATTAGTTGATAAAGCAGATGGCGATACAGGTATAGGGGCGTCGTTTCTGTTTTGGTTTTCATCATTTGAACTAAAAGCCATAACAATCACTGAAGGTATAACAAGAACAACAACGATGAAAGTTATAATAATTATCAAGAAAGGTTTCATTAAAGCCTCCATATATATATATTCTTTTTATAAATTATATGGAAAGGACAAGCATTTAGAACAATCAGTTTACGGTAATTAAACTTAGACTCCTTTTTGAAGTATTCTGCTCCGTTAACTTAAGTGCCCCTCTTCGCAAACTCAGTATAACGCCTTTCAAATTAACTAAAAATTCGATAGGCAAATTACTCTACTTTTTCTTTGTTTGAAATAGGTAACGGAACAACCCGTTAAAAAAATAACCAGCTCTCTTATTTGGAGCTGGCAATACGAAAAAAACTATATAGAGTTTTTTATTACCTCTCGCAACGACTCAATAAGCTCTTCTGACAAATCCGCGGGTAATGAACTCTGATCCTTTAATAGCCAAGAATTCATTAATTCCAGATCGGATTTTTGAAAGGTCGCACTATATTGATTTCCTTCATAGGTAAAATGAGTTGTAACATGCTCTTGATCCATCTGTTCATCGACGATCATGTGGGTAATTTCGTATGGTTTCATGCGGGCCCCTCCTCGAGTTGTTTACTACTAGGATTTGGCTATTTTGGACCATTTATACTTCTATCTTCTAAAATAGCAACACCTTGAATTTCACCAATGCCCCCGTTTCCATGAACCATTCCATACTTTACATTAGTTTCTTTTAACTTAAAATACATATCAATAAGTGCGTTTAACGAAGGGTTGTTCCAAGGGGCTCTTGCAAAGTTCATTCCTCCAGTGATCGTAACCTCATACTGCTGAAGAAACTGTGGTAACTCATCGATATTTTCAATTAGACCTGAGGCTAGTAGAAAAGCTGTTGGTATTGGTGGATAACAAGTATAGACCTCAAGGTACAAGTTTCTGTTCTTAAATTCCCTCACTACATCAACCGCAGACTGATCTGTCGCTTTTAAGAAAGCCTCTTTTAAATGCGGAAAGATCGTACCATTTTTACTAACAATCTCGTCTATGTGATGAGGTGTTCCTTTTACACTGACATATTTTACTCCTGACACTGTAATTCGATGGGAATTACCTAGTAAGTTAGATGTTTCTTCATTTGCGAGGATCAGTCCACCGGAAAAGTCGATATTTGGATTGGCACAATCTGTTAGCTTAAATAAATCAGCATGCATATCGTCTAGCTGCCTTCCTCTTTTTGAGGGAACCTCTTGGTCTAGTAACCTCTCATACGTTTGATGATAATTTTGAAACAATTGATCAGCAAAACTACGAAACTGATCTTTTGATATACCGAGTTTTATACATAACTGATGCGCTATTTCATTGTAAGATTGAATAATCGTATAGCTTTCAAAAATACTCATCGCCTTGGTGACTTCTTCTTTTCCATATTTCCGCTTATTCGATAATAACGGCTCATAACCGAAAATCATAACCAAATCATATAATCCGGCGTTAATCAATTCCTTTGCATCCGATAACGCTTGAATAGGACTCGCTCCACTTTTGTATGTATTAAGTTTATCAATCGTGTCACATTCAAACACTTCAAAATAAAACTGATTTGCAGCTTCAAAACTATGAAGCAATGGATCGATAAAAAAATATGCAATTCGCTTTTGATTAGCTACTAACTTCCAATGAAGTTCAATTGCTTCCTTAAAAGTTTCTTTAACCGCACTTATAGTAAGCTGATGTTCCTCTTTAGCCGTAATCTTTCCAGCGTAAATGATATTCATGTCATCACCTCAGGCAAAAAATTTGCCTCCTTAGTGTAGGAGGCCTGTAACATCAATTTTACTATGAACTACTTTGAAATTGTACCAAATTTTCCAGCCTGATAATCACGGAATGCCTGCTCGATCTCGTCCATCGAATTCATCACAAATGGACCGTAAGCAACAACCTCTTCTCTAATTGGTTCACCAGAATAAACGAGGACCTTCGAGCGTCTCCTATTCGACTTTATCTTGAGTGAGCTAGGATTAGATAGCTTCCCTTGTTCTTGAAACGTTAACGTAGCAACTCCATGTTTTTTCAAGTTCACCTGATTTTCACCGAAATCCATATCCCCAGATAAGACATATAAAAACGCGTTATGAGTTTCTGGTAGGGTGAGTTCGTACGATGCACCATCCTCTAAAGCAATCTCAGACATCGTAATTGGCAACGCAGACTGAAGGGGTCCAGTTACACCCTCTATTTCTCCTGAAAATACTTTGATTGAGCCTCCTTCGAACGGAACAACAGGAGCGTCTTCAGAATATACAGTCTGATAAGTAGTTGGAGAATTTTTTAACACACTAGGTAAATTTAACCATAACTGAAGGGTGTGAGCAATATCATCCTCCACCCCTTCTTCTGCATGAACAGCTCCCCAGCCTGCATTCATGTATTGCATGTCGCCTGGCTGGAGAATATCATGCCCACCTGCATTATCAATATGTTCAAGTCTACCATCAATGACATACGTAACGGTTTGAAAGCCACGATGCGGGTGATCAGAGAACGTACCGTGTTTAAACCAGTCTTCTGCCATGAGAAGAAACGGGTCAAAGTCGTACCAACGGCCCGTTGGAAGGATCCAACCTTTTTGTACGGCCGGGAAACTTGCCTCACTATACTTGACGTACCAATGTTCCTTTACATTTCTTAAAAACTTAGACATCGTCCATTCCACCTTTTCTTTTCGCTTCCTTATATTTTAGTCTAAAATGTACAAATTATAGAAAAGTATTCTTTCAGTTCGAAAATTGATCAAGTATCTATTTTGCGATGGAAAAACCAACCGGTTAATTTTTATCCTAACAGCAATTAGTTGCTATTACAACCAAATTGCTTAAGCTCAGCAAAACGCACATTCCCATAGAAATGTGCGTAACATACGTAACTTACTGACCACGTTTTTCTAACTCTCTCGCCGTAGCACTTGTTTCTACTTCTTTCTCTTCTTTCAATGTGCCAAAGAGGATATCAACAATAGGAGATGAAACTCCATACCAATAATTTTCATTTTTATAGTGATGCAGAATATGCATTTTCTTAATCCATTTTCCAAGTTTAGTAGCTGGTTTAATCGGGCGATGCGCCACGTAATGCTTCCATTCGTACACTAGGAGCATGACAATCAGACCTAGGCTAAATGATAAAGTTCCTGATACATGACTAGTGATGGTGTAAAAAATCATCGATAGGATTAGAAAATTCGGTAAGCTATACCATAGTGGTAGAAATAATAGGTTAAAATCGTTCGGATCTTTATGGTGATCATAGTGTAAGCGCTTTAAAACCTTTAGAAAAAAAGGATTCCTAGGAGCCTTTAGATGGAATAGGAATCGATGAGTTACGTACTCACTAAAGATAAATGTAACTACTCCTGTCGCAAAAAAATAGAATAATGGAAACGTAAACCCTTGAAACACAATGAAACTAGTAATGGAAATTACTAACGCAAACATGACTAAAATATCGAAGTGTAAAAAGAAGGCACGGTATGCCGTCCACATGGCTTTCACGGTGATCCCCCCTCATTATTTTTACGTGCTCTCCACAATCCCAAGTTTCTCTTCATCATCTCTAAAGATAGGGTTTCGGTCGCAGCTATGTCTTTTTGAAAAAGTGAATCTAAAAACTCCTCATAATATTTCCTTGAAGCCTCTCGATGACTAGACTCAAAAAAGTACTTTTCCCCAATCTTTAAATACACGTCTTTAAAACTATTTAAAATTAGTAGATAAATAGGATTAGACGAAAGCTTTGCTAAGCCTTGTTGCAGTTCCCAATCAAACTGAGCAAAAGAACTTGCTTTGTCCTCAAGCTCCTCAATGGTTGAAAAAAGCGTGATGACCTTAATCGGATGATTGACTACTGCATCTTTTGTATAGGTAGGTGTTAACGCAATCCTTAATTCTAGCATGTAGTCGATAAACTCATCTGGGATCTCGTCTGAGGCTTTCAAGATATTGACAATCGTCATTAAATTTCCTTGCTTCCAAAAATCATTGACCACAGCAGGACTACTTTTTCGGATTGTTATCCAGCCATCTCTTTCTAACCTCTGCAACACCTCCCGGATTGTTGGCCTCCCGACGGAAAAATGTGTGGCCAGCTCTCTTTCTGGTAACAAGACATCGTTCGGTTTGTAGTCACCTTTTAAAATGGATGTGATGAGCGATTTTTCAATTAAATCTGAAGAACGTTCTTTCAACGAGAGCCCCCCTTATTGGACATACCAAATTATCCCTTTGGTATTACCAATGTAAACCAAGACAAGTAGATTTGTCAAACTATTTTGAATATAAATCCTTTTTCATAACAACTTGTCTTCGTTCATAGGCTTATACGAATACGAAGAAAGGGTGATGTAACAGTGAACATCAGAGTACGCCAAGGGGATAGTTTTTGGTACTATAGTCAATTGTTTCACGTCCCTTTACCTCTCATTATTGATGCGAACGAAAGTGTAAACCCCTCTGCCTTACAGGTGGATCAAGTCGTTCGCATCCCCGGTTACTACATCGATTTCTATAGGATCCAACCTGGAGATACATTTTGGAGCATTTCTACTAGGTTAGGGTTTAACTTTGATATGCTACAGCTAGTCAATCCAACTCTAAATCCATTGAGCCTGCAAATTGGTCAAAGAATTAATGTACCTGTTCGAGTCCAAGGTCCGATTGTACATGGAAAACGAGACTACGATTATGCAGCGCTTCAACATGACATCCGCCAACTGATCGAAATCTATCCTTTTATAAAAAGTAGGGTAATCGGTCATTCTGTCATGGGAAAAGAGATCATCGAGCTTCAAATCGGCCAAGGGGATAAGAAAGTGCATATGAATGGGTCGTTCCATGCCCACGAATGGATTACAACTCCCATCTTAATGCAAACAATCAATGACTATTTACTGGCCCTAACCAATCGTCTTCCCATCCGTGGCCTGCAAATGGAACCCTACTTTCAATCTGTTACCTTATCGATCGTTCCTATGGTAAACCCTGACGGAGTTGACCTTGTTGTAAACGGTGCACCTGATGAGGAACCATATCGAAGTGAGGTATTGGCCATAAACAATGGGAATACCGAGTTTTCTGGATGGAAAGCAAATATTCGCGGGGTAGACTTGAACAATCAATACCCTGCATTATGGGAAAAAGAAGCTGCCCGAAAACCACAGCAACCAGCGCCACGAGATTTCCCTGGCTTTAGTCCCTTAACAGAGCCCGAAGCTATTGCTATGGCAGAACTAACTCGGGAAAGTCAGTTTGATTGTGTCTTGGCCTATCATACACAAGGAAAAGTATTTTTCTGGGGCTTTGAAGGCTCCGAACCGCCAGAGGCTGCGGCAAAAGCGACAGAATTTGCAAAAGTAAGTGGCTATCGTCCTGTTCAATACGTTGACAGTTATGCCGGTTACAAAGATTGGTTTATCCAAGAGTGGCAAAAACCTGGCTTTACGATGGAATTAGGTAGAGGGGTCAACCCCCTACCAATTAGCCAATTTGATGAGATTTATCAAGAAAACTTAGGAATTTTTCTAGCGAGTTTGTACACGTAAAAAGCTAGGAGCATTGCTCCTAGCTTTCTTAGTTGGCTGGGTACGTCTCTTGTAAGAACCGGACAGATTGCGTAATTAACTCCTTTAAGACTTCCACATCAATATCGGCAATCTTGTTAATATAAACACAAGCTTTCCCTGTTGTATGTTTCCCAAAATCCTTTAACAATTCTTCTCTAGCAGTATCACCAGGTGCAAAATAAAGGCTGATTTTCGCTTTACGAGGGGAAAAACCAACTAAAGGTGCGTCCCCTTCATGCCCTGAAGCATACTTGTAATGATACGAACCAAATCCAATAATACTCGGTCCCCACATTTTTGCTGGAAAACCGGTTGTTTCGGTAAAGATGTCTAGTAATTGGTAGGCATCTTCTCGTTTACGCTCACTCTCGACACTCTCAATAAATTCAATGACACTGTTTTCAGTTTCTTTTGTTTTGAGTTCATACGCCATACCTTTTCTCCTCACTATCCTAATTCTCTGGGTTCTCTGCTTCCCATTTGGCTACTTCCTCACGTACAATCGGAGCAACCTCTGTTCCCAATAACTTAATCGCATTCATCACTTCTTCATGAGGCATTGACCCGACAGGTACATGGAGCATAAAGCGCGTAATGCCAACATTTTTACGCAGATGGATTATTTTTTCAGCAACGGTAGTTGGATCTCCCACATATAAAGCTCCTTCAAAGCTTCTTGCCGCGTCAAAACTAGAGCGATCATAATGACCCCAGCCACGTTCACGACCAAGCACATTCATTATATACTGTGTTGAGGGGAAAAACTTATCCGCTGCCACATCCGTCGTTTCTGCAATAAACCCATGCGAATGGGAGGCTACTGGTAGTTTTGATGGATCATGTCCTGCTTGAGCCGCAGCTCTCTTATAGAGTTTTACTAATGGAGCAAATTGGACTGGACTTCCGCCAATGATTGCTAAAACTAGTGGTAACCCTAAGACACCTGCTCGAATGACTGATTCCGTATTCCCACCACTACCGATCCAAACTGGCAACGGACTTTGTTCCGGGCGAGGATACACACCTAAATTGTTAATCGCTGCTCGGTGCCTACCTTTCCAAGTAATTTTTTCCGAATCACGGATTTTTAATAATAACTCAAGCTTCTCTTCAAAAAGTTCATGATAGTCTTGTAAATCATAGCCAAATAGTGGAAAAGACTCAATAAATGAACCTCGCCCAGCCATAATCTCGGCGCGACCATTAGAAATACCATCTAGAGTAGCAAACTCCTGAAATACTCGAACTGGGTCGGCTGAAGAGAGAACTGTAACCGCACTCGTTAGTCGGATATTTTTTGTTCGTGAAGCAGCGGCTGCCAAAACAACTGCAGGTGAGGATGCTGCAAAATCTTCGCGGTGGTGTTCACCTACACCAAAAACATCTAATCCAACTTGATCAGCTAGTACAATTTCCTCGACCACATTCCTTAATCGCTCTGCATGACTTATTACTTTTCCAGTATGAACATCTGGCGTCGTTTCAACAAATGTACTAATTCCAATTTCCATGTTTGTTCCTCCACACGTAAAAATAAAAATCTTAAATTCATATATCTTTATTTTGAGGCTTTTATACATCTATTTCAAGTTTTTTTAACTTTTCGGGTAAGCTATTCGAAAGAAACTCTTTTTTCCTATGAAGATTACTGGTAAAATAGCTTGTACGTTTAATTTATGATTTTTCAATAGGGGTGTTACAATGGACAACGTGTTTGACTATGAAGATATTCAATTAATTCCGGCAAAAAGTATTGTTAAAAGTCGTACCGAATGTGATACATCGGTCGAATTTGGTGGTAGAAGGTTCAAACTACCAGTCGTTCCTGCGAATATGCAAACGATTATTGATGAAAAAATTGCGATTTACTTAGCTGAAAATGACTATTTCTATATCATGCATCGCTTTCAACCAGAAACTCGAATTGACTTTATTCGAAACATGAATGAACGTGGCTTATATTCTTCCATCAGTGTTGGCGTGAAAGATGAAGAATATAACTTTATCCTTCAATTAGCCGAAGAAGGACTAGTACCTGAATATATTACGATAGATATTGCACATGGTCATTCTAATGCTGTTATCGAGATGATCAAGCATATTAAAGAACATATCCCTCAAAGTTTCGTCATCGCAGGAAATGTTGGTACGCCTGAAGCAGTCAGAGAATTAGAGCGTGCAGGTGCTGATGCGACGAAAGTTGGAATCGGACCAGGAAAAGTGTGTATTACAAAAATCAAAACTGGTTTTGGTACAGGTGGATGGCAGTTAGCTGCCCTTCGTTGGTGTGCTAAAGCAGCAAGTAAACCAATCATCGCAGACGGGGGGATTCGTACTCATGGTGATATCGCTAAGTCCGTACGTTTTGGTGCTTCAATGGTTATGATCGGTTCTTTATTTGCTGGCCATGAAGAATCTCCTGGAGAAACAGTCGAGATTGAAGGAAAGCTTTGCAAAGAATACTTCGGTTCGGCTTCTGAGTTCCAAAAAGGAGAAAGAAAAAATGTAGAAGGTAAGAGAATGTACGTCGAGCACAAAGGTTCTCTTCAAGATACATTAACCGAAATGGAACAAGATCTTCAATCCTCTATTTCGTATGCTGGTGGTAACACATTAGATTCAATCCGTCACGTCGACTATGTCATTGTGAAAAATTCAATTTTCAACGGTGATAAAGTATACTAAGATGAAAATAGTCCCTTAGACTAACGGGTTTCGTTTACTATCGCAAACCTTTCATTTACACAATAATAAGCACTCCTAATTGCACCGCAATATGGAGTGCTTTTTGTATATAAAATGGTCCAGTTTTAAGAACTGGACCATTATGAGTATTTTAATCGCTTCTTTAACTAAAGCTTTTAGTTGAAGAAACAAACTAACTAATTGGTTCTTCTATTTCCCTTACAATCATCCATTTCCCGTTAATTATTCTCCAATTTTCAATCGTAAATAACCTTGCTAATACATCCTCATCTTTTAAAATTAGTAGTTCATAAAACACTACAGCACTTTCTTCATTCCTTAGTCGAATAACTCTATTTTCAAACCTCTTATTGGCACCTATAAAATGTCTAACAGATTGTTCCATACCATTTAAAGCCTCTTGTTTGGTAAAAATAGTAGGTTTTTCATTTCCTCTATTAAAAAAGGCTACATAATAATCTTCTGTCATTCTATCTACTGAGGATGTATCACCTGAACTCATTGCATAGTTCCAATCACTGATAAAATCATCATGCATTCTGGTAAATTCATGTAAGCGATTTTGTAATTCGAGCATAATTAAACCTCTCCTTCTAATCTAATTTATTGTTTAATTCGGCATAGGTATTCGTTTTCCTTTTTTAACTATTCTGTCTCAATAGTTGAAGAATCGCCAGCCCTGTTGTGCTATCCGCTTCCTTTAGTTGATTAACTAATTTTCTTTAATTAAATTTTCGTTTTGATCAAAATATTTGTAATTTCGATATTCGTAATGATTTTCATTTGATGGAGGTAAATCACCCCAAGTAACGGTTGCTTGGTAGGGTGTAAAAAGTTGTTCTAAGGTTATTTCATTAATATCTACCTTCATTTTCGCAATTTCATTTTCATAATTCGTCACGAACATAATTTTTGAACTTCCAAATAAGGGTAAGAACATACTAAATGAATTATTATGATCCGATTCAATATGCGTCCTGACGTAATTACCCTTCTGATTTTTATTGAACTTCGACCATACCAAAAACAAATTACCTAATTTTTTAAACGGTCCATAATTAGTCTAACATCATCTAGGGTAAGTATCTTTCCATCAGCGTATTCTATTTGAATTGAGTAAATATCTAATTTGCTAGGTTCAACATTTGAAATAAGAACAAGTAAAATGTGGTCGTCTTTTGATAAATTAATGGGTAGGATAATTTCATCTAGCTTTTCTAATGAATTAAATTCAAATGTATCTGTCATTTGACTAATCTTTATTTCCTGAAACGGACTTACCATTTGATTAGTATCTACTTCTATTCCAGTTATGTTATTTATATTTTCTATACCAGAATGTTTAGAGATGGTTAAACCGAAATAGATCGACCATTGGCTTTTAGTTTGATCTGGGTGTATACCTGATGGACCTATAATGATGTCTTCTTCGGTAGCAATTGATGAAAAACAAGCACTTAAACTAATCATTGTCATAAAAATTAATAACGTTTTTGTTATTTTTTGCATTCTAAACCTCCATTGTTTACAGCACAATTATTGCAGAATTTGGCCGTAGAGCTCTATATAGTAATAGCTTCATTGATTTTCTTTTAGAGTAATAATAATTTCAATAGTTTGAGTATCATAGACGCGGAAAGTTTCACTCTAAAAACCTCCTTTAATCGTGAGGTTATGTTCGTTCTCGATGTTGATTATTTGCCAAAAATATAACCGCCCTGAAGATGGCGGTTAATTAAGCTATTGTCTTCCTTTAGCTGTAGGGATTTTAAAGAAGCAACGCTCTCCTTTATCCAACGACCCTTTTGAGATTAGTTGCAAATAGTCTCTCAGGATACCGTAAATTTCATACTTGTTGTCGGTACTACATTTCCTTCAATTTCAATGAAACCATCTTCTACGAAGACCGGGATTTCAAGTGTTGATATCAACTTTGTCCAGAATTTAATAGCTTTTACATTCGATTTAAACATCCCCACCTCGTACCGACCAGAATACAGTTTAAAGATTTGTATGACAGCATCTTTTGCTATATTCGTGCCTCTATATTTGGGCAATACAAATAGCTCCTGCACTGAATAGTCAACTTCTTCTGCCACATAAGGAGGAGAAGTAACCAGAATGAACCCAACGATTTTTTCATTAAGCGTGATGAAGTAAGGATATAAGCGTTCATCCCTATAATATAAGGAGATATCTTCCATTTCGAATGTACCTTCTATGCCAATATCCTCCCGTGAGTAAGCAGAAAGCTCATAGAGATAATAATTAAATAAGTTTTCAAATTGTACTTTGTTTCTATCTGTTATTTGTTGAATTGTCGCCTTCATCGTAACCCCCATATATAATTCTCTTTTCAGCACCCTCAGTTTAACGGACACCTATGCCACCTTTTAGCGATACTGTATCACACAATACCTCGAACGTCTGGAGAAATACACGTGAATAAGCTGTTGCAGATCCTGATTTTCCAAGTTCTTAGCAAGTTCAATCAGCTCTCTCACATCCAAAGAGTATCAGCTCCAACAAATTTTTTACCCTTATTTATAGAACGAACGTTCAAATACTTCGGATGTCAAAATGAAAATTAACATAGCTAAACGTTAAGTCATTCTTCATGTGTTCTGCTTCGTGAAGTGTACTCTATATGATTTTAACATAAATTACCAGTTACTTGTGAGTATTATTAGTTAAGTTGGTTAATCAAATTAAGAACTGCAAATATATACTTTGGTTAAACTGTACATAGTTTTGTACCCTTTTGCGTATGTATTCTGCTGAATATACATTCAGACATTTATCTACTAATCACCTTGCAAAACTAGTTATAATTAAGGGCAAATCCTTTTAATCAATAAAAAATGCCTATCAAATTAACTAACAATTAAATAGGCAAATTACTCTACATTTTTATGTAATAGATAATGGAACCCGTTACCCTTAGAGGGGTGTTTTCGTATTTGAATATTTCGAATGAACATCTATAATGAACATTATCACTTTCTAAAATAAAAGTGACCGAGTGCTCCAACACCCGGTCATACAACAACACGCCGCAGAAAAAGCGGCTCTCCCATAGGTAAAACTATCGAAATAGCCCCTAACTTGGTCGTCATGGTGGCTATTTCTTTTTTATCACGTAGACGAACGACAATCGTTCCTAAAGCACTATAAAAGCTCCAATTAGCAATAGGCCAAATTGAGCAATCAGAATAAATTCCTGAAATGTCGTCACAATCGTCCCCCTCTAAAAAGGGGGATCAACCGCCACCCTACTTTATGTAGTTGTTCTTTTTATACCCATTGTACGTTCCTATTTTCACTTCACCTTGTATGAAATTTGCAATTCACAGGTTCTGTTAGCTGTACTCTATTAATTAATTTTTAATCGATACGTAAATTGTTTGTTAAATCTTTCAATGGCTTCTTCATTAGTAATATCTTTACTATTTGGCAATTCTACACCATTAGAATAGAAAGAAAGGGAATGCTTACCAGCGTCTTTTCTCATGTTCCAATTACGTGCGTCTACAACTGTCCCCTTTGAGTTAAGAACTTCTAGAGTAATTACTGGTGCATGCTCAAACGATTTTGTTTGTTCAACAACAATATTCATTTCATATTGAAGACGGTGATTACCAGAGGGCTTAGACCAATGTTTTACCACCCCTGTGGAATCAATAATATTAAGCCCTTCCACATTTATTATTGGATAAGCTTGATCAGGTTTTGATAACTTCACAGTACTCGACTCGTTAATCCATTCAATTTTATACCCTAATGCCTCGCCTACTGCTCGAACAGGTAAGTATGTTCTACCATCATACAACAACGGAATATCCTTACTTGTATCAATTAATCTCCCCTCGTCTGTTACTTTAATATGGCTTGCTAAACGAGCAATAACCTCATTTTTACCAATGGCATATCCTGCACTAGAAAATGACAAAGCAATCACAAGCGCAGATACAATCAACAATCCTTTTTTCTTCATCAATTATTCTCCTTATCTAATATAAATTTTCCAAACACAAATTAGTATACATGGAGAATAATGTAGTTTGTGTCGAATTTTGTACAAAAACTCATGTCCTTTTTCCCTATTTTTGGTAGTTCTTTCTCACTATTTTTCGGCTAGGCTGCTGAAGTAGTCCGTGGTCTAGATGCTTTATACCATTGCAGACAGAGAATGAAGAATAGAACCGCATCCACTAGATCTCCCCCGTAATACATAAGCATACTTCCTATTTCTGCCTGCTTTACAATAACCCCCACTGGTGGATGTGCATACAGATACTTAGACAAAATACCATGACATGCAAAAGCAAAAACCGCTGCAACTGAACAGTATAAGTATTGCTTCTTATAAGGTAGAGGATCTATCGTGATGATGGCTACTGTAAACAGATACCCTGCTACAAACACATGAAAGTGGATGACAAGGTGCAATATAACACTTTGATGCATCATTGAATATAACCCTGTCGTGTATAGTAACCAAAGACCACCAATGTTAAAAATAGATGCTACCACCGGATCAATATAAAAAAGTACGAAGCGAGTTTTTAGTAGTCTCGATATTTTCCTAGACGTTTTCACACGCATAGCTCGCATCAGTAGAGTCATAGGAGCCGCAAGCACCATTAATAATGGAGCTACCATCCCTAAAAGTAAGTGGCCTACCATATGTACGACAAAATCATGATGAGCACGTTCGGCCAGTGGTCCTACCAAAGTAATCATTGCTAATAAGGCACCAATAATCCAAAACATTGTGCGATAAATTGGCCACGGTTTGTAGGTGCGACTGGCTCTAATGACACCATAAATATAAACAAAAATAAGCAGCAGAAACGGTAGAGCTAATAACAATTGCGGGAACAAGCCCAGCCCATGTTCTACCTGATGATGAATATGTTCAGTTCCCATGGGTAACCTGCCCCCCTTTCGGCATTTCACGGTTAGACCGCATAAGTAAGTAAATCGCAATCATGATTAATACAATCGAAAAGACATTCCACACAATATCATAGACAATGACGTTGTCTACGTAGCGAATTTGATGAATTCTCATCAACTTATGTTGAATTGTCCCATCATACAATTGAAACACCCCAGCCCCGAAGAAAACCCCACTCAACCATCTAGTTTTCCACATTCCGTTTCTACGGTTTAAATCAGCTAACAGAAACAACCCGCCAATAGTCGCAAACCAACTAAATGCATGAAAAAAACCATCTGAAATTAAGCCAAGACTCGTCGTAGACTTGTCATAGAAATGATGCCAATGAAGCAATTGGTGAAAAATAGTCTCGTCAACAAAGGCAATTAACCCTAACCCGAACAAAATACCCGACCACAAATTTCTTTTTCTATACCTATATCGTTCGGTGTTCATTGTTTGAGTAACCATTAGAACCTCCAAGCAAAATTTGATTTACTTTTTATGATTTTCCAATTGCTCCACCAATATACAAAAGGGATGAACAGGTTTGAACACTGAAGAAATTTATATTGAATTTCTTACCAAAATAAGGTATTCTTTAGACAGCTTAGCAATAAGCAAGTTCCTAACATGAAAGGGGATGTGTTTAAATGACTACTATTTATATGGTGGTTTCATCTTAAAAACTGAATAGTAGGCATACTTGGAAAAAAGCGGGTAAACGCCCGTATTATTTGGTGTGCCATCTTCTGAAGTAACCTTTCGTGAATATTGCTGTTTGTAGGATACGGTGAAGGTCGTATCTTTTTTGCGTCCTAATGCCGCGTGACAGCAGCTTCTTTAGAGGCTGCTTGTCCGTGGCATTTTTGCGTCCAAAAAACAACATAAAAAGGAGCTAACAAGTACCATGATCGATTTAATAACTTATGGCTATACAGAAATAGAAGAAATACCAGACGGTTTATTGCCAGGCAGGGTGACGGAGCTTCGGCGAGAGCGCTTCGCGGTTATGACCGAACGCGGTGAAGTAACGGCAATCCTCAAAGGCTCGTTTTATCACACCGTGGAAACGCGTGTAGACTTTCCTTGCGTCGGTGATTTTGTCTTGCTGCACTACAACGAGAGTGGAAATTCTCTCATCGTTACGGTACTCCCCCGCCGCTCCAAGTTCTCACGCGCGGATTACTCAGGACATGCGGTAGGCTATGCCAAAACCGTGCTGGAACAGGTAGTCGCAACAAACTTTGATTATGTATTTATTCTTTCTTCTCTGAATTTGGATTTCAACGTGACCCGCATCATGCGGTACCTGACTCAAGCCAGACTAAGCGGCGGCCAGCCGTTAGTCATTCTGACCAAGGCAGATCTCGTAGAAGATTATACTCTCTCGCTCAAAGAAGTTACACAAAGCATTCCCGATGTGCCGGTTCACGCGATTTGTAGCCATACTGGCCACGGGCTAAACGAACTCGGTACCTACTTGATGCCCGGTAAAACAATAGTCTTTCTCGGCATGTCCGGCGTTGGTAAATCATCTCTGCTCAATGCTTTGATGGAAAAGGACGTAATGAAGGTTCAAGCGATACGGGAGATCGACAGCCGGGGGCGGCATACGACAACGCACCGTCAGCTATTCATGCTCCCATCCGGTGCGATGGTGATCGATACGCCAGGGATGCGTGAGCTCGGGCTTTTTGATGCCGAAGAAAGCATCCGCGCAGGCTTTACCGATGTGGAGGAATTGTTTGCGCGATGCCGATTTACGGATTGTCGCCATCAAACCGAGCCGGGTTGTGCCGTTCTGGCCGCGCTTACCGACGGTTCGTTGTTACGTGAACGTTGGGAGCAGTATGTTGCCCAACAGCATGAGAATAAGTATGTCCAGGATAAAACGAGCTACCTCATCGACAAGAGAGCTCGAAACAAAACGAACGCCATTTGGAGCAAGAAAACTAGGAAAAATGGAGGGTGGAAAAACTGAATATTAAACTTGAAACGCTAATCTATGCCTTATCCCAACAATTCAATATGGATATCATCGCCGCTAACTACCAAAGCATGCCTTTACATGGCGGAACTGTCGGAAATGTGTTGCTAGTAACTGGGACCGCTGAAACCGCTGATGGCGAAAAATTACCATATCGTATCGTACTAAAAATTCAGAAGAAATGGGAACGTTTTGGAGATCCAGGTTCATGGCGTCGGGAATATGATCTCTATACGTCTGACCTCGGAGCAACGTTCTCGGATTCTTTACGCTGGCCGACATTGTATCACGCTGAGATTAATGCCGAAGAGAATGAATTCCAGCTCTGGTTGGAATATATTGATGGCGTAACCGGCTTAGATTTGACCGGTGACATGTATGAACTGGCCGCGCTAGAGTTAGGACGCTATCAAGGCAAACTGTATATTGAGCAGCCCGCTGTGCTTCAGAATTTGACTAACCTTAGCGATGTCGATTTCATGAAAAATACGTATCTGCATTATCGGTCATGGCCGGTCGTCTATGATTATATACGCTCGGAGGATTGCGATTTTCCGCAGCACGTGCGGCAAATGCTCATCGACATTGATGAACACGCAGACGAGATACTCGACCGCATCGAAAAATTGCCCGTCGTGTTATGCCATCGGGACTTCTGGGTAACCAACTTGATTTATACCGACGAAAAAATTGTGCTCATCGATTGGGACACCAGTGGATGGGGTTACCTAGGAGAGGATCTCGCAAGCCTGATTGCGGATGAAGCGGATATTGATCACATGGTTGAATACTATCAGCGATGCGTCCCTGCTTATTACAAAGGCTTTTCGGAATATGCGGATATATCCCCTATCGCCAATCATTGCATCTACGAGCTAATCCTTCTTATGTTCGGGTATAGGCTTGTGGAGTGGTACCTGCACACAGAAGATGATAATGAGAAGAAGGCGCATGCCGATACCCTCCAAAAAATCTATGAGATGAAAACCAGCCCTGTTAAGGGTTGAATCTAAAGAAGAAACTCCGAAAACCCTTGATGTATTGGGTTTTCGGAGTTTTTGTCATTACTCATTATGAGCATAGTATCCTTTTTTACTTTTTAACAATTGGTATCAAAATCTCAAAATGAGGATCATTTAGATCACGATCTCTCGGATACCTTTCGTGTTTAATTGGAAGATTATCAAAATAAGCAACATCTTTTTCTGCGAAAGGTTTGTAATCACTGTCGGACAAAAAACTGGCAATTATTTCATAGCTTTGTCCAATGTTTTGTCCTTTTTCATGGATTGTCACTAAGTACGTCATTTCCGGTACAAAAAACTCGATCATCCCTTCAGGAATGGTTTGGTCTTCACTAACCTCATAAACAGAATAATGCACAAAGCCATCTGGGCGTAAATGGTAGGACAACCCCAATTGCGTATCGCGATCAATAGCATGCGTTAGTTCCCCCACCCGCTCACTCATCGTTTGGATCATACTTTTTAACTCACTGATTTCTGACCATGGTCCATCCCATTTCATACCAATCGCTCGGTATCCTGATTTTTTAACAATTTCATATTTCATTTATATCACTCCTCAATCTCCCATGTAACTTCGAAACCCGCATTTGTTCTTCTATTAGCGGTTACTACAATTCTATAAATACCGCTAGTTTGAACTACGTGTGACAGTTGACCCTCATCTTCAGTGAAACCGACGTACTTATTTTTTTCATCTAGAACATGATAGCCAAAACCCTCATTTCTCCACCTGAAATTAACGGCATAAGAAAACCGTTGTCCTTCTTCAAGATAAATCGGGATTTCATGTTTGCCATTAAAATAATCAAAAGTAGCGGTGTAATTGAAATCATTCCGTTCCTCAACCCAGTTCTTCTTATGGGTAAAATCAATGTTCGTTAGTAAGAGAAAAGCGATTGGGATGATGAGAGCAAAAACGTATAAAAACCGCTTATACTCACGAGCTAGATGTGTTCCAAAGTAAAAAACAAGTGCACAGATCGCCCCTACAGTACCTGCAATTACTGAGATGAAATTAACACCCCAAAAGATTAGAAAAATAGCATATCCCGCAACAATATATAGACCAATTTTCACCATTAACTTTCGGTCATGAAGTTTTCTTGTAAGTAAATCTATTAGTAACGAACAACCAAATCCATACCCGAATATAACTAGCCATAGTTCTATTTGCGAAATCGTTTCAACAAACCGAAACAAGTCAAAACCTTCGGAGAAAAACACAAAAGTAAACATTAACGTAATCGTAAATCCCGCACCTGCCAGTTTGGTTAATAGATAGTTCATTACCTCGAATAAATAATGTTTTTTCATAGATAGATACCTCATCATTAGTTAGTTAAATCAATCTTAATATAAATTTACTAAAATGTTAAGGGCTGGAAGTTAACTTTTTCATTCCGTGGACATTTGCCTTCCCTTTCTCACCGATACTCCAAGACCTATGAAAAATGTGCTTTTCCGTTTGCAAAGTCTGTAAAATAACGTTCACAATTATAAGATTGCTATATTTATAATTTTGATATAATAATAGTAACTCCTTGAATGACATAAACCTCTACTTTTTACCACCCCCAATAAAGAAAGGTGATCCTTCTATGAAAAAACTCGTTTTATGTAAGTGCGGTAGTGGAAAATACTTCGAACAATGTTGCGACACAAATGTAAGGGTTTGGGCGATACCAAATGATGGCCCCCATCATCAAAAAGAAATACTAACAAAACTGTCTATTAGCTCTGAATTTGGAATGCGTTACCGCGGCTTATTTGAATTCTATGGAACTGATTTAATTGAGTTTAAATTAAAAAATCCGAAAAGTCGTTCACGTAATGAATTTCTCCGGGTATTAGCCCAATACCTAACTGTGTACCTCGAAGATGTTACCTTGTCCTCCTGGAACGAACCTAATTTTTGGGAAGAATTCATCATCCTCTATTACCCTTGTTTTATTCAAGTGACTGCCCAAGAAAAAGAAGTTGACAAATTCCTAAGTGAATTAAAACGATTTCTCCACTGGATTGATATTAAACACAAAATTTCCCTATTTAAACCAATTGATAGTTTCATAAAAGAAAATACCCTAGAGTTGAAAGATTGTGAGGCAACCATTAATCTCCTTTACAAACATGAGTTTCCTAATTTTTTAAATGAGGACAGTAATGTCCAAACAGATTTTTTTGGTCGTTTACATAAATTAGAGCACTTCCCCGAGAAAAAGGATACGCTTTTTGAAATAAAGTCTATTAATCGGGTATACCTCGTCGTAACAGAACTCGGTACGAACGAGAATTTCTATTTAAAAGGGCTTCCTTCTGAGACCGTATACCCAGGTATGTTGATAAGCGGATCAATAGGTAGAAAACCAGGAGATTGGGCTTGGACATGGGGAATCCCTGAAAATGTATTTCCAAAGAGTTCAAAGAAATATCTTGATCACATTCGCCTGTAAATCACACTCGTTACTAAATTAGTATTTTTTCAGGGTCAAAGTCCCCCTCCGAATAACAACGACTAATACAAGCCCTCTTAAAAAAAGCAACAAACCAGTTCTAAAATCGCGCTCTTACCATTTGGCCCTCTACGTATCAGTGTTCTGTTAGAACCTTAGTCGTGAAAAAGGCAACCCTTTAAGAGAGTTGCCTTCCCCGTACTTAAACGTTTTCTAAATTGTCCCAGCCATACACTCTCTCTTTTAGGGTTACTCCTGCAATTTCGACCTCAATTGTATCAAGTAGCTTGGCACCTAACGTCTCGTAAAACAAACGAGAGGGATTTTCCTCAAGCACGAGGACGAGCATCATAGTGATACTCATCTTCTTTAAGTCATCAACAATAGGCGCTATTAACTTTCTACCAATTCCTTTTCCTTGGTGCGCTTGTAAAATGTAGATTGCATATAGTTCTCCCTGATAATCTGGATAGGAACCAGAACGCTCTTTGCCCCCGGTTGAAAACCCAACAATTTCACCTTTACCATCTTCAGCGACGTATACGTTCTTCTGCTTAATTCCTTCAAGCCAGATTTTTTCTTTGCTCTCATAAGATAAGTTATTTAAGTACTCATCTGGAACGATGCCCTTATAGGTCGTTCTCCAACTATCCACATGTACTTTTGCGATCCCTTTTACATCGCCTGGCAGCGCTTTTCGAACGTTCATTCTTTCACCTCACGTTTTTTCTATATTTTAACATAATCTATTATTCTCACTAACTTTCTTTTTTCTTTTACAAGATTTAACTTGAGAAAAAGCACCGCATACAACAAAGCAAGCACTAGATAAGATACCCCCACGACTAAACTAAGTTCTCGTGGGTTGAACAGTTCTAACAGAAAACCAGCTGAAGCCATCGATACTCCAAGGGCTGTATTTGAAATTGCCTGCATCATCCCAAATATCGTTCCACGTTTTGATTTAGGGATTACCTTCATCATGACAGTGTCGATACAAATATTACTTAGTCCACCGACGAATGTAATAAAGACAACAATCCCTAACGTAAGTAAAAAAGTCGGTGAGATACTTAACAAGAAGTGGCCGACCCCTTCTAATCCAATAAAAATAACCGTTAAAAATAATAATCCTCTTTTAAGAAAGTCCGAACAAAATGAACTAATGATAAATCCTACACCAAGTGAGGCATAAATAAACCCTACACCTAACTCACCCATCTCAAACACTTCTATAGCATAAACATTCACTAGTACATTATCAATTCCGTTTGCTAGTGGCATCGTGATAGCGATGAGAAAAAAAGTGAAGAGTACTAATGAACCAAACCAGATTTTCGAGGAAAAGTTCTGAGAGCCTTTGTCCCTCACTTCTGTACTTTTAGTTTTTGGCATGCGTAATTGAGATAATAGGAACGCTGATAGGAAAAAGAACAATCCATTTAAAACAAATGGCACAGATAATCCAAAGAAATACGAGATCACACCTCCCAAGCTAGCACCAATCACTAAGACAATCCCAACCATGGCTTGCTCAAGCGCATTTACTGTCAACAAACGGTCTTGTTTGACTAAATTAGGAATGGCTGACATTCTCGTTGGCATGTAGACAGCCTCACCAGTTGCGAGTAGAAATGTCAAAAGATATACGAGCCATACATCACTAGGTACTTGAACAAGTAGCAAACATAATACGAGCGGTATACGGATGAGATCAATCGTAAGTAAGATATTTTTCTTTGAAAACTTGTCGGCTAAAACACCACCTATTGGTGCAAATAACAAAAATGGCATCATTCGAATCGCAAGAACGATACCAATGGATATGGCTGACCCAGTTAGTTGAAATAACAGTGTAAAGATAGCCACCTGACTAAACCGCGCCCCCACACCGTTTACCAATCCAGCCCAAAAAAGCTTTTGATAGTTCGTTTCATTCCTCCATACTTTGTAAATAGACATGTAAAGTTCACCCCTTTTTAACGAACATCAAATTTAACAAATATCTAATTAGGTAAGTAAAAAAAACACCTAATTAAATAATCATCTAATCAGATTCCCAAAAGAAAAACCGATAAAATCGGTTCTCTTTATTAATTAGATCATAATCTAATTAGATGTTTATTGCAACACCTATTTTCTTCTCCTTAAAATTTCATCAACAAACTGTTTTTTCTCATTCGTATAAGCTACCTCATCTGTTGGATACTTTTTCGCTAGCATTAACTTTAAATCTTCATATTCCTTAGCCACACTAGGGTGGTCACGTAAAAAGTCTCTAAAAAATGTATGCTGCTGCCACCATTCACCGTTATATTCAACGATATGTAAGACATGCGTCTTCGTTAGAGTTTCTAGGTTACTAAATCTTGCAAAAACTACTTTCCCTTCTATTTGAACTCTAGCTAAATGATAATAGCCATGTTCTTTAAGTCTTTCTTTCTCAAACTTTGCAACGTCTTCAAATGATTGAACACCAACTAGAATATCAATCATCGGCTTTGCGTGTATACCATCAATTGCGGTGCTTCCGATATGCTCTACATCAACAATATGATCGCCAATTAGCGATTTTAACAAAACCTCTTCTTGCTTATATAACTCCTTCCACTCTTTTAAACTAGCAGAAAGCCTTACTTCTCCTTTGTTTAAGCCGATCATAATATCTCCCCCTCATTTTCCTTCTTCTCATCTTAATACTTCGACAACCGAAATTACAGCCTGTTTTTCACAGGAAAAATATGGTATACTATAAATGTGGTGTCAGACACCCACGAAAGTTCACTTTCACCAACACGCATGAATAAATATGATTGACACAAAACATCCAATCGAAGAAAGTGAACTTTCCTGTAGAAGCTTTTTACAGGGTAGACACTCTAAAAAAACAAAAATCAATAAAAATCCACGCTAGAAACACATTCTGCGTGGATTTTGGTTTATTACCAAGTAGTTTCAGAGTAATAGCTAACAGCCTTACCGGTTTGTTTCGCATAAATAATCTCATTTCTAGTACTTTCGCCAATATACCCATTGACATCAATGACATATATTTCGTTGGAAAGATCTATTTTCTTTAAGTGAATTTTCTCGAACAACTTTACCTGCTCTTCAGTAATGTCAATCCCTTCACTTTGCTCAAAAAAACCCAGACTAATCACGACATGCCCTTGTAAAGTTAATTGGGCATTTACTCGTTCAAATTCCTCTTTGAATTTCGTAGAACCGCATAATGTAATTACTTTCATTTTAACTTACCTCTCCATCCTCTAAAACTTGCTTGATTGCCCAAACCTGATGGCTATGAAAAAATACTCTGTCAATCTCTGTAAAATCTACCCAAACAAGCTGATGGTCTATATCCGTTGGTTCCTGTACCCGTTCTCCTAGACTCGCTAGATAGAAATAACCGATACCTAAAATAGGTTCTTCCTTTGATAATAGGAAGTAACGACTAGCCTTGCCAATGAAACGTTCGACCTTGAGCTCATATCCTGTCTCTTCTAACATCTCTCTATTCAAGCACTCTTCCATGGTTTCATTACTCTCTAGTCCACCACCTGGAAGGAAAATGGCACCTTTACTTTTGACAGCAGCCACCTTACCATCTCGTACAATCACTGCATAACAACCGACCCGTTCTTGATAATCAAGTCCGTCTACTGGTTCTCCGAATACCTTTCCCATACATAACACCTACTTTAACTCAATAATTGGTGTTCTAACCGCTCGCAGTACAATAACGAAAAATACAAGGGAAGACCCTAGAAAAATATAATGTACCGAAATGAATTCTCCTAGCACTCCAGCAACCAAATACCCAACTGGCATTGCCAGTTTCATAAGCATTGATGAGGTTCCAGCAACTCTCCCAAGTAAGTGGTTTGGTGTTGCTTCCTGGCGAAGTGACAGATAGTGAATATTAAATAAGGTGACCTGAAACCCAATGAAAAACATTCCTAGTGCTAACCAATACCAATCACTCGCTAGAAATAATGTAAATTGTCCAAGACTAGCAAAGCAAAACGCCACAATAAATATCTTGCCTCTTCCAATCCATTCACGGCATTTCTTTGCCAATAAAGCAGCGATAATTCCGCCAACAGCCGCTGCTGAAAAAACAAAACCAAGTTCCTGTGAGCGAACCGTCAACACATCTAAGGCATAAAAGATTAACACTGCGCCTGAAAGAGCTGAAGCAAAGTTACTGGCTAGTACCATTAAAGTCGCAAACCATAACTCCTTCGTACTAACTAATTGAGTCCACCCTTCTTTAATATCTTGCCAAAGCCCAGACTCACTGCTTTTAGTTTTGAGTTTCTCAGGCACTTGAAGAAAACTTGTCAGGATTAACAACATCAACGTTCCAGCAATCGTGATCGTTAATCCGAACGTATAACTCATGTAAAGTAAAATAAAGCCTGCAAAAGCCGGACCAATAATATTAATAAGCGTTCCCATAAACGATAATGCTGAATTTGCTGATGTCAGCTGCTCTTTAGGCATAATCAAAGGCATAATGGCATGATAAGCATTTCCGAAAGCATACCCACTAGAATACAACAGAAAACCAAGCAAATATAAGTGCCATAACTGTAGGCTTGCGCTAGTCATTAACAGAATAATACTTCCGATCGCCGCAATTTGAATACCCAGTGACCCCACCATCATCTTTTTTCGGTTTAACCGATCGACAAAAACGCCAATGATAATTCCAAGTAAGACATTTGGAATAATTTCAATTGTTCTCATTGTACTCATTGCTAGAGTCGATTGGGTAAGATCATAGATAATCAACGGGATCGCCAACGTAAATATATGAAAAGTTAAATTTGATATAGAGCTCCCAGTCCACAGATATAAAAATTGACGATTTCTCCATATTGAGCTTTGCTGTTCTTCTACAATCTCTTTGGAACGTGCCGCACTAGTGTTCATCTTCGTACCCCCTTTTTTAATCTTCCTTATTCTACCTGTAAAAAAGGTGTACAAAAAGTGCGAATAATTATATGATATAATCTCACCTTTTATTTCCTGATACTGGAGGTATTGGCTATGAAGTTATCTGAACACTACATATATTTATTTGCAAATCTCACAAACTGTCAAGAACACCGTCCTCTCAAAACTTCTATCCAAGAGTTATCAGAGATTTTGTGTTGTACAAAACGACATACGAAACATATTTTAAAACAATTTACAGAATTACAGTGGGTACATTGGGATGTTAATCCCGGCAGAGGAAATACATCGACTCTCACCTTCTTGTTCACAAAAGATGAGATTAAAATTGAAGTCGCAAAATCACTGGCTGAAAAGGGCAACTATCAAAAAGCATTGGAACAAATTGAATCCGTCTCTACTGAAAACAAAATAGATTTTCATCAATGGCTGAATAGGCATCTTGGCTTAAGTACTGAGACAAAGAATGATACTGAACTAGATGTCTTACGCTACCCATTCTATCAATGTATTAAAAATTTAGATCCAGCAAAGCTATTTTCTCGCCATGATGGCCATATCGTTGATCACGTCTTCGATACACTAGTATCCTATGACGCAAAAGCTAACACAATCATCCCACATATCGCCTATCACTGGGAAACAAACGACCATGGGCAAACATGGACCTTCTATTTGCGCAAAGGTGTGTATTTTCATCATGGACGTGAACTTACTGCGGAAGATGTCGCCTATTCGATTAATCGGTTACAAACGTTAAATGAACCGCATCATGACACTTCTGTCTACCAAATAATAAAAGAGGTAAGGATTTTAAGGAAAACGGTCGTCCAATTTGTCCTAGATAAAGCAAACTTCCTATTTCCTTACTTTCTTTCACATTTTCAAACTTCAATCATTCCAATTGAGGTACTTAACATTAATCCAGAACACTTTTCAAGACACCCAATCGGTACAGGACCTTTTAAGATAACGAAGCATGACGAGACGATGCTTGTCCTTGAAGCTTTCCCTAGCTATTTTCAACATCGACCACAGTTAGATCGTGTTGAAATTATTACTTTACCTGAACTTTACCCAAACCAAAATGAACTCATTAACTACTGGTTTAACCTTGGGAATTCGAAACAAGAGGAAAATTGGAAACAAATTGACCGGCCCGAAGAAGGGGCAAGCTATCTCACCTATAACTTAAACAAAAAAAGTGTCATTCAAAACAAGGATTTTCGCGAAGCATTATCAAGGTCCTTGAACGTCAAAAATATTGCTAGCGACTTAGGCTACGACTCCTTTCTCCCAGCCTATAGCTTTCTTCAAACAAGAAGCAAACAATTACTCGACAACAACAACTTTGATCAAAAACTAGCTTGTCAGCTCTTAAAAAATTGCGGATACAACGGTGAAGTCATACAAATATTGGCTACTGAATTACGTCCAGGAGCCAACCATCTAGATGAAGCAAATTGGATTCAAGAACAATGGAAAAAAGTTGGTGTAAACAGTGAGGTACACGTGGTGCCTATTGAAGATTTGGCAACAGATTTTTTTCTAAACCAGGCAGACATACTTGTGGCTGGGATTGCTTTAAGTGAAAATTTAGTTTTATCTCTACTTAAAACATACCGCAATTCAACAGCATTTATTGCTAATACAGTTAATACGGCCTTAGCGAAAAACATATCGAATACTCTCGATGAGCTACTGAATCAACCTGTCCACGAATCCCAACTAGAGTATTTTATAAGACTAGAAGATTTGTTGAAAAACGAATATGCCATCACCTTTTTACATCATCGTGCCCACAGTGTTTTTGTCAATGTAGGAAGTACACTAGAGGGTGTTACATTATCGTCAAATGGGAGAATTAATTACAAGTATTTATGGTTTAAGGAAGATGAGTAAATAGCTGACAACTGTAATAAATAATTCGGGGGTAATCGAAATGGAAAGTAAGATAGCACATTACGAAAAAGTATATCTAAAGTTCAAACCCTTTAAACATTTTACTTCACGAATACAAGAAATGGGGAACAAATCAAGCATCGGCGCAGAGGTCGCTTCAAAATGGAATGAAATACTCCATCAATTCCTTCTAGATGAGACGTATCCAGTCATACATCCCATTGGCCGTGAAACATTTTCATTGTATGCGGAGTTCCCAACTGGAGTTTTTGAATACGCGTTAGACATTGACGGTGCTACTGCACTAATCAAGGAAAAAAACATAGCACCAGTCGGGTTTTCTCCTTCAAAGATTATAACTTCTGTTGACTTAGGCAACATCAATAAAAATCCTAATCTAATAAAACCTAATCATAAAAATCCAGTCATGGTACTACAAAGTCATTATCTCACAGACAACAGACCTTATTGTATTAATGGTAATCATCGAATATTTGAAGCTTATCGAAATAATGATGAGCAAATAGAAGTCTTCGTCTTCAAAGATTTAGAGTTCGCACCTTTCTTTTATGATAAATTAAGTAAAGCAACTTACTACTTTGAGTTAGATTACAATCATGTTATCTACGGCAATAGATATTCTATACAAAGCCCAAAAGGTGCATTTGCATTTGAATTTTAAGTTCGATAAAGATGCTACTCTACAAACGCAAAAGGGATGGAAAATTACTATCGCCATCCCCTTCCCTTATTAAAAATAGTTGTATGTAAAGAATTACGCTTGTAACGTCAATCCAAACAACATGTTCCAAAGTGTACTAATCACCCTATCGATGTAGCTTTCTGCTCACTTTTAAACTCGTACTCTCGCAATGATCTCTGCTGAAAAGCAATGAAAGATGCCACAAGATATAGAACTCCTGCACTCAAATAAATAGCTTGCACCCCAATTATATCTGCTAAAAACCCAACAAGTAAAATCATCACACCATTCCACGGCGTTAAAAATGCATTCCTCGCAGCCATTATTCCAGCAAGACGTTTTTCAGGAATGGCATCTTGCATTAGTGCGACTTGACAGATATCTCTAGCTTGGTACATTGGTCCCATCAAAACACACAATAATACAGCAATGATTGGTATCGTGTTAAAAGAAAATAATATTGTAAAAATACCCATTGATAATCCACTTAGGCCAATCATTATACCTATTTTATTCGAAAGTATCTTAGCATTAAAAGTAACAACCATACTTCCTAAAATAGCTCCAACAAAATAGCCTGCATTAAGGAAGCCCCACCATTGTTCTCCAGCATTTAAAACAACCGTTGTAAAGGCTAACAGCAAAGCTGAAGTCCAGATCGCATTTGAGATGCCCTCTACTGTCTCCATGATTGTAATCCCTCGAACAACCGGAATACGCCAAATTTCCTTCCATGCAGGTACTCTTTTTTCACTTTTCTCTATTTTTACTTCTACTTTCTCAAGTCTAATCAAATGAGCCAAAACCCCAGACAGAATATAAGCTAGCGCAATCAAAACAATTAACAGTGGGAACCAAATATAGACGGCTAATATCCCACCTAATCCCCACCCGGCAGTCATGATTAATTGCTGAATAATGACAAGTGTTCCGTTCGCTTGGATATATTGGTCTTTTGGAATGATTAGTGGTAAGATAGCAAACCTTGCCGGTTGATACCACGCATTGATGAAGGAAATAAAGACTAAACACAGAAACATAAATATAATACTAAACTGAATGTCTGAAAATAAAAAGAACCCCACCAACAAAGTAAATAACCCTCTTAACCACCCTGCATAATGAATGATTTTTTTCATAGAGTAGCGATCAATAATGTTTGAGGCAATCATTCCGCTGATAAAGAGAGATAAAGACATGATCGCAAGTACCCCTGCAGCTCCAGTAACAGACTCGGTTATCTGATACACTTGGACCATCACTACGACTTGTAATAAGATTTGAGCTAATGAATTTAACGATTGAGAAAACCATAGTTTTAAAAAGTTAGGTTGAGTCCACAACTGCATTTTTGAAAGTTTCATAAATTCTCCTTTCTGTACGTTTATTCACTGACTTTGTAAAGTTTTTCCTTTATAAAGTAACGATAGCAGCTAATGTTGATATTGTAAAGTTTTTTCTTTACAATGTAGAAGAGTCAACAAGGAGGTTAGAGATGGCTAGGAAAGAAGAATTAAACCAGGTAACTATGAAAAAAACATGGCAAAAAATCATCTACATACTAAAACAAGAAGGACCCATTGATGCCCTTACTCTAGCATCTCAACTTAACGTTTCAGGAATGGCTGTTAGACAACATCTTTATGAGCTTCAAAAAGAAGGATTGGTAGATTACAAGGAGGAACCTAGAGAGATGGGGAGACCTGCTAAAGTCTGGGGGCTAACCTCTGATGCTAATCAATTTTTTCCGAATGGCTATGCAGATTTAACTGTGAATTTAATTAGCTCTATAACTACTGCATTCGGAAGAGAAGGCATGGATAAACTGTTAAACACTCGCAATGAGGAACAGTATAAGTACTATAATGAACAGATTGCTTCTAGTCATTCACTCTTTGAAAAAGTTACATCTTTAGCAAATGTTAGAACAAAAGAGGGATATATGGCAGAAGTAATAACCAATGAAAATGGTGAATTTCACTTAATCGAAAAGCACTGCCCGATCTGCGCCGCCGCTTCAGCATGCTCAGGGTTTTGTATGAAGGAACAAGAATTATTTCAACGCCTATTAGGTCCAAATGTTAAGATTAAAAGAACAGAACACCTGTTATCAGGAGAAAATCGTTGTGTATATCTAATCAAAAATATTGAGTAAGGATAACGACATTTTACTTAATACTTTAAAAGGCTTCCATCAAAGGAAGCCTTCTGTTATTACTCTAGTTCTATTGTCCTAATATCACTACTTCTTCTAAAGCAACTCCCCGTTTTCATTATAGAAACTCTCACAAAATTTCATTACACCCTGTATATCCTTTGGGTTAGTTTCGTTTAAAAAACATATTTTTAAATATTGATTTTCAGGATTGCCTTCAGAAAGGATAATATTGTGTGGAAGTGCGGCCTCGAAACCGAACTCCAAATAGTAATTGCCACCTGTTAATGCTACCCATTGATATCCCAAATCCTTTGCTATTTCTAGTCCTTTCATGACTAGCATCTTCCCAATTCCCCTATTTTGATGATTGGGCGATACGGCTAAGGGGCCTAATGCCAAACCTTGATTATTTCCGATCTGGGCTTTAGACAATAAGTTATATCCGATAATTTCATCATTCAACTCTGCTACGAGACAAAGCTCTTTTACAAAACCGTTATCTGTTGTTACTCGTTCAACCATCTCCCACTCATTAAATCTTTCATGACTTCCTTCGCGATAAAAAGCTGCTTTCACAACATTTTTTATTGCCAGTAAATCATCGTTGGTAGCTTCTCTAACCGTTATCATACGTATCACTCCATATAGATTTTGTATAATTTTAAAAAAATGACAGACATTGAATATACAGGATTCCGACCACCAGCAACGTCATTCCAAAAAGAAGGTTAGACCGTATACCGTTCTCAGCCAGGCTTCTTTCATTTAAACTACTTATTAGTAAGAGAGGAACAGTCACAGGAGCTGTTACTAACGTTACCGAAACCCCTAGTAATAACGAAAGGGCGATCATATCTGGTGAATAGTTTCCAGGTAAATCGACGAGAATCCCCGAAAGCAAAACCATCGCTGGAATAGGTGGGAATCCACAAAAACCTAAGAGTATTACTACTAATGTTAATCCTATGAGAATATTGAGATTAAGCCAATCAACGCTCGTTAAAAAGTAGCTAAATAGCACACTTCCATAACCAGTTTCTTTCAGTGTACCTACTAAGATACCCGCAGATAAGATCAGCAGCATTTCCTTTTTCTTTTTACCCAGATCATCGTTCACTAATTTCGTCCAGTGTTGCTTATATGTAACAAGATCTCGATTACTAATAAAATAGAGAGTAGTTACAACGACAATGACCACCGGAACGGTAAGCATAATATCTACACCTAACCACTGATTTAAAATTATAATTCCACCCATCAGAAGCGCTAACCAAAAAATGAATGTACCGACAAGTCCCTCTAGTTTTTCATCAGATCGAATATCAAGATCTGGTACCAGATCAGTCGATATTTGTTTTCGCTTCATCTGTATTCGAAAAATAATGATACTTATCACAAACCCGATGACAGCAAGCCCAATTCCCTTTAGCACGGTTGGTACTAGAGGTGCATTTGTGCCACCAATGACATACGCAAACGCAGGATGGACTGTTGTCCATAGAACAGTTAACGTAAACCCTCGCATAATTGCCGTGCTCAAAATATAATTCCAAGCACTTTCGGACGCTGCGGCCTTTTTCGCTTTGCCAAACAGCTGGTAGACAAAAGCAATTCCTCCTAATGTCATAAACGAGGATATAAAATGGGTCATTGCCCCAACATATGCATAAAACCTGGTTGTAGTAGTCAGCCTCTTTTTCCCTATCATCATTAACGCTTTCACATACGGCCGATGACTTATCATCCAACTAACTAAACTTATGAAAATGATCAATGGGATAATGGCTTTCATTTCACGTAAACCAGTCCATAATACGTGCAGTGGCGAAGAAGTAACGAACGTCACAACTATTGATAAAAAGAGTAATAGCAATGGTAGAATAATATTTTGCTTTGGTCTACTTAGGAAAATAAAAACAAGCATTAAAAAGCCCATTAGAGATAGTAACTCATTTACCAAATGTGACTTCCAGACTGTTGAGAGAAAGTAGAGTCCAATAAATAGCACAAGGGCAGAAGTAAATCCTTTATGTAATAACGTATGCATCACTGCCCTCCTTCTTTGAATTTTTAATTTGTAGTTACGAACTTAAACTCCTTATCTTTACCAAAGTGAAAGTGGATATCATACTTTCGCTCTAGATCATTATCATAGAGGAAGTACCCTACCTCTGTAAACTCAGGTTGAGGGTTATAGAATGCCATATACATAGGAAAGTCAGCAATTTCTATAGGAAGAGAAGGTATAGTCAAATAGTCAGTAATGTTACTAAAAGATACATGTTCATCAATAACTTCAAAATCAACATGAAACTCATTTTTTAATCCATCAAATTCTTTCTCTGCTATAAGCCTCATAATCCTTCTAGCTTTATGGTCATAATATTGTAGCTGCACGCTAACGTTTTCTACTTTCGCTTTTTCCTGTTCCAATTCAACTTTGATGTCACTAAGTTCTTCATATAACTTAGTAATTTCATTATTTTTCGCTTCAATCTTAGTTTCGTAATCTGCAGTGAGAGCTTCCACGTCAACTTGTTCGTTTGTACATGCAGACAAAATACTGATAGTCATTGCAATTCCTGCCAATATTATAGAACGTTTCAGTTTTCTCATTCCCTTCTAGCAATGTTATTTTTTGACTAGGGGGTTCTAATCTTATAACCGACCGTTTCTCTTGTTAGTAATCTCAATTATGATAGCTCCTACTAGTGATAAACCAAATATCATAGCGAGTAGCATGATTGCTACGATGTCATTAATTGTTTCATAGGCGTGGGACTTATATGGAATAAAATCAATTTTGATATAGAAAAACGTCATGCCAACCCCAGTAGCAATAGCAGGAATAAATTTTATAATTCTACTAGTAACTTTTTTCCCTATTAAGTATGTGATGACAGAGGCTACTCCCATTAGTAGGATACTTACAATAATTGCAGCTTGAGAACTCATCGTTACCCCCTACTTTATACACTTTTTTGCCTATTACATTCTTCTCTCACCCATTAAGCTTTTTCACCTATTCGAAAGATTGAAAAACCTCTTTAAAGTATTCTTTTACTTCAATAGGCAATAGCGAGTACTCTCGGCGATGTAATAGACCACTGTCATATTGTTTCATGTCCTCAAGGTGACTCATATCAACTATTTGAGCACTCATGTTAGTGCTGATAAAATCCTTGAAATCTCAACTATTCTATAATTACTAGCATAAGGTCAGCTACTCCTGATGCTATTGTTGAAGTTTTAATAACCATTTATAGTAAATTGATAGACACTAAAGACAAACCAAATGAAGAGAAGAAAATGTGCTACTAGGTTAATTGTTATTGCAAGTGTACTGAACTGCTTTTTTTTCAAGTAATTGAAAACAAAAAGAAGATAAACAACTTGTATTAAAAACATAGAAATACTAATAGCACCAAAAAACATCACTTCCTGTTTTTCGGTCAACATATACCCATTAAGCTCGCTAAGTCTGCCTAGCGAAACAACAATCTCGGAAATAAATGTAGCAACCCAAATTAGACAGTAGTTTACAATGAAAAATATAACAGATATTATTTTGTGAATTTTATTCAAAGCATTGTACTCCTTAGCGACATTAATCTTCATTAGTAATAGGTCTATTCCACCTTATATAATACCATAAATATCCAATGACGAACCCGATAATCTTGTTTAACAATTTTAATAAAGGATACATATATGTTAGAAAAAAGGCGTTTAGAACCATATAGCCCTAACGCCCGTTTTTTCTAGCTATTCCTCCTAGTAAACCCAAGCAGCGCCAATAATCACTAATAGGATAAACAACACTAGGATTAATGTAAAGTCTGTTCTAGGACGGTGAGGAGTGTGAGACATCTTTCTTTCCCTCCTTTCCTATAGGACTTGCAGATTTCTCTGCATTATTATGCTATGTTTGAAGAACACGATTGCTAGGGTGTATATCGGCCGGCAAATCAATTAATTTTAATATATAAATAAAAGGGTGTCCGAAAGCTGGTCACCTTGGCAGTGATGACGCTTTAGGGCACCCTTCTATTAAAACCCTTTTAATATATCAACCTTATTACGTAACGGCCGATCTTCTTCAACATTTCTCAACGTTTCAATGAAACACTCAACCGCTTCCTCAGGAGTTGTTACTGCGGAAATATGTGGTGTAATCGTCACATGTGCATGCTTCCACAATAAATGGTCCTTTGGCAAGGGCTCTTCTTTAAAAACATCAAGGACCGCAAACCTCACTTGTTGTTTTTCTAATGCTTCTAGTAATGCCTCTTCATTTACGGAGGCCCCTCTACCAACATTGATGAATCCTACACTGTTTAATTGTGAGAATATTTTCTCATCAAATAAATTCTCGGTTTGTTCTGTTAGCGGCAGCGTATTTATCACAAAATCTACTTTACTCAAAATTGAGTGGTGACCTTCGACAGAAACAACGTCTTGAAAGTATTGTTTCTGTTTCCCACTTAACGATACGCCGAAAACTGTAACACCAAATGCAGAAAGAATTTGTGCTGTTTTCTGGCCAATTTCTCCTGTTCCATAGATGAGAACTTTTTGTTCACTCAATAGCTTGGGTGTTTTCGGCTGCCAAGCCTGTTGTTCTTTTAACTCTTGAAACTGGTCATGAAATTGCAAATCCTTCAATAGATAACTTAAGCAAAACTCTCCAATTCGTTGTCCAAAAGAACAAATTGTCCTAGTCAAAAGAACATTCTCATCCCACTTTTTCTTAAAAACATAGCGATCAACACCAGCGCCAAGAGAGTGAACCCATTTTACTTTGCTGTAATCATAATCATTCTTTGTATTGAAGGCCAAAAACGCATCGGCCCACTCTAAATCGGCATCACTCATTTTTTCTTCAGGTAAAAATCTAAAATTCTTATGTACTTCTTTGCTACTGATAATCTCTTTAATTTTTTTAAACATTGGGCTAACTACGACAATATTTTCTATGTTCATTATATCTAGTCCCCTCTCCTAGGTATCACTAATAATCAATTTTCTCTAAAAATAAGCCTCCGGCAAACGCCATATAATTGACTTGGCTACGCTCTTTTGTCTGTAACATCACTTCAATGTCCTTAGCCTCAAGCCTGCCTAAGCCAACTTCAATTAACACCCCTACCATTTTTCGAACCATATTATAGAGGAAGCCATTTCCTCGAATTCGAATTTCAATAAAACCATCTGCATCCTTAATATCAATAGCGTAAATGTCGCGAACCATTGATTTTTTCTTTGATTTCGCGTTCGAGAATGTCGTAAAGTCATGTGACCCTACGAATGTTTCGCTTGCTTTTTGCATTGCCTTAAGGTCCAACTTCTTTTCTACATGCATGCTATAGTTACGCATAAAAGGGTTAAGGTAATCTTCGTTCCAAATTTTATACACATACGTCTTATCTTTCGCATTGTAACGAGCATGGAAACGTTCATCAACCGAACGAACATCACTAACGGTTATATCCTTCGGTAAGTATTTATTTAAATAATCTTTAATCTCTTTTTCTTTAAACGCTTGATTGGTTTTGAAATTAGCGATTTGTGCTAATGCGTGAACCCCGGCATCCGTTCTCGAACAGCCGACAATTTCTATTGGTTGTCCAACCATCTCTGACAGGACATGTTCAATCTTTCCTTGTATCGTATTTTCGCGACTACCAAGACGCTGCCATCCTTTATAGCGAGTGCCATCATATTGGATTGTAAGTTTATAATTATTCTTCATTTTTATCTCCTTTTATTTCTACTTTCTCAAGGTAGTAACCTACTAACTCTGGATACTCTGCTAGATCTCGCTTACCTTTATCAGTGATAGAGTAGGTTCCCCGTTTCACTCTTTCAAACCACCGATAATAGTTCTTTGTTAAGATGGAAGAAGTCTTATCTCCAGTCCCCTTTTCTCTCAATATCTTCGGTGAAGAGGGTCCGTACTTCTCAAGATAACTAGCAATTTGAATACAATTTTCTTTATAGGCAGTCATAATTTTCGTCCGGGTACTCCCACCTACATTATAATCCGCACTTCTCCCATTAATCTCTTTTACTAAGATTTCTCTCTTTCGCTTGTTTTGACGCTTACTTTTTGCCCGGTCAAAAGCGGTTGGATGAAAAAGGACATCAGCCTTCTTTCCTTTTCCTACTGTTGAAACTAGGATTAAGCCTAATTCAAGCCGTTTCACTAAATGACAAATGTCTGTCCAGCGTTTTGATCTAAGGTTATATTTCGGTCTTGGTATCGCGATATAGACTGCATCCGTCAACCTTTGCCGCTTCGTAGCTTGAACAAGAAGGTCGACATTTAACGTTAATTTCAATTCAATCACGATCAGTTCATCACCTTTAACTGCGGCGATATCACAATCATTGACTTCTCCGTACACCTCATAGCCTTCTTTTAAAAAATAGCGTTGAATTGGTTTATATAAATCTACTTCTAATAATTTTTCCTTATCACTCATAAAAATAAACTCCATTACCAAATTTACGTACTATAAACCATTTTAACATTAAACCAATAAAGCCAGAACTAATAACACCACAAAAAACACAGCCCAAATCTGAGCTGTGCTAGTAACGGACTTTAAAGAACCACCGGTGATAGATACGTGAAATGAAAAACGCGAGATACAATGATCCGAAACTCCAGTACCACTTCCACTTCCTATATGTAATTAACTTCGTATATGTAACAGCAATTAATTCGAGTCCAGTAATCAAGCCGCTATACAAGCCGGTATAAAGTACTTTGAAAACTCTCCCTTTTGTTTTTGGGTAATATACATTATAGAAAACTGTGATTGCCGGAAAAATAAAGTACTCAAACATGAAACTCGATTTGTTTGCTTTTTTAAATACAAACCGGTATGGATATTGAATATAATTTTTCTCAACAACCGCTAAGCCGAAAAACCAACTAATTATTTGTTGAAACATAAATGAGACATGTGCCTCTCTAAGCTTGTGACGAGGAACAAACCTAACTAATAGGAAGATCAAAACAATACAGGAAGAAATCACAATTGTCTTTTCCCTTGTTCTACCGCCCATAACATCCCTCCCAAAAATGTAGACCTGTTCCATAAATCAAAGTAATACCATTCGATTAAGGTTACTTTTATTATGACACTTTTCTCCAAAATTATTTGCAAATGCAAATAAAAAGGTATGTTTTTATTTTTGACTAGACGTCAAAATATCTTCTGTAGACATGTTAACAAATGTATATAGTCTTTTATCCATAAGTTCCGAGCTCAAGTTTTTGCAGACTTTAATAAAAATTGCCAAATCTTCTTTAGGCAGATGATCTATGACACGGACAAACCGCAGTTGATCGGCGTGATTATGAATAAACTCTGCCACAATACTCTTACCTTTTTCCGTAATCGCCACTTGTCTCGTTCTAGCATCGTTTCCACATTCAATGGTGACCAGCTTTTCTTCTCTTAGTTTCGTTACCTGACGAAAAACATTCGAAATATTTGCCTGAGTTATATTTGTTAAATCTGTCATTGTAATATTTGAATCGAAGTACAAAATCCATAGAATTCGAAAGCCTGGAAACGCCAACTCATCTTTTAATTCCTTCTTTATATCCTTTTCCATTTCAAAAGTAAGTCCTTTGATCATAGCAAATACACTATAACACTTCTCCAACAGCTCATTTGATATCTTCACCCTATGTCTCCCCTCAGATAAAAATCAGTAGCTTAATTACTTTCCATGTTTTCCTTTCCATATACTAGAACATTTAAAGCAAAATGGTTAACACTCCTTCGCACTTTATCTACTAAAATTAATCACCCCAAAAAAAATTACCAATAAATCCCTTGTAAATAATTTCACTTCTAAGAACAAACTACCGAATGAAAAATAAGTAAATAGAAAGTTGAGGTTATGAAATTGAAGAAAACGTTATTTTCTCTCTTTTTAGTCGCTCTTCTCTTGTTGAATGGTTGCGGCTTTAATGCACAAGGAACAAGAACTCATAATGCACAGCAACAAATTCCTCAGGATCACGCTAGCAACCAAGGGGAATTCCAAGAGCAGACCGGTTTTAGAGATCCAGTGAATAGTACGCAACAAGCTGGTGATACGAACCGTGCCAATCATACTGGACAAACCGATCATACCAATCAAGCTAGTTATACTGGACAAACAAATCATCAAAACCAGGCTAACCATCTTGGACAAGATAGTGACCTACAAGGAAGAAATGAAAATCAAACTCAAAATCAAACCACAGCTCTACAAAATGAACCAATCCAACCAGATGGAGACCTTTATATTCCTTTACGTGACAGCGAAAATGTTGACCATAACAATCCAAGGCAAGGTGTTACTGGGCAAGGTGGCCAAGTAACAGGTCAAACTGCTGCTCAACCTGAACCAGCTGGGCGCAAATTAGTTGCAACCGCAGCAAAACCCAAAAATATTATTGTCTTAATCGGTGATGGCTTAGGAATGGGGCAAATGGAGGTTGCACGTCTATTTGAACACGGTAAGGAAGGGCGTTTATTTATGCAGACTATGCCTCATGTGGCTCTTTCGCAAACCTACTCAGCTGACAATATCGTAACTGACTCCGCAGCAGCTGGAACCGCATTAGCAACAGCAAAGAAAACAAATAATACAATGCTTGGGATTACACCTGATGGAAACGAACTAGACAGTATTTTAGATGTGCTGCAAATGGCAGGGAAAAAGGTCGGCTTCGTCTCGACAAATACAGCGACAGATGCAACACCAGCCGCTTATTATGCTAGCGTTCGTACTCGTGCTGGCCAAGACGTAATTGCTAGACAACTTTTCGAGAAGGATATTGATGTGATTCTCGGTGGTGGAAGAGAGTTTTTCACAGCTGAAAGACAAAATGGTGATAATTTAATTGAAATGTTTAAAGATAAAGGATATTCATACGTCACAAATAAATCAGAATTAAATGCTGCGACTGGAGACAAATTACTTGGTTTATTTCATGAGTCTTTCATGAATTATAAGATCGACCGAGATGAACTAAATAGTCAAGAACCAACCTTAACTGAAATGACTGCAAAGACTATAGAATTCTTAAACAAAGGCAATCAAGGATTTTTTGCGATGATTGAAGGGGCAAGAATTGACCATGCTGCACACGCAGCAGATTTTGCTAGCATCTGGAAAGAAACGATTGAGTTTGACGATGCAGTAAGATATGCGGTGGATTGGGCTACTAAAGATGGAAATACATTAGTTGTTGCCTTATCTGACCATGAAACAATGGGGATAACTGCGTCTGAGCCGATGAATATTGCAAAATTAAAGTCGGTACCTGTTTCACCTGAATATATGGTCAACGATTTATCTTGGGACGAAGGGGCCAACCGTTATACTCCTGAGAGCGTAAAGAATATATTTAGTCGATATGCGGATATTTCCCTAACCGACGCGGAAGTTGATCAATTTAATCAACGTATCTTAGATAATCAAGGAAAACGAGTTCCTACATTTAGAATTGGTTGGGAAATAGGTACAATCATCGCTGATTATTATAACGGTGGAGCTATGAATACGAAAGTTCGCTCGTTAAGTCCAACTGGAGGCCACTCAGGTAATATGGTTCCAATTTTCGCCTCTGGTGTAGGTGCAGAGACTTTCAATGGGGTATTTGATAATACAGAAGTACCAAAAGTAATTGCCCAGCTCGCTGGAGTAAGTTTAGAAACGATTAAAGTTTTTGTAAACGAAAAGAGAGTACGTTTTGCTGTTCAGCCAATCATACAGAACAACCGAACACTCGTACCGATAAGAGAAGTTTCAGAAGCTCTAGGTGCTGAGGTTAAGTGGAACCAAGCAACAAAAACGGTTACTTTACTAAAAGATGACATCACAGTAACGTTAATCATCGGCCAAAGTAGAGCTACTCGTAACGGACAAACCATCACACTTGATGTACCAGCCCAAGTTATTGGTGGTAGAACATTATTACCGCTTCGTTTCATCAGTGAAGCGTTTGGTGCAACTGTTGACTGGAATCAGGCAAATAGAGTCGTTACAATAAATCAATAAGACGTTTAAAACCCTCAGTCCCCAACTGAGGGTTTACTTGTGGGCAAAGCAGGAAAACACAGAGCAAATCACATGCTAAATCACACAACTTACTTTCACAACCCAAATCACACTATAAATCACAGTGAAAAGGCACGAAGTAATATTCTTAGTGCCTTTAAATATCGTATTTGCTTGTTGTACTAACGACCCCCGTTAGAACAACAAGGCTAAAAGCCTCCAGGAAATGAAATTAAGTCAAACCCGTCATCACCACTTAATTGCCAACCCTCAAAATAATTACTATCATGAAACAAATTAAAAGAATCAAAAGCTTCCGATAGTTGAACACCATAGTTTAACATAAAAAGGACCCAATATCTAAACAATAACATTGGTTCCTTAGTTGTTGTTATTCATTTGTAGTTTTGACGAATCTATAATGTAGCCCGCTTTCATCAACAAATCTAACCCTAGTAAACCATTGATATCAGTGGTGTTAGTGTAATTAAATATTAATGGCTAACCCATTTTCATTAATGTATTGAAATCCTTTTTCTTATAAACTGCTATTTTGTTTTCTTCTGCATAAGAGATTAGTTCAAAATAAATTTGTTTTGGGTTAAAATCCACAATTCGAACATTTAACCCCTTTTTCGTCTTAATAATTGCTGCCTTTGTAACCCAACCAACACGTTTAAAAATTATTTTTTGAATTTCTGTATTGACCATAGTTTTGTTATATATCGGCTTTGAAAAAAGTAGCACTTGATAGTTTATTTTTTCTTTTTCCACTTGAATTTGGTGTTCTATAAATATTGGCATGATAACAATTAAAATTATTGCAATTTTTAAAGATACTAATGTTGTAGAAATGTTGAGCAAAAAAACGAATGTAAAACCATGAACAAAAAATGGCAACTTTGGATATTTCTTAGTATATATCAAGTCACTTCTCCTTCTATTTTTAAATATGTCTATCGTGCACAATGGTTGAATAACGATAGAATGGATTCAGCTATCGCACCCGTTCGACACAATCTAAGTTTTCTAATTTATTATGTTAATTGCCTTTACATGAATTTATTACTTGTACTGGAATGGATTAATATTAATCTTTTAAAACTTCAACCAATTTGTCAATGGTTAGTATTAATAAAACTACCCCTACAACAATCATAATAGTGGATGCTATCAAAACCATGCCAGAAGACCCAAATTAACCAATAGTATAATGTATAGTTTTGTCAAAAATTATCATAAATAAAAGGAAAATGATAACTACCAACAAACCATTAATCAACTTTTTTCATAATTTACTTATCATTTTTTATTAACATAATTCCTTCTTTAAAACACCCTAACTCGCTTCTTACCTAAATTCTGTTTTTTAATTCAGCAAAAGAAAGCCTTAATGCTTGTTGAAGTAAAAAATGCTTCTCGTTAGTTTTAAGTGTAAACATTTACAATCTTTATGGTAATATTCAAACTCCCGTTAAAAGATACCATTCTCATTGGGCGATTTCTCTGGTATCGGTTGACCTATATCCCACAATTCAACAATTCGATTATCTTGAAAACGGAAGATATGGACAACCGCCGCTCCAAGGTCCTCCGGTTTTTGTTTTACATGTGAGTGAACTACAACGAGATTTCTCTCTTCGATAGCATGCTTAACCTCAAATGTCTTATTAGGATTATTAAAAGCATTTTCTTCCATTGCTGTCATAAGTGAATTTGTATCTCCAGGAAAAAAAGGGTTGTGATGGGAAAAACTAAGACCTACATGACTGTTGTATGCTTCCTTAACCTTCCCCCCAGCAACCAGTTGTAGAAAAGACACTGCTCTTTCTTTGTTAGAGAGTGTAGCGTCATTTTTGCTGTTTGAATTCATTTTGAAACACCCTTTCATATCAAAAGATTTTTTACATGCACTTCTCCTATAGTTTTTCTTGAATCTTTATTATAACTAGATACCAGCCATCACAATTATTGAGTCCAAAACATAAATTCTGCATTACTTTTACATATTTTCATTGATTGAACTCTTCTGCTCGTTTGTTTAAGTGTATTTCTTGACAAAATAGGTTTATATCTTTCATCTATTTTAACATAAATATCCAAATCCTTCTTTTTCAAAGTTTGAATTCACATGGAATAACACACCGAAATCACAAAAAGGATTTATTTGTTTCCACCTATTCGATTAGGGGTGTAAATTCCTTTGTGAATTCATATCTATTTAGTAATAAAACACTGATACAACAACAAAAAAACACATGTGATTTCTGCTATGAAATCGCATGTGTTTTCGCTTGCAAATGTCTTGTTTGCACCCCTGAAGTAAACCCGTTATCTCCAACTGAGGGTTTTAAAATTTCCACTACATTCATTCCATTTTGTCTCTAAGACTTTTATCTACGAAATCAAACAGTTGTTGCAACTCTTCCTTCTGTATGAGGCTAAACTGATCTCCAACGCTTACTTCAAAGTAACAACTAGTAGCGGTTACTTCGTTTAATCTGCCAGTCATACCAATACCTGTCTTTTCATAAATGTCTACAAACATCGCCTCTACTGTTTCTTTTGGTAAAGCAATATGCACATGAAACATATTCGACACCGGTTCTAGTGGAAGTGTCTGAATCCCCTGGCACTTGTTAAAATAGCTGGCTAATTCTTTTGCTCCTTCGTAGTAGCTTCCCATTTTCGTCACTCTTTGATCAAAATAATAATCCGCACTAATAATGTAAGGGTATAGACTAATTAAATCACCGCCGTGTCGCCTTTTCCAGACCTTTGACTTTTCAACAAAGTCCTTATCCCCAGCAAGAATAGCACCTGCTAGACCACCAATTCCCTTATAAAAGGAGACATAAACACTATCAAAAAGACCACAAACCTCAACAGCTGTTTTTTGATAATAAGGCAAAATTTCCAATAAACGAGCTCCATCTAATTGTAATTTAATTCCTTTTCTCCGACAGTACGCAGAGATTTTCTCTAGTGTTTCGTAGCTAGGTAACTGTCCACCGATCTCTCGCTGCGGCAATTCTAGCAATAAACAAGCAACATCCGGATCCATTGCTAAAACATCTTCTAACTCTATAACTCGAGATTTATCAGCAAGTAAAATAGGCTCCAAGTGATGAAGTTCTTTTGGTCCATCTTCCTCATGAATTTCTAAATGACTTAACGGATGGTAGGCGATTTTTTTCACCCCTTTTTGATCACACCAAATTCGTAAGGCGATCGGTTGCGCCATCGTTCCACTTGGAAAAAAGACAGCTGCTTCTTTTCCTAAGTAGCGAGCAAGCTTATTCTGAAAGTCTTCGATGACTTGACCTGTTCCATAATAGTCACTTTCCGTTTCACTATCCACATTCATTAGGGCTTCTTTTAATACTTGTACTGTTCTTTTCCCCTGCCCTGATAACTGGCGATTGGTTTTTTTGAATGCTTCGGATAAGTTCATAATCGATCAACCCTCTCCTTGATAACCTCATATGCCCATTCAACCTCTTCTTCTGTAGCTGTATAAATGGTCATATAAGCCTCGTATTGTTCTTTTTTATATTTTGATTGTATCGCTTAAAACAACTTTGTCATAAATATATCCATCCTTAAACTCCTTACATTTCCTCTGGTGCCTGTAGTCCTAAGAGTCTTAACCCTTCATTTAGCACAATAGTCACCGATTGAACTAACGCCAATCTACTCTCTAGCTGTTCATCATTGGTCAAGATTTTTACACGGCTATAATACTTATTAAACTCCTGTGAAAGCTCAAGTAAATATTTTGCAATTTGCGAGGGCTCATACTGCTGAAAGCTTCTTGATATTACGTTCGGGAAATCTATTAGTAACTTTACAACTGCCCAACTATAGCTGTCTTCTAAGCCAGTAATCTCCTGTTTCTCATTAGCTTCCTCTGCTTTTCGTAAAATAGAACAAGCCCTCGCATGAGTGTACTGTACGTAAGGACCTGTAGTTCCTTCGAACTTTAACATTTCCTCTAATGAAAATTCTACACTGTTTTGTCGCTCATTTTTCAAATCGTGAAAAATAATCGCTCCAACCCCAACCATCTTGGCAATTTCAGCTTTGTTTTCCAACCCTGGGTTTTTCATTTCAATGTTCTGCTTCGCTAATTCAATGGCTTCTGTAATTACTTCTTCTAATAGAACGATTTTCCCTTTTCTTGTCGACATCTTTTTGCCATCTTTTAAAATAAATCCAAAAGGAATATGAACCAGTTCTTTTGCCCATTCAAACCCAGCTTTCTCTAAAACTAAAAATACCTGTCTGAAATGAAGGCTTTGTTCTTGTCCTACGACATAAAGTGTCTTTTCAAATTGGTACTGTTGTTGACGATAGACGGCAGCTGTTAAATCTCTCGTCGCATATAGTGTTGCTCCATCCGACTTTCGAATTAAACAAGGGGGTAAATCATACTCCTGTAATTCCACTACATCAGCACCCTCGGAACTAGTTAGGAGATTATGGTTATTTAAAATCTCAATTGTTTGGCCCATTTTGTCATTGTAAAATGCCTCGCCTTGATAAGAGTCAAAATGAACACCTAATAATTGATAGATCTTCGAGAATTCTTCTAGCGATTCGTCTCTAAACCATTTCCATAGGTTGAGTGCTTCCTCATCACCATCTTCTAGCTTTTTAAACCATAATCTAGCATCAGCTTCAAGAGTTGGCTGATTTTCTACTTCGTCATGAAATTTCACATAAAGGTGTAGAAGCTCTTTAATTGGGTCTGCTTTTACTTTTTCGGCATTACCCCAAAGATGATACGCAACGATGAGTTTACCAAATTGAGTTCCCCAATCTCCTAGATGGTTAATTTTCACTGCTTGATATCCACATTTCTCAACGATATTTGCGAGCGACTGACCAATTACTGTCGATCGCAAATGCCCCATTGAGAATGGCTTCGCAATATTTGGTGACGAAAAGTCTAAGACAATCGTTTTCTCCTTTCCAAACGTTAATGATCCGTAATTGGCCCCCGCTTCTACGATCGTTTGCAAAACCTCTTTACTAACCATCTGCTTTTGAAGAAAACAATTCACGTAAGGCCCATCAGCAACAACTTTTTCAAATAATGAATGTTGAATCGATCCAGCTAACTCGTGGGCAATCATATGTGGGGCTTTTCTTAAAGTTTTTGCTAGTGTAAAGCATGGGAAAGCCAAGTCTCCTTGTTCCTCATACTTCGGCTTTTCAATTAGTTTTTCAACTTCTTCAATCTCAATTACTTCTCCCAAACTTTTTACAAGTTCTTTTGCATATGTTTGTTTAAATTCCATCTCCATCACCCTTCTGTTTCTCTCAAATAAAGTCTGTTTTTTTCAAAACTCGTTGCTTTCGTAAAAATCCCATAAGCCGGATTTTTAAACAAAATTAAATAGAATTCACCACTAACTTCGTAAGTATTGCTCTTTTCTTACTTAACTTATTGAGTAATATTTTCATCAAAGGTATTTTCCGATTATTACAGGTTAAAAACCGCAGAAGCAATAATTACGAAAAGAGCCAAAATAAAAAAATCCCGTCTCTATTCATAGAGACGAGATTTTACCCGCGGTACCACTCTGATTGTTCCCAAAGGAACCTTCTTAACTAACGATAACGGGTTTCCCCGACAACACCCTACCTAATTCTTGTTCAGGCTGCATCTTAGAAGTGCGCTTCATTACGTACTGTCTATTAGGCTCCCACCATCCCTAACTCGCTACAGACGCATACAGTAATTACTTTCTTCATCACAGATTTTTGATATTTTTGACAGTATAAACAAGTTTTGCGAAAAAATCAACTATATAATGGTAACCTTATTTCTACTATCGTACCTTGATTTACTTGACTCTCAATGTGAATGGTTCCTTGATGTGCCAAGATAATTCGATAACAGATCATCAAGCCTAGACCGAAGCCCTTTTCCTCGTATGAATAATAAGGTTCTCCTAGTTTCTTTATTCGTTGTTCTTTCATACCTATCCCGGTATCTGTAACCTTCATTAGCATAGAACCGTTATCTACCTCTAGTTGAACCGTGATAGAACCACCCTCTGGCATCGCATCGATACTGTTTGATAGTAAATTTTTGATCACTAGCTCAATTTGTTCCTGATCACAAACGATCGCTGGGAGATCCCTATTTGCCTTTAATATGATCTGGATGTCTTGTAAAAGCTCTTTGTCTAGAATGGTTGAAGCTACTTGTTCAATTAATGCTTTCATATTTACTACACTGTGACAGAGCGTAGGTCTTGTCAACAAAAGAAGATCATCGATAAATTTTTCCATATTAGTAAGTGAAGAATTCATAATTTTATAATAGATGTTACTATTTTCACCTTGCTCAAATAACTGCAAGAAACCTTTTAACGAAGTCATGGAGTTCCTTAGCTCGTGAGCAACGCCAACCGCTAATTTCCCTGCAATGTCTAGCTTTTCATCTTTTCTAAGGAGATCTTCTGTCATTCTTTTTTCCCGTCCAATGACAATTAATCTTCTTACTAGATTAGTCGTTGTTACTGGTGTTAGTGAACAATCTAATAGCACCCAATGGCCTTTCTGATGCAAGTAGCGAAACTCTATATAGCCAGGTTCTCTTTTGTGAACAGCTTTCTCGAAAGCCGCTGTTATTTTAGGGATATCGTCAGGATGGATCAGGTTTATCATGCTTCGCTTTCTAAAAGAGTCCAAATCATATCCCAAAGCTTGACTATGTGAGGGTGATACATAAACCATATAGCCATTTTGATCTAGGATACTGATTAAATCCGTACTATTTTTGACAATTAACGAATACAGTTCTTGATTATGCCTGATAGCCATTTCTTGCTGATCAATTTGCTCCCGGCCATTAAAAACCGTTGTCATCTGCCCCGTTCCATTTGTCAAATTCTCCAAGTTGTTCAAATTAACATATTTTTCTTCAATTTCACTTGCAGATACTGGCTTACTAAAAAGATAGCCTTGACCTTCATTACAGAGGTGTTCTTGAAGAAACAGGAGTTGTTCGTTTGTTTCAATTCCCTCAGCTACAACATTTAAATTTAAATTATGAGCCATTGAGATAATTGTTTTAACAATCGTTTCATTGTTTGAAGCTTGTGAAAGGTTTCGGACAAATGATTGATCAATTTTCAGCGTATCAACAGGAAACTCTTTTAAATAATTTAGCGAACTAAAACCAGTCCCAAAATCATCAATACTAATCTTTATCCCAAGCTCTTTTAATTCATGTAAGGTAATAATGGTTTGCTCAATATTTGCCGTCATACTTTCTGTAATTTCTAATTCTAACAAGTCTGGTTCTAATCCTGTTTCCTCGAGCACCTGCTTTACTTTATTAACTAAATCTAATTGAGTAAATTGTCTAACTGATAAATTAACAGAAACTACCGTCGAAAATCCCATCAGTGACCACTGTTTGTTTTGTTTACAAGCCGTATGAATGACCCAGTCTCCGATGGTCTGTATTAACCCCGTTTCCTCTGCGAGAGGAATGAAAGTAGCCGGGGATATCATTCCCCACTCTGGGTGCAACCAACGGACTAGCGCTTCTACCCCTATAACTTCGCCTGTACGTAAATTTATTTTTGGTTGGTAATGTAACGTTAACTCATTTCGCTGAATGGCTCTGTGAAGTTCCATCTCCATTTTTAGAGGATTAATGGTATCGCTCACCTGCCTCGAATAAAATGAGTATCCGTTCTTACCATTACGTTTTGTTTGATACATGGCGAAATCGGCGTTACTCATTATCTGCTCAACCGTTTTTCCATCATCAGGAAGCATTGTAATCCCAATACTCGGGCTGGTAAACACTTCAATTGAATGTAGGTGGAAAGGCTCCTTGAAAGTTTTAATAATTTCTTCAGAAACAAAGCCAGCCATTTCTTTATCAACACCTGGTAATAGAATAACGAATTCATCTCCGCCTAGCCGAAAGATCATTTGATTGTTTGCCACACGATCCTTCAAGCGGAGGGCAACTTGCTGTAAAAGCAAGTCACCTACATGGTGACCTAGACTATCGTTTATCACCTTAAAACGATCAAGATCAATGAGGAGTATAGCAATTTTACCTTTTGTATCATCGAGTTTCTCTATTTCCTCTAATAAACTAGTCTCGAAGCGATAACGATTTGGTAGTTTTGTTAAGTAATCGTGATAAGCCATTCGATATATTTCTTCTTCATATGCTTTCCGCTCAGATATGTCTCTGTAATTTACCACGATCCCATTAACTGTTTCATCATGAAGTAAATTCGTAACATAGGCTTCGCAGTAAATGAAGCTTCCGTCCGACTTTGTAACTCTAACTTCTGTTTTCTGCGACTTTTTGGACTTGAGAGACTTCTTAAAAAACGTTTGAGCATAATGGACATCTTCTTCATAAATCGTTTCAAACACATGCTTACCTATTAATTCACTCGGTTCATACCCAATGATATTTTTTACCGCCGAGCTCTGATACTTAATAATCCCGTTCTCATCTAAGATCGCGATTACATCTGAAGAGTTCTGAATGAGAGATTCAAACCTTAGATTGCTATTAAGTAATGCTTGCTCTAACTTTATTTTTTCTGTAATATCTTTCGCAATACCGTAGATACCAACTAACTCCCCATTTATACGTGCTGGAACGAAGATAGCATCAACGTACCTAATCTCTTTACTTTTTTGAACAATTTGAATGTTTACTTCCTGTATATCTCCATATAAAGCCTTCCTAAGAGATTGTTTCACCTTGTGAGCCTCAGTGAACACGACGTAGTCAAGAAAGTTCGAATGTAATAGTTCATTCTTCGAGTAACCAGTTGTTATAGCTAGTCCGTCATTACACTCTAAAAACTTACCCGTTTTCCCTAACAGAAATAAACCGTCTGGAAAACCTGCAAATAATTCTTTATATATATTTATTCGTGTTTGATTTTCTAGATGTTTATTATTTACTGTTAAAGATTTCTTCATCGTAACACCTCTTATGATTTTCTCGCTTACAATTCCTTACCTAAAACTAAGATCTATTTCTGTCTCTTTAGGAAGGACATATCGATAACGCCATTTATCATGTTTCCAATATTTCGTCACTAACCTTTTTCTTACTAAAAGTTCTAGATATACCCTTGGATAAGTTTCAGCTTCATTTATAGTAGTCGTTCTATTTTGATCTGCTCTTAATTGTATGATGCTTACATAAGCATGGACAAAAGCTAAACCTTCATTATTAATCATAGTTCGATACCATCCATTTTCGTCTTAAAATTTGTCTGTCTTCGCAAAAAGGTTGTTTAAAAAATCAAGTAACATAGACATTACACTAGCTTGGCGGGTAGCTTTTCTACCGGAAGTAATCAACAAAATACTTATCCGGAACAAAGTATTTGGCTAGATGAAACTACAAGGTTCACGAAAAGAACTACTATCTGTATTCTCTAAGATTTATCACTTTTTGCCTATCACCAATCACTCTTAATTTGAAAAACTAGACTAGGAGTAGCTTCCCAAAAAAAATAGATACCCAGCATCTAGGTATCTAGTAACGGAAAGACATATTAAACAAAACACTATCAAAATAGTGAAAACGAATTACGAACTACCAGTATACTAGGACCTCACTCCTATTAGCTACTTGGTGGAGAATAACCCATCTGATAGATCATAGCAATCGCCTGAGCTCTATCTTGAACGTCTAACTTTTGCAAAATTTTCGTGATGTGATTTTTCACTGTATGTTCACTAATATATAAAATTGAGGCAATGTCACGGTTGTTGTAACCTTTTAAGATATGGTTTAAAACATCAATTTCCCGTGATGAAAGGTTTAGTCTTGTCTTCAAATCTACGTCAGCTGAACCAACAGCTTGTGTTTCCTGGTTCGATAACTTTTGAGTAATATCAATAGTCAGTTCTGTTTCCACGATAGAATGTTGCTGAATAAACAAAGTAAACTGTTCTTTCAAGCCAATTGGAATTACTAGTAAATGATCTAGAGACTGTATATTCTCTTCTTGTTGTACAAAATAGCTAATAAGTCCCATTATTTCACTAGTACGGTTCGTGACTTTTTCATTTTGCAATACTTTATGGCAACCCTCAAGAATGGAAAGAGTTTCTTGGCTTTTGATATACCTTTTTATGAATTCAAAATCATAGCTTAGCAATCCACAAACCGTAAGTGCCGAAGTAGGAATACTCTCCAATAGAAATTCTGAAAAACCTTCTACAAGTTCTATGATTCTCTTTGATCGTTCCTGATCCACTTGGCTCCATGTATTTTGCAGGTCTAGCAATAATTGCACGATATCTTTTTCTACAGTTTTGTCCGATTGTGCTTGGCAAAGATGAAGGGAAATACTTCCTGCTGCTGCCAATGTTGATAGAAATGCCTGGTATTGATGGGTTTGGGTCTTTGGATTTAATCCAACACATAATATTCCATAAACATGATCATCGTACCGTAACGGAAACTCGATCACATTGGTTCCCCAATTTGTTGTGGTTTGAACAGGTTTTGATGTCGACTCTTGATTCGTTTCTGTGAAAGTCTTAACAGCTACATTGTAACAGTAGTCATTAATTTCTGTAGCTGAGAGGCCTCTTGAAACGATGTCTATTTTGGAATTTGTCGCAGTAGGTCTATAAACAACACAAGCAAACGGACCACGAAGGATATTAAGACTGATATCCACCAGTATATAAAGGACTCTCTTCATATCTTTTACTGTCGTAATAACTTGAAAAATCTCGTTAAAGGTCGCTAACTCCATCAAATGATTTTGAAGGCTTTCATTCACTTCTTTTGATGAAACGAGTAAGTTTAGTAAAGAAGAATGTATTTTAAAAGACTCTAATGCCTGAACATCATCAATCATCTGTCGGGTACTTCCCCCAAATAAAATTCCTGCCACTTGCCCCTTTTGACATATCGGGACACAGAAAAGACTCTTTGGAGTAAGGCCGTGTCTCTGAAAGAAGCCTATTCTAGGATTATTCTGAACATCAGTCCAGAATTGGAACTGTTGTGTTGCTACGGTATGTCCAAGAAATCCTTCACCAATTAAAAACGATTTTCCTTTCAATTCGTTTACATCTTCTCCGTGGATCGCGTCAATAACATATTCGTTACTGTCGCCTTCAGTAGCAATTCCTAGAAAGTCAACACCTGGATTAGTTTCATATAATTTTTCTAAAAATGATGGCATCGTAGCTTGACCCGTTTGGATAGACTCTAAGCTTTGCAAGATAAACGTAGATTTCTGCTGCTCATCTTTTCTCTCTTTTTCTATCGCAACATAAGTTTCCAATACACTCTTACATTTCTTCATCAACACTAGCTTTTCCTTAACTTCTTCATAAGCAAGTTCAGAGGATAGTTCTATTGCTTCAACCAGTTCCTCTAAGTTTTGATAGTGGTTATGGATATATTCCTTTATATAAGGTTTTGTAGCAGCTTTTGCAATAAAGCCAGAAAATAAAAAATAGGTTGGGATACCAGAAACCAAAATTGGCGTCACGATTAGCTTTAGACCAATCCTGTTAACGACAACAACTGGGTTTTCAATCCCTACGAAAGACTCAAGTTGATCTTGATAGGCTTCTTTGGATGCCCATAACTTATAAATAATCTTAGAGATAGAGTTAAAATTAGACACGTTCGTAATTTCATTTCCATCTTTGTCAATGATGACCATCGTTAGTTCAGATAGGGTTGCATAGGCATCTTGTATATCTTGAAAGAATGTCACTGTTCCTTCCATGTTTCCTCCTTCCCTAAAGCAAAATGATCTGGCTGTATATAGCGATAAATCGCACGTTCTCCTGTTCCGATTACTTCTAAAATCATATTATTTACTAATTGCTGTATAATTGGTTGTAAATCATCACTATGGCGACCAAGTCGGATCGCAAGACCATTTACCGTTTCGTATGTGTATGGGTTTTCTTGAAAGAACATCGTTAACTCCATTTGTAAAGGACTAAATTGAACCGTTCCCATTTACTAAAGCTCCTCCTAAATTAACCGAATAAAAGGATTTGACTGAATGTTCTCAACGAGCAAAGGAGGTGAGATATTTCCTTGCGGTGACTTCTTCAGCTGAAAAAATTGATAGTTACCGTCGACCCATGTTTGAAATACGCCATTACAAGTACGCTCTAGAAAGCTAGCTGTTTCTGTTCCAATTTCCGTAAAGTTGCTTAACGCTAGCTGTGTCGTACCTGTTGAAGTCATAAAGGCAACTTCTTCTGTAAAGTATGTCTTTACAAAATCCTTGCCACGCTGCGAAACAATCGTATTTAAATCATTAAATACAAACCACTTTTCACCTTGCAGAGTCCCATCTAAAACAAATGCTTCCACTTTCTCATGAATTATTTGTTTATACTCTTCATTACTTAGATGATTTACTTTGATCACTGATTTTTGATAAACCTCTGGCATTGGTCGGTCATAGTGCTCAATAAAATAAATTTGGCCATTTTCAACTGCTTCCTGAAGATTAACATCATATAAGCGATAGATATGCTCAAGATCCCAAATATTCATTAAGTTCGAAAGTATTAATACAACTTTCTCTCCGGCCTTCATTCGACTTGTAATAATCGAAGCTATGAAATACTTATAATTCGCCTTACTATTTGTATCTAGAATAAACGTCGTACCTCTTGGAATACCACCTAGTAGAAGTTTATCTAAAGTGGCGATACCTGTCGTAAGATTAGAACGGTTTTCAGTTACCACCATATCTTCATACATTGAAAGAGCCGGTACTAAATAAATTCCTTTGTCCGTAAGACGGTAAATATGTTCTCCTTCTGCTATTTTACATCCTCGCATTTTTAAGACTTCTAACGTACGTTTTCGATAAATCACTTGCTGATCTTGCAATGACAACTTGATCACACCATCGACAACATAACTCACAAACGGAATATTTTCTCTCAGCAAAGTTGTTTGCTCATGAATTAATAAAGATGTTAATGCATATTTCCTTAAAATATTTCTCAATGTATAGACAGTTTTTCGTTTCTCCACCTGATCTTCAATACCAAAATGAAATAAATTTAAGCTGTCTATAACAACCCGTTTACAGTCAATTTCTTTAATGATCCGTTCGAATAGACCGTTCGGTTGTTTCATTTGTTCAATAAGCACTTCAGGGGAGATACAAATGACCCGCAATTTATTCTCTTTTTCTAATTGTTTAATATCCCAGCCAAAGGCTAACATTTCTTTATATATCTGCTCTGGAAACTCCTCAAACGTAATGTAAATTCCAGCTTCATTTTCAACAACAGCACCGTGATAGAGAAACTGCATTCCTAAGATCGTTTTCCCAGTACCAGGTGCTCCATCTAACAGGATCGTAGAACCAATAGGTAAACCGCCAGTTAAGACTGTGTCCAAGCCTTCTACTCCTGTTTTGGCATAAGGTTTCATTCGTAAACAAACACCCCTAAACTTTGTAGTATAGTTCATTATGACAGTTTTGTGACGTTTTTTGTAGTCTTTCGACAAAATTAGACATTCTCACTTCGCTCCTTTACCCCCATTTTTTACGTCTACTCCCAACAAGTGTTATCAATTGACACTCTATAATAGAATTCGTAAGCTAACAATACATACATTTACGAGAGGGTGTTCATATGAGTCAACTTGAACCATCGAACAATCTAGCTTCCAATCCATCACAGGAAATTTCTGCAGATGGATCTTTCAAACGACAGAAGAACAGATTTACAACACCTTTTGGGAAGCAGGCCGGAGAGTTGCCTGTTGAGGCAGGCCGCTATCGATTATTTTGGACACCTGCATGTCCTTGGGCACATCGAACGGTTATTGTTCGGAAACTTCTCGGGCTAGAAAAAGCGATAAGTTTAGGAACTGCGAGTCCGATGCGGCCAAAACTCCCCCATGTAGATTGGGAATTTTCATTAGATGAAAATGGCGTTGACCCAGTTCTTGGCATAAAGTACATGAGCGAAATCTATAAAAACACCGATCCCGAATATACCGGAAGACCAACCGTTCCTGTAATGGTCGATGTTCAAAGCCGCCAAGTCGTAAACAACGATTATTTTAACCTAACAAACTACCTTGAGAGAGCTTGGCATCCTTTTCACAAAAAGAATGCTCCAGACTTATACCCTGAACATTTACAGGCCGAAATTGACCTGTTAAATGAAATCATTTTTCAAGAAATTAATAATGGGGTATATAAATGCGGGTTTGCTCGTAGCCAGGAAGTTTATGAAGAAGCATTTGATCGATTATTTGCCCGATTAGACGAATTGGAAGAGCGGCTCTCAAAACAACGCTTCTTATTTGGCGATTATATTACCGATTCAGATGTCAGATTGTATGCTACCTTAATCCGATTTGATGTAGCCTACTACAACGCTTTTAAAACAAATCGAAACTTAATTCGCGAGTTTCCATCACTATGGGGCTATCTGCGTGATCTGTATCAGACACCAGGTTTTGGTGACACAACAGACTTTGAAGCTATTAAACAACATTACCACTTATCTATTACAATTTTCACTAACAATGATGCGAAAATTCTACCAAAAGGTCCAGATCTTGCACCACTTCAAACATCGCACCAACGAGAAAAGCTAAGTGCAATGTCAGAAAAGTTCCTTATACAAGAAAGGAGCAGCTAAGTGATTATTCGTGAGGCATATAAAGACGAACTGTCGTTTATTCGTAATCAAAGAGTTAGTTCCTATAGTGAATATGCACCACTTATTTCAGAAGAACACTGGAGCGCCTTAAAGAGCTCTATATCATCTGAGGCAGATACCCAACAGGGGGTAGAACTGATCGTCGCTGAAGTTGCTGGGAAAATCATTGGAAGTGTTGCCTTATTTCCAGCCGAGATCGACGCTTATGAAGGCCGCGTACAACCCCAAAACTACCCTGAAATACGCATGCTTGCCGTTGACAAGGAAGCTCGTGGAAAAGGAGTTGCCTCTCTTTTAGTAACTGAATGTGTAAACAGAACCAAAGCCAAGGGATACTCTTACATCGGTTTACACACAGGCGAGTTTATGAAGGATGCAATAAAACTGTATACGAAATTTGGATTTGAACGACTACCACAACACGATTTTGTACCTGCCAACGACGGCATTGTTGTAAAAGCATTTCGTCTAAAAATATAGAAAAAAAAGAAGAACTACCGTTTTTACGAACGATAGTTCTTCTTTCTTTTCATACAAGTTTTAAACCCCACTTCATCACTTGAGCTAACATTCTTGTCATACTCGGATGTAATAGGCCTTCTTTTAAGTGTGCTGGAGTAAGACAAACGACACGCCCTTCACCATATGAGTGATGCCAACCTGCGATTGAGGCTCCATCGACGGATTCCGATCTTAAAAAAACACTCGTTTGTTCTTCGTCACACTGAACAAAATAATGTTCGTCAAGGATAGCAAAATCATAGCTTGAGTCCATCAAGTTTTCTTTCGAGACCACTCGGTACCTTACCAGTTGATGCGCTTCTGGATGGTGGATAAAATGACCATGTGTCATCTCTAGTAAGGCTTTGTTATCGGTATAAGAAGCAAGTCCGGAATGCCAAGAGATCCAGCCTCCGCCCTGTTTCACATAATCACATATTAGTTTCTCTAGGGTTGGATTAAGCCAATTGTCAACCTTGCTTGCCTCAGGGTTAAGTCGGTTTTCTTTAGCTAGTATCACTGCATCAGGGTTAGTACCTAAGCAAAGAGCTAACTCGTCAACCGTACTAGTTTCGATCACTACTTCATCTCTCCCAAAGTGATCTTTCAAAGATTGTTCGAGACTTTCTACTATCGGTTCTGACCTATGATAATAATCCCCTACGATTGCGACTATTCTTTTACACATGACTCCTCCTATAAATCCATTCGTTTGCCTTGATAGTCAATAAATACATGCTCGTGAGGAATTTCAAGCTCTTGGTCAATAATTCTAAATATCGCATTAGCCGGTTCGAGCGGTTCCAATTGTGCGTTTTCCCCGCCCATATCGGTTTTCATCCATCCAGGATGAATGGCAAAGACACGAATATTCTTCTCTTTTAACTCGCGACTTAATTTTTCAGAAAACATGTTTAAGGCAACCTTAGAAAGCCCGTATGGATAATCACCACTATAAGCATGAGTTAAACTAGCTGCATCCGAAGAAATGTTAACGATTGATTGCTTCGTTCCCTTCTCTAGTAGAGGAAGAAAATGCTTCACGACACGCATTGGTCCTAATGTGTTAATATCGTACGAATTCATGCAGGCCTCGATATCCAACTCTTCAATCGTTTGCTCGCGCTCTTCTAACACCGCCGCATTATTGATAATTACATCAAGACAATGGTCAGTTAGAGAGTTTGCCGCAGTTGCGACTGATTGTTCGTCTGTAACGTCTACTTGTAAAATATGTAAGTGACTTTGATATATTGCCTTTAGTTCTAGTAGAGCTTTGAGTGTACCTTCATCAAGTGATCTAACACCAGCAAAGATCTGATAACCTTTTTCTAGTCCATGCTTAGTTAGGGCAAGCCCGAGTCCACGATTGGCTCCAGTTACTAATATTTTCATCTACAAGTCCTCCTTATATTAGGAAAACCCCGTTAGCTATTGCAACGAGGTTTTTCAAATTACTTCGCTAGGGTAAAAATATGATGTACATCTTCTTTATTTAATTTTGTAAAGTTTCCAAGTGGCCATCTTTCTGTAGCTTTTTTCGCCATTTCCTCAAAATGTTCTTCGCCAATTCCTGCTTCCTGTAAAGTGATTGGCATACCAATGGAGCTTAAGAACTGCTCGAACTTTTTAATACCAGCTAAAACGGTTCTTTCTGGGTTATATAAATCGATCTCTACGTCCCAAACACGGTTCGCAAACTGTACGAAACGATTGACATCATGCTTGTATACATATTTCATCCACGCCGGAAAAATGATTGCAAGCCCTGCTCCATGAGCGATGTCATAAATCCCACTAACCTCATGCTCAATGTCATGACTTGCCCAATCACCAATTCTACCTGTTCCCAGTAGATCGTTATGCGCAAGCGTACCCGCCCACATAATCTCAGCACGCGCGTCATAATTGGTTGGTTCGGCTAACACGGTGTGTGCATTCGTAATAATCGTTTTTAGCGTAGCTTCACACAGGCGATCTGTTAAGTCGACGTTACGTTCTTGCGTAAAATATCGTTCGAGAATGTGTGCCATCATGTCGGTAATTCCGCAAGCAGTTTGATAAGCAGGTAAAGTGTACGTAAGAACTGGATTTAAAATTGCAAACTGTGGTCGGAGTGTCGGATGACCCATTGCTCTCTTGTACAAGCCTTCTTCATTCGTTATTACTGTTCCTTCACTCGTTTCACTACCAGCAGCTGGGATCGTCAACACGACACCAAGCGGTACGCTTTCTGTAACTGTTGCGTTCCCATTAAAGAAGTCCCACACATCACCGTCATATTTAGCCCCTGCCGCAATTGCTTTGGCAGAATCAATTACACTTCCTCCACCCACAGCAAGAATAAAATCAATATTTTGCTCCTTACAAAGAGTGACCCCTTCTCGAACCAAACTTACCCTTGGATTAGGCAAAACTCCACCTAATTCTACGAACTCAATCCCTTGATCATTTAAAGAGTTAATCACCAGGTCGTAGAGGCCACTCGCTTTAATACTACCTCCACCGTAATGGAGAAGCAGTTTCTTTCCATATGCAACGGACTCTTGTCCAACTAATTGTTCTTTATCTCTCCCAAAAATAATCTTTGTGCGGTTTTGAAAAACGAAATCTTGCATTATGTAACCCCTTTCATAAGTTCATTAATATAGTTATATAACCTTGAAGCACTTTCTACAACATCATAATATAAACATCTTGCCACAACAAATAAACTTAATTGTGAGCAGATCGGTTGGGTGGGGAGAACCGTTCTATTTCTAGCTAATCTACTCCATCGAAACGGGCACGCGAGAACCTCTTGCGCCTTTCGCACTACACGCTCTCTCAAAAGGGCACGCGAGACGCTCTTGCGTTACCTTTCACACTACACACTCTCTCAAAAGGGCACGCAACACTCGCTTGCGTTACCTTTCATACTTCACACTCTCTCAAAAAGGCACGCAACACCCTCTTGCGTTACCTTTCATACTTCACGCTCTCTCAAAAAGGCACGCAACACTCTCTTGCGTTACCTTTCACACTTCACGCTCTCTCAAAAAGGCACGAATCACTCGCTTGCGTTACCTTTCTCACTACACGCTCACTCAAAAGGTAACGCGAGACTCGCTTACGTTACCTTTCACTCTACACGCTCACTCAAAAAGGCACGCAACACTCGCTTGCGTTACCTTTCAAACTTCCTGCTCCCTCAAAAAGGCACGCAACACCCTCTTGCGTTACCTTTCACACTTCACGCTCTCTCAAAAGGGCACGCTAGAACCTCTTGCGTTACCTTTCACACTACCTGCTCTCTCAAAAGGGCACGCAACACTCGCTTACGTTACCTTTCACACAACCTTTCCCCTCGAAAAGTCACGCGAGACTTCCTCAAGCAAAAAGAAACCCCAAAGGAGTTTCTTTCTCAAAAGAACCTAAATTTCAATATCTACCCCAACACTATCTAAGCGACCTACTTCTTTTATGTAAGCTGCAACTGCTTGGTGTGCTTCGTTCACAGCATAGGCTTCTAGAGCTGCTCTGTCTTCAAAACGAACTAGTAGCATCACTTGGAATTCTCTGTTTCTCTCACCGATATTTACACCAGCTTGAAGATCTACGATACCAGTTAGTTGGTCTTTTAATGCTTTAAATCTTGTTACGACTTCTTGTAATTGATCTTGTGTAGTTGTTTCTGCAAATTTAATCAATACTGTACGTTGAATCATGAAGTATCCTCTTTTCTTAATTAGAATAGCTTTATTTTACTTTAGTAAGGGCTGTTTTCGCAAAGATTGTTGCTTTTCAAATCAAATTAAGCCGCATAGAAATTGCACTAGTGTAGAGAGCGTCTTTTCTACCCTCTACACTTAATTAGTAACAAACAATTAATTATAAACGAATTATTTTGTTGGAATAACCACAAAGTTTACGAAAAGAACTTTAGCAAAACTAAGAAATGCAATCCATCTTACTTGTCTAAATAGATCACTGTTTGTTTTTCATGCGATTCTCTTACCGAATCTAAAATTCGTTGAACCTGATAGCCAGCTTCAAACTTTGCCAAATACGGATGTTGCTTATCCTCAGCCAATGCCCCATATAACCCATCAACTGCACGATAAAAAGCGTTATAGTAACGACCAGCCAATGCACTCATCCCTTCTGGAACAACCAGATCATCCAAAAGCTCTACCTCTTCAAGTGGCCCATTCCCAATACCGACTAGGACCTTGTTATCCTCAGTCATCACTAGGCTTCCCTCGGTACCAAATATCTCAAGCTCCCAACCTTGACTATGGCGAGTAGCGCTAGTAAGACCTACAGTAAACGTCGTTCCTCCCGCAAAAGTTCCGAAGGTTTGAAAAGCGTCATCAGCAGTACGGATCTCTACTTCCCCCGCCTCGTCAACAAACTCCGGTACATGAGTAGCTAATTGTCCACTAATCGACTTAATCTGATCATCTACCCACCATAGAAGCGAGTCAAACATATGCGAGCCGATCGCCCCTAGCATGCCACCAGCTTGATCTTTCTTTCCTAGCCAGCCCCGCTTACTAGTTAGAAGCCTTTCATAGCCTGGAAAACTCGTTTTATAGTTTACATGCGTAAGATTACCCAACTTTCCGCTAGAAACAATTTCCTTCACCTTTTGTCTTGCTGGTAAAAAGCGAAATTCAAAATTTATAAACCCTAGTTTTCCAGCACGATCTCTAGCCCCTAGCATTTCCACCGCTTGCGCCGTATCATTTGCAAAAGGTTTTTCACATAATACATGAAGTCCTTTTTCATAAGCTTTCAAAACCATTTCATGGTGCAGTAGTGGAGCCGAAGCAATAGCTACTAAATCCAACTGTTCACCTTCAAGCATCTCTTGCCAATCTCCGTAGACACTTTCAACACCGGTCTCCGCTTTTAATTCTTCCGTTCTCCCTCTACCTACACTTGCTATCGCTACTACTTCATAGCCTTGGTGGGCCTGAAACGTAGGGACATGGACTCTGGCACCAAAGCCTCCACCGATGACTCCAACTCGAATTTTCTTCTCCATACTAACTCTCCTTTACTGTCCTTCTACTTCAAAACTCGCTTCTAACTCATCTACTAATGAGCCCACATATGCAACTGCCTGGCGAATTGGCTCCGGACTAGACATATCAATTCCTGCCATCTTCATTAATTCTAGAGGTTCCTTCGTTCCACCTGCTTTTAATACTTCTAGCCAGCGTTCTGCTGCTGGTTGACCTTCTTTTTGAATCGTTTGGGCTACAGCTGTCGAAGCCGTTAATCCTGCCGCATACGTATATGGATATAAGCCCATATAATAATGAGGTTGGCGCATCCATGTAAGACGAGCACCTTCATCGATCTCAACTGACTCGCCCCAGAAATCCGAAAGAACATTTCCTTTTAATTCAGAGAGAGTACTTGCAGTGATTGGTTTCCCTGCTTCGGCATGGCGGTATACGCGTCGTTGCATTTCTGCCTCTAGTAAGTGTGTGACAAAGTTGTGGTAATACGTTCCTAATACCTGAACTAGCACCGAACGTCGTGCACGTACATCCGACGTTTTTGCTAACAGAGACTGACTTAACAACATTTCATTTAATGTTGAAGGTGCCTCGATAAAATACTTCGATGGTCTCGTATTATGAATACGTTGATAACGATTGGCAAAGACAAAATGTCCGGCATGTCCAAGCTCATGAGCTAAAGTAAATGTCGAACGCATTTTTCCAGACCATGTCATTAAAATATAAGGATGAACACCGTACGGGCTCGAACAGAAGGCACCACTACGTTTTCCGATAGTATCAGCATAATCAACCCAACGCTCTTTAATCGCTGTTCTCATCGCATCCATATATTCAGGTCCCATGACTTCTAATGCTTCTAGGACATAATTGGACGCTTCCTCAAACGTAACTTCTGGATTGTATTCGTCAATTGGTGCCTTTAAATCACATAACAACATCTTATCTAATCCTAAGACACGCTTCTTGAGATCGATATATCTTCTCATATGCGGTGCGAGTTCTGTTTGGATAATGTCCAAAATATTTTCATACATTTCCTTCGTCACCTGTTGTGGCTGTAAAAGCATTTGCTCAACAGACTCGTAGTTGCGCAGACGTGACATCACCACTTGCTTTTTCACTTCGGTCGCGTATGTTGCCGCAAATGTATTTTTATACTTGTTTAATGTATTGGCATATGAGGCATATGCCTGTCGTCGTTCCTCTGTATTGGAAGATTGCTCATATCGAGTTTCATATAAAGAAAGTGAAACTGGTAATTCCTCACCTTCTCTACTTACAATTGGGTCAAATTCCATATCAGACGATTTACTTCTTGAGTAAATCATAAACGGACTTTCTAGCACTTCCCCAAGAGAAGCTAGGACAGTTTCTGTTTCTTGAGAAAGTTGGTGTGGCTTTTGTTCAATTAATTCCACTAAATAGTTTCGATAGGTTTCTAATTCTTCCTCTTTTTCTAAAAATTCTTCAATCGTACCTTCAGGCAATTGTAAAAGTTCCGATTGAATAAAAGAAACTGCTGCATGAATTTTTGCAGAAATAGCCGAAACTTTACTCAAATTTGCTTGATAAAGCTGATTTGTTCCATCCTCAGATGAACGTAAATAACCATATGTACTAACACGAACCATTCTCATTTGTAGCTTTTCATATGCCTGTAGGCAGGCTAATAATAGACTAGACCCTTCCCCTAAACGCCCTTGGTATAAAACAACCTTTTGTAGGTCATCTTCTAACCCACTAAATTCCTTTTCCCAGGCTTCGTTTGAGTCAAAGAGCTCATGTAGGTCCCACGTTTGTTCAACTGATACTTCACTTCGAGTCATTCGTTTTGACATCTTTCTCATCCCCTCATGTAGTAATGTTGTAATATTTCGACAACCGAAATTATGTTCATTATAACCCTATTTTGCTAAAAAAAGAAAGAAAAGTCATAGAAACCGTCAGTAACGGGTAACACTATTCTTGCTTACATCTACGAGAAAGGCAGGTGCCAAGATGAACGAAATGACGATTCATATTAAAGAAGCGACCAAAGAAGAACCAATTCAAACTCTCGAAATGGTCCTTATGCAAATGGATGGGATTGAGAGAGCATTAGTAGATATTACAGACGGCGAGGTTAAGGTCTCTTACAATGAAAACCAAGTGTCTAAAGATGAGATTATAAAAAAAATTCAGCAACATGGGATGCACATCTCACAATAATAAGAAAAAGCGAGCTCCATCGTGAAGTTCGCTGTTTCTTATTATGGCGTGTAAAATATCTGAATGACAACAGTCTGGTAATCGTCAGCACTATGATTCATCAATAAGTTAATTAAATCGTTCTACAAATCGACTTTTTTCAAATAATTCTTCTGGACTTAGCGCAGTCCACTCACCAACGGTTACGTCTGGATTATTCTTAAGAAAATCCTGAACTATTTCAAACCCTAAGGCGTAACCGAAATTTGCCGGAAAGCCATTTCCGCCAAACATCACTGTTTGGTTAAACTGGGGATTATAGGCGTCTCTTGATAATGAGTCTTGGATTTGACTCCAGTAGTTTTCTTCATCATCACTGGAGTAAAGAGGGCGCCATGAATTTGGATAGAGCATATGTTTGAATGCTTCGGCCCTACCTTCAAATACTAGATAGTTTAGTAAGTAAAATGGCTGCCCCTCATAATGCCGATCTGTCCAGACACTATGATGATATTCGTGAGCAACAAGTCCACCTAACTCTGCACCAGAACCAGTGTGACGATCATCGTAAAAGATTGTAATTTTCCCAGCACCCACATTAATACCTGAGGCATGGACTGTAGATAATGCTGGTAGAATACAAACAGTCGTATCCGGACCAGGTAACAATTCAGCCGATTTGAGTAGTGCCTCTTCAATATACTTCTCTAAATTCGCTGACTTCATTTTATGAATTTGTTTTTCTAATTGATCTACGTTCTCAAAACCTTCCACCCCATTAAAATATGGCATCATTAATTCTAGGTATTCCCCGCCTCTAAAACAAGCATCCCATACCGGGATTATGACCGTATCATTGAAAACTGCCCTCTTGTTAGCATCTTGATCCTCTCTTACTTTACGAATATATTCGTCGAAACCACCGTATGCAGGGACAATTGTAAACTGCTGACTCACTTCATCAGTCACATAAGTAAAGGTTCGGATCCCTCCCTCGGTCTCACTATCAATTACACTAGTCTCTTTCTGCTCACAACCAACTATTATGAAAATCACGGCCATTAAAAACAACAAATAATAGAATTTCACTTTCATTCCTTCACTCCTTTTCTACTATAGATTCTACGAAAAGGAAATAAAAGGGTTTCAAGAAAATTCGGATTTTTTACAGGTAAACCATAATTATGTTATGTAAACTCGAACTCAAACAACGATACAAAACTCATTTTGTACCGTTGCGCTCACCCTATCTTTTCCTTGCAAAAATCGTTTGACGACCTTCAAGCTCATTTTCCTCATAAAAAAGCACTTGCCAATCGGCAAATTCAGTAAGCAGTTCTCCTGGCTGTAATTTAAAATGATCTGACACCCTGCCCTCACCAATTGGGGATTTATAAAAAGTCTCCATAAAAAAATACCCCTGATCCTTAATAGCTGCTTTGACAAGTGGGAACAAAGATCTGTCAAGATAATAGGTGATAATCACTAAATCATAGGCTTCATCTGAAACATGTATGTTTTCAAGATCTGTCAAATCAATCATCTGAGATAAGACGGATAACCCCTCTGCTAACGCCTGTTCTCTCACATGTTCAATTGCAACATCTGATATATCGAAGGCTTCTACCTCATATCCTCTTTCAGCTAAAAACAGACTATTTGCCCCTAAACCACAGGCAAAGTCTAATGCTTTTCCTCCGGTTAGATAACGAGATAGCCCCTGTAAGCGACCATTCGCAATAGGCTTTGATTGATCTTCTAATCGTTCTAAATACTTTTCATCCCATTTACTCTTGGCATCCAAAAACAACACTTCCTTTATTCAGGTAAATACTTTGCTATGAAATACTTTATCACAACATTTTCTATATAGAAACGTATCTCTCCCCCTTGATAGACAAATACACTTTTATGCTCTCTGGAAGTGTTGACACCTGCCATCGTTCTTACTAATTTTGTACTTGCTTGTTTTTAAACGCACCTGAATGAAGTATTTTCACATCTACTTTGATATCCTTTAAAAGATCTTTCTGAATAAAATCCCCATTTGTAACTTGCTTCCAGCTTTTATTCTTTTCTCGATAGAGGATATGTTCTAGGTTTAGAAAATCTGTATCATTTTCAACACCTAGCTCGAATAACTCTTGTATCTGTGTAGCTATACTGTTGTTTGTTTTTTCTTCCATCTTCTTTAGATTATCGATGCCTTGTATTACATTAGCTACATTTCCTTCGCCATTGACAATGAATTGATATCCAATATTCCCTTGCTGCTCCTGTAAAATAATATCTGTACTTACATGATCAACGACAACAAGGAACTCAGCATCATCATCTCCAGGTACTAAAATAGAGGCGCGAATTGTTTCTGGCGCAACCCAGCGGAGCCCAGCAAGTTGCTCTAATGTATAAAATCCTTTGTAGTGCTGATTTTGTAAAAAAAATGCACCATCTAAAGCTAGCTTAGGCTCTTTTTTCTCACCTTTCTTCCAATGTTCGTTATTAATGGTAATAGAAGGGATGTAGGTTGTAAAACCTGGTTCAAAGGTTTCTCGAGCAAATTGATGTAATTTGATCGGTCTTATCATAGAACTTTGTTCATGAATCCTTTCTGGATTATGCAAAATTGTTTCTAATGAAGATTGATCGTAAAATCCAATCGTAGTTAAGACATCCTTCAATGGTTCTTTTGTTGCAAACACCCAAGGGGTTAAGCGGAATTCATAGTACCTGGTTAAGCCATCAAAGATATTTTCAATCCCTTGAGTTAAAACTTCTTCACTCAAGAGAATGGAAGTAATATGTGACCAAATAAATTTCTCTTGTCCTGTTTCATACACTTCAAAAAAAGCATCAATAAATGTAGTACCTGTTGACTCTGAGACAAATGTTTGTGGAGGATTGTCCTGCCCTTCTGTACTTGCCACGGATGATAAATCTATTAACTGAATGAACAAATGGTACTTTCCATCCTTAAAATCCACACCTATTGAAGTAGCGTAATTAAGGTTTTGAATTTCTTTAATATCTGACTCACAACTAGTTAAGAGCACTACGGTCATAAGAAGACAAAACAATCTAATACTACATTTTTTCACTTTTATCTTCTCCTCTTCCTAAACATAGGCGCACTAAAATTCTTTCGTTTAAATGGATTTGTCAGGAAAGCACTCAAGTATTCTCTAAAATTTAGTGAAGATACAGGTTCAAGATAGGAAAGGCGAAAAGATTCTAATTGAGCTAAATAAATGACGATGCTTAGAAATGATAGGATGAACCCATAGACCCCTAGAAAAAGTGAAATTAATAAAGAATAGATACGTAATATTGTTACAGTCCCCGTTAAGGATTGATTTACAAGTGTATAAGTTGAAACAGCAGATAAGGCAATGACAACAAGTAAAGTGGGAGAAACTAGTCCTGCTCGAATTGCAGCATCACCGATAATTAAACCTCCTACGATAGAGACCGTTTGACCTACAGCAGACGGCATTCGAATACCTGCTTCTCTAAGAATTTCAAATAAGATAAGAATAAAGAATGTTTCAAGTGGTAAAGAAAAAGGTAAGCCTTCTCTTGAAACCGATATCGTTGCTAGTAGCGAAAAAGGTAACTGGTCCAAGTTCACATTCGTAATTGCCATATAAAATCCTGGGGTAAATATAGAAATAACCAGACCTAACAGTCTAATTAATCTTTGAAATGAAACGATATAATATGGAAAGTGAACATCCTCTGGAGACTTAAATAAAGCAAATAGGTTAATAGGCCCAATTAATACAGATGGCGAACCATCCACTATGAGAATAAAACGTCCGCGTAATAAGCACTCAATCGCAAAGTCAGGACGAGTAATATAGTCAAAATGAGGAAAAAGAGAAAAGGTCCTATCAGAAATCCATTGTTCTAACTGTCCTGAACTTAGGATACTTTCTGTTTCTAACGTTTCTAAACGGTTTTGTATTTCTTTTAAGGTACCCTTTTGAATTTTATTAGTTAGATACAATAAGGAAATTTTAGTTTTGCTTAAAGAACCGACCTCAAAGCTTTCATTGTGCAAGGTCTCTGTTTTAATTCTCTTTCGAATAAGAGCAATATTAACTTGCAATTCCTCAGTAAAGCCGTCTCTAGGTCCCTTTAAGGATATTTCAGTTTTGGATTCCTCTGGTTGTCTAGAAGGTATTTTCGAAATATCTACTACAGAAAAATGAGTTTTTTGGACTTTATAAAGAATTAAAGAACCAGAAAATACTCTATTGATTATATCTTCTATATTCTTAACTAACTCAATAGGGGGTAGATGTTCTTTCGATTCTTCACTGTATTCATCCTCCAGAAAGCCAATGATTTTATTAATATACTCGTTATATTGAGTTGTATCGATCATTCCTTCGCAATATAAATACGTTACACTTCTTGTCGATACTATTTTTAGATCAGAAGACTTCTGAAAGAGAGTTCTCAAATCTTTTTCTTCTATTTTTCCCGCCAGTAATTTCTCATTTAAGATTGTGATGTTCGTTTGTTGTTCCTTATCTCTCATACGTTATAGGGACCTCTCTTTTAGGAAAATTACTAATAATTAATAGGGTAAATGTCATGACAATCCCTAGTAAAAAGGCAGACGGATAAAAGTAATTTCGTAATATCGTTTGCATCCAAATATCACTTATATGAATGAACATAGCCAGTGCATAGATACTAGCGACTATTACAATGAGAATTCGTTTCCATTTGATCGTTTGAATTTCAAAAACAATAGGGATTACATACAAGCAAAGGGAGACTCGAATGATAGCACCACACACTAACTGAAAAACTGCGAATGCATCAACATGTGAAATATGTTCTCCTATCTCAACTAGTCGCCATTGTTCAAAGGCAGGAAAACGTAAGTCAGCTGCAACCTTTGGGCCAAATGCCGCTATGGAACCAATTGTCGGCCCTAATGTGAGTCCAATTAGTAACGTAATTATTATGACCAAATATAAGTAAGAAATCGTTTTTTTAAAATGATGTTGTAGTAAAAACAGGATAATCAGATCTACGCTTCCAGCTAAAATAAGCACGATACCATGCAGGTGACTAGCATCATCAGCAGCAAATAGCGGTAAAAGATAGGAATAGTTCTTTTCCTCCATGGTTGTAACTGCAACGAAATGTCCTAAAATCCAAACAAAAGGAAGAATAAAGGCTGCTGTATAGACAATCGTTCTAAATCCTGTTATAGCTGACCAGACACATAATAACAAAAAAGGAATGACTAAGTATCCAGTAGGTGTCATCGGTAGAAAGTATATTTTTACAGATACAATTAAGTCATAAAATGTTATAAACCCAATAGCTACAATATAAATAAAAAATAACGAGAGGATCATCCGCGAAGGGAGCATTCCAACTCGATTTCGTAACCACGGAGGAAATGGCTGTCTCTGATTAACTTTATAGAAAATAATCGAGTAAATTTTTCCCCATATTAGAAGAATGAAATAGCTAATTAGTACACAAATCCAAGCATCACGCTTTGAAACATTTAGTAGATGCGGAATGATTAAAACATGGTTTGAAATTCCAGTAAATAAGAGCAACACAAACAAGATCTGAATACGCGAGAATGTCATATTTCAATCTCCTAGACAACAATTTGTGTTAGTATTTATCTAATTTGTAATTTTATGTTTATAATAATCAATTCTACATGCCTAACCTAGGCTCTTTGTGAAGCTGAGAAGCCGTCGTTTGCTGCCAATACATACTCATAATGAGATTATATCTTCCTTCGATCATCCTCCCCGCCCTTCTAGGTTATCGATTGACTCCTACTCCGAAATATCTCTGGAATAAATACGCGTAAAGCAAAGTAAACTGTATGAAATCTTACTTTGTATTTGAGCTGTATGGAAGGAGTTTCTGTGAATGGGTCTTCTAACGCTTCCAGATATGTTATCAATCATTCAAAAAGGCTTAACGTCGGCAGTAAAACCTAAGAGCATAATCGTCGTGGGTGCAGGTATGGCAGGTTTAGTGGCTGCCACACTGCTTAAACATGCAGGTCATAAGGTGACCGTGTTAGAGGCCGACAGTAGAATTGGTGGTAGAGTATTAACAGTTCGTGCCCCTTTTTCCGATGGACTACTGTTTGAAGCAGGTGCATCTCGGATTCCTAGCAACCACTATTTATCTTGGGAGTTATTAAAAAAGTATCGCCTACACACATACCCGCTTATTAATACCACTCCAAACGATCTCTTTTATCTAAACGCCATTAAAACGAACAGGAAATCCTACGAGCAAAATCCTGACATTGTTGGATTTGCTGTTTCAAAATCTGAAAAATCTAAAACAGCAGCCCAGTTATTAAAAGAGGTTGTCACGCCCATTGCTCCATACTTTACGCATTATTTACCTATGTCACAGCTAATAGAACAACTCAATCACTACACATTAGATACCTTTCTTCAAGATCCTCCTTTTGGTAAACCCCTATCTCCTGGGGCGATTGAAAAGATAAAGGTGATTTTGGGGATACAAGGCTTCTCGGAATACAGTGCCTTTCATATATTACAAGTACTCTGGCCTTGGTATGAGGAACAAATTACCTTTCATGCCGTAAAAGGGGGGAATGATCAGCTCCCGACAACTTTAGCTTCTGAAATAAAAGATGATATTTATATAAACGAAAGAGTCAACGAAATTCATGCCACTGAAACGAACGTGACGATTCATTCTTTCAATACAATCCAATCAACAATCTCACTATTCCATGCGGATCGGGTGATACTGGCTGTCCCTTTCTCAACACTAAAATTAATTGACATTCGTCCTAAGAGGATATTCACTAACGAAAAATGGCGGGCCATTCGTGGACTTCGATATGTACCACTATCTAGAATTGCGATTGAGTTTAAAAAGAGATTTTGGGAGGAACAAGGATTTTTCGGTGGCCAAACAATTACTGACCTACCATTGAGATTTTCGTTTTTGCCTAGTCAAGGAATTGGTTCTAGGGGACCAGCAGTTATGACTGCTAGCTATACACTCGGGGCCGACACATTGCCTTGGGAAGTGCTGTCTCCCAACGATAGATTAACTACGATCCTTCAGCAGCTAGCCACTTTATATGGAGAAGCCGTCTATAATGAATTTGTAACTTCCGTTGCCGTAAATTGGCGTCAACATCCTTTTATCAAAGGAGGTTTTGGAATCATTAAAGCAGGAGATGTTCGTCAGTTTGGTCAACATATGTCAACGGCAGAACATAACTTTCATTTTGCTGGAGAACATACCTCGACACATCCAGGTTGGATTGAAGGAGCGGTTGAATCAGGAATACGAGCAGCATTTGAAGTGCATCATGCCTAAGAGGCTGACTCAAAAGGTCATTGATAAATGACTTTCGAGGTCAGCCGCTTTATTTTATATAATACACGTAGAAATGTTTATAAAGTGAAATACATAACCTTAAAGGGAACGTTTTTACATGTAACTGTTTGTGTTTGTGTTACCTTTTGGAACACGCTCTCGCTTCAAACGGCACGCGAGGTTCTCTTGCGTTACCTTTTCAAACTTCCTCTGCCTTCAAACGGCACGCGAGGCTCTCTTGCGTTACCTTTTCAAACTTCCTTTGCCCTCAAATGGCACGAGACTCTCTTGCGTTACCTTTTGGAACACGCTCTCGCTTTAAACGGCACGTGAGGTTCTCTTGCGTTACCTTTTCAAACTTCCTCCACCCTCAAATGGCACGCGAGGCTCTCTTGCGTTACCTTTTCAAACTTCCTCCACCCTCAAATGGCACGTGAGACTCCCTTGCGTTACCTTTTCAAACTTCCTCTGCCTCAAACGGCACGTGAGACTCCCTTGCGTTACCTTTTCAAGCTTCCTCTGCCTTCAAACGGCACGCGAGGCTCTCTTGCGTTACCTTTTGACCCTTCTTCCGCCTTCAAATGGCACGTGAGACTCCCTTACGTTACCTTTTCAAACTTCCTCTGCCTTCAAACGGCACGTGAGGCTCTCTTGCGTTACCTTTTGAAACTTCCTCCGCTTCAAATGGCACGTGAGACTTTCTTGCGTTACTATTTGGAGCACTCTTTTTAGCAAACAACTTAACTCTCTGAGTGGACTTCTTGGCTCTTACTCTTCTTCAATATTAAGTATAAAAATAGTGCCATTACTGGAATCGCCAATAATAACCCAAGAATTAATCCTGATACCACACAAGCAAAAAATCCTCCAATACCTAGGCCAATTCTTTGCTTAACAGCACCAACGATAGCAGGCACCATCCCTGTTACGATCCCAGCAATAAGTGCACCTAAGATAAAGCTTAAATCTTCCACTTATAAAGACCTCCTTAAAAATTATTCTTTATCACTTTATTCAGGAAGTAGAAAAAATGAACATTTTTTTGTATAAAAAGACAAGCAACCGCATAAAAAAACACAAAAAAAAGCGCCACACTGTTGGCGGCGCGTTTCCTTTAGTTACCTCGAAATTGGAAACATTCAATGATTTCTTCTCCAGTAACCATATCTTTGATTTTATATTGGTTTTGATTTACCTCGTCTTCACCAACGATGATTACCTTTGGAAAATTTTCTTTGTTTGCTTTCTCTAAAGCTTTTCCTGGCCTCTTTTTACCCATTTCGAACTCTACATTATATCCTTGTTTCCTAAGTTCACGAGCTAATAACAGCGATTCTTTTTCGGTATTTAGTGGCACGACATAGTAGTCTACAAAAGCTTTCCTCTGTTCTTTTTCTTTTAATACCGCCGTATAGATGACATCTAAGCCAAAGGAGATCCCTACTGTTGAGAACTTCTCTTTCGTACCTAGTAACCCTGCGATAGCTTGATCGTATCTACCACCACTCCCAATACTAGAGGTAATGGTCTGATTTGTAAGAAATATCTCATAAATCGTTCCAGTATAAATCTCAAGTCCTCTAGCTAGGAAAGGATTGAAAACACATTGTGTTTCTATTCCTAATAACTCTAAGTAAGAGTCAAGCTCCACTAGTTCAGCTAACCCTTCTTTGACCAATGGGTTCTCACTTGCAAAAGGTTCAAAATAGGCGTAGCTGGTATTAGTCTCATCCACTAAAAACTGCCGAATCAATGCAACCGTTTCCTGAGCTATTCCCAGTTGTGTTAACTCTGATATAACAGCTTCTACGCCAACTTTTTTGAGTTTATCAAGAATTAAAACGACTTGATTTATTTTTTCAGCAGCTGTTTGAAATACCTCAAGGATTCCAGTTAAAAGTTTTCGATTGTTGTACTCAAAGGTTACAAGTATATTGAGCCTCTCAAATGCATCAAATGCCATCATCATCAACTCTGCCTCAGCTATCTGCGACGATACCCCGACAACATCAACATCACATTGAGTAAATTCACGAAACCTTCCAGTTTTTATCGGTCCATCTCTAAACACTTTCCCTATCTCATACCGTTTAAAAGGCATTCTAAGCGTTGGATTTAATGCAACAACTTTTGCAAAAGGAATGGTAAGATCATACCGTAATGCTAAATCTCTCTTCCCTCTATCTGTTAAGGTGTACATCTCTTCTAAGATTTCTGCGCCACCCCCGTATTTTGAGCCAAGTAGTTCTGTATAATTTAATATAGGAGTCTCTAATGGCTGACAGCCATATTGAATAAACACATCTTCTAATGTTCTCCGTATGTTCCTACGAACAACTTCTTCATTCGGTAAATAATCTACTGTTCCTTTTACATTTTGGTACTCCATCTTTTTCATCTCTTTTCCCTCCTAAGTTTATAAAAAATAAAAAACCACACTCGATAAAAGTTTTTTAAACTTAGATCAAATGCGGTTTCACGCTAAATAGTCTTCCTATGGACGATTTTTTAATCGAAATAGCAAGACTACTGGATATGATGATGGAATTGTGAATGAGCACTTATACTTTTAGATAGCAGCATTTCTCTTCACTCCTTAAATTTCCATATAATGTATCATAATCTAGACAGTATTGCAATCTCTTTTTTGATACATAAACTAGCTGTTAAGCAAAATAATATACTAGATGTATCTAGGAAGGATGACAAACATGACGATTATTGAACATTATGAACTCAGGCGTTTAACTGAACAAGAGTATGCGCTAATCATTTACTTAGATGGTTATTTCTTTGAATTCTCTGACGAACTTCCCTCAAATAAAGATTTGCAAGATGATCTTATTGTTACCGCCAAGAAGTTAATTGATGAACGCTTTCCCAACGTACGGGTGGTCGTGCTAAAGCTAGTAATCAGCGGCATTACGATTGCGACGATCCCACTTAGTGGTGGTGCTCTCGCCCAAGCTAGCACAACTCAAAACACTGTGAGTACCACAACAACACAGTCAACGATAGCTCCACGCATTATATTAAACGGAAGTCAATTACCTACTGAAGCTGTCATTATCAATGGCTCTACATTTGTTCCAATTCGAGCTGTCTCTGAGTCATTAGGTGCAACAGTCGGATGGAATGGCACAACAAGAGCTGTTACCATTCAGCAACCTGATCAAAGGATTCAATTCATTGTTGGCTCTACAGTCGCTACCGTAAATGGACAAACCGTGACAACGCCTGCTTCGTTTATCATGAACGGCTCCACCATGGTGCCGCTCCGATTTATCAGCGAAACTCTTGGCCTTCGAGTTGATTGGAATGGAACAACGAGGACCGTTACACTAACCTCACCTGACCATGTGACCATCCAAGCACCCAGTATTGAAGAACCAACCATCGGTGCTATTACCTATGTTGTTGCTCCCGGTGACAATCTATGGAAAATCGCTAACCAATTTCAAGTAACTGTAGACGCTATCCGACGAGAAAATAACTTATCCTCTGATGTGATCCAGGTTGGTCAAAGATTAACGATCTCTGGGGCAACGACCAATTCAAGTGCTACAGGTGTAACTGTCACATTTCATACTCATACGGTACGTTCTGGTGATAATATCTGGAATTTGAGTCAACAGTACGGAATCCCACACAGCGAATTATTAAGGATCAATAATCTAAATGAAAGAAGTGTTTTAAGCATCGGTCAGCAACTTCGAATTCCGGTATATAACGTTCCGGTAAAACCAGTTGTGTCGGACAGGCACGGGGAGCTATTAGATTGGTGGACAGAAGCTAGGTATGTATTCCCTACAGGTAAGATTGCTACGATTACCGATTTCCAAACCGGAAGGCAGTTTCAGGTTCGACACACGATGGGAGGAAATCACGCTGATAGTGAGCCGTTAACCTCTCGTGATGCACAAATCATGCGAGAAATTTGGGGTGGAAGCTACTCTTGGACTCCAAGGGCAATTATTGTAGAAGTCGATGGACGAAGATTGGCCGCGGCTATGCATTCCTTTCCTCATGGCGATCAAGTCATTCGCGACAATAACTATAACGGACATTTCTGCATTCATTTTTTAAACAGCTTACGACATAGCGATAGTCTCGTTCAGGATTCAATGCAAGTACAAGTTCAAATTGCAGCTGGAGTTAGGTAAACTAAGAAAAGCGCCTGGAGCTAGGCAATTTTTGTGTTGAATTATATGCTTTCTTAAACTAAAAAAGCGGAGTAACGTGTTTACTTCGCCTTTTACATCTACTTTTGTTTCATCGATTTTTGTTTTAGCATTATTTGATGTGACTTCTCAATAATATCTGTTAGAACGTCTCCTTTATAAACTCGTCCTACCTTCGTATTTTCCTGATAATAGTCGACAATTTCATCTAGTTGTTTAATTGTTTCAGCACTGACTCTGACATTCAGTTGTAATCTACTTTCGTTACTCACACTCTTCCCCTCCTCGACATTCTTCGATATAAATTATATATCATCTGCTAGCAAATTGATATACAAAATCTATGTACTGATGAAATTTAAAAAACAACCCTAGTATTACTAAGGTTGTTCAATACTTACTTTTCTAAGATCTTATCAATTAAGCCATATTCTTTGGCGGCTTCTGCTCCCATAAAGTGATCACGGTCTGTATCTTTCTCTATTTTTTCAAGTGGTTGGCCTGATCGTTCTGATAGAATTTGATTTATTTGGCGTTTATTTTTTAAGATCCATTCTGTGTGAATAAGTAAGTCAGATGCTTGCCCCCGGGTTCCACCTAATGGTTGGTGGATCATGATTTCACTATTAGGAAGAGCAAATCGTTTTCCTTTTTCACCAGCAGTTAATAATACTGCACCCATACTGGCAGCTAACCCTAGACAAATCGTCGAAACCTGAGGTTTAATGAATTGCATCGTATCATAAATGGCCATCCCCGCAGTGATGGACCCTCCCGGACTGTTGATATATAAATGAATGTCTTTTTCCGGATCTTCCGAGGCTAAAAATAAAAGTTGCGCCACAATTGAGTTGGCTACTTGATCATTTATTTCACTGCCTAGGTAGATAATTCGGTCTTTTAATAACCGAGAATATATATCATAAGACCTTTCCCCTAATCTAGTCTGTTCAATAACCATTGGCGTAAAATTCATATCTACAGCTCCTTTTAAGCAGCTAATCGCTGCCATGTGATTGGATTTGTCACTGAGTAAACGGTTGTACGCGTTTTACCAATAACCTGAACAACGCTTTTACCATCATGTTGCGAAAAGAGAATGGTTTGGTTCTCTTGTGTAGAATCTTGAGGGCGAAAGCTTACTACTTGGTTGCTAGGTGCCATTAAAATCGGCCATGGATTGTTTAGTAAAATTGCTTTTGTGATGAGGTTTACTAATTCTGAAGAATTGATTGGTTCTTCGGCTTCTCGATCTATTCTGTTCACATTCATCCTAGCCCTTCGTAACATTGACTTAACTGAGTAATCGGTCATTTGTAGTAATTCTGCAATCTCACTTACTTGGTAATAGAAAATTTCCTTTAACAGAAATACTTTCACTTGTACCTCTGTTAAATTTGAAACAAGAAATTGGGACAAAGCCAAGATGTTTTCGTACTCCAACCTACTTGAAGGGATCAAAGTATCTTCTATATCTGTTAATTGTACCCGTGAATTCTTCCTTGCTAGGTCAATTGAGAGATGTTTTATTGTTTTCCTCAGGTAGCTGTTTGAGAGTGAATGTATATCTACTTTACTTGAACGTTGGCTTTCATATAGTTTTAACGCAGCCTCTTGAACAACATCCTCTGCGTCCCACTTAGAGTTGGTCACGTAATATGAATACTTTTTTAATTCGTTATACCAACTATGATCCTGAAGTTTTTCATCTACTTGTTCGCTCATCATGATCCTCCTTTAATTGTCTTACTATATAAACGTTTCAAAATCCGAAAACGATACGGGTTACCTCAATTTTTTATTACATTATATAATGAATTTGTTAAAATGTAGGAATACTCACACTTACTATATTCTTATTACTAGAAATAATTGTGGTGTATTTTGTCATTTATGAGATAATAATGAGGAAAAAACAGAGTTAATGACAAAAAAGGAGTTTAGATAGTGACAGCAAAACTTTTTTTACGGATGATTTTCATGATTGTTGTGTATAACCTAGTCGTTTTCTATATCGGCTGGAACGGAGCCGTATGGCTAACCACGATTTTCGATCACTTTGCGGTCACATTCTACTGGATTGCCATCTTCCTTTGGGCCTATTCTTATGTCTTTAGTCGATTTATTCATGGACCCATCTTGAAAATAGTTGGTTCGTATTGGATTGCAATCGTTCAATACAGTGTCATCCTATTACCGCTAACAAATTTAGTCGTAGTATTGCTTATGCAAGTGACTAACGAACGAGACTCGGTCATATTTTGGATTGGAGCTTTAGTCATCACAATCTATTTGATGATATTTGCCTATGGTAGCTATAACGCTTACAGCCCCATCGTTCGAAAGTATCATATATCAGTTCCTAAACAAGGCGGGAACTATTCGAAACTTAGGATTGCTGTAGCATCTGATATGCATTTTGGTAATCTTTCTGGAGTGTCTCACTTGCGTAGGCTTGTGGAGAAAGTAAATGATATAAAACCAGATCTCGTTTTACTCCCAGGAGATATTATTGACGATGACCCAAAGCCTTTTATTGAAAAAAAGATGGGACAAATGATGTCAAAGATGCACGCTCCCCTTGGGATTTACGGGGTATTAGGAAATCATGAGTATTATGGTAGAGCTATCCCACTATTTGTTGACGAAATGTCAAAAAATCAAATAAAAATCCTCATGGACGAAGTCGTAGTTATTAATGACAGTTTTTATCTCATCGGTCGGAAAGATAAAACAGATCGAAATAGGCTCTCGATCTCTAAACTGTTGGAAACAGTGGATCATTCGAAACCGCTCATGCTAATGGATCATCAACCCTACGAACTTGGACAAGCCATGGAAAATCATATCGATATTAGTTTGTCAGGTCATACACATCGTGGTCAAATGGCCCCAAACCACTATATTACAAAGAGACTATATGAGCTTGATTGGGGATACAAGCAGAAACAGCAGCTTCATGCTTTTGTTTCTTCAGGGTTTGGTTTTTGGGGACCACCACTTCGAATAGGTAGTCGATCTGAAATCCTTCAAATCGATGTTACCTTTGAAAGTAATAAAAAACATAACAGTTCCCTATAACATACTATGGTTGGTGTCAAATGATTAAAAAGCAACTTCGCAAACTCAAATATCTTTGTATAAGACTTTTACGGATTAAGGACCGGGCACATAGCGTTGCAAGTGGTTTTACGATTGGCTTTCTAATGAATTTTATTCCGTCTTTCGGTTTCGGCCCTTTTCTCTCTACAGTTAGTCCAAAGCTAGTGCGTGGAAATCCAGTAGCAGGTTTTATTGGCGGAATCGCGTTTATTTGGGCCTTCCCTTTATTTTTTTATCTTAACGTTGTTGTTGGGGAAGCATTATTACCTATAAGCCTAGAGACGAAAATAGATATCATCCTTGTGGAAATTGAAGAAGGACTTGAAGAACCAGAGGAAGTCATCAATGCGAGTCTAAAAATTGGAAAAGCTTTTATTGTCGGAATGCTAGCTAACCTGATCTTCTTTGGAATATGCATTTACTTCCTTATCTATTACGTCATAAAAAAGTATCGACGCGATCTACTTCGGATCGTTCATAGGAATTGGAATATCACAAAATAAACAGATGCTGCCCTTTAAATTACTCGGGGCGGCATCTGTTTATAGATTCAAGTATTTGCGTTCATTAGAGTCCAAGCATTAACCATTTGTTGGCGTCTCAAAAAGTGTAATACATTGTTAAAGACTATCAGTATCAATTCTTGGGTTTTCTGGTTCAAGGGCAGCGGTTGCACGAGCATTATCGTTGTGTCGATCGTTATTTCCGTCTTCTATCTTACTGGAACCACTATAATTTTTCGAAGAATTTTTTTTATCCTCAGCCAACTTCAACACCTCCTAATGATAGTATGTCCTTTTTTAGAGATTAAAGGTGTTCTATTCTACGTTCAATCACCATTCAAATGATCGATTAAGTTGCTACCTTTCAACATTGCCCCTACTTCCTATAACGATTTTTCTATAACCGTCTTAGTCTACTAACAGGGCATCTGGTAATGAACTCGAGAAATATCTAAGGCTTTAGACATATCGTATTTAATGTTCATTAATCTCAAGAATGAAAACCTCTAAATTCCTTCTTCCAAATTCAATCGCATCGAAGACGTTTTCCATGTAAATATCAAGGGCTTTCCCTTTAATTGCACCGCCTCTATCTTCACAAACAAATGTTTGTTCAAAGTAAGGGATATAGACAAGGGTCCCAAAAGAAAGTTCAGGAGGACAGGCAAGCGTATAATTTTCTTGGACAATCTGTCCAGAAGCTGTTACCCCATATGCAGGATGTTCAGGTGTTTTCCCTGTACTTTCCTTACCTGCTGTATAGGCAGTAACCTCGTATTGATCATGCCGCCCTACAATTCTCGCCTCTTCTTGCTGCGAGGTTACATCGGTCGATTCTAGAACTACCACACGGGTCTCAGGGTCTTTATCAGCAAAGATAGCTTTAACCTGATCTATATTGATAAAAATCACCGAGAGAAAAAATGCGGTAGACAATATTGCACTCATTAATAGCTTCATAGTCCTCTCCTAAACTAAGTAAAAAAGGACCACTAATGAAAGTGAATCCTTTCTTACCTACGATAAATTTTCAACCTCAACCTTTTCAACTTCTTTTAGCGTTTTTAATTGATAAAATACATCCGTGGTAAACATCTCTTTATTTGTCATAACAATAAACGTAAGTAAGTACTGAGTAGCTTCTTCTTTCACTTTGACACTGCTCACTCGATAATCGAGTGCTTTGATTTGCTTAATTAACTCCGTTAATTGAATTTCTTTGGAGGTATACATTCGGACTTTAATTTCTTTATCCTTAAGCCCTTTTGGACCAATCCTATCAAGTACCAACGGTAAAACTTGAACCGCTAATATTAAAAGAACTAAAGTTAAGATCGCTTCTTTATAAAATCCAGCTCCAACAGCAATACCGATAGCTCCACATACCCATAACATCACGGCAGTTGTAATACCAGAGATCACATCATTTTTTCGAACAAGTATAACACCACCACCGATAAAGCCAATTCCACTAATCACTTGAGCGGCTAAACGTAACGGGTCCATCGGTTTTGTATAGGCCTCACTATAAAGTTCAGCCGAAAATATCGAGACTATCGTTAGTAAGCAGCTTCCTACCGTTAAAATCATTGCAGTTTTTAAACCAGCTGGCTTATGCTTAAGTGAACGTTCTAATCCTATAATACTTCCAATAAGTGCAGCAATTGCAAGTTTCAATACATTTTCATCATAAAAAAAATCAATAACTACAGAATAAAAGGAAAACATGACAAACACTCCCAAGTGACTAGAAAATTAAGTAAGTATGCCTTTTAGTTTACAACAATGCATCTGCTTCGACAATATGTAAATGCAATTGACCAGGCATACATAAATCAATCTCATAAGGCTTTACTTCTTGGTTTTGCTCATCTTGAATAATTCTAATAACTGGCCTACCGAATGATTCAAAGTTGTAGCTAGACACGATTCCAGCTCTACCATCATTTAGTTTCACTGTGAGTCCTTGAGGATAAATAGCAATACATTTTCTGAACAATTCAACTTGAGTAATATCAAATTGAGTTCCGCTTCCAGCATAAAGTAATTCTAGAGCTTTATGTGGTAACATTTGGGGACGATAAACTCGATGGCTAGTCACAGCATCAAACACATCAGCTACACTAATAATCTTTGCATACTTATGAATTTCATTCCCCTTTAAATTTAATGGATACCCCGTACCATCGATTCTCTCATGGTGTTGATAAGCACATTGAGCAACTGAGGTCGGTATTTCATGAAGTTTTATTAGTACCTCATACCCTAACGAACAATGTTTTTTCATTTGATCAAACTCACTCTTAGTTAATGGCCCTGGTTTATTAAGTATCTCCGGAGATACATAAACTTTTCCTAGATCATGTAACATTGCCCCTAAGCCTATCTCTTCGATGTTTTTTAACGGTAAACCATTTGCAATCGCTAGCTGGCAAGAGTATATAGAAACATTCACACTATGCATATATAAATAATTTTCATGTATCTTCGTAGTAGCTAATAGATTTAATGCCATATGATTATCAGATAAGCAAGATAAGATGTCTTTAAAGATCTTCTGAAAACTACGGATCGTTCGTTCCGATTTCATCATCCCTCTTACCTTTGAGGTAGCTAAGTCTGCTATCGTGTGAAGGCCCTCAGTAATAATAGTAGCAGCTTCTAACCGTAACTCATCTGGGATGGATTGGACAATTTCGATCCCTTCTGACAGCGGATCTTCTATATAAATGGTAAAAACCTTATGTTTTTTCAGTCTACGAATTAACCCTTCTGTTAGTTCTGTTCCAGCGGCTAATAGGACTTTCCCTTTTGAGTTATAGATCGCTTTTCCTAATTTAATTCCAGGTGTGATCTTGTCAACGGTAATTAAACGCATGTTTTTCCCTCATTTCTATTTGCGCTTGTTTAAATATTATACAAAAATTTCTCTTATTAAAATGGTTTTTGTCACTTTTTATCGAAAAAATATGAAAATTAATTGTACATTCAAGTGAAATGACCTATCCATTGCTAAAACTATGTATACTTAATGTAAGGAGGGGATGGTATGAAGGTCATATATGAGTTAAAAGTAGCCGTGGACGTAAAAGAGATAAAAGAAATAATAAAACCGATTGGTGGTAGATGTGCAAAGATAGAAGGAAGTCAGTTACATTACCAAATTAAAGAAGAAAACGAACAGCCTGCACTAGCCCTATTAAAGGAGAAAGGTTATGTATAACTATTAACAAAAATATCAGCGTGACTTTTTTTGTCGTTTTTATTGCAAAAACGGTGACAATTTGATATCTTTGATGAAAGTTCATATTTCTAACTTTAATTTACATTGAAGTGATAGAGGCGCAATGACCATTAGTACATATTCTGAGGAGAATGAGCTCTGGTGACGAATTTCGAAAGGGGGATTTGCCGAAGTAACTATAGTCTCATACATTAGTTACTGGGCCTGCGATTGAACAAATCCAGGACTGTCGTATAGTGGTGACACTATATGGAGGGCTATCTTACGCTGGAGTTACCGAGACGTTAACTTACTAGCAACAACGATTCCCTCGTTGTTGCTTTTTGTTTTTTTATCGGTGATTTTGTAATTTAGCTCTATTCAAGAACTTAACTCGTCTTTTATAATGTAGGAAGGCGAAAAAATACTGAATAGAGGTGTGTTCCATGAATTTTGGACAATTATTAACGGCAATGGTAACTCCATTTGACCAAGAAGGAAAAATTGATTTTGAAGCGACGCAAACACTTATTAACCACTTAATTGCAAATGGAACTGATGGGATCGTTGTTGCCGGAACAACAGGTGAATCACCTACTTTAACTACAACTGAGAAAGCGGATTTAATTAAATTTGTTGTCGAAGTTGTTGCAAAACGCGTTTCTGTTATTGCAGGAACAGGAACGAATAGTACAGCATCTTCCATTGAGTTAACTGAAATTGCTAATCAAGCTGGTGTTGACGGAATTATGCTAGTTGCACCATATTATAATAAACCAAACCAAGAAGGTCTTTACCAACATTTTAAAGCAATCGCCGAGTCAACAAAGTTACCAGTAATGCTTTATAACATTCCTGGTCGTAGTGTTGTAAATATGCAGTTGGATACAATAGTTCGTTTATCGGAAATTGAAAATATTGTTTGTATTAAGGAAGCAAGCGGAGATCTTGATGCAATGGCTAACATTATTGAAAATACCCCAGAAGATTTCCTACTATATAGTGGTGACGATAGTTTAACACTACCTGTGTTAGCAATCGGCGGTCATGGTGTTGTTTCCGTTGCTTCACACGTAATCGGCAACGAAATGAAAGAAATGATGAACGCATTCCAAGGCGGCGATACGAAAACTGCAGCTGCTATCCACAGACAGCTTCTACCAATTATGAAATCCTTATTTATCGCTCCTAATCCGACACCTGTGAAAGCAGCTTTAGGAATGATCGGTCAAAACGTTGGTTCTGTTCGCTTACCACTAGTACCACTTACAGAAACAGAAACAGCTACTGTTTCAAACGCATTAACAGCAAAATTATTATCACCAGCTTTATAATGAAACACAGAACCCCTCCTACTAGTAGGAGGGGTTCTGTGTTTCGGGATATTTAAACCTAGTAAGTCACATCATTCAACTATCTTAGGCTCAGTTGACTCGATATTCTCTTACTACATTTGTTCGCGGACACTGGTTCCGTTATTTTGCAGTTTTTCGTGATTTTCTCATTTTGGCGGACACAGATGCACTTATTTTAGGTAAATAGCCTATTTTTCACCTGATAATCGATAAATAACGGAACGTACGTCCGCGAAATTTCAAAAACGTCCTTTTTTCAATAAATAACGGAACGTATGTCCGCAATTAGTCTTGACCCTACTAGTGACAGACTACACCTTCATATCTACTCAACAGAAGGACTAAACTCATGCACCCACACCTTCATATTTGGTACCCATGGCATTCCCTTATGTATTGATAAAATAGCATTTTTATACTCCTCTAGTGTTTCGTACCATTCATCTTGAGCCATTTCATCGGTTAAGTCTCCTAGTGTTTGACGATAAACTCTATCAACCTTGAATGAGTGGTTATGTAAGACCATGATTTCCCCTGGATCTGCGTAACGTCCATTTCTTCTCACTGCTGTTTTTTGACCATTTATAATCTTTTCAATATCTGCTGCACCAGTAACCAATCGCTCAATTTCACATGTTTTTGGCGGCAACTTCTCTTGTTCAGACATCATAACTGACTCCTCTCGCTTACACGTTTATACACATTATAGCATGACCAATCACAAGAAGAAAAAAGATAATTACGCTCCCGTAATTATCTTTCCTCCATTTACTTACGTGCACTGGAACGATTGAATTGCTTCTAAGTCAGTGCCGAAGTAGACCCATCTATTTCCAGTCCAACGGTAACCAGCGATAGATCTTCTACCTATAAACGTCGGGTAGAACCAGAATTGTTGACGGTTCGTTAACCAGACGTACGTGAAGCGACGTAGGCATCTTCTAATTGCTCCTGGATCAACAGCGAAAACCCCGATTTGTTGCGTTTGTTGTTGTGGTGTAAATGCCGGTGGCGGTGTTGTAGGTGGTCCATCCTGCTGACCAGGTCCTGGCGGTGGTCCAGGCGGTGGCCCTGGTGGCCCCCATTGTTGACCTGGTTGTTGACCCCATGGTGGTCCCCACTGTTGACCTGGCTGTTGACCCCATGGTGGTCCCCACTGATGTCCTGGCTGTTGACCCCATGGTGGTCCCCATTGTTGGCCTGGTTGTTGCCCCCACTGCTGACCAGGTTGTTGCCACCATTGTTGACCTGTTTGCCCTGTAGCTTGCCCAGGGAACAGATAGTTAAATAATGGACTTAATAGTCTTTCGTCTTGTGGCTGATGTTGATTATAGCCCATCAGCTCAATTGGATCATATCCATAATGTACATGTTCATAGTTTGGATACAAATTAATGCACTCCCTTTCTTCTAGGCCTACATCATACTATGCATTAGGCAGGGGGCATTCATCTTGTACAAGAGAAAAGGGCTTTTGACTAGATTTACCACAAGAACCCTGTTTTACACACCACTTCCTTCAACTAAACCACACCAATCGATAACAGTCAGAGCAATAATTTCGGCTGCCTTAAAAATTTCATCCAACTCAATGTACTCGTTTGGAAAATGAGCCATACTTGATTTTCCTGGCCCAAATACAATCGATGGCGTTTCACCAACCTGTGTTAGGAGACCTCCATCCGTTCCCCATGGTGAGGCTTCAACCACAGCACTCGTGCCTGTAACTTCTGCAAACTTCTCTTCTAAAACCTTCATTAACGGATGGTCTCTATCAATTGAGCCTGGTAACCATTGAGCCCCGTACCATTCAAGACGAACAGGATGATCACGAAACCACGGGTCTACCGTACTTAGCTTATCTAACCACTCAGCTAACTCTGTTTGAACTTCTTCTATCGTCTCGTTTGGGGCAATTCCAATCCGCCCCTCTAACTTAACTAGATCCGCCACTGAAGAAGGCCATTCGCCTCCTTCAATTCTCCCAATATTAATCGGTACTGGAATAGGGATTGCCAGATAAAGAGGATCCTCAATCCGTTCATTACGAACTTTTTCAAGCTCTAACACATGTTTAACAACGACCGAAGCTTTTTCAATAGCGCTAACCCCGTGGTACCGCGTCCCACCATGAGCAGAACGCCCCTTAACATACATCCGAAACCATTTTGAGCCTTGCTGCTTTGGAAAAATTTTCATATCTGTTGGCTCAGGTATGATCGCAGCATCCGCCTTATATCCTTTCATGATTGCCGCAAGTGTCCCAGCCCCACCACTTTCCTCTTCAACAACGCTATGAAGAAGCACATCCCCCTTTAGCTTGATGTTTAATTGCTTAATTGCTTCAACCGCTAAATAAAGGGACAAATTCCCACCTTTCATATCTGTTGTCCCACGGCCATACATTTTTCCGTCTTCAACCCGGGCTTCATAAGGATCGTACTCCCACTGTGTAACATCTCCAGCAGGAACTACATCGACATGTCCGTTTAATACAATCGAAGGGCCACCACCCGTACCTTTCAAGATGCCAACAACATTCGGACTTCCAAGAAACGTTTCTCGGTTGGAAAAAAAGTACGGATGCTTTTTCAACTGATTCCCGTCTAGCTCCCAACTCTCCACCTGTAACCCAATTTTTTCTAGCTTTGAAGCAACCAGTTGTTGAACGCTAGCTTCATTCCCCTGGGTGCTTGGAATCCTTACCAGCTGTTGTAAAAATTGAATGGCTTCCTCGCGATTGTCTTGTAACCACTGATGAATTCTATCTTTTAATAGAGTCATTTGGCTCCTCCTTCGTAGCTGGTTAGATGAGTTTTACATCCTCACTAATACGAAAATTAGCTCCAGTTGCCTGCTTGATTTCCTCGACTGTATAGGGACTCATTACCTCGATTAACAAGAGCCCTTCTCTAGACACTTCAAATACAGCCATCTCGGTAATAATCATGTTCACACATTTCGGGGCCGTTAATGGCAAACTACACATCTCCAATATTTTCGGACTGCCATTTTTGTTGGTATGACTCATCAGAACAATCACTTTTCGCGACTTTTGCGCTAACTCAATCGCCCCACCCATGCCTGGCACCTTTTTTCCTGGAACAATCCAGTTTGCCAAGTCACCTATCTCACTAACCTCCAACGCCCCTAGGATCGTCACATCAACCAAACCACGTCGAATAATTCCAAAGGCAATCGCACTATCGAAATAAGAACCACCTGGTACAATCGTTATTGGGTAGCCACCAGCATTACAGAGATTGCCATCTTCTTCACCTTTTTGCGGGCTCGGACCTGTTCCCAGTATGCCATTTTCAGCATGGAACATCACATTCATATCATTCGGTAAGTAATTGGCAACTAGCGTCGGAATACCAATGCCTAGATTGACCGTCATGCCTTGTTGTATTTCAAGCGCTGCTCGTTTTGCAATTCGCTCACGGCTGTCTACTCCCATACCCATTTCCAATCCACCCCCTGTGATAGAACGATCATATTGACAAACACTCCTGGTGTGACGATCTCTTCTGGATCTAGTTCCCCTACTTCTACAATTTCCTCTACTTCAGCAATCGTTATTTTCCCCGCCATTGCTACTAATGGGTTCGTATTTCTTGCGCTTTTATCATAAACCAAGTTTCCGTATCGATCTGCTTTTTTGGCATATACAATTGCAACATCGGCAGTCAGTGCAGGCTCTATTAAGTAATATCGACCGTCGACTGTTGCTGTTTGTTTATTTTCACCTGCGATACTATCAATCCCGACATCGACAAGAATACCGCCAAGGCCGACACCTCCCGCACGAATCCGTTCGACCAAGGTCCCTTGTGGAGAAAACTCCACTTGTAGTTTTCCTTCTGTCATTAACCGTCCCGCCACAGGATTTGAGCCAATGTGGGAGGCTATCAATGTTTTTGCTCTCTCTGCACTCACTAGTTTTCCAATACCAATCCAAGGAAAGCCTGCATCATTTCCAATCAAATGAAGGTCCTTTACCCCTTTTTGTAAAATCCCTTCGATTAAGGTTGGAGGATTACCAACTCCGCCAAAGCCACCATACATCAGCGTCATTCCATCAACAATATGCTCCAAGGCTTGTTCTACAGTAACGACCTTCATGAAACCTGCCCCCCATCAGTTGGACGTAGTTGTGCTTCTACTTCCCACAAAGCCTTTTGCAAGCGATCGACTAATTCATCCACTTCCTCTTTAGTAATGACAAGAGGTGGGGAAATAAGAATTGCATCGCCAGTAACCCCTTCTTCACCAGCACTTGACGGATAAACCAAGAGTCCATGCTCCATCGCTTTTTGAATAACAACAGTTGCCAGTTTGATTGGCGTTTTTTGTTCTTTATCAAATACAAATTCAATTCCAATCAGGAGACCCTTACCACGAACGTCACCGATAAAGCTGAACTGGTTGGCTAAGCTTTCTAGTTTATGAAGCAAGTAGTTTCCCATCATCTGGCCACGGTCTATTAATTGATGTTTCTCGATATACTCAAGAACAGCTAGTGAAACAGCCGCAGATTGTGGGTTTGCACTATACGTATGACCGCTCATAATAACCTTTGACCCTTGTAAAATTGGTTCCATTACGCGATCACTGACCATCGTCGCTGCCATCGGTGTATAGCCTGCAGACATTCCTTTCCCAAGAGCAACGATGTCGGGCTGAACATTCCAGTGCTCAATTGCTAGCATTTTTCCTGTGCGCCCGATCCCGGTCATCACTTCATCAGCAATAAATAAAATATCATGACGGTCACAAATCTCTTTAATAGCTTGATAGTAACCATCTGGTGGCACAATCGCTCCACCAGCCGCCCCGATGATAGGCTCAGCGATAAAGGCTGCGATTGACTCCTTACCCATACGTTGGATTGACTTATCTAACTCACTGGCACAAAGGAGGTTGCAGCTAGGATACGTTAACTTAAATGGACATCGATAACAATAAGGTGCAGAAACACTAGGGAAATCTTCTAATAAAGGAATAAATCGTTCGCGACGTCCGACATGCCCTGACATTGATAAGGCGCCTAACGTAATTCCATGGTAGCTAATAAATCGTGAAAGTATTTTCGTTTTTGTATAAATCCCTTGCTCCTGCCAATACTGGATTGCAATTTTCATTGCCGTTTCCGTTGCTTCTGAGCCACTATTGACAAAAAAAGACCAACGTAAGTCACCAGGTGTCATTTCACTCAATTTTTTTGCTAACGCTTCAGCTGGTTCACTCGTAAACTGCGAGCGGTACACAAACGACACCTTATTGGCTTGGTCGTTGATTGCTTGAATAATCTCCGGAACACCGTGACCAATACTTGCGGTTACAGCCCCAGAGGAACCATCGATGTAATCCTTTTGCTGTTTATCATACAAATACACACCTTTTCCGTAATCAATCGTCGGATAAACCGCGTCCAAAATGGGTTTAATTAAGTAGCTGCGCTCCATGATGCCATCCCTCCTCAGCGGTTAGAAAACGTTAGACAAGTCGTTTTACCCAAATATTCATATTTTCATAGGCTCCGTTCATTACACAATTATTGGTTAACCTCCCCCGATACTGATAATCTAGCTTTTTTAAGCAAGCATTCATCCCGTAGGACTCTGCTCTTGCTAATGAATAGGCACAATAGATTTGTCGTTTAATGAGTTCATTTTCTAGACTAGCTACTATCACCTGCATCGACCCGTATTTCCGATGTTCCGGAAGTGTTGCACAATCAGTCATTTCTGCATTATGATAGGTCTCATTAAGCTCTGCAGAAGCAGCACTGACAATTTCACCATCCCATTCAACTACGTTAAAAATCGTTCCATCTTCCATCACCTTTTTTAGATAGTCACTATCGTTCATTGGCGTTGGATAAGACTGAAATACACGCTCGTAGAGGTCTGCTAGAGCTCGACAATCAGAAAGAGTAGCCAATCTCATTGAGTAACCATCTGGTAGTTGACTAGGTTGTGAGCTGGGTAGTAAAGACACCGACTCTAGCAGCTCATCTTCTTTTTTCCAAGTAGAGCTAGTACGTCGTTCATCGCTTTCGTAGTGGACCATAAAATAAGCATCACTACCGTTAAAATAACCATCAATCACCCCTTCTAGATTGTATCCCCTTGCCAAAAACGATTGCACGTCCTCAGCACGTGACTTAATAATAGCCTTTGTAAAAGAATATTGCGTTGCTAACGCTTTCATTCTAGTATGAACCGATTGAATATTGCCCCGATAATCGTCTACTCGAATCCTTTCATTGATAAAATCAATCGTAACATCTATAAAAAAATCTTTACCTGCTTCTTTGTTACTAAAATAAGGTACTACCATCCTACATTCTCCCTTCTAAACAGAGTGAGCCCCATAAAGGGACTCACTTTTTCAACTCAAATATATTGCGATAAGGTGCACTCATTAGTTCTTGATGTGTCATTTCCTTTTTTCCTTGAGGCAGTTCTCTAGCGTATAAAGCCATATCGATCTCATGGTTCATTTCATCGGTTAAATATGATCCACAATCCTTGCACAGTAGCGCTGGGATTAGCAGTATTTCAACTGCATCCGTTCCATCAGGTAAGATCCAGTAGCAATTCTTCGTTGTTTCCTCTACGTCCGTTCGCTCACACCACATACACTCCATGATAAAGCCTCCTTACTACTTAATTTATGTCGACTCTTGGTTTTCTTTCCTCTTTTTCTCTTGGGACTTCATCATTCGTTCCTTCATCTGATCACGTTTTTCTCGACGTTCTTTTAGGGTTGAATGGTTTTCAGATGACTGATAAGCCTCGCGCTTTTCTTTTCGGCGTAACCCTTCAGGCACTAGATTAAACTTCTCGTCATTTAATAATGCAGAAATCCCCACTGACTTTTCTTCCTTAATGCCATAGACTTCGTTAAAATAAGCGTCAGCTTGCCCTGGGATATAGTTTTTGGGTTCAGGATAGGAAGTAATGACCCCTTCAAAATTACGAAGAACAATCTTATCTGGACTTTGAGAAATAATATAATTCGGCTGGATTGCTATCTTTCCGCCTCCTCCTGGAGCGTCGACAACGAATGCTGGTACTGCGTAGCCTGATGTATGCCCGCGTAATCCTTCAATAATCTCAAGTCCCTTTGAAACTGGCGTGCGGAAATGACCGATTCCTTCCGATAAGTCACATTGATAAATATAATAAGGACGAACTCTCGTGCGAACTAAATCATGCATTAACTTTTTCATAATAGGTACGCTGTCATTAATCCCCGCCAAAATAACAGCTTGATTTCCAAGTGGAACTCCAGCCATTGCTAACATGTCACAGGCCTTCTTGGCTTCATCAGTAATTTCTAGCGAATGGTTGAAGTGGGTGTTTAGCCAGACTGGATGGTATTTCTTTAAAATATTGCAAAGGTTTTCTGTTATTCGTTGCGGAAAAACAACAGGAGCTCGTGTCCCGATACGAATAATTTCTACATGTGGGATCGCACGTAAATTTTTTAAGATATATTCTAAAATCGTATCATTTATAAGTAAGCCGTCCCCACCGGAAATTAACACATCTCGTACTTCTGGAGCATTTCGGATATAGTCGATCGCTACATCTAACTGTTTTTTTGGAACACCCATTCCAACCTGCCCTGAAAAACGACGACGAGTACAATAACGGCAGTACATCGAGCACTGGTTCGTCACCAAAAACAACACCCGGTCTGGGTAGCGATGCGTTAAACCAGGAACAGGGGAATCCTCATCTTCGTGTAAAGGATCTTCTAAATCATATTTCGTCTTATGAATTTCTGCAGATAGCGGCACCGACTGCATACGAATTGGACAACGTGGATCGTCAGGGTTCATCAGCGATGCATAGTACGGAGTAATATTCAAAGGAATCGTCTGCGTGGAAATTCTAACTCCTTCTTCTTCATCAGGAGTTAGATTTACAACTTTCTTTAGATCCTCTAGCGTACGGATGGTGTTTGTCAGCTGCCACATCCAATCATTCCATTTTTCTTCAGGTATGTCTTTCCATAATTCAATCTCTGTGTAATGTCTTCTTCTTATGTTTTCGGCATTCATCATGTAGCCTCCTAGGCAAGTTTTTTTTGTTTGATAGATCCGAAGTATCGAACGTTGGCGATTAGCTCTTTTTTCAGATACTTACCTAGGTAAATGCAAAAACCATGCCAAAATCAAAACGCCGAATAATAAACGAAGAAAGTACTAAAACGCAAAAAAACTGGCAGCAAATGATTTATCATCGCTGCCAGTTTTTTGGCATTATTTCTCAATAGCATATTTGTTAAGCTTGTATTGTAGCGCTTGACGTTTCAATCCTAAAGCTTTGGCGGTTTTACTAATATTACCATCGTTTTCTCGAAAAACTTGTAATATCGTCTCACGCTCATATTCTTCCATCATATTCGGTAGATTAATCGGTCCTTTTGGTGAAGAAATACTCTTTGGAGTCACTACTAAAGGGGCTGATTGAAAAATATGAGCTGGCAAATGCCGCTTTTCAAGCTTGTCGTCACCAATATCAATGACGTTAAACGCAGACTCCATGGCATGACTCAGTTCGCGGATATTCCCGGGCCAATGATACGCTCGTAAGCATTGCAATGCTTCGTCACAAATTTTCTGAACAGTTGAGCCAAACTCGCTGTTTAGTTTTTTCATAAAATGCTCAACAAGTAGAGGGATATCCGAATTTCTCTCCTGTAGTGGTGGAAGTTGGATATGAACCACGTTTAAACGATAGTATAAATCGGTTCGCAAGATTTTTTGCTCTAATGCCTTCACCGGGTCAATATTCATCGCCGTAATAATCCGAACGTCCATTTCTTTCTCGGTATCACCGCCAAGACGACGAACCTTCCCGTCCTGTAACACTCGTAGCAATTTCGCCTGGAGGACAAGATCTAAACTATTTAGTTCATCTAAAAACAGGGTACCTTTATTTGCTTGTTCAAAAATACCTGGACGATCAATCGCTCCGGTAAAAGCCCCTTTTGTCGTCCCAAATAGCAATCCTTCCATCAATTCTTTTGGAACAGCTGCACAATTTAACGCGATAAACGGTTCTTCGCGCCTTGTACTAGCGTTATGAATACTTTGGGCAATCAGTTCCTTCCCGGTGCCGGTAGCTCCACAAATCATCACAGGCGACAACGATCGCGCTGCTTTTTTAGCAATCGTGATCGCTTTTTGAAAGTTAGAACTAACTCCAATTAAATCTCCAAAGTGAAAATCAGCCGAGCCTTTCGAAGCTCGCCCCTTTTTCTTTGTTTCAATTAGCTCTTTTCTGAGCTCTAAGGTTTGATCATACATTCGAACAATTCGTGTGATGTCCTTGGCGGTCTCAACCGCACCAATGATTTCATCCCCCTCAAATAGAGGATATGTGCTATTAATAGTCGTAATTTGCTTCCCTTGCAAATTGACGTATGTTTGCATGGCTTCAACCGTTTGTATTCCTTTATTTAGGGCTAAATTGATTGTACTTGTTTCAACAGTTAATGACGGATACAACTCAAAAAAAGGCTTCCCAACCACATTTTCTCGGTCCATTCCATCAATTTCTGCCATTGTTTGATTGTAAAATACGGTAAAACCATTTTTATCAACGACATGCACACCAACATGAACCAAATTTAACACCCATTCATAATGCTTCGACCACTCCATTTTCTTTCTCCTCCCTGCCAACGCTAGGACGCTAGGAAAATCTTGTTATCTAGTTGAATTTCATCTGAGCCACATCAACGTAGTGACGATCATATTAAATGATAAAATTCACTATCTATTATATGAATGGATTAGTAAAAATTTCAAATGATTACCCAACTTTTGATTTATCTAGTTTACTAGTAGGTCTGATTTTTCTCTCGACATAAAGGACAACTACCAAAAAGGACAAACCTCCAACTAAGCGGAAAACTGACGAGATACTCATGGCCGTATTCATTCCGTACAATTCTAATAGTAAAACGCCCAGCTGAGGCGAGATAAAGCCTATCCCCGCGATGACCACATTATAGGTTGCTAAAAATGAAGTACGATCGTTTTCTGGCGACACCTTTAATAACTGATTAAATAAAAGCATCGTTGTTCCGGCAACAAATGTTCCAGACCAAAAATTGATCACTGTTAAATAAACAAGATTGGTAGATAAGATCGTCAAAATTGGTGCAGTCGTCATCCCGACAGCCGCCACAAGGAGCATCATACTGTTCCCTTTTTTATCAGCATACTTTCCCCACCACTTGTAACTGATAATCTGTGAAATCTGGTTGGCAACCGTAAATAAACTGACCCAAAAAGCAGTTGCTCCTGCATAGTTGATTTGATAAATATTAAAAAGTGGCCATGCCATTTGCCAGCCAAAATTAAACAAGAGCGCGCAAATTAAGAAATATAAATAAGGTTTATGACTAGTTATTTTCGAAACAAATGAAAAATCCAACTTTTTTGATTCTTTTTTTGGAACGACTCTGCGGTGCTCGATATGCTTCATTAGATAATAGACTTCAACCACACCAAATAAAAATCCCAGCGTAAAAAAGATTTGGTAAGGACCGGCAGCTGATACATCAAACATATTAAGGATTATACCAACAGTAAAAGTGGTAATCATCCCTACGATTGTTAAAATCCGATTTCGTTGACTAAAAAACTGTCCCCGACGTTCATCAGGAATTAGATCGCCAATAAACGATTGCCAAGATAATGTCGCTAGCGCTGATGGAAAATTCATTAACGCGATTAATACTACTAATATCCAGGCTTGGTTTGTAAATTGGATAAATGGAATAAATACCAAGAGCAACAGAAAAAACCGCGCCGCTAAAATCGAAATGGCGGTAAATTTCTTCTTCGCTTCTAAGCGATTGATCCAGATTGCTCCAGGAATCATCGCCAAAATACTCATTAGTGATGGTAGTGAACTAATGAGTCCGACCTGTTGATTGCTTGCACCTAATACTTGAATGGCGAACAATGGAATGAATCCCGTGACAAGACTTCCGGCGATAATTGAAAAAGCACCATTCCATATACTGTTACGTTCATTTGATTTAATTGTCTCTGGTAGGTAAAACATACCTCTTTCATCTTCCTTCTATGTTTAGTGACTCGAAATGTTTTATAGAAGGAGTTTACTCCTCTTTTCCGTAACTTTCAATCTTTTTTTTCGACTCTGAGAATAATAGGCGCAACACTGAATTTTCAAACGCATAAGCTACAAGAAATAGCTGCATGAAGGTGAAAATATGTATTATTATCCAGTACAATTTGTTCGCTACTACCCATACCAACCTCCACTACCTTACTACCCTTACCCTGATCCGGTGTCGTTTGACCCATATAAGATCAAGCTGCCGAAAATTAGCCATCCGGCAAATCGTTGCCAGCAAGAATGTCTTTCCATGGGCTATCGACCCGGTACACTCGAGTGGCAGTTTTGTATGCGAGGCTGTTCAGGCCTCCTCGGTTCAATGTTAGATGATCCCCAGTTCGTCGAGGATATGATGGAAGAGTGACTTCAGGTTTAGTCTAGGCCTTTCGCGGACAGGTATTCCGTTATTTGAGCTAAAATAGCCCTTTTAAAGATTTCGAGGACACTGGTTCCTCTATTTGCCGAAAAACCATCAAAAAATGAACCGAAATCAGTAAATAACGTACCGTATGTCCGCGAAAAATTGAAACTTGCCTTTTTTAAGAAAATAACGGAACTGGTGTCCGCCAAAATCAGAACTCACCCTAAAACGTCGTCAATCTCGTCATTTTTTGCAAGCGAAACAGTGCCATTTTATACTTTGGATAATCCTCTATATACTCACTAGCAGCGACCGTGTAGACACCATCCTGATTGTTCCACAGTCTAGAGAAATACTCAGATACTTCTTGAACAAATGGGTGGTCATTAGGGGCAACAACCTTAAGACTTGTGTCGAGATTGTAGTCGTTTAAATTTCTCCGCGTAAAATTAGCAGAACCGCCAATTACAACACTTTCCGTCGGCTTCTTAATCAGAATTAGTTTTGCATGGTACTGTTCATCGTGGGTATGGTAGAACCTCACATCAATGGTTTCCAGATGGTTGTCCAATATTTCTTTGGCAACCGGACGATTTGGAATCCCAATATTATCAGTACCAAAAATCGTTTCATTCGGATCTAAAATTAGCTGTACACGTACACCACGCCTAGCAGCCTCTATTAACTCACTAACAACCTCTCGTTCTGAAAGGAAAAACATACCCAAATTGATGGAGTCGCCAGTATTCGTTTTCCTTATTTCTTCAAGAAGGTTCATGCGGATCTTTCCCTCTGTTAAAAGCTGTACTTTCATCTTTTGCTCATTGTCGGCCAAACCACTAACCTGAACGTTCTTGGGACGGGGCAACTGATACCCACCTGAGAAGTTTGCGACTGCTTGTTCAGATTGGAGAAGATCCTCAATAATTCCGCCTTGTACGACGAAGGCAATGTCCGAATTATAAGCACTTGCATCATGAGGATTTGCTGAGGTAATCATCGCTTCTAATTCGGTTGCGAGAACCTTGCGGTGATTCCCCTTCAAATTAAACATCTTAAAATACGAGCGCAAGGTTACCTCAGGACCATCATCATTAAATGGATTAGTCATTCGTGCTTCTCCTTCTCGACCAAAATTCTTTAAAAAAGCACGCCAAAATCCAGAATATAGAGGGTTTGCATCTCTTAAGGGCGTAAGGTTTGTCTCAATCACCTCTACTCCGGCAGATCTTAGCTCCTGAAAATGCTCTGGTTTATAAGAACCATAGACCGTATTAATCTGGTCAGTAATAAACGTGATTGGCAAAGATGGATGCTGCTTCTTCTTCTCGATCAACGCTTCGGTTATTTTTTCCGTAATATCTGGATAGTCTTTTTCACTATCATACTGAGAATTAAACAAAAACATATCAAACACAATGAATTCTTCAGCTTCATCAACCATTTTGATGACCCGGTCAAAAATTCGTCGTTCCGTAACGACTTCCCCGTCTTTTTCATAAGTTAAGTCATAAAGGAATTCTACGTCTGAGACAAAGTGTTCCTTCCCCTCATACGAGACACCTTCAGGTAAAGGTTTAAATAATCCGTATGCGGTATATCCACCGACAATCGCAAGCACGATGATAAAAACAGCTGCTAGCTTTCGCATTATGTAAGACACCTCCTAAATCCTTTCATTGCATCTCATTAGCGTTCCCAAAGTCCTACCATAAAACCCAAATTTTTTAATGAAAAGTGAAAATTCAGGTTGAATAATCACCCTTTTTAGGTTAAATTTAATTTAGTAGAGTTAAGTTTTGTTTAGTTTTGTTTAGTTCCGTTAAATTTCTTTAGTTTTAGCTGATTTCTACTGGCGAACATTTGGTGTAGGTGAGGACTTGAATATAGTGGATTTTCAAAAGTATAGTTGGTCAGATCCCGTTGCATTTGTAGAAGAGCTTAGGGACAAAACGATGACAGCAGAAGAGAAAAACTTGATAGCAACTGTCATCCTAGAATATCGGTTTTCAAGAGAAGTCTTAAATGTACTTCTAGAACTTATCCTCACCATTAATGACCAAACACTGCATCCCACAATCGTACATAGCATTGCTTCAAATTGGAAAAAAGGTGGCATTGTAGATTTCAAGAGTGCCGTCTATGAAGCTAACCAACTTATAGATTACTTTAAACAAACGTAATCAGACGTTTAGTTATCAATGTGCTCAATGCCATGGAGAATTTGTCGTTATGGCTTCTTTGGCAAATAATTGTCCATATTGCGCGAGTGGTAATATAGTTAAGAAGTCTTAATCACTTCTTAGCTTTATTATATGAATTACCTAACCTAAAAAAAGAAACGAGGACTAATCCCCACCTAGGTTAGTCCTCGTTTCTTTATATTGTATAAAGCTCTTTCCACTTATTTAAAAATGGTGCTGAAGCCTCATTTGGTTGATCAATAACTTCCTTCGTTTCCCCGTGTTGAATGATCTTGCCATCCATAATTACCACTAAACTTTTCGTTAAATGCTTAATTTCGAGTAACTCATGACTAACAAAAAAAGTGGTCGTACCTGTGTCATGTAAGATCTCTTTAAAATCTTCAATCAACTGCGCTTTTGTTGGAAAATCAAGTGCAGAAAACGGTTCATCCAAAAACAATACCTCAGGCTCTAAAATCAACGCCCTAGCTAGGTTGACCCTTTGAGCTTCTCCACCAGATAAAGCTCTTGCATTCTTTTTCGCTAAGTGTTGAATATGAAACTTATCCAGCCAATAATCGACTTTGTCTTGAATAACCTTTTTGTTTTCTTTTCTAAGCTTCAACCCTAAAGCAACATTCTGATAGACGCTCGTATCAAATAATAGTGATTGTTGCATCGCTACAGCAAATCTTCTCCTAAGCTCTAAGGATAGAGACTTGGCATGGTTTTCTTCACCTTTATAGAACACACGTCCTTCATTTGGTGATTGGAGGAAGGCTAATACTTTTAATAACGTACTCTTTCCAGCACCATTTGGCCCAATGACTCCTACCATATCTCCTTGTTGGATCGAAAAACTAGCGACATCTAGGAGAGTTTGCTTATTCGCGGTAACCTTCACATCATGTAATTCTAATATCTTCATAGGCGCTGCTTCCTTTGTTGTAATGACGTTAAAAAAAACGTAATCATAAATGCTAAGGTCATAAGGATAAATGAAAGGGCAATCGCTACATCAAAGTTACCTTTTGACACTTCCATTACCATAGAAGTCGTTAAGATACGCGTATCACCCTTAATATTTCCTCCGACCATCATCGCAGCACCAACTTCCGCAAGGACTCGTCCCAATCCAGCCATAATCGCCGCAAAAATAGCTAACCTTGTTTCTCGAAGTAGTAGCCCAAGCCGTTGAAAACCAGTTGCCCCCAATGCTCTTATTTGCATTAGCATCTTTTGATCAATCTGCTGAAAAGCTGCCGATGTCAGACCAATGATGATCGGCAAGGATACGATTATTTGCGCCATAATGATCGCATGAGTCGTGTATAGCAAACCTAAATGACCTAGTGGACCTGACCGCCAAAGGAGCATTGTAATATAAAGACCTGCTACGACTGGCGGTAAGCCCATACCGATATTCACAAACACAAGAACAATTTTTTTTCCCGGAAATGAGTGTAGCCCTAATAGAACCCCAAGCGGAATACCTACAACGGTACTAATAAAAATGGCGGTCAAACACACCCGTAACGTTGTATAGGTAATTTGAAGTATTTCCCTATCGCCACTCAAAATCATTTCAATGGCTTTTGCTATCCCTTCAAAAAATAAATTCATGATGCAACACTCACTAACGTTTTATTCTGTATATTGGAAAAACAGTGGTTGTCCGTATTCTTCAACACCGAAATCTTTAATTATTTCTTGTGCTTCAGCACTTACCATAAATTCAACAAATAAGTTACCAGCTTCACCATTTACTAAACTATGTTTCTCATCGTTGACTTGCATGACGTGATAGATGTTTAAAAGAACATCGTCACCTTCTACTAAGATAACCATATGCTCGAAATTCTTTGCGTGCGCTAAATACGTCGCGCGGTCTGTTAACACATACCCGTCTTTTTCAGCACTTAATTGTAATGTATTGCCCATCCCTTGACCAGTTTCTAAATACCAATCAAGACCAGCAGGATCTAATTCTGCAGCAGCCCAAAGATTTAACTCCATTTTATGAGTACCTGAGTCATCTCCTCTTGAAACAAATGTTGCTCCACTAGTAAAAATGTTCGCAAATGCCGTTTTCACGTCTGTTCCCTTAATACCAGCTTGATCTGCCTCTGGACCTACGATAACAAAATCATTATACATAACTCGTTTTCTATTAACAACATCTTGACTTTCTACTAGTTTTACTTCAGAAGCAGGAGCATGTGTTAAAAGTGCGTCTGCCTCACCTTTTTCACCCATTGCTAATGCTTGTCCTGTCCCTACAGCAATTGTTTTTACTTTGATGTTGTGCTTCTCTTCAAACATCGGGATTAATACATCCAATAATCCGCTGTCTTGAGTACTTGTCGTTGTTGCCAAGATCATTTCTTGTGCTTCTGTTTGTGGTGCTTCAGTTTCAGTTTTCTCAGTAACCTCATTGGCTACTTCCGTTTCCTTTGCTGGTTCGGCGTTGTTCGAACAAGCCACCATCACTAACATCAATAATGCAAATAAACTTAAGAGTAATTTACTGTTCCACTTCATTTTACTTCTCCCCCTTATTAATTGTTGTATATTTTATTTCTCCTAAACCCTTTAACTTATAACCTGGTATTTTTGCAATTTGTGCTTTAAACTCTTCTGAACTTATCAGTTCCGATAATGTAGCAAGTTCCTTTTCATTCTCAGGACTCCAGCGAAACACAAGATCAAATTGTTCTTCTGTAACCGGAATAAAATCTAATCCTAATTGATCTGCTGCAGACTTGATCCCGAATCCTACATCGGCACTTCCCCTACTAATGTGAGAAGCGGTTGACAAATGGTTCCACTCTTCGTTATCGTAGCCCTTGACTTCCTTTGGGCTAATTTCATGCTGTGCTAAAAAAGCATCCAATAAAAAGCGTGTCCCCGAACCTTTTTGTCGATTGACGAATGAAACATCTTTCCTTGTTAAGTCCCCAAAGGTTGTAATCCCTTTTGGATTTCCCTTCGCAACAATAAAGCCCTGTTCCCTTGAAGCTAGTCCAATTACCGAAATCTTCTCATGAACGAACAACTGTTTAATGAATGGGATATTATATTGTTTTGAATTTGGATCAAGTAGATGAACTGCTGCCACATCAGCAGCACCACGATACAGCATCATTAATCCTTCAAGACTACCAATATACGTTGGTTGCAACTGCAAGTATGTTTGTTTACCTACGTGTTTGGTTAATTGTTCAACTAAAAAATCATGGCTACCGGTTAACCGAATGGTCGTGCTTAAAGAAGGCTGAGCCACAACATTTGTATTAGAAATTTGATTAGCTTGCGAATTATTTTTAAAACGCTCGACCTCTTCAGGGTTTATCCGCATTTTATTTCCAATTTTGAAGGCCTGTAATTCGCCACGTTTAATTAGTTCATAAACGGTATGCTTAGATATTTTAAACATTTTCGCTATCTCATCAGGTGTGTATGTACTGTCTGTCATCCTAAGTTCCCCCTTTCAAAAATCTAGTATTTAGTCTAAAATACCTTATCCACATCATAAAATCAATTACTTTTGTTTAGTTTCGTTAAGTTTTGTTGAGTTTTATTGCTTTTTGTTAAAAAAGTTACCTTAAAAGATAAACCACAAATAATCTCAAATGTTATTAGATCGTAACTACGTAGTTGTACAGGAATCAGAGATTGAGTTAAACTAATATAAGTAAAAGTGCTGATAATAGCAACTAAATTACGGAATAAGGAGAAGGTCAAATGAAGACGATCGTAACGGATTTACCTACCATTGGAAAGAAGATCACAATGGTGACATCGAAAAATGAGAAAATCAATTTAATTACACATCATACGGGTAAGCGAGATTTATACTTTTCACATGACGTAGATGATGACGAAGCAGATTATGCAATAGAATTATCTGCTCAAGACACACGGGAGTTAGGTGCACAATTACTAGGTGCAAGTTATCAGCCTGGGGATACCGACCAAATGAAAATGGTCAAAGGTGCAATGGTATTAGAGTGGTACACTTTAGCCGCAAATAGTGTTTTAGTAGGAAAGACCTTGGTTGAATCCGATATTAGAGTGAAAACTGGCGCGATGGTAGTAGCGATAACTAGAGGGGAAAATGTCATTGTAAGTCCTTCTGCTGATGAAGTTCTAAAAACAGAAGATGTATTAATGGTGGCTGGTAGTAGGGACAATATTTCTTCATTTGAAGATTGGATTAAAACGCAATACATTAATCCGAACAACCGAGGAGTGTGATTTAATTGTTCTCGGATTACAACATGATATTAAATAGTGGGCTATTATTTCTCCTGCTATTTGTAGCTGGTTTTATAGGTGTTAAAGTGAAAGTGCCGAATGTAATTATTTACATATTATTAGGGATCGTTGTAGGTGGTTTGTTTACCGATTTAAAACTATTGCATGTAATGGGTGAAATAGGGATCATCTTATTATTCTTTTTACTAGGTTTAGAGTTCCCAATAAAACGATTAGTAGGTATAGCCAAAAAGGTAGCCCCTGCAGGGTTCTTAGATGTCCTATTATGTCTAGGATTACCCATGTCCCTTTGTATGGTATTTGGTTTGGATTTACTAACAAGTTTCATTATTGGTGGTATTACATATGCGACTAGTAGTTCAATCACAGCAAAATTGCTAGAATCTAATAAACGTATGGCAAACACTGAAAGTGAGTTTATGTTAGGACTATTGATTTTTGAAGACTTAGTCGCACCGATCGTGGTGGCGATTTTAGTTGCCCTGACTGCAGGTGTAGGACTAACTGCATTTGATTTTAGTATGATATTTGTAAAAATTATCGGAATGACTATCTTGGCTATCTTGTTAGGAGTATTTGTATTTAGCAAACTCGCTGCTTTCTTTGATGCTTATATAGACAGTGATGTAATCATCTTGCTTATTGTGGGTCTAGCTTTAGCTTTTGGTGGTTGGGCTTTACAGTTAGGTTTGTCCGAAGTGTTAGGGGCATTCTTAATAGGAATTACGTTAGCAGAAGTGAAAAGGCCTGAACCTATTGAGCATTTATTGTTACCGATGAAAGACTTGCTATTACCCTTGTTTTTTTTATATTTCGGTACAACGATAGAGTTTGGCGCAATCCCTATGTTGTCGTTATTAATCATCTTAATCGTGTACACAATTGTTGCAAAAGTAATAGTCGGAATAGTTGGCGGTAAATGGTATGGTTTAAATAAGAAAACGGCATTAAAGGCTGGATTGTCCTTAACAGCTAGAGGTGAGTTTTCGGTAATCATAGCGAGTTTAGCGGTTGGTGAGTTTGCTTTGTTTGGTGGAATATACATTTTAATTACAGCGTCAATAGGTATTATTTTGTTCCAATTAGCTCCTAAGATTGCAAATAAAGTGTATGGTAAAGAGAAAACGAAGACGAAAATCGCGATACCTAGTTAAGGAAACGGGGTCAGATTTGGGAGACCATTCGTATAAAAAATAGAAGTAGCTAATAGCAGATTACCATTATGAAAGCACCTGAAATTGTCAGGTGCTTTTTCGTATACCATTCATTCTAGTGTTATCTCTATCTCTAGAGCAACTATATTTTACTGGTGGTAAATAGTCTTTGAGAAATAAAATAAGCCAAAGTCGCTACGAATAAAGTTGCTATAAATGGGATTATTGAAGTCTGTCCAAACACTACTTCTTGCTTCACATCAATATTGTTATTAATTGAAGTTATATCTGGAGTATAAAGAGCTGTCAGAAGCAAACCTGATATAATTTGAATTAATACATACAACAAAACAAAACTTAGTATAAATACAACATATTTTTTCAACCAACTCACTCCGTTTGCTTGCGTTTTTTCACAGTTACATACTGCATAGTTCCGCACTTAGGACATTTCTTTGCGATGCCAAAAAACAGGAGCTCTTTCCATTTAAATTGGTAGTTACAAGACTACACGTGGCATCTTCAACGAGACCTCCCCTTTCCAAAGCTACCTTCGAAAACCTCCTTCAGAATGGATAATCTGACCTGTAATCCACTCAGCTTCATCACTTACTAGAAATTTGATTGTTTTTGCTACATCTCTCGGTTCACCAATTCTTCCAAAAGGAAACATTGGTAGTAAATCTTTTTTGATCTCTTCTGTCATCCAACCTGTATCTGTTGGACCAGGGTTTATCGCATTTACCGTAATTCCTAAAGTTGCTACTTCCGCTGAGAGCGTTAGCGTAAGCGCATCAATGGCTCCTTTGGTTGTTGCATAGGCAAGTTCGCCTGGCATTGGCCCTCGAAACTGACCTGATGTGATATTGACAATCCTACCACCTTTTCCCTTTGTAAATGACTTGGCAAATAGACTACTTACCAACGTCGTGGCCCGAACATTGACAAAGTAATGCTTGTCCAATTCTTCAGCTGTGATTGTAGAAAAATCGTTATTCGTTGAGTAGGCTGCGTTATTAATAAGGATATCAGGTTCGCCTAGCTCTTCAATAACTGTACAAATAAGGTTTTCTGCTGCATTGTTCTGAGTTAAATCCAATTCCATAGACGCTACCCTAACACCTTTTAATAATAGGTTTTCTTTTATTTTCTGAGGTTCGTCAACTTCTACACTCCAAGGCATTTGTTCGTCATAATTTGTCCAATACGTAAAGAAGATATGATATCCAGCTTCAGCTAGCTCCTCGCAAATCGCTCCTCCAATACCTTTTAAACGACTTACCCCTGTGACGATTGCAATCTTTTGCATTCCTAATTCCTCCATGATATCTTACTTAAGCCGAAAAAATAATTCTGTTTTCTCACCTATTTTTTTAAAGCCACATTTCACATACATTTCTTTCGCTGTATCTTGCGAGTCTGTAATTAGATAAGCATACTTAATGTTGTCATGAGATGCCTTTTCTACTAAATGTTTAAGAACTGAAGTACCAAACCCTTTTCGTTGATACTCTTCTAAAATATCAAAGTCCTCTAATTTAACGATACCATCGAATGGGATATATTCTATGTTACCAACTGGCCTGTCTTCGTGGTAGCAAACAAACAATTGAATCGGTTTTTCAGGATTTTTGTATTCACGAGCCTTTCTAGCAATCCTTCTTTCAGCAAAATCAAGACCCATTCCTTCTTGATTTGCTAACACATCAACTTTCATCCCATCGTCCATAACGGCTTCGTTATCAGCACATAATACGGAACAATTCGGGTTTCCCTGCATTCCACTGTAGTAACCTGTTTCAATATACATCAGATCAAAGGTAGAAATCTCAGGTTGTACTAAAAGCTCACTAACGGCAGTTGCATTGACAGTATCGTGAGTTACAACCCTTAGAAATCCCTTATCCTTTACTTCTTGTTTTTTCAGTTCATTATTTATGTAGTCAATGAGCCCATCACTAGATTGATAAAGACTAAAATTATGATTATACATATCCGGTAAATGAACATCTGTAAACGCAAGTGCCTGTTTATCTTCCCTAACCTCAGAAAACAGTTTTACATATTCAACTTCCATCTGAAATAACTTTTCTAGAAGTGTCATCATAGTTCCCCCTCTTAATCTTTCATCATGTCACTTACTTGTAAAAGAGCAATCGTTCCCAGGTGAAAATATAATTGCCATCTTCCGTCAATCAATTTCCAAAACTCGAAGTGTATTACGATCTCGAGTTTCATCTCGAACAAAGTACGTTGATAACACTACCCCTTCCGCTAAAGGGTATATCTCATGGTAGTAAAGTGTCATCTCTGTTAAGACTACGCCAGTTTCAAGGCACTCTTTCTTATTAAAAAAATACCCAGAACTACCAATCTTAAAGGTTTTCAAGAGTCGTATGACTTTCCTCTAGCGATCTTATATGTTCTTTTAACTCTAATCATAGATTACCCTTCATGATACTTGGATAAGAATTGAGCAATCATCTGAAACTCATTCATGACTCTCTTCTTTCCTAGCTCTGTCTCGTGCCAATTTTCTTTGTTAAGACCTCTTTTATCTACTAATGGTAAAACGTCAAGCACCATGTCCTCTTTAGCAAACGCCGTTGCAATTAGCAAGAAACGTTTCATGAAGAAGGTTTTTCCCGCTAGTAAGATCTTTTGAGCATCTGTTTCAGCTAAGTGGGTCATAGCATGTTCAATGATATCATTGGCTGAAGTTGCTTTTCCTTCAATCGGAAAAATGATCTCTTCAGGTATTCCCATGTCAATAAGAAGCTTTTTATGATAAGCATATTCCTCTTCCTCTAAAACCTTATTAAAGACTTTTGGGATCATTATTTTTTCAAAGCCTTCTTGTTGGTACAATTCTAAAATCTGTTCGTTTACTTCTGTATAATGCCCTGGATGATAAAGAACGACATCTGCATGCGTAAAAGAAAATTCTCTATCTTTAAACGTATGTTCCGCAAGTAACTTAGTAAATTGTTCATTCATCACATATCCCTCTTTCTGGGAGTTTGTTTATTCCGCTTCTTCAATTAACTGTTTTCTCTGGCTTTCGAGCTGTTGCAGTTCATCCTCACGCTTGCTGCGTTGCATCTGTAACCTTCTAAGAACGCTATCAACAGTGGACTTTGTATTCTCAACTTGTCTAAGTGAATTAGTAATTTTGCCATGAACGGACCAATCGACAATTAACCCATCAAAGAAATAATCAGCAAACGTTAGCACTCCTCCAACTTCTAGTTGGATATGGTCATGATTGACGACATCATTTAGCTCTTCTTGGAAATGACGTAAACGAGTTTGTGCTTGATGAATATAACGCTTTGACTCATCAATATGACTATGCTTGATTGCCGTGGTCATCATTCCGCCGCCGACCATATCCCAAGTAGACCAGCCTTTAGCTTTACCTAACGAAGAAAGCGCAGTAGATAGGGCCATTGAGGTGGCAGTTCCTGCCTGAATGGCTTCCTGATATTCTTGTAAGGATGCTTTCAGCTCCGCCTGTCGTTCAGAAAGATCATACAGTTGTTCACTCCAAAAAGAATTTTGATCATGAATCAAACGTTCTTTTTCTACTAATAACTGCTGGTAGTCTTGATCAGCACTCTTATAAGGTACAAGACTCGCTTCTAATTCCGTAATTTCCTGTTCCATCTCAGCCAACGTATCAAGTGCTTCTTCATATTTTAACTGAGCTGCCAAAGCTTCTTGCTGTTCCTTATCTAGTTTCTCTAACTTCTTGCCAATCAGTGTATAAAAAACATTGGAAAGTGAGATTCGCTCGAGCTTCTGCACGTCCTCCTGTTCCTTGAGCAACTGCCATTTAAACTGATTTACTTTCTGCTTTTGATCCTTTAAATAACGATACGCCCTAGCCAAATGCTCACTGTACTTCCGCTTTTTCCATTGAGCTTCTTTCACTTCTTCAATCCGCTTGTTTAAGTCTGTAAACAAATGATTCACCCCTCATATAGTGCCTTTGTTAATGCGAAAATTGCTGCTCTTACATCTTCTAAATTCTCTGCTGTATACATCTCGTTCCTTGCATGGAGTAACACTGGCCTCACCGATTCGACCGAGCGCCCAAATTCGTACATCCACTCATACCTCGGTACCATCCATGTATGAAAATGATGAGTTGTATCCTCATTGTAAAAATAGTAGACGTACTCAATCCCCAAGACCTCTCGTTGAGCTTTACGTATTTTCACTAGCAACCTCTGATAATCAACTAACTCCTCTTCCGTTAACTCATCCAGACATTTGACGTGCCGTTTTGAGGCTAAAATAACTAACCCTCGAATAGGGTAGGCAGCATCTTGATGCGCATGAAAAAACTCGGTCTCAACAATGGTTCCCCCGTCTGGTTTCATGTCTCCACTTGTAACCGCACAACTCAGACAGTCAAATTCTACTGTATTTCCATTAGCTAATGTAGTCTTTTTCAACCCTTATCCACCTAGCTTCCCTGATAAAAAACTAGTTCATGCACTTTCGTAAACCCTGCTTTCTCATACACACGAATCGCTGCCTGATTACTAGAACCTACACATAACGTAATTTCCTCAATCTCTGCAAACGAGAACAGAAATGCTAATGCCTTGTTCACTAGTTTTTTTCCAATCCCTAACCCTCTTGATAGAGGCGTAACCGCAATAAAATGAATGTCTCCCGTTGAAAATTGAGGATTCGCCTCACAATAAACATACCCGAGTAGCTCGTTCTGATTAACAGCTACAAAGACCTTGTAATGATCATCTAATTTCTCAAGGATTTCCTCGCTAGTTTCATAAGCATTGGGAAACGACTCATCATGTAACTCTCGAAAACTTTCATAATACTCAGTAGTAATTTCGACTATATCCTCTGAAATTGTTTCGACACCTCTCTGGCACGTTAAAATCGTATGCTCTTCTTTCCGGATAGCACCAAGCTTTTCCATAAATAACTGACAGTTTTTGTTATCTCTATTATAAAAACCTAGTACTTGTGTCAACGAGATAGGCAGTTGGTTCACGATGTCGTTATACATCAACGTCGCAACCTTTTCCCAATCCTCGTGGACGACAAAAGGACCCCATAGTTCAGCAACTTTTGTTTCCCCGTCTATATCCATTCCGAGTACACCTACCAGCTCTTCACCTTCATATGCCGCTACAAGTGATTGCTCGAGAGGCAAATCGGAAAAATCATGTAACAAGGTATGTAAGATCTCTTCCTGATCATCGCCGCAATAACCAACATGATCTCCTCCATGGTTAACATTAGCAATAAATGATGCAATCAATGGATAGTTATCTGGGACTTTTATCGTAATTACATCTCCCATTTTAACTGCCTACCTCCAAGGATATGGTAATGAATATGATAAACCTCTTGTTGGCCATGTTCACCGGTATTGGTAATGATTCGAAATCCAGTTTGATCAACACCAAGTTTCTTCGCTACTTCCTTCATCGCCAAATGCGTCTGAAAAATTGCTTTCTCATCTTCCGGAGTAATATCCATGATATTTTCAATGTGCTTTTTCGGAATAACTAACGCATGAACAGGTGCATTGAAATGCAAACCATAAAAGGCAATCGCATCCTCGTTCTCATAGATAATTTCAGCAGGAGCTTCTCTATTAATAATCTTACAAAATATACAATCCGACATATTTACCTCCAAAACTTTAAGACTTATAATTCTACTTTACCACCGTCATCTATGAAAATACATATTTTTCCTTAGATAATGTCATAATCTGACTATCGACCAGTTCTCCATTAAATAGACTATGGTTTTGAATTACTTTTACTTTCTCAAAGCCACATTTTTGGTAACTTGAAATTGTACGAGCGTTCCAAATATGAGGATCTATGTAAAGATTTCTTGCTCCTACATCTGTAAATAAGTATTGAATGAGCAGTTTTAAAGCCTTTGTCCCAATTCCTTGATTCCAATAAGCTGACTCGCCAATATAGATGTCTAATCCATATTGAAGATCATCACTACTAGCACCGTATTGTTCGATTTCTGTGATCTGTAATGGATAATACTGCACATATCCAATTGGCTGGTTATCATATTCAATAATACAAGGGGTTACGTAGTGTTCACCTCTTGTTCTGGGCTGATATTTGTTAATAATCTGCTTAATTGTAAAACTAGTATTTGGTCCCTCTATCCAAGTTAAGAGCTCAGGGTCATTTAACCATTTATACATACATTTATAGTCTTCCTCATTATCACGCATCTTCCGAATGATAAGCTTATCTTTTTTTACTAACAACGTAATCGTCTCCTTTCAGTTAAAAAACTTATATGCAACGAGATAACTCACCATAAAAAAAGTGATCGCCACGACAATAGACCATGGCCTTATTTGCTTTATTGCCGCCCAATGGGAAGACGCATGATAAAAGATTGGCAAATTCATAGAACATAGTACAACGAAAGCTAGAATTACACTCCCTAACCATATACTCCCTTCCACAATCTTCATCAACCCCAGCGTTACAAATGGAATAACTACTATCAAAATAAATTCATGTAACACTCTGGAACGTTCACTTTTGTACGGTTTGTATGGCAATAGGGGCAGAACAATTTTCAGTAGATAATAAAATAATACGTGAATCGCTACGAAGCTAAAAATAGGGTATTCACTAAGCAAGAATGGCAAGATCGGACTGAAAAAAATTAGAAAATAGACTACACCAATTATGAACCAAAACCAAATTCCATATACTCCCGAGTCCTCTCGCGCTTTTCCCTTTTTCCATCTTTCATATAGTGCAATGATCTTCTCTTCCAAGAAGCAACACCCCCTTATATATTACCATATGATTCCAAACTAAAGGACTAACCCTTAACGAATTAGTCCCTACCATCAATTATTGATATTTTCTAAAGGCCAATGTGGCATTATGCCCACCAAAGCCTAATGAGTTGGAGAGAACCACATTGACTTCAGCTGAACGCGCTTGATTTGGCACATAATCTAAATCAAGCTCTTCATCTGGAGTTGTGTAGCCAATCGTAGCAGGAAGAATGTTATCGCGTATCGCTAGGACAGAGAAAATAGCCTCAATTGCTCCCGCTGCGCCTAGTAAATGTCCTGTCATCGACTTTGTGGAACTTACCTTTAATGTATAGGCATGTTCCCCAAACACTTCCTTAATTGCTTTGGTTTCGTACAAGTCATTATAGTGAGTACTCGTCCCATGGGCATTAATATAATCAACATCTTGAGGAGTTAATGCTGCATCTGCCATTGCTAGCTTCATCGCTCGTTGTCCACCTTCCCCGTCAGGAGCTGGCGTCGTAATATGATACGCATCGCCTGTTGCTCCGTAGCCAACTAACTCTCCATAAATCTTTGCACCACGAGCTAAGGCATGCTCTAGTTCTTCTAAAATAAGTATTCCCGCTCCTTCAGCTATGACAAAGCCGTCACGATGTTTATCAAACGGACGACTAGCCGTTTTGGGATCTGGGTTTTGAGATAATGCTGTCATGTTCGAGAAACCAGCAACGGTCATCTCTGTAATCGCAGCTTCTGTACCACCGGTAATCATCATATCCATCTCACCAAGTTGGATCGTTCGAAACGCGTCACCAATCGAATTTGCGCCTGAAGCACAAGCTGTCACAGAACAGTTATTCATACCTTTAGCACCTAGTTCAATAGAGACTCGTCCCGAAGCCATGTCCGGAATAAACATTGGTATAATAAATGGACTCACACGTTTTGGTCCTTTTTCCAGGAATTTTTTATGTTGTTCCTCAAATTCACCGAGACCACCAATACCTGACCCAATCCAAACACCAACGCGTTCCGCCTCAACATCTTCTCCCATCTTCACGTTAGCATCATTAATTGCCATTTTACTAGCGGCAATCGCCAACTGCGTGTATCGACCCATTCTCCTTGCTTCCTTAGGATCCATAAATGCCTCAGGAGCAAAATCCTTTACTTCCGCGGCAACCTTTACTGCAAACTTCTCGCTGTCAACTCGAGTCAATGGACCAATTCCAGAAACGCTATTTTTTATGTTTTCCCACGTTGTCCAGACATCATTTCCTAATGGTGTGACTGCACCAACACCTGTAATAACGACACGTTTTTTCATTTACCTTTCTCCTCTCTATCATCGAAAATTTATTTCCCCCAACGTAAACAAATGGATCCCCACGTCAAGCCACCACCAAATCCTACTAGTACAACAATATCACCATCCTGAATTTTGCCACTTTCTATTTCCGAAAATAGCGCTAGAGGAATAGAAGCTGCGGAGGTATTCCCATGTTTTGTCAACGTTGTTGATACCTTTTCTTTATCTAACCCAAGTTTCACTCTCGCAGAGTCAATGATCCGTATATTTGCTTGATGAGGTACTAAAAAATTGACATCTGCAGCTGTAAGTCCTGCCTTTTCAATGACCGACAAGCTTGTGTCGGGTAACTGACGAACGGCAAATTTAAACACTTCTCTACCATTCATCGTGACATAATTTGTTTTGTTATCAACCATTAAGTGCTTTGCCCCAGTTCCATCAGCTCCAATTTCAAAGGCTAATATGCCTTTTCCCTCAGAAACTTCGCTTAAAATCACTGCACCAGCTCCGTCACCGAATAAGACTGATGTATTGCGGTCCTTCCAATCAATAATTTTCGAAAATTTCTCACTACCTATAACCAGAACATTTTTGTATGTATTTGCATCAATAAATTGTTTTCCGGTCACAACCGCATAAACAAAACCTGAGCAAGCTGCACTGAGATCCATCGCCGGTACGTTTGGTATACCTAATCCATCCTGGACCATACACGCAACTGACGGAAACACATAGTCCGGGGTAGCCGTAGCTACTAAGATTAGGTCTAGGTCGCTTGGATCCATTGCAGCATTCTCTAACGCATTTTTAGCCGCAATAATTGCCATATGAGAAGTGTCGATATCGTCAGTAGCAATCCGCCTCTCCTCAATCCCAGTCCGAGATCTAATCCATTCATCTGTCGTCTCCACCATCTCTTCTAAATCTAGATTAGAAACAACATTCGATGGCATATAGGTCCCGACACCAACAATCCCTACGCACTTCATTTTATCACCCTTACTTTCATTTATGACTAGGTCATAACAACTACTATATATTTTACCTTAAATAAAACAAAAATCAAACCAAAGATAATAGTCAATGTTCAAGGGATAGTCATTGAATATATTCTTCAAAAAAAGAGCACAATCCGCAATCTAACGAATTGTGCTCAGCCACTATTTACTTACAATCTCCACTATGGTCTGCATGGGTATATTCTGATACATCCATTGAATATCAGAATTATGCATACGGATACAGCCTTTACTCGCATAAGTTCCAATTGATCCAGGATTATTAGTTCCATGGATCCCATATGTATATCCTTTTGTTCCAGGGACGTTTAATCCTAACCAATGAGTACCTAGTGGATTACGTCGATCTCCGCCAGGTATGTTCTCAGGATTAAACCAAGGCTTTTCCACCTTGTTGACAATCTTAAATGTTCCTTCAGGCGTGAGTGTCGCATTTTTCCCAGTTGCGATCGGGAACGTTTTTATAGCTATTTCATTACGAAATACGGTTAATGTATTAGTTCCCTTATGTATTCTTAGTTTATAAGACTCTTTGGGCTCAACTTTTACTACAGAAAGGTTAGGAATTTTCAAAATCATACCTACTTTTACGTCAGTAGAAGGGTCTTTAATTCCATTATAACTAGCTAATTGCTCTTGGAATTTCCCTTGTTGATAATGCCGCATTGTGATACTAAAAAGCGTTTCTCCTTGTTTCACTTCATGAAAAGCAAGTATAGCGGGATCTGGCAGTTCTAGTTTCATTCCAGCTTTCACTTCTGTTTCTGGATTACTAATTCCATTAAAGTCTGCAACTTTCCCCTGAAAACTGCCACTCAGATAGTATTGCACCGTAATACTGAACAGGGTTTCCTTTGGTTGGACCTCATGGATGACGACTTGATTAGCCACTACTTGAATAGATTTATTTTCAACCGATGGTTTCTGATCATTTACAACTAATACTTGTTCGATTGGTTTCTCTACTTCTTCTTCAACTACTGTTGTTTCCTGCTTAAGAGTTTCTTTCTTTGATACTATTACCTTAGTATCCTCAGTTATTTTTGGTTTTTCTTTCTCGTTAATTAGTGTTTTCTCTTCATCTTTTTGCTTCTCACCTACACTGGGTTGTTCAATTGTCTCTTCAATTATGAGCGGTTTAAGAACAGAATAATGGGCCTCCTTACCTACGGAAGAATGAGTCTCTTCGATTATTGGCAGATCCTCTTGCGATTGAACTGGTTGAACAAAACTAGGATTGAAAAAACTAAAATAGTTGCTTGATAGAACCCCTAGGCTATAAACAATTCCAACCATCAAAACAACAGATACAATTCGCTTGTTCTTAGCCTTCCTTCTTTTCCTTCGTGGTGCGTAACTTCGCTGTGTTTGACCTTGCTTAGACACCTTATTCTCACCCTTTAACACAAAATAATATAGCAATTATTACATATCCACCCAGAAATTTCTTCGTTTTTTGACAAAATAGGACTGCCGAAAACAAAAACACACCTTAATCTCTATATCACCCTTATATGTAATAGAATAAGTTCCTACTAAATTCTCATGGCTGGAAAGGGACTTACGGCATAGTTTATCAAAGAGAGGTATTTGTTCTGAAAAGATTGTATCAAGACTCTATCATAAGTTGGGAATTGCTTTTTAAGAGAGTGATTCAGGGGAAACGGGATTACTTGATAGTAATATTTTACAAAGGAAAAGTAACAGCCCTTTTAGTGCGTAATTTATTCAATTACTTACAACTCTAGGCTCTAATACGCCCTATTAGTGACCCGTTTTTACAGTTACTTACATTCCCAAACACTAATACTCCCAATCTCCACAAAAAAATACCCCGACCCGAGGTATTTTCATATTATCCAAAACGTTTTCGATAACCACATTTTCTACATAACTCTTCTACGGCCTCTCTTCTCGAAAAACCGTCATATAGATGATTCGCACGCTCGCCTTCAACGATTTCCGAAAACGCAGTGTCGTAAACATTCCCTAAGTTAATAACCCCTTCTCCGTCAAGGCAGCAAGGAACAACGGTACCGTTCGTTAAAATTGCGGCCTGACTACGAAGACCATGACAAAAGCCTTTCCCATCGTCTTCTTCTTCATGAAGAGCTGGCCATTTGAATTCGTAATCTTGATTGATGTAAATCCTATCAGCAATTTTTAGACCGCTACCAGGAGTTACCTTCTCTTCAATCTGGTAATCTAAGTTGAACTCTTTCTCAATAATTGCCAACGCTTCGCGATTTCTACTTCGCTCTAAATTCGTGGCATTGTCTTGATCTAAATTCCATAATCGTAGTGATACAATCATGTTACTACTCTCAACTGCTTCCCTAGCAAAACCGAGAACAGTTGAAATATACTCAAGACGATTCGTTGAGCCTGGATGGCCGTCAAAACTATGCAATGAAAAATTCATCTGTCTAATGGCTGGCTTCCCAAAAATCTTATGCTTAGCCTTTTTTAACAACGTTCCGTTTGTTGTAATATTTACTTTGAACCCTTTTTCATGGCTGATGTCTAACAACTGATCTATTTTTGGATGTAACAGTGGCTCTCCTTTTACATGTAGATAGATGTATTTTGTATGTGGCTTGATTTGATCTAATATAGTCGAAAATTGTTCAACCGAAATAAACTGTTTGGCACGTTCTGTCGGTGGGCAAAAACTACAGGCAAGATTGCAAATGCTTGTAATCTCTACGTAAACCTTTTTAAATGTTTTCATTAGGGATAGTTCTCCTTGAAAATTATTTCATACTTATGAATAATACCCTATTCCCACCAGAAATTGAAGTGATAACTATTGGTAGTCTATTAATAGCTACTGAAGCGACCGACTGTTATTTCATGACCATGGAAAATTTGATACTCATGATAGGTTCGACTTACTTTTTTTCTCTCAATTAGGTAATAATTAGTATTAGTCTTTAAAGAAAAGATATCACCTGCATAATGATTTACTGCAACAACTTCTTCATCCCCATGGTCAATCGCCTCTAACAACGACATCGATATAGATAAAACGTCTTTTTCCCCTGTATGCTTCACATACAACTCCTTAGGATTAAGAAACAACGCGATGACGATGACTAGTAATAAAAATAGATATCTCCATTTCATCTTTTTATCGCCTCCCTCTCTAATTAGTCGAATAAATTCCGAAAAAGGTATCAAAAAAACGCATGGAATTTCCCATGCGTCAGCAAGATTTAATAATAAGGCGAGATTAAGACATATACGAGAACACCCGTAATGGCCACATATAACCACAATGGCATAGTCCAACGAGCAATTTTTCGATGCTTCTCATCCTGTCGATTTAATCCACGTGCTAGCGTAACTAAGGCTAGAGGAACAATGACCGCCGCTAAAACAATGTGAGTGATTAGGATAAAATAATAGATTGATTTTAGGATTCCTTCCCCACCAAAAGTGGTTGCTTCCGACAACGCATGGTGTCCAACATACGTAACCAAAAACAAAGCTGTTGTTGCAAACGCTGCATAAATAAATTTCGTATGAAGTGAAATATTTCTCTTTTTAATTGCCCACAAAGCCCCGACTAAGAATAAAAACGTAAAGGAATTTAAAATTGCGTTAATCAACGGTAAAATTTTCACATCGAATCCTGGATCAATATCGAGTCTAGGCATTCCCGATAAAATAACAACAAGACCATTAATAATAATTGTTATGATAATAATTGCTGGTGTATAATTCCGAACTTTTCTTTCCACAGTTTATCCTCCAAAAGTTAATGTACTTACTGATCATACTATTTCTGTACATAAAAAATCAAATACTAGACCGTTAGATTCGACAACATTATTAGTCGCAATCAGACAAAGAAAGTCAAAGGGTTCGACAAAGTCGTAAAAGAATATATATAGAGACACTAGAATAGACATAAAAGGAGTTTTGCAAAATGAGAACTGAACGAAGAAATGACTGGAAGACACATTGGAAGAAGTACAAGCACCTGTACAAAGGAAACCGCATGGAGCGCAGAAACAAATGGCGAGTGAAATGGGATGATCGCTATAAGGCTAGTTAACAGAAAATAATCGTAAACTTATATAATGAAAAGCTAGGTTTATAGCCTAGCTTTTCTTGTTTTTGAACAACCAATACATTCTTACTTACTTTCTAACTCTTCGCTTGTTTTATTTTCAACATTTGTCTCTTTGGGCACGTATCCATACCCTGTCTCGCTGATTTCAATATTATGGGGGTCTTTATTAACTTGAGCATCGTTTTTCTTTTCCTTTATGTCCATCGTATTACACCTCAATTTCCAGTATGTTACTTCTATTATCCCAAGCTAAATTTTTCTTATTCTTTTAGTGAAGTTGTCACGGTTTTCCAAAAAACTGAATAATCTGTCCTTAGGAGAGTTATTCCATCTAAGGTAGGAGGTGATAGGTTTGCCAAAGTATCGCAGAAAACCAATTGTTGTTGAAGCTGTTAAAATCACGAGTCCCATTACCATCGATACAGCAGAAGGGAAAATGACGGGTAAAACTGGTGATTATTTAATTACTCAAGAAGACGGTGCTCAATATCCGTGCAATGCCGACACTTTTAAGGAAATGTATGAGCCAGTGAAAACATATAATGACGCCAAAAATTTTATGTACCGAGTATTAAGAAAATTAAAGCGGAAATTGATTACAGGAACCGGATCATAGCGAAACCCCCTGAAGGATTTCTTCAGGGGGGCTATCCGATATCATTATTTCGCTAGAGGTAAGGTAATTGTAAATGTTGTGCCAACTTTTTCTTCACTTTCCACTTTGACCTCGCCTTTATGGTCATTAATAATTTTAAAACAGACCATTAAACCTAAGCCGTTGCCGTGTTCTTTCGTAGAATAGAATGGTTCGCCTAGTTTTTCTAGTTTTTCTTTAGGGATTCCAACGCCTTGATCTTTAAATTCAATAATGACTGAGTTTCCTACTAGTTTAGATGTAATGGCAAGTACTCCTCCATTTGGCATAGCTTCAATGGCATTTTTAATTAGATTTAAGAATACCTGTTTCAGTTGGTTTTCATCACATTGAACAATCAAGTCCTTCTGTTCGAGTTCAGTTTCGATCAATACTTTTTTGTATTTCGCCTCTGTTTTTAAGAAGGTAATCGTTTGACTAAGAATAGCGTTAATATTTTTACTATTAAATTTAAGAACTTTTGGTTTAGCCAAAAGCATAAATTCACTTACGATAAAGTCGATACGCTCAATCTCATCTAAGAGAATATCAAAGTATTGCTGCTTTTCTTCCTCGGTTGTTTCATCCTTAAGGAATTCTGTATATCCTCTGAGGGAAGTTAGCGGATTTCGGATTTCATGAGCTACACCTGCAGCAAGTTCACCAATTAGCGCTAGCTTTTCGGAACGTAATATCATTTCCTCTACTTTCTTACGGTCTGTAATATCTTTACGGATGGCAACATACTGGTAAGGCTTCCCTTTTTCATTTAAGAATGGGACAATGGTTGTATCTACCCAATATTCTTTGCCTTCCTTCGTAAGATTTTTAATCTCACCTTTCCAAATCTGACCATTCCCAATCTTTTTCCACATTTCTTTGAAAAATTCTTTTGGATGATGAGCAGAGTTTAAAAGTCGATGATCTTGACCGATGAGTTCATCACGATCGTATTTCGAAATCTCACAAAACGTATCATTTACGTAAGTGATTACTCCTTTTTCATCAGTTATCGCCAAAATCGAGGAAGCATCTAATGCAAATTTTATATCAGCTAATTCCTTATTAGAGCTAGCTAGAGCTTTTAATGTATTTTTTAGGTTTTCTTCAGTAGCCTTACGATCCGTAATATCAATGCGTATTGACACGTATTGGTATGGTTTCCCTTGATCGTTTAAGAAAGGAACAATGGTCGTGTGCACCCAGTAATAAGAGCCATCTTTTGCTTTATTTTTTATTTCTCCAGTCCAAACCGAACCCGACCCGATCGTTCTATACATATCAACAAAGAATTGTTTTGGGTGGTATCCTGAATTAAGAATTCTATGATCTTGGCCAATTAAGTCTTCACGCTCATATTTAGAAATGGTACAAAATTTATCATTCACATAAATAATTTTGCCGGTTTGATCAGTAATCGCGATGATGGTCGTTGCATCTAAGGCATATTTTATATCCGTGGCAAAACTATTAAGAGAATTTTTCGTTTCCATTTAGTTACCTCACTTCCTATATACTACGCTTCTTCTATTATGCAATTCCAAAAACAATATGTCTATAGTGTTTTTGATATTTGTGGCAAAATGGTGACATTTTCTAGACATAGGTACAGTAAAAAATACCAAACCAGAAAAGGTATGGTATTTTTAGTTTGTTTGTTGTTTATTATCTTGTCTCTTGGAAATTATCAGTATCAACATTTGCTAGAATTTTGTCAATATCAATAATAGATATAATACGCTCCTCAAGTAACGCAACACCTTCTAGATAATTTTGTGCGCTGTTTGTCCCATATAGCTGTACAGGCTTTATCAAACTTGAATCAAACGTAATAATTTCGTTTGTGCTCTCGACTAATAAAGCGATTGTTGCTTGGTCTGTTTCAATAAGAATATAACGAGAGTTTTGATCAACTTGACTTGGCTCATGATAAAGAAGTCTTGTACAATCAATGATCGGCATAATTTGGCCTCTTACATTTACAAGACCCACCATATAATCAGGCATTTGTGGCGTTGGGGTTGTTTCTGAAGTCTTCTCGATGGAAATAATATTCTTAATATCAATACCATATGTACTACTACCAATTGTAAATAAAACATAATTTGTGTTCATTAACTGTCACCTTTCAGTAAATGGGTCATTATTTAATTCCTGAGGGAAAATTCATTGACCAACATCTTTATTTCGCAATCATACTACCGGTGTCTCAAAATTCGTAATTCTTCATCAATCGATTGTTGTGGTTAGCGTCCTTGAGGAAGCAATCTTCATAATTAAATGATTAAGCAGACCTTGCACTTCTCTCAACCTAATGAAAATATCGAAAATGAAACAAGCCGAATTTACTTTCCAATACTATTATTATACCAAAAATATCTTGTAAAAAAAGGACGTAACGAAATTGTCACGTCCCGCAAGAAGTTCATTCTCGTAATCCATAAGAAAAATGTTATAGTTTGAACTTGCTAATAAAATCTTGCAATTCATGTGCCATTTTTGAGAGTTCGTTAGCAGATGCTGTAATCTCCTGCATAGATGCTAACTGTTCCTCAGCACTTGCTGCTACGTTCTGGGAATGCGCAGCGGTATTTCGAGTAACTGCGGTCATATTAGAAACAGTTGAAGAAACTTGTTCTGTACTTGCGGATATTTGTTCTGCAGTAGCCGCCATTGTATAAACCTGTTCTCCCATTTCTTCCATTGACTTTAAAATTAACTTAAAGTTTTCTTCGGTCTTTTCGACGATCTCTAAACCGTCTTTTACTTCGCGTTTAACCTGCTCCATAGAGGCATTTGAATGAGCCATATCTTTTTGAATTTCATTAATTAGTTCTGATATTTGTGTTGATGAATTTTGCGATTGCTCTGCCAATTTACGTACTTCATCCGCTACTACAGCAAAACCTTTCCCATGTTCCCCAGCTCTTGCAGCTTCAATTGCTGCATTTAACGCAAGAAGATTGGTTTGGTTTGCAATTTCTGTAATTGCTTTTGAGATGTCACCAATTTGTTGCGAACGTCTTTCTAATAACCTAATTACTTCGCTACTTTCTGTAACAGATGTATGGATATCATTAATCTGCTGAACCGTTTTCTTCACATAAACATCGCCTTGTTTTGCTCTTTCACTTGTTTTCGCACCGCTTTCAGCAATTTCTGAAGAACTTTCAGCAATGCTATGAATGCCAACCGATACTTCCTCTAATGCACGAGAACTTTCCTCGACATTTATCGACTGTTGATCAGATCCATCTGCTACTTGCTGCATAGACTCTGTAATCTGTTCTGTGGCCTTACTCGTTTGTTCTGCGCCAGAGTTTAGCTGTTCAGCTGAAACGGCAACAAGTACAGACGTTTCTTTAACCTTTTGAATCATTGTACCTAGGTTTTCTCTCATACGGTTGTAACTCTTTGATAGGTCACTTAGCTCATCACCTGCAGTATCGATCACTTCTGTAGTGAAATCGCCATCACCAGCTTTTTCTAATGCTTCCGAAAGTGTTCGTAAACGTTTCTTTAATCTCCTTGTAAACCAAGCTACGATTATGACACCTACAATAAGAATAATGACTAAGGCTACTAAAAAGCTAGTTGTTATAGAAGACATAATATCTGATATAATTTCCTCAGATGCACCTACATAGAAAATACCAACTGCTTCACCTTGCTCATTTAACAATGGCATGTATGCAGATTGATAAATTTTACCAACTACATTTGCTTCGCCGTAGTAATTTCTTTTTTCACTTAACACTACATTTGCTACCTTACTTGAAACTTGAGTTCCTATTGCTCTCTCACCATCTATCACAACGTTCGTAGCAATACGTGTATCTCCCAGGAAAATTGTGACAGTGTCTCCGGTATCAGCACCAATTGTATCAACAACATCAAAATTTTCATTCATAAGAGTTGAACCTTTAAATAACTTGTCGTCAACAACTTTCCATTCACCAGGGTATTTATGATCAATGAACCGGTAGGCTAAATTGAGATCTCCTCTAGCTTTTTCGATGGCAAAATCCTTAATTCCTTGTGGTACTTCTTTAAAAGCAACTAGGCCAACACTAACCGTCATATAAAGTATGATTGCAAGTACAATAAAATTAATTTTCGTTCCTAATTTTAGTTTCATAAGTTTCCCTCTCATCCTTTACTAGTTCTATAGGATTAGGTCTCCCTAGGAGGTAACCTTGTCCCATTTGGACCTTTAATTCTTTTGCTACAGTAAGATCTCCCGTTGTCTCGATTCCTTCTAGAATTAAATGAGATTTAAATCGATTAGAGTAAGAAACAAAAAATGAGAGCATATGTTGCTTTTCCAATGAGTCTGCTAGTTTCTTTGCAAAAAAACGATCTAATTTGATGAAATCCGGTTTATAGTCAATTATTTTTTGCAAAGTTGTTGCACCATTTCCAACATCATCTAACGCAATGAAAACTCCTAATTCTCTCAGCCAACTAATTCTCTCTTTCAACTCATAACTTTCCCACAATTCCTGTTCAACGATCGTCTCATTGAGTTCAATAACGAGTCGCTGGATCATACTAGGATGCACGTCTAATAGAGAAGTAAAGAAGCTCCGAAAGTCTTTGTGAACAATCGTTGACGGATAAATATTTACAAATAGGGTAAAATGACCTAATCCAGTAAACTTCTCAACTGCTTTTTTAATGGATAGAATATCTAGTTCATAAAGCCTATTTTCTCTTTTAGCTACCGTAAATAATTCCTCTGGATTGAAAATGTCGCTCCTAATAAAGGCTTCATAACCGTAGATTGTCCATCCCTTGAAGTCCCAGAGAGGTTGGTAATGATGGTATATATTTTCTAGGTTTAGTTTAGTTTGACCTGTACACTTACTCATGACCATCTCCCTAGTTCTGCAAGTAATTAATCCTAATAAAAAATACTTTCTTACTATGATAGTAAATTGAACTGCCAACTTTGTCTAGTCCTAATTAGACACAAAATTGTCTTATTCGACAAAAATCACCATTCATTCAAACACAATATTCATCGATTGAAGCAATCTATCAATGATTTTTAGAATAAATGAAACCCAGACACAGACTGGGTTTCAGATGTTTTACTTAAGTTTGAACTTTGAAATAATCGACTGTAACTCTTCGGCCAATTGCGAAAGAGTAGAAGCAGAAGCGGCTACCTCCTCCATTGTTGCCAATTGTTCTTCAGTTGCTGCTGAGCTTTCCTGATTTGCTGCAACACTCTTTTCTGAGATTTCTTGAACTAAAACAATCGCACTAGAGATTTGTTCACTCATGGTTGCCATTTCCTGAACAGAAGCGGAAACTTCCTTAACTCTGTTTACAACTGTTTCAATCGAACTTGAAGTATCCGCGAATGCTTCATTCGCTACTTTCGTGTTTGCAAGACCTTCGTCAACCTGATCACTACCTGTTCTCATTGCTGCTACTGCCTGTTTTGTTTCTACCTGGATAACACCAATCATCTCTGTGATTTGGTCAGCAGAAACTTTCGATTGTTCTGCAAGCTTACGAACTTCATCAGCAACGACCGCAAACCCTTTTCCGTGGTCACCTGCACGCGCTGCCTCAATTGCAGCATTTAAAGCTAGTAGATTTGTTTGATCAGCAATACTCGTGATAATTTCGACGATACTAGTAATCTCATTCGAACGTTTTTCTAAGGATTCAATATACCTTGCTGCGCTCTCTACCGATTGGTGAATTTCGTTCATTTGATTTACTACACTGTCAATTGACTTACTACCTTGCTTTGTTAATATCGTTGTTTTTTCCGTTTCTTGAAGCATTTCTTCAGTACTAGAGGCAATTTTGTGAATTCCACCAGTCATTTCTCTAACCGATGTAGTTACTTCGGTAAACTGCTGTAGTTGCTGTTCGGTTCCTTCCGCTCCATTTTGAATAACGCTGGCCACTTGTTCAGCAGCTAACGTACTCTGTTCTGCACTTGCTGCTAGTTGTTCGCTACTACTTGAAACTTGATGCGAAGAGTCCTGAACTTGTCCTATTAGACCTCTAAGCTCTATAACCATGTGGTTAAGCGAACTGATGAGAGAACCAATCTCATCTTTATTTTTAACTTTCATCTCATGAATCGTTAAATCACCACTGGCAATACGCTCTACTGCAGAAGCTGCTATGGTAACTGGTCTCGTAATCAATCGGCTAATGATCATGGTCACGAAAATTGATAGAAAAATAGCAATTGCACTTATGATTAGTAAATTCCTCTGTGTAGCCTGCGAACTTGATGTTGCAGCTTCTCTGCCCAATTTTAGGTCCTCATCCAACATGTCTATAAAAAAATCAATTTTCACAGCTAATTTCTCTGTAATAGGCGCCACAACCCCTGTCATTAGCCTAATCGCTGCTTCATCATTGTTATTCTTTTTATACTGGATTTGCTGCCTTGTTACCACGTGATAATCTGAAACCAATGTTTTGAAGTCATTAAAATGTTGTACGACTTCCGGTTTGTCCAATAGTTCTCCTAATTGGTCAATGTAAAACTGGTATTCAGCAATAGCCTTCTCAAAAGCTTCTAAATTACTGTTTTCTCCAGATAGCATATAAGCCCTGATAGCCGCTTTTTGTTTAAAAATTTCTGTCTCTGCCTCTCTAAAAAGCTCTGTCTTTTTTATTTCAGTGTCTATAAGATAAGAATATGTATCGTTCAGCCTATCTAGTTGATAAAATGCAATGCCTGTAACTGCACATAAACATGCTATAACACTAAAAAATCCAGCAAACAATTTTTTTGAAACTGTAAATTGCATAATTTCCCCACTTTCCTCTGATGTATTCATATTAGTACACTCTATTTATTATAATACAGTTCTCGTAATTTTTGTCTACTTTTGTCTAATAACATCGAATGTTATAAATTACCTTTTCTTCTAGTTCCAGGTGCATAAAATCACACTCAGCCACCTAGATTGAGTGTAATTCGTTATGCGATGTTTTATATTGGTGCAAGTCAGCGTTCTTAGTTTGAGTTTGCTTACTCATCAATGTACTGTTTGTCAATAAAAGTACCATACGAAAAGACGTAACCATTGCGGTCACGTCTATTACTTATTGATTGTAACTCGGAAAATCAACTTCATGAATATTGCCTGGTTCTTGCCGCTTCGTGATTTCTTCTAGAGCAGCCAGCAATACCTTCATTTGGGTATCTTTATCGTGTGGTTTACCTAATGAGTGTCCAAATTTAAATCCAATTGGATGGATTGCTCGAGGTGGTCTCATTAAACTAGATTGCTCCACATCAAGTGTAATCAATGAAGTTGGAATCCCTTGTGCTTCAATTCCACGCTGCACTGTAACTACAGTGCGATGACAAAGCGGTCAGCCAGCAGTTAATAAAACCGCATCCGCCTTGGAACGAACGACTTCCTTGACAAGAGCTGGAATTGTTTCATTATTTATTTTATTTAATCTCATGGAATAACCCATCATGGTGAGATGTTTTTCTGCGACACCTCCAAGATCGCCATCATCAACAAGTTCTCGTAGGCGATCGATTGGAAAAACACAGTTAATGTCCTCTTTAGGATCATCTGTATTATAGTGATCCTTTGGGGCAGCATGTGTAACGGTTAGGTCCTTAGGATCAACATCTCCAGGAATAATCCGAAATGTTGCATCACCTTCTGCTGGGTCCGTATTATAAGGCTCTTGTTCATTTAAATGAACCCCAGATGTGGATACAATCATGATGGTCATTTCATGTAATGGTTTTGTATTTGGTGTATAAGGTATTGCCTTTCTTGAAAGTTCCATTCAAACCTCCTTACTCTGCACTACAGTTTGCGCAGAACATCAAACAACTCTTCGTTGTCTGGTTGTTCGCCAATTGGATGAACATCGATAAATTGAATGATCCCATCTTTATCAATGATCATTAATGCTCGCTCAGAAGCCCCATAGGCAGGTTCATCCGGGTTTGTACGAAGAACACCATATTTTTCAGAAACCTCTCCATGCGGATAGAAATCCGCGCATAACGGATAAGATATTCCACCAATTGATTTTGCCCATGCATTGTGACTATGAACACTATCAACGCTAATACCCAAGACCTGGGTATCAAAGTCTTCAAAACGAGGAAGATCATCCTCGTATGAAGGCATCTGTGCGCCTCAAACTGGAGTCCAATCTAGGGGATAAAAGCATAGAAATACATTTTTGTCACCGCGAAAATCACTTAATGAAACTTCGCGGTCACCGTGAGCTAATAGAGTAAAGTCAGGTGCTTGATCGCCGACTTTTAACGTTTTTGTTTCAGCAGCTCCTTTAGGCATAGCCATTTCTCCCTTCAAAGTGTATTTACTAACACTTCTATTATCGCCACAAATATCAGGATTAATCTTTAAATATGAAAATAATAGAAAAAGAACATGGAAGACCTTTCCATGTTCTAAAAAAGTTATTCAGTCTTACGAGCATTGGTCATTTGTTGCCATACTGAACCAGCGGCTTCCTCGCCACTCTCGATACGCTTAAACGCCATTTTAATCTGTAAACTTACTTCAAACTCCGGATCTTCTTCTGCCTCTTTTAAAGCAGGTAATGCACTCTCATCACCAACTTCATATAAAAACATGGCAGCTCTCCAGCGTACAAGTTTATTCTTATCTTTTAAAGCATCAATCATCGCTGGTATCGCTTTCGGATTACCAATATCCGATAAGCAATCTCCTGCCGTTCGTCGAACTGTGACAGCTCGATCCTTTAAAGCATCAAATAGATATGGGAGAACGCCTTCATCCTCTATCATCCCAAGGTACACTACTGCCTGGCGACGAATGGATGTATTTTCATCATTTAATGCTTTTGCTAATAAATGAAGATCTTCCAAATCAGGGTTGATCACTTTCTCAAGTGCCGCGTAACGAACCTTCCAATCCTCGCTCTTAAATGCCTCTTCCAACTCTTCTGTTGATATTTTCACACGTGCTGGTCGCTCTTCCACTTGTTTAAATGCTGCCTCAACTAATTCATTTAGGCGTTCTTGGTCATAAGCTGCCGAAAGCTCAGCCACTACTTCCTCAGCTACCTCTTCAGGCGCACCATACCGAATTCCATATTCCTTCCACTGACGTTCCTTAACGACATTCTCAGAAGCACTTTGCGCTTTATAGATTGCCTCTTTAAAGCGATCTGGTAACCCAAAACGTTTTTCCTCATCGCCCTCTTCAATTTTAATCTGAATTGGAATTCCACGGAACATATGGACAAATACCTTCAGTTCTCCAAATGTATCAGTTGGTCCACCCTGCTCTTCATAGACTTCTTCCACCTTCTCACCAAATGCTTCTCTTACTTGTGGCAAAATGACTTTCCAATCCATTTTTGGATGTCGTTCTAAAGCAATAAAGTTCGTCACTTGATATACACCTGTTACCCCTTCGATCTCGAGTAATATCTTTAAGTACTGTGGCGCTTGGTCTTTTTCCGCCTTTTTAAAATTATAAGATTGGTTATTAGGTAGGTGTGTATCCAGATTAATTTTCATAGAATTCGGGCTAGGTGTTGGTTCAATAGATACTAATTTCATAAAGACTCTCCTTTACATTACATACTTTCTTAATCCTACCATATAAAAAATAGAACCTCCAAAATTCTGCCTGCAGTTCTAACGATAGATTACCCGAATAACTAAGAAAAAAGACCAACCTTATAGGTTAGTCTATCAACAATTAATGTTTACTTTTATTCAATAAAAACTGATAAACTTTTTTGTCAATTTTCCCCTTCGGTTGCTGTCTTTCTTCAAAGTTCTCTGTCAATATAAATTGTTGTAAACCTTCATGAAAATCCTCAGCTCCACAGGCATCAACTGCTAAGTAACCTAAATTTTGTAATGCAACACTAATGTCTACAAGCATCTTCTCATCAATGTCTATGACATCTTCGTCAGTTGGTTTGCTAAAATACAACTGTTGTAACTCGTAAATCCTAATTAATTCTTTAATAGGGTCTGGATGATCGTCTACGCGCAGATCTATGGCCCGGTCATTATAACCTCCATACCCACCTTCTTCTTTAACAACTAGTAGGGCTGCAGATTGCTTACCACGCGAGTCGCCACCTGCACCTTGTGCCGCATCTAAGGCAGCTAACAACCGCTCGGCAAGAGAGCCTTTCGTTTGTTCAAATGTCGACGCCATAGCCGTGACAGTATCCTCGCTGACCAAGATGTTTCCTTGCGCAGCAAAATGTTGTCCAGCAATTCCTCCAGCCCAATCAAAACATTTCTCACCTGTAAATGTCGCAGCATTTCCTTTGCCATCAACAATCCCTACTTGACGGAGAGCTCTATCCTCGTCTTCACTAGTAAGGATGTCAATTGCTTCCTGAGCTGATTTACCAGAAGCCATTAACTCTAACCCAATAGGTCCATAAGTAGTATTTGCATACGATTGTGTGGCAACCGCTCCTACACCAGCTTTTGCCCATGGTACGACCGCTCCTACACCTAAAAATTTGGATTGGACAGCGATCCCTAACTCTTGAGTTTCCGGATCAAAACCAACAATTGAAAACGTAGCTACTAAATCTTTTTGTTTCAATGTCTTCACCCCTTATTTGCTCTAAGTTTTTCAATACCAGCCTTACAAACTCCATACGGTAGCCAACTGCAATCTTTACATAAATAATCTAAATCATCAGGTTGAACCTTCTCTGCTGTCCACTCAATTAGCTTGCTCTTATCATACGAATTGTCTGCTTCTAAATTCAAATGGTCTAACACCTTTTGATCCATTGTTTTCACATGAATGTCTGACCCCTCGCTTGCAATACAGATTGTTCCCCCGTTATGGGGACAAGCCGTACAAGCATCATCTAGGGTTGCAACGACTCGTATCGGAAAATCCTTCCCTTCATCTCTAACATCTTCTACGATTGAACCCATCTTTACAACAAATTCAGGGCTATAGCCCATTCCTTGAAAACCATGGACACATAATAGATGGTGTCCTCGTAATGTACGCTCCATATGTCCCTCCAGATAATATCCTTTAATCTCTCTACTATTTCGTGATGTGAATAGTAAATCCTTCTTTTCAGGCATGAAAAAACTTACAACTACATCGCTCTTGTATGTTAAATTAATATAGAGAATTCATACTGTGTTTTTCAGAGGAGTACATGGTCAGTGGAAGATTTCACCAAAAAGGAAGTGAGATATTGAAGAAAAATATGATGATCCTTCTTGCATTACTTTTATTGTTTTCAGTAACCTTCAATGTAATCTTATTCAACAGTTCACAGAAATATAAAAATGGTGTTGATTTGTCTTTAGATTACCATGTTTCTAATTATAAGGTAGGTGCCATTCACAGAACGTTATATCACTCCTTAACGGAGGGAAAAATCTATGTTGGTCAGGAAGGCGCATTATTTAATTACCTTCAAAGAGATTTCCAACAATTAAGTAATGTGCATCGCGAACTTACGTTTCTCTATGGCACTTTATTCTCTTATGACAACAATATTAGTAGTTTCGGCACTAACAATCTGTTTACTATGTTCCAAGATTTTTATGTGTTTTTTGAATACTTAGTGGATAATAACTCTGATACAATAGTTGAAGAAACAGATGGGATATACATGATATTAACTGATTTAGATCAAGAAACGCTTACTGGAGTACAGATAATTACAGATATTACAGGAGAACTTCAGGAAATTTTTGATGAAAGTTATCAAAATAAGCAAAGTAGCAACCATGATGCTTTTAAAACCTTTATGGAAAGATGTGCAGAATATACTCAATCTCCTGATGTGCAAGTGAAAGTTAAGGAGTTACAAAAAATAAATAGAGCATTCATAGAGCAATCTAAGAAGTAACTAATTTTCCAAGACATAATGTGTTTTGACACACAAATTGAGAAAATGAAAAAATGGCTAAGTTCAAATTGTAAACTTAGCCATTTTGATTAGTTTTATTGACCCTTGTTTAAGTTTTGTTTGGCCATCTCAATCATATTCTTGACCATACTACCACCAATTCTCCCGCCTACTTGACCTGCTTGCTTCGAAGTTAGTGTCCCATTATAACCTTCTTTTAAAGGAACATTTATCTCCCTTGCTACCTCGTATTTCACGCTATCAGGTGAGGATTGATCCACCCTATACCCTCTGTTAGCCATTACTTGGCCTTTAAACTGTGTCATTTCCTGTGCTGCTTCTGGAACTAGAAGTTTTCTCCGCCTTCTTTTTGCCATTTATTCCACCTCGTTAAAATCTGTATAGAAGACTGGGTTAATTAATGAGGATGTTGTAAAGTCTAATTCCTCTATGTCTTGTCCATTGGCATACATTTTAATCTCTTGTTCAATTTTTTGAAGATCGTCTTCTATGAGATCTTTCGCCTGATTACTGTGTTGTTGCTCTTCTAATTGTCCTTTAAGCATCTTACGTGTTTCCGTTAATACGTATAGTCGCTCCAATTTTTCAAAGTAAGTCAACGGCTGATGGTCCATTGGTAACCTCCACGGCTTTTTCTGTTTATTTTGCACCATTACGACAAGCTTATTCTAAATTACATTCCAACAAAAAAACGTCCTTCTTAGTTGAAGAACGTTTCTTTGTCGTTAAAAGAACTGACGTGAAAAATAAACTGGATTTAAATATTCCCCAGTGGCTTTTTTGATTAGATCGTTCCAATGTGTGGTGGCGCCATCCTGAAAAAACTGTTCTATTAAAAATCTTCCTACAGATCGATTAAATAAGCTATCAGAAATGTTAGTTTCGATGTAGTTTTGTAATTGTGATGCTGTTAGTTCACCTAATAAATATTCCTGGTAAGTTACAGGTGCTAATGAAAAATGCATTTTAGACGCCCAATCAGGATAACTAGTATCCTCGGGCGGGTTCACATATTGGATTTCTTTTACTAGTTTCCACCACAGCTTGTGTAAATCTTGAGCAGGATTTTCATACATCGCTTGTTCAAAGAATGTAAATGTCATCATCCACCTTGCCGATACTAACATTTGCCTTTGAAGCATTTTATTAATTGCAGGTGCATTACTCTTGATATCATCATCATCTAAGTCGAGGAACCGCTTTTGCCACTCGAGAGATTTAGTCAATCTTCCAAATAACAATGCAATTGCTTCGGTCGTAAGCGAATGTGAATGGAACCTCAAGATAAAAGGTAGAGTAGCATCAATGTATTTGAAATACGCAGCATGTCCAAATTCATGCAATAACGCAGTTGCCCAATAAACACTCTCATCAATGTTAACCAAGACCCTAATATCACCTTTTCGATCAATATTTGTACAAAACCCAAAAGGATTTTTGTTTTCACGAGGATACAAATCACTTCTCTTAAGAATATCCTCGATGTCTAAGCCCATGGATGTAAATGTATCTGAAACGATTTTTTCAAGATCCTTATTTTTGTAAAATTTATCTAAATCAACACCACCGACTGTTGGGGCTTCTTGAAAAAATGGATCAATATAATGCCAAGGTCGAAGTTCTCTTTCATCAATTCCAAAGATCGCCGACCGTTCTTCATCAATTTCCTTTTTTATTAACCGAAATGGTTCATCTGATAATTGTTTCAATTCTTTAAAAAGATCAATAACTGTGTCTACGTCTAATTCTTGAGTCTCTAAACTCATTTGAAAGTAATTTTTAAACCCTAAAGCCCTAGCATCATCGTTCCTCTTATGTACCAAATCTATTAACTGCTTCTCAATTTGCTTACCCACCTGTTTACTGGCAAGCCACGCTTGTTTTCTTTGTTTCTCATGTCTACTGGTTCGAAGGATCTCCAACAGTTCATTATTTGAGACTTCCTTTCCTTCAAATACAGCTCTAAAGGTATTGAAGATATGAGAGATTTCTTTTTGAAGTTCTATTGTCTCATTTCGTATCCTCTCATCTAGTTGATTTCTAACCATTTTGTTATATAGGTCTTCAACTTGACGGCTTTGTTCATAACTAAGCGTATGGTCATTTTTATAAGATAACAGCTTTTGAAATATAGTAGAGTGAGAAAAATTAGCAAAGTAGTTTTTCAGCGCCACTTCATGTTTATCTGCCCATTCTTTTTTTCCAGTAGTAGCTGACATCCAGTGATTATATAAAACAGGTTTGTATAGTTGTTCCATAGACGTATTTTGTTCATGCAGAAATTCTTCTATTGTTTGATTAGACAAAAAAACTCCTCCCGTTCTCCTAAAGTAAAGATAGTATTAGTTTAACATATTTATCCACTAGAGTGATTTTCTCAGAAAAACAAAGAAGCTATAGCAGTAATCTGCTATAGCTTCTTTGTTTACATAGTAAGTGCGGGTGAAGGGACTCGAACCCCCACGTCAAAGACACTAGATCCTAAGTCTAGCGCGTCTGCCAATTCCGCCACACCCGCGTATATTAATAGTTATTTTGCTGCGCAAAAAACTTTAGTTATTTTGCATTGCAAAAAACTTTGGTGAGCCATGAAGGATTCGAACCTTCGACCCTCTGATTAAAAGTCAGATGCTCTACCGACTGAGCTAATGGCTCTTATTATAATAAAGTATTGTTTACAAATTAATACCTGTTTCTTCCTCTACTAGCTCTTGCTACGAAGCTTCATGCGTCGAAACAACTCGCTGTCTATTCAAAGTTGTAATGCTCGTGACTGAGCTAATGGCTCTTCTTAGAAAACTGGTGCCGGCCAGAGGACTTGAACCCCCAACCTACTGATTACAAGTCAGTTGCTCTACCAATTGAGCTAGGCCGGCATATTATTGAAAGTTATCCTTGCTCCACTTTGTTGTGCAAAAAAACTTTGGTTATTTTGCTGCGCAAAAAACTTTGGTGGAGGATGACGGGATCGAACCGCCGACCCCCTGCTTGTAAGGCAGGTGCTCTCCCAGCTGAGCTAATCCTCCGAAGTATTAATGATGCTTATTCATAGAAGACCCTGTTTCTTCCTCTATCAGTTATTCGGAGAAGCCAATGCGTCGAAACAACTCGTAGCAATTACATAGATATTCCGCTCGTCGCTGAGCTAATCCTCCGAAGATACTAATTCTAAAGTGGTGACCCGTACGGGATTCGAACCCGTGTTACCGCCGTGAAAGGGCGGTGTCTTAACCGCTTGACCAACGGGCCAAAAAATATGGTGGGCCTAAGTGGACTCGAACCACCGACCTCACGCTTATCAGGCGTGCGCTCTAACCAGCTGAGCTATAGGCCCATATAGGATTGGTTTAATGCTTGTCCATGTACAAGATTTGCTCCTGCGCCACTTCGTTTGCTCGTCGCATTTTTGCAAAGTAGCATATTCAAAGAAGTAAAAATGGAGCGGGTGATGAGAATCGAACTCACAACATCAGCTTGGAAGGCTGAGGTTTTACCACTAAACTACACCCGCATATCAAAAAGGTACTCCTGGTCGGGAAGACAGGATTTGAACCTGCGACCCCCTGGTCCCAAACCAGGTGCTCTACCAAGCTGAGCCACTTCCCGAAAGCGCGCCCTGAGAGATTCGAACTCCCGACCTTTTGATTCGTAGTCAAACACTCTATCCAGCTGAGCTAAGGGCGCATATTTTATTAAAGTACCGAGGGCCGGACTTGAACCGGCACGATAGTCACCTACCGCAGGATTTTAAGTCCTGTGTGTCTGCCAATTCCACCACCCCGGCATAACCTAAAGACTCTCATAATCTATGGAGCGGAAGACGAGGTTCGAACTCGCGACCCCCACCTTGGCAAGGTGGTGTTCTACCACTGAACTACTTCCGCATATAAATGGCTGGGCTATCTGGATTCGAACCAGAGAATGACGGAGTCAAAGTCCGTTGCCTTACCGCTTGGCTATAGCCCAACAATGGTGGCTCGGGACGGAATCGAACCGCCGACACGAGGATTTTCAGTCCTCTGCTCTACCGA
>WPCK01347306.1_pt1 | contig 134822 bp, 110 predicted proteins | sample 5399851 | NCBI WGS metagenome assembly WPCK01 (sample SAMN12869471, study PRJNA574797) | sludge metagenome | isolation source: wastewater treatment of pH11 | place: China:Beijing | collected 2019-05-20 | reverse complement strand
CAAGGTTTCTAACCCACTATCGCAGGACCGACTCCGGTACGACAAGCATACCGGAGTCGAGGTGTGGTGTAGCGTTAAGATCGCTGCTTAGTTTGATATCGCAGGACCGACTCCGGTACGCAAGCATACCGGAGTCGGGGTGTGGGGTAGCTTTATGCTTATAGGGTGAGTTCACCGCGCAGATCTTGCTGCATCTGAGTGCGGATCTGCTCTGGGCTGAGCGGTTTGCTTAACAGGTAATGCAGCTTGGTCAGGCTTGCTTCCAGCGTCATATCAAAGCCACTGATCACGCCGGCGCGGCGCAGGGCATTACCGGTGGCATAACCATCCATATTGACCTTGCCTTTAAAGCATTGGGTGCAATTAACCAGCACCTGGCCGCTGTTACTGGCGTTTTCCAGCACTTTAAGTAGTTCCGGGCGCTGCGGCGCATTACCCACACCAAAAGACTTAATAATCAGCGCCCGTACCGGTGCGGCCAGCATATTGCTGATCACGTCGGTGGTAATGCCGGGATAGAGTGTCACCACACTGATCGGCTGCGGGGTGATCTCGGCGACCTGTAGCGGCAAGGCTTCGGCGCTATTGCTCAGCTTGCCGGCTAACAGCTTGATATGGATCCCGGCTTCCAGCAGCGGCGGTAAATTGGGCGAGGCAAAGGCATTAAAGCCGTCGGCATCGGCCTTGGTCGCGCGGTTGCCGCGGAACAGCTGGTTATTAAAGAACAGCGACACTTCCGGGATCGGATAATTGGCCGCCAGATACAGCGCGTTTAACAGGTTAACCTGGCCGTCGGAGCGCAGCTGCGCCAGTGGGATCTGTGAGCCGGTGATAATCACCGGTTTTTGCAGATTCTCCAGCATAAAAGACAGCGCAGAGGCGGTGTAAGCCATGGTATCGGTGCCATGTAGCACCACAAAGCCGTCATAGTGCTGATAGTTTGCCTGAATATCTTTGGCAATACTTAACCAGTGCGCCGGTGTCATGTCGGAGGAATCGATTACCGGATGATATTCGTGAATGTCGAATTCGGGCATTTCCGGCCGGTAAAACTCCGGCATCTGTTTTACTGTGTCGGTTAAAAAGCCCGGTACCGGAATAAAGCCGCGGCTGGATTGCTGCATACCGATGGTACCGCCGGTATAGGCGACATAAATACGTTTTCTTTGCATGGGAACCTTAAAAAAATGCCCGGTCAGAGCCGGGCATTGTAATCCTTATTGCGTTTGCTGTCAGTGGATCTGGCAGCTCAGGCAGTAGGAGTAGATGCCATTAGGGTCATTAAACTGGTTCATTAACAGGAAGTCCTGTTGTACCTGCTGGCTTAACTGACGCAGGGCACGGTTTTGCATCGACTGGCCGAAGCTAGGTACCCAACCTTTGGCCTGGGCAGCACCAAACATATCAACAAAGAATTGCTCTGTTGGGCTTAACTCTTGCTGGATCACTTTGACATCGTAGTTATCCAGGCCAGCCATTTCCGCAGCACGGGCAATGGCATCGTCGAAGGTACCCAGTTTATCCACCAGGCCAAACTCCTGCGCCATCCGGCCGGTCCAGACGCGGCCTTGGGCAACCTTATCTACCGCTTCCACGCTCATATTGCGGTTTTTACCCACCATGGTCAGGAATTCGGAATAACCGCGCTCGATCAGCAGCTGCATTAAATCTTTCATTGGGTCATTTAACCCTTTAAACAGCGGAACACCGGCAGATAAGCCTGCCAGCTCAGTGGTACCTACGCCATCCACGTTTAAGCCCAGAGTTTGCATCGCATTTTCCAGCGTGTGCATTAAACCGAAGATACCAATAGAGCCGGTGATCGTAGTCGGGGCGGCCCAGATTTCATTGGCTGGGGCGGCAATCCAGTAACCACCTGAGGCCGCAACGGCGCCCATAGAGGCAATAACCGGTTTACCAGCTTCACGCAGCAGGGTAATTTCCTGACCAATCACTTCTGACGCGAAAGCGCTACCGCCGCCGCTGTCAATGCGCAGTACTACGGCTTTAACCTTGTCATCGTGGCGGGCACGACGTAACAGCGCCGCAGTAGAGTCACCACCGATGGTGCCAGCTTTAGCGGTACCATCGATAATCATACCGCGGGCCACGACAACGGCGACTTTTTCGGTCATCGGATTATCAAACTGCTTGGCCGGTAACACCAGCTTGCTGTAATCATCGAAGGTCACATGGTTGTAGGTATTTTTGTCGTTCTTACCGACAACGGCAATTAAGCTGCGACGGAACTCTTCGCGGGTTTGGATACTATCAACCAGCTTGTTTTCCAGTGCGTACTTGCTTAAATCGCCCTCGGCGGCAGCCACCTTGGCATACAGACCGGCAAAGGTTTCGTCAAAGTTATCCAGTGCAAAGCCACGACGGCCGGCAACCTGTTCTTTATATTCCTGCCACAGCGCATTTAACCAGGCGATATTGGCTTCTTTGGCTTCAGCAGACATATCATCGCGGGTGTAGGGCTCTACCGCAGATTTATAGGTACCCACGCGGAACACATGGGTGCTGACCTTCAGTTTTTCCAGTGCGCTCTTGTAGAACATCGGATAGCTGCCGTAACCTTCCAGGATCACAGCACCCATTGGCTCCAGGCTGATTTGATCAGCATAGCTGGCCAGGAAATACTGGTTTTGGGCAAAGAAGGCGCCGTAGGCGAATACTTTTTTACCGCCTTGCTTGAAATTCTCAATCGCGCTGCCAACGGCCAGCATCTTGTCCAGTGAAGCACGACCTAAACCGGATAAATCCAGCACCATGGCCTGAATGCGGTTATCTTTAGCGGCATGATTAATTACCGCAACCAGATCGCTAACCAGGATCTCCGGCGTTTCTTCCTGGCCACCCAGGCTCTGATTCATAATGGCGGCGATAGGATCAACAAAGCGTTTCTCTTCAACCAGATCGCCTCTCAGGTTCAGGTAGAGGGCAGAGGTTTTCGCCACTTTGACTTTGTCGCCGCCACCGAAGATGGCGCTGCCAATTAAGATCACAAATAAAATAAAGATGATATTAAGCACGGTGGAGCGAAAGCCCTTATAGACGGCCCAGATCGCGCCAAAGAAGCGCCGGATGATGCCTTTCTTTTTTTCTGCCATGAGATATTCCTGTGTCTCGAACTAATACTATTACGCATTGAGTATGCTAACGGCTTTTGCTGCAAAGTCGAAACCGAATTTGTAAGAAAATGTATATCGCTTGCGAAACGGCGCCAAACTCGCTAGAGTCTGGCATTTATGACAGGTACGACCAGAGAGGTTTATGTGGCTTATCAACAATTATTACAACCGCTCGATCTCGGTTTCACAACATTACGTAACAGAGTGATTATGGGGTCGATGCATACCGGCCTGGAAGAAGAAAAAAATGGTTTTAGTAAGCTGGCGGCCTTTTATGCTGAACGCGCGAAAGGCGGTGTCGGCTTAATTATTACCGGCGGTATCAGCCCGAATTTTCGCGGCAATCTGGTACCTTTTGGCTGTCAGTTGAGCTTCTGGTGGCAGGTTGGCAAGCATAAGCAGGTCACCGAGGCTGTACATCAGCATGGCGCCAAAATCTGCCTGCAACTGTTACATGCCGGTCGCTATGGTTATCATCCGTTTAACGTCGCCCCCAGCAAAATTAAATCACCCATTACCCCGTTCAAGCCATCAGAGCTATCTGGCCGTCAGGTGCGTGCCACCATTAAAGACTTTGCCAATGCCGCCAAACTGGCGAAGAAAGCCGGTTACGATGGTGTGGAAATTATGGGCTCGGAAGGCTACCTGATTAACCAGTTTATCTGTCAGCGCACTAACCAGCGTACCGATGAATGGGGCGGAAGCTTTGATAACCGTAGCCGTTTTGCGCTGGAAACGGTGCGGGCGGTGCGTGAAGCCTGTGGTAAGGACTTTATTATTATTTACCGGCTGTCTATGCTCGATTTGGTAGAAGATGGTAATACCTTTGATGAAGTCGTTGCTTTGGGTAAGGGCGTTGCCAAGGCCGGTGCAACGATGATTAATACCGGCATTGGCTGGCATGAGGCACGGATCCCGACCATTACCACCCGGGTACCGCGGGCTGCCTTTAGCTGGATCACGGAGCGGGTGCGCAAAGAGCTGTCCGTGCCGGTGATTGCCACTAACCGCATTAACGATCCACAGGTAGCGGAAGATATTCTGGCTAACGGCCAGGCCGATCTGGTGTGTATGGCGCGACCTTTCCTGGCTGACGCCGACTTTGTGAATAAAGCGGCTGCTGATCAGGCCGATCTGATTAATACCTGTATTGCCTGTAATCAGGCCTGCCTTGATCATATCTTCCAGCAAAAGCGCGCCAGCTGTTTAGTAAATCCGCGTGCCTGTTACGAGACTGAACTGAACTTTACCCCGGCTACAACCCGTAAAAAGCTGGCGGTAGTCGGTGCCGGCCCGGCTGGCCTGGCCTTTAGTGTCTATGCTGCACAGCGTGGCCATGAGGTGCATTTATTTGATAAATCGCACCAAATCGGCGGCCAGTTTAACTACGCCAAGCAAATTCCGGGCAAAGAAGAGTTCCACGAAACCCTGCGTTATTACGGCCGGATGCTGGAGCTACATGCGATTAAGCTGCATTTAAATGCCGAGCAAAGCGTGGAGTCGTTAAGCGCTGGTGGCTTTGATGAGATTATTCTGGCCACCGGGATAGTGCCGCGTGATATTGGTTTGCCGGGGCAGGACCATCCGAAAGTACTGAGTTATCTGGATGTGCTGCGCGACCATAAAGCGGTGGGTAAGCATGTGGCTATTATTGGCGCCGGTGGCATTGGCTTTGATGTATCGGAATATCTGACCGAAGAGCATTCACTGACGCTGCAACCGGATGCCTGGTTAAAAGACTGGGGCGTTGATAAGGCCTATCAGGCGCGTGGTGCCTTGCTAAAAGCCGAGCCGGCTGAGCCAGCCAAGCGCAAGATCTATTTGTTGCAGCGTAAGAATACCAAGGTTGGCTCTGGCCTGGGTAAAACCTCGGGCTGGGCACACCGGGCCTCGTTGCAGAAAAAAGGTGTGGAAATGCTGGCCGGCGTAAATTATCTGAAAGTAGATGATGCCGGGCTTTGGATCAGCATTAATAACGAAGAGCGCTGCCTGGCGGTGGATAATGTGGTGATCTGTGCCGGTCAGGAGCCGCTGCGGGCGCTGCAACAAGGTTTAATTGAGCGGGGGCAGAAAGTGCATTTAATAGGCGGTGCGGATGTTGCTGCCGAGCTTGATGCCAAGCGCGCCATTCGTCAGGGCGCGGAGCTGGCGGCACAAATCTAGTCGTCTTTGCCTGGCTCTGGCCAGGTTCCCTACCTTTGACTGGCCGGTTGCACCAAAAAAGTGCGACCGGTCATCTCTTTGTCATCTTTTTGTCCTTTACTTGCCCTATTTTTACGCAGTATTAGCTGCTATCTTTATTAGTAGTTTCATTAACACTAATAAAATGCAAAGCCGCCAAGCAGTAGTCAGATATTGGTATTGCTATTGCATAGCAGGTGAAGGCCAAGCAGTGCAGTGAAAAGCCTGCAGCAATCGCCTGAACCCCGCACAACCAAGACCAACCCCGGGGATAACACAGTATCAATTTCATTATATGGAACCACTGTGCCAGGCACAGTGCTAAAGGGGAGAAACTATGTCAGGTGTATTAACGATGATTCTGGCGGGTGGTGAAGGTACCCGTTTGGCGCCTTTAACCGGCGTGCGGGCGAAACCAGCGGTGCCGTTCGGTGGTAACTACCGGATCATTGACTTTGTCTTAAACAACTTTGTGAACTCAGACTTGCTGCAAATTTTTGTGATTACGCAGTTTAAATCGCACTCTCTAATGAAACACCTAAGCCGCGCCTGGCGGGTCGGCGGCATTACCAACCGTTTTATTGATCCTATCCCAGCCCAGATGCAAACCGGTAAGCACTGGTATTTGGGCACGGCTGATGCCATCTATCAAAACCTGCATTTAATTGAAGGCTTGGATCCGGAGCATATCTGTGTTTTTGGTGGCGACCATATTTATAAGATGGATGTGCGGCAAATGCTGGACTTTCATCGCAAAAAGCAGGCTAAGTTGACGGTGGCTGCCATTCCGGTACCGGTGTCGCAGGCGCATGAGTTTGGCATTATTGAAGTCGATGCCGACGGCCGGATGATCGGTTTTCAGGAAAAACCGAAACAGGATCCGAAAACCATCCCCGGCCGGCCCGATATGGTGTTGGCCTCGATGGGTAACTATATTTTTGAAGCCAAATGTCTGGTTAAGGTGTTAAACGACGATGCCGATAATCCGGACTCCAAACATGATTTTGGCCATAATATTATTCCGGGCCTGGTGCCGGGCGGTGAAGTCTTTGTCTATGATTTCTCGACCAATAAAATCCGTGGTGAATCGGAGAGCAGTTCCGGTTACTGGCGTGATGTTGGTACGCTGGACTCTTATTATGAAGCCAATATGGATCTGATTTCTATTGATCCGCCGTTTGATGTATACAACCGTTACTGGCCACTGCGTAGCTATACGCCACCGATGCCGCCGGCGAAATTTGTGCATGATCAGGCGAACCGTACCGGGCAGGCGATTAGCTCAATGGTCGCAGCGGGTTGTATTGTCAGCGGCTCTATCGTTTATCAGTCGATACTGGGTTACAACGTGCATGTACATAGCCATAGCTATATCGAAAAATGCGTACTGATGGGCAATAACGATATCGGCCGGGGCTGCCGTATTCGCCGTGCCATCATCGACAAAGATGTTAAGATAGCACCAGGCACTGTGATTGGTGAAGATATTGAAGCCGATCGCAAGCGGTTTCATATCTCGCCAGGTGGTGTGGTGGTGATCCCGAAAGGGGCCAAAGTGGGTTTTGATGATGACAGTGGCAGCTAAGGCTGCCCGCTAAAAAAAGGATCTGCCTGGTGCGAGTTCTGTTGTTATGTAGTGAATATGAAGGGCTGATCAAAACCGGTGGCCTGGCAGATGCCTGTCGCGGCATAGCGCAGGGGCTGGTTGATGCTGGCCATCAGGTCACCGTTTTATTGCCGCAATATACCAATCTGTACAGCCGGCCAACCGGGGAATGGCACTCGGTTTATTTTCATTTAGGCGGTCGGCCACTGGGCTGCGCGGTACGGCAGTTGGCGCAAGCCAGTCAGGGTGGGGTGGATATCCGCCTGCTGGAGCATCATGATTTCTTTCATCGTGAGCGGCCCTATGATGATGGTGATCAGGGGTATGCCGACAATCCACTGCGCTTTGCGTTTTTCTGCAAAGCCGCGCTGGAATGGTGCCGCCAGTATTTACCGGATGTCGATCTGATCCATGGCCATGACTGGCAAACCGCAGTGACAGCGGCCTATTTAAAACAGCATTATGCGCAGGACCCGGTACTTGGCAGGGTCCCCTTTGTGTTTACTATCCATAATGGCGCCTATCAGTTAACGGCCGGCGCAGAGTGGTTTGGTAAGCTGGAACTGGCGCAGCAGCAGGATCACTTTCTGAATATGCTGGAGCAGGGCATTCGTTATGCGGCCAAAGTGAATACGGTCAGCCAGGGCTATCGTGACGAGTTGTTATCGGAGCCAGCGGCCAATGGTTTGGCCCGCTTGTATCAACAACGGCAAGCTGATTTTGTCGGTATTCTGAATGGTTGCGATTATCAGCAGTGGGATCCGGCCACCGATTTAACCTTGATTAAAAATTTCGATAGCACCGATCTGAGCGGCAAAGCAGCCTGTAAACAACAGCTAAAAGCCCGGTTTCATTTACCGGCGGCGGACGTGCCGTTAATGGTGGCGGTAAGCCGGATCACCGGTCAGAAAGGCTATGACTATCTGATCCCGGCACTGCGCCAGTTTTTGCTACAAAGTCCGGTACAGGTGTTTATTGTTGGCAGTGGCGAGCAACATTATTGCCGGCAACTCTATCAGTTACAGGAAGATTTTCCGGCGCAGTTCCGTTTTTTTGAGGGCTTTGATGAGACCCTGGCACACCAGACTGAAGCGGCCGGTGACTTCTTTTTAATGCCGTCGTTATTCGAACCCTGTGGCTTAAATCAGCTGTATAGTCTGAAATATGGCGCTGTGCCTTTGGTGCGGTTAACCGGGGGGTTGCGAGATACCGTTGTCCCATGGCCAGACCAGGCCGCAACGGGCATTGGTTTTAGTGATGTCAGTATCGCCGCTTTATTGTCGGCGTTACAGCAAGCCGAGCAACTTTATCTGCAACAGCCAGCCTATCGGGCGGTGCAATTACGCGGTATGCAGCAGAACTTTAGCTGGCAAAGCTCGGTGCAAAGTTATATTCAGCTTTACCAACAGGCGTTGACTGAGCAGTTTTCGCGGAGTTAATCGCCACTTGCGCAGCTTGCTGCAAAATTGCCGTGAGTCGGACGGTTTTTTTTGATAGCCTGCGCAGCAACAGCTCTCGCTATTTACAGGTAAGTTTATGGATGCATTAACTCTTCTGACCAGCCGTTATTCGTCGCCGCGCCTAACCGAGCCGGCTCCCTCAGCTGAGGCTATGGCACTGATTAAACGTGCCGCGGTACAGGTGCCGGATCATGGCGCCTTACGTCCGTGGCGTTTTGTGGTAGTGCAGGGTAAAGCAGCGCTAACCCGGCTGGGTGATGTCTTTGCCGAAGCCGCCATTGAAGAAGAGCCAACCTTGTCACTGGAGCTGCAGGAGCGTGCCCGGCAATTGCCATTGCGGGCACCGATGGTTATCGTCTGTATTGCTAAAGTCACCGAGCATGCCAAGGTGCCGGCGGCCGAGCAGGTGCAATCAACCGCCTGTGCGGTGATGGCAATGCAGCAAATGGCCTTTGCCTTAGGTTATGGTGGCATTTGGCGCACCGGCGCTTACACTCAGTATGATTATGTTAAGCAGGCGTTTGAGCTGGCAGCGGATGATGAAATTGTTGGCTTTTTATATCTGGGCACGCCAAATGGCGGTGCGCCTAATCGTACACCGCTGGATGCAGACGCTTTCTTTAGCGAGTTTTAGTCGCTGGCATTCGTAATGGGACAATCCGGTCCAACGGTTTATTCCTCACCAAAAAAGAACCCGCAATTATCGCGGGTTCTTTTTTTCAAGTACCGGGCTTTCCCCGGTACTGTTGATTTTCCGGCAGTGCTGATGCCGAAGCCTTGCCCAGTCAGTGTTTAGAACTCTGCATTGCCCGGTGTCCGTGGGAAGGCAATGACATCGCGCACGTTACCGACACCGGTTACATAAGATACTAAACGCTCAAAACCCAGGCCAAAACCGGCATGCGGTACAGTACCGTAGCGGCGTAAATCGCGATACCAGCCGTAATCTTCTTTGTTCAGGCCCATCTCATCCATGCGCTTATCCAGCATTTCGAGGCGCTCTTCACGCTGACTGCCACCGATAATCTCGCCGATACCCGGTGCCAGTACATCCATCGCGGCCACCGTTTTACCGTCTTCATTTAAGCGCATATAGAAGGCTTTAATGTCTTTCGGGTAGTTTTGCATAATGATGGGGGCACCAATATGCTCTTCGGCCAGATAGCGCTCGTGTTCAGACTGCAGATCGACACCCCATTCCACCGGGTACTCGAATTTCTTACCGCAGTTTTTCAGAATTTCGATGGCATCGGTGTAGTCCATCCGCACAAAGCTGGAGTTCACCACCTTTTCCAGCCGGTTAATTGCATCGGCGTCAATCCGCTCGGCAAAGAAGGCTAAATCATCAGCGCGCTCGGTCAGTACCGCTTTAAACACGTATTTCAGCATATCTTCGGCCAGCTGGGCGATATCTTTTAGCTCAGCAAAGGCGACTTCCGGTTCAATCATCCAAAACTCAGCCAGATGGCGGCTGGTGTTCGAGTTCTCGGCACGGAAGGTTGGGCCAAAGGTATAGATCTTTGACAGCGCACAGGCATAGGCTTCGCCGTTCAGCTGACCTGATACCGTTAAAAAGGTCTCTTTACCAAAGAAGTCCTGGCTAAAATCGATTTTACCCTGGTCGTTACGTGGCAGGTTGTGAATATCCAGCGTACTGACGCGGAACATCTCACCGGCACCTTCGGTATCAGAGCCGGTAATAATTGGCGTACTGATCCAGTAATAACCCTGTTCATGGAAAAAGCGATGGATGGCTTGTGCCAGGCAATGCCGTACCCGGGTGACGGCGCCCATAATATTGGTACGTGGCCGCAGGTGCGCCTGCTCGCGCAGATATTCCATACTGTGGCGTTTGGGTGCCATAGGGTAAGTATCCGGGTTTTCTACCCAGCCTAACACTTCAACGATATCGGTCTGAATTTCATACGCCTGGCCCTGACCTTCAGAGCGGGCAATCACACCTGAAACCGCCACAGAGCAAGAGGTGGTCAGACGCTTTACTTCCGTTTCGTAATTGGCCAGATTGGCCGGAACCACGGCCTGTACCGCATCAAAACAGCTGCCGTCATGCACGGCTAAAAAGGAAATACCGGCTTTTGAATCGCGGCGGGTGCGGATCCAGCCTTTTACCGTGATCTTTTCGCCAACCGCATAGCGACCGGCCAGAACATCTTTAATAACAGCATGCGTCATGCAAACAACTCCAAAGGGACAAGCAGGGGCGGCATCAGCTCTAGCGCCCGGATTGAATTAAAGCAGTAATGATACTTGGCGCAAGGCTGAATACAAGCAAAAAATTGCGCCAGCAGAAAAGAGTTGGCTCGCCGGAAGAAAGTTGCGTACTAGGGCGTGGCGACCTGACGGACCTGCACCTTTTTCAAATTAGGTAAATAAATAAGCTGCTGCCCATCGGCACTTAGGATAACCTCAGCTGTACCCCGAAAGTGCCGGCTTTCGAGTCGATCCGCATCCAGCACCCAAAGCCGGATATTATTTTCTAGCAGCAGTTGCTTGCCATCCTGCTGACTGGCTATCAGTTGCAGCTTATAACCTTGTTGCGCCGGCAGCTGACCATCCTGATAACTCAGATCAAACTGAAAGCCGCCACTTAATGCCTGTACGTTGCCAGTACGTAAGTTACGGCCGCTAATCAGAATAGCGCTACCACGGGCTAAGGCCCGCGGTGCCGTTAAACGCCAGAGACTGCCATCTGTCAGCGCCAGTTGGTTCGCGCTGCTGCCATTTATTTCTGACAACAGATACTGCACTGGCTCGCCCGGGGTTTGTGACAAGATAGCGGCGCTGAAAAACAGTGCGCCAAGCAGGCTCAGGCGTTTTAGCATCAGGGTACCGCCTGATACAGGGTTTTGATCCAGCGCTCTTCGGTAATAAAGTTCCAATGCCAGGCTTTGAACTCGTCGCCAAGGCCCTTGGCAATCAGTTCGGCTTCAGAGACGCCTTGCTGTTTGGCGGCAGTCACCAGCGCCAGCGTTTGCTCCATCATAGCCAGTTCTCGCTGTAAGCCGGCTTTATTAGTCAGCTCACCATGGCCCGGAATCACCTGCGTTTGCTCATCAATTTTGCTTATGACATAGCGGGTATTTTCAATATATTGCTGCACATTGCCGCCATTATTGGTATCAACGAACGGGAAGCGGCCCTGAAACATCAGATCGCCCATATGCACAATATTCTGTGCCGGGAACCAAATCAGCAAGTCGCCGTCGGTATGGCTGGCCGGCATCGGCTCCAGCACCAGCTCCACGCCAAAATGATTAATGGTGGTTTTATCTGTAATGGTGGTTTTCGGTAAGCCAGCCGGATCGAAATTGGCGTTAGCGGCCAGCCGGGTTTTAACATTGGCATGAGCAATAATGTCAGCCTGAGCCGCCAGGGCGGCATTGCCACCAACATGATCGCCATGCATATGGGTATTAATCAACGTTGTGAGTTCAGCCGGGCTTAGCGTTTTTAAGCTGGCACGAATTTTCTCCGCCAGCTCCGCGTACTGGCTGTCAATCAACAGCACGCCCTGAGGTGCGGCTACCGCAGCCATATTGCCGCCTGCGCCGGTCAGCATATAGACATTATCTCTTAAAGGGGTAGCACTAACCTGTACATCGGCAAAGCGGTTGGCCAACGCCACGCTACTACAAAGTAGCAGGGCTGCGCCGGTAAACAGGCTAAGGGTTTTAGTTAATTTCATTATCGGCTCCAATAGTTTAGGCACAAAAACTACGGCCTGTTTTGCTGTTTAGTTTACTCTAGCACGACGAGGCGACCTCGTACATCGACGAAGTGAGACGACTTAGCTGTGCACTGCTAATGCTAAAGGGCGGCATAATATAGATCAGGTTATTAAAGGGCCGGATCCAGACGCCGCGCTCGACAAACTGAGCCTGTAATTTCGCCACGTCCACTTTTTGTTGCATTTCCAGTACGCCAATGGCGCCCAGCACGCGCACTTGTTTGACTGCCGCAAGCTTAGCACAGGGCGCCAACTCCACGGTAAGCTGTTGTTCAATCGCCGCCACCTGCTGCTGCCAGTGTCCTTCGGCAATGATGCTGATACTCTCCAGTGCTGCCGCACAGGCCAGCGGATTGGCCATAAAGGTCGGGCCATGCATTAAACCGCCGGCCGCACTTAAACTAATACCGCGGGCGATTTCATCGCTACACAGCGTGGCGGCAAGCGTCAGATAGCCACCACTTAACGCCTTGCCCAGACACAGGATATCCGGATTAATTGCGGCATGCTCACAGGCAAACAGCTTACCGCTGCGGCCAAAGCCGGTAGCAATTTCATCGGCAATCAGCAGCACCTGATACTGGTCACAGAGCTCGCGTACACCACGTAAATAATCCGGATGATAAAAGCGCATACCACCATAGCCCTGAACGATCGGCTCCAGAATGATGGCGGCGATGTCATTGGCAGACTGGCGCAGCAGATCACGTAGCGGCGTCAGATCGTTAGCGTCAAAGGGGCCGGCAAAAGCACTCTGTGGTGCCGGCAGGAAATCATGCTGTGGCAATAACTGGCTAAACATACTATGCATACTGTCATGCGGATCGCAGACCGCCATCGCCGCAAAAGTATCACCGTGATAGCCTTTGCGCAGACTTACCAGCCGGGTCTTTTGGGTTTGACCCACTCCTTGCCAGTATTGCAGCGCCATTTTCAGCGCCACTTCCACCGCAATAGAGCCGCTGTCGGCCAGGAAAACCTTGCTGAGATTGGCTGGAACCATCTTAAGCAGCTGCTGACAGAGTGCCACCGCCGGCTGATGGGTAATGCCGCCAAACATTACGTGCGCCATCTGGCTAAGTTGGCTGCTGATGGCCTGATTCAGCCGTGGGTGATTATAACCATGCACGGCTGACCACCAGGAGGCGGTGCCGTCAATCAGTTTACGGCCGTCTTCCAGCTCCAGTTCGCAGCCATCGGCCCGCACTACCGGATAGACCGGTAGTGGCGTTAACATCGACGTATAGGGGTGCCAGATATGCTGGCGATCAAAATCCAGATTTATGCTCATAAAATAATCAATAGTAAACTTTGATGGCTGGTCTGCGTTGACAAGCCGGGGTTGGTCGCTAGACTAGCGGAAAAACCATTGCGGCTCAATGCTGCTACGCTGATAACAGGGAACCCCATGCAGGCCACATCTTTTCAGGTTACTCCCCGCCATAACTGGACTTTAGCCGAGGTTAATGCGCTGTTCGCCTTACCCTTTAACGATCTATTGTTTCAGGCACAGTCGGTGCACCGGGCACATTTTAACGCCAATGAGGTGCAGGTTAGCACCTTGCTGTCGATTAAAACCGGTGCCTGTGCCGAAGATTGTAAATATTGCCCGCAAAGTGGTCACTACAATACCGGCCTTGAGCGTGAGCGGCTGCTAGAGGTAGAAAAGGTGCTGCGCCAGGCTGCGGCCGCGAAAGACAAGGGCGCCAGCCGCTTTTGTATGGGCGCCGCCTGGAGTAACCCTAAGCAGCGCGATATGCCGTATTTAATTGAAATGGTGCGTGGTGTAAAAGCCATGGGCCTGGAAACCTGTATGACATTAGGTAAGCTGGAGCCGGAGCAGGCGCATTCACTGGCGGCAGCGGGTCTGGATTACTACAACCATAACCTGGATACCTCGCCGGAGTTTTATGGTGAGATTATCACCACCCGCAGTTATCAGGATCGACTGGATACGCTGAGCCATGTACGCGATGCCGGCATGAAAGTCTGTTGTGGTGGCATTGTCGGTATGGGCGAAAGTGCCAATGACCGCTCGGCGTTACTGATGCAAATTGCCAATCTGCCGCTGCATCCGGAGAGTGTGCCAATTAATATGCTGGTCAAAGTAGAAGGCACACCGCTGGAGAATGTCGCCGATCTGGACGGTTTTGAGTTTATCCGTACCATCGCTGTGGCCCGTATTATGTTGCCACACAGCCATGTTCGCTTATCAGCCGGTCGCAGCCGGATGAATGAACAGATGCAGGCGCTGTGCTTTTTCGCCGGCGCCAACTCCATTTTCTACGGTGACAAGCTACTGACCACCGAAAACCCGGCGGCGGATGCGGATATGCAATTATTTGCCAAGCTCGGCATAGTGCCGGAAAAACGCCAGGACGTGTCGGATGAAGCCCATGCGCTGGCACTGGCCGATGCCATTAAAGAGCAGCAGAATCCGCCGCTATATCATGCTGCAGGCTAAGCGCCATGCAGCTTGCCGCCATGCAACAGGCACTTGCCGAGCGCGAGGCTAAGGCGCTCAGGCGTAGCACCAGGGCACTTGGCGCCGTCTCTGGCCGGTTATTGCATGTCAATGGCCGGCAGTATCTGAATTTTTCCGGTAATGACTATCTGGGGTTGGCCAGCGAGCCCAAAATCCAGCAAGCGCTGTGTGATGCGGTCAGCCAATATGGGGTGGGCAGTACCGGCTCACCGCTGGTAACGGGTTTTCATTCCGCGCATCAGGCGTTAAGCGCCGAGCTTTGTGACTGGCTTGGTGTTGAGCGGGTTTTGCTGTTTAGCTCGGGCTTTGCCGCTAACCAAAGTATGCTGGAGTGTCTGGCCAGTGCCGATGATCAGCTGCTGCTCGACAAGCTCTGTCATGCCTCCCTGATTAGCGCCGCACAGCAGCATCCTTCACAGGTCAAGCAGCCACTGCGGCGTTTTGCGCATAATGAGTTGGCATCCTTAGAAAAGCTGTTACAAAAAACCGCCAGCGCCAGTCATCAGTTGGTGGTGACTGAAGGGGTGTTTAGTATGGATGGTGACAGTCCGGATCTGCCGGCTATGCTGAGGCTGTGTCAGCAGCATCAGGCCGCGCTGCTGCTGGATGATGCCCATGGTATAGGCGTACTGGGGCCAGAGGGGCGCGGTACTGCTGCGGCTCAGGGCATGGCAAATAGCGAAGTGTTTTGCACGATGGCGAATTTTGGCAAAGCCCTGGGCGCCAGCGGTGCTTTTCTGGCAGCGAACAGCACCGTTATCGAATATCTGGAACAGTTTGCCAAACATTATATTTACAGCACAGCGCTGCCACCGGCACTTTGCGCGGCAGTGCACTGTGCCATCCGCTTAGTTCGCACTGAGCAGTGGCGACGTGACCAGCTGCAGGACAATATCCGCTTGTTCCGACAACTGGCGGCAGAAACCGGTTTACCGCTGCTGCAAGCAGAACAGGCGACAACAAGCTGGCTGGATCGCAGTCAGCACAGTGCCATTCAGCTGCTGCTATTAGGCGAAGCCAGTCGTGCTTTGGCACTGAGCCAGGCCTTGCAACAACAGGGGATTTGGCTGACCGCGATCCGGCCACCGACGGTGCCGCCTAATAGTGCCAGGTTACGCATAACGCTGAGCGCCAGTCATCAGCCGGAAGATATCCGGTTTTTAATCAATACCTTAAGGCAGTACTTTTAATGCAGCCTGTAATACAAGCTTCTCAGGGCGCCATCGCCGCCTGTTTTGGCAAAGCCGCGGCCAGTTATCAGCACGCGGCCCGTTTGCAGCGTCAGGTGGCCTATCAGGCGTTGGCCGATTTAACAGCTTCAAATACAACGTCAGGCCCAACACTGGGCAACACGCTCGATTTGGGCTGCGGCCCGGGTTGGCTGCATCCGGAGTTAGCACCGCATACCGAAACACTGACTGCGCTGGATTTTAGTGCCGGCATGCTGGCGGCTGCCAAGGCGCAGGGGCAGGCGGCGCATTATCTGTTAGCCGATGCGGCGGCGATCCCACTGGCTGATGCCAGTATCAATACCGTATTTTCCAGTTTAATGCTGCAGTGGTGCCCTGAGCCAGCCCAGGTACTGCGTGAAATTAGCCGGGTACTGACGCCAGGGGGCCGGGCTGTGGTCACCACCTTAGTTGCCGGCACTCTTAGCGAGTTGCAGACCGCCTTTGCTGCGGTGGATCAGCACCAGCATGTGCAACATTTTTTACCCCTTAATGCACTCAGCGCCGCCGCAGAGGCCTCAGGCGCAAACTGGCAAGTGCACAGCTATCAGCTTGATCTTAACTATCCGGATATCTTTGCGCTGGCAAAAGAGCTAAAACAATTGGGCGCCAGTTATATTGCCAATCGTGGGCGGCAGGGGTTAACCGGCAAGGGTTACTGGCAACAGGTTGCTGCGGCCTATCCCAATGCCGGTGCTTCAGGTTTAACGGCCAGCTATCAGGTTGCGGTGTTACAGCTCAACAAGCCATGCAGGGATTAATCATGAACCAACACTGTTTTTTTGTTACCGGCACTGATACCGATGCCGGTAAGACCTATGTCAGCGCCTTGTTGTTACAAGGCTATGCCGCTTTGGGCATTACGGCGCTCGGTGCGAAGCCGCTGGCAGCGGGTGCAGAGCAGGCGGCGGATGGCAGTCTGCAAAATAGTGACGCGTTACTACTAAAGCAGTATTCTGGTATCGCGTTACCTTATGCGCAGCATAATCCGGTGTGTTTAGCGGAACCGGCCGCACCGCATCTGGTGGCCGCGGCGGCCGGTGTCAGGCTGGATGAGCCACAACTGACTACACATTTGCAGCGGTTACAGCAAACTCAGGCGCAGCGCATTTTAATCGAGGGCGCTGGCGGTTGGTTATTACCCTTATCGGATAAGCGTTATCTGGCGGATTGGGTGCTGGAACAGCAATTGCCGGTGGTGTTAGTGGTAGGCATTAAGCTGGGCTGTTTAAATCATGCCATGCTTACGGTGCGGGAATTAGAGCGCAGTGGCGCCAAAATCCTTGGTTGGGTCGCCAATATTATCAGCCCGGATATGCTGTATCTGGCACAAAATATTGCGGACTTAACGCAGCGTATTCAGGCGCCGTTGCTGGCTACTGTGCCTTATGCCGCTGTCGCTAAGCCGGAAATCGCGCTTCAGTTAGCGACTGCCCTAGAGCAAAAACTGGCTTAGGGCGTGCTGAGTGCTTATATTTACTTACACGTTTTACCTGACTTTTCATACTTTTTACCGTAAAACGGCAACCAGAAATTGAATTCAGGGTCTATGCCCATATATACAGGTGCAGTAAATCTTAAGAGGGTGTATCGATGAAACGGGTGTTGTTATTTCTGGCAACCAACTTAGCGGTTATTTTAGTTCTGAGCATTGTATTAAATATCGTGTTCAGCTTTCTGGGGATAGACCATAGCAGTATCGGCGGCTTACTGGTGTTTGCTGCGATTTTTGGCTTTGGTGGCTCCTTTATCTCGTTACTGATGTCCAAATGGATGGCCAAGCGCTCTACCGGCGCTGTGGTGATCACTCAGCCGCGTAATGCTACAGAGCACTGGCTGGTCAATACGGTGGCGAAACAAGCTAAAGCTGCTGGTATTGGTATGCCGGAAGTGGCCATCTATGATTCACCGGAAATGAATGCTTTTGCTACCGGCGCGAACCGGAATAATGCTCTGGTCGCGGTATCTACCGGTTTGATGCGCAATATGAGCGAAGATGAAGTAGAAGCGGTACTGGCGCATGAGGTTTCACATATCGCCAATGGTGATATGGTGACCTTGACCCTTATTCAGGGGGTAGTAAACACCTTTGTTATTTTCCTGGCTCGGTTAATTGCAGGTGTCATTCGAAATAACAACCAACAAATGGGGCAACTGGCGTACTTTGCAACTGTGATTGTCCTGGAAATGGTGTTTGGTATTTTGGCCAGCATTATTGTGATGTGGTTCTCCCGCCAGCGTGAATACCGCGCAGATGCCGGAGCTGCCCGTTTGGCCGGTGCAGGCAAAATGATTAAAGCTCTGGAGCGTTTAAAGTATAACCATGAAAGCCGCCTGGAAGGCAGTATGATGGCATTAGGTATTGCTGGCAAGAAAGCCAAATCAGAGTTATTTTTAAGCCACCCGCCGCTGGAAAAACGTATTGCGGCGCTGCAAAACCGTCGTGAGTTTTAACAACGCGATATAGCAAGTCGTTGTCATAAAAAACCTCAGTTTATCTGAGGTTTTTTATTGTCTGTGGCTAATGACTTATTTGGGTTTATCGCCATTGCGCTGTTTCTTAACATAACGCGGGACAAAGGCCAGCAGGGCTGCAACGAGGGCTATCAGTAATACCGTGGCAGCGAGTTGATAAACAATAAAGTTGCTGATCTCTTTTGAAACAAACCAACTGGCGATAACACCGCCTAAAAAAAGAAAAATCCGTGCAATAAATGCCATTCTAATGCCCTTAGTTTCTGGTTGACGAGTTAATGTAGGTGTCAATGCCTGCTAAACAGAAGTTTGTCAGGCGGGTGGCCTGCTCTTCGGCAGAACATTGATAGATAGCGGGGGTTAGGCGCTCTAAAAGACTGGGCTTAATAGACCAGGGACTGGCAAGTGTTACACAAGCCAATAAGGCTTCTTGTACTTTAGGATCCTCTGGCGCTCTGCCTAGCACAGCTGCCATTACCTGTTGTAGTAAAATAAACCTTGGGCGTACCACTCTGGTTTCGAAATGTTCAGCAACACCAGAGGGCATAAAGGCTTCACGCAAGAGTAACTGATGTGGCCAGGCACCCGAGTTGGCAATAGCATCATAAAAGCGACAATATAAATATTCGCTAAGCGCGGCCTTTGCTGTCAGATCCTGGCGTGTTAATTGCTCTAGGCTGCCAGAAGCAGAAATGACTTGCTCAGCCTCCGTTAACACCGCCTCATATAAGCCTTCTTTACTTTGAAAGTGATAATTTACCGCCGCCGGTGTTACTCCGGCAGCCTGGCATATTTCTTTGCTGGAAACGGCACTATAGCCATAATGGGCAAATAACAGGCCGGCCTGCTCAATAATCAGGCTGCGTGTTTCGATGCCATCAGAGCGCTGGTGGCGTGAATGATGACCTTTAACTGCTTGATTCATTCTGATCTCGTGTTGTTACCCTGTTTTCAAATAACCCGTGACATACTAAGCCAGGGCTATGACCGTATGCTGAAAAGGGGCTAAAAAGGCGCTGTGCTTATGTGGCAATTTAGGGTGGAACTGATATTGACGCAAGATAATATGGCGGTTGTTAGGGGACGATTTGCGCTGGATCAAGTAATTTAAATCTAAATTTGAATTTTAATTAAAGGTTGCTATCGTAGTATTGCTAAGCTTTTATCTTACTCTAAGGACAGTACCTATGCCCCTCTCAAAAAGCGCCATTAAACCCTTGCTAGCCGCTGCACTGCTATTGTTAGTTATCGTGTTGTTAAGCCGTGATCTGTGGTTGGCAGACACCTTACCCCCTGATATTGCCTCAGGTAATGGGCGGATAGAAGCAACAGAAATCGCCATTGCAGCCAAAAATGCGGGCCGGATCCGCGAGTTATTAGTTAATGAAGGCGACTTTGTAGAGCAAGATCAGATTGTTGGCTATATCGATTCCGATGCACTTAATGCGCAGCTACAACAAGCAGAAGCGCAGCAGCGTCAGGCTTTAAATGCGGTAAGTACAGCCTATAGCCAATTAGCTCAGCGTAAAAGTGAGCGAGCAGCGCTGGTTGCGGTATTGGCACAGCGTGAAGCTGAACTCTCTGCAACTAAAAGTCGGGCTAAACGCACCAGTGCCTTAGCACAAACCGGCGCGGCTTCTAAACAAACTGCTGAAGATGACGTAGCACATTTACGCAGTGCTGAGGCGGCTATGGTAGCGGCTAAAGCACAAATTGATGCAGCAGATTCTGCTATTACTGCAGCAGAGGCACAAATTCAATCGGCAAAATCGGTAACTGAAGCAGCAGAAGCGACAGTAGCGCGGATTAAGGTTGAATTAGAAGACAACGTACTCAAAGCGCCCCGTGCAGGCCGCATTCAGTATCGTGTTGCCCAACCAGGTGAAATTGTGCCTGCTGGTGGCCGTATCCTAAACATGATTGATTTAACCGATGTGTATATGACGTTTTTCTTGCCAGCAGCCCAAGCTGGTCGAGTAGCCATAGGCAGTGAGGTTAGGATTGTACTGGATGCTCTGCCACATCTGGCTGTACCTGCACAAATTTCCTTTGTAGCCGATGTGGCACAATTTACTCCTAAAACAGTAGAAACTGCCAGCGAGCGGGAAAAGCTGATGTTTAGAGTGAAAGCCAAGGTGCCCCCAGCATTGTTAGAGCAGCATATCAGCCAAGTAAAAACAGGACTACCCGGCGTGGCTTACGTCAAGCTAAGTGCTGATGCAACCTGGCCAGAGGCTATTGCTGAACGGATCAAGCCATGAACGTTGCAAAACTAGAACAGGTAACTTTGTGTTATGGTACTCAGCTGGCCTTAGCCAATATTACCTTGGCGTTGCCAGCAGGTAAAATGATAGGCCTAATCGGACCTGATGGGGTAGGTAAGTCAAGTTTATTAGGCTTATTAGCCGGTGCTAAAGCACTGCAGCAGGGACAGGTTGCAGTACTAGGTGGCGATATGCGCAGCAAAGCGCATCGGGATGCTATTTGTCCGCATATTGCGTATATGCCACAAGGCCTTGGTAAAAACTTATACCCCACCTTATCTGTAGAAGAAAACTTGCAGTTTTTTGGTCGACTGTTTGGACATGATGCCGCAGAGCGCCGTCGCCGTATTGATGATTTAACGCAAGCGACAGGTCTATATAAGTTTTTGCAACGTCCTGCCGGTAAGCTTTCTGGAGGGATGAAGCAAAAGCTGGGATTGTGTTGTGCCTTAATTCACGATCCACAGTTCTTAATTTTGGATGAGCCGACTACAGGGGTTGACCCTTTAGCCCGTAGCCAATTTTGGCAATTGATTAAACGGATCAAACAAAGTAATCCGCAAATGAGCGTAATTGTGGCCACGGCTTATATGGATGAAGCGGCTGCCTTTGATTGGTTAGTTGCGATGGATGACGGTCAAGTGCTCGCAACAGGTACACCAGCTGAGTTATTAGCTAGCACGGGTACAACTTTACTGGAAGACGCCTTCATTCAGTTGTTACCTGCGGAGAAAAAACAAGGGTATGCTCCTGTTTCGATCCCGCCTTTACCAGAAGATATTACCGATATTGCTATAGAAGCGCAGGGGTTAACCATGCGTTTTGGGGATTTTACCGCGGTTGATAATGTGAGCTTTCGCATCCGTCGGGGGGAAATTTTTGGCTTTTTAGGGTCAAACGGCTGTGGTAAATCCACCACCATGAAAATGCTAACGGGCTTGATCCCTGCAACAGCGGGTAAAGCCTGGTTATTTGGCCAAGAAGTGGATCCCAAGGATATTAATACGCGCAAACGAGTTGGCTATATGTCACAAGCGTTTTCACTGTATAGCGAATTGACGGTGCTGCAAAACCTGGTACTACATGCCAGATTATTCCATGTGGCCCCAGAGCTGATCGAACCGCGGGTTAAGGAAATGCTGACGCGCTTTGATCTTACTACAGTACAAGACGAACTACCCGACAACTTGCCATTAGGTTTACGTCAGCGTCTGTCCCTTGCGGTGGCGATGGTGCACAAGCCTGAATTGTTAATTCTTGATGAGCCGACCTCAGGTGTCGATCCGGTGGCACGGGATAATTTTTGGCGTTTATTGGTCGCCTTATCCAGAGAGGATCAAGTCACCATCTTTATTTCAACCCATTTTATGAATGAAGCCGAGCGCTGTGATCGGATGTCGATGATGCATGCCGGCAAAGTACTCGACAGTGATAAACCGGCTGCCTTAGTTGAAAAATGTGGTTGCAGCTCTTTGGAGGCGGCTTTTATTGATTATTTAGTCAAAGCAGCCGGTCCAGAGACATCAAGTGATAAAACATTGGCATTTGATTCGTCTGCTAATGCAGAGGCTACGCCCAAAGCCCCAGTAGAGCAACGCTTTAGTTGGCAGCGCATGCTCAGCTACATGTGGCGCGAAGCCTTAGAATTACGCCGGGATCCGGTGCGCAGTACACTTGGCTTATTAGGTTCCTTGATTTTGTTATTTGTAATGGGTTTTGGTATTAGTTTAGATGTTGAAGATCTGCGCTATGCAGTACTAGACCGCGATAAAACATTATTAAGTCAAAGTTATACCCAAAGCCTTAGCGGTTCCAGATACTTTATCGAGCAGCCACCGGTTAGCGACTATGCCGAATTAGATCAGCGCATGCGCAGTGGCGAGCTGGCATTGGTACTGGAATTACCGCCAGGTTTTGCCAGAGATATTGAACGGGGTAAAGCGGTTGCGGTTGGGGCTTGGGTAGATGGTGCCATGCCCCGTCGCGCCGAAATGGTTAAAGGCTATGTACAGGGTATTCATTTACATTGGCTACAGCAACAAGTCCGACAGCATAGTCCATATCAGCGTAATGCCCTTGCAAGTATAGAAACCCGTTATCGTTATAACCCTGATGTAAAAAGTCTACCGGCGATGGTGCCTGCCATTTTGCCGTTACTGTTGCTGATGATGCCGGCCATGTTAACGGCCTTGGCCGTAGTACGGGAAAAAGAGCTTGGGGCCATTCTTAATCTGTATGTTACACCCGTGACGAAAGTTGAGTTTTTGCTAGGTAAGCAACTCCCTTACATCGCCTTTGCGATGGTGAACTTTTTCCTAATGTGTTTGCTGGCGGTGACAGTGTTTGGTGTGCCGATTACCGGTAGTTTTGCCACCCTAACCTTGGCTGCACTATGTTACGCCTTTATTGCAACGAGTATTGGTTTAGTTGCATCCACTATTACCCGCAGTCAAATTGCTGCGATGTTTTTTGCCATCCTGGCGACCATGATCCCAGCCATTCAGTTTTCTGGATTATTAGATCCAGTGTCCTCGATGGAAGGGGGGGCGCGCTGGATTGGCGAAATATATCCGGCGACTTACATGATTACGATTAGTCGTGGCATTTTTAGTAAGGGCCTGAGCTTACAAGATCTTTATCAATCTTTTATCCCATTACTACTAGCAATACCGGTGATTTTCTTCGCCGCTGTGTTATTGCTAAAGAAGCAGGAGCGTTAACATGAGTAGATGGGCGAATATTTACCGTCTTGGTGTGAAAGAGCTGTGGAGCCTTAGGCGGGATAACATTATGCTTTTGCTGATTTGTTATACCTTTACGCTGTCGGTGTATACCGCAGCGACCGCCTTACCTGACACCTTACACAAAGCACCTATTGCTATTGTTGATGAAGATGCCTCACCCTTGTCGGCGCGTATTGTCGAGGCGTTTTATCCGCCCCAGTTTAATTTGCCGCAGTTGATTAGCCCAGAGCAGATGGATTTTGGTATGGATGCCGGCGATTATACCTTTGTGATTACCATCCCGGCTAATTTCCAAAGTGATGTATTGGCAGGTAGAGCACCACAGATCCTGCTCAGTACTGATGCAACCAGAATGAGTCAGGCCTTTACCGGCAGTGGCCATATTCAGCAGATGATTAGCAATGAAATTAATACCTTTTTGCAGCAGCGCCAGCAGCAGGCAACTAGCGCTGTTGGGCTGGAGTTAAGGGCACGCTTTAATCCGACCTTGGAAAAGGTCTGGTTTGGCTCTTTGATGCAAATTATTAATAATGTCACCCTGCTGTCGATTATTCTGACCGGCGCCGCACTGATCCGGGAACGTGAGCATGGCACTATTGAACACTTGTTAGTGATGCCGGTAACACCCACTGAGATCATGTTAGCCAAGGTGTGGGCCATGGGGCTGGTAGTACTCTGTGCTGCGGGCATTTCCTTAGTAATGGTGGTTCAAGGTGCTTTACAAGTACCGATTGAAGGATCCATTAGTCTGTTTTTACTCGGTACTGCCTTGCACTTGTTTGCTACGACGGCAATGGGGATCTTTTTAGCAACCTTAGCGCGCAATATGCCGCAATTTGGGATGTTGATGATTCTCATTTTGTTGCCATTGCAATTGCTCTCTGGCGGCACAACGCCAAGAGAAAGTATGCCACAGCTAGTTCAAGATATTATGCTGCTGGCGCCTACTACGCATTATGTCAGTCAATCGCAAGCTATTTTGTATCGGGGAGCGGGGCTGGATGTGGTGTGGCCGCAGTTTGTTTGCTTAGCGCTGATTGGCGGCATTTTGTTTGCCGTATCCTTGTCTCGCTTTCGTAATACTATTAATCAAATGGCATAGTATTTATATCACGCCTGTAGGGTTAACAGGCGTGCTACGTTACTTCGGGCCAGCACAGCAGATTCTTAATAACGCTTTGACTAGACCTTACGGACAAACTCTGATTTTAAGCTCATCGCACCAAAACCCTCAATCTTGCAATCAATATCATGATCGCCGCTAACCAAACGGATATTTTTAACCTTGGTGCCAATTTTAACCACTGCCGATGAGCCCTTTACCTTTAAATCTTTGATTACGGTAACGGTATCACCGTCCTGCAGCAAGTTGCCGGCGCTATCGCGGATCTGTAAGCCTTGCTCATTGGCGGCGCTCTCTGTCGCAGACCATTCATGGCCACAAGCCGGGCAAAGTAACAGCTCGCCATCCTGATAGGTGTATTCAGCCTGACAATTGGGGCAGGCGGGTAAGGTTTGCATACAAGACTCCAACTTGGAAAACCGCGCATTATAGTCGATAGCCTCAGGCTTGTCCTGTCAGTATTTAGCAGCTTTATCTCCGCTATTCAGCTAAATGCCGCGCTGAGACCGCCACGGCGCGGATAATTTGCTATGCTGCCGTTTCGCTTTATTTGCCTCGCACTTTGCAGGCTAAGTTGAGGAGAGCTTATCTATGACCCTGGCGATGATTCCGGCACCGACTATCGCAGCCTTTAATCCACCGCGGCGTATTTTAATGGGCCCGGGGCCTTCTGATGTCTATCCGACGGTGCTGGCAGCACAAAGTAAACCCACTGTCGGCCATTTGGATCCGCTGTTTGTCGGCATGATGGATGAACTGAAACAAATGCTGCAATATGCGTTTCAAACCCGCAACGAGATGACGCTGGCCATCTCCGCACCCGGCTCAGCCGGGATGGAAGCCTGTTTTGTCAACCTGGTAGAGCCGGGTGAGAAAGTGATCGTTTGTCGTAACGGTGTCTTTGGCGAACGGATGCGGCAGAATGTCGAACGCTGCGGTGGTATTGCCGTGACGGTCGATCATAGCTGGGGCGAACCGGTCGACCCGGCTAAGGTTGAAGATGCGTTGAAACAGCACCCGGATGCGCGCTTTCTGGCCTTTGTGCATGCGGAAACCTCAACCGGGGCGTTATCAGATGCCAAAACGCTCTGTGCGCTGGCCAGGCAGTATGATTGTCTGAGTATTGTGGATGCTGTCACTTCACTTGGTGGTGTCGAGCTGCGCGTGGATGACTGGGGCATTGATGCCATTTATTCCGGTAGTCAGAAATGTTTGTCTTGCGTACCGGGTTTATCACCGGTGTCTTTCTCGCCGGCTGCGGTGGCAAAAATCAAGGCACGTAAGACGCCGGTGCAAAGCTGGTTCCTTGATCAAAGCCTGGTGATGTCCTATTGGAGCGGTGGTGCTAAACGGGCTTATCACCATACCGCACCGGTTAATACGTTGTACGCGCTGCATGAGTCGCTACGCTTACTGGCGGCAGAGGGCTTGGAGCAAGCCTGGGCCAGACATCAGGCGATGCATCAGCAATTAAAGCAGGGCTTACACCAGCTTGGTATCGACTTTGTGGTGGCCGAGCCTTATCGGTTACCGCAGCTTAATGCCATTTATATCCCGGCCGGCGTAGAGGATGCCGCGGTGCGCGCACGTTTACTAAACGACTATAACCTGGAGATTGGCGCCGGCCTTGGCGATCTGGCCGGCAAGGCCTGGCGCATTGGCCTGATGGGCTTTGGCGCCAGACGGGAGAACGTGGCGCTGTGTTTACAGGCACTGAGTGAAGTTCTGCGTTAGTTCGGGTTGATGGTTAGCAACAAGCCAGCGTTTCAGTGCTGGCTTTTTTTTATCGTTTTTTCCGGGCATTTGAGCGGCTGTGACTACCCGTGGTAGCGGCATTCTGTTAGTTTCTGGCTATTAGAATAACAATATAACAGCAATGAGGTGTCAACCATGGCTATCAGCCGCCGTTTCCCGCTAACCGTGCTCTCTCTATGTTTTGCTAGCTGCTTTAATCCGGCCTTGGCCAGCTCAGCAAGCGAAGGCTACTACCGTTTCCCTGCTGTGCAACAAAATCAACTGGTGTTTACCGCCGAAGGTGACATTTGGCACAGTGCTCTGGATAAGCAACAGACACAACGACTGACTACGCATCCGGCACTGGAGCGCGAGCCGTTGCTGGCACGCGATGGTCAGCCCCTGTATTTTATTGCCAATTACGATGGTGCCGATGAGATTTATCAGTTGCCGCTCAGCAGCGGCACCGCCACGCGTTTGACTTTTGAAAATAGCCGGGTTCGCTTGCAGCAAACCTTAAGCGATGGCCGGGTGTTATACGCCACCGATAATACTGTTGGCCCGGTTAATTATTGGCAATTGAAATTACTTAATCCGCAAACCGGCATCGCTACAGTGTTACCCTTGGCCGATGCGAATAGTGGTCAATTAGATGAAAGCAGCAATACGCTGTTCTTTACCCGTTTTGGTTTACATCTAACCGGTGACAACGCCAAGGTTTACCGCGGTGGAGCCATGGGCGAGTTGTGGCGTTGGACGCTGGGTTCAAATACAGAAGCCGAGCGGCTGCTGCCTGAGCATCTGGGCTCAATTAGCCAGCCACAGCTGTGGCAAGATCGACTGTACTTTATCAGTGATGCCGATGGTAATACGAATATCTGGTCAGTTGCGCTCAACGGGCAGGATTTGCAGCAGCACACCCGCCAGCAAGACTGGCGTATTGGCCGCTTATCGGTCAGCGACGGCAAGGCGGTCTATCAGCTCGGCGCCGATCTCTATCAACTGGATTTAGCTAGCAATCAAACGCAGCCAGTAAAACTGCAACTGGCGTCCGATCGTTTACAGCAGCGGGAGCGTTGGCTGGAACAGCCGTTACGTTATTTAACCGATGTCACGGCCAATGCCAATACCAAACAAGCCGTGTTAACCGTGCGAAGTCAGGTGGTGCTGGTCGGTCAGGGCAACAGACGCACGGTGCAAATCGCCACGCCGGAGGGTAGTCGTTCCCGGCAAGCGTTGTTAAGTCATGACGGTAGCTGGGTCTATGCCATTAACGATGCCAGTGGTGAAAATGAAATCTGGCGCTTTGCGGCCGATGGCTCTGCTCGCTCAGAGCAACTGACAAAAGATGGCAGCACCTTTCGCTGGGGCTTACATCTGTCACCAGATGGCCGTTATCTGGCACACGATGATAAAAACGGCGACCTCTGGTTGCTCGATTTACAAAACGGCAGTAACCGCAAAATTTATCAGCAAGGCTGGGGCCATTCCCCTTATGCCGATGTGATCTGGTCGGCGGATAGCCAGTTACTGGCTTTTACGCTGAATCATCAACAGCGACCGCGCAGTCAGGTGGTACTGTACAGCCTGGCGGAGCAGCGCAGTGAAGTGTTGACCAGTGATAAGTATGAGTCTTATGCGCCAGCCTTTAGTCCGGATGGGCTCTGGTTGTATTTCTTATCTGACCGCCAGTTCCGCGCCACCCCTTCCAGCCCCTGGGGCGATCGTAATCTGGGGCCGATGTTTGATAAAAGGGCCGAGATCTTTGCGCTTAGTCTGAAAACGCAGGCCTGTTTCCCCTTTGCCGCGGAGCAAGAGCTGGTTAACTGCGATAACAAGGCTGCCACCGAGACGATGCAGGGCCGTCGCGCGCAGCGTATCGATTGGCAAGGGCTAGCCAGCCGTTTATGGCAGGTGCCTGTCAGCGCCGGTAACTACCGGCAATTAAGTTTGAATAATGAACGGCTTTATCTGCTAAGCCGCGAGCAGGGCGAGCAGGCGTCAGAATTACTGACCGTTAATATTGCCCAGCGTGCGGTGAAAACCAGCAGTGTTAGCAAAGGCGTGGCGCGTTATCAGTTAAGTGCCGATGGCAAAACCCTGTTTATTCAAAAAGCGGCGCAGGATAACAGTGGCGAGCTGTTACTGGTGCCGGCCAGCGATAAGTTACCGGCGGATCTGAGCACGGCCCGGTTAAATACCGCAGCACTGCGCCTCGCGGTGGTGCCACAAACCGAGTGGCGGCAGATGTTTAATGACGCCTGGCTGATGCACCGCGATTTTCTGTTTGACAAAAATATGCGGGGGCTGGATTGGCAAGCGACCCGCAGCAAGTATTTACCGCTCTTGCAGCGCGTTACAGATAGACACGAACTGGACGACCTGTTATCGCAAATGATGGGCGAGCTAAACGCTCTGCATTCGCAGGTGCGCGGAGGGGAATATCGTGACGATCCCACCTCACCCGGTGCGGCGAGTCTGGGTGCGCGTTTAAACAATCAGCCGGGCGGGGTGCAGGTCGCGCATATTTATCAGACCGATCCGGAACTGCCGGCTCAGGCTTCACCGCTGTCAAGACCAGGGGTTAATATTCAGGCCGGTGATCTGATTATCGCGGTGAATGGTCAGCGCATCAGCAATCTGGCGGAATTGACCACAGCACTGCGCAATCAGGCGGGTCGACAGGTGTTACTGGAGCTAAAGCGCGGTAATACCGCACTGAAGCGCATTGTCGAACCTGTGCCGGCGGCGCAGGAATCGATGCTGCGTTATCAGGACTGGGTGCAGCGCAATTTGCAGCAGGTCACTGAGGCATCAGCCGGGCGCTTTGGCTATTTGCATCTGAATGCGATGGGGCCGGCAGATATTGCCAATTTTGCCCGCGAATTCTATGCCCATTTCCAGAAAGAGGGCCTGATCATCGATGTGCGGCGCAACCGTGGCGGCAATATTGACAGCTGGATTATTGAGAAGCTGTTACGCCGGGCCTGGTCGTTTTGGCAGCCAACCCATGGCGCGCCCTACACCAATATGCAGCAAGCCTTTCGTGGTCATTTAGTGGTGCTGGCTGACCCTTTAACTTACTCTGATGGTGAAACCTTCTCCGCCGGCGTGCGGGCGCTGGGCCTGGGCCCGGTGATAGGGCAACGTACCGCCGGTGCCGGAGTCTGGTTATCCGGTCGTAACTTACTGGCTGACCGTGGTGTGGCGCGGGTAGCGGAAACTCCGCAGTTTGCCATGGATGGCCGCTATATCATCGAAGGTTATGGCGTAGAACCGGATATTGAGGTGGTGAATTTGCCTTATGCCAGCTTTAACGGCCAGGATGCCCAGTTGCAGGCGGCACTTAACTATTTAACCACACAGTTAAGCCGCCAGCCGGTACAACCGCTGCGGGCGGCGCCGCTGACACCGGCGATAGCTGAGGATATTAAACGCTGATTAAGCTTGCTTTTTTGCTGCCCCGGCGTATCTTGAATAAAAAAGGCAGAGAAGGAGTGACTATGCCATTTAGTGCTGAGCTGATAGAAGAGTTACGGGTGCTGGCGTTGTTTAATCTGGACAGCATCAATTCCGGGATCAAAGCGCACAAGGTCGCGCAACCTGAAGTGCTGGCGGCTATTAGCCGCCTGTATGCCAAAGGCTTGATCAGCCAACCGGACGGCGGCTATCTGACTGATCTCGGGATCCACTGTGCGGAGCAATTGCAAAGCACCTTGCGCATTTTGGGTGCACATCAGAGTTAAGTGCTGTTGTACGGCATATTACGGGCGCTTTAGCGCCCGTAATTGTTTACGCTCACGCTTGATGAGTTGCTGCAACGGGTAGGCCGCTTGCTGGTTACCGGCGAAGACCAGCTGTTCATAGTGCTGGCGCAGCTGCTGCAGCAGCTCAGCCTGGCCCGGATTGGCTGTTGCCAGCCGGTTTAGCCAATGACTCAGTGGTTCAGCACTTTGCCCGGGCGGCGGCAATACGGACAATACCTGACGTCGCCAGTGGTCCGGCGCCTGTTGCTGTCGCAGCCGCTGCTGGCGGTAGCGTACCAGCGTATAAGCCATCAGCAGTGACAGCACTCCGAGTGAGATAGCGACAAGCAGCGGCCAATAGTGCAATAAGGCGGCGAGTTGCTGCCACAGCGCCGATTGCTGGTTTTGATCAAAGCCTAACACCCACACCGACCACAGATAATCCAGATGTGACCACTGTAATGCCAGTTGTTGCAGCCAACCCGGTTGCCAGCCACTGAGTAGCGCGCGCTCCGGTTCACTTAGCGCCTGCGCCAGCCCCTGTAAAATCCGCTCAGGTGCAATGGCCGCAGTCGGGTCAAACAAATGCCAGTAGCCATCCTGCAAATACTCAACCCAGGCATGGGCGTCACGCTGGCGCACAATTAAATACTGCTGACTAGCCTGCCAGTCGCCGCCCTGATAGCCGCCAACCACCCGTGCCGGTACGCCGGCAGCTCTGAGTAACATCGCGCTGGCTGAGGCATAGTGGCTGCAAAAACCACTGCGGGTTTGAAACAGAAACTGATCAATGGCATCGGCCCCTAGCCTTGGGGGCTCCAGCGTGTAGTAAAAGGCTTGTTCACGAAATAGCGTGGCCAGGGCCGCACTCAGCTGATGGCCATCACTACCATATTGTTGTTGCAGCTGCATGGCCAATTGCTGGCTGCGAGGATTGCTGTTGCCGGCTTGTTGCAAGTTAAGCTGCCGCTCAGCGTTTGCCACTAGTGGTAACGGGCTTAACAGGCTGCTGACCTGATAACTAAGACGCTGACTGATCAGTTGCGTACTTTGCAATAGCGCTGCCGGACGCGGCTGCAGGTTTTCGCTCCAGCTCAACGGCAGGCCGAGGCTAAACACATCGCGCTGAAAACTGCTCTCTGCCAGCACCTGATAGTCGAGCCGGTTTTGGCTATCAGTGCTTGCCGGGGTGGCCAGCGCCGTGAGCTGCTGCTGTCGCCGGTCAAAACGGCTATGCTCCTGCCAGCGGCGGCCATCAAAGTTTTCATAGACTTTAGCACGCCAGTACCAAAGTTCCCGGGCTGGCGGCGGCCCGTTAAAACTGACCCGAAAAGCCAGGGCGTCATTTTGTACCAGCCGTTCAATACTGCCGGGATCCAGTTCACTGCCAAGGCCGGTACTGGCTTGTTGCTGATTCGGCATTTGCCACAGCGGCGGTAAGCGCGGGAATAACAGGAAAAGTCCAAGCCAGATCGGCAACGCCAGTGCCACGGTTTTTAATAACGGTTTAAGCTTAAGTTGACTACTATTCGGGGCGAATAACTGAAAATGCAGCATTAAGTTCAGCGCTAACAAGCCAAAAATCAGCAGTGCCATTAGCATTTGCTGATAAAAAATAAAACCGCAACTGAGCGCAAAATACTGCACCCACAGCAGTTGTATCGCATCACGGCGTAATTTCAGGCTAAAGCTGCGTCCTACCGCAGAGAGCAGCAGAATATGAAACATCAGATTCATCGCACCGATACTGCGCGCTTGCCAGAATAGCAGCAGTAACAGCGGTGCGAGCAGCCAGTTGATCTGGCGTGGGCTCAGGGGTTCTGCCTGCTGATAAAGCCGCAGCAGCAACCAGCCAAATAATAACAGGAATAACGCGCTGCTCCAGGCAGTAAAGGCATCCTGAAACAGCAGCAAGATACTGAATTGCAGCGCCACAGCCAGCTGCTGCCAGCGCCGGCTAAGTTGCAGCTCCTGGGCTAACATAACGCTAACTCCTGTAAGCAGCGTTGCAAATGTTGCGTGCCCTGGCCCAGGGCCAAGGTTTTGCCCGGTAACAATAAACCATAACGTGAACCGGCACCTTCCAGCTGTTGTAAACGGTAACAGGCGTGCTGCAGAGCCAGCTCCAGCGCCGCGCCACTGGCATTAGGCACCTTAACCCACTGCTCATTCACGGTATTGCCGTCCTGTTGCTGGCGGACTATTGGCTGTTGCGGGTTGGTCGCCAGTTTTTTCCACAGTATGCGCCGGGGTTGGTCACCCGCCTGATAAGGTTTTAACCATTCGCTGCCTTCCAGCGGTTGCGTCTGCCCCTGATTATCCGGATCCTCGTCGAGGTTTTGCTGGCCGGTCGGCGCCAGCGCTGCCGGATAGACCCAAAGCTGCGCACTGAGCGCCGGATAACTCCAGCAATTAAACAGCCCGAACGGGAACTGGCTACTGAGTTTAAGCCGTGGTAATTCATAACAGCCACGGCTAAGTTGCGGTAACTGCAACGCGAACGGCAGCTGACCGGAAATGACTGGCACCAATTGTTGCAGCCGTTGCCCCTGTAAACCCAGTTGCAGCATCTGACAATTTGCACTATTAAGCTGTAGCGGCAGAGCAGCAGGCTGATCGGCGAAGGTTTCGGCATCGGCAACCACGCTAAGTTCAAGCCGGTACAGGTTATAAAACGCAAGTAGCATGGTCAGCAACAATAAACTCAGCAGCATAAAGCTGCTTAGCAGGATCAGATTATTCTGATAATTGGTGCCCAGTAAGTACAGAATCAGCACCAACAATGCAAACCAAAGCCCAAGCCGGCTTGGTAAAATATAGATCCGCTTTTGCGTCAGGCAGACGCTGGGTTGCGCCGGTTGGCTACGCGCCAGATAAGCCTGAAACTTTTGCTGCAACAGCCGCTTTAGCATAAATAACAAGGCCTGCTTAAACCGGGCAGGGTGTTTGTTCCAGCAGCTGCTGGCTAAGTGGCGACAAGCCTGCCACGCTTTGCGGGTTTAAGCGGTGCTCGGCTAAGTACGGAAAGACGCTTTGTGCATCTTCGGCGGTGGCATAATCCCGACCTTGTAAAAAGGCCAGGGCTTTTACGGCCCGCACCAGGCCTTTGCCAGCACGTGGCGATAATGGCAGCATACCGCTTTGGCCACGACTGGCCCGGATCAACGCCAGTAAATAGTCCAGCAACGGCTCACTGAGTTTCACCTGTTGTAACTGTTGCTGCATCGCGATCAGTTGCTCCGGTAACAGCGCGCGGCTGATAAAGCTCAGGCGTGATCCCTTGCTGTCGTCACGGAGTAGCTGCTTTTCTGCTGCCGCATCAGGAAACCCCAGCGATAAGCGGAATAAAAACCGATCCAGCTGCGATTCCGGCAAGGCATTAGTACCGGAGTGAAAATGCGGATTCTGGGTGGCTATTACAAAGAACGGCTCTGGCAAGGGCCGGCTATCACCGTCAATGGAGACCTGACGCTCTTCCATGGCTTCGAGCAGGGCGCTCTGGGTTTTCGGGCTGGCGCGGTTAATTTCATCAGCCAGCAATACCTGACTAAACACCGGGCCTGGCTGAAAATAAAATTGCGCTGACCGGGCATCATAAATATTCATTCCCAACAGATCAGCCGGCAGCAGGTCGTTGGTAAATTGCACCCGCTTATAGCTTAAGCCGAGCGCATTGGCCAAGGCATGTGCCAGCGTGGTTTTGCCCATGCCGGGTAAGTCCTCCAGCAGCAGGTGGCCTTGCGCTAGTACTGAAGTTAACGCCAGACGGATCTGCAGGCTTTTACCCAGAATCACCTGATTCAGTTGTTGTTCGATATGATGTAGCTCAGCTAACACCCTGACTCCTTAAAAAATTGCTATGGTCAGGGCTATTACTCCTGAACCCTTAGGTTGACGCTTCCTGTAGCCACCGTACCAGTTCAGTCCGGTTCCGGCTATGGGTTTTTTTAAAGATGGCAGATACATGGACCTTTACGGTATTGGCACTGATTTGGAGCTGTTCGGCAATTTCTTTATTCCGGGCGCCTTCGGCGATCAGCATGCTAATGCGTTGCTCCTGATCGGTGAGTAACGACGGCAGTTTAATCCGTTTGTTATTCTGTTCGCGCAGCTGGAACAGCGCATCCAGCGCATCGGACATCACCTTGCGGCCATAATAAAGCTGACCAGACATCAGGGTTTGCAAGGCAATTTTGATAATGTCGGGCTTCTCATCATTGTAGATCACGCCGCGTAAACCGGCGAACAAAGCGCGGTTTGGATCAATCAACTGGCGCTCGGCCTGAAATAGAAACAATGGCACCTGCCGGCTGACACTGAGTAATTTTGCGGAAAAGCCTTTCTTGATCGAAGTTTCACTGCTGAATTGGTATCCGGCCAGAATACCTTTATACTGGCGCTGCGCTGTAAAAGCGGCGAGGGTGGTTTGCTCGACATCAATGCCAGCGGCACGGGCATGGCGACACGTACTAAGTTGTTCAGTTTCATCAGTGAGTAATATCAGGCGTGAAAACCTTTCCATAACAGCTACCCTTATCGCGAATACCCTAACTATATAACGTCAGACCACAATTTGAAAAGCAAAGACGCATGAAGAGAATACTTTTTGTTTGTTTAGGTAACATTTGCCGCTCACCAACGGCACATGCGGTGCTGCGACAGTTAGCGGTGCAGCAGGGGCTGGAGTTAGAAGTCGAGTCAGCCGGTACCAGCGCCAGCCATAAGGGCGAGCCACCGGATCCGCGCTCGGTGCGGGTTGGTTCGGCGGCCGGCTATGATTTTTCAGCGCTGCGCTCCAGGCCAGTGCAGGATGGTGACTTTGCCTATTACGACTTGATTCTGGCGATGGATAAGCAAAATCTGCGGGAATTAGCGAGCCGTTGCCCAGCGCCCTATCAGCATAAACTCCGCTTAATGCTGAGCTTTCACCCTGAATATCCGCGCTATCAGGAAGTACCTGATCCTTATTATGGTGGCAGTAAAGGTTTCGAGCTGGTGTTACGGTTATTGGAAGAAAGCTGTCAGCAGCTGCTGCAACAATTACCGGCCTTAGCTGAGCCAGAGGGGCAATTAGCGCGATAGCGGGCACTTTGCAGTGAAAAAGTGTCAGCTCAGGATTGAATTTACGTCCAGAAGTCTATAAGTTTAGCGGGTGTGTAACTAACTTACAGGAATAGCATCGTGACCACCTGGACGCCACATAGCTGGCGCAACCTGCCGATCCAGCAGCAACCGCAGTATCGGGATCAGCAACTGTTAACCCAAACAGAACAACAACTGCACAAATACCCACCTTTGGTTTTTGCTCAGGAAACCCGGGATTTGTTTAGTCAGCTCGGCCAGGTGGCCGAGGGGAATGGGTTTTTACTACAGGGTGGTGATTGCGCTGAAAGTTTTAACGATTTTAATGCGCCGAAGATCCGCGATACCTTTAAAGTATTAATGCAGATGGCGGTAGTGCTGACCTTTGCCGGTGGTTTACCGGTGGTGAAGGTGGCACGGATGGCCGGGCAATACGCCAAGCCACGCTCCAGCGATCTGGAAACCATTAATGGTGTCAGTTTGCCGAGCTATCGCGGTGATATCGTCAATAGCTTCGAGTTTACCGCTGAAGCGCGGGAGCCGGATCCGGCACGGTTGATCACCGCTTATCATCACTCTGCGGCAACGCTAAATTTACTGCGTGCCTTTGCGCAGGGTGGTCTGGCCGATTTGCACCAGGTCGCGCGCTGGAATATGGGCTTTGTTGAGAGCAATCCGCTAAAAGAGCGTTATATGAGTGTGGCAAACCGCATTCAGGAAGCGCTGCGCTTTATGGAGATTTGTGGGATCACTGCGCAGAACTCGCCGTCGATCCGCGAAACCCAGCTGTTTACCTCGCATGAAGCTCTGTTACTGAATTACGAAGAAGCCTTGACCCGGCGGGATACCTTAACCGGCAAATGGTATGACTGTTCGGCGCATATGGTATGGATTGGTGAGCGTACCCGGCAACTGGATCATGCGCATATTGAGTTCTTCCGCGGCATCCATAACCCGGTCGGGGTGAAAGTGGGGCCAGGCATGCAGGAGGATGATTTAATTCGTCTGATTGATGCGCTAAATCCGGATAACACCGCGGGCCGTTTGACCCTGATCACCCGGATGGGCGCCGATAAACTGGCAGATAAACTGCCGGCACTGGTTCGCCGCGTGAAGCAGGAAGGCCGTAAAGTGGTCTGGAGCTCAGATCCGATGCACGGTAATACCGTGAAAGCCAGCAATGATTATAAAACGCGGGATTTTGAAGCCATTTTGCGGGAAATCCGCAATTTCTTTGCCGTACATAAGGCTGAGGGTACCCATGCCGGCGGTATTCACCTGGAGATGACCGGTGAGCATGTTACTGAGTGTACCGGTGGCGCCTATGGTCTGAGTGAAAGCGACTTATCCAGCCGTTATTTCACCCAGTGCGATCCACGCTTAAATGCTGATCAGGTACTGGAACTGGCGTTTTTAATTGCTGATACGTTAAGCGCTGCCCGGAAATAAGCTTAAGCCCTGACTGCTTCTTTGGTCAGGGCTTTTTCTCTGTCCTGCTGCTACCCCAAGTGCACTAATACTTCTGCCGTTTTAAGCCGGTCATGGCGATAATTTTCGCCGAAATTTCTTCAATCGATAACTGGGTTGAGTTTAAAAACGGGATCTGCTCGCGCTGATATAGGCGCTCCACCTCTTTTAACTCCAATGCGCACTGGCGCACCGAGGCATAGCGGCTGTTGGGCCGGCGCTGTTCGCGGATCTGGCTTAACCGCTCCGGACTGATGGTCAGGCCGAACAGTTTAGCTTTATGTTGTTTTAGCTCCGGCGGTAACCGCAGAGCCTCCATATCTTCTTCGACAAAGGGGTAGTTCGCCGCTTTGATGCCGTATTGCAGCGCCAGATAGAGACTGGTCGGGGTTTTGCCGGAGCGGCTGACGCCAATCAGAATAATATCGGCCTGACTAAAATTCTTCATGTTGGCGCCATCGTCATTGGCCAGCGCAAAATTGACCGCGTCAATCCGAAAATCGTAGGTTTTCTCATGCATGCTGTGGGTGCGGTGGGTTTTCGGCACCGGCGCCAGTTGCAGCTCCTGTTGCAGCGGCGCGACAAAGGCATTTAAAAAGTCATAACAGATGCCGTTACTTTGGCTGATCTGTAGCCTGAGTTGCTCGTCAACGAAGGTATGAAACACCAACGGCTTTAAACCTGTAGTTTTATAACAGTCATTAATCCGTTGCACCACCTGCTGTGCCATGGCGAGTGTTTCGACAAAGGGTATGGTAACGTGCTCGAATTGCGCAGGAAACATCGTCAATAGTGCATGACCAAAGACTTCTGCGGTAATGGCAGTACCATCGGAAATATAAAAAGCAGTGCGCACGTCAGCTCCATTTCTTGTAAAAAAACTACATGAAAATTAAAGATTTTCTTACTTGCAGCCAAAGTGTAAAATCGCTGCGATTGTAACCCTTGCTGTAAGCTTACCTGCTTGGCAACAAAAATTGGAGAGAAAGGTGCAAGAATTCGTCATTTGGTATCAGGACCTGGGAATGCATGATGTTGACCGGGTCGGCGGCAAAAATGCTTCTTTGGGCGAAATGATCAGTAATCTGGCCTCGGCCGGGGTGCAGGTGCCGGGCGGTTTTGCCACCACGGCCTATGCCTTTAATCAGTTTTTAGAGCAAAGCGGCGTCAATGAGCGTATTTATAAACTGCTGGATACGCTGGATGTTGGTGATATTCAGGCGCTGTCAGAAGCCGGCAAGCAGATCCGGCAATGGGTTATCGATACGCCGTTTCAGCCTGAGCTGGAACAGGCGATCCGCGAAGCCTACCAGCAATTACACCCGGACAGCAGCCAGGATGTCTCCTTTGCCGTGCGCTCCTCAGCTACAGCGGAAGATATGCCGGATGCCTCCTTTGCCGGCCAGCAGGAAACCTTTTTAAACGTCCGTGGCTATGATGCGGTGATTACTGCGATTAAACATGTGTTTGCGTCGCTGTTTAATGACCGTGCTATTTCTTACCGGGTGCATCAGGGCTATGACCACCGCGGTGTGGCTCTGTCTGCCGGGGTGCAGCGGATGGTGCGCTCAGATCTGGCCTCATCCGGCGTCATGTTCAGTATTGATACTGAATCCGGTTTTGAAGATGTGGTCTTTATTACCTCGTCTTATGGCCTGGGTGAAATGGTGGTGCAGGGCGCAGTGAATCCGGATGAGTTCTATGTGCACAAACCCACACTGGCAGCCGGCCGGCCGGCGGTGGTAAAGCGTAACCTGGGTAGTAAACTGCTGCAGATGGTTTACTCCAGCGAACAGGGGCATGGCAAGCAGGTAAAAATTATTGATGTTGAGCAAAGCGCCAGACGCCAGTTCTCACTAACCGACAACGAAGTCGAGCAACTGGCGGCGCAAGCGGTGATTATTGCCAAACATTACGGCCGGCCGATGGATATCGAATGGGCCAAAGATGGCGTAGATGGCAAGCTCTATATTGTACAGGCACGGCCGGAAACGGTAAAAAGCCGCGAAGATAGCAACAGTATTGAGCGTTACCAGTTACAGGCGAAAAGCGCGGTACTGGTAGAAGGCCGGGCCATCGGGCAACGAATTGGTCGCGGTACTGCCAAGGTGCTAACTGATATTTCACAGATGGATCAAATTCAGCCGGGCGATGTGCTGGTTACTGATATGACTGATCCGGATTGGGAACCGATTATGAAGCGCGCCTCGGCTATCGTCACTAATCGTGGCGGTCGTACTTGTCATGCTGCCATTATTGCCCGCGAGCTGGGGATCCCGGCTGTCGTTGGCTGCGGTGATGCAACGGCGAAAATTCAGGCCGGGACTGAAGTTACCGTATCCTGCGCCGAAGGCGATACCGGCTTTGTTTATCAGGGCCTGCTGGACTTTAATGTGGTGACCAGCCAGGTTGATCAGATGCCAAAACTGGATCTGAAAGTGATGATGAATGTCGGTAATCCGGAACGCGCCTTTGCTTTCTCGCGTTTACCGCATGCCGGTATTGGTCTGGCCCGGTTAGAGTTTATTATTAACCGGATGATCGGCGTCCATCCCAAGGCGCTACTGAATTACGCCGGTCAAAGTGCCGAGTTAAAAGCAACCATCGATGAAATGACGGCCGGTTATGCCGATCCGGTGGAATTTTATATCGCCAAGCTGACCGAGGGTATTGCCACGCTGGCCTGTGCCTTTGCACCGGAAAAAGTCATAGTACGGATGTCAGACTTTAAATCCAACGAATACGCTAACCTGATTGGTGGTCAGCAGTATGAGCCGCACGAAGAAAACCCGATGATTGGTTTCCGTGGTGCCTCGCGTTATCTGTCAGAGGATTTCCGCGATTGCTTCGCGTTAGAAGTTGAGGCATTAAAGCGGGTTCGTAACCAGATGGGGTTTAGTAACGTCGAAATTATGATCCCCTTTGTGCGCACCCTGGAAGAAGCCGCCGGAGTGATCGACTTGCTGGCCGCACATGGTTTAAAACGCGGCGAGAATGGCCTGCGGGTTATTATGATGTGTGAGCTGCCGTCTAATGCTTTGCTGGCTGAAGAATTCCTCGAATATTTCGATGGCTTCTCGATTGGCTCTAACGATCTGACGCAGCTGACGCTGGGACTGGATCGCGATAGCGGTTTGATTGCGCATTTGTTTGACGAACGTAATCCGGCTATTAAAAAGCTGCTGTCAATGGCAATTCAGACCTGTAAAGCCAAAGGCAAGTATATCGGCATTTGTGGTCAGGGACCTTCGGACCATGAAGACTTTGCCGCCTGGCTGATGGAGCAGGGCATTGAAAGTGTGTCGTTAAATCCGGACACTGTCGTCGATACCTGGCTGTATCTTGCTGAAAAATATGGCAAGCCTCTATAACAAACGTTAAAGACTATCGGTGTTAAAATCCCGCCTTTTGGCGGGATTTCTTTTATATCAGCATAGCCATAGCGCCGCGCTTATGGCAAATTAAGGGTGTTAGCCTGCCAGGGCGGCACAGAGCTGGGCGCAGATGGCTTTAGCTCGACAACAATAACAACAATTCAGGGGAACGTAATGCAACAATTGGTGAATACCATTAACGGCATAATCTGGAGTGAGGCACTGATTTATCTGTGTCTGGGTGCCGGTTTATTTTACTCCATCATGACCCGCTTTGCGCAGGTGCGGCATTTTAAAGAAATGTGCAAGCTGCTGTTTAACAACACGAGTTCAGATAAAGGCATTTCATCGTTTCAAGCCCTGGCAGTATCGCTATCCGGCCGGGTCGGTGTCGGTAATATTGCCGGTGTTGCTGCCGCCATCGGTTTCGGTGGTCCGGGCGCCGTATTCTGGATGTGGGTGGTGGCCTTTTTGGGCGCCAGTACCGCTTATGCCGAGTCAACGCTGGGTCAGGTATACAAAGTTGAAGAAAATGGTCAGTACCGTGGCGGTCCGGCTTATTATTTTGAACGTTGCCTGGGCTGGCGCTGGCTGGCAGTGTTATTCGCCGTCTCGGCGATTATCGGCTGTGGTATTTTCTTACCTGGCGTGCAGGCGAATGCGGTCGGCAATGCGGTAACTCAGGTCTTTGGTGACGGCAATATGGTAACCACCAGTTTTGGCGAAGTCGGTACCAATAAACTGGCGGCGTTGGCACTGATCTTAATTGTACTGGCCTTTATTATCTTTGGTGGTATTAAGCGCATCGCTAACTTTACTCAGATTGTCGTGCCCTTTATGGCGCTGGGCTATATCGTAATGGCGCTGATTATCGTGTTTTTAAACTTAGATAAAGTACCGGGTGTGTTTGGCCTGATTTTGTCAGATGCGTTCACTGCACAAGCCGGTTTTGGCGCGGCCATTGGCTGGGGTGTAAAGCGCGGTATTTACTCCAATGAAGCTGGCCAGGGTACAGGGCCACATGCTGCCGCAGCAGCAGAAGTGGATCACCCGGCGCAGCAGGGGTTAGTGCAGGCGTTCTCGGTGTATGTTGATACGCTCTTTGTTTGTACCGCTACGGCGCTGATGATCCTGATCACCCAGCAATATAATGTGGTGGGTGAATTACCAGCCGGAGAGTTTATCGTACAGAATGTGGCCGCGGATACCGTCATTGGCTCTGCCGCCTTTACCCAGATGGCGCTGAACTCAGTGTTTGGTAACTTCGGTCAAATCTTTGTTGGTCTGGCACTGTTTTTCTTCGCCTTTACCACTATCCTGGCCTATTACTACATTACCGAAACCAATGTCGCTTACCTAAACCGTCTGTTTAATAACAAGCTACCATTGATCGTGTTTAAAATTGTGCTGATGGCGATGGTGGCGTACGGCACTGTCAATGCAGCAGGTTATGTCTGGGATATCGGTGATATTGGGGTAGGCTTAATGGCCTGGATCAACGTGCTGGGTATTCTGGTGATTTTCTTCCTGCATAAGCCTGCCATTCTGTGTCTGAAGGACTATGAAGAACAGAAGAAAGCCGGCGGACCAATCAGCTTTGACCCGGTTAAACTAGGCATTAAAAATGCCACCTTTTGGGAGCAGCGCTTAGCCAAATCTCAGGCGGAGCAAAAAGGCAGCGACTAAGCTTAGCAGCAAAGCTGAATCGCGATGATGTTTGATATATATCAGCCCCGGCCCTTGCCGGGGCTGTTTTTTCGGCTAAGCTGACAACTTACACAAACATATCATACCAGTTAAGCCCCAAAGCATTGAGGGGTAAACCTAAACAAGTGACGGAGTCTGTTATGCGGGAACTCTATATCGCCAATAAAAACTATTCTTCCTGGTCATTAAGGCCCTGGCTGTTGATGAAACAGTTGGATATCGCCTTTACCGAGCAACTGGTTCCCTTTGCCGAACAAGATAGCTTTGCTAAATTCCGTAGTTTCTCACCCAGTGGCAAGGTACCCTGTCTGGTGCAGCACAATACGGTGATCTGGGATTCGCTGGCGATTGCCGAGTATCTGTATGAACATTATCCGACGGTGTGGCCAGCGGATCGCCGGGTAAGGGCCTGGGCGCGCTGCGCAGCGGCAGAAATTCATGCTAATTTTAATGCGTTACGCAGTATTTGCAGCATGAACTGCGGCCTGCGTATTCAGCTGCATGAACACAGTGCGCCTCTATTACGGGATCTGGCCCGGCTGGATGAGCTGGTTACTGAAGGGTTGCATAAATTTGGCGGCCCCTATCTGGCCGGCGCACAGTTCACTGCGGCAGATGCCTTTTATGCGCCTGTTGCTTTTCGTCTGCAAAGCTATGGCCTGAGTTTAAGCCAAGAGGTCAATGCCTATTTTGGCCGCTTGCTGCAATTGCCGGCAATGCAGGACTGGTATCAGCAAGCATTGGCTGAGCCCTGGTTGGACAAGGCACATGATGCCCTGATCCCAGAGGTCGGCACTATCACTGCCGACCTGCGTACCGGGGTACAGGCGGTTTAATCCAGACCGATAAAACCGCCGGTTTGATGCGCCCAAAGCTGGGCGTAGATACCGCCGGCGGCAACCAGTTCGGCATGCGTACCTTGCTCAACGATCTTACCCTGGTCCAGCACTATTAAGCGATCCATCTGGGCAATAGTCGACAGCCGGTGTGCAATAGCAATTACCGTTTTATTGGTCATCAGTTTATTCAGGCTGGCCTGGATCGCAGCCTCGACTTCAGAGTCCAGCGCAGACGTCGCTTCATCCAGGATCAGGATAGGGGCGTTTTTCAGCAGCACCCGGGCAATGGCAATACGCTGCCGCTGGCCGCCAGAGAGCTTAACGCCGCGTTCACCCACCTGGGCGTCCAGTCCGCTATTGCCTTTAGGATCGGTTAGCTCATCAATAAACAGTGAGGCTTCCGCTTGCTCTGCGGCTGTCAGCAGTTCCTGTTCACTGGCATCCGGCTTACCATAGCTGATATTGTCGCGTACCGAGCGGTGTAACAAAGAGGTGTCCTGCGTGACCATCGCGATTTGCCGGCGCAGACTTTCCTGACTGACCTGACTGATATCCTGGCCGTCAATCAGGATCTGACCGCTTTGGACATCATAAAAACGCAGTAACAGGTTAACCAGCGTCGACTTCCCGGCGCCGGAGCGGCCAACCAGACCAATTTTCTCACCCGGTTTAATCGTCAGGTTCAAGCCATCGATCACCGGCGATTTTGCGGTGTTCAGGGCCTTGCCGTAGTTAAAGCTGACGGCAGCAAAGCGGATCTCGCCCTGACTGACTACCAGCTCGCTGGCATTGGGCTTATCCAGCACGCTGGCCGGTTGCGACAGGGTAGTGATGCCATCGGCGACAGTACCGATATTTTCAAACAGGCTACTGACTTCCCACATAATCCACTGTGCCATGCCGTTTAACCGAAGTGCCAGACTAACAGCAATGGCAATGGCGCCAACGGTGATGGCGCTGCCAGCCCATAAGTACAGCGCCAGGGCGGCGACGGCAAACACCAGCAGATAGTTCAGGCTTTGTACCGACACGCTTAAGCCGGTAGCCAGCCGCATTTGCCGGTATACCGGTTTTAAAAATACCTCCATACTCTCGCGGGCATAGTCTTCTTCGCGCCGGGTATGCGAGAACAGCTTAATGGTATTGATATTGGTGTAGCTATCGACTATGCGGCCGGTCATTTCTGAGCGCGCATCAGCCTGCTCGGTTGATACCCGCTTTAAACGCGGTACAAAATACAGTTGTAAACCAATATAAAAAACTAGCCAGATCAGCATCGGGATCATCAGGCGCCAATCGGCATCGGCAACAAAAAACAGCATTGCAGAGAAATACACCAGTACATACACCAGCACATCCAGCAGCTTCATTACGGTTTCGCGCACCGCCAGCGACGTTTGCATGACTTTGGTTGCAATACGGCCGGCAAAGTCATTTTGATAAAAACCGATACTTTGTCTTAGCAGATAACGGTGAGCCAGCCAGCGGATAGACATTGGATAGTTCCCGAGCAGGGTTTGATGCACCAGAGCGGAATGAAACAGTGTTAACATCGGCAGTAATACCAGCGTAACTAACGCCATCCAAATCAGGTTAGCTCGCTCTTCACTAAAGAATGTTTCGGGTTCTTTCGCTACCAGCCAATCGACCAACTGGCCCATAAAGCTAAATAACGACACTTCGAGGATCGCTAACAGTGCCGAACTTATCGACATCACCAGCAGCGGTAGCTCCATACCTTTGGTATAGTGGCGGCAAAAGGCCAGCAGGCCCTGCGGTGGTTGCGTGGGTTGTTGTTCTGGAAAGGGGCGCGTTAAGCGTTCAAAAAAACCTAGCATGCGAATTAATCCGATAGAGAAAAGCGGGATAGCTAAAAACGAAATAGCCAAACATAAAACAACAAAGTGCCAGCTGCGGCATCTCGCTGATTGTAACCGATCCGGCGGGCAAAAGCCTTAACCGTTATTATTGAAATTGTGATAGTATAACAATTGTTGCGGGGGCTTTTTTAGCAGAGCGCTGCCGCTAAGACTTGATTCCTGGACCGGGGATCCCAATTTCCGCTACTGTGTTGTCAGCGTTTTATTTGAGAATATAAATGAGTATTAAACTGGTTACTTCCACCCTGTTACCGACGCCTTTTGCCGAGTTTCGTTTACACGGCTTTGAAGCGGCAAATGGTAAAGAGCATGTCGCGCTGACCCTCGGTGATATTAGCAGCGATGAGCCGGTATTAGCGCGCGTGCACTCTGAATGTTTAACCGGTGATGCGCTCTTTAGCTTGCGCTGTGATTGTGGCCCGCAACTGGAAGCCGCCATGCGGAAAATTGCCGAAACCGGTCGCGGCGTGATTTTATATTTGCGCCAGGAAGGTCGGGGTATTGGTCTGATCAATAAAATCCGCGCCTATGCTGAACAGGACAAGGGGCTGGATACGGTCGAAGCCAATGAGATTCTGGGTTTTTTACCAGACCAACGCGAGTATGGTATTGCCGCCGACATGTTTGCCCAACTGGGTGTAAAACAAATCCGCTTACTGACCAATAACCCCCGCAAGTTAAAAGCACTGCAGGATGCCGGCGTCAATGTGCTGGAGCGGGTACAGCACAGGGTAAAAACTACAGCGCATTCACATCGCTATCTGGCGACCAAGGCGGCAAAACTCGGCCATATGGATTAAGCAGGAATTTACTGCCAAAGCTCTAAGCCCACTTTGGCATAACCTGACGCAGTGCTATACTGCGGCCAGTTTAAGCTGAAGTGGCAGAATTATGATTGCGAAGCTGAATCCTGAGCTGGCATTGGACGCCAGCGTGGTTGCCTTTACCAAAGCCCTGCAACATGCCGGCTTTACCGGCGATATCGAAACCAGCTATGGCAGCAGGCTGGCCGTGGCTACCGATAACAGTGTTTATCAAGCCTTGCCTCAAGCCGTGTTACTGCCGCGCAGCACCGATGACTTAGTGATCATGACGTCACTGGCGCAAACCTCCAGCTTTAGCCATCTAAAATTCAGCCCGCGCGGCGGCGGCACCGGCACTAACGGCCAGGCACTGACCGAGCATATCGTGGTCGATCTATCACGCCATATGCGGCAAATTCTGGAGCTGAATGTCGAAGAGCGCTGGGTACGGGTGCAGGCTGGGGTGATTAAAGATCAGCTGAATGCCTTTTTAAAGCCCTATGGCTTTTTCTTTGCCCCCGATCTGTCCACGTCCAACCGCGCCACTATCGGCGGCATGATTAATACCGATGCCTCAGGTCAGGGCTCGCTGGTCTATGGTAAAACCAGTGACCATGTGTTGGCCCTGAAAACGGTGCTGATTGACGGTAATGTCCTGAATACCCGTAAGATGCCGCTGTTTGAAGCGGAGCACCGAGCCGAGCAACCCAATAGCATCGGACGCATCTACCGCCAGGTACTGGACAGCTGCCGTAATAAAAGGGCGCTGATCTTAGATAAATTTCCACGTCTGAACCGTTTTTTAACCGGTTATGATTTAGAGCATGTGTTTAACGCCGATCTGACCGAGTTCGATCTGTCACGGATTATTACCGGCTCGGAAGGCTCGCTCGGTTTTGTTACCGAGGCCAAGCTAAATATCACGCCGATCGCGAAGTACAAGTGTCTGGTCAATATTAAATACGACAGCTTTGAAAGTGCACTACGGAACTCGCCTTTCCTGGTCGCAGCAGCAGCCACTTCGGTGGAAACCGTCGACAGTAAGGTGCTGAACCTGGCACGTAGCGATATTGTCTGGCATCAGGTCAAAGATCTGATTACTGATGTGCCCGGCAAGGAGATGCAGGGCCTGAATATTGTTGAATATAACACCGAGTCTGAGCAGGAAATTCACGACAAAATTTCCGCTTTGACTGCGCGTTTGGACGAGGCGATCGAACAGCAGCAAGGCGGTATCATTGGCTATCAGCTGACCTATGATGCAGCAGCAATTAATGCGATCTACACCATGCGTAAAAAGGCGGTGGGGCTGCTGGGCAATACCGCCGGCAATCATAAACCGGTGGCTTTTGCCGAAGATACGGCGGTGCCGCCGGAAAATCTGGCTGATTTTATCCTCGAGTTTCGTGCGCTGTTAGATGCGCATGGGTTGCACTATGGCATGTTTGGTCATGTTGATGCCGGGGTGCTGCATGTGCGGCCAGCGCTGGATTTATACGATCCGGAACAAGAACGTTTACTTAGAACCATCTCCGATCAGGTGGTCGCGTTAACCGCAAAATATGGCGGTTTGATGTGGGGCGAGCATGGTAAGGGCTATCGCAGTGAATATGGACCGGCGTTTTTCGGTGAGGAACTCTTTACTGAGCTTAGGAAAATCAAAGCGGCTTTTGATCCGCGCAACCGTGTGAATCCGGGAAAAATCTGTACGCCTTACCAAAGCGCTGATGCGCTGGTCAGTGTTGACGGTCAAAAGCGTGCCTGGTTTGACCGGCAAATTCCGGTTGCGGTGCGTGAGAGCTTTGACAGCAGTCTGAACTGCAATGGCAATGGCCTGTGCTTTAACTATGAAGAAAGCTCGCCGATGTGTCCGTCCAGTAAGATCACTAAAGATCGGCGCCATAGCCCGAAAGGCCGTGCCGGTTTAATGCGCGAGTGGCTGCGCTTACAACAGCAGGCTGGCGAAGATATTCTGCAAACGGAACAGCGTTTGTTACAGCAAGGGCAGAGCATCAGCAGTATCTGGCAGAAAATAAAGAATACGCTGGCCAAACGCCAGGGCGAGGCGGATTTTTCGCATGAGGTGATGGAGGCAATGGAAGGCTGTCTGGCCTGTAAAGCCTGTGCCGGCCAATGTCCGATCAAGGTTGATGTGCCAAGCTTCCGCGCCCGTTTCCTGCAGCTTTACCACAGTCGCTATTTACGGCCGGCGAAAGACTATGTGGTTGCCAATATTGAGCGTACCGCGCCCTTACTGGCGAAAGCTCCTAAGCTGGTGAATTTTTTCCTTGGACAGCGCTGGCTGCAAAAAGGTCTGGAGCATGGTGTTGGCTATGTCGATACGCCACTGTTATCGGTACCCACGCTAGCGCAGCGGTTGGAGGGACGTTACCGCTTTTCGTTTGATAAACTAAACGCCTTAACGGCTGAGGAGCGGCAACGCACTGTATTGCTGGTGCAGGATCCTTTTACCAGTTTTTACGAAGCGGAACTGGTGGCTGACGCACTGCAGTTGCTGGAAAAACTGGGTTATCAGCCGCTGTTATTGCCATTTTTGCCAAACGGTAAGCCGGAGCACGTCAAAGGCTTTTTAAAGCAATTTGCGGCGACCGCTGCCACGGCTGCAGCCTTTTTTAACCAGCTAAATCAGTATCAACTGCCATTGTTAGGCCTGGATGCTTCACTGGTGCTGGTTTATCGCGACGAGTATGTGAAAGCGCTTGGCAAGGCACGGGGTGAGTTTCAGGTACTGTTATTACAGGAATGGTTAGTGCAGCAAAGCTTACCCAAGGTGGCGCAGGCACAGCAGTTCTCGTTACTGGCGCACTGTACTGAGAAAACCGCCTTACCTGCCAGTGAAAAGCATTGGCAGCAGATCTTTGCGCAGATGGGGCTGGAATTAAAGCCGGTCAGTGTTGGCTGCTGTGGTATGGCCGGTACCTATGGCCATGAAAAGCAGCAACTTGAGAACAGCAAAGCGCTGTTTGAGCTTAGTTGGCGCGCTCCGGTAACCCAGCTCGGTAATGAGCAGATCCTGGTGACCGGTTTCTCCTGTCGCAGCCAGGTAAAACGGTTGGTTGGCGATAAGCCGCGCCATCCGCTGCAGGCGCTGTTACAAGCCTTGGCGTAGTGAGAGTGAGTCGCTAAAAAAACACCCGGCAGTTGCCGGGTGTTTTGCTGCTGTAAGTCAGCTTAGAAGCGATAGACGCCTTTCAGGTAGTAGTAACCACCATTTATACCCATTGGCGAAGTTTCAAAGTACTTGGCACCCAGGATGTCACTCATCCACTGCGGTAAACGTTCTGGTTTGGTATCAAACAGGTTTTGTGCTCCGACGGCAACGGTGAAGCTATCATTCCAGTGATAGGCCAGCTCGACATCAAAGGTCACTTTGGATGAGCCCTTACCGGTTAAGTCCGGATCATCAGCATGCACACCCTGGAAACTGCCGTAGTAGTTAGAGCGCACAAACATGTCGATATCCTGCCACTGCTGATTCCAGGTCAGGGTTGCCCGGTGATCCGGTAAATCCTTCTCCAAGCGTGACACTTTGAAATCACCGGTAACATCAGTAAAGCGTTTTACTTCGGTATCGGTCCAGTTATAGGCCAGACTAAAGGTACTACGGCCATTCAGAATACTGGTGCTGTAGTTGGCAACCAGATCTAAACCTGTGGTCACGGTATCAAAGTCGTTGGTCAGGAACGTCACCTTCGACAGTGATTCCACACCACGTACTCCAGCCGCGCGTAGCACGTCACGGTCAGTTTGGCTAACATCAAATTCAGTAGACTGGCTGATCCGATCATCGACTTCAATCCGGAATAAGTCAGCGGTAAAGAAGAAACCACTGCCACTGTATACCAGACCCAGGGTGTAGCTGCGCGATTCTTCCGGTGTCAGCTCTTTACCACCTTTTAACAGCGATACCGGATGCGTAGGAGGCAACAGGGCAACATCCTGTAGTTCGCCCTCAAAAATTGCAGTACGGACGTTACGTACGTTGGCCTGACCGACCGTTGGCGCACGGAAACCGGTACTGTGTGAACCACGCAGTGCCCAGTCGTCATTTAAACGGTATTGACCAGTGATTTTGTAATTAGTGGTGCTGCCAAAACTGTCGTAATCTTCAAAGCGCAGCGCACCGGCCAGTAACAAGTTTTCGGTCATTTCGGCCTGAACATCGACATAGGCCGCATAGTTACGACGGGTATTCACACCGGCATCATCCGGCTGAAAGCCCGGGAAGCCATTTGAACCATTGGTGAGCTGGCTTACGTAAGGGCCAATTTCCCAGGAGGCAACCTCACCGGCCACGATTTCAAAGGTTTCTTCGGTCCATTGCAGACCGCCGGCAACAGCAACATCATTATGTAAACCGGCATTTACATACTTAACGAAGTCAGCGGTAAAGTTTTTCTCCAATTGGATATATTTACCCGCTTCGAAGTCTGTTGGGGTATCTGGCCCCAGCGAAGCATTTACTGTATTGATAATATTAAACGCGGATTCGTTGCGACCGACAGAGGCAGAGAAATCGTAGAACACGCCCTGCGCAAAACCTGATTTAAACTCACCCTTAGTCCCGGCCGTTAATGACGTATCAGTAATATTACCGCCAAAGTTTGGGGTAAAGCCGCCAGGGAACATCGAGAAGAAGGTAAAGCAGTTTGCCGGTAGTGCATTGACCCGGGCAGTAATTTCATTGTGGTTCAGTTTGCGTGTGCCATCAAATAGCGAGACGTTGCTACAGTTACCTAAGCCCGCGGTATCGATAACTTCCAGTGTTTCGCCACCATCGTTAGAAAAGACGCCACCGCGGGTGTGCGGATTACGGTAATAGAAACCACCGGTCACATCACGCTCAGAGTAGTTACCAAAGATATAGGCTTCACGATCATTACCCAGATCCAGGCCGGCGTTGGCAAACAGCGTAATATCATCTTTGATCTTCGGCGAACCCCAAACCTGGGTAATAGGGGCAATAAAGGGGTTACCCTGGGCTGCCAGCGCGGCGGCATCAGCACGCTGGACGCTTCGACTGGTAGGGTCAACGTTCTTGTACTGCATACTGACGTTAAAGAAACCATTATCGGTCAGTGGCATGCCTACGTTGGCTGCGATTTCCGTCGAGGTACCGTCGCCGGCAAAGAACTCACCTTGCTTCACCTCAATAGAGCCGCCGTCAGCGTTATCCTTCAGTACAAAGTTAATCACACCTGCAATTGCATCAGAGCCGTACTGGGCAGCGGCACCGTCTCGCAACACTTCGACTTGTTTTAATGCAATACCCGGGATCACCGAAATATCCGGCCCCTGAGCGCCATCATTCAGACCGCCGCCTAAAAAGGTGATAACCGAAGCTCGGTGACGACGCTTGCCATTTAATAACACCAAGGTACTGTCTGATGATAGTCCACGCAGGTTGACCGGGCGGATCAGGGTGGCTGCATCACTGATTGGTGTGGTTTGCACGTTTAACGAAGGAATAGTGGTGGTCAGCATATTCAGCATATCGCTGCTACCACTTTTCATCAGTTCATCACCGCCGATAATATCAACCGGTACCGGTGAGTCGGCAATCGATCGCGGCGCGGCGCGGGTACCGACCACGGCAATTTTTTCAACTTTTTGTTCTTCAGCTGCTGCTTCCTGAGCCAGAGCACTGGTAGAGTAGAGTCCCAATGCCAGCCCGGAGGCTAACGCGTATTTTACTGCCCGGCAGACCGGGCTATATTGGTTAGCTTTATTGGTCATGATTAGTTCCTGGATAATTGACAAAAGTTGCGGACGCTACGCTGTTATTTTTAATGGCGTCTTTTTAAACATATTTTAATATTGCGGCGCTGTCTATCTTATTTAAGCTGCATTTTGGCGCAACTGCAGGATTTTTAAACAGCAAAACCTTAAAGAGGAACAGCCTTTGCAAGCATTCAAGACTGTAGGTAAAGCGGAAATCCGGATTATACCCTTAACTGACATCTCAGCTCAGTCAGTGGTCGAGCTCGCAACCTTGGTGCATGGCCCGGGCTATTTAGACAAGGCTACACTGAGGGAGTGGCAGAGTCTGGGGCAAAGCGCGAGTGTTAATGCCAACTTTATTGCGCTTGCTGATGAGCAGCTAGTGGGATACCGGCTAAGTTTTAGCGCCGGTAACTGGCTGCAAGATGAGTGGTGCTCACCTGATCTTTGGCCGGTAAGCGCCACAGAGCTAGCCTATTTTAAATCTGTGGCAGTACATCCGGCTTGGCAAGGGCTGGGTATTGGTCAGCAGTTGTTGCAGCAGGCAATTGCTGCACTCAAACAGCAGGGTGCGAAAGCCGGCCTGGCGCATTTATGGCGCGAAAGTCCGCATAACAGTGCCGTACGCTATTTTAGTAAAGCCGGTGGACGCTTATTAAAAGTCCACCCTAACCGCTGGCAGCATCTGTCCGCAGCAGGTTATCTGTGTCCGCGTTGTGGTACGCTCTGCTGTTGTAGCGCGGCCGAAATGGTACTGGAGTTTTAATGCCCGCTTTTTACGACCCTTATATTGCAACGTCATTAGATAGCGGTAACCACTATGTCGATTCTTACTGGACCGCAGATATTTCGGTAGCAAGTCAGCCTCAGGCCTCAGCACTGCCAAAGCAGGCTGAGATCGTGGTGGTAGGAGCCGGTTATAGCGGCCTTAGCTGTGCTTACGAGCTGAGCCAACGCTATCAGCGGCAGGTGGTGTTGCTGGAAGCGAATCAACCAGGTTGGGGCTGCAGTAGCCGTAACGCCGGCTTTGTGCTGCGCGGTACCGGTCGATTGGGCCTCAGCCAGCTTAAAGCCCGGTTTGGCTTGGAGCAGGCCCAGCTATTTCACCAGGAATATGGCTTAGCCTTGCAGCGGTTAAAAGACTTGGTCGCTGTCGGTAATATCGATTGTCAGGCGCAAACACCGGGGTATCTGAAAATTGCCCATACCGTGAAACAGGCGCAGTTACTGCAGCAACAAGCTGAGTGCTTACAGCGGGATTTTGCTTATGGGGTCAGTTTTCTGGATCAATCAGCTCTGCAAGCTTGTATTAATAGTCCGGGCGCCTTTGGCGCCTTAAAATTATCGGATTGCTATGGTATTAATCCGTTTTTATTGTTGCAGGGGCTGGCAGGTTTAGCTGAGCGCAGCGGAGTAAAGTTATTTGCCAATACCTCACTGCAGGCGATTAATCACACCGGTGCTGCCTACCAACTGACTACCAGTGCCGGCTCACTGCACTGTGAAAAATTGGTGCTGGCCACTAATGCCTATACACCGAAAAATATTCTGCCTGAGCTTAACCGGGGCTGCCTGCCGGTGCTAAGCAGCATCATTGTAACCCGGCCCCTGACTGCCTCAGAGCTATCGGCCTGTGGCCTGACGCCCGGCTTTATGGCGATGGATACCCGAGCCCTGAAATATTACTACCGGCTATTACCGGATAATCGCGTGCTATTTGGTGGTCGCAGTGCGATCAGTGGCGCTGATTTGGCCAAGCCGCATTATCCGGCGCAGTTACGCAAGGCGCTGTGGCAAACCTTGCCGGCGCTGCAAGGCATCGACTATCAGTATCACTGGGCGGGTTGGGTTGGCGTCTCTTACGACGATCTGCCGCGTATCGCCCAAACCTCAGAGGGCATTTATTATGCTGCCGGCTATTGTGGTAGCGGGGTATCCTATAGCTTATTGGCCGGGCAGCGCCTGGCCGAAAAGCTGATGGGTGAAACCTTACCGCCATTGCCGCTGTATCAAAGCCCGCTTCAGCCCTTTCCCTTTACCCGCGGCCGCCGGCTGGCGCAATATGCCTATTATCAGTGGGCCCAGTTTGCGGATCGGTTTTTAAGTTAGGCTGCACGAAATTAACGATACCAGATAAATATTAAATAAGGACCATGCCGTATGCCCACATTTTGGCCAGAGTTTTTGTTAATTGCCACCGCACATTTATTAGCGGTAGCCAGTCCGGGCCCCGATTTTGCGATTATCCTGCGTTATGCCGTGCGCTACGGCCGGCAAACCGCCATTTGGGCCAGTTTGGGCATTGGTACCGGCATTTTGTTGCATATTACCTATTCGCTGGTTGGTATTGGCTTATTGATAAAAACCACACCCTGGTTATTTCAGGCGTTAACGGTGGTGGCTGCCGGTTATTTGATTTATCTGGGGCAGGGCGCGATTCGGGCCCGGCCGCCGGTTGGCATGGCAGGTGAAGAAGAGGCGATGCCTGATGTACCGGCCCGGCGCGCCGCGTTTTTAGCCGGTTTTATTACTAATGGTTTAAATGTTAAAGCGACCTTATTCTTCTTGTCGCTGTTTGCGGTGGTGATTTCAGCCAGCACGCCGCTCAGTTATAAAGTGATCTATGGCCTCTATATGGCCGTTGCCACCGCTGCCTGGTTCTGTTTGTTATCCGTTTTGCTAACCCGGCCAGCGGTGCGGCGCTTGTTGCTGGCGAAAGGTTATTGGTTTGATCGGTTAATGGGAATCGTACTGTTACTGCTGGCTGGCCATTTATTACTCAGTACCTTTTTACCGGCTTAACAAGCTGGCAGCACGAAAACAGCGGTTGGACAGCAGGCCGGATGTCGTTATAATGCGCGCCGCCCTTGTGGCGCTAACCATTAATTGCACTGGATTTGCGATCCAGCCTGGCAAGAGGATAAAAGATGTTTGTTGTAGCTGCCTTATATAAGTTTGTTGATTTACCGGATTATGAAGCTCTGCGCGAGCCGTTGTATAACCATATGGTGATGCATAAGGTGAAAGGCACCTTGCTGTTAGCCGCGGAAGGGATTAATGGCACTATTTCTGGCCCGCGCGAAGGGGTTGATGCGGTCAAAGCCTGGCTGGAGGCCGATGGGCGCTTTGTGGGGATGAGTTACAAAGAATCTTTCGCCGCAGAGCAGGCGTTTTACCGTACCAAGGTTAAGTTGAAACGAGAAATCGTGACCATGGGTGTCGAAGGCCTGGATCCAAAGCATATCGTTGGCACCTATGTTAAAGGTGAAGAGTGGAATAAGCTGATTAGCGATCCGGACACCATTCTGATCGATACCCGTAACGACTATGAAGTGGCGATCGGTACTTTCGAGGGCGCGATTAACCCCAACACCACCAGTTTCCGCGAGTTCCCACAGTGGGCCGCCGAGAATCTGGATAAAACCAAACATAAAAAAGTGGCGATGTTCTGTACCGGTGGTATCCGCTGTGAGAAATCGACTGCCTTTTTAAAAACCCAGGGCTTTGAAGAGGTGTACCATCTGGATGGCGGTATCCTGAAGTATCTGGAAGAGATGCCGGAAGAAAACAGCAAATGGCAGGGCGAATGCTTTGTGTTTGACCAGCGCGTGGCGGTAAAGCATGGGTTGGAGCAGGGTAGTTATGACCAGTGTTATGCCTGCCGGATGCCGTTATCGGCTGCCGATCTGGCGTCTGAGCACTATGTCAAAGGCTTAAGCTGCCCGCACTGTCACGACAAAACCACGGACGAGCAAAAAGCAGCCTTCGCCGAGCGGCAAAAGCAGGTGCAATTGGCGAAAGCACGCGGCGAAAAACATATCCGCGACGGCAAATTCGAATCCTAACCGAAACAGCCGTTATCCACAGCACTCCGGTACCAGTCTGAACTTATCCACAGCACTCCGGTACCGGTCTGACCAGCTTGTTAGCGCTAAAGCAACATCTTCTCGCCGATGCTGCTGCATAAAGCTGCAATAAATCTAATTAATCGAACATTACCTGTGTTTTAATGCAATTTTCTTTCTGGTTCTTTCAGGTAAGCTGGATAGCGTTTCGTAATGACTGTCTCTCGGAGGAACCTGATGAAAAAATTACTGTTAGCATCATCTTTAGCTGCATTAATGGCATTGCCGGCACAAGCCGCTGACTATGTGATTGACACTGAAGGCGCACATGCCTTTATCCAGTTTAAAATTAGCCACTTAGGTTATAGCTGGCTATATGGTCGCTTTAATGACTTTAGCGGCGACTTTAGCTATGACAGTAACAATCTGGCTGCCTCGAAAATCAATGTCACTATCGATACCACCAGTATCGACTCAAACCATACTGAGCGGGATCAGCATTTACGCAGCGCGGACTTCCTGAATGTCGAAAAATTCCCACAGTCCAGCTTTGTTAGCACCAAGGTCGTTCCCACCACCGGTGATAACTTTGAGCTGCATGGCAAGTTCACGTTAAATGGTGTAACCAAAGATATCGTGATTGCTGCCGAGAAAATTGGTGAAGGTCAGGATCCCTGGGGCGGTTATCGGGCAGGTTTTGCCGGCACCACCGCCTTTGCATTAAAAGACTTCGGCATCAACTATGACTTGGGCCCGGCCGCGGCAACTGTCTATCTGGAACTGAGTGTCGAAGGGATCCGCAAGTAAGATGCTCAATTGCCGCAGTTTTGGCTGCGGCACGCCCTGCGGCCTATGTCTGAGGATTAACGCTGTTCCAGCTGCGCTGCTAACTGCGCTCTGGCTTCGATAAAGTCGGCTTCATCCAGCACCACCCTGGCAATTTGCTGATACAGCGCTCTGGCACGGACAATATCACCCTGAGCGAGGTATAACTGTGCTAAACGTAATCGGGCGCGCGGCAGACGGGGTTGCTGGCTATTATCATAGAATGACAGATAGCTTTCCAGCGCATGGACCCCCTCCAGCTGGTAGCGCTCGGTAAACACGGCCAGCCGCCCTAACTGGAAATGTACATTCTGCTGGCTTACCGGATCGCTAAGCAATGGCAACAGCTGTAAATAGGTTTGTTGTGCTACCAGAAACGCGCTTTGCTGCGTTAAGACGGCACCTTTGCGTAGCAAGAGTTCAGTGTTATCCGGTGTCTGCAGCAACTGGGCATCAAGCAGCGCCTGCGCATCACTCAACCGGCCTTCAGCCACAGCAATGCCAGCCCGGGCAAGGGTGCCCTGCACCGGATTTTTCGCAAATAATTGCTCGGCAAGTTCAGCGGCTAAAGGCTTGCTACCACCGGCAGTGGCAGGAGCAACCTGATAAAAGTTAATCAGCGCTTGCTGTGCCAGATAGTTTTCCGGATCCAGGCTGATGGCTTTTTGCAGCAGCTCAAGACCATCGGTTGCTCTTTTACGGGCATTAAAGATATTGCCACTATTGGCCAGCGCGATTTTGTTCAGTGCCGCCTGCGTCAGCAGGGCGCTGTGCTCTGGAAATTCTTCAATCAATTGATTTAACAGCGTATTCGCTTCTTCGCGGAACTGTTGCTGGATCAGCGAACGTACCATCAGCAGCATCAGCTGCGGATCGCGCCGGGCAGCCGGATCTTGCTCCATGCGTTGTAATAACTCGGTATAACGCGCCTGAGCAAATAAAGACTGATAATCGCTGTTGGCGAGTGCCGGCAGCGGTAGCGTTAACATCAACGACAGAACAAGAGCTTTCATCAACAACCGTCTAAAGCAGCCAAAATCCGGCGCTAATTTTGCTTTAACTTAAGCAAAAATACCATTTATTTCGGAATTTCCAGCTCGATATCGGTCTGTGGAATACTGCAACATGGCAAGAATTCGCCACGGCGGACGAAAGCCAGCGGCTCTTGCAGGTAACTGACTTGTCCGCTTAACAGTTTACAGCGACAAGCGCCGCAAAAGCCCTCGCGGCACTGATAGTTAACCGCCTGCTGTTGTTGCTCCAGAAACTGTAGCAGGTTAGGCGAGGAGCCATCGAAGTTGACGACGACCTCGCCGTTAATGCGAACCTGCGGCATCGGCGTTACAGATCAAAATCACCAAAGTCGGCGGTATCGACTTCGTTATCAATCTGACCCACCAGATAGGAGCTGATCTCCGATTCCTGCGGTGCCACCTGCACATTGTCAGACACCAGCCAGGTATTGATCCACGGAATGGGGTTTTGGGTGGTGGCAAAGCGTGGTTTTAAGCCGACAGCCTGCATCCGGCTATTGGTAATAAACTCGACATACTGGCACAGAATATCTTTGTTCAGACCAATCATCGAGCCATCTTTAAACAGATAGGCTGCCCAGTCCTTTTCCTGCTCCGCCGCGCGCATAAAGATGGCGTAAGATTCCTCTTCGCACTCTTTGGCAATCTCCGCCATTTCCGGATCATCATCACCGCTGGCCAGAATATTCAGCATATGCTGAGTGCCGGTAAGGTGCAGCGCTTCATCGCGGGCAATCAGCCGGATAATTTTGGCATTCCCTTCCATCAGTTCACGCTCAGCAAAAGCAAAACTGCAGGCAAAGCTGACATAAAAGCGGATCGCTTCTAATACGTTTACCGACATTAAGCACAGATAAAGCCGCTTTTTCAGCTCACGCAAGGTGATCTGCTCGGTCTTACCATTAATTTGGTGTGTGCCTTCACCACAACGCTGATACAGATTAATACCATCAATCAGATCGTCATAGTAACGGGTAACATCAACTGCCCGCTCTAAAATCCGCTCGTTCAGCATAATATCGTCGAAGATCTTGTGCGGTTCGGCACTGATATTACGGATAATATGGGTGTAGCTGCGGCTGTGAATGGTTTCACTAAAGGCCCAGGTTTCAATCCAGGTTTCCAGCTCCGGAATAGACACTATTGGCAACAGTGCGACGTTAGGCGAACGGCCCTGTACCGAGTCCAGCAGCGTCTGATATTTCAGATTGCTGATAAAGATATGTTTTTCATGCTCAGGTAATTGCTGGAAATCAATCCGATCTTTACTGACGTCAATCTCTTCCGGCCGCCAGAAAAAGCTCAGCTGCTTTTCGATCAGCTTTTCAAAAATCGGATACTTTTGCTGGTCATAACGGGAGACGTTTACGGCATTACCAAAGAACATCGGTTCCTTGAGCTGGTCATTGATATTGCGGTTAAAGGTGGTGTACGCCATGCTGATTTTAATCCTGAGAATCTGACAAAAACTTACTAAAAAAGAGCGGCCGGGCCGCTCTTCACTGCATTAGATCTTACAGGCGCCACCGGCGCAGCCGTCGTCTTCTGCTGCGGGCTTGATATCATCCTGGATATCAGAAGCGCCATCACGGGTGTTGTGATAATACATTGTCTTCACACCCAGCTTATAAGCGGTAAGCAGATCTTTTAACAGGATCTTCATCGGTACTTTACCGCCTTCGAACTTGGCCGGATCATAGTTGGTATTAGCCGAAATGGTCTGGTCGATAAATTTTTGCATAATGGCCACCAGCGTCAGATAACCATCGTTGGATGGAATATCCCACAGCAGCTCGTACTGATCTTTTAAGCGCTCATACTCTGGCACAACCTGCTTTAAGATGCCGTCTTTACTAGCCTTGACGCTGATATGGCCGCGCGGCGGCTCGATACCGTTAGTCGCATTCGAGATCTGCGATGAGGTCTCAGATGGCATCAGCGCTGACAACGTTGAGTTACGCAGGCCATACTGCTGAATATCTTTACGCAGCTGCTCCCAATCCAGTTGTAAGGCTTCAGCACAAACCTTATCCAGATCCTTTTTATAGGTATCGATCGGCAGAATACCCTGCGCATAAGTGGTTTCGTTAAACTTCGGACAAGGGCCTTGTTCCTGCGCCAGTTTCACCGAGGCTTTCAGCAGATAGTACTGCATTGCTTCGAAGGTACGGTGGGTCAGGGCATTGGCCGAGCCATCCGAGTATTTCACGCCATGCTTCGCCAGGTAGTAGGCGTAGTTAATAACACCAATACCCAGGGTACGGCGCGCCATAGAACCTGATTGAGCAGCAGGAATAGGGTAATCCTGATAATCCAGCAGACTATCCAGTGCCCGCACCGCTAAATCCGCCAGCGGTTCAAACTCGTCCAGCTGTTCAATGGCGCCGAGGTTAAAGGCTGACAGTGTGCAGAGCGCGATCTCACCGTTTGGATCGTTAACATGCTCCAGCGGTTTGGTCGGCAGCGCAATTTCCAGACACAGGTTGCTTTGCCGTACCGGTGCCAGCGCCGGGTTGAACGGGCTGTGCGTATTGCAGTGGTCAACGTTTTGCAGGTAAATGCGGCCGGTACTGGCGCGCTCCTGCATAAATAAGGTAAAGAGTTCGACTGCCTTAATGCGCTTTTTACGGATCTTGCTGTCAGCTTCATACTTCACATATAAGGCTTCAAACTTTTCCTGATCTTCAAAGAAAGCATCATACAGCCCCGGCACATCAGACGGGCTGAATAAGGTGATATAGTCATCTTTAATCAGGCGCTGATACATCAGGCGGTTAAACTGCACGCCATAGTCCAGATGCCGTACCCGGTTCTCTTCCACACCACGGTTATTTTTCAGTACCAGCAGCGATTCCACTTCCAGATGCCATAAGGGGTAGAACAGGGTGGCGGCACCACCACGCACACCGCCTTGCGAGCAGCTTTTTACTGCGGTCTGGAAATGCTTATAAAACGGGATACAGCCAGTATGGAAGGCTTCGCCATTACGGATTGGGCTACCCAGAGCACGAATACGGCCGGCGTTAATACCAATACCGGCGCGCTGCGACACGTATTTTACAATGGCACTGGAGGTGGCATTGATCGAATCCAGGCTGTCACCACACTCAATCAGTACGCAGGAGCTGAACTGACGGGTTGGAGTACGTACACCGGACATAATAGGTGTCGGCAGTGAAATCTTAAACAGCGACGTCGCATCATAGAAGCGGCGCACATAATCCAACCGTGTGCTCTTCGGGTAATTGGCAAATAAACAGGCGGCAACCAGCATATACAGAAACTGGGCGCTTTCATAAATCTCACCGGTTACCCGGTTTTGTACCAGATATTTACCTTCCAGCTGCTTAACGGCAGCATAACTGAAATTCAGATCGCGGCTATGGTCGATATAGCTATTCAGGATATCCAGCTCTTCGCGGCTGTAGTCGGTCAGAATGTGCATATCGTAGCGTTTGGCTTCGACCATCTTCACAACCTGTTCATACAGGTGAGGTGGTTCGAACTGACCATAGGCTTTTTTGCGTAAATGGAATACTGCCAGCCGGGCCGCCATATACTGGTAATCCGGGGTCTCTTTTGAGATCAGATCGGCAGCGGCCTTGATAATGGTTTCATGAATATCGGACGACTTGATGCCATCATAGAACTGAATATGGGATTTCAGTTCCACCTGCGACACCGACACGTTTTTTAACCCCTCGGCCGCCCAGTCAATGACGCGGTGAATTTTATCTAAATCCAGAGGTTCGCGCCGACCATCGCGCTTAGTCACAAAAAGAGTTTGAGTCATCGCTGAAGTATTCCATTTCTTTTAATAATAAATGAATCGGGTTTAGCGCACGGCTATCAATACACCCGGGTTGCTGACGATTTACACAACATATGGGTGTATTTCAAAAGACGATCACAAGATAGTGTGTATTGCTGGAATTTGCAAGCGAGGAAAAAGCGGCTTTTTTGTGCAGTTTTTTTGCCGGTTAGCAGCCACTAACCTTGAGCTCAGTGTGCCCGGATGCACCGGTCAGAGGCAAGCTTTTTTATAGATTTTTTTGCTTGGATTTATTTGTTCTATAAAGCGTCATTTTTAGCTTAAGCGGTTATTTAGCAGCCAGGGTGTATCACGGCCCCCAGCTGCTTGACCATCAGACTGGCTTACGCGCTACCACAAAGTAGTTTACATCCAAACCGGCACCTAGCTTAAAGCTGTTATTGAGCGGGTTAAAATGCAGGCCGGTGGCATCCACCAATTCCAAACCGGCGTCTTCGATATAGCGCATCAATACTGAGGGGCGGATAAACTTATCAAACTGATGGGTACCACGCGGTACCAGCTTTAACAGATACTCAGCGCCGACTATGGCAAACAGGTACGCCTTGGCGGTTTTGTTAATGGTCGAGAACACCAGTGTTGCACCGGGGGCGGCCAGTTCGGCACAGGCGCGTACCACCGATGCCGGATCCGGTACATGCTCCAGCATTTCCATACAGGTCACCAGTTCAAATTCGCCGGCATGACGCGCAGCAAAATCTTCTGCGGTGCTTTGCTGATAATCAATATTCACTCCGGCTTCCAGGGCATGCAGGCGGGCGACATTCAGGCCATCCGGCGCCATATCAATACCGGTTACCTTTGCGCCGGCGCGCGCCATACTCTCGGCCAGAATGCCACCGCCACAGCCGACGTCGAGAGTGTTGCGGCCAAACAGCCCACCGAGTTGATCACTGATATAACCTAAGCGGGTCGGATTTAATAAGTGCAGTGGTTTAAACTCGCCTTCCGGATCCCACCAGCGGGCAGCAATCTCATTAAACTTACTGATTTCATTCTGATCGACGTTACTGTTTTTATCGAAGTTATCGGGGCTGTTCATAGTCACTACCTGATTGTTTTCGCGCATTATAAAGCCTTAGCCGGTGCTGGCAACGGCGGCAATTCGAGCAGGCGGTGCAAACAGGCATGGCAAGGTAATATTTCTGTGATAGAATCCGGCGTTGTCTCGCGCTAAACAAAGGCAAGAAAAGCGAGTTATCTATCTGATTTAAGGGAAAATAACGTTTTATGACAGATCTGGCCAGAGAAATAGTTCCAATAAATATCGAAGAGGAATTAAAAAATTCCTACCTCGATTATGCCATGAGCGTAATCGTTGGCCGGGCCTTACCCGATGTCAGGGATGGTCTGAAGCCAGTGCACCGCCGCGTGTTGTTTGCCATGAAGGAACTGGGTAACGACTGGAACAAGGCCTACAAAAAATCCGCCCGTGTCGTCGGTGACGTTATCGGTAAATACCACCCTCATGGTGACAGTGCGGTATACGATACTATCGTGCGGATGGCTCAGCCATTTTCGCTGCGGTATATGCTGGTGGACGGTCAGGGTAACTTTGGTTCGATTGACGGCGACTCTGCCGCCGCCATGCGTTATACCGAAGTCAGAATGGCCCGCATTGCCCATGAGCTGTTAGCCGATCTGGACAAAGAAACCGTAGATTTTGTGCCTAACTATGACGGCACCGAACAAATTCCTGCTGTATTACCGACCAAGGTACCGAACCTGCTGATTAACGGCTCATCCGGTATTGCCGTAGGTATGGCGACTAATATTCCGCCGCATAACCTGAATGAAATTATTGATGGCTGTCTGGCACTGATTGCTAATCCGGATATTGAACTGCACGAACTGATGCAACATATTCCGGGCCCGGATTTCCCGACTGCGGCCATTATCAATGGCCGTAAAGGTATCGAAGAAGCCTACCGTACCGGCCGGGGCAAGGTGTATATCCGCGCCAAAACCACGTTGGAAACCGACGAGAAGACCGGTCGCGAAGCCATTATCGTTAATGAAATTCCGTATCAGGTAAATAAAGCGCGGCTGATTGAAAAAATTGCCGAGCTGGTAAAAGAAAAACGTATTGAAGGTATCTCAGCGCTACGTGATGAGTCTGACAAAGACGGCATGCGGATTGTGATTGAGCTTAAGCGCGGCGAATCCTCAGACGTGATGCTGAATCAGTTGTATGCCAATACCCAGATGCAAACGGTATTTGGTATCAATATGGTGGCGCTGGCCGATGGTCAGCCGAAGCTGCTCGGCCTCAAAGCGATGCTGGAATACTTTATTCTGCATCGGCGCGAAGTGGTGACCCGCCGTACGGTATTTGACCTGCGTAAAGCCCGCGAGCGCGCCCATATCTTAGAGGGTTTAGCTGTTGCGCTGGCTAACATCGATGCCATTATCGAACTTATTAAAACCTCAGCCAGCCCGGCAGAAGCCAAAGCCGGTTTAGTTGAGCGCGGCTGGGAGCTGGGTGGCGTCAGTGCCATGCTGGAACGTGCCGGTCAGGATGCGGCGCGTCCGGAATGGCTGGAAGCACATTTTGGTATCCGTGATGGCCAGTACTTCCTGACGGAACAGCAAGCCCAGGCGATCCTCGACTTACGTCTGCACAAGTTAACGGGTCTGGAACATGAAAAGATCCTGGCCGAGTACAAAGAGCTGCTGGATCTGATTGCTGAGTTACTGCATATCCTGTCAAGCCCAGAACGGCTGATGGAAGTGATCTGCGAAGAGCTGGCGGCAGCCAAAGCCCAATACGGCGATGCCCGGCGCACCGAAATCCAGGACAATATGCTGGATATCAACTTAGAAGATCTGATCACCGAAGAAGATGTGGTGGTAACCTTATCGCACCTGGGTTATGCCAAATATCAGCCGCTGTCTGATTATGAAGCGCAGCGCCGTGGTGGCCGTGGTAAAGCCGCGACTACCGTAAAAGATGAAGACTTCGTGGATAAGCTGCTGGTTGCCAGCACGCACGATACCATTCTGTGTTTCTCGAACCGCGGCCGTTTATACTGGCTGAAGGTGTATCAGTTACCGCTAGCCAGCCGCACCGCGCGTGGCAAACCTATCGTCAATATTCTGCCATTGGAAGAGGGAGAGCGCATTAACGCCATCCTGCCGGTGCGCGAATATGAGGAAGGTAAGTACGTCTTTATGGCCACCGCCAACGGTACTGTGAAGAAAACTGCGTTAACCGAATACTCGCGGCCTCGCAGCAACGGTATTATTGCGGTGAATCTGAATGAAGGCGATAAGCTAATCGATGTTGGCATTACCGATGGCAGCAATGAAATTATGCTGTTCTCGGACGATGGCAAGGTTGTACGCTTTGCAGAAGAAGCTGTAAGGCCAATGGGCCGAGGCGCCACCGGTGTACGCGGTATCCGCTTACGCGATGGCGGCAGCGTGGTGTCACTGATTATTCCTCAGGGCGAAGGCGCTATTCTGACTGTAACCGAAAACGGCTATGGAAAACGTACTGCACTGACCGAATATCCGACCAAGAGCCGCGCTACCCAGGGTGTGGTCTCGATCAAGGTTTCTGAGCGTAACGGCCTGGTGGTCGGTGCGGTGCAGGTCGCAGAAAGTGACGAGATCATGATGATTTCAGACAAAGGTACCTTGGTACGCACCCGGGTACGTGAAGTGTCAGAAGTGGGTCGCAACACCCAGGGCGTGATCCTGATCCGTACCCAGGAAGGCGAAAAAGTCTCGGGTGTGGAGCGAATTGCTGAAATTCAGGAAGAGCAGGTCACAGCGCTGGCTGATGCCGAAGGTGTAGTCCGTACGCCGGAGGTACAGGACAGCCAACTGGCGCAGGATGACGCCGGCGAAGAAGAATAATACTGTTTAGAAAACGGGCGCTTTGGCGCTCGTTTTCTTTTAGGCAGAACAAGAAAGAACAACTAAGGCCAGTTTTAAATTACGCAACGAAAGTGAGATCTAACCATGACAACCTATAATTTTTGCGCTGGCCCGGCGATGCTGCCTGTTGAAGTAATGGCGCAAGCCCAGCAGGAATTTGTGAACTGGCAAGGCCAGGGCTGCTCGGTAATGGAGCTGAGCCATCGCAGTAAGCCTTTTATTAAAGTCGCCGCTGAAGCGGAACAAGACCTGCGCGATTTACTGGCGATCCCCGCCAACTACAAGGTGCTGTTTATGCACGGTGGTGGCCGCGGCCAGTTTTCCGCCGTGCCGCTTAATTTATTAAAGGCCGGTCAAAGTGCCGACTATTTTGTCTCTGGTGCCTGGTCATCTGCAGCGGTTGAAGAAGGGACTAAGTTTGGTCAGATTAAAGCGCAGGATATCCGCGTTAAGAACGCCGATGGCAACCGTAGTTTACTCAACCCAGCAGATTGGCAGATTAACTCAGCTGCGGCCTATGCGCACTTTTGCCCGAACGAAACCGTCGATGGCCTCGAGTTTTCTACCTTACCGCAAACCACAGTGCCGTTAGTTGCGGATCTGTCATCGACCATTTTATCACGGCCACTGGATGTCAGCCGCTACGGCGTGATTTATGCCGGCGCGCAAAAGAATATCGGCCCCTCAGGCCTGACCGTTGCCATAGTCCGTGAAGATTTATTGCCGGCGCCCAACAGCGCCATTCCGGCGGTACTGGATTACCGCCTGGCGGCCGAAAATGACAGCATGTTTAACACGCCACCGACCTATGCCTGGTATCTGGCCGGTTTAGTGTTTAAATGGTTAAAAGCTCAGGGCGGTGTGGCGGCAATGGCGAAATTAAATCAGCAAAAAGCCCAGACGCTGTATCAGTTTATCGATCAAAGTGATTTTTACCGCAACGACGTTGATACGGCGTATCGCTCCTGGATGAATGTGCCGTTTTTCCTGGCCGATGAGCGCTTAAACGATCTGTTCGTAACTGAAGCCGAGCAACATGGATTGCTGGCGTTAAAGGGGCACCGCATGGTCGGCGGTATGCGCGCCAGTATTTATAATGCGATGCCGTTGGCGGGCGTACAAACGCTGGTCAGCTTTATGCAGGAGTTTGAGAGGGTACACGGATGAAAACCCTAACCCTGCAACCTATCGCAAAAGTGGCCGGTGAAGTGCATTTACCCGGCTCGAAAAGTATTTCTAACCGGGTCCTGCTGTTAGCTGCACTGGCCGAAGGCACGACCCGCATTACCAACTTGCTCGATAGCGATGATGTTAAGCATATGCTGAATGCCTTAACGGCGCTCGGCGTCAGTTATAAGTTATCAGCTTGTCGTACCGAATGTGAAGTACATGGTCTCGGTGGTTTGTTTCATCATCCGCATGCGCTAACGTTATTTTTGGGTAATGCCGGAACCGCAATGCGACCGTTAACGGCAGCCCTGGCTGCTTCTAATGTTGATGTGACACTAACCGGCGAGCCTCGGATGTATGAGCGGCCAATCGGCCATCTGGTCGACGCACTGCACCAACTTGATGCCGATATTCAGTATCTCGAGCTGGACGGTTTTCCGCCACTGCGGATCAAAGGTAAATCCCTTAGTGCTGGTACAATGCGGATTGATGGCAGTATCTCCAGTCAGTTCTTAACGGCGGTGCTGATGGTAGCGCCACTGCTGAACGGCGATAGCGAGATCCTGATTGACGGTGAGCTGGTTTCTAAACCCTATATTGATATCACGCTGGCATTGATGGCACGCTTTGGTGTCGCAGTGGAAAACCAGCAATATCAGCGCTTTTTGGTAACGGGTAACCAGCGTTACCGTTCACCGGGCCACTGGCTGGTTGAGGGCGATGCGTCATCGGCGTCTTACTTTTTGGCGGCCGCGGCGATTAAAGGCGGTACCATTAAAGTCACCGGCATTGGTAAAGATGCGGTGCAGGGCGATATTCACTTTGCCGATGCACTGGCGGCGATGGGCGCCACAGTGGAATGGGCCAGTGACTATATCGCCGTTACCCGTAACCAATTAACCGGCATTGACCGTGATTATAACGCCATTCCGGATGCTGCGATGACCATTGCCACCACGGCGCTGTTTGCCAAAGGGCCGACGGTGATCCGCAATGTTTATAACTGGCGGGTTAAAGAAACCGATCGGTTAGCTGCGATGGCAACAGAGCTAAGAAAAGTTGGTGCTGAGGTAGAAGAAGGCGAAGATTATCTGAAAATCACGCCACCGACACAGCTAAAGCATGCCAGCATTGCCACCTATAATGACCATCGGATGGCGATGTGTTTCTCACTGGTCGCATTAAGTGATACGCCGGTAACCATTGAAGATCCGGATTGTACCGCTAAAACTTTCCCGCAATACTTTGAGGTATTCCGGCAGCTGAGCCAGTAAAACCGGCTCTCTCAGTCAAAACGCGTAACCAGGCCGGCTACGCGTTTTCTTTTTCTCCACCGCAGTTAAACACAGCTTTTGTCATAAAAAGCTGTATAATGTGCGCCGTTTTCAATAGCTATTAATCTGTTTTCTGGGGGTAGGATGCCACTTAATGCACCTGTTATTACTATCGATGGCCCTGGTGGCGCGGGTAAAGGTACGATCAGCCGTTTAGTTGCGCAGCAACTGGGGTGGCAGTTACTCGACAGCGGCGCCATATACCGGGTGCTAGCGCTGGCGGCGATGCATCATCAGATTGATGCCGCTGATGAAGCTGCGCTGCAACCACTGGCCGCGCACCTGGATGTGCAGTTTGCCAGTGACGAAGCCGGTAATACCCTGGTGATCCTGGAAGGCGAAAATGTTAGCCACAGTATCCGTACGCAGGAAGTGGCTGAAATGGCATCAAAAATTGCGTCCTTACCCACAGTGCGTGAAGCACTGCTGCGTCGCCAGCGCGCCTTTGCCGAACAACCTGGTTTAGTTGCCGATGGCCGTGATATGGGTACAGTCGTATTCCCACAGGCTGAAGTTAAAATCTTTTTAACCGCCACCGCGCAAGAGCGCGCCAACCGGCGCTTTTTAGAGTTGAAACAAAAGGGTTTTGATGTTAATATCGGCGACCTTTTAAGCGAAATCCAGGCCCGCGACGATCGGGATACCAATCGCGCGACGGCACCGCTAAAACCGGCTGCGGACGCCTATATGCTGGATTCGACCGGTAAAACCATTGAACAAGTGCTGCAAGAGGTGCTGCAGGTGGTGCAAGGCAAATTGCCTGTGCACAACCGGTGAACCAGGCCGAAGCTGCATGTTGGACAGCCAGTAACACGGATGCTTACTGGTAAATTTAGCAACCCCATAACACAAGATGTGAAGTGGAGCACTTAACCGAAAAAGTGACTATGACTGAAAATTTTGCTTTATTATTTGAGGAAAGCCTCAAAGCCATCGAAACCCGCCCTGGTGCCATCGTTAAAGGCACTGTTGTTGCTGTTCTGAAAGACGTCGTTATGGTTGACGCCGGTCTGAAATCAGAAGCTGCCATTCCAGTTGAGCAGTTCAAATCTCTGAGCGGCGAAATCGAAGTGAACGTGGGTGACATCATCGACGTAGCCTTAGACGCTATCGAAGATGGTTTCGGTGAAACCTTACTGTCTCGCGAGAAAGCTAAGCGTCATGAAGCCTGGGTTCGCCTGGAAAAAGCTTGTGAAGACAAAGAAACTGTTATCGGTGTTATCACTGGTAAAGTTAAAGGTGGCTTCACGGTTGAAGTTGACGGCATCCGCGCTTTCCTGCCTGGTTCATTAGTAGACGTACGTCCGGTACGTGATACAGCACACTTAGAGCACAAAGAGCTGGAATTCAAAGTTATCAAGCTGGATCAGAAGCGTAACAACGTGGTGGTATCACGTCGTGCCGTGATCGAATCTGAGAGCAGCCAGGAACGTGACCAGCTGTTAGAAAACTTAGAAGAAGGCATGGAAGTTAAGGGTATCGTTAAGAACCTGACTGACTACGGTGCTTTCGTAGACTTAGGCGGCGTAGACGGCTTACTGCATATCACTGATATGGCGTGGAAGCGCGTTAAGCACCCAAGCGAAATCGTTAACGTTGGCGACGAAATTCCAGTTAAAGTACTGAAGTTCGACCGTGATAAGCAACGCGTATCTTTAGGCCTGAAGCAAATGGGCGAAGATCCGTGGGCAGCTATCGCTTCACGTTACCCAGAAGGTGCGAAAATTTCTGGTCGCGTCACTAACCTGACTGATTACGGCTGCTTCGTAGAAATCGAAGAAGGCGTAGAAGGCTTAGTACACGTATCTGAAATGGACTGGACCAACAAGAACATCCACCCATCTAAGGTTGTTAACCTGGGTGATGCAGTGGAAGTTATGGTTCTGGAAATCGACGAAGAACGTCGTCGTATTTCTTTAGGTCTGAAACAGTGTAAAGCTAACCCATGGGAAGAGTTCGCTAAGGGCTTCAACAAGGGCGATCGCGTAAGCGGTAAGATCAAGTCTATCACTGACTTCGGTATCTTCATCGGTCTGGACGGCGGCATCGACGGTCTGGTTCACTTATCTGACATCAGCTGGAACTCTACCGGCGAAGATGCAGTTCGTGAATTCAAGAAAGGCGACGAAGTACACGCTGTTGTACTGCAAGTTGACCCAGAGCGCGAGCGTATCTCTTTAGGTATCAAACAACTGGACGAAGATCCGTTCAATGATTACCTTGCTGACAACAAAAAAGGTGCTATCGTTAAAGGTGAAGTTTCAGCCGTTGACGCTAAAGGCGCTACTGTGATGTTAGAAGGTGGTGTTGAAGGTTACGTTCGCGTGTCTGATATTTCACGTGATCGCGTTGAAGACGCTACTACAGCGCTGAAAGTTGGCGAAGCCATTGAAGCCCGTCTGATGGGCGTGGATCGTAAGAACCGCGTAATCAGCCTGTCTATCAAAGCCAAGTTTGAAGCTGAAGAAAAAGAAGCTATGGATACCATCAACAGCAAGCAACAAGATGCTGACTTTGGTGTAAACGCTATGGCTGAAGCATTTAAAGCTGCTCAAAAGCAGGACTAAAATGCCAGTGAAGCAGGGGGCCTAAGCCTCCTGCTTTCTCTACACGCAGGTATGCCGGAGGGTCTATGACCAAATCTGAATTAATTGAAAAGCTTGCCACCAGTTTCCCCCATATTCAGGTCAAAGATGTTGAAGCGTCTGTAAAAGAAATTCTGGAGCAGATGGCACAATCGCTTGCTTCCAGCGAACGTATTGAAATTCGTGGTTTTGGTAGCTTTTCGCTGCATTATCGCGCCCCCCGTGTTGGCCGTAATCCGAAAACCGGCGACAAGGTTGAGTTAGATGGCAAATACGTGCCACACTTCAAGCCCGGTAAAGAACTGCGGGATCGGGTAAAAGATAATACCTGATAGTTATTGCTTGTTATCGGCAAACTTAACGGAGCTGAGTGTTGCGTAGACTGGTTTTTATTTTTTTCACGCTGCTGGTAATCTTGCTGGGTTTTTTACTCGGCTCCACTAATCAACAACTCACTGAGCTGAATTTACTGGTCGTCAGACTTGAACTGCGCGTCGTCGATATCGCCGTGATTTTTTTACTCACCGGCTTACTGCTGGGCCTGGTATTCAGTTTGCTCTTCTCGTTACAACGTAAAACCCGGGGCTGGTTTAGTAAAACCGCTGATAAAGCCTGACCGCTATGCCTGAACTGCTATTTCTGTTACTTCCTGTTGCCGCTGCTTACGGTTGGTTTATGGGACGAAATAGCCTGAAAACCAAAGAGCTTAAGGGCAGGGCTGACGTTACCCGCAATCTGTCATCTGGTTTGAACTTTCTGCTCACCGATCAGGAAGATAAGGCCATAGAGCAACTGCTGGAACTGCTGGATATTGAAGCCGCTACTATTGATACCTATCTGGCACTGGCAAACCTGTTCCGGCGCAAAGGCGATTGGGACAAGGCGATAAAAATTCATGAAAAGCTACACCAGCTAAAACTGCCAAAAAACAAAGCACAGCAGATCCAGTTTGAACTGGCAAAAGACTACTTTTCTGCCGGTTTGTTTGACCGCGCCGAATACCTGCTGCTACCACTCACCGATAACGAGCTACTGCGCGAAGCTGTGCTGAAACAGCTATTCAGTATCTTCCTGGCCACCCATGAGCCACAAAAAGCCGTAGCATTGCAACCGGCGGTTGAGAAAACCCAATCGCGTAGTTTGCGTATTATGTTGGCAAATATGCAAATTCAGCATCTGGAAAAGAGCCAACAGCTGGATCTGAACCGCCTGCAGCAACTGGCAGAGCATTTTCCACAAGCGATCCGGCCTCGCGTTGCGCTGGCCCGTCAGGCATTGGCTGAACAGCAGCCGGCAGTGGCGAAAGCGGCAATACTGAGTGTGTTAAAGCAGCGCGTACAATGGGCAGCAGAGCTGCTGCCATTATTGCAGCAATGTCAGTTGGACGCGACCGAATGGCAACAGTTACTCAGCCCGCTGGCAGACAAGCATAATATCAGTGCCTGTTTGTTACTGACAGATCATCTGGCTGAACATCAGTCTGCCGCTGCCGCAGAGCAATATTTATTACCTAAACTGCGGCAACAGCCGAATATCCGCTTATTCCAGAAATTATTGCAGCTGCGTCAGCAGCAATCGGCGCTGGCTGCCGAGGCACTGATCTCGGTGGAAGAGCTGGTAAACGCCTATCTCGACTCCAAAGCCCTGTATAGTTGCCGCAGTTGTGGCTTTAAAACCCGTCAACCTTATTGGTTATGTCCGTCCTGTCAGCAGTGGGAGACTGTAGAACCCATTGCCGGGATCGATGGCCGTTAATTTTAGCTAAAGGATACCTCATGTCTTGTCGTTCGCCTGTGATTGTTGCGCTGGATTTCGAACAGCAGCAGCAAGCGCTTAATCTGGTTAGCCAGTTAGATCCCAGCCTGTGCCGGTTAAAAGTGGGCAAGGAGATGTTTACTCATTTCGGACCTGACTTTGTTAAAGCCCTGCAACAGCAAGGCTTTGAGGTTTTCCTGGATCTGAAATTTCATGATATTCCGAATACGGTAGCCAAAGCGGTGGCGGCAGCGGCCGAGCTTGGCGTTTGGATGGTAAACGTCCACGCCAGTGGTGGTAGCCGCATGATGCAGGCAGCCAAAGAAGCGCTACTGCCTTTTGGCGCTCAGGCCCCCAAACTGATCGCCGTGACTGTGCTAACCAGTATGGAGCAATCGGATCTCACTGAGCTTGGCATAATGCTAACGCCGGCACAGCAGGTACAAAAACTGGCGGCATTAACTGCTGCAACGGGCCTGGATGGCGTGGTGTGCTCTGCGCAGGAAGCGACTTTGTTAAAACAGCAATTTGGTCAGCAATTTCAACTGGTCACCCCGGGGATCCGCCCGGCAAACAGTGCTGCGGACGATCAACGCCGGGTGATGACACCCAAGGCAGCACAACTTGCTGGCGTCGATTATATGGTCATTGGCCGGCCAATCACGAAAGCCGCGGATCCACTTGGCGCCTTAAAGGCAATTGTTGACGAACTTGCCTGATTTTTAAGCTAAAAACCAGCAATTTACGTTAAAGGCTGGTAAAAGCCCCGCCCAATCCGCTATTCTCGGTACAGCGGCACCGGATCCTGGTGCACTCCATACTGCCAGTTACCGCTGGCAGTAAGCTGTTAGCGGAGCAACATAAATGGATGGAATTAACCTGGCCATACTGGCCGGCGCCTTATTATTCTTTATCAGTATTATCGCCACGCTGATTTCGGCACGGCTCGGTGCACCTATGCTATTGGTGTTCCTGCTGATTGGAATGGTCGCCGGTGAGGATGGAATAGGGGGCATCCAGTTCGCTAACCCTCAAATTGCTTTTTTGATCGGCTCCATCGCGCTGGTGATTATTCTGTTCGACGGCGGTATGCGGACCCACCCGGAGCGGTTTCGGGTTGCCTTGGCGCCGGCGTCAATGTTAGCAACGCTGGGAGTGGTGATAACCTGCGGCACTGTCGGGGTAGCTGCTGCGTATTTACTGGGGCTGGGTTGGATTGAAGGCTTGTTGCTTGGTGCTATCCTCAGCTCTACTGATGCCGCGGCGGTATTTTCGATTTTCCAGTCGCAGCGACTGAAAATTAAAGAGCGGGTGGCGTCGACACTGGAGATCGAATCCGGTAGTAACGACCCGATGGCCGTTATTCTGACCCTGACGCTGGTCTCACTGCTGGCCCAGGACAAGGCGCTGGATGCCTTTGTCCTGGTGACCTTTTTACAGCAAGCCGTAGTCGGCGCGGCTATGGGTTATGGTGCGGGCAGGGTGTTCGTATTCTTGTGCCGTAAACTGCCGCTAAGCTTTGCGTTCTTTCCACTGCTGGCAGTGGCTAGCAGTATAATGATTTATGCACTAACGAACTCCTTTGGTGGCAGCGGTTTTCTGGCGGTTTACCTGATGGGGTATATCGTAGGTAACGCCCGTTTACCTCAGATCATCCATATTTTGCGGATGCACGACGGTCTTGCCTGGATCAGCCAAATCAGTATGTTCTTAATGTTAGGTCTGCTGGTTTCACCCGGCAACCTGATGGATCATCTGTGGCATGCATTATTAATAGCGGGGGTGCTGATTTTTATCGCCAGGCCACTGGCTGTATTTATCTGTTTGATCCCGTTTAAATTCCCGATGCGCGATCAACTCTTTATCAGCTGGGTTGGCTTAAGAGGCGCGGTGCCTATTATTCTGGCGCTGTTTCCATGGCTGGCCGGTGTGCCAAATGAGCACCTGTATTTTGACGTCGCCTTTGTGGTGGTTATTGTCTCGCTGGTGTTACAAGGCTGGAGTTTGATCCCGGTAGCCCGTTGGTTAAAACTGGAAGTTCCGGCAGAGCTTGAGCCTGACCAGGCCATGCCACTGGATGCGGTGCCATCAAAAGATGTGATGGAAGTACTGGCCTATAAAGTGACATCACGTTCACCGGTGCTAACGATGCGCTGGCAACAACTCGGCGTACAGCTGCCGGTGCAGTATCTTGGGCTGATCCGGGACGGCGATTGGTTACAAGCCAGTGAAGATCCTGCTATCGCTGCCGGTGATACCATTATGGTGTTATCGCATTTGAAACATGTGAAAAAGCTAAGCGAAATCCTCGCCAGTGATGCTGAAAAGAGCGTGTTGGATAACAGTAACTTCTTCGGTGATTTCTTACTGAATGGCGCAGTTAGCCTGAGTGATTTAGATGCGTTCTATACCATTAATATGGCCGAGTTAAATCGGGAACAGACGCTGTCTGCCTATATGAGCGAACGTTTCCATCGCCGGGTGGTAATAGGTGACCAGGTGAAGCTGGATCAGTTACTTTTAACGGTACGTGAAATAAATGAGCAAGGCGATATTACTCAGGTTGGTATTAAACCGCTGCAAGATTGAGATTTGAGCTAAAGTGCAGACTACAGCGTATAGCTGTTTATGTGCTGTAACATAAAACATGATTGGATGTGGCAATGCCAACAACTGCGGCTCAACACTGCATGCTGTGCCAACGGCAAGTCGAATTAACCTTTCATCATCTTATTCCAAGAAAAATGCATCGCCGTGCGTTTTTTAAAAAGCATTATGACAAAGCTCAGCTTCAAGCCGGCATTATGCTTTGTAGGCTGTGTCATAAGACTATCCATCGCTTTTACGACGAAATGACCCTGGCTAAAGAATACAACAGCCTGGCATTACTGCTAACGAGCGATAAAGTCCAACAGCATATCGAATGGGCTAAAAAGCAACGCTAGGCGGTACCTACATGGCACACAACCATCTATGGGTTTTGCTTAGACCATTGGCGCTCAAACTCGCGACGTTGGTCGGCTTTATCCTCTGCGCAGAATACAAAATCCTCTGGTGCAGTATCTCTGCTGCGGCAACGAGCGGGGATCTTGTAAAAAGCATCCCAGGCAGCACTTTTTTCAGGTGAGAAAACGTGGTTTCTGGCACTGAAGTTTGCCCTGGGTGAGCGTGTAACAGAAGACGTTGTAGCGGAATAGCTCGTAGTTTGCTCAGAGCGTACCGGTGTGTGTATTGAACTTAACCGGCGTTCCTGGACTGGTTTCTTACAATGGGTTGATATAAGCATAAATAGCTCACGATCGCGTTTGTTCAAATAATTGCGTTCAGAAACACCATAACCACTGTTAAAACGCTTTCTAATGGTTTCACGCTCTGCATTGAGGGAATCACATCGGCGTTGGCTGTATTGGTCGTTGGCCAGTGCCGCAAGAGGAAAAATTAATAACGCTGCAGTAAGTATCCGCTTCATTCAACATCCTGTCATAGAGGGTTACATAATTTGTTACTCACCTTAAGCGAAAATGGTGCCGGAGAAAAGACTAATAGTTATTGCGGTTAGTCTGCTAAGGTGATTGAGCTTATGGGACGAGGTCAAGCGGCCAAAGGGTTGGTTAGACTGGCTATGTCTATTTTAAAAGCTTTCTTCGCCTAAGTTATCGTAGCTCATAATGTATATTATGTTAAATCAGCTAAATGCTGGCAAAGACTAAGCAACTGTATTTGATAGATTTAGTGTTATAATTCTAACTTCAGATTTATTGCGAGTTTTGAGAACAGCTTATATGCAGGTATTTTGGTACTTGGTCACTGCTCTACTTTGGCCATTATTACTTTGGCAAGGCAAGCGGTTGCGCAAGCTGGCTGTGCGGTTACCGGAAGCCGCTGGTGACAGAGCTGGCAGTATTGCTGCAAGCAATGCAGCACAACAACCTGTGTTAAAAGTATTGATTTGCGGTGATTCGGCGGCAGCCGGTGCCGGTATCGCTTCGCAGCAACAAGCGCTGGCAGGCTATCTTACCCGGGCGTTAGCGGTTGCAAACTCAGTAGAATGGCAATTAGTCGCGCAAAGCGGTCTCTGTTGTAACGGGCTGGTTAAGTTACTGCAAAGTCTGCCAGAGCAACGCTTTGATCAGGTATATGTTTCGATTGGCGTGAATAATGTCACTGCTCTGACCGGAAATCGCCAGTACCGCGAGCAGTGTCGGGAGTTACTCACATTGCTTAGTACCCGATTTCAGTCGCCACAGATTATTATCAGCGCCATACCTCCGATGCAGCAGTTTACCGCGCTACCCTGGCCGTTAAATCAGTGGCTTGGGTTGAAGGCCCGGTTGTTAAACAAGGTTTTAACGCAAGAGCTAGCCCAGTGGCCCAATGCAGTAATGGTTGATGCTAAGCTGCCGTTAAGCCCGGAGCTACTGGCAGCAGACGGCTTTCATCCTTCGGCTAAAGGTGCGGCGCTTTGGGCACAATTACTACTGGAAACCGCTGCTACAGACTGTGAGCAAACCTAAGATAAGTGTGATAACGATGAATGATAGCGATCTACCCTACTCGCAAGCCTGTGAAAATAATAAGTCCCCTATTCTGTCGGTATTAAATCAGGCTTTTGCCAATTGCCAGCAGGTACTGGAAATCGGCAGTGGTACTGGCCAGCATGCGGTTTACTTCGCCAGTCAGCTAGCTCACCTTAGCTGGCAAAGCAGCGATCAGCACTGCAATTTACCGGCACTGGCTGAACGGATCCGCCGTGCGGCTTTAGCCAATTTGCCGTTACCCTTGGCACTGGATATCAGCGATGACAGCGCGCCCGCGCAGCGATTTGATGGTATTTTTACTGCCAATACCTTACATATTATCAGTTGGCCACTGGTTAAGCGCCTGTTTAGGCGCTTAGATGAGTTTGCCGCACAAGAAGCAACGCTATGTATCTATGGGCCTTTTAACTATCAAGGCGAATTTACCAGCGTCAGTAACCAGGCTTTTGACGCAAGTTTAAAGAGCCGGGATCCGGCGATGGGTATTCGCCACAGCGAAGACATTCTGCAACTGGCGGCGGCACAAGGTTTTTTGCTACAGCAGGATATCGCGATGCCGGCGAATAACCGGCTACTCTGGTTTAAACGCTAGCCGCTGCTTCAATACCCATTTATTCAACCAGAGCTTTATTTAACCAGAGCTTTATTTAACCAGAGCTTTGTAGGGTAAAGCCGCCTCTGCAGCTTGAAGATAGTGCTGCAAATGCCGCTGCTCTTGTTTGAAATAGCCCTGGATCGCAGCTGATAACGGCGTATCAGCAAAGCTGTAGGCACCATAGCGTAGTACCGGAGCAAAACCGCGTTTTAGCTTATGTTCACCTTGAGCACCGGCATCAAAAAACGCTAATCCCTGCTTGATGCAATACTCAATACCCTGATAGTAACAAAGCTCAAAATGCAGATAATCATTGTGTTCCAGTGCCCCCCAATAACGGCCATAGAGCGTATCCTTACCCCGAAAACAGAGTGCGGCAGCAACAATCTGCTGTGGTTGTTGCGAGTCAAAAGCCGCAAATACTACGATCTTTGTCGCCATTGTTTTCGCCATTAGTTGAAAGCTTTGTGGCGTGATATAGCCGTGATGGCCGGAACGTTTGAGGTAGGTGGCCTGATAACAACGGATCAATTGTTGCCAGTGGTTATCGGTAAGCTGCTCACCGGTCAGAGTTTGCAAGCTAAGTCCGGTACAGGCGGCGCGCTCCTTGGCAATTTGTTTGCGTTTGCGCGAGTTCAGCCTGGCCAGAAAGTCGTTAAAATCTGTGTAACGCTGATTTTGCCAGAGAAATTGCACATCATATCTAAGCCATAGCCCCTGCTCTGCTAAGGACGTAGCTAGCTCAGCCTCTGGGTAGAGCCACTGCACACTATGTAGCTTACCTTGGTTTAGCTCAGCTTTTAGAAACTGACAAACCACGTGTAGCACCGCATATTGATCAGTGCCTTGCCGCATGCCAAGCCTTGGCCCTGTCACCGGCGTAAACGGCAGCGCCGCTATCCATTTTGGATAGTACGCTAACTGCAATTGCTGATAGGCCTGCGCAATTTGCCAGTCAAACAGATACTCGCCATAGGAGTGAGTTTTTAAATAGCCAGGTACTAAGGCAACCAACTGCTCGCCTTGCCAAACGGCAAGATGCTGGCTTTGCCAACCGCTATTACTATCAACACTTTTTCCGTTCGCCAGCGCATTAAGAAAAGCGTGATCGGTGAATGGAAAGCCTGATTGAAAGAGCGTAAGCCAGCAATTTTCAGAGATTTGACTTATATCTGTTAACCAGTTTACGCGAAGCATCGTTAGTCCTTTAAAGGCAATAAAGCATCAGACAAGGACAGGTATCGCAACGAAAATAACAGTACATTATGACAGGGTTTGATCTCCGCTAGGGCCTGTTGTAACTCTGTTGATGACGCACTTCGTGCCGCGAACTCCCCGTCGTAGCTACCGTCCCGGAAAGCTTCAACAATCAGACCGACATCACAATCTAAAGCTGCCAGCAGTTCTTGCCTATAGTCTGGCGAGACCAAGGCCGCGCCACTACCATCCTGCAGCCATAACTGTACCCCGGACATTTGTAACTGCTGTAGTGCTTTTCGAAACAATATTGGCGCAAGCTGGCCGTTTGCAAACACCGAGATCATTATTGGCTTTTTGGTGTGCTGATGTAACGCCTGTAACTGGTGTTTTAAATGCAGTACGCTGGCTGCAGATGTTAAATCCAGGTCAAACAGCTCAAGTGGAATAAACCACCCCGCCACATTATGCGGCAACTCTGGATAATTAACGGGTAAGATTTTAAGGTCAGCTGCAAAGTTGGCAAACTGGGACTCAACATAACTGCGCCGGCTATCGCGTGTCCAGTCGTGCTTAAACTGCTCTGGATCGGCGCTTAAGCCAAGCCAGACATCCAAAGCCTGTTCCCGGGCAGCATCAAGCAACAAGGTTACCGGCGATTCGGAGTCAAGGAAATGCTGCTCACCATACTGACTCCATTGCACAACAAGTTGCTTATATCCTGCTTGACGGACATTCGACATTAAAGACCGCCAATCTGCAACCGTCAGATGTCTGTCACGGTTCAGCGGCTGATAAAATACGCCTGTCGCTGCGCCTTCTACCAAACAGCTGAAAACTGCAGATACCAGGCATGCTGCGCCGGCAATGTTACGCCATCTAGCTGGTAACGCCATTCTAATGATACCTCTAAGCGTTGGTGTAACGCCTGCCCCAACCAACGACGCCAACTCAGGCCCAAACCAGCCGTTGTAAGATGACCATCATCGAAGGTCGCGTCATTTTTTAATTTGCGGTAGTCAAATTGCGCCAGCCAATACGCCTTAACGGCATCAGCTTGAGTATCCGGCAAGGCATAAACCACGCCTTGATCCCAACGCAGCACTAGCTGATTATTACCTGACTCCGGCCATAAAACAAAATCCGTATACAGTCGCCGCTCATACCAGGACCTTTGTTCTGGCCGCCAATCAGCCTGCCACGGTGCCTGGTTAAAAAGATCGGCACTCAGGCGCAACATAGAGCGCCAGTCGCCACCACTTAATGGTACTTTCTCCATCGCAGCGGCCAGCCAAATATTCTGTTTTTCAAAGGGTTTATAGCTTAGACCAAGCTGCAAGCCCTGTTGATCCGTTAATTCTGTTTCGCCGCCGCTACTCAGCATTAGATAACCACTAAAATTCTGATGTAAGGGATCAAGAAAATAGTCTGTCCGCAGCACTGAGCTATATTTTTGTGCTACACTAGTATTAAGTAGTTCCGGGCTACTAAAACCGTTTTCAACAAAACTCGCTCCGAGACTAAAACGCCAGGGGGAGTTAAGTTGTTGTGCGAGCCGCTTAACAGCAAGATGTTCAATCTGGCGCACCGGGTCATCCGCCCACTGGGTAGCCAACAGTGCCTGCGGTGCGGCCTGAGCAGCATTTCCTGTCAGATAGTACAAGTACGCCAGCTGGGTTTGCATATTCGACTCAACCTGGTCGGTTGCGGTTGCTATCAGCTGTTCAAATAGTGCTATAGCTCTTAGCGGATCTGTTTCTGCTATTGCATACGCCAATTCTGCGCGTACTTGCCGCGCATATGGCTCTGCCTGTATGGCGAGTTCCCACGCCTGTATTGCATCCGCCATTCGCTGTTGCTGCTGATACGTTCTTGCCAAAGTACTCCATTTTTGCGCAGCCAACTCATCAGGTACCGGGAGCGTTTCAAGCGTTTTTACCGCGAGATCAAGCTGTTGGTTTTGACGTGCCAATTCGGCCAGCCGCAATCTCTGCTCGATAGGTAAGTTTGGATCATTAACTGAAGCCAGGGTTTCAAACGCAGCGGCAAAATCTCCCTGTGCTTCCTGCAAATAAGAAATCTGAATCAGGTATTCGCTATCTGCCTGTTGTTGATACAGATATTGCCAATATTGAATCGCATAAGCTGGATTACGCTGTGACTCGCATAGTGCCAAAGTTCGCCAACCGGCAACAGAAACCGGCTCAGGAGAGAGTAAACTGCGAGCTTGCTCACATTGCCCTACCAAGCGCCAAAGCTCCGCCCGTTGCGCCTGATACTGTGGCCAATTGCTTAATAAATTCAGTACCTCAGCTTTCGGACTTTGCGAAAGCAGATTCAGTAAACGCTCAGCCAGTTCCCGGTTATCCAGCCAGTCGTTATGCCATGGCAGGCTATTTACCAGTACATTCAACGCGGCATCCTGCCGTTCTGATTTTATATAAGCAACACTGAGGCGATTTAGCACCTCCGCTTTCGGAAATTGTTGGTAGAGCCGTTCCAGATATATAACCTGCTGCTCTGGTTCATTTAATTGGTCCAGCAGATTCACAGCCAAGCCGTAATCATCGCTGTGCAGCGGTTGTTGGAATAAACGCTCAAGTACCGTTGAAACACGACCTGCCGTTAGCTCACGCGCACGTACTATGCGGTCGCGTTCCCGCTGCGCAGCAATGCTGCTGAGCCTGGCATTGACTAATTCTGGTGTTGTTGCCATTTTCTCAGCGTATACCAACCAGCGTTGCTGATCCGTTATCGGGTGACAACGGCGAAATTGTGCTGCGGCCAGTTTAGTTTCATTAAGCTGAAGTAACAGCTCTGTCTGATCCAAACAGTCAACCTCACCCAGAGCGCTGTAGTATTGCAATTGCGCAACATCTCTCAGATTCCATGCCGCTATTGTCAATTGACGGGCTTCAGATTGCGCAAGCTTATCAACTTGTTGTAACCCACTAGCCAATTCCAGAGCAATTTGCCAACCACCTTGAGCAAGTTGTAGTTGTAAAAGTTGTCTGTAACAGGCTGCCAACTCTGGTGCGGGTTGGCTGGCAAGCGCAAATTCTGTGGCCTTCTCAGTTTCTGCAAACGAGGCAAGAACCAGACAGTATTCGGAACGATAATCGGGGATGTTGTGCTGCGCTAACAGTCGCAAATAATCAGCCTCGGCCTTCGGTAACTGCGACTGTGTTACCGCATATCTGGCCCGATATAACAATAAATCCAGCTCAGGTTCGGTTAGTAGCGCAAGCCAATCAGCAGCTAGCTCAGGCTTGTTGACTGAAATATAGTGTTGGGCAAAATGGGTCGCAATCTTCTGCTGCAAGCCAGCAGGGACAGCATCATAGAACTTTCGGACTTCTTCCTGATCCTGAACGCTGACTATTTCAGACAGGCGGTATACCCAAGACTCCCAAAACGCCTGTTGTTCCGTATCAGGTAACAGCGCAATGGTTGTCGCTGCCTCCGCCAAATAGGCTGATTTGAGCTGCAGCTCTGCTAATTTTCTAAGGAAAGGTAAATGATTAGGAACAATACCTAATGCATATTCCAGCTGTTTGCTGGCAGCACGAAAATCCTGTTGTTGCTCCAGACGATATGCCTTTTCTACATAGGGATAAACCCGATGTGTTTGAAAATTTGACAACGTATCAGCCCAATCTGGTGTCGCTGCTGCTAAGTTAAACGAAGTAAACAAACCAAACAGAAGGCAAGGAATTATACGCACGTTGCTGCCCTACTATCACTGGATTCAAAAAGTTGAGCAAAGAGCTCGGTTAAACTGGGTTGGTAAGCCTGTTGTAAGCTCAGAGTTTGTTGCAGAACCGCGTCACTGATCAGATTCTCACTCAGCAGATACTCTCCCAACCTTTGCTCACCGCTATAATCAAAATTGATCAGCACCTGGTTGACAACACTGGCTTCAAGCATTGACGCTTGCAACAGCGCCTCGCCAAACTGGATCCGGGTAGAAAAGTATTGATCGCGAAGTAAGTTTGCCTGCTCAGTCGTTAGCTTACCTTGCGCCAGATACTGGTTAAGCTCTGGCTCGGGGTTAGCATCTTTTTGGTATTTATACCAATAACGTAAAGCCAAGGTCACAGCGCCACCCTGACAGATAACATAACTAATATCTCGTTGCAGCTGCCTTTCCATAGCGCCAATGGCTACCGGAGACAAGCTACTTTCCCGCGCCAGCAACAGCCTTTTACCATCATCCTGTAATGGGATAACACTGTACTTTAAAGCAAGCTTTTCCGGAAACTGCGTAATAGGTTTTGCGTTTAGTGTAAAAGGATCTAATCGTTGATAAGAAACGCCAGCTTGCTCGGCCAATATTTCCCCTAGCTGGTCAGGAGTCAGGAAGCCTAACCTTACCATGACCTGACCAATCTTCTCACCGCGGCGTCGTTCTTGCAGTGCTAACTCAAGTTGTTGCTCTGTCAACAGTCCGGCTTTAAGCAACATGCCGCCAACAGTTAAGCCGAGTTGCCGATCACTGACGGTCGGGTAAATGTGCTGTGTTTTGTCCCAGGCTACCCGGCGCGGATCACCTTGTGCAATAACCTGGCGGATTGCCCGGATATTGGCGCAAAAGTTAATGATATTGCCCCAGAATTGACGCGGTACAGACATCAGCGCCTGACCAATACCGTAATAGCGGCGCACAAAAATGGCACGTTGTATGGTACGGTTCAAAAACAGTACCAAGTTGGCACTGAGTAACGCAACGATCAGGGGATCTCCGCTATAAAGGTCAATAAATCGATATGGCTCCTGAGCCAAGAATTGGTAACATGTCAGCGCAATTAACTGGAAGAATACTAAGGTCGCTAAAAAGCTCACAAAATAACTGATCACCCCTTTACGATCGCGCCATAGAAAGTAATTTAGTTTCCAGTTATCGCTCCATTTATGCGTTTTCATGCCCTGAAATACAATGCCAATAATCCACCGGCTTTTTTGTCTGATCGCTTTGGACAAGGTTTCCGGGAAATACTCTCTAACACAAACTACGTTACCTTCCAGCCTGTTACGACTGGCTGCTTTTTCGGCAAAACTGGCTAATCCGTCATCCTGAACGGAGAAGCGGACAAAGATCTCAGACATCCCCCATTGCTTTAAGCGAAAGCCGATATCGTAATCTTCTGTCAGAGATTGTACGTCGAACGGTAAGCCGTCACCCTCCGCAGAAAGTTTAAGAATGGCGCGGCGGCTAAAGCAGGTGCCGACACCAGCACTGGGTACCTGACCAACCAGCGCCTCGCGAACAACAACATCTTTACCGTGCATCTCAGAAAACTCATCCAGATAGTGTCCGGACGTAAACGAAAACAATCCGGTAGCAAAAGGATACACCGGCAGTTGGATCAGATCCTTTCTGGGCAGCAAATAGTTAAAAAGACGCAATTCCATCGCTGAAATCACATCTTCAGCATCATGCATGACAAAACCAGCAAAACGAATATTGGCTTTGAGCTCGAACTCAAGGATTGACGCAATAACATTATTTAGGCAGTCGGCTTTACTGGTTGGTCCGGGGCGGGCGCAGACTACCTTATGGATATGTGGAAATCGCGCACAAACTGCATCAACATCTGCCTGCGTCTCTTCGTCATTCGGATAGGTGCCGACGAAAATCTGATAGTTTTCATAATCCAGCTCCGAGGCGGCAAATTCAGCCATTTTGCCAACAACGCCCACCTCTTGCCAGGCCGGAATCATAATGGCGATAGGTTGCTCTTTTGAAAGAAACAGCTTTTTCTCATCAAACGCCGGTTGCTTCCGATAAACGGTAACTTTGCGCCATATACGGCGAACCCAATACACCAAATCTATAAACAGGTCATCAAGTGCAAAGAATAGTAGTGCGAACAGTAGAATAACGGAGATAGTTTTCAGCAGATATAGGTAAATAGCTGCGATATCTACAAAAATCATCAAAACATCCTACATCTCGAACTTAATAAAAAAAGAGATCAACTACTTGCGGTAGTTGATCTCGTACGTAATTTGGACAAATGAAACTAGCGCGTTACCCTGCGCCGCCGCTTCAGCGCAAGTAAGGCTAACCCTGAAAACAACAGCCAAGAAGATGCTGTCGCGGGTACTGTGATGGTGGCGCCTGGCGTTGATAAAGCACCACGATCCCGAACAAGTAACGGGGCGACATTAATTAACGGATTTCCGATGACATCTTGCGCACTCCATAATGGCGAGTTTTCATCAGTAAAATATCCGCTTGCGCACAATAACGAATACGTCGCGCAGTTAACTGCTGAGTTATTCCAGGCAAAATCGGCCATCCAAACCGAATTAAACTGCTCCTGCACATAAGTACCAAACTGCCAGTAAGTGTAACCTTCAAAATCATAACCATTTTGTTCGGTAAAGGCAGGACCGGTGCCGTTTAGTAAGAAGAACAATGCTGAACCGGCTTTTTGTCCCTCAGACCAGCCATTAGCATAAGGATCTGAGTCAAACCAATGATGGATTAATTGAAGCTCTTGCAGCGTCGCCCAGCGCCACCCGTCAGTATTGGCCTGGATAAAACTATCAATATCCGATTTCTCTGCCTGAGTTGACGCTCCCAGCGTATCACTCCAGCTTAGGCGGGCAATATCCAGATTTGCATCGAGCAGTGACCAATACATTGCATTCTGGGTGTCATTCGTATAATTGGTCAAAGGAACAACACTACTTTTTACGGAAAACACACTTAAGGTCGAGAGTAATATCGTTAAACAGACTGCTTTTTTAATCATTTAAATAATTCACCAGAGCAATGTAATAATAAAAAAGTATTACGCCATTCTAACATTAGGGTAAAAATTGGCAATTGCTAGCCGATAATTTTGTTTAACTTTTATCCTGCTGCGCCAGAAAGTCTTTAAACTCGATGGTATAAAGCCGCAGTAATACCAGCGTAAGCGCAAAAATAATCGGGCCGTAAATTACGCCAATTAAACCAAATAATTGGATACCACCGAGCAGGGCCAGAAAAATCAGTAAGGTGCTCATATTGGAGCTGCCCTGCATCAGAATGGGTCTGAGCACATTATCTATCGAGCCCACCACTAACACACCCCAGCCGGCCAGAAAGAGTCCCCAGCCCCAATCACCGGTAAAGAATAAATATAAACTGGCCGGCAGCCAGATCAGCGCTGTGCCTACCGCCGGGATAAAGGAGGCGAAGGCCATCATCGTGCCCCAGAATAATCCCGGAAAACCGACTATGGCCATGGCGATACCGCCAGCGAGCCCCTGCGCAATAGCCGTTAGCACTGAGCCGAGTACTGCTGAGCGTGCTACCAACTTGGCTTCGCTTAGTAAGGCGTCTTTTTGCGAGCGGGATAACGGAATGTAATGCTGAATAGCGGCCACAATTTTATCGTGATCGCGCAATAAGAAATACAGCACAAACAACATCAAGACAAAGCTGAATAACAGACCGGTCAGATCGCCAAGCATCTTGGTACTCAGGTTTAACAACTCTTTACTAAAGCCGGCAGCAAATTCGCTCAGACGTTCAATAATCTGCCGTGGTGTTAAGAGATCGCCGGGGAGCTTATCAGCCGCCAGTGCCTGTAATTGTTGCAGATAAGGATGCTGCAGTAATTGCTCAGCCCCGCCCTGACCCAGCCAAAGATAGATTTGTTTGGTAACCAGCAACCCTTGTTGCACCAGGGCGGCAAACACCAGGCTGGCAGGCACCAGGATCACCAGCACCAACAGCAAACAGGACAAGGTTGCCGCCAGGTTGGGTTTAGTTGGCATTTTGCTACCTATCCAATGGTGTACCGGATAACACAGCAATGATAAGACAAAGGCCAGCACAATAGCGCCTAAGTAAGGTGCCACCAGCAGATAGCTGCCATACAAAGCCAAAAGTAGCGCCAGGATCAGTAAATAATGGCGGGATTCGATGGTAAATTTCGCAGGCATGGTAAATCCTTTACTAACAGCACTGGCCGTGTATGTCGGCACTTCATCGTCGTTTGACCGTTAAAAGTTAAATAACATCACGCCCAAGCCTATACTATTTTGCCGGTGATTGTAATCCAGCAAGGTCTCGGCGTAACCGGAAAATAGCTGTAAATGCAGCCGTAAACCATCGGGTTGTTGCTTATTGATTGGATAGGTCAAATCCAGCTGCCATGAGCCCTTGGAAAAATCCTGCCAGTTCATTCTGCGGGTTAACGAAGCGGTGGCACTCCCCGGTAGCCAGTTCAGTTGTAGCTCGGTACTGCCCAGGAAGTTTGTCAGATCCGGGTTATCGTCTTCCGACAATGATTCAGCAACCCGTTTATTAAACTTCAGCAGAAGTCCAACCTGCTCGCGCTCGAACGCTGCCGCGGTATAAAAGCGGTTCCAGCTGCGTGATAACGGCTCGCTCTGACCATTAGATTGGTGCACAAAACCAAATTGCAGCATCTGTAACCGCCAGCCAAAGGGCAAAGCGCCTAAGTACTCAGCCGTCGGGACAACATAAACCACCTCCGGCTGATAGTCGGTACTACGAAAAGGTGCCGAATCTTCTGAGTTCCACAGCTGCCACATTGAGGTCTGGGTGTAGGCAAACCAGAGATCGGCATTGGGCAATAGCCAGTCTTCCAGAATTTTCGCCCGAAGTGATACCTGCAGCTTGGTTTCAATATCTTTATAGTTTTCCTGCAGCTCGGCACCGCTGCGGGTTGGACTTGCCGGTTGACGGTTTACACCGCTACTGTAATGCACTGGCAGAATAAAGTTAGGTTGATAGGTACGCACCCGAAAGGTGCCGCGTTTATCCTGTTCGGTAAGTTCCCACAAGCTTTGTAGGATGGTAGCAACAGGAATAACCGGTGCTGCTGTGACAGGCTCAGCGTCCGTCGTATCGGGCAGCTCTGTTTCAGTTTGGGCAACTGCCGTTGCTGGCAGCCGCTCAGCCAGCAAACGCTGCTTTTGCATGGCTTTGACAATCTCGTCATAGCAACTGAGTCGCTGCGGATCGGCAAGGGCTAAACATTGTTCCAGACGCTGCTCCACCTCGCTGCCCAGTACCGGGTTAACGATTCCTAAGGCGACGGCCAAAGCAATTAATCTCTGCATTCGTTACTTCCTGTAGCAATCTCAAACTGACTTAGTGTACGGGATAAAAATGACAAATAGCTGAACTGAAGTGTAAAAAATGTCTTAATAGCCTTGTAGTTTATCAATATCGGCCCGATTTACGATAACAGCAGATCACAGGAGCATAGGATGACAACCTCATATACCCCACCCGCAGTCTGGCAATGGCAGTCTGAAAATGGCGGCGCCTTTGCCAGTATCAACCGCCCGGTTTCCGGCGCGACTCACCAGCAGCCTTTACCCGTTGGCGAACATCCGCTGCAGCTATATTCACTGGCGACGCCCAATGGTATTAAAGTCACGATCTTACTGGAAGAGTTATTAGCTGCCGGTCATGCGGCTGAATATGATGCCTGGCTTATCAGCATCAAAGACGGTGCGCAATTTGGCAGTGGCTTTGTCGAACTGAATCCTAACTCGAAAATTCCGGCATTATTTGACCGTGACCGCGGCATCCGGGTATTTGAATCTGGCTCAATTTTGTTGTATCTGGCAGAAAAATTTCAGGCCTTTTTACCCACTGAGCCTGGCGCCCGAACTGAAGTGATGAACTGGTTATTCTGGCAAATGGGTAGCGCCCCCTTTGTTGGCGGCGGCTTTGGTCATTTTTACGCCTATGCGCCGGAAAAATACGAATACCCGATCAACCGCTATGCCATGGAAACCAAACGTCAGTTGGATGTGCTGGATAAGCAGCTGGCGCGCCAGCCCTTTGTTGCTGGCAACGAATATAGCATTGCCGATATGGCAATCTGGCCCTGGTATGGCGGCCTGGTATTGGGCCGGCTTTACAATGCGGCTGAATTTTTGGATGTCGGCAGCTACCAGCATGTGTTGCGCTGGGCACAACAACTGGATGCACGTCCGGCGGTAAAACGCGGCTATCTGGTAAACCGTAACTTTGGTGATACACCAGGTCTGGCTGAGCGCCACAGCACGGCTGATTTTGCACCTTTCGGTTTGTAAAGTTAAGCGCCGCTGCCGGCGGCTACTTTTTTATATTGCCGGACAATTCGCCGCCACCCGATAGCCCTGTTGCTCGGCTTCAGATATGGTTTGGAAAATCACCCGGTTTGCTGGCGCCATACTTTGATAATTGGGGCAATCCGGCCGGTGATAGATTTTGGAGTTGCGGTTAGCATGAATAGGCCCTGTCACCTTGCTGCTGCTTTCCACTTTGGCAACCTGCGTGTCGTTGCGGTTGTCCCAACCGGCAGCGGTTAAGCCAATGCCGCTGGTAGCAAAGCCTAGCTGCCAGCTTTTTTCACCGGTTACAAAAGGATTATTACGCCCGGTCTGCATAGCTGTGCGCTGGTGGATCTGCCGCTCTTTCTCTGAAACCGGATCCTGACTGTGCCAAGCCAGAAACATTTGCTGATCCTGGCGGCTTAATTTCAGGTTGTAGCGATCGGCCATATAAAACGCCACTCGCGCAATATCGCCGCGGATATCTGCCTTGGGCTGAACCTTACGCTGTTTGGTATCAATCCGGATATCACAGCGGCCAAACTGACCGCTGAATTCTTGCCCAACCATACCAAAGGGCAGATCGGCCCGCAGACCATTGATCTGTCCTACGGCATAGGTCAGATTAAACAGATCAGCTTCAATCAGGTTAAATAACGGATCCTGTTGCTGGCAGTTCTTACGGCCGCCGTTTTGCCAGCATTTTAATTGCTTCCCCACCCAGGAGATCGGAATAATATGCTCCACTTCTGAACGAGCTGCTCTGGCCAGCGTTGCCTCACTGGGGGTACCCCGGGGCGCATAGACTTCGAAGCCACAGCTTTGATGATCAACCCGACCACCACTGCGTCCAACCCAACTGATCGCACAATCGCAATAAAAGGTACGTTCATGGCCCTGATAAATTTGCTTGAGGGTAACTTTGGCCTGTTCAAAATTGCCTGGATTGGCAAATACCGGACTGCTAATGCTAAGCAGCAGAATAACGAGCAAAAAGTGTCTGATCACAACAACTACCGCGCCGGCCGTGGACGCTCTGATGACTGCAAGTCAAAACCGGCCTGTTCTGACTTTGATCCTGTTGCGAACCCAATTTGTCCGCCAACCCTGATCTTAACAGTAAACACCTTGCAGATTAAAGCTTGCGATCTGCTTAATCTTACGCCAGACCAAGGTCAGATTGTGCTTTTTTATTAAAACAGGTATAACTTGAATATGCTCAAATAATATTAGTCCGGGTCTGATGTCAAAGTTGTTGCAACCCTTGCTACTTCTACTGGCGATATGCTGTTTCAGTGCTGTCGCAGACATAGACTATGTGTTTAGCCCACCTACCGATAAGCTGACCGCCCGACAGTCTTCGGTTTATCACATCACTCAGGACCAGCATGGCTTTATGTGGCTGGCAACGGACAGCGACGGACTATTACGGTTTGATGGCAGCGAAAGCGTTAATTGGCTAAGTGTCGCAGAAAGTGGTTTACGGCGGCAAAATGTCAATAAATTTGTATTAGAGAATAATGGCGCTATCTGGATGGCCAGTTGGGGTCATGGTTTAACCTATCTCGCTGCTGCAAACGATGTTCAGTACAATTTCCGGGCCGATAGCGGCGATCCTGACGCGCTGGCATCTGATCGGGTACAAACCTTATTTCTGGATAGCAAGCAACGTTTATGGATTGGTACTGTCGCGGGGGTTAACTATATTGATTTAGCTAACCCCAGGAAGATCAAGCGTTATGCGGCGCCGGAGCTCGAACATCCATTGCATAAGAACCGGATCTGGTGGATCACTGAATCGGCTGAAGGTCTTTGGTTTGCCACCGCTGACGGCATAGTGCTGCTTAATACAGAGCAGCAGGTAAAACGCTATCTGTTGCCGCAACCGGAAAAAAATATCCTTGAACGAGCGCGTGAAGTACGCGCTATTCAGCATTTTAGCTCGGGTATCTGGGCCAGTTCGGCCACGGGGGTTTATCAGTATCATTCCGGCTGTGACTGTTTTGCCCGTCTGGAAATGCCGGCGCAAGTCGCCTCTCCCCGAGTAAATGTACTTTATCAAAGTCCGGATAGTTATTTATGGGTCGGCAGCACCGAAGGATTATTTTTATATGATACCGAGGCTAAGCAGTGGATTAAAAATCGTCAGGGCTTTAATTATCTGCCGGATGTCGATGTCCGAACCCTCTATGAAAACGCCGACAGCCAACTCTGGGTAGGTAGCCGGGATCAGGGACTTTTTATCGGTAATCCGCAACAACGGGCTTTTCAACCCTTGAGTATTCAACTACCGAGCCCCCTGCAACAGGCGGCAAGTCGTTTGATTAGTGCCCTGTATCAGGACCAGCAACGTAATATCTGGATAGCCGCACACGGTGCCTTAATCTGGCTGGAGCATGCCAGCAACCAGTGGCATCAGGTTCTGTATCGCCAACAGCATAATATTCGCAAAATTTATCAATTTGCTTCGCAGCCTGACGGCTCGCTCTGGCTGGCGACAGACAGTGGCTTATATCAAATGCAGGATGGCCGGCTTAGACCAGAGCTGACGCCTTTTGAGCTGGCAGGTATTCCTCCGGGCGCTATTACTGCCTTTCATATCTCTACTGACGGCGATTTTTATCTGGGAGTTTGGCAGCGGGGTCTACTTCGCTGGCAACCGCAAACGCAGCAGGCGACTATTAGCCTGACTAACCTGGCGACAAACAGCGGCGACCAGATTTATCAGATCGTCACTGATCAAAGCGGCAATCTATATGCAGCAACCCGTTACTCCGGATTGTATAAAAGACCTGTCGGGCAAAGCTGGCACCAGGTAGAAACCGGTGTCGCCAATCTGGTTGAAGGATTTAATTGTGTATTACCTGTCGCTGAAACAATAGTTTGGCTTTGCTCCGAATATGGGCTGTGGCGCCTTGATCTACAAAGCGGCAGCAGTTCACAATTTTTAACCGAGCAAGGACTGCCAAGTGTCTTTATTACCGGCGCCTTCCTCGATCAGCAACAACGGTTATGGGCTTTGACTAATCATGGTCCTGCCCGCTTTAATGAGCACAGCCAACGTTTTACCAGTTATAGTCTGAATGATGGCCTACCCGATCTGACGATGCAGCGTAATGCCCATCTATTGTTAGCCGACGGCAGCTTTTTGCTGGGTACCGCTATGGGGGTCGTCAATAGCAAATTTGATATAGAGGCCGAGTATATGCCTGTGCCCAGAGTCGCGCTGAGCCAGGTTGAAATCGATGGCAGAGATCAGACCCGGCATTATCCAGTTAATCAGACGCAAATTACGTTACCGGCTAACTTTCGGGAATTGGTGATCGGTGTCTCAGTTCTGGACTACCGTGAACCAGACAAAAACACTATCCGATACCGTCTGCTAGGGTTGTCATCGAACTGGAGTAGCGCAACCCGTAACCGCGAATTACGTTATTTGGGCTTAGCTCCCGGCAATTACCTGTTAGAAGTGATTGGCCAGAATAGTCAGGGTATCCAATCCGCAGAGCCATTGCGGATCCAAATTCAGGTCGCTGCGCCCTGGTGGTATTCACCTTACTTATGGATTGTCTCTGCTGTCGTTTTCCTGACTACCTTATTATTAAGTGTCTATCTGCGAGAGCTTAATTTAAGAAGACGCAACGCACGTCTGGCCGGCCTGGTTAGTGCCAGAACGCAGGAGCTTGAATTGTTAGCACAACAACTGCAAAACAAAGCTGATCATGATGAGCTAACGGGGTTATTAAATCGCGCCGGTTTTACGGAACACTTTCAACGTTTACGTTTACAGTTACAACGCAGTCAGCAATCTCTTAGCCTGGTGTTAATTGATCTGGATTATTTCAAGAGCATTAATGACCAGTTTGGTCACGCCGCAGGTGATGCCGCCCTGCAGCATTTCGCTGCTAAGCTCAGTACAAGGGCAAGAGGCAGCGATCTGACTGGGCGCTGGGGAGGCGAAGAATTTATTCTGGCTCTGGCGGACTGTACAGCAAGTGATGCCAAAGTATTTTGTGAGGCCTTACTACGAGAGATGCAGCAGGAACCCTGCTCATATCAGGGCGCCATATTAAAGCTGAGCGCAACTTTCGGCATAGCGCAGCTACCCGTCAGTTGCAGTTCGCTCGAACAGTGGGTAAAACTTGCCGACGACGCCCTCTATCAGGGCAAGCATCGTGGTCGCGCTCAGGCCGTTATCGCAAAGCCGACTCAGCTGCTCACCAATTGATGCGCGACCTGAGTCCCCGTTAGCAGGTTATCATGCAGCGGGCAGCGGGCGCATACTTCATCAAGAAAGCGTTGCTTCTGCTCCACCGAAAGATCGGCGTCAATCTCAGCCAGGATCCGGATCTGTTGAAAGCCTGCCCGCTCGGTCGTCGCCTTGCCCATCAGCGCATCTGGGTCATAATCCCCCTCGACGGTGATCCGCATCCCGTGTAGTGCGATTTTCTGTTGAAAGGCGGCAATCCGGCCAATAGTGGCAATACAGCCGCCAACGGCAAAAAGTAACATCTGCAAGGGCGTCGGCCCCAACCCAGTCCCTTTTGCTGTAACAGGCTGATCAATCATCAGCTGGTGCTCACCGATCCGGGCCGCTACGGCAAAGCCATCCTGCATGGTACTTTCAACACTAACAGTTTTAAGCATAACAGACTCCTTTAATTAACAGAATCTAATGTAGCATTGCAAATACAGGGGGCTATTGCGCTGGATCAAGGCCAGTCGATTATGCTGAGTCCGTTACAAAAAATTGCAATCGAAACGGCAACAACGATGTAGCGGGCGATTCGCCCGCTACATCGCTAGTTACTGACGCGGCGGTAATTTCGGTACTCCGGCCGCCAGAAATTATCTTCAATTTTTTGCTGCAGCGCGTTGTCGTCCATCTCCAGCGCCAGGCCCTGCTGCATCGCAATCTTAGCGACAGCAAAGGCTATCTTTTTACTTAACGCAGCAAGTTCGGTAAAAGGCGGTAACAAGCCCCCTTTTCCGGTGTTAGCCAGAGGCGAATTCGCTGCCAGGGTTTCGCTGGCGGCACGCAACATCTCGTCTGAAATCAGTCTGGCATTAGCGGCTATGACGCCTAAACCGATACCCGGGAAAATATAGCTGTTGTTACACTGGGTAATCAGAAATTCCCTGCCCTGATAATGAACAGGCTTAAAGGGGCTACCAGTCGCGACAATCACCTCGCCCTCTGTCCACTCAATAACCTGCTCTGGTGTTGCCTCTACCTGCCGTGACGGGTTACTTAATGGAAAGATAATCGGCAAGACACAGCCCTTTTTCATCGCGCGGATAATCTGCTCGGTAAATAATCCGGCCTGACCCGATACCCCAATTAACACGGTTGGCTGAGCACAATGCATCACATCCAACAGGCTTGGATAGTCACCGCTAAAGCTCCAGCTGGCAATATGCGCACTGCTTTGCACTAAGGCTTGCTGGAAGTCACGTAAATCCGGCATGGTATCGGTAAGCAGTCCGAAGCGGTCAACCATATACACCTGACTGCGCGCCTGAGCTTCAGCCAAACCTTCAGCCACCATCTGACTGATAATCGCCTCGGCGATACCGCAGCCCGCAGAGCCGGCGCCAACAAAGACAACTTTTTGCTGATGTAATGGCACACCTTTACTACGGCAAGCTGCAAGTAAGGTGCCCACCGTCACTGCAGCAGTGCCTTGAATATCATCATTAAAACAGCGCACGCTATCACGATAGCGCTGCAGAATCGGCATCGCATTAGGCTGGGCAAAATCTTCAAACTGAATAATGGCTTCCGGCCAGCGCCGTTTTACCGCCTGAATAAAGAGGTCAATAAACTCATTATATTCCTCCTGCCCAACCCGCGGTTGCCGCAGGCCCATATACATAGGATCGTTAAGTAATTTTTCGTTGTTAGTGCCCACGTCCAGCATCACGGGTAAGGTATAGGCCGGGCTGATTCCGCCACAAGCGGTATAAAGCGACAACTTACCGATAGAAATGCCCATACCGCCTATGCCCTGATCACCCAGGCCGAGCACCCGCTCACCATCTGTTACCACTATGACTTTGACTTTGCTTTTTGTGGCATTACGCAGCACATCATCCAGATTGTAGCGATCGTCATAGCTAATAAAGAGCCCACGGGCGCTGCGATAAATATCAGAAAACTGTTCACAGGCGTCACCGACCGTCGGTGTATAGATAATAGGCAACATCTCTTCCAGATGTTGTTGCACCAGCCGATAAAACAGGGTTTCGTTATTATCCTGAATGGCTCTGAGGTAAATATGCTTGTTAATCGCTTCTTCAAAGCTACGGTATTGCTGATAGCAGCGGCTTACCTGCTCTTCAATGCTTTCATAACGTGGCGGCAGCAGGCCGGTCAGGTTAAAGGCGGCTCGCTCTTCCGCGGTAAAAGCACTACCTTTATTCAGTAATGGTGTTTCCAATAAAGCCGAGCCGGCATAGCCGGTATAAAGAGGCCGTTTTTTAGTTGAGACTAAAGACATGATTCATTCCGGGATTAACAAGATACCGCCGGTCACACCGGCGGTATAGGATTGATTAATAGATTAATAAATAGTACTGATCCGGGGGTTTAGCACAGATAAGATAAAAAGCCCTTCGGTATTGCAAAAGTCGACCGCCTTCAGCAAATCTGCCTGCTTAAGCTGTAGCAGCTCGAATAGAAACGGATCGACCAGGGTCTTAATGTTATATAATTCAGGATGTTGATTTGCAAGTGCCAGACGCACCGACAAATAGACAATTAGCTCTTCCTTTGAACGTGCTTCAAACTGGCTGTTATGTTGTAAAGCCAGAGGCTCAACAATGGCATCTGGTAACTGCCATAAATTCAGCAATTCAGCACCGCAACTGGCATAAGTAAACCCCAGCACCCTTTGCTGCAACTGCCAGGGTTTAAGCTCAGTCGTGTACTTTTCACAGCTGCTGGCCAGTTCAGGGTTAACCTGAGCCACCACTAACTCCCCAATATTATGCAGCAAACCCGCCACATACACTCTGTCAGCCTGCTTTAATGCCAGATGGTTGGCCAGGTAGCGCGCAATCAGCGCCGCATTGACGCTTTGCTCCCAGAACCGGTCCAGATCAATGGCTGAAGTAGAGATTTGGCTACAGGCTGAGCTGATACCAATACTTAGGATCAGGTTATAAACCTGCGTTTTACCAAGTACCAGCAAGGCTTTGCTGACAGAGTCAACCTGGTAGGGCAAGCGGTACACTGCTGAGTTGGCAAGTTTCAGAAGCTTAGATGTCAGTACCGGATCCAGTAAAATCACCTCAGCGATATCATCCAGACTCGCCGTATCGGATTCCATCAACTCCCGCACCCGGAAATAACTGTCAGGTAAAGAAAATAGCTCTACTACATTCTGCGCATACTGTAACGCATTCATCTTAGCTTCTCCGGTTGTCACAACCTACTGACTGACTAACGCAGCGTTTGATACAAAATGACCACGCTGCGGCGAACACCTTTTTACTAAGTGTCGCTGTTGTGATGAATTTTACAAGGTTTTCCGGAAAAATCTTAGTAGTTTTTTCGCCAGCCGCACTGGACAGACCCCGTTATAAAAAACGCAGCCACCAGAGACTGCGTTTTTCGGATCAAGCCAGCGACTGAATAGCGTCAGCCGTATACGTCAAACAAGCTGGCGTTTAGCCACAGATGTGCGAAAATCGAGGCGATGTAACCCAGCGCAATTACCGGAGCCCATTTCAAATGGCCAGCAAAGGTGTACATGCCTCTGGCCTGGCCCATTAATGCCACCCCGGCAGCAGAGCCAACCGACAGCAGGCTTCCGCCAACGCCTGCGGTAAGTGTAATCAGCAGCCACTGGCCATGTGACATATCTGGCTGCATCGTCAACACCGCAAACATCACCGGAATATTATCAATTACGGCGGAGATCACCCCTAAGGCAACGTTGGCATTAGTTGGGCCCCATTGGCTATATAGCAGGTCGGACATCACGGCCAGATAGCCCAGAAAGCCCAGGCCGCCAACACACATCACTACACCATAGAAAAACAGTAAGGTATCCCATTCAGCGCGTTGCACCTTACTGAATACATCAAAGGGCACCACACCACCTAAGCGCCGTAAACGTTCCATATCCCCCGCCCGCTCTGCCATAGCGCGTTTACGGGCCAGCGAACCCGGTAACGTCATACGCAGGAAATAACCAAAGAACTGCAAATAGCCCAGGCCCATCATCATACCCAGTACCGGTGGCAGATGCAGGAAGGTATGACAGGCAACAGCTGTGGCAATAGTAAATAAAAACAGGCAGACAATACGGATTGCGCCACGTTTTAACTCCACATCTTCTTCAATGGCATTAGGCTTACGTTTTTCAATAAAGAAACTCATAATCGCCGCCGGGATCAGGAAATTGACCATTGACGGGATAAAGAGCACGAAAAACTCCTGAAATTTCACCATCCCCGCCTGCCAGACCATTAGCGTCGTAATATCGCCAAAGGGGCTAAAGGCACCACCGGCATTGGCTGCGACCACGATATTAATACAGCAGAGGTTAATAAAGCGTTTGTCTCCTTCGGCTACCTTCATTACCACTGCGCACATCAACAAAGCGGTGGTCAGGTTATCGGCTACTGGCGAGATAAAGAAGGATAAAAAGCCGGTGATCCAGAACAGGTTCTGATAGCTAAAGCCCTTGCGAATCATCCAGGCTCGCAGCGCATCAAATAGCCGGCGCTCTTCCATGGCATTGATATAGGTCATCGCGACCAGCAGGAATAACATTAACTCGGCGAACTCGAGCAAGTTATGTCTGAAAGCATCTTCGGCCACGTTTGGCATGCCATTTTGCACATAGACCCAACCAATCAGGATCCAAATCAGACCTGCTGCAACCAGCACCGGTTTTGATTTGCGCATATGCAATTTTTCTTCGCCCATCACCAGCGCATAAGCCAGCACAAAAATGGCGATACAAATAAAACCGATAGTTGAAGACGTCAGGGATAGCTCACCAGCTGCCGCTGCCAAGGCGGCGGGGCTGGCCAGCAACAGCGCGGCACAGCAGGACAAAACACTTAACGTTCGCATGATTAAACCTGTTACTTTTTTGCACAAATTTAGTTGAGGGTAAGTTGCCCGTAGGCTGGGCGGCCGGATGGTAACACATCCGGGCGCTAAGAATGTCAGATGAATGGCAAAAATACCACGATAAAATGCAGAATTAGACCAAAGTGGTACAGAGTTGCTTAAAAAGAAAACAGGGAGTCAAGGCTCCCTGTTTTATCTGGATAGGATAACGTTAATATTGTGCTTAAGCGATTAGACTACGCAGCATCCAGGCATTTTTCTCGTGCACTGTCATGCGCTGAGTTAACAGATCCAGGGTTACCTCATCTGAGGCACCATCGGCGACCGGCACTATAGAGCGAGCCGTTTTGGCAATGGCTTCCTGACCTTTTACCAGATCTTTAATCATCTCTTCTGCGGCTGGAATACCATCCGCTTCTTTCAGATTGGTCAGCTTGGCGTACTCTTTATAAGAGCCTGGTGCAAATTCGCCCAGCGCACGGATACGCTCGGCGATTTCATCAACGGCCAACGCCAGCTCATTGTACTGGGTTTCGAATAGGGTGTGCAGCGTCTGAAACATCGGGCCGGTCACGTTCCAGTGGTAATTATGGGTTTTCAGGTACAACGTATAGGTATCCGCCAACAATACAGACAAACCGTGGGCAATGGCTTTACGTTGCTCTTCATCAATACCGATATTAATCTTCATTCGACACTCCCGTTATTTGTTCAGGTATAAAAAGCAATAGCCAAAAAATAGCATAGCTACCTGAATTTCTGAATTAAGTTTTATTTACGTTTATTGATCTGGGGCCTGAAAATAAAAAAAACAACCCCTAAGTCTGGCTTAGGGGTTGTCTGGTAACAGGAAGTCAGCTAATTGATATTAGGCTTGTAAGGCCAGTTGCCTTGCCAGGTATTCGTCATAGCTACCGACGAAATCACGCACTTCCTGATCAGTGATTTCAATAATCCGGCTGGCCAGCGAAGACACAAATTCGCGGTCATGGCTGACAAATAGTAAAGTGCCCTTGTAATTTTCCAGTGCCAGGTTCAGGGATTCAATCGATTCCATATCCAGGTGGTTGGTCGGTTCATCCATAATCAGAATATTTGGCCGCTGTAACATCAGCTTACCGAATAACATCCGGCCCTGCTCACCACCCGATAACACCTTCACGGATTTTTTAATCTCATCCTGAGAGAATAATAAGCGGCCTAAAATGCCACGGATTGCCTGCTCATCATCAGATGGCTGTTTCCACTGGCTCATCCAGTCAAATAAGGTCATATCTTCAGCAAAATCATGCGCATGATCCTGCGCATAGTAGCCAATATTCACGTTTTCTGACCATTTTACGGTGCCGCTTTCTGGTGTTAGATCGCCAACCAGGCATTTTAACAGCGTCGATTTACCAATACCGTTGGTACCGAGGATCGCCACTTTTTCACCCACCTCCACCGTCAGTTTCAGGTTTTTAAACAGCTTGTGTTCAGTAAAGCCTTTGGTTAGCCCTTCGACTTCTAATGCCAGACGATACAGGCCTTTTTGCTGCTCAAAGCGGATAAAGGGGTTAACCCGGCTGGACGCTTTTACTTCCTCTAGCTTAATCTTATCGATCTGTTTAGCGCGGCTGGTGGCCTGACGGGCCTTAGAGGCATTGGCTGAGAAACGGCTAACGAAAGTCTGCAACTCAGCGATCTGCGCTTTTTTCTTGGCATTATCGGCCAATAAACGCTCCCGCGCCTGTGTCGCCGCTGTCATATACTCATCGTAGTTACCCGGGTAAACCCGCAACTCACCAAAGTCCAGATCAGCCATATGAGTACAAACACTGTTTAGAAAGTGCCGGTCGTGCGAAATAATCACCATGGTCGAGTTACGCTCGGCCAATACGTTTTCCAGCCAGCGAATGGTATTGATGTCCAGGTTGTTGGTCGGTTCGTCCAGCAACATAATATCCGGATCAGCAAACAGCACCTGGGCCAATAGTACCCGCAGCTTAAAACCCGGTGCGACAGCTGACATCGGGCCGTAATGCAGTTCGATCGGAATACCGACACCCAGTAACAGCTCGCCGGCACGTGATTCGGCGGAATAGCCATCCATCTCACCGAAGGCAACTTCTAAGTCTGCAACGCGCATGCCGTCTTCCTCTGACATCTCCGGATCCGCATAGATCCGATCCCGCTCGGCTTTCACCGCCCACAGTTCAGCGTGTCCCATAATCACGGTATCAATCACTGAGTACTGTTCAAAGGCGAACTGATCCTGATGCAGTTTGGCAACACGGTAATTCGGCTCAACAAAGACATTACCAGCAGTAGGCTCCAGCTCACCGCTCAGAATTTTCATAAAGGTTGACTTACCGCAGCCATTGGCGCCAATTAAGCCATAACGGTTACCGTCACCAAACTTAATGGAGATATTTTCAAACAGCGGCTTAGCGCCAAACTGCATGGTTACATTATTGGTAGAAATCACTGCGGGAACCTATTGTTGCTGCCGGAAAAAAGGGGCGTATCATACGCTGTTATGCGGAAAAACTCAAAGTTAGTGCGTTAACAAAACGCAACGGGCCAGAATAGGCCCGTTGCTGGTTAAACTGTATTAAGTTACAGCGCTTCAGCGACGGCCTTGGCGGTCAGCTCAGTGACCTTTGCCCAGTCTTTAGCGGCTACCGCGCTGTCAGGTACGATCCAGGAGCCGCCAACACAACTGACATTTGGCAGTGCCAGATACTCACGGAAGTTCTGCTCGTTAATGCCACCCGTTGGGCAAAACCGGATGTCAGCGAAAGGACCGTGAATCGATTTTAACGTTTTTACGCCACCGGCGGCTTCCGCCGGGAAGAATTTAAAATGGGTATAACCCAAACCTGTGCCTTCCATCAGCTCAGAGATACTGGCGATACCGGGGATCAGCGGAATACTGGCCTCTTTGCCGGCTTGCAGTAATTCGCGGGTTAAGCCCGGACTGATCGCAAACTTGGCGCCGGCAGCTGCGACTTGTGCCAGTTGTTCCGGATTAGTCACGGTACCAGCGCCAACTACTGCATCTGGTACCTGCTCGGCTAAAAGCTTAATGGCTTCCAGCGCTACTGGCGTGCGCAATGTCACTTCTAATACTTTGATGCCACCCGCTAGTAAAGCTTTCGCCATTGGTACGGCGTCGGCTAAATCTTTAATCACAATAACCGGTACCACCGGGCCCATTGCAAACAACACTGACGGTTGTAACTGCCAATTCGTAAATGCCATAACTTAACCTGCCAATGTTTGTTTTAAATAGACGGCTGCGCCCAGTAAGCCTGGCTGCTCAGCGGTGACGATAAAGGTTGGGATCTGCTGATTAAAGGCGGCAAAGCGACCTTTAGCTTCAAAGCGGGCGCGAAACTCACTGCTACCGAGCAACGGCAGTAACTTGGGTACTATGCCACCCGCGACATAAACTCCACCGAAGGTGCTGAGTGTCAGCGCCAAATCGCCGGCTACCGCGCCTAAACTGGCGTAAAACTGCGCTACTGCATCTTTCGCAAGTTGCGATTGGCCAGATAATGCCTGCTGACCAATCTCACCGGCAGTAAGAGGTGCTACCTCGAGTTTCTGAAAAACCGCCAGTGCCTGATAAATGGCTTCAAGTCCGGGACCTGATAGCAGTCGCTCTGGCGATACATGCCCATACTGTGCCGCAAGTTGGCGCTGAATAAACCATTCCTGCTCAGTTTGCGCCGCCCAGTCAATATGGCCGCCCTCGCCTGGCAAAGGTAAAAACTTACCATCGACCGGGAGTAAATGCGCGACGCCTAAACCGGTACCAGCACCTAACACCGCCATGGGTTTTCCGGCCTGTGCCTGACCACCGCCAATCTGGATTTTCTGATCTTCTGCCAGCGCCGGTAAACACATCGCCACCGCCGTAAAATCATTCATTACCAGTAAGGTGTTTAGCTGCAGCTCGGCCTGCATGGCTTTGATCGAGAATTGCCAATGGAAATTGGTCATTTTCACGTTATCGCCGTTCACCGGACAGGCAATAGCAATGGCGACATCCTTAATCGCTGTTAAGCCCAGTTGCTGCTGATAATGTTGTAACGCCGCTGCCAGGGTTGGGAAATCAGCGCACGGATAAACCGCCACTTGATCCAGCGCCAGCGTATCCAGTGCCACCCGGCTAAAGCGGGCATTAGTGCCGCCAATATCAGCGACGATCGCAAATTGGCGCTCAGCCATGCAGATGCTCCTCCGTGACAAATAAGCTGCAAGCGCCCTGCTCGGCTCCGGTTAACTGCAGACGCATGGCACCAAACATCTCGCGCCCCATACCGTATAGGTTATGGCTCAGATCCGCTGTGGCCGGGGTACGGGCCGCAAATTCAGCAGCATCAACCAACACTTCCAGTTTGCCGGTTTCGCCATCGACCAACAGCAAATCGCCGGTTTGAATACGGGCAATATTGCCACCATCCAGTGCCTCGGGTGTCACATGGATAGCCGCCGGGACCTTACCTGAGGCACCCGACATCCGGCCATCCGTAACCAGAGCCACTTTAAACCCTTTATCCTGTAACACACCAAGTGGTGGCGTTAACTTATGCAGCTCGGGCATACCGCAGGCTTTGGGGCCCTGGAACCTTACTACCACTACACAATCCTTGTTCAGTTCACCGGCTTTAAACGCGGCTTCTAATTCATGCTGGCTATGAAAGACTACCGCTGGCGCTTTAACCACTTCGGTGCCTGGCCGCAGTGCTGAGGTTTTCAGTACCGCGCGGCCGATATTGCCGGATAACACCTGTAAACCACCGGTAGCTTTAAAGGGCTTGTCTACCGTAGTTAAGACGTCCGGATCCTGTGACTGCAGCGGTGCATCCACCCAGCGCAACTCACCGTTTTCCAGCAGAGGCTGTTGGGTATAACGGCGTAAACCAAAACCGGCTACGGTCTGCACATCTTCATGTAACAGGCCAGCGTCTAATAGAGTCCGGATCAGGAAAGGCACGCCACCGGCATGTTGAAAGTGGTTAATATCGGCCTGACCGTTCGGGTAAATTTTTGCCAGTAGCGGTGTAGCTTGTGATAACTCTGCAAAATCATCCCAATTAACAATAAAGCCAGCCGCACGGGCCACAGCAATTAAATGCATGGTATGGTTGGTTGAACCACCGGTTGCTAATAAACCCACTATGCCATTGACCACGACCTTGGCATCGACCAATTTACCAATTGGCAGATAGTCAGTACCCAGATCGGTCAGACGGGTCACCTGACGCGCGGCGGCGCGGGTGAGCTCATCACGCAGCGGCGTGTAGGGGTTGATAAAAGACGAGCCAGGTAAATGCAGACCCATCACCTCAACCACTAACTGATTAGAGTTGGCCGTACCATAGAAAGTACAGGTACCGGCAGCATGATAGGATTTTGCTTCCGCTTCCAGCAGCTCTTCTTTACCGACCTTGCCTTCGGCAAACAGTTGGCGAACCCGAGCTTTTTCTTTGTTCGGAATACCGGACGGCATGGGGCCGGCGGGTACAAACACAAAAGGCAAATGACCAAAACTCAGCGCCGCTAACAATAAACCCGGCACTATCTTGTCACAGATCCCAAGCATTAGGCCGCCATCAAACATATTGTGGGATAAGCCAATAGCTGCCGCCATCGCGATATTGTCGCGGCTGATTAAGCTCAGCTCCATCCCCGGCTGGCCCTGGGTCACGCCATCACACATGGCGGCAACACCGCCGGCAAACTGTGCCACGCTACCGACTTCGGCAACTGCTTGTTTAATGATTTCCGGGTAGAATTGGTAAGGCTGATGCGCTGACAGCATATCGTTGTAGGACGAGATAATAGCGATATTGGCTTTGGTCAGACTACGCAGGTCGCTTTTTTCGGAGGCATTACAGGCGGCAAAGCCATGCGCCAGGTTACCACAACTCAGGGCGCCACGGTGTGGGCCTTTACGGCGGGCTTCTTCCAGCCGCTCCAGATAAATAGCCCGGCTTTTGCTGCTGCGGGCGATAATGCGGTCAGTGACGCGCTGAATAACTGGGTTCATTATTTACCTCTAACTTGGCGAGTACAGCACTGCCATTGGCACCGCTGTTTGATGTAAAAAGGCACGGATTGGCATCGCGAACTCATCCGTTGCTCCCTGCGCTTGCTCCAGCACCGTCAGCTTGCTACTGCCAACCAAATGTAAAAACAACTGTCGGCTTTGTAGTAAGCGCGCTTTACTCAGGGTGATGCGCTGATAAGGTGCGGTGGTTGGGCTGGTGGCCAGCACCGCCGGGGCATCATCCGCCATGCCGGCTTTAAGTTCGGCACAACAGGGAAACAAGGATGCAGTATGACCATCTTCACCCATCCCCAGGATCACCGCATCAAAGGTTGGTAAACCGGCCAGGCGTGCACTAATTTCGCTTACCGCCGCGTATGCATCTGCCGCCGGGGCGTATAAACTGATAAAACGCGCGCTTGCAGCATAGTTTTGCATTAAGGTACTGCGCACCAGCCGTTCATTACTATGCTCGGCATCCGGTGGCAGGTAGCGGTCATCGGCCAGTAAAATGGTAACCTTATCCCAGGCCAGTGGTGTACTGGCCAGTTTGGCAAACAACGCCTGCGGTGTACGGCCGCCCGATACCACCAGGTAGGCAGCACCACGTTCAGTAATGGCCTGTTCCAGAATCGTCACCAGTTGGCTGGCAAAGGCGGCATTTAAGGCATCAGTATTAGCAAACTGCTGTAATTGCATATTATTCATCCCAGTTGCGTTCATCACGCGCCATCATCGAAATGGCCGCGACCGGACCCCAGCTGCCAGCCTGATAACTTTTTGGCGGTTCATTACTGGCTTTCCAGGCTTGCATTATGCCATCGACCCACTTCCAGGCTTGTTCAACCTCATCACGGCGGACGAACAAATACTGATTGCCCAGCATCGCTTCTAGCAATAAACGCTCATAGGCATCGGCAATACGCTGAGATTCGAAAGTTTCATCAAAACTCAGGTCCAGCTTACTTTGCTGCAGGCGCATATGCTCGCCCAAACCCGGGATCTTATTCATCATCTGAATTTCGACCCCCTCATCCGGCTGCAAGCGAATAATCAGTTTATTAGCCGGTAAATCACGGTAAGTCTCGCGGAAAATATTGTGTGGTTGGGGCTTAAAGCAAATCACCACTTCACTGTGCTTTTTCGGCATCCGTTTACCGGTACGCAGGTAAAACGGCACCCCGGCCCAGCGCCAGTTATCGATATCGACTTTTATCGCAACAAAGGTTTCGGTTTTACTGTTGGGCCGGGCACCCTCTTCTTCCAGATAGCCCGGTACCGCTTGTCCGGCAACAAAGCCTGCACTGTACTGACCACGCACCGTTTTTTCCTGCACATTAGTCTGATCGATTTTGCGCAGTGCCTTTAACACTTTTAGCTTCTCATCACGGATACTGTCAGCGTCCAACCGTGCCGGCGGCTCCATAGCAATTAACGACAGCACCTGAAGTAAGTGGTTTTGCACCATATCGCGCATCTGGCCGGCATCATCATAATAGCTCCAGCGGCCTTCTACCCCGACCTCTTCGGCAACAGTGATCTGCACATGATCAATGGCATTATGATCCCAGTTCGACGCAAAAATGGCATTCGCAAAGCGCAGCGCCAACAGGTTCAGGACAGTCTCTTTACCCAAGTAATGGTCAATGCGGTAGATTTGCGATTCTTTAAAGTATTCAGCAACCTGATCGTTAATCACTTTTGATGATGCCAGATCATGGCCAATCGGTTTTTCCAGCACCACCCGTGATGGTTCAGCGGCTAAACCAGCAGCCGCCAGGCCCCGGCACAGATCACCGAATAATGAAGGTGGCGTCGCGAAATAGCTGACCGTAATGCGTTTGCTGGGGTCGGTAACGGCAGTTAACTTTTGATAATCGTTAATATTGGTCATGTCCAGCTGCACATAATGCAGCTTGGCCGCTAAAGCTTGCCATACTGCCTCATCCAGCGTCTCCTTCTTCAGAAAACGCACCAGGTTGGTTTTAACCAGCTCAATGTAGCCGTCACGGTCCAGGTCATCCCGCGCTACACCGATAATATGTGACTGCTCGCACAGCAAGCCGGCTTTTTCTAATTGGTATAAGGCAGGCAGTAACTTACGGCGGGCCAGATCGCCCTTGGTACCGAATAACACTAAATCACAAGCCTGGTTTGGAGTGGTTGTCATAACTCGCCTTTAAAGAAGATGTAATTTTACAACACTTAGCCCAGTCTAGCGGACTAAAATGCCGTTGTAAACGCCAAATAATGTAATTAAATTACAAAACGGCTAGCCTGATGCTATATTGGATTATTATAGTGTACCCTTGATCGTATTTCGGATAAATTGTGGTAAATTTAATACCGTTTTGTCAGCCTGATTGAAAGCAAACAGCATAGCCAACAGGGCGTTGTAGTCAAAACACCGATAAAAACGCACTATAGCATAGCCCTCGTACCCCGGGGCAGGACAAGCGCAGGTAATCGCTAATGAATGTACTGGAAAAAATCGTAAGCAGTGTCAACAACTTTAGCAAATCAGAACGCAAAGTTGCCGATGTCATTCTGGCTAATCCCCAGACGACCATCCACAGCAGCATTGCTGCCCTGGCCAAGATGGCCGACGTAAGCGAACCCACTGTTAACCGTTTCTGTCGTCGCCTCGATACCAAGGGTTTTCCGGATTTTAAATTGCACCTGGCGCAAAGCCTGGCTAACGGCACGCCCTATGTTAACCGTCATGTTGAAGAAGAAGATGGCCCTGAGGCTTATACCGCCAAGATCTTTGAATCGACAATGGCGGCGCTGGATACGGCGCGGCAACGCGTCGATATCAGCGCCATTAATAAAGCGGTTGATGTGCTGACACAGGCGAAAAAAATCTCCTTCTTTGGTTTAGGTGCTTCAGCCTCAGTGGCGCATGATGCGCAAAACAAATTCTTCCGTTTTAATGTCCCGGTAGTCTGTTTTGACGATATCGTGATGCAACGCATGTCGGCGATTAACAGTACCGAAGGGGATGTCGTAGTGTGTATCAGCCATACCGGCCGCACTAAGAACCTGTGTGAAATTGCCGCCATTGCTAAGGAAAATGACGCCACCGTAATCGGCATTACCGCTTATGACAGCCCGTTGGCGCGGGAGTGTTCACTGGTGCTATCGCTGGATGTGCCGGAAGACACCGATCTCTATATGCCGATGGCGTCTCGGGTTGCCCAACTGGTACTGATTGATATTCTGGCGACCGGTTTTACCCTGAGACGCGGCAGTAAATTCCGCGAAAACCTGAAAAAGGTGAAAGACAGCCTGCGCGGTTCACGCTTTGATAAAAAGGATATGTCACTCTGATTTCCGGGGCTTAGGCCCCAATCACATTTAGCTTTGTAATTTTTATTCAGTTTTTAGCTATATTCTGTAATAAAATTACATTAGACTACAGGCACGCTTGATCAAGCGCCTAATCAGCAGGAGTTTCCGATGCCAAGAAGAACAAAGATTGTTGCCACCCTGGGGCCAGCAACCAATAGCCAAGCGACTATAGAGAAATTAATCCAAGCCGGCGCCACAGTGTTCCGGCTTAATTTTTCCCACGGCTCAGCCGAAGACCACAAAGCCCGGGCGCAGATGGTGCGCGCCGCCGCAGAAAAAGTCGGTGCCCATGTTGCCATTCTGGGTGATCTGCAAGGTCCGAAAATCCGGGTTTCAACCTTTAAAAACAATGCGGTGATGTTGGAAGAAGGTCAGGACTTTGTACTCGATGCCAGTCTGCCAAAAGGCGAAGGTGACGAGACCCAGGTGGGTATCGACTACAAAGAGCTGCCGCAGGATGTCAAAGCCGGCGATCTGTTATTACTTGACGATGGCCGTATTCAATTGCAGGTTACGGCAGTTCAGGGCGAGCGCGTTACGACGACCGTCGTCGTTGGTGGCAAGCTAAGTAATAACAAAGGTATTAACCGCCAGGGTGGCGGTTTAACTGCGCCAGCCCTCACCGATAAAGATAAGCGCGATATTATTACTGCTGCCGAAATTGATGTCGATTACCTAGCGGTATCGTTCCCTCGCTGTGGCGACGACCTGCGTTATGCCCGTGAGTTGGCGGTTGCGGCAGGCTCTGAAGCGCGCATTATGGCTAAAGTCGAACGGGCCGAAGCCGTTGCGGATGACGCCACCCTGGATGATATTATCAAGGCCTCTGATGCCGTGATGGTAGCCCGGGGCGATCTGGGTGTTGAAATTGGTGATGCTGAACTGGTTGGCCAGCAAAAGCGCATTATCGCCCGCTCACGGCAGTTAAACCGCATCGTGATCACGGCAACCCAGATGATGGAAAGCATGATTGAAAGTCCGATGCCAACCCGTGCTGAAGTGATGGACGTTGCGAACGCAGTACTGGACGGCACCGACGGCGTGATGTTATCGGCCGAAACTGCTGCCGGTAAGTACCCGATCGAAACCGTCAAAGCTATGGTGCGCGTTTGTAACGGTGCGGAAAAACATCCGTCAGTGCAAAGCTCAAAACACCGGATGAACCTGACGTTCTCTGAGGTTAGCGAAACCATCGCCTTATCCGCGATGTATGCAGCAAACCATCTGGAAGGCATTAAGGCTATTATTACCCTGACTGAGTCAGGCTATACCGCTAAATTGATGTCGCGGATTACCTCACCACAACCGATTTATGCCCTATCCCGCCATACCCGCACTCTGAATAAAATGGCGATGTACCGCGGCGTTTATCCGGCATTCTTTGACAGTACTGAAGTCTCTGCGGCAGAGATGGCGGATAAAGCAATTGACGTGATCCGTGATAAAGCCGGGCTGAAAAGTGGTGATCTGGTGATTATGACTCACGGTGATGTAATGGAGACGGTAGGCGCATCCAATACCTGTAGAATTGTTACCGTAAAATAACGATCTCATTCTGAAGAAAATGGCCCTGATTAGGGCCATTTTTCGTTTACCCGCAGTGCACGTTATAACACATCACGCTGAAGCTTTCGGACCTTACGCGCCGCCCGGTATTGCACAAACTGCGGTGCCAGTGCGGTAAGTGCCGAGCCTACGACTACCAAACATGCACCCAACAATGACCAGCCGTTTAATTGCTGGGCACTGATCAGCTCTGGCCAGTTCCAGGCCAATATTTTTGCACTGCCGATAGTCACCAGTGGTGTTATCGCTAGCACAGCACTGACTTTAGAGGCTTCCCAATGATGTAACGCCTCAGCAAAGGCACCATAAGCCACCACAGTATTCAGACAACAAAACAGTAATAAACTCCATTGCAACACACTGAACGTAACCAGCGGACTCAGATCTGACACTGGTATAAAGGCCAGGGCTCCGGCAAAGTAAATCAGATACATAATCTGCTTCGAACTGTAGGTTACCAGTAGCTGCTTTTGCGCCAGCGCATAGGCAGCCCAGGTCACTGCCGCGGCTATTACCAACAGCACCCCGACAGTTTCTGAGCCTGCCTGAGCAATCAAAGTCAGCAAACGTTCATTAAAAAATAGCAGTAAGCCGGCAACCAGAGTCCAGGCACCTATCTTTTGCCATAACAATAAGCGTTCTTTAAAGATCCAAATCCCACCTAACATCATTAAGAACGGCGCCAACTGGATCAGCGTTTGCGCTGTTTCAGCGGTTAAGCGGTCCAACCCGGTGAGATACAGGATGTAGTTCAGCAGTAAACCTACTATTGAAATAAGCAGAAGTAACGACAATTTTGGTCGTTTCAACAAGTCAAGGTTGGGCAATTTGCCACGCAGGCCAAGCCAGATCCCAACCATAATGGCCGCAACAAGAAAGCGAATTGCTGTTATGGTATTTGCCGTGACGGCTTCAAGTAAGATTTTTAGTGCAATGGGTAGTACGCCCCATAACACTGCTGTAGTGAGCGCGAGCAAAAAGCCAATCAGAGATTTACCGGTTATTTGATGCATCAGAGCAGATCCTAAAAACCGCGGTATAAGCGGCAGCGGCGCTATTGTCGCGCAAACCGGCGTCACTGTCCTGTGCTTTTCGTATTCTTGCGACAAATCAAGGTAATCTGCCGACTAACGCTTATACTGATCTCAAATCATCATTAAGGAGCATGCAAATGAATAGGATCAAACGTTTGGGGGTACTGACTTCAGGTGGCGATGCGCCAGGCATGAACGCCGCCATCCGCGCGATTCAACTGACGGCTGCCGCCTGCAATATTGAAGTGATTGGCTTTAAACATGGCTATAACGGTTTGTTCGAGCAGGAATATAAGACGCTGCTTGGCCATCATGTACAAAATATTATTCAGCGCGGCGGCACCATTTTAAAAAGTGCCCGCTGCCCTGCACTGCAAACGCCGGATGGCCCGGCACAGGCGGCCGCGACCTTGCATCAATTGGATATTGATGCGCTGATAGTGATTGGTGGTGACGGCAGCTTTCGCGGTGCGCTGGAAATTGCCAAACACTATCAGGGGCAAATTATTGGCGTACCCGGTACCATCGATAACGATGTCGATGGTACTGACAACACCATTGGTTATGCCACCGCTATTGATACAGCGCTGGATGCTATCGATAAAATTCGTGACACCGCCGATGCTTTTGAACGGATTTTTTTGGTTGAGCTAATGGGACGCCATAGTGGCTATATTACGCTGTCAGCCGGGATTGCCGCTGGCGCTGAACAGATTATTTGTCCAGAGTTTGGCAGCCTGAGTCCGGATGATCTGCGTTCAGTGATCACGCCTATTCAACACGCACAACTGCTACTGGGTAAAAGTAGTTATATTATTGTGGTTGCCGAAAATAGCTATCCGGGCGGTACCACCGCCCTGGCTGAAGCCCTCAGTCGCGCCATTGGCATTGAATGTCGCGCCTGTATCTTAGGTCATATTCAGCGTGGTGGCAGCCCGGTAGGTGCCGATCGGATCCTAGGCACAAAACTGGGTGCCTTTGCTGTTGAGCAACTGTTACAAGGGGCACATTTGCAAATGGCTGGCGAAATTAATGGTGAAGCGGTGCTGTATCCGCTTTCGAAAACCGGCGAACGCCAGAAAGCTATCGATCCTTTCCTGGTTCGCTGGCAGCAACAAGTTGGCAGTTACTGATAGTAAAAAGGTGCACTCTGCTGCACCTTTTTATTGCGATTTAAAACGAAAGTAGCAGTCTTTAATGACTAAACACCTGCTTTACCCGATCCTTATAACTACGGCTGACCTTGACTGCCTGGCCATTGGTCAGCACCAGTTGATGCTCACCATTAGTCAGCATCTGCAGCTTGGCGATGGTATTGACGTTGACAATCGCAGAGCGATGTACCCGCACAAATAACCGCGGATCCAGCTCACTTTCCAGCTCTTTCATGGTGCGACGCAAAATATGGGTTTGACCATCCCGGGTATGGATACACATATAGTCACCGGCGGCATCAACCCAATCAATATCCTGTACCTGTACCCGCGTAATTTCACCGCTGTCTTTAATGCTAATAGCTTCCGGGTAACGGTCATTCACCACTGGCTCGGCTTTATCCAGACGTTCCAGTATATGGTCTGGCTGGTCGCCGGTCAGGCGTGCTACCGCAGCCGCCAGCTGATCGGTACGCTTTTGACTATCAGCAGCATTATGGAAGGTTAATACTTTTTCTACCGCAGCTTTAAGGCGCTCCGGCTCTACCGGTTTTAAGACATAATCAACAGCCTGTACCTCAAAAGCATTAAACGCATAGTGGTCATAGGCCGTAACAAACACAATATAAGGCAACCGCGTATTTTGCTGCTGTAAGGCTTTTAAAACCGCAAAACCATCCATACCGGGCATTTCGACATCTAAAAACACCAAATCCGGTGCCGCCGTGCTGATAGCAGCGATGGCATCCGGGCCATTAGCACATTCGGCAACCACCTGCAGCTCAGGAAAAGCCGCCAGGCGCACTAACATACCTTTGCGGGCCAGAGGTTCATCGTCTACTACTATGACTTTAAGCATTGTCCGTTTCCGTTTGTTCTAGTTGTAATGGAATTCTTATATTCACTTTTACGCCACGTGGCTGATTTTGGGTTAGTACCAGCGCAAAATCATTGTCATACAGCGCGGCCAGTCGTTCACGGGTGTTCACCAGCCCAACGCCGCTACCATTATCCGATGTTTTATCGGCAACAACAACGTCCGGTAACCCCGGGCCATTGTCGGCGACTTCTAACAGCAGGTCGTGACCGAATTTGCGGGCGGTGATCACAATCTCGCCGCCATTAACCTCGCGCGCCACCGCATATTTGATCGCGTTTTCAATCAACGGCTGCAGGATCAAACTGGGCACCAGCGCCTTCTCAGTACCAGGCTCAATATCAATACCGATCGACAGGCGCTCAGAAAAACGCACCTTCTCAATTTCCAGATACAGCCTGGCAGCGTAGATTTCCTGCTCCAGCGGTACCTTGTTAATGGGATCTTTGTATAAAGAATAGCGTAAAAAATCGCTTAACCGACTGACCATTTTGTTAGCGGTGTCGTTATCGTTAATCAGCACCAGGGTAGAAATGGCATTTAAGGTATTAAACAAAAAGTGCGGATTGAGCTGATAACGCAGCATTTTTAGCTGCGCTTCGTGCGCTTTGTTCATCGCCGTCAGCGATTTTTGTTTTTCTGCCTGCAGAGTCTGGTAATACTTGATGCCAAAATACAAACCACTCCAGCTTAGCATTACATAAAACGCCGCCGGCGTATCTTTGATATATAACAGCCAGTCACTGGGCCGGTAACCGTGGCGGTAAATTTCCCAATAGTTAAAATTGCGGATCACTGTCCAGAACATGGCAATCAGCAAGGCGACCACCAACACGGTCAGGATCATCTTCCATGGGTGCCAGGCCCAGATTGAACGATACAGATAGCGCAGAGGTATCGTCAGCAGCCAGCCAACGTAGGCATCTAAACTGATGACAATCAAATAAGCATCGCGGGTATCCAGCACCAGTGAGCTCAGGTAATTTACAATCGCGAAACCCAACCAGCCCAGGGTGTGTAGGATCCAAAACTGGCGGTTGCGGTCTTCAAACAGCTTATTCAAATTCGATGCCGGAAATTACAGAATAATACGATTATTATACGGTGACTTAGCCACAATGCCGCTACCACCTGCCGTGTTTCGACAGACATTAATCGCAAGCAGGCGGTCGCTTACGATTAACATCTGCTAAGCAGTCTAATAGCGAATGCGTAAGCGTTTTAAAATAAAGCCCAGTAACCAGGCCGGGCCAATCAATAAAAACGCCAGATCCTGAAAAAACGATGGCTTTTTGCCCTCAATCTTATGGCCGATAAACTGCAGGATCCACATCAGCACAAACACCAGCAGCGATAATTGCCAGATCTCCAGCACACTCTGCTGCTCCAGCGCTCGCAATAAGGTCACCGCTGCTGCAGTAAAGATGGTCATGCCAAGACCAATACTAAAAGACAACAAAAAGTAAAACAGCAGTGCGGGCAGAATCAGCAGTAATGCCCAGTTGATGCCCTGCTCAGCAAAACCGGCAAAGGGCATCGGAATTTGCCACAGCAGACCCAACACCGTGATGTAAATAATGGGCACCGCAAACCAGTGGATCAGTTTATTGACGGGATTTTGATGGCTGACAGCGTATTCGCTAAACCATTGCTCGGCTGTTTTCATGACGACCTCTTTTAACGGGGCTTATTTTGAACGAACATAACAAGGTCGGGCCAGTAACACAAGTAGCCCGACACTACCAGCGGCAAACTAGCCCAGTACGGGTGTCGGCTTACGCTCGTCATCCAGCGCCACAAAGGTAAAACTACCGGAAATGGCTTTATGCTGATTATCGTCGTACATATGCTCAACAAAGATATCGACCTGAACCTTGATACTGGTGCGGCCTACATGCGCCACCCGAGCTACCAACTCCAGAATAGTCCCGGCCGGGATCGATTCTTTAAAGTCGACCCGATCTGAACATACCGTTACTAATGGCTTGCGACAGAAGCGCGTGGCGGCGATAAAGGCGGCTTCATCCATCCAGGCTAAGGCTTCGCCACCAAATAAGGTGTTATGGTGGTTGGTACGGCCCGGGAACACCGTTTTAGTAACACGCGTAACCGCGTACTCGATTCTTTTTTGGATAAGCGCTTCATTTGCCATAACAAAACCTACTGGTAATATAAAGCTGCTATTATACGTGAAGCTATGATGGCGTGTGGCAGTGTCGCTACCGTTTTTGCTGCTTTAAACAGCAATCGCAGCAGCTAAAGTCAGCGCCTGAACTATGCGCTTAAAACATGCATCTAAAGCAGGTAGCCCAAAAGCACCTCAGGTTGCAACAATTTCAACAGGGGAAATATGGACCGCGTTCACTATCGAATCGAGCTTAGCGATATCAGCGCACATCAACTGAGTATCCAGCTGACCTTTATGCCAAGCAGCACCTCGCATGAACTGAGTTTGCCCGCTTGGATCCCCGGCAGCTACATGATCCGCAATTTTGCCCGCCATATCATGCAAATCAATGCGCGAGATGCCGACGGCACCTTGGATTTAACACAGCTGGATAAGCAGCGCTGGCAGCTTAGCTGTCGTAATCAGGCGGTTACCGTCAGCTATCTGATCTACGCCAATGATATGTCGGTGCGCGCCGCTTACCTCGACGATGAAGTTGCCATTCTGAATCCTGCTTGTTTATGTCTGGCTGTAAGCGATCAGACTAGCTTGCCACAGCAGCTGGAGCTGATCCGCCCGCGGTTTCGCGTAACCGAAACCTGGCGCGTTGCGACCGCGTTACCGCGCTGCAGCGGCACAGCGATGTTGGATTTTGGTTTGTATCAGGCGGCGAACTACTGCCAGCTGATTGATAGCCCACTGCTACTGGGACACTTTACGTTGCAACAATTTGCCGTAGACGGTGTACCGCACTATCTGGTGGTCAGCGGTCAAAATCATTACGACAGCGCACGTTTACTGGCAGACACCGAGCAGCTCTGTCTGGCGCAGCGCGCAGTATTTGGCGGTTTACCGGACGATCTCAGTCATTACTGGTTTTTACTCTGGATCACCGAAAACGGCTACGGCGGCCTGGAACATCAGGACAGCACCTTACTGCTATGCAGTCGCCATGACCTGCCAGCGCCGCAACTTAAAGCGCCGGATGAAGCCTATCAAACCCTGCTGGGATTAATCAGCCATGAGTACTTTCATACCTGGTGGGTAAAACGGTTAAAGCCGGCACCTTTTCATGCTTATCAGTTAGCGCAGGAACAATACACACCGCAGTTGTGGCTGTATGAAGGCTTTACCTCGTATTTTGATGATCTTGCGCTGGTTAAAAGTGGCCGGATCAGCCAAAGCGCTTATCTGACCGCGCTGGAGCAGCTGGTTACGCGGGTTACGCGAAACCCATCCGATAGCCGGCAAAGCTTAGCCGACAGCAGTTTTAACGCCTGGACCAAGTATTATCTGCAGGATGAAAATGCCCCTAACAGTATCGTCAGCTATTATGCTAAGGGGGCCCTGGTGGCGCTGGCCGTTGAGGCCGAGCTACAAGCAGCCGGCACAAACCTCAGTGCTTTTTGCCGAGATTTCTATCAGCAATATCTGGCAACCGGCACCGCCGATCAGAGTTTCTGTCAGGCATTAGCTGCACAGGGTTTCACTGCACTGGCCAATCAGGTTACAGAATGGGTTAACCGCGCCCAGCCATTACCGCTGGCTGAGAGCTTTGCCAAGCTCGGCCTGACGCTAAGCTGGCGTAGCCCACAGCATTTTGACGATACCCATGGCAATAATGAACAAGCGGCACCGGCCAGCCTGGGGTGTAGCCTGAAACCGCAAAATGGCGGCTTAACGGTACAACAGCTCTATCTAGACTCTGCAGCCCATCAGGCCGGTTTGATGGCCGGCGACCAGTTGCTGGCACTGGCTGGCTATAAGGTGACGGAAAAAAGCCTGCCGCAACTGTTAAAGCGGCTGCCTTATGGTTCAGTACAGCCGTTAACGATTTTCCGTAAAGATCGCCTGCTCACCTTATCCTTAACGCTACAGGCGGCGAAGGCGCAGGTCGCGATGCTCAGCGTCGCAGATCAGAGCAAGGTCGCGTCTTGGTTAGCGCAAGCTACCTAGCAGAAATCTGGTTAGCTACAAATAACAAAGCGCCGTATGCCGCCGGCGCTTTTGTTTATCTAAAAACCGCAGCTATGCAGATGCTGCAGACAGTTTTCGGAATAATGCTTAGTTCAGGGGGATCCGCTTTGCTGCTGGTGCAAACTCCGGCAATAATAGCTGAGGATCCAGCCGCTCCTGGAACCAGTTTATCCGCCAATCCAGATGCGGCCCGGTTACCCGACCGGTGGCACCCACTTCGGCAATTTGCATACCGGCCGTTACCATATCGCCGACCGCGACATTAAAACGGTGCAAATGCATAAAGGTTGAGGTTACCCCCATGCCATGATCGACGATAAGGGTTAAACCGGAAAAATACAGATCTTCAGCCAGCAGCACCTTGCCATCCCAGGGAGCCAGTACCGGTGCCCCGACGGGTGCCGCAATATCCAGGCCAAAATGAGGATTGCGCGGCTGACCATTAAAAATGCGCTGGCTACCATAGACGCCGCTTATCCGCCCTGCCGCGGGTTTTAATGGTGCAGCCAGGAATAGCGTTTTAGCGCTAAAGGTTTGCCGTACTTCTCTGACCCGCCGATTATCCCTTGCGATACGGGCTGTAACCTCTTTTGGCGGCTCAACATATTTTTGTTCGACGCCACTAATACGCTGAATATCATACTCGCGGCCACTAAAGGTCAGCGGGATCTGCTGCCGCTTCCCCTGATGTTCTACCGTTAACTGATGCTTAAGTGCAGCATCGCGACCAATGCCAAACACAAAATGCCCCTGTTCACTGACTGCCAGGGGCTGGTCGTTAAACCACACTTTAGCACCTGATGGCACAGTGGCGCGGATCAGGCTACCCTGGGTTAACTGCCCATCTAAAACCAGTTCTTTGGCACTGCTACTTGCCAGTGCAGCCCAATTAAGGGCGCACAGCAATAGCGCCTTTGCCCACACCTTCATAAGCTACCACCTTATACGAATGAGTACTGTGCTGCGCCTTTAACGTATCAGCAATAAAGTCGGCCAGACATTCGACCGTGGTATCGCAGGGCACAATTTCACAATGGCTTTGCGGGATACAGAGTTCAAACCAGCCCTGCGACGCCTGATAGCGGAAACTGTAGTCCTGCGCGCCGGGGGTAAGATGTACCAGCTGCTCTGCCGCGACCAGATCGCTCTCGGTACCCAGGTAAATATCCTGCCAGCGCTCCGCCCACCCTTTATTGAGTTTCGGCGCCAGCATATTGTTTTCATAAATCTGAATAGTTGAGCGGTGACCATGGGCAATACGCTGACAGTTACCATCATGCTTTTTCAGGCCATGACTGTAGTGATAATAAAAACCACTGATATTTTCCGGGCGCAGTGTCAGTGTTAGCTGCTCAACATTGGCTGGTAATAACGGCTTAATTTTTTGCTGTAAAAATGCCGTTACCGTCGCTTCGTTGATCTCAGTACAAGGGATCACTGCAAAGGCCTGCTCTGGACAGGCTAACTGCAGCAAACCGCGCTCACTCTGATAGCGCAGCAACGTCAGCTCGCCGGTGGTGTCCAGTTGCAGCGCCGGGCACTCTGCCGCCACCGCTAATTTATGGTCAACCAGGCTATCGATCGCCTGCTTAATCACCTTTTTCACCTTGCCAAAATCAAACACCATAGCGGTATCGTCCAGCGCGCCCTGTAATTCGACATCGACGATATAACTCTCACCCAGCATGCCGCGCTGGCGGTGCAGATAAGAGAAGTCGATAACGGTAAGATCGCGGACAAATAAAATCATGCTGAATTCCTGGCTTGGCTAATCACTGATCCGCGCTGAGGCGCGATCATAATACGGCCGCCATTATAGCGCGAAGCAGCAGCAGCGTGCAGCTATTAACGTTTATGCTCATTTAGCCAGCTATTCAAAATGCCAATTTGCCCCAGCTTATGCGCGGCGTACATTAAGCGAATCGCATTGCTGAGCAAGGTGCTATCGTTCCACTGGGTTTTTTCAGCAATTTCCTGATAACACTGCAGTGCCTCCGGTGTTAAATAACCGCGCAGCTCTTTTTTACCACAACCCTTTTGCCGCTCCCGATAACGCCGCTGCTTTTCGGCATTACTCAACGCCCTGGCCTTTTCATCACTCATTACACCCTCAACTTATCCACAGCACTCCGGTACCGGTACGACCTCATACCAGATAGGGATGTCAGTTTAACTATACGAAAATTCGTTGCCAACTTAGCCAGTTATCTGCGATAAAAATAGCAAAGTTGTACAAATCGGACTTGTCTGGCGTACAGCTGTTCGCTAAGCTGACGCAGCATTTTTATTGGACTAAACATACATGACTAAGAATAGCTTTACAAAAGAAGATTTAATCGCCTGTGCCAATGGTGAACTCTTTGGCCCGGGCAACAGCCAACTGCCGTCAGACAATATGCTGATGATGGATCGGATTGTCCATATTTCAGAAGAAGGCGGTTTATATGGCAAGGGTCAGATTATCGCTGAACTGGATATCAATCCGGACCTTTGGTTCTTTGCCTGCCATTTTAAAGGCGACCCGGTTATGCCTGGTTGCTTAGGCTTAGATGCAATGTGGCAGCTGGTGGGCTTCTTCTTAGGCTGGTCAGGCGGTCCGGGCAAAGGCCGCGCTTTGGGTGTCGGTGAAGTAAAGTTTACCGGCCAAATTCTACCAACTGCGAAAAAAGTGACCTATACCATCAATATGAAGCGAGTGATTAAGCGTAAACTCTTTATGGGTATTGCTGATGGTGTAGTCAGTGTGGATGGACGCGAGATCTATGCCGCGACCGATCTGAAAGTCGGTTTATTCCAGGATACCTCAAGCTTCTAAACGCTTGCCCTTATAAACCAGAAAGCCCCGCTGAATAACGGGGCTTTTGTGTTACAGGCCGTAATCAGGCACCTTTATTAAATAATCCGACATTCCTGTCTGCCATTGCCTCCCGCCAACCTCCGAGCCATTCTGAGCGGGCATCTAAATTCTGATAAGGGCATATTTCTTTTGAGCGGCCGGTAACACCAGCGCGGTAACCTTGAGCATGAGCACGTTCCAGACGATCACGTTTTTGTCTTTTCATACGGCAGTCTTCCTCAACTTTTTGTGTTTTGAACGGTAACAAAGTTGCGCCTAACACAACAATGTTACAGTTTATAGATAGCCAATATGACCAGAAGGTTCAAACCAAAATTGAGTAATATAATGCTTGACTTCTGCTAAGCACATGAGATGTCGACACAAAAGCCTGGAAAGCTTTTTAGACCAAAATCATCTAAAGAATTTTTTTTGATTACAAAAAACCCCGGCACCTTGCGGTAACCGGGGTTTGCCAAAACATGAAAAATTAGAACCGACGGCGGCGCAGCAACGGCACGGCTGCCAGTAACACTAACCAGAATGCCGACAAACTGCCGCTTTTACGCTGATACTGGTTGTCATCGGCATTGCAATTTGCTGGCTGGCCATTTGGGATTGGACGCAATTTAACTGCAGTGGCTTGCTCTTCGGTAATGACCTGGCCATTTTCCCCAACCTGCTGTTGACCATTTACATCTAAACGCGGCCGACGAACCAAAGCGGTAGCCAGAATTTCGCCATTATCATTGATCGCTGTGGCATCCACTAAGGTATAGGGCGCATCACAACCCACCAGATCATTCAGATCCCGGAAACTACCATCCCGGTTATCATACATAAAACCGTGGAAACGACGGCTGATAGTACCGCCAATGACAACTTCAGCTCTACCGACAATCTGTCCATTGCTATTGATTGCCCGAGGTTCAGTTGACGAGCTGTTGAAGAATCCCTCTACAAACTTAACTTCACGGCTATTGATATTATAAGTAAACAGTTTGGAACGAATCGCACTGTTGATATTCTTTAAACCATAACCGGTAACTAAACCCTGGTTGTTAATATCAACAGCAACACTTGCCAGCCATTCCTGCGGATCGATAAAACCGGTTACTTCGCCCTGACGATAAATTGTGGCATGAGGGGCGTTATATACGCGGCGAAATTCGCGGCCAATATTGTCAAAAAAACGAATAATCCGGCTGGAGTCAGAATATAGCGAATGACCAACAACAATCCCCTCGTCGTTAATGGCGTTAGCCCGACTGTAGTAAATAGGAACCGGATATTCCTCAGAGGTTGGCGCTAACTGGCCAGTACCTTTCTCGCCTAAAAAGCCAAAGGTTTGGGTTAAACTGGCACTACCATCACCGTTTAATTGCCATAATGCAGCCCGCTCCTGATAACCTGCCGGCAGGCTATCGATTGTTTCATAAGCACGAACCTGTGCTAACAAGCCGCCTAAATCTATGGCACGGCTGGCCATCGATAAATTCAGACAAAATTGCAATGGCTGTGAACGACCGGTACAAATACCATTAATTACGTTTTTAACTTCGTCAGTTACGCCGCTGGAGGTAAAGCCAACGACCTGGCCATTGTTATTAATGTCCTGCGCCGCAGACATCCCGCCACCCAACTCGGTAAAAGCGGGCGGTAGCAAAATACTTTGATTACCGTTTACCACATACCCCAACATATAACCAGGCTCTGGTACCCAGGCCAGGTAAGGCTGCGGGATCACCGGGATTTCTGGCTCTGGTGTATCCTCAGGCACTGGCTCTGGTAATGGTTCAAAACGCACTTTGACAGCCGGAGCCGTCGCTACGACAGCTAGCTGCCCCGTGTTGTTGCTGGTATAGGCAAATTCGGTATTGGTTCTGGTCTGGTTGATATCCCGTACCGGGACACCGGTGACCACGCCGTTTTGTGGCTGATTAAAAATGCGGGTAATGCCAATAGGCTGATTACGAACCGACGGGCTGTTGTTCTGCGTCGCCAATAGCAGATTAAGCAGAATATTCTTAACTGTCGCATCGATAATACCGTTTTTAGCGTCAGCCAGTTGCTCCTCGGTAAGCAAAGCTTTCAGCGCTTCGCTTTCAAAATCGATGGTTTCCAGATCTAAGGTTATATCCAGAAAAGTGCTGCCATTGGTCACAACGGCGCCCTGTGCGGTTGCAGCAGCACCGCTGGTGGCACGGACTTTATTATTGGTATCTAATTCAACAATCTGATACACCGCGGCTTGCGCCGAGAACATTGTCAGCAACGGCAATACTGCTAAGCTGATCGGTGATAATTTCATTAACGGGCCCCTAAAAATTTACGATATTGCGGCTTCTAATTCTTCCCAGCGCTGATACGCCTGCGCCAGCTTCGACTCGGTTTCTTGGATTAGGTTCAACCTTTGCTGGGTGTAGTCTGCGCTGTTCTTAAAAAAGTCGGCATCATTCACTTCAGTCTGTAAGGCGCTAAGCTGCTGATCCAGACTTTCAATCAGCGCCGGCAGCTGCTCTAATTCACGTTTCTCTTTGTATGATAACTTCTTAGCGCTGTTAACAGAAGCCTGCGCCGGTTTTTCCTGCGCATTAGTTTTAACTTCGGCTACCGGCTCGGCTTTTTTGGCGGTGAGATCAGCGCCCTGCTTCGCTTGCCAGTCCAGCACATCGTCATAACCGCCGGCAATTTCAATAATCCGGCCCTGGCCAGCAAACAGCAGTGAGCTGGTCACGGTGTTATTGACAAACTCGCGGTCGTGGCTGACCAGCAAGACGGTGCCCTGATACTGCTCCAGAATATCTTCTAACAGCTCCAGGGTTTCCACATCCAGATCGTTGGTCGGTTCGTCGAGGATCAGCAGGTTGCTGGGTTTAGCAAATAGCTTGGCCAGTAACAAGCGGTTTTTCTCACCACCGGATAAGGCGCGCACCGGCGTACGGGCGCGCAGCGGCGGAAATAAAAAGTCTTGCAAGTAACTTAACACATGGCGGCTTTGACCATTTAAGTTTATCTCCTGCTTGCCGTCAGCGACGTTATCCTGCACCGTCGCATCCAAGTCGAGCGCCATCCGGTGCTGATCAAAGTACGCCACTTCCAGATTAGTGCCACGTTTAATCTCGCCACTATCCTGCTGATAGTCACCCAATAACAGCTTAATCAGCGTGGATTTACCGACACCATTGGGGCCCACTAAGGCCACGCGATCACCACGCATTACCAGTAAGTCGAGATCACGGATAACCGGCACACCATTAAAGGCGTGGCTTAGTTGTTTTGTTTCAAACACCAGCTTGCCGGAACGCGCCGCTTGCTCAATCGCAAAATCGACCTTACCTAACTGCTCAACCCGCGCCGCACGTTCACGGCGCAGCGCTTTTAACGCTCTTACCCGGCCTTCGTTCCGGGTGCGGCGGGCTTTAATGCCCTGGCGGATCCAGACTTCTTCTTCAGCCAGTTTTTTATCGAACAGCGCATTGGCTTGCTGCTCGTCTTCAATCATTTTTTGTTTGCGATCCAGATATTCCTGATAGTTACCCGGATGCGAGGTCAATAAGCCACGGTCAAGATCGATAATACGGGTGGCTAAAGCACGGATAAAGGCGCGGTCGTGCGAGATAAAAATAATGGCGCCGGCAAAGCTCTTTAAAAAGCCCTCCAGCCATTGAATTGCAGCCACATCCAAGTGGTTGGTCGGCTCGTCCAGTAGCAGAATATCGGGTTTGGCAATTAACGCCCGTGCCAGCGCGGCTTTGCGTAACCAGCCGCCAGATAAGGTGGCTAAACTGGCATTACCGTCCATCTCAAACTGCTGACACAGCATCTCAACCCGCGCTTCTAAGCCCCAGCCATCGCGGGCGTCGAGCTCACTTTGCAAGCGCTCAAATAACCGGTACTCAGCATCGCCGGCACCGTCCAGATTCTCAGATAAGGTATAAAACTGCTGCAGTTTTTCGGCTAAATCACCGGCACCTTCACGGATAAAGTCGGCAATTTTGACGTCCATTTTGGCTGGCGGGTCTTGCTCTAACCGGCTTAGCACCACGCCGTTAGTCATCACAATTTGGCCATCATCCAAATTTTGCTGACCGGTCAGCAATTTTAAAAAGGTCGACTTGCCGGCGCCATTACGGCCAACCAGACACACCCGCTCACCAGTAAATAAACTAAAATCCACCTTATCCAGTACCGGGTGGGTACCAAAGGCCAGGCAAGCCTGCTGAAAACGTAATAACTCCACGTTACCCTATCCTGCTTTAATCGGTTGTTGTCAGATCCAAAGCGGCTAGCCAGCTGGCTAGCGCACTTTGATCAAAAGGCCAATACAATAATTGTTCCTGCCCCAGGGCATCACTGGCGGCCAGTACCGGAATATGTATCCGAAAACGGGCAAACAACGCCTCATCATCGACAATATCCCGTACCTGCAGTTTCTCGGCCAGGCCAGCTTGCTGCACCAGGGCTTCGGCCTGTTCACACAGATGGCAGCCCCAGGTGCTGTATAGGGTTAAATCACTCATGGCCGGGTTAGCTCAAAACAGACATGAATATGCGGGTTGCGCTTAAAATCTTCCGGTAAGGTCGCAGCCGAGATATCTTTCACCTGCCAGCCGGCTTCCTCAAGCGCCGCGTAATCGAGCTTAAAGCGCCGCTTATTATTAGAGAAAATCACCTTAGCGCCCGGTGCCATCTTGCTAATCAACATATTCAGTAATTTGACATGATCGCGCTGTACATCCCAGCTATCTTCCATCCGTTTCGAGTTAGAAAAGGTGGGCGGATCGACAAAGATCAAATCAAATAAATTCCGGCTGCGGGCGAGCCACTGTAAGCAATCTGCCTGTTCAAACTGGTATTGTTTACCATTAAGACCGTTCAGCATAAAGTTGCGTTTAGCCCAATCCAGATAGGTGTTGGACATATCAACGGTAGTCACACTAGTCGCACCGCCAATAGCCGCATGCACCGAGGCACTGCCGGTGTAGGCAAACAGGTTTAATATCCGTTTACCCTGCGCTTGTTGCTGCAGCATGCGGCGGGTAATACGGTGATCTAAAAATAACCCGGTATCCAGATAATCGCGCAGGTTGACCCAGAACTTAGCGCCATACTCTGACACTTCTTTATACTGGCCGGCTTTAGCCAGTGCCTGATACTGGTTAGTACCCTTTTGCTTTTCCCGCACCTTCAGGATCATCTTATCCGGGCTGATCCCCAGCACCGTTGGTACCTGATTCACCACATCGAACAAGCGCTTCTGGGCAATTTGCTCATCGACGGTGCCCGGCGCGGCATATTCATGCACGACCACTTCGCCGTCATACCAATCTACCGCGACGTTATATTCCGGAATATCGGCATCATATAGGCGGTAGCAGCTTAAGCCTTCGCGTTTGGCCCATTTTTGAATCGCTTTTAAGTTTTTCGCCAGCCGGTTACCAAAGGCGCTGCTCTCACTAAAAAACAACGCTGGTGCGCTGGAGCTAACCTGCACCTGCTTTTCTGTGAGGTCAAACAGCGTAAATTCACAGTCCAGCGGGCCGTTACTAAATTTGTAGCTCTTAGCTTTAGATAAGCGCAGTGCACGCAATAAGTCGCTGTTCGAGGTAATAATTGCCAGGCGCCAGCCCTGATAGTGGGTTTTTAGCGCCAGCGAGAAATTACTGTAAAGCGGGATCAGTGCCGGCAGGTCGCCCAAGCGCTCGCCATAAGGCGGGTTAGTCACTATCACACCCGGGGCATCCGTCACGGCGCCTTTTAACGCAGTGGCATCGGCATAATCAAATTTGATTAAGCTTGCCACGCCGGCACGGGCAGCATTTTGCCGCGCTTTACTCAGGCTGCGCTCGTCAGTATCCGTGCCCCAAAACTGGATAGTGTCGCCCGCGGGCAAGGCCTGCGCTTTAGCATCGGCTTTTAATTGCTGCCATACCGCGGCCCGAAAACCCGGTGCCCGCTCAAAGGCAAAGCTTTCCCGTGCCAGTCCCGGCGCCTGATTCAGGCTGATTTGCGCAGCTTCAATTAAAATAGTGCCGCTACCGCAGAACGGATCGTACAAAGGGGTACCAACAGTCCAGCCAGAGCGCTTGAGTAAGGCTGCCGCTAAATGCTCTTTTAACGGTGCCTCGCCCTGCCCGGTACGGTAACCGCGCTGATGTAACGACGGGCCTGAGAAATCCAGCAGGAAGTGAAAATGCTGTTTATCCAGACGTACCTGAAACCGCACATCGGGGTTTAAGCGATCCACATCCGGCCGATCGCCGGTTTCTTCGCGAAACTGATCGACAATGGCGTCTTTTAAGCGCATGCCGCCATATTGGGTATTATCAATTTTGGGATGCTTGCCAACACAGTCGACGGCTAAGGTTTGCCGCACCGACATTAACTGGCCCCAGTCGATATTACTGGCGATCTGATACAGATCCGACTCGGCAGTAACCGGCTCCGACTGAATTAAGCGCAGGATCCTTGTTGCCAGACGTGACCATAAACATAGGGTGTAGGCCGTTTTAATATCGGCCTTAAAGCGCACTACGCCCATGGAGACCTTTAACACTTCACCCTGATAACTGCGGATCTCATCCGCTAACAGCTCTTCCACGCCCTTCGACGTTAAAGCCCAAAATTCCAGCATTGCAGCAAACCTTAAAATAAAATGGCCGCTAGTATAGCAGAATCGACAACCCCGGCGCCGCACTTTCTCAGCGTTGCGGCCAAGGTTATTTCAGCGCAGCCTGGTATGCATTTAGGGAGCAATAGCAGCAACAAACCGCCGCTTTGCTTAGCAAATAGGCAACCGAACCAAATAAGCGAAATTAACGCTTGCGTATGTAAAGCGAAAGCTCTAAGATGCGCCCCGCAATGACGGACGCGGGATGGAGCAGCCTGGTAGCTCGTCGGGCTCATAACCCGAAGGTCGTCGGTTCAAATCCGGCTCCCGCAACCAAATTGTGACTAAGTTATACCAAAGGTCATCAATTAACGTCTTGCAAATCAAACTATTACCTTCACTGCTCAAGGGTAATATACGGACGCGGGATGGAGCAGCCTGGTAGCTCGTCGGGCTCATAACCCGAAGGTCGTCGGTTCAAATCCGGCTCCCGCAACCAACTTAAAGGCCAGCATTTAGCTGGTTTTTTTGTATCTAAATTTCGGGAACCCGAAGGTCGTCGGTTCGCTTTTCATAAACAGCAGGGCTCCCGCAACCAACTTAAAGCCAGCATTTTGCTGGTTTTTTGTATCTAAAATTCGGGAACCCGAAGGTCGTCGGTTCGCTTTTCATAAACAGCAGGGCTCCCGCAACCCACTAAGCCGACTACAACGCCGACTACAACGCGCCCGTCTCCGGTATGCTTGCCGTACCGGAGACGCGATCTTACTTTGCATTTACCACAGCAAAGTCTTAATCAATACGCGGAATAATTCCGTGTAAGCGTTCGATATCCCCCTCTCCCACGCCCAGTCTGGCAAAATAGCTAGGCCACTCACTTACTAAATGTCACCGGCAATGTAAAACTGACCCACTAACGACAATTTAAAATTGACCCACCTGAGGCAAAATTGCCGCCGTCATTAATTCGAAAAGGCGGTGTAATTTTAATGCTGACTCAGGAGTCATTAGTGGAAATTCATGTGTTACACCGGCAAGGCCATAGCATTCGTGCTATCGCCAAAACATTACAGGTCTCGCGTAATACTGTTCGTAAGTATCTGCGAGATATTGCCAGAACGCCAGCCTACAGTGAACGCGCTGATCGGGCGTCAAAACTCGACCCCTTCAAGACATATCTGATGGAGCGTATCGCGGCGGCTAAGCCTGACTGGATACCGGCAACAGTATTGTTCCGTGAAATCCAGGCCAAAGGCTTTACTGGCAAAGAAGGCATTCTGAAGAACTATATCCGGCCTTTTAAGCCCCAACAGAATGACCCCGTGAAGCGCTTTGAGACGGCACCTGGCCAGCAACTACAAATCGATTTTACGACCATTCGTCGCGGGCGTTATAAGCTCAAAGCCTTTGTTGCCACGCTGGGCTTTAGCCGTGCTACCTATGTTCGTTTTAGTGAATATGAGCGCCAGGAAGACTGGCTGTTGGGCATTGAAGCAGCACTGGATTACTTCGGTGGCGTACCTAAAGAGCTGCTGTTTGATAATGCCAAATGCATCATGATTGAACGCGATGCCTACGGTGAAGGTGCGCACCGCTGGAATGCGAAGCTACTGGAAATGGCTAAAGATTACGGCTTTAAACTTAAAGCCTGCCGTCCTTACCGTGCACAAACCAAGGGTAAAGTTGAACGCTTCAATGGTTATTTAAAAGGCAGCTTTATCACACCGCTAGCTGCCAGTTTAAAACAGGCTGGCCTGGTGCTCGATGTCGACACAGCGAATGCGCATATCGGCCCCTGGCTGCATGATATAGCCAATCAGCGCATTCATGGCACCACTGGCGAGAAGCCTGCGGTGTTACTGGCCAAAGAGCGCTTGAGCTTACAGGCGCTCCCCAGTGGGATTAAACCGCGCCAGCCTGACATCCGGCAAACCACACGCTATGCGATGCCAAGGGAAAGCTTGCAGCACCCGTTATCGGTGTATGACCAACTGCTGGAGGTGCGGCCATGAACCTGCAACTTCAGCGCATACAACATGCCTGTGAGGTATTAAAACTGTCGGCCATAGCAACGGAATGGTCAGCGATAGCTGACCATAGTGCGGCACAAGGCAAAAGCTTCGCAGACTACCTTGAAAGCCTGCTGCAAACCGAACTGGATGCCAGAATGCTGCGCACGCGGGAGATGTTACTCAAGACCGCGGGATTGCCAGCGGTAAAGCACTTCGATGATTACGACTTCCGCTTTGCCACCGGCGCACCACGCAAACAACTACTGGAGCTGACCAGCCTGGCCTTTATTGAAAGGCAAGAAAACATCGTCCTGCTTGGCCCCAGTGGGGTGGGTAAAAGCCATCTGGCCATAGCACTGGCATACAGCGCCATTATGCGTGGTATCAGAGTACGCTTTATCACTGCGGCAGATTTAATGCTGCAACTTGCCACAGCAAAGAAACAGGGCCGCCTTGAGGCCTATTTAAAGCGCAGTGTGTTATCGCCAAAGCTATTAGTGATAGATGAAATCGGCTACCTGCCGTTTGGTCGGGATGAAGCCAATCTGTTCTTTAATGTGATAGCGAAACGTTATGAACAGGGTAGCGTTATTGTGACCAGTAACCTGCCATTCTCACAGTGGTCAACGGCGTTTGCTGATGATCAGACGTTAACTGCGGCACTGCTGGACAGGCTGTTACATCATGCGCATATCGTGCAGATCAGCGGAAATAGTTATAGGTTAAAAGGCAAAAGAACAGCGGGTGTCATACCGGCAGCAGAAAGTACGTTAAGTTGAAAAGACGCCCGGGGTGGGTCAAATTTAGATTACCGTTTTAAGCGGTAAGTGGGTCAAAATTGGATTGCCGTTGACACTAAATCCTGCACCTGCGATATCAGTTTTCTGGCTTTTACCGTTTTTAACCCAAAACGGCTGGCATGACTGAGTAAGTTTTCTGCACTACCGAACCGGCCCAAGGCGCCAATACCAAGCCCATGCTGGCGGGAGTTGTTAATTGGCAAGACATCATAAGCTGGCGCCAAACACCAGGTTCGTTGGCTGAAACTGTAAAGTAGCGCATGATTACGGCTGTGATCATCGGTATTGCCAAGCAGAACATTAAACACCATGCGCTGATATAACTCTTGCGCATCGGTTGCCGCAGCAGAATGTTTGGCCAAAAACTCCGCCAAAAAGCCATAACTGTAGTTGGGGTTTAACTGGTCTGGATTAACTGCAGCAATATTGATTAGCGAATTGGCACTGATAAAGTGATGGGTTGGCCGCTGGGCATCACAGTCGAAACGCTCTACCAGCAAGACATCCTCGTCCGCAGCTGACACAACGCGCGTGTTGGCAACGTGCACCGGTAACTCGGCTAGCATTCGCATACTGGCGTGCTCAACTTTCACCTGATTAAAGAGATCATCCGGGCGATTAAATTTTGCCAGATAGGTAATAGCTCCCTCTGTGATCAGTGTTTTAGGTCTGGCACCGCCCATACTGGAACCATGCTCGAACGCTTTTTTTGCCTCAGGCGGGATCGCCTCATCTGACAAAATTGCTGCCTTACCCAGCAGTAACATGGGTAAATCCCCCAAGGTATTTTTATTATATTTGGGCTTGGAAGACGAGCGTGACTTGCTAAATACCAGGGCGCCAACGCCCATGCCAGAACCAGCCAACAAAAATTGCAACGCATTAGCCGGCTTGGTTTTATGTAAAGAAAGAATAACCCGTTGCCCCCAGGCATCTGCTCCAGCATCGGTTAAAACACCAAACAAGCCTTTACCACCGGATGTGGTAAATAGCTCATCTGATAAAGGTAAATTTAGGGGATCCAGCGCAAACGCATCTGGTCGCGCCAGATAGCTTTTACCATAACGAAACTCACCATAGCGGCGTGCAGGATCCAGTGTTACCACACCACAAATCACGGGGGAGTCTTCCAGACCATCGATAAAAACATAGGCTTGCTCAGAAGTCATTCGACAACTCCGCTTTAGGCTTACGGGCTTTGCGTTGCTGCCGTTTATCGAGCTCGGCCAATTGCCCGTTAACTGGCTCAGCCAGTAAATGCAGCAAATTAAGGTGCGCTAACACAGCAAATAACGCCTCGGTGCTAACGGATTTACCATTTTCAATCGCCGAAATAGTATTGCGGCTAAGGCCAGTGCGTGTAGCAAGTTCGCCCTGCGCCATACGCTGAGCCCGCTGATGCTTAACTAACTTCCCCAATGACATCGCAAACTGGTGTTGCGCACTCAGAATCTTTATTTTTTGCATTAATTTTTGTGCACTAGTATGTAATGCACAAATTATTGCGCAAAAAACCAATAAGTCAAAGTTTGTTTCAGAACAGCGTTATCATCGCAGCTAGTGCCAACAATCTGGCTTAATGCGACCGGTTTTGTCGCCCTAGCGTATGTAAGATGCGGTTCTTCATCGAGTGCCAATGGTTTTTTGGTAAAGTTGGAGCCTGCGCCAGTATCGCGGCAAAGTCGATACTCTTAGCGGCACGTGCCGGCAGATGGGCAAAATAGATCTGGCTGGGTGCAAGGTCCTGCACCCGCTGCAATGATTGCTTATATTGGTTCGGGTGACACACCGGATAAGGCGGTACCAGCCGTTTTTTAACCGAGACAATCAGATCAGCGATATACAATTGCCTGGTTGGCAGATGAAGCAAGGATAAATCATGATCGGTATGGCCGGGTGTGTATAACACTTGCCAGTCAGCAAAGCCTGGTACCTGCTGCCCGTCCAGTAATAACAAGTCTGGTTTTAGCAGCGGGTTATACCAAATATGCCGCTTGGGCTTACCCAGCCGGGTAGCAACCCACCAGGTCAGGCTAACATCAATCAGATGCGCGGTACGGCCCAACAGGCCACTGTACCAACGCCGTGCTTTAGGATGGCTGGCAATACGGGCGCCGGTTAAACGCCTGAGCTTATGTGCACCACCCGCATGGTCCGGATGCATATGGGTCACAATAATCAGCTTTAACGCCTCCAGCGGCAAACCCAGTTGCTGCTGAATAAAATCCGTTACCGTAGCGATATCAGCACGACTACAACCATCAAGCAGCATTAAACTATTGTTATTCTGCACCAGATAAATATGCTGAATATAGCCCTGAAGAATATGTAACTACATTAGAAAAGATTTAGCCCGGCAATAGCAACTGGTCCGACATTACAGAAAGCGGACGAAATTTTCCAGTAACAAATACTTTGCTCTGATCTGTTGTGGCTCGCTTAGTTATTCCGTAACACACCCATTAACCAATGGCGGTTTCAACTATAAAGCCATAAATTGCGTGAGGTTTAAAACTTAATGACGAATCTCAATCAGAATCTCATTGCGCCTGAGCATTGGCAGCGTTAAAGGGCCGTTATATCCGGCGGCAACTGGTTCGCTAACTGCAGTAAGGCCATTGGCGGTAATCCATTGCTGCAATTGCTGACTGTAACGCTGCACATCGCGCTGTGATAAAGTGCCACTGAAGCGAATAGCGGCTACTGTATAGTCGCGCACCTCCTCAACCAGCAGATCTGGGTTGGTCGGCTTGGGTGTGCTGTCGAGAGTAAAGTGCTTTGGCATAACAAAGGCCATCCGCGGCTCACTATTGGCCCCCGACATAAATACCGGGGCGGTCATGGCGATTTTCGTACCCTGGTTTGCCGGCGCTCCTGCCATCAATACCGGTGCTGTCATCGTAATATTGTTGCTACCTGCATTATCACCTGAGATGTAACGGAATAATTTTCGAAAAGCGTTATTTCTGCCATCGCCGGCCATACTGGTCGACACCAGTATCATAGGCTCGTAACGGCGAACTTCGATGTCCAGGCTACTATCGGCCTTAAGCACCTGATAAGGCGCAATCTCTACCTCACTGCGCCCCACCACTGAACAGGCGGCTAAACACAACGCCACAACCAGGCTAACAATAATTTTCACCGCATCATCCTTCTTTACGACATTACGCTGTTATACGTTGTCGCGGCGCTTTGGATTGCTTGGCTGCCGCGCGAACAGCAATTACAGAGCGCACTGCTCCAACCTGTAAAAAAGTCGGCCTCTCATCCTAATGCTGTATTGTGTTCAGCTATCATTCAGTAATACTATTCAGCGAAATAGCAACAGCTCGCGGAGTTTGCATGGCACTCTTCTCTCGTCGCAATAGTGTGCCACTGGTCTTGGCAGGACTGGTATGGTCGCTTTTTACGCCGCTCTCCCTGGCACAGGGTGCGGCCTTTCAAAGCTGGACCGATGTGGTCCGTACCAAGGCCTTTGATGATAGCCAGGGCGTTTACGACAATATGATGAATGTACGGCGCTGGATCCTGACCCGCTCCGGCTACTGTACTGAGCAGAAGCGTCATGTGTTGTTCGATATGCGCGGTAACTTTTTACAATACGTCGAAGATGCAGATAATTCTTTGCAAACGCAGCAGCGATTAAATCAAAGCCGGCAGCAACTGGCGCAGCAAGGCTTGGTACCGGCCTATGTTGCCGGCAACAGCAATACCGTCGGTTACCCCTTTGCCATTCGCTGTCATCAACCCTATGTTGATTTACCGCTCGCAATAGCCCGCTATCTGGGTGAACATCCGGATGGTCGACTGTCTGGTAATTGGCAGGGTATTTCGGTCGGCACGCCAAAGAATCAGGCGTCGCTGCATGAGGTGTTACAAACCGTCTACAACCGCCGGGTGCAGCAAAAGAAGATTACTCTGCCACCCAACCTGTTACCGGATCTGGCGGGGATGCTGATTATCGAAAGCGGCGGTGTGCGTGAAGCCAAATCCAAAGCCAATGCCCGCGGTATTTTACAGCTTACCCCAACCGCTTTAAAAGATTGTGGCGTACCAGCCAATAAGCATTTACACCGCATAGCTCAGGTTGATTGTGCGCTCTGGCTGTTTGAGCGTAACCATCGCATGCTACAGCCAGTGTTTGTGGCAAAATTTGGGCATTTGCCGGAAGACAAGCAGGAGCAAATTTATCGCCTGCTACTGATCCAGGCTTATCATGGTGGGCCAGGTCGGGTACGCTCGTTACTGGTTGACGAAGAACTTAGCCGGCCGGCCAGTTATTTTGCTGCCAATCACCAACAATTCAGCGCCGGCGACATTGCCTTTGGTATGGTGTTTCACAACTTAGGCCGCAACCGGCTGGGTTTTGCATCGCTTTACTACACAGCAGATATTCGTATTGCGCAGCAGCTTTTACAATCGAAGAAGAGCCCAGGGCTGTTCCCGGCGCTGCAACAAACGCTTACATCCTTACCCTAGCAGACTTTTAGCGCACAGTATGGTGCGGGTATAACCATACTGTGCAGCCTCTGATTTAGTCTTTGTTCTGCCGCAGGCCAAGCCAGTCTTCACGCTCTAACTCTGGTTGCTCACGCCGGAACTGCTGATAAAGCGCTACACCTTTGCTATCTTCAAGCACCTTGACCGCAACACCGTGATTGCTTAGCGTTTTCTCATTGCCACCAGCACTGCTGACATCGCCGACCACTACCCGGTTAAAACCACGGTTAATCAACAGCGCCGTACAGATATTACAAGGGCTGAGTGAGGTAAAAAGTGTGGTTTGGCTAAAGTCGATGCGGCCAGCATCCCGAATGGCTGATGTTTCGCCATGATTATAAGGATGGCTTTCCTGCACCAGCGTATTATGGCCCTTGCCGACAATGCGACGGCTGGCGTTATCGATAATTACTGCCCCAATCGGGCAGCCACCTTCGAGATAACTTTTCTCGGCCAGTAACACCGCAATGCGCATCAAATCGGCATCAGATAACCGGCACCAGAACTCGTCGGCTACAAGCAACCCTAAGCTACGGGTCGGCAAATGAGCCAGTGTACGCAATACTGCATCATTTAGCGGGGTGCTGGCAGAAAAGAGTTTTATTTCAACCTGGGGCTCAGTCATCAGCAAACTCCGAAGGTAAAGGTTGTGGTTTATCGCCGTCGCTTGCGGCAATAAAATCAATCTCAAGCTCAGCTTTTTCGACAAAATACTGTGGCAGCTCTGCCTTGATCGCGGGTGCCAGATTTTTAAAATCGGCTACCTGTTTTACCAGATTACCACGACCGCTAACCAGTTGGTTTTCAGCCGCCAAATAGGCCGCGCCAGCACTGTCGAGCCCACGTTTAATTTTTTCAAAGTTCCCCAAAAAGCTGTTCAGCTTTTTAAATACCGCTTCCGCTTTGTCGGCCAGAGCCGCAGTGTGCTTGTTTTGATCTTCATAGCGCCACAGCTGACGCACAATATTCAGGCTGGTCAGCAAGGTAGTGGGTGTCGCCACCAGAATATTATTTTCGATGGCTTGCTGAAACAGGCTTTCATCCGCCTTCAGGGCTTCAACAAAAGCCGATTCAATCGGGATAAACATAAATACCATATCCGGCGAGTTTAAACCCGGCAAACGGAAGTAGTCTTTCGCCGACAACTCTTTGATCCGGCTAGCCACCGCCTGCACATGCTCTTTTAAGGCTTGTTGCCGCTCAAGCTCCTGTTCAGCGTTAACATAACGGGTATAGGCGTTGAGTGACACCTTAGCATCAATTACCAAATGCTTGTTTTGTGGCAGGTACACTATCGCATCGGGGCGGAATTTGCCGTCGTCGGTACTAAAACTGACCTCTCGCTGATAGTCCTTGCCCGGCTGCAACCCGGAGCGATCGAGCACATTTTCGAGTACCAGTTCGCCCCAATTGCCCTGCAACTTCTTCTGCCCCCGCAGTGCGGTAGATAACTCATGCGCTTCTTTGGTGATATGCTGATTCAGCTCTTTTAACGATGCCAACTCTTTTTTCAGCTCACCTTGTGCCGTGGTTTCCCGGTGATGGATATCCTGCACTTCTTTTTTAAAAGCTTCTATCGATTGCTGAAACGGACTTAACATCGCATTTAAGCTCAGCTTGCTGGTCTCCTGCAGACTCTGTGCTTTAGCATCCAGGATCTCGTTAGACAAGGCTTTAAACTGCTCCACCAGGCTTTGTTTTTGTTTTTCGAAGTTAACCAGTTCCCGCTGATGGCTTGCTTCCCGCTCATCGAGCTCGGTTTTCAGCCGTGTATAACGGTTCGAGAGATTATGATGCTCTTCCTGCAGTTGCTCGCGGGCACTGCGCTCTAGCGTTAGCTCCTGTTTTAGCTGCTGCACACTGGCAAGGCTGTGTTGTAACTGAGCATCCAGTCCTTGCTGCCGGGCCTGTTGATCTGCGCGTTCTGCTCTGGCTTGCTCCAGTTCATTCTTTAACTGTTGCTGCTGTTGCTGCTGTTGTTGTAGTTCGGTAGTCAGACGCTGCTCGGTTTGCTGAGCAAAACTCAACTGCTGTTCCAGCTTCGCCAGCTGTAGCTGCTGTTGTTGCAACTGTAATTCGGACTCCTTCAACTGACGCTGTGAGCTTTGCATTAGCTGCTGACTTTCAACAGCCTGTTGCTGTGCTTGGGTCAGCTCGACACCTAAAGTTGTTTCGGTGTGCTTGGTTTGTACCCGGCAGACTAAATAACCGAAAAGCGCCCCAAGCCCGCCGGCCAGCAGTAAAAAAATCAATTCCTGTGTCATACAGTTTTAAAATCCGATAAGTCGTAAAGATATTGCGATATTAACGCTACCTGATATTTTTACCATACTGTATAACCTTTTATGTCTGGTTTTTCGGCATATCTATGCCAGAGCGAACACTACAACAATAAACAGGATGTCTTATGCTAAGAAAAGCTTTCGCCTTGAGCCTGCTATCTGCTGCGCTTCTTTCTTTACCCTCGCCCAGCACTGCTAAGCCTGTAACATATAATGAACCGGCTCAGGGACGACAAATTTATAGTGCTGCAGACTTTGCGGTGTTGCCGCAGCGGGAGCGTGTTGCTCCGGAAAACGCGATGCTTACAGAACGGTTAGAGCAACTCCTGCCACAGCTGATGGCAGAACAAAACCTGGATATGTGGTTAGTGCTTAATCGCGAAAAGGCCGAAGATCCGGTGTATTTTACGCTGGTGCCCCAACCCAGCTTTGCCGCCAGGCGCACAACAATGCTGGTATTTAACCGCTTGGCTGACGGTACTATCGAAAAACTGACGGTAAACCGCTATCCGTTGGGTGCGCCCTACACTGCTGCTTGGCAAGGCGGCAGCCTCGATGAGCAGTGGCAGGCGTTGGCTGATTTAATAGTCAGCAAAGATCCAAAAACAATTGGTATTAACGTCTCAAAAGAGTGGCCGGTGGCGGATGGTTTAACCTCTGCTTTGCATAGCCGCTTAAAAGAAGTTTTACCACAGGCTTACCAAAGTCGCCTGGTTTCTGCGGAAAATCTGGTGGTGCGTTGGTTAGAACAACGTACTGCTACTGAATTGGCAGTTTATCCGCATATTATCGGCATTGCCCGTGGCGTCATTGCCGAGGGCTTTAGTAGCCGGGTCATTACGCCTGGTGTAACCACCACTGAAGATGTCGCTTGGTATCTGCGTGAGCGTTTTAGTGAGTTGCAGTTACCAATTTGGTTTATGCCTTATGTCAGCTTACAGCGCCCTGGCACAGCTTGTGATAAAGATACGGCATTTTGTGGCGAGTCCGGCGTCATTCAACGTGGTGATATTCTGCATACCGATGTCGGGAT
>WPCK01208589.1_pt1 | contig 136301 bp, 115 predicted proteins | sample 5399851 | NCBI WGS metagenome assembly WPCK01 (sample SAMN12869471, study PRJNA574797) | sludge metagenome | isolation source: wastewater treatment of pH11 | place: China:Beijing | collected 2019-05-20 | reverse complement strand
TTTCTGTTCCTCGGGCCGACCGGCGTGGGCAAGACCGAACTCACCAAGGCGCTGGCCGAGTCGATCTATGGCGATGAAGGTGCGCTGCTGCGCATCGACATGTCCGAGTACGGGGAACGCCATACCGTGGCACGCCTGGTTGGCGCGCCTCCGGGCTATGTCGGTTACGACGAAGGCGGTCAGCTCACCGAGAAGGTGCGGCGCAAGCCTTACAGTGTGGTGCTGCTGGACGAGATCGAGAAGGCTCACCCCGACGTCTACAACATCCTGCTGCAGGTGTTCGATGACGGCCGCCTCACCGACGGCAAGGGCCGGGTGGTGGATTTCACCAATACCATCATCATCGCCACGTCTAACCTGGGCTCGGACATTATCCAGCGTCGGCTGAAGGCCCGTGGCGCCGCCGGCGAGGAATACGAGAAGACCAAGTCCGAGGTGATGGACGTGCTGCGTGGACACTTCCGCCCCGAGTTCCTCAACCGCATCGACGAGATCATCGTCTTCCATGCGCTGGGCAAGGAAGAGATCCGCCATATCGTCGGCCTGCAGCTCGATCGTGTGGCCCGCAACGCCGCCAGCCAGGGCGTGACGTTGACCTTCGACCAGACCTTGATCGATCACTTCGCGGAGCAAGGCTACAAGCCCGAGTTCGGCGCGCGTGAGCTCAAGCGGCTGATCCGCAGCGAGCTGGAGACGGCACTGGCGCGCGAGATGCTCGGTGGTGGCATCGGCAAGGCCGATCACGCCAGCGCCCGCTGGGATGACAAGGCCGAACGGGTGGTCTTCGAGCGCCAGGAGCCGCCCGCGAAGCCGGCCGAACCTGAGAAGCCCGATGCCGCGAACGCGGCCGAGACGCCGCCGAGCGACGCGACCAAGCCTGCGCGCAAGAAGAAGTCAGCGGGTGGCGAATCTTGAGCGATGGTGGCTGTCGTGTCCGACCCCAACGGCTGACATGGGCAGCCACCCTCTCGCCCACGGTGCCCGAGCGCGTATCGCCGCCGCTTGCCGGCCTGGCGCACCTGGTGGGACACGCCACCGGCCAGTCGCTGACCAGCGGCAACCGCATCGAGCCGCTCATCGATGGCGGGCAGGTCTACCCGGCCATGCTCGCTGCCATCGAATCGGCGCGGCACAGCGTTGCGCTGGCTTCGTACATCTTCGATAGCCAAGGCATCGGGGCGCAGTTCGTCGATACGCTGAGCCGGGCTCATGTCACAGCGGTCCAATTGTCGGAGCCATTACCTCCTCTGTGTCCCAAGGAGTCACCTCATGAGTGACAGCATTCATATCGTCTGCCCACACTGCCAATCCATCAATCGCGTGCCAGCCAACAATTTGGCGGAGAAGCCCAATTGCGGGCGGTGCCAGCACCCGCTGTTCACCGGAGAACCCATCGAGCTGACTACAGCGACGGTAGAGGACATCACCGATCTCAAGAGTGTCGAGCAGGCGCTGAACGTTATGCGCCGACAGCGAGAAGAGTTGGCCAGCCACGTTCCCGGTATGCTTTACCAATATCGCCTTCGTCCGGACGGCAGCTCGCACTTCCCTTATGCCAGCGCGAGGATACAGGAAATATATGGGGTTGCACCGGAGGATGTTGTTGAAGATGCCACGCCTGCGTTCGCTGCGCTCCATCCTGAAGACCGCGACCGTGTGCATGAAACCCTACAGGCGTCGGGGCAGTCACTCGCGCTTTGGCATGACGAGTACCGAGTGCAGTTTCCAGACGGTCGGGTGATCTTGGTCGAAGGTGAGGCGTCGCCTGAAGCCATGCCTGATGGGAGCATCCTCTGGCACGGCTATATCCATGATGTCACCTCACGCAGAAGATCCGCGGAAGAGCTTCGCCTTGCGGCTAAAGTTTTTGAGAACGCAGGAGAGGGCATCCTCGTTACCGACGCTCAAGGCCACATTGTCAACGTCAACCGGGCGTTTTCCGTGATCACTGGTTATGCGCGGGAGGAAGTAATGGGTCAGACACCTCGTCTGCTCGAGTCAGATCGCTATGACGATGAGTTCTATCAGACCGTTTGGCAGGCTCTGCGTGAGCACGACTATTGGCACGGAGAGCTCTGGTGCCGACGCAAGAACGGCAGTCAGTTTGCCGCGCTGCTGACAATCAGTGCAGTGCCGGATATGCGGGGCAATATCGAGCATTACGCAGCCATGTTTTCCGACATCACAGCGCTGAAGGAGAACCAGCAACAGCTTGAACGCGTTGCTCATTACGACCTGCTCACCGGCTTGCCCAATCGACTATTGCTTGGAGACCGCCTTAAGCAGGCCATTTGTCAGACACGTCGGCGTGGCATGCACCTGGCGGTTGTCTTCATCGATCTGGATGGATTCAAGAAGGTCAACGACCAGCACGGCCACGCAGTCGGCGACAAATTGCTTTCCGTCCTGTCCAGGCGTATGACGCAGGTGTTGCGCGAAGACGATACCTTGGCCCGTCTTGGTGGTGATGAGTTTGTCGCTATTCTGCTTGACCTGCCGGATATTTCCGTCAGCGTACCGATTCTCGAACGCCTGATCGAGGTGGCTGCACAGCCCGTACCGATTGGTGACGCACTGTGCGAGGTGAGCGCGAGTATCGGTGTGAGCTACTACCCGCAGGGTGAAGATATCGACGCCGACCAACTGCTGCGGCAGGCAGATCAGGCTATGTATCGTGCCAAGCAAGCCGGCAAGAATCGATATCACGTTTTCGATACGGAGAAGGATCGTACGCTGCGCACCCGTCACGAAGGATTGGACAGCATAGAGAATGCACTTGCCAAAGGGCAGTTTCTGCTTTATTACCAACCTAAGGTCAACATGCGCACCGGTGAGGTGCTGGGCGCCGAAGCCTTGATCCGCTGGCAACATCCGACGCGTGGCTTGTTATCTCCTGCCTCCTTCATACCCATCATTGAGAACCATCCGCTCGGGATTGACGTGGGGGAATGGACCATCGAGGCTGCGTTGACTCAGATCGAAGTTTGGCGCAAGGCCGGCCTTCATGTACCGATCAGCGTGAATATCGGTGCGCGGCACTTGCTGCAACCGGACTTCATCATGCATCTACGGGGTATGTTGTCACGACATCCCGGCGCCCAGCCGCAAGACCTTGAACTGGAAATCCTCGAAACCAGCGCCGTGGAGGACTTCGTTCAAGTGTCTCAGTTGATGGCCCAGTGCGGGAGGATGGGATTGCGTTTTGCCCTCGACGATTTCGGCAGCGGCTATTCATCGCTGACCTATCTGAAGCGCCTGCCCGCGCACCTGCTCAAGATCGACCAGGGTTTTATACGCGACATGCTCGAAGATCCGGACGATATCGCCATCCTGGACGCGCTACTGGCACTGGCAAGGTCGTTTGGCAGGAACTGCATCGCGGAGGGAGTTGAATCCATTCAGCATGGTGAAATGCTGCTGCGTATGGGATGTGAGTGGGGCCAGGGTTATGCCATCGGGCATCCGATGCCGGCGCATGAATTCGAGCAATGGCTACACACCTGGCAGGTACCCTTATCCTGGAAGGGATTCAAACCTGATAGTCGCTCCGCGCTGCCCGTGCCGTTCACATACGCCGACCACCGGGTCTGGATTTCCCAGATGATCGACTATCTGTCAGGTAAGACCCAGGTGCCGCCTCAACCCGAAGCACTCCAATACTGGCGGGATCAAAGTGGCCGCCCTACGTTCTTCGGCAAGGACCCTGATGATCAGGTCGATGTCCTGCATCAGAGCATCCAGCAGTTAGCGCACACCCTGAGTGAAATGAAAAATGCTGGCCGTGTCGAGGCATTGAGGTCTGGCATCGAAAAGTTGCAACATTTGCAGGCGGAGCTGCTGGGATTGCTGCCGCCAGACCAGAAGCCGGATTGATGCCATGCATGGGACAAAGGGTTGACGTGCAAGAGGCTGAACCACCCATCGGCGGCGCCACGGGCGCGCAAGACATTATGCGCTGGGTGGCTTCGCAATTGCCTCGGCAATCCAGGTATAATCGGGTTGTCTTCTCGCACTCCCCGTTCCATGAACGTTTCATTGAAAGAGAGAGTAACGCTTATGCATAAAGAATCTGGCCACACGACTCTTGACGAGATGCGCTCCCAGTGGCGGTTGATGACGTTTTACGAGCGCTTCGAGCAGGTCGTCGCCCTCATTCTGTCGGCGGTAATTGCCGTTATCATCGTGGTGTCGCTGATTCAGTTGATTCGGCTCGTCTTCACGCTGCTAGTCATGGATGCACTGAATCCAACGGATCATAAGGCTTTTCAGCTGGTATTCGGTGCCATCATGACGCTCCTGATCGCGATGGAATTCAAGCATTCGATCGTCAAAGTGGCGCTACGTAAGGAAAGCATCATCCAGGTCAAGACCGTCATTCTGATCGCGATCCTGGCACTGGCCCGCAAGTTCATCATCCTTGACCCCAACATTGATCCTGCCAAACTGGCCGCCCTGGCGGGGACGATACTGGCCTTGGGTCTGACCTATTGGCTCATGCGTGAACGCGACGACCGGAAGACCGAGTGATTGGACCATGGCTCTTTATCGTCTAGACGGTCGACACGATGCCAGGTCGAGACACCGCTGGCTCAATCGCTTTCAAACCGTGCTGCTGGTTTTGACCCTGGTGGGGATTGCGACCGCTGCGGGGAGTCTGTTGTTCGGCGAAGGCGGCTTTTGGCTCGCGCTGTTTGCCGTTGCTGGCGCGCTGCTGCTGGAGCCGACAGCCGCGTCGGCGCTGACCTTGCGCCTGTACCGCGCGCGGGCCCTGCACCCGCACGAAGCCCCCGAGATTTGGGCCCTGTTGCGCGAGCTGTCCGCCCGTGCCGGTTTACCCGTCACGCCGGTGCCGCACTACGTGCCCAGTGCCGTCGTCAACGCCTTCGCCACCGGCTCGAAGCAGCATGCATCGATCGCCCTCACCGATGGCCTGCTGCGCAACCTGAATTCGCGCGAACTGGCGGGTGTGCTCGCGCACGAGGTCGCGCACATCGCTAATGAAGATATGCGTGTCATGGGGCTGGCGGATTCCGTCAGTCGCCTCACGAGCCTGCTGGCTATGGTCGGACAGATCGCTATTGTGTTCAGCTTGCCCGCACTGCTGGCCGGCGCGGTGGCGGTTAATTGGCCTGGACTGCTTCTGCTGGCCGCCTCGCCCCAGCTGGCCCTGCTCGCACAGCTCGGCTTGTCTCGCGTGCGTGAGTTCGAAGCTGACCGCCTCGCGGCGGAACTGACCGGCGACCCGCAAGGGCTGGCGTCCGCGCTGGCGAAGATCGAGCGGGTCAGTCGCTCCTGGCGTGCCTGGCTGTGGCCGGGATGGGGCAATCCCGAGCCTTCCTGGTTGCGCACGCATCCGGCAACGCAAGATCGCATCTCACGCCTGCTGACGTTGGCGCCTGGACCAGCAACAGCCTTGCCGTTTCACGCGCCCCATTTCTTGCCGGAATCCGCTGTGACGCCGCGCCCGCCGCGCTGGCGCCCGAGCGGGCTATGGCGCTGATTGCCTATCAACAGGAGACTTCTCATGGCCTACCCTGACCCGTACCCACGCCCCGCACCGGATCCCTTCATCCGGCGGTGGCTCTTTATCACCGCCTGTATTGCCGCGCTCATGCTGCTGTGGCGGTTCCTGCCCGCCATCGAGGCCTGGTTCACTCCGCGCGAGGCGGCAGAACGCACCGTCACGCCGCGTGGCGATCTGGCCGCTGACGAACAGGCCACCATTGAACTGTTCGAGAAATCCCGGGCGTCGGTGGTTTACATCACGACGTCCCAACTGGTACGAGATGTCTGGACGCGCAACGTCTTTTCCATGCCGCGCGGGACGGGTTCGGGTTTCATCTGGGATGACGCCGGTCATGTCGTTACCAACTTTCATGTGATTCAGGGGGCGTCTGAGGCCACCGTCAAACTGGCCGACGGTCGCGATTATCAGGCTGCGCTCGTTGGCGCCAGTCCTGCGCACGACATCGCTGTGCTCAAGATTGGCGTCGGCTTCAAGCGCCCGCCGGCGGTGCCGGTCGGCACCAGTGCCGATCTCAAGGTGGGTCAGAAGGTGTTCGCTATCGGCAACCCCTTCGGCCTGGACTGGACGCTCACCACCGGCATCGTCTCCGCGCTCGACCGCTCGTTACCGGGAGAAGCGGGCGGCCCGGCCATCGATCACCTGGTTCAGACCGACGCCGCCATCAACCCCGGCAACTCCGGTGGGCCGCTGCTCGATTCGGCAGGAAGGCTCATCGGCATCAACACGGCGATCTATAGCCCCTCCGGCGCCTCGGCCGGGATTGGGTTCGCCGTGCCGGTGGACACCGTCATGCGGGTAGTGCCGCAGCTCATTAAGACCGGCAAGTATATCCGTCCGGCGCTGGGCATTGAGGTGGATGAGCAGCTCAACGCGCGTCTGCTGGCGCTGACCGGCAGTAAGGGCGTATTCGTGTTGCGTGTCACCCCCGGCTCGGCAGCACACAAAGCCGGGCTCGCGGGTGTCGAGATTACCCCACAAGGCATCGTGCCCGGCGACCGCATCATCGGTGTTGATGGCAAGGCAACGGACGATGTGGCCAAGCTGCTCGCGCGGCTAGACGACAGGAAGGTCGGCGATGTCGTAGTCTTGTCCGTGGAGCGGGCCGGCAAATCGCGAGAGGTGCAGGTGGAGTTGCAGCCCGGGATTTGATTCAGTTGAATCTCTGGTTCATGCGGCGTTGAGCAGTCAAGCGGCTTCAGCCTCATGCCGTGTGACCAGTCCCGGTAGTAATTTTCCACCGCTATAGACCCATCGCCGCAGTTCCTGCTCAGCAGAAGACCAGTCCCGCTGGTGGTTGAAAATGCGTTTATGAACATTAAAAAATATAGAGCCATATCAAAACGATATGATAAGTTAGCAAGAAATTACCAAGCAATGGTAGCCCTTGCATTTAGCATGATGTGGCTACCAATGTGGGTTGATTGAAAAGTGAACAGTAAAGATCAACACGCTCTAGTCGAAAAAACACTACTTTGCCGGACATTATCAGTATGATAACTGCATAAACGTAGTTGGCAGCGCGAATTGCTGCCTTGCAGAAACTTATCGATAACTGGACGTTCAGATGTTATTACTGAAAAAATTACGTTGGCCCCTGGCTATCGTAGTCATAGCGCTCTTGGCTTACTATGGTCTGAAACCTTACTGGTTAACGCAGCTAACCCAGCAGGAAAGCGCCAGAATTACTGCGCTAAAACAACAGGCCGTGCCGGCAGCACCACAGCAACGTCTTGATGCGGAGCGGATGATGGCCGACCTTAGCTGGCTGGCCGCGGCAGAGCGGCAAGGGCGCGCCCCGGGTACGCCGGGCGGCATCGCTGCCAGATTATGGATTGCCGAACAATTTGCCGCTATCGGTTTAACCCCCGCCGGCAGCGAGGGTTACCTGCACCCCTATAGCGTAACGGAACATTTTTCATTTAATCGCTGGCTTCGACGCAAAAATGCCGTTATTCCTGGAGTGGAAGATGCAGCCAATGTGCTCGGGTTATTGCCGGGTACTGAGCCGGGTTTAAAGCCACTGATTATTACCGCTCATTATGATCACCTCGGCATGCACGGCGATACCATCTTCTATGGCGCCGACGATAATGCCTCCGGCGTCGCCGCCATGTTAGAACTGGCACGCTACCTTACCAAGCATCCGCTGCGCCATCCGGTACTGTTTGCCGCACTGGACAGTGAGGAAAAAGGCTTGCAGGGTGCGGTAGCACTATTTCGTACCGGCCTGCTCAGTGCCGAGCAGCTAAGGTTTAATATCAATATTGATATGTTAAGCCGCGATACCGAACAGCAGCTGTTTGCCGTTGGCAGTTATCATCATCCCTGGTTACTGCCATTACTGGAACAGTTGCAACAACAGAGCGCTGTTAAGTTAATCGCCGCCCACGATCGCCCCTGGTACAAAGCCGGCCACAGTCAGGACTGGACGCTCAGTTCTGATCATGGCGTCTTTCATCAGCAGGGCGTCCCCTTTATCTACTTTGGTGTGGCCGATCATGCCGATTACCACACGCCCAGAGACACGGCAGATAAAGTCGATGTCGCGTTTTATCATCAGGTGGTGGAAACCGTGCTGAGCTTTTTAAAGGTTCTGGATAATCAGTTAGCCAAAAAATAGTGGCCTAATTAACACAGTATTGCTGCCATAACTGAAAGTCGGTTGCGGTTAACCACTGCTGACCAGCATGCAATTGGGCATGCATTATTGCTTTGGGATCGTCACTGTGTGGCAATCCCAGGGCATGACCAAACTCATGTTGCAGCGTGACCAGTAAATCTTGCTGGTCGGCGAAAGCGTAGATCACCATCTGGCGCTGCGCCTGCCGAATGCTCATCACACCCAGTTCATGGCTCCCTATCGCTTGCTGTTCCGGTAATAAGCTATTACGTTGCGCCACCATTTGCTGCAAACGTCGCTGCTCAGCCGTTAAAGCCTCCGCCTGCACTGCCAACACCCTTTGTTCCTCTTCCAGGATCCGCCATTGTTGCTGCACAGCTGCCGGCATAACGCCTGCGCGCTGTTGCTCTAGCCTGAGTAGTTGTTGTTGATATTCCTGCTGTAATTGCTCTACCCGTACATGCTGTTGCTGCACCTGCGCTAACTGGCGCTGGTACTGACGCTGCAGCACCTCAAGGTGTTCGTCGTAGCGTCTTACATTGCGTTGGAGCAGCAAACGCTGTGCCAGTTGCTGCTGTCGCTCATCGAATTGAAAATAGATCGGAAATCCATCAATTGCATCATAGACAAAAAGCTGTTGCCCGGTACCCTTATTCCACTGCTCAGCCGCTTCAGTGATCAGGGCCAAAGCCTGAGTTTCTGATAGCTGGAACGCTGGGTCCAAAACTGCCAAACGCCAACCAATAGGTGCCCGACACAGCTGCTCATTAGCTGATAACGAAGTAGTGGGGCGCTTTTCCCAGGTATCGAAACTATACCAAAGTAACCAGGCTATTCCGAACCAGAGTGCTATACGGAAAATTGTTCTCGGCATAAAGCTATTGATCTTTGTAGCAAGCAATAGCTTAGTGTGACATACCCGCTTACAATTAGTTGTAAATTTACAGTTAGTAACTTGCAGATTTAGCGCTACACTGAGCACTAGATCGCGCTATTGAAGGAGAATAGCTTGAGCACTGCAATGATTTGGATCCTGGTCGGCGTAATACTCATTCTAAGTGAATTACTCGCTACCAGTATTGTCGCTGTATTTCTGGGGTTGGCCGCTATTGTTGTTGGCGTACTGCTGCAGTTGGGTTGGATCGAGTCAGCGAGTGCGCAGTACAGTATTTTTGGTATCGTCAGTCTACTGCTACTGTTCACTGCGCGCGGCCGCTTTAAACGTTGGTTTGTCGGCTTTACTGCTGACAAAGGCGAGCACCCCAGCAGCTTTACAGAAGATATTGGTGATACCGTGACCGTAATTGACGATTTCCAGCATGGACGGGGTCGCGTGGTATTAAACGGCGTACACTGGGATGCTCATTCGACAGACAATTTGAAGGCGGGTGAGCTAGCGAAAGTTGTCAAAAATGAAGGTATTCACCTAACCGTATCCCGAGTAAATGATTGACTTAAAAGGAGACTAGCAAATTGGAACAACTGGATATTCAAACCGTTTTAACCTTTGGTTTTGCGCTGGCAGTAGTAATTACCATTTTCAAATCGGCACGGATCGTGCCACAGCGGAGTAATTATGTAATTGAGCGCTTAGGCAAATATTCGCGCACACTGGACTCCGGCTTCCATCTTTTGATCCCTTTTATTGATAAAGTGGCCTATATCCAAACGCTGAAAGAAGAAGTGATCGACGTTAAACGCCAAACCTGTGTTACCAAAGACAACATCCAGGTCGGCATTGATGGCATTCTGTATTTGCAGGTAATTGACCCAATGAAGGCCAGCTACGGTATTATCGATTACCGCTATGCCGCAGCACAGCTGGCCCAGACTACTATGCGCTCAGTGATTGGTCAGACCGATCTGGATAAAACCTTTGAAGAGCGTGCAAAAATCAATGAAGAGGTAGTACGGGCACTGGACGAAGCGGCCGGTCCTTGGGGCGTTAAAGTGTTACGTTATGAAATTGCCGATATTGAGCTGCCGGTTAGTATTAAAGATGCACTGGAGCAACAAATGCGGGCCGAGCGGGAACGGCGGGCAGCCATTGCCAAGTCGGAAGGTGAGCGTCAGGCGATGATTAACGTGTCTGAAGGTCAGAAGCAGGAAGTGATTAATCTGTCGGAAGCGGACAAACAGCGGCAGATTAACGAAGCCGAAGGTCGGGCGCGTGAAATCGAGCTGATTGCCATCGCTACCGCTGAGGGGTTGCGTAAAATCGCCGAGGCCATTAACCAACCTGGTGGTCAGGAAGCCGTTAGCTTGCGGGTTGCCGAGCAATATGTAAAAGAATTCGGTAATCTGGCTAAAGCCAATAATACGATGATAGTGCCGGCCGAGCTGGCGAATATCGGTGGTGCGGTTGCAGGTTTAACAGAAATTCTGAAATCCGTACAAAAATAAACAATTAACTGCGCCGGCCAACACCGGCGCAGCTTTTAGGGTTGCATTACTGCTGATCTGAGCTGGGTAACTCGTTCTGGCGAAAATCCTGGGTTTTCTCAGCCAGTAAGGCTGCCAGTTGTTGCTCCATCGCCTCAACTTTCTCCCTGGTCCGCAGTAGTACCTGACGCTGGACGTCAAATTCTTCCCGACTAACAAAGTCCAGATCGGCCAGCTTCGCTTGCAGTACCTGCTTAACCTTGCTTTCCAACTCATCGGCAAATTGCTTTAGCTGCGGTGGGATCACAGCGCCGATCTGGCGGGCGATCTCTTCAATTTTTTTCGGATCCAGCATCATCTTCTCCGGTGTTTTCGATTGCTCTACTCTATTCTACGGCCTAAATGGCAGAACGCGAATGAAATTTCTGCCGTCAGGCCTTACAATGCCACCCCGGAACAAAAGGCAGGTCAGATGAAGTTAAATCCACAGCAAGACGCAGCGGTTAAATTTATTGGCGGCCCCTGTCTGGTGCTGGCAGGTGCCGGCAGTGGCAAAACCCGGGTCATCATCAATAAAATCGCGTACTTAATTCAGGAATGCGAGTTACCGGCGCGGCATATCGCGGCGGTGACCTTTACCAATAAAGCAGCGCGAGAAATGCGGGAGCGGATTAACGCCCAGTTACCCAAAAGCGCCACCCGTGGCCTGACCATCTCGACCTTCCATACGCTGGGACTGGAAATTCTGAAAAAAGAATTTCGCCAGCTTGGTTACAAAGCTAACTTCAGTTTGTTTGACGATCAGGACAGCTTTTCGCTGTTAAAAGAACTGACCGATGGCGAGTATAACGGTGATAAAGAACTGATCCGTAAGCTGCAAAACCGGATCAGCAGCTGGAAAAATGACCTGACGCTACCTGAGCTGGCACTGCAACAAACGCAGGATGCGGAGACCATTAGCTTGGCGAATTACTATCTGCAGTACAGCAAGATGCTAAAAGCGTGTAATGCCTTTGATTTTGACGATCTTATTCTGCTGCCAACCCTGTTATTTCAACATCAGACCGAAACCCGCGAACGCTGGCAGCAAAAGATCCGCTATCTGCTGGTCGACGAATATCAGGATACCAACACCAGCCAGTATGAACTGGTGAAATGGCTGGTCGGCGAGCGGCGACGCTTTACCGTGGTTGGTGATGACGACCAATCAATTTATTCCTGGCGTGGTGCCCGGCCGCAAAATCTGGTACTGCTGAAAAAAGACTTTCCCGAGCTGCAGGTGATTAAGCTGGAGCAGAACTATCGTTCGGCGGAGCGGATCTTAAAAGCGGCGAATATTCTAATCGCCAATAACCCGCATGAGTTTGAGAAAAAGCTGTTTAGCGTCAACGGCTATGGTGTGCCGCTAAAAGTCTTGCCGTGCAAACACGAAGAAGACGAAGCCGACAAGGTAGTAGCCGAAATAATCTCGCACCGCTTTAGTAACCGCAGCCAATACCGGGATTATGCCATCCTCTATCGCGGCAACCATCAGGCGCGGGTATTTGAAAAGGCGCTGATGACTAACCGTATTCCGTATCGTATTTCCGGCGGCACCTCCTTTTTTGCCCGCTGCGAAATCAAGGATGTGATGGCCTATTTGCGCTTGCTGGTGAATCAGGATGACGATAACGCGCTATTGCGGATTATTAATGTGCCGCGGCGGGAAATCGGCCATGCCACGCTGGAAAAAATCGGTAATCTGGCTAATCAACTGCATATCAGCCTGTTCGCCGCCTGTTGCCACCCAGGGCTGGCGCAGGTGTTACCGGCGCGCAGTCTGCAGGCGGTAACGCAATTTGCTGACTGGATTAATCAGCTGACAGATAATGCCCAGCGTGCTGAGGCCAGCGAAGCCATTCGTGATCTGATCCGGCAAAGTCATTATGAAGCCTGGCTGTTTGAAACCAGTAACAGCCCGAAAGCAGCGGAAATGGCGCTGAAAAATGTCAACGAGCTGTACCGTTGGATTGTCGAAATGCTGGAAGGCAAAGATGACGAGCCGGCCATGACGATCAATGAAGTGGTCAGTAAACTCTGTCTGCGCGATATGTTAGAACGGCAGGAACAGGAAGATCAGGCCGATCAGGTGCAGTTGTTAACCCTGCATGCTTCAAAAGGCCTGGAGTTTCCATACGTGTTTATGGTTGGGATGGAAGAGGGCATTTTGCCGCACCAAACCAGTATCGACGAAGACAATGTCGAGGAAGAGCGCCGGCTGGCCTATGTTGGCATTACCCGGGCTCAGCGCGAACTGATCTTTACCTATGCCCGCGAACGCCGGCAATTTGGTGAAACCATCAGACCTGAACCCAGCCGCTTTTTACAGGAATTGCCGCAGGATGACTTGGAGTGGCAAAAGCCTGATCAGCCGAAAACGGCCGAGCAACGCCAACAAACCGCCGCGGCGAATATTGCCCGCTTACGGCAATTGTTGAATAAAGGATAAACAATATCCGGTGGGTCGGCGCTTAGTTACTCAGCGCCTTTAACATCTGATCGCGCATCTCAGGCTGGAATACTGCATAGCGTCCACGGCCCAAGGCCTTAGCATGGTACATCGCGGCATCAGCATCACGCAGCAAAGCATCGGCATGATGATATTCCATGGTCAGCGGGGCGATACCGATACTGACCCCAGACTGGGTTTTATGCCCGTCCAACTGATAAGGCTGGCGGAATTTATCAATAATCCGCTGCGCCACCTCTTCAGCATCCTGAAAGCTTTGTAAATTCAGCAGCATCACTACAAACTCATCACCACCGAAGCGCGCGGCCACGTCATGTTCGCGAATGGCACTGAGTAACCGCTTACTACTCTCGATTAAAAAAGCATCGCCAATATGATGACCCAGGGTGTCGTTAATCAATTTAAAGCGATCCAGATCGAGAAACAGCAACGCCATGCCCGGTTGGCTCTGGCGTTTGATCAATGCAAACTGCTGCTTAAGCTGCTGCAGAAACATTTGCCGGTTGGCGAGGCCGGTTAACACATCATGGTTGGCATCATAAAACAGCTTTTGCTCGGCCTTTTTGCGCTCTTCTACCTGTAAACGTAAAAACAAATTGGTTTGCCGTAATTCCCGCGTACTTTCAAATACCTTACGTTCCAGCTCTTCCTGATGCTGGCGCTGACGCTCCGAGGCTAATTTACGCTGAATGGCAACGGCAATATGTTGTGAAACAAAACGCAGGATAGTTAATTCCTGCTCGGTATACTGATAGCCGGTTTCATAAGATTGCACTGCGATCACGCCCAGTACCCGCTGATCCACTTTTAATGGCGCACCCAGCCAGCTACTGGAGTTACGGTGTGGCTGGTTTAAACTGCCGATACCACGGCGGATCTCACCCCGCGCCACCAACTGCGCCGCTTCCTCGCTATTGATCAAACGCGCTTCAGCACAGCGGATCACATATTCGGTAAAGCCTTTACCCAAGGGCCTGTCACTGGCGGCGGGGCTAAATTGGTCCAGATAAAATGGAAAGGTCAGTTTAGTACCGTCCTGATCCAACAGAGCTATATAGCAATTGTCGGCTGCCATTAAGCCACTAAGTACTTTATGCATAGCCCGGTAAAAGGTTTGCATATCCTGACTACTGGCCGTTAATTCGGATATCTCATATAAGGCGGCCTGCAGCTTTTCGGCATGGATCCGCTCTTTAATTTCTTTTTGCAGCGACTCGTTAGTTTGCCGCAGCTGTAAGGTGCGTTGCCGCACTGTGGTTTCCAGCAATTCGCGGCTCTTTACCCGGTCCAGTGCGATAACGGTATTACTACCGATGCTGTTAAATAGTTTCAGATCGTGTTCGTTATAGCGATACGCCGGATCATAGGACTGAATCGCCATCACACCGATAACTTTGTCTTCGCGCAGCAATGGGATCCCCATCCAGTGCGCTGACGGTGAACCCTGTGACTGGATTTCACCACTGTTGACTAACGCTTCAAACTGCGCTTCATCGCACAGCAAAGGTTTTTGCGTACGCACAACATAGCCGGTTAACCCGCTGGAAAATGCACTGGAAGGTACTGACACAATCAGTTGCTGATCTTTTTCGTCAGAAAAGTACTGCAGGCTATATTCTGTGGTTTCACTGTCATACAGCACGACATAAAAGTTTTCCGCATGCAGTAACTCCGATACCATCTTGTGGATCGCCGGATAAAACTCTGCCATATCGCTGATACTGCTCGCCAGTTCCGACAGCTTCAACAAAGCGCCCTGAATGGTATAGGCTTCTTTATAGCGCGCAATTAAAGCCAATAGCCGTCGCAGTCGGGTATTGGTTTTATTGAGTTGGTGCTGAAGTGTCGATAAATTATTCAAATCCGCCATTCCGTTGCGCAAAAACACTGGTCAGAGCAATAATAACAAAGTGTTATTATGCATAAAGTTTAGACGCATGGAAGAGCGAGTAAAGAAATAAAACTAAATTAGTTTTAAGTGGCTTTAAAACAGCGTGAAGACAAAAAAGCCGCACTATTGCGCGGCTTTTCATGATGCAGCAGTAACTGGTTAAACGCCGTCGGTCATAAAACGGATGGCGGCAGCGATTTCATCTTCCGAACAGTTCATACAGGTACCCATCGCAGGCATATTGTTAAAGCCTTCGATCGAGTGCTTTAACAACACATCAAAACCCTGTGCCATACGCGGCTTCCAGTCTGCTGAATTTGGTTTAGGCGCATCCAGGGCACCCGTACCGTGACAGGCAAAACAAGCCGCCTGATATACTTGCTCACCGCTACGAGGCCCCGAGGCAACGGCAGCAGTTGCGGCAGCTGCGCCAGCAACATAAACCTGGCCAACTGGGGCAATACGCTTGGCAATGGCATCTTTTTCCTGGTCAGTGCTGGCATTGATACCCAGCGTGGTCAGCAGTAATGCCACTGCAAGTGATAATTTCTTCATAGTGATGATCCCATCCTAAAAGCCATACTGATTTTCTGGCATTATAGCCTGCCTTTGCCGCAGAACGGAAGAGTCCCTGTTCAGCCTTTGCACAACAATAACCCAAGATCAAATCGCGATGCTAATCTGCTAAAAGGCCCGTCAAATCTGCTTTATGCTTTTTTGAGTAGAAGCGCATTTTTTTAGGAGCAAAATTTTTTAAAATTAGCTCTGGGCAAAAGCGTCAGTTGTGATAGTCTGTTCAACCTGCGCGGAGTTGCAGGCTGCTGTCGAGAATGGACTCCGGGCGAAAGCTAAAGCGTTTTCCACATTACGCAATGCTAAAAAAATAAGAATCAGGGCACTTGCAGTTAGGCACCTTTCTTTTATAAGACAAACACTTAGAAGTAAAATGTTCCCCATGCTGTCAATTACAGCGTGGTTATCTCCTATTGTTTTGCACAAAGTTATCCACAGCTTATGCCTTAATAAGTCTCGGTCCCGGAAACTTGTTCAGCTAGCCTGATCTGGTCTGCTATGGCATGCTATAGCATCAAGTCCGCGCAGGAACAGCATCATGGTTTATATCCCGACAAATCCGTTAATATTGGTTGACGGTTCTTCTTATTTATTTCGCGCCTATCATGCGCCACCGCATCTGACTAACTCCCGCGGCGAAGCGACCGGTGCCATTTATGGCGTCGTCAATATGCTGAAAAGTTTGCTGAAACAGTATCAGCCAACCCAGATGGCGGTAGTATTCGATGCCAAGGGACCGACCTTTCGCAACGAAATGTATGCTGAGTACAAAGCGCACCGGCCACCGATGCCAGACGATCTACGCAGCCAGATTGAGCCTCTGCATAAGATTATTCGTGCTATGGGCCTGCCTTTATTATGCATTAGCGGCGTTGAAGCTGACGATGTAATAGGTACCCTGGCCCGCCAGGCCAGTGCCGCTGGCCGCCATACGCTGATTTCAACCGGTGATAAAGATATGGCGCAGCTGGTTGATGAGCATGTCACGCTGATCAATACCATGACCAATACGCTGCTCGATCCTCCTGCAGTGCTGGAAAAATTTGGTATTGGTCCGGAGTTGATTATCGATTATCTGGCGCTGATGGGCGATAAAGTGGATAACATCCCGGGCCTGCCGGGGGTAGGTGAAAAAACGGCAGCGGCTCTGCTGCAGGGGCTGGGCTCAATTGAACAGATTTATCAGCAGTTGGATCAGGTCGCAGGCCTAAGTTTCCGTGGCGCGAAAACCATGGCCGTGAAACTGCAGGAGTTTGAAGCCCAGCTGAAGCTATCATACGAGCTGGCAACCATTAAGTGTGACGTAGAGCTTCCCTGCACACTGGACGAGTTAACGATCCAGCCTGCCGACCGGGCACAACTGGCAGAGCTGTACCGGGAGTGCGAGTTTAAACGCTGGCTGGCGGAAGTCCTGGCCAACAGTGAGCCGGCGGCGGGAATAGCGAAGACCGAGCAGGCAGACAGTCCAACAACAGAAAGCCCTGAGCAAGTCAGACAAGTGATTGATCGCCAGCAGTATCAGACCATTCTGAGCTCAGCAGATTTGACTGCCTTATTAGCCGAGCTGGAGCAAGCTGAACTGACGGCTTTTGATACCGAAACCACCAGCCTGGATTATATGCAGGCGGAACTGGTCGGGATGTCCTTCGCAACCGCGCCGGGTAAAGCCTGGTACCTGCCGCTGGCACATGACTATCTGGGCGCACCGGCACAACTGGATCGTAAGGACTGTCTGCAACGCTTAACACCCTGGCTGGAAAATCCAGCCAAAGCCAAGGTGGGTCAGAATCTGAAGTACGACCAAAGTGTGCTGGCACGTTACAATATTGCACTTAAGGGCGTTAAGTTTGACACTATGCTGGAGTCCTATGTGCTGAATTCGGTGGCCGGCCGCCATGATATGGACAGCCTGGCGCTGAAATATCTCGGGCATAGCACCATCAGCTTTGAAGATTTGGCCGGCAAGGGCGCCAAGCAGCTGACGTTTAACCAGATTGAACTGGAAAAAGCGGCCGAGTACGCTGCCGAAGATGCCGATGTCACCTTGCGACTGCATCAGACATTGTGGCCACAGTTGCAGCAAAGCCCCGGCCTGGTCAAAGTATTCAATGAGATTGAACTGCCGCTGATTGCTATTCTGTCCGATATCGAGCGGCACGGCGTGCTGATTGATAGCCAGTTACTGGCCGAGCAAAGCAAGCAGTTAACTCAGCGGATTGCCGAACTGGAGCAACTGGCTTATCAACAAGCCGGCAAAGAGTTTAATCTGGCCTCCCCGAAACAGTTACAAGAAATTCTGTTCGAGCAGATGAAGTTGCCGGTACTGAAAAAGACCCCGAGCGGCACGCCCTCTACAGCGGAAGAGGTACTGGCAGAATTAGCGCTGGAATATGAATTTCCCAAACTGATCACGGAACACCGTGGCCTGAGCAAACTGCGTTCCACCTATACCGAAAAACTGCCGAAGATGATAAATCCGGCAACTGGCAGGGTGCATACCTCTTATCATCAGGCAGTCGCCGCTACCGGCCGCCTGAGTTCCACTGAACCCAACCTGCAGAATATTCCGATCCGCACCGAAGAAGGGCGGCGGATCCGCCAGGCTTTTATTGCACCGCCAGGTAAGCTGATTATGGCCATCGATTACTCGCAGATTGAACTGCGGATTATGGCCCATCTGTCGCAGGATAAAGCCCTACTGGACGCCTTTGCCAAAGGCCTGGACGTACACCGGGCAACCGCGGCTGAGGTATTTGGGGTAAGTCTGGATCAAGTTAGCAGTGAGCAGCGGCGCCGTGCCAAGGCCGTGAACTTCGGATTAATTTATGGCATGTCAGCCTTTGGTCTGGCCAAACAACTCGGCATCGGTCGGGGCGAAGCACAGCATTATGTAGATCGCTATTTTGAGCGCTTCCCCGGTGTGCTTGATTATATGGAGCGCACCCGGAAACACGCTCATGAGCAGGGCTATGTCGAGACACTGTTTGGCCGGCGTTTATACCTGCCCGATATAAATACCAAAAATATCGGCCGGCAAAAGGCCGCCGAGCGGGCGGCAATTAATGCGCCGATGCAAGGTACGGCAGCCGATATTATTAAACTGGCGATGATTAAGGTACAGGCTTGGCTGCAGCAACATGCCGCTGACAAAGCAGCGATGATTATGCAGGTACACGATGAATTGGTGTTCGAAGTGACCACCGCCGATGTCAGTTGGTTAGCGACCGAGTTAAAGCAGCTGATGGCCAGTGCCGCTAAGCTGGATGTACCCTTACTGGCCGAAGTGGGTTATGGCGACAACTGGGATGAAGCCCACTAGGGCGTGGTAATTTAATTACATAAAAAGTCTTAAAAATGCACCATTTAGACTTTTATGTAGTTTTATTACAAAAAATTCTTGCAATCGCTCAGAAAATGACTAGAATTTGAGTCGTAGGGTACAGAGGTAAGATATTCTATCTTTCAACCAGGGTGTTGCACCCCGGATTCTGAAAGTAGGCTTTATTTAGCCGCCCCGCTGCTTGCAGCGGGGCGTTTTTTTTATGCCCGTTTTTCTGATCACAAGCCAATGGCGCAGCAGCCAGTTGCAGTTCACGTAACTGAACAACACTTTTTAGAGCAAATACTTTAAACAGCACAAAATTAGTGCTATACTGTGGCCGTCTTAGCGATAAGACACCCTGTTGATTTGATTTTTATATAGCTTCTCCCCGATTGCTATGACCGACCCTGCTGGGTCGGTTTTTTTTTGGGGATCCTGAAGGGTTTACTTAGGGCGCGTCGACGTCTGCTGTCGACTCGTCGCTAAACCAGCCGTTTAATACCTGCTCAAACTCAGGTAAGCCAAGCTTACTCAGCGAACTGAATACCTGCACCTGCACGTCGCCCATAAAAGCCAGTGCGGCTTCGCGCACTTCCAGCAACACCTTTTTTCGGGCGCCGGGCCCCAACTTGTCTGCTTTGGTCAGCAGGATCAGCACCGGTAACTGGCTCTCCACGGCCCAAAAGATCAACTGCTGATCCAGATCTTTCAAAGGGTGGCGAATATCCATCAACACCACCAAACCTTTCAGGCTTTGCCGCTGCTGCAGGTACTCAGATAACGATTTCTGCCATTTTTCTTTTACCGCCAGCGGTACCTTGGCAAAACCATAGCCGGGTAAATCAATTAATCTTTTTTCCGGCGCCAGCGTAAAGGTATTAATTAGCTGGGTCCGGCCAGGCGTTTTACTGGTTCGGGCCAGATTATTTTGCCGGGTCAGGGTATTCAGCGCACTCGACTTACCCGCATTGGAGCGGCCGGCAAAGGCGACTTCGATACCGGTATCGGCTGGCAAGGCCCTGATATCAGGGGCACTGGTCAGAAAACTGACCTGCTGAAAATTGAACTTAGGTTGTGACACAAGCTGCTCCGGCAGTTAAATTAGGGTTATTGTAACGGATCTGGAGGATCGGAAGAAGCTTTTGACTAAAGGATGGGATTTTACTTTGAGCAGTTTCGTGTAAAATAGGCGAAAAAACACCTTAATACTATTCATTATAGCCAGCTCACTGGCGTTTGAATGCGGACTGAGACGGATCAAAAATGAAAAAACTCGTACTACCTCTGACGCTGTTATTCGGTTTAATCGGTGCAGCAAACGCTTTCGATGGTGATGCCGAGGCTGGCAAAGCAAAATCTGCAACCTGTGCCGCCTGTCATGGCCCGGATGGTAACAGTCCGTTAGCCATCTACCCCAAAATTGCCGGCCAGCATGCTGAGTACCTGTATAAGCAACTGACCGACTACAAACTGGGTATGACCTCAGGTGGTAAAGAAGGCCGCGCTAATGCCATCATGTTTGGTATGGTAGCCGCACTGTCTGATCAGGATATGAAAGATCTGGCCGCCTATTTCTCGTCACAGCGCATGACACCGGGTACGACACCTGAAGATGTGATTGAAGCCGGCCAAAAACTATATCGTGGCGGCGATGCCGAGCGCGGTATTGCAGCCTGTATCGCCTGTCACGGTCCGCGTGGTGCCGGTACCAGCCTGGCGGGCTTCCCACGTATCGGTTTCCAGAATGCCGATTACCTGAAAACCACGCTGGAAGAATTCCGCGCCGGTACCCGTGCTAACGATATGAACGGTATGATGCGCGAAGTAGCGAAAAAGCTGACCGATGAAGATATTCGGGTACTGTCGCAATACCTGGGTGGCTTACACTAAGCTGAACAAAGTCTGAATAAAAAACCGGCCGTCAGGCCGGTTTTTTATTTCCGCTGTGCGAGATCTCTCACAGGCACTGTACGATATCAACCTGATTTTCAATTTTCAGGAACTTTTTTGCTATATTTTATACAGCATAAGTTACTGAAAATATTAAAAGCCTAGACTAAAGTCGAATTTTTTTTGTATTTTTTATCAGCAAAGACTTGCCATCTGCGCAGAACAGAGTAAATTTAAACCGTTCGCCAAAGGCGATATAACAACAGGGAAATGCGGTAAAGGAAGCTATTAGCACCCTTGGGTGCGCTGTGTTTTAAGATGCCCGGATGGTGTCAGGCGCTAAGGCGCACAAGGATGATTACGAAAGTTACCAGGAAGGTCGCGAATAAGAAAAGAGCGCGCACGGACAGCAAACAACAATATATGGATAACTAGCAACACGATGTTGGCTGCGCTTCAGGATGATTTGAGCGATTCGAGAGAAGTGTCCACCACTAGGCACGAATAAACAGGGCGATAAGATATTCTTATCGCCCTTTGTTTTTTTAGGAAAGTTAGATGGAACCATGTCCACTCTGTCTGCACCCGGACAGTACCCTGTTTAGCCAGGACCCGCAGCGTCAGTACCGACAATGTCAGCAATGCGCACTCGTTTTTGTCCCCGCCGCCCAGTTGTTAACTGCAGAGCAAGAACAACAGCATTATCGGTTGCATAATAATGATATCAACGATGCCGGCTACCGGCAGTTCTTAAGCCGTCTGGCCGGGCCCTTATTGGCCGCTTTACCCGCCGGGCCGCTGCAGGGGCTGGATTTTGGTTGTGGCCCAGGCCCGTTATTAGCCCAAATGCTGCAGGAAGCAGGTCATCAGATGCAGCTGTGGGACCCGTTCTTTGCCAATAACCCTGAGGTGCTGACGCGGCGCTATGACTTTATCAGCTGTAGTGAGGCTATTGAGCACTTTGTCAATCCAGCGCAGGAATGGCAATGCTGGTTAAGGTTACTGCAACCCGGTGGCGTACTGGCCATTATGACCAGCCACTATCCGGCCGTTAGCCAATTTGCCAACTGGCACTATAAACGGGATCCTACCCATATCCGCTTTTTCCACCCGGATACCTTTAACTTTTTAGCCCGTCGCGATCAGTTAAGTCTAAGTTTTCCTGCAAAGGATGTGGTGATCTTACGCAAAGCTGGTTAAAATGTGCGCCCTTTTTTACAGGTATCCAGATTACTATGACGCGTCAAAAAAAATCCCGTAAGGCCAACGACAACGGACAACGCCATTTGCCGGCCAGCGAAATCCGTAAGATCCGTGAGCACAAGGATGAAAGCAAGAAAAAAGGCGCCGGTCTGAAATCAGGTAACCGCAACAGCATGCAGCAAGCCAAGACCAGTCAGGATAGTGCTGGCAGCAAGCAGAAGAAAGATCCGCGCTTAGGCAGTAAAAAACCCATCGCGTTGCTACCAGAAACCAGCCCGGAATTGTTACCTGCATCAACAGCGCCAGCCCCGTTACCCAAGGTACAGCTGAAGGCAGCGAAGGCTGAACCGCTAAGCCCTGAGCAGGAGCTGCTGCAGCTGGAAAACGATCCTAAGCTGCAACTCTTACTGGAGCGGGTAGAGCGCGATGAGCTGTTAACCGGTAAAGATGCCAAGTATTTTAACCGCCAGACCGCCCGCATCAGCGAACTGTTAGCTCTGTTAGGGCTGGATGATGAGCAACCAGACACACCAACTTCAGAGCAGGATGAGGATCCGCTGAGTCGCTTCGAGCGTACTGACTGGCGTAAAGATTTGTTAGGTGATGAGGATCCGGCGTGACTTGGTGGTTAGTATTACTGCTGATTACAGCAGTGTTGATTGTCGCGGGCTTGGCATTTTATGCCGGCAAGCTGCTGTGGTTACTGCAGCAACAGAAACAACAGCAGCAGCTGGCTGAGCAAAAGGCCCGCCAGCAACAACAGGAAAAGAAAGCTTACCTGCAAGAAAGCATAGTGCTGATTAGCCGCGCCATGCTGGAACAGCAATGTGAATTCTCTGAGGGTGCCTTAAGGCTATGGGTATTACTGGACCACTGGCCGGCCGCAGATAAGCCCGATGCTGTAAGCAGTTACCCCGGGATTTATCAGATGTATCTGACGGTTAAAGATATGCCAACCCATCAGGCCCGCAAAGACCAGGACAAAAAACTGACCCGGCAGCAGGATAAAGTTCGTCTGACTGCCGAGAAAGATCTGAAAGCACAAATCGAAGACGATTTGCGACTGATTCTGGCACGGTTTCAGCGGGCCTAGTGCCTGCTGCAATGGCCTTATTGCTTGTAAATCTGACCATCCTTCATCACAAAACTCACCTGGCCCATCAGCTGAATATCCTGTAACGGATTGCCAGGCACCGCAATAATATCGGCCAGTTTACCCACCTTAATTGAGCCCAGCTCGTGCTCCATGCCCAGTAAACGCGCGCCTTCAATAGTAGCAGACTGAATTGCTGCCATGGCCGGCATGCCGGCTTCGGTCATATACACAAATTCGCGCCAGTTATCACCATGCGCCCCAACGCCGGCATCGGTGCCAAAGGCAATTTTTACACCTGCTTTATAGGCTTCACTAAAGGTTTGCTGGATCAGGGGCCCGATAGTCGCGGCTTTCGGGCGGACCAAATCCGGGAAAAAGCCGTCTATTTCTGCTTTTTGCTGCACCCATTTGCCAGCACTGATCGTCGGCACATAGTAGGTACCATGCTTTTTCATCAGCGCCATGGTTTCTTTATCCATAAAGGTGCCGTGCTCAATCGAATCGACGCCGGCTTTAATGGCGCGCTGCATCCCTTCTTTGCCGTGCGCATGCACCGCCACTTTAAAACCATAATCACGTGCGGTGCTGACAATAGCCGCCAGCTCCTCGTCGGTGAATTGCGGATTCATGCCGCTCTTCGCAACGCTCAGTACCCCGCCGGTGGCCGTCACCTTGATCAGATCCGCACCTTCTTTGTAGCGCTGCCGCACCGCTTTACGGGCCTCGTCCGCACCATTAATGACCCCGTCCTTCGGACCCGGATCGCCCTGCAGTAAGTAAGCCAGGCCATTTGTCGGATCGGCATGACCTCCGGTGGTGGCCAGAGATTTGCCAGCGGCGAAGATCCGCGGTCCACTGACATAGCCCTGAGCAATGGCTTTGCGTAGCGCCACACTCACCTGATGACTGTCGCCAAGCTCACGTACTGTGGTAAAGCCAGACAGCAGGGTACGCTCAGCAAACACGGCTCCGCGTAATGCGAAATCAGCCTCATTCAGGCGCTGGCCCTCACCGTAGGAGGTGGCACTCATCTGAGTCGAAAAATGGGTATGCATATCCATCAGCCCCGGCATCACTGTATGCTGGCGTAAATCAATCAAAGTGGCACCGGCTGTTGGCGTTTGGTAGCCACGCTCGACGCCGACAATTTTATTGCCATCAACAATGATGGTGTGCTCGGTCAGCGGTTGGGTATGCTCAGCGGTAATCAGGCGGCCGGCGTGGATATAGGTCGTGGCGACGGCATCAGCCAGGCTGAATGCGGTTAAACAGGCAAGGGTTAGCACGGAGAGTGACGTTTTCATTATTATTATCCTGTGGCAAGTGTTGCTTCACTATCAAACGCGACAGGCTGCCCCGCAATTGGCTTGCGATATCTGACCAGAATTTGCGATAAGCCGCGCTGTCACAGCATTGAACCGCTACCCGGGCAGCTCATCCGAAGATGCCAGCAGATAAGGTTGCCCACCACTGTAGAGTACTGCACGACTACCAGCGCCATCCTGTTGCAGCTGCGCCTGATCTAACAACTGATAATACAGATTTCGGTGTAAACGGGCTGACAGGCCGCGCCATAGCATCAGATAAGGTAGTTGCTGTCCGCCATGCTGCTGTAGCAGTAGCGGATAGTCAGCACAGACCGGGATCTTATCTTGCAGATTGGTGGTTAACCACAGCTCTGGGCCAGTAGGGCCTGCTTGCCAGTCGCTACTCACTGCGACAAAGGGCGCATCCTCAACCTGGATCCGCACTTTCTCAGCCGGCGTCTGTAAAAAATAATCATCACCCTGGCGGATTAACACCGACGCAAAGAGTTTAATCAGGCCCGGACGGGTAATTTCGCCATCCTGGTACCACCAGCGGCCCTGGCTATCAATACGAAGCGGCAAATCGCCACAAAAAGGCGGATCCCATTGCTCAACCGGAGCCAGTTTGGGTTGCTGTAATTGTTGCTGTAACGAAGTTAAGTCCATGGTTTGCCAGGAACAGACTAAATGTTAGTCAAGTATAGCAGGGGGCGCAGTAGGGTTGCAGGCAGAGAAGTGGGGTGACTGATGGGGCTCGAACCCACGACAACCGGAATCACAATCCGGGGCTCTACCAACTGAGCTACAGTCACCACCGCGAAGAGCTATTTTAACCAAAAAGCACACCGGCTACCAAGCGCTTTTTTTAGCAGCTCGCCCCAGTATAGCGGCAAATGCTCACTTGCCAGCCAAAATTGGCGAGATTTTATGATACTATGCCGGTTCGAACCACTTTCACAGGAGTGAACCTATGGAGCAAATTACCGAGTTATTTCAGCAAAACCACGAAGTACTGCTGGGATATTTGCTACAACTTATCGCAGCTATTGTGATTTTCTATGTCGGCCGCATCATCGCCCGTAGTGTGTCTGGGTTGATGGAAAAAGGCTTGTTATCCCGCAAAATAGATAAAGCCGTTGTCTCCTTCCTGTCCAGTATCCTGTATGCGATCCTGATGATCGCCACAGCCTTGATGGCGCTGTCACAAATTGGGGTACAAACCACGTCCTTTATTGCCATTTTAGGTGCCGCGGGTCTGGCCGTTGGTTTGGCGCTACAAGGCTCGCTGGCGAACTTTGCTTCCGGCGTACTGATTATTCTGTTCCGGCCATTTAAATCAGGCGACTTTATTGATGCCGGCGGCATTACTGGCACCGTCGATAAGATCGAAATCTTTCAGACCATTATGAAAACGCCGGACAACAAAAGGGTAATAGTGCCGAATGCGAAGATTACCGGCGGCCATATTACCAATTTCTCTGCCGAAAGCACCCGGCGTGTCGATCTGGTGATCGGGATCAGTTACGACTCGGACTTACGCAAAGCCAAAACTATTCTACAGCAGATTATTCAGGACGATCCGCGGGTATTGCCGGAACCGGCGCCAAATATCCGGGTCTCAGAGCTGGCGGACTCCTCGGTCAATATTATTGTCCGGCCCTGGGTAAAAACCGAAGACTACTGGGGCGTGTACTGGGACACGCTGGAAAAAGTGAAACTAACCTTCGACGAGCAAGGTATTGGTATTCCATTCCCGCAAATGGACGTACATATCAAGAAAGACGTAAAGGAAGCTGTATGAAAGTATTAACTCTTGCAATGCTGGCCGCGCTGGCCGCAACCACTCAGGCGCAGGCTGCCGATAAGAAAGTCTGGACCACCTCGGCAGAGCTTGGCGCTATTACTACTACCGGTAATACCGAGGGTACCTCGATCACCGGTAAACTGGATGCTAAGCAAGATCTGCGTAAATGGAGCAACCAGTATATTCTGAGTGCATTTTTTAAAGAAGATCAGAAAACCGATGCCGATGGCAACAGGGTTAAAGAGCGCTCTGCCGAACGTTACCTGGTATCGGCCAAAGGTGCGTACAAGCTAACCGAAGAACACGATAACCTGTTTGTATTGGGTTCTTACACCGATGACAAGTTTGGTGCCTACACCCGCTACACCACACTGGCCGCCGGTTATGGTACCCGGTTGTTAAATCTGGAACAGCAGTCACTGGATGTTGAGATCGGTCCCGGTTATTACACCGCTAAACGTGCCAATGATGAAACCGAGAACGGTTTATTGGCCCGTGCTGCTGCATCCTATAAATGGACGCTGAGTGAATCAGCGACCTTTACCCAAACGCTGAGTGTCGAGTACGGTGATGATAATACCCGTACCATTGCCGAAACGGCGCTGAGCGCGCGGATCAACGGTGCCATGCAGATGAAAGCCGCCTTTTTGGTACAAAATGACTCTGATGTACCGGTTGATAAAAAGCGCACTGATACCCAAACCTCTTTAACACTGGTGTATTCGTTCTAATGCTGTCGTAGTCTGCGGCGAGATTAAAAACGGGCATCACGCCCGTTTTTTGTGACGAGCTCCATACAGTTAGTAAAATTCAGCTATGCTTGATAGAAAAGAGTTCGCTATATCTTTCTGGACAACGCCACACGCTATGAAGCAATTGGACGCTAAACTCAACAAGCTCCGCTATTACCCTCTGTTCGGTGCCTTGATCTACTTGTTATTTGGTGCGCTATGGATCACCTTTAGCGACCAATTACTCCTGTCTTTGGCTGTGGATCCACAAACCCTGTCCCGCTATCAAAGCTATAAAGGCTATTTTTATATTGTGCTAACCGCAGCACTGGCATGGGTACTGTTAAGGCAACGCCTGCATTTTTCGCGCTCTCTTACCAAGTCCGAATATATTCTGGACCAGACCATTGAAAAAGCCGCCGCCGGTATTGCCCATGTCAGCCCAAGCGGTCAGTTCTTGCGTGTTAATCAGGAATTGTGTCGCCTGCTCGGTTACAGCATGGCAGAACTACGTGAACTGAGCTTCCAGCAGCTGACGCACCCGATGGATTTAGCCCGTGACCAGGCACTGGTTGAAGAAACTTTGAGTGGCCTGCGTCAGCATTACTCATTAGAAAAACGCTATTTACGTAAGGATGGCCAGGTGATCTGGGCCAGATTGTCCGTGTCATTAATTGCCGCCACCGATATCTCCGATACATTTTTTGTATCTGTTATTCAGGATATTTCGGATGTGAAGTTGGCGCAGCTAAAACTGGAAGAGAGTGAGCTGCGCTTTCGTACCCTGCTCGATAGCATGCCGACGATCTCGGTGCAGGGCTATGATGAAGATGGTACTACCTTGTTCTGGAATAAAGGCAGTGAGCTGGTGTACGGCTACAGCAGCCAGGAAGCCATCGGCCGTAATTTGCTGGATCTGATTATTCCGGAAAAAATGCAGGATGGTGTCAGGGAGGCAGTAAGCCAGATGGCCAGCAGCGGCGAGGCCCGCCATGCTGAAGAGCTGGTATTAAAACGCAAGGACGGCAGCCCGGTTACCGTGTATTCTTCGCATGCAGTGGTGATCTTGCCGGATAAAAAGCCGCAAATCTATTGTATCGACATTGACCTGACCACCTATAAACAGCAGGAAGCCCAGCTGGCGTTTCTGGCGCAATATGACCCACTGACCCACTTGCCGAACCGGCACTTCTTTGCCAATCAACTGGAGCAGGCGCTGAAAGTCGCCCGCCGTGAGCAGCTACAACTGGCAGTACTGATTCTGGATCTGGATAACTTCAAAAATATCAATGATTCTTATGGTCACAATGTTGGTGACCAGTTGCTGAACCAGGTTGCTGAAAAGCTTCGAATTTGCTGCCGTGATACTGACACCCTGGCGCGACTGGGCGGCGATGAGTTTGCCATTTTGATCGAGCATCTGGAGCAACCGGAAGATGCCGCCCGCTTTGCACAGGAACTGCTGCGCACCATGCAACAAACCCTGATGTTGCCGCCGGATTTGGAGCTTAGTGCGGCTGCCTCAATTGGTATCAGCCTGTTTCCGCAACATCACGACAACGTCGAAGCCCTGCTACAGGGTGCCGACGCGGCTCTTTATAAAGCCAAGGCTGAAGGCCGTAATACTTATTATTATTATAGTGACCAGCTAACCGCCCAAGCCAGACAGCGGTTGGTATTGGAAGGCCGCTTGCGCAACGCCATTAAAACCGGACAATTACATTGCTATTATCAGCCGCAACTGGAAGTGGCAACGGGAAAGATTATCGGTGCAGAGCTGCTGTTACGCTGGCGCGATCCCGAACTGGGTTTTGTCAGCCCGGAGATTTTTATTCCACTGGCTGAAAGCTCCGGCCTGATTCATGCTCTGGGGATCCAGGTGTTGCAGCAAGCCTGCGTGCAAGGCAAAGCCTGGCTGGACGAAGGCTTGCCCGCCATAAGCCTGGCAGTCAATGTGTCTGCTCACCAATTTAGCCGGGGCGAACTGGGGCAACAAGTTAGAACTTTATTGGCTGAGACTGACTTTCCGGCTAAGCTTCTGGAGCTGGAGGTGACCGAAAGCGCCCTGATGCAGGACGAGGACAAGGTTATCGAAACTATGCAGCAGTTACGGGCTACCGGCGTCAGATTGGCAATTGACGATTTTGGTACCGGCTATTCCTCCCTCGCATATTTGCAGCGCCTGCCGCTGGATATCCTGAAAGTAGACCGGCGTTTTATCTGCAATATGACCACCAACCCGGATAATCAGCAAATTACCAAGGCAATTATTGAGTTAGGGCATACACTGCGGTTTGAAGTGCTGGCAGAAGGTGTTGAAACCGCTGAGCAACTGGCGATGCTACAACAAATGAGCTGTAACTACTATCAGGGTTACTATTTTAGTAAGCCGGTACCCGCCGAAACCTTCCGCCAGTTACTGGCACAACAACAGGGAGTTGGAGTGCGGGCACACTAATGCCGCCGATCACGGCAAGCTTCAGTGGCCAGCTCAATTTCTATCGTAGTATTCAGTAGTGAAAAGTCGCTGAGTAGCTGCTCAACCTGGCTTTTTAACTGCTGATACTGGCTCAGTTCTTCCAGCTCGACTACCAGATGCGCACTGAGCACATGCTGCTCACCATCCAGCGACCATAGGTGTAAATGATGCACTTCACGCACCTGCGGCTGAGTGAGTAAACGTTGTTCGATCTGCGCCAGTAAGGCGGTATCCGGTACCGCCTGAAAAAATAGCCGCGCCGTGCTGCGTAAATTGCGCAGCACATTAAACAGAATAAACAAGGTAAAGGCGATCGATAACAGCGGGTCAATAATTGGCCAATCGACAAAATGCATCACCAACGCCGCCAGCAGCACGGCAACCCAGCCCAGCACATCCTCCAGTAGGTGCCAGTTCAGTACCCGCTCATTCAGGGTTTTACCGCCACTGAGTTTATAGGCGGCGAAACCGTTCACAGTTATGCCGAGCACGGCCAACGCCATCATGCCCTCAGTCAGCGGCATCACCGGCTCACTGAGTCGCGGCATGGCTTCGGCCAGGATCCAGACTGAACCACCAATCAGAATTAAACAATTTAACAAGGCGCCAAATAAACTAAGCCGGCGATAACCGTAGGTGTAATGTGCAGTGGGCGCTTTTTTACCCAGCTTATACAACAGCCAGCCACTGCCCAGCGCCAGACTATCGCCAAGATCATGAATCGCATCGGCCATAATGGCCGTGCTATTAGTCAGCCAGCCGCCAATAAACTCAATAATGGTAAAACCCAGATTCAGAAAAAACGCCCAACCCAGCCGGCTACCGCTATCCTCTGTCGATGCTAAACCATGGCCATACCGATGAGACCCATGACCGTGCTGATGCTGCGAATGTGAGTGAGAATGATGATGTGAATGTGGTGGCATAGTGGCGCTTCCTGCTGAGCACTACTCTGACTATAGACACTGACGGTGTTGAATAGCAAGCAGAAAAAAGCCCCGTAGCAGGGGCTTAGTTAACAACCTTAGAACGGGATATCGTCATCAAAGTCGATTGGTGGTTCCATTGGCGGACGCTGTTGCGCTGGCGGTTGCTGCTGGAAGCCACCTTGTGGCTGTGCTGGCTTTTGATAATTGCCTTGCGGCTGGAAATTCTGTTGGGGTGCGCCCTGATAGGCGGCTTGCTGCGGTGCGGCTTGTTGTGGCGCCCGCGGTTGATAACCTTGCTGGCCGCCGCCCATACCACCACCCATGCCGCCACCCTGGCCTTCGCCACGACCGTCCAGCATTTGCAGCTCATTGGCAACGATTTCGGTGGTGTAACGCTCTACACCTTGCTGATCCTGCCACTTACGGGTTTTCAGCTTGCCTTCGATATACACCTTAGAGCCTTTACGCAGATATTCGCCAGCAATTTCTGCCAGACGCTGGTAAATCACGACCCGGTGCCATTCGGTTTGCTCTTTCATTTCGCCGGTAGCTTTATCTTTCCAGCTTTCAGAGGTCGCAATGCTCAGGTTAGCGACGGCGCCGCCCTGCGGCATATAACGGACTTCCGGATCCTGGCCCAGATTACCGATTAAAATGACTTTGTTAATTCCACGCGCCATGCGTATTTCTCCTGCAAAATTGTTACTGATTGCCAGCGGCAATCAAAGACTGAGCCTGTGCGATGTCAAACTGCTGCGAACTGACTTTCAGGTAGCAGCGCTGATCGGCCAATAAAATAGTGACTTCCTGTACCCCGGCCAGGCTACTGAGCCTGGCTGCCAGCTGGCCGGCTTGCTGCTCAGTGCTGACAGCAACCGGTAGCGATAAGCGCTGGGCACGGGCGGGCACCTGCATGGTGCTGGCTATGATAAGCCATACTAAACCAATTACTGCTAGGGCGCCATACACCGCCATAAAACCAAAGTGCTGGGCGATAGCACCACCCAGCAAGCCGCCTAAAAAGGCACCGAAAAACTGGCTGCTGGAGTAAATCCCCATCGCACTGCCACGCTGGCCGGCGGGTGCCACCCGCGACACCATTGCCGGTAAACTGGCTTCCAGAAAATTAAAGCCGGTAAAAAATACCAGCAGGGCCAGCGCCAACAACCAGAAGCTGTTTGCCTGCCAAGCTATTAACATCGCAATAACTAATAATAGTATATTTATTAAAAAATACCGTTTTTCCTGCTGCCGGCGCATCGCAATAATCATCATCGGCACCATAAATACAAACGACAGCAATAATACCGGTAAATACAGCTGCCAATGCTGCTCTGCCGCGAACTGCTGCGACGCCAATAGCGGCGGTAGTGCAACAAACATCGCCGTAAGCATCAGGTGCAACAATAATACGCCTAAGTCCAGCTGTAATAATTGCCGGTGCCGGAACATCGCAGCCAAACTTTGCGGTAAGGCCAAGGTTTCAGCAGCCGGTGCCTTACTGACACTTTTCGGCACCACGAAAGCGACCAGCAACATGGCCGCCACCGCCATTACCGCGGTAAACCAGAATACGCCACTTAAACCGGCCAGCTTCGCCAGTAATGGCCCCAGTACCATTGCCAAGGCAAAAGATAAGCCGATGGTAGCGCCGATAATCGCCATCACTTTCGGCCGCTGCTCTTCGCGGGTCAGATCGGCCGCCAGTGCTAATACGGCTCCGGAAATCGCCCCAGCCCCCTGTAATACCCGGCCCAGCGTCACCAGATAAACGGACTCTGCCAGCGCTGCCACAACCGAACCTAGTACAAACAGTGCTAAGCCCAGCAGCATGACTCTATGCCGACCAATTTTGTCCGACAACCAACCAAAAGGAATTTGTAAAATCGCCTGGGTTAAACCATAGGCGCCAATCGCTAACCCGATCCACAGCGGGGAAAAACCGGCCAGCTGTTCGCCGTACAGGGCAAACACCGGCAATAGCATAAAGAGCCCGAGCATACGGGTAGAAAACACCAGCGCCAGCGCTACGGCGGCGCGCTTTTCCAGGGCATTCAAATGATGCATGCGAACAGCTAACACCAGAGGTTCAAAATAAACAGGGCGGCAGTTTAGCATAAAAAAGCCGGTCGGCGGCAGCGCCCGCAGCAATGCCTGCCATTGCGACAGTGAAATTCTGCCTACGGCGGGCCAAAGCCGGATTGGCGGCGTATAAGCAGCTTTAATCCGCTTGTCGCTGGCAATTACTGCGCAGCCTAGTGTATATTTGTACAGCATTATCCGGCTAAATGGAACCACCATGGACAAAATTGAGATCCGCGGCGCCCGCACCCACAACCTGAAGAATATTTCGCTAACCCTGCCACGCGACAAACTGATCGTGGTAACAGGTTTATCCGGCTCCGGTAAATCGTCGCTGGCCTTTGATACCCTCTATGCCGAAGGGCAACGCCGCTATGTCGAATCGCTGTCGGCCTATGCTCGGCAGTTTTTAAGCCTGATGGAAAAGCCGGATGTCGATCATATTGAAGGCTTGTCACCGGCGATCTCGATTGAACAAAAGTCGACCTCCCATAACCCGCGCTCTACTGTGGGTACCATTACCGAAATTTACGATTATCTGCGCTTATTATTTGCGCGGGTCGGCGAGCCGCGTTGCCCGGAGCATGATCTGCCCCTCGCCGCGCAAACCATTAGCGAGATGGTGGATAAAGCCACCGAATTTCCGGAAGGTACCAAGCTGATGGTGTTGGCACCGGTGGTGCAGGAGCGCAAAGGTGAGCATGTTAAAACGCTGGAAAATCTGGCAGCACAGGGCTATGTGCGGGCGCGGATTGACGGCGAAATTTGCGATCTGTCCGATCCGCCAAAGTTAGATCTGCAGAAAAAGCACACCATTGAAGTGGTAGTGGACCGCATTAAGGTGCGGGATGATATTAAACTGCGGCTGGCCGAGTCGTTCGAAACCGCACTGCAACTGTCGGGCGGCGTGGCGCGGGTGGCGCTGATGGACCAGCCTGATGCTGAAGAGCTGGTGTTTTCCGCCAACTATGCCTGCCCGACTTGCGGTTACTCCATGACCGAGCTGGAGCCACGGCTGTTTTCCTTTAATAACCCGGCCGGTGCCTGCCCCAGCTGCGATGGTTTGGGCGTGAAGCAATTCTTCGATCCGAAAAAAGTGGTGGTCAGTGATGAGCTGAGTCTGGCTGGCGGGGCGATCCGCGGTTGGGATAAGCGTAACTTCTATTATTTTCAGATGCTAAAGGCACTGTCTGAACACTACGATTTTCAGCTGGATGTGCCCTTTAACAGCCTGAGTAAAAAGCAGCAGGACGTTATCCTGTATGGCAGCGGCAATACCATTATCGACTTTAAATACCTGAATGACCGTGGCGATATTGTGCTGCGCAGCCATCCGTTTGAGGGTATTTTGCCGAATATGGAGCGCCGCTACCGCGAAACCGAATCGAACTCGGTACGCGAAGAACTGAGTAAATATCTGGCCAGCCAGCCTTGTCCTAGCTGTCATGGCACCCGGCTACGTACCGAAGCCCGCCATGTCTTTATCGGTAAAACCACCTTACCGCAAGTGGTAGAACTGGCGATTGGCGACTGCCTGGCATTTTTCCAGCAACTGAGTTTAACCGGCCAGAAAGCCAAAATTGCCGAAAAGGTATTAAAAGAAATTCAGGATCGGCTGCAGTTTCTGGTGAATGTTGGCCTTAACTACCTGAACCTGTCGCGCAGCGCCGAAACCCTGTCTGGCGGCGAAGCACAACGCATCCGGTTAGCCAGCCAGATCGGCGCCGGTTTAGTTGGCGTGATGTATGTGCTGGATGAGCCCTCTATCGGCTTGCACCAACGTGATAACGACCGCTTACTGGCGACGCTGAATCATCTGCGCGATCTGGGTAATACCGTGATCGTGGTTGAGCATGACGAAGATGCCGTGCGGGCCGCGGACTATATTATTGATATCGGCCCCGGCGCCGGCGTGCATGGCGGCAATATCGTAGCGCAGGGCACGCTGCAACAGGTGATGGCGGTAGAAGAATCACTGACCGGCCAGTATATGTCGGGGGCGCGCAAAATCGCGGTGCCAGCGAAGCGTACACCACTGAATGATAAATGGTTAAATCTGACCGGCGCCAGCGGCAATAACCTGAAAAACGTCGATCTCGCCATTCCCTTTGGCCTGATGACCTGTGTTACCGGGGTGTCCGGCTCCGGGAAGTCGACATTGATCAACGACACCCTGTTCCGCATCGCCCACCGGGTATTAAATAAAGCCGAGGGTGACGATCCGGCACCCTATAAGGCGGTAAGCGGGCTGGAGCATTTTGATAAAGTAATCGATATCGATCAAAGCCCGATTGGTCGCACGCCGCGATCGAACGCCGCAACCTACACCGGTATTTTTACCGGCGTACGCGAGCTGTTTGCCGGTACCCAGGAAGCGCGCTCACGCGGCTATCAGGTCGGCCGCTTTAGTTTTAACGTCAAAGGTGGGCGCTGTGAGGCCTGTCAGGGCGATGGTGTGATTAAAGTAGAAATGCATTTTTTACCCGATGTTTATGTGCCCTGCGATGTTTGTAAGGGTAAACGCTATAACCGCGAAACGCTGGAAATTAAATATAAAGGCAAGAATATCCACGAAGTGCTGGATATGACGGTGGAGGATGCGCTGGATTTCTTTGACGCCATCCCGGCGATTAAGCGTAAGGTGCAAACCCTGATGGATGTTGGCCTGTCCTATATTAAGCTCGGGCAGTCGGCGACCACCTTATCCGGCGGTGAAGCACAACGGGTAAAACTGGCACGCGAGCTGAGTAAACGCGATACCGGTAAAACCCTGTATATCCTGGACGAACCGACCACCGGCCTGCATTTTTACGATATCCAGCAACTGCTGAATGTACTGCACCGGCTACGTGATCATGGCAATACCATAGTGGTAATTGAACACAATCTGGATGTGATTAAAACCGCCGACTGGATTGTTGACTTAGGCCCGGAAGGTGGCAGCGGCGGCGGCGAAATCCTGATTGCCGGCACGCCGGAGCAGGTAGCCGCTTGTGAGAAATCTTACACGGGGAAATATTTAAAACCGATGTTGGGATAAACCGATTAAGGCAGCACAACAGTGCTGCCTTGGTTAGGCTAACGAGCTAATCAGAAACGGTAATTGATCTTACCGTAAATAAAGCGGCCGCGAGGGTTGTGCACTTTAGAGGCATAGCCATACAGATCGGCATCACCATCACCAATCGCAAATGGCGGATCCTTATCCAGCGCATTGTTCATCCCCAGCATTAGAGTGGTATTGCTGTTCAGACTGTAACGGCCCTGAATATCCAGCAATGCCTGGGCACTAACGGTGCGGGTTTTGGTGCTCATCACTTCGGCCGGAGGTGCATAATCTTCAAAGGCACCCACATAGTTCAGGCTGGTCACCAGACCCCAATCGCCGTAGCTCCAGTCGGCAGTCGCTAACCAGCGATGCTGCGGATAGTTGTACTCGCCGGCGTACTCGATACCGTTCTTCTTAAATGAATCGGTGTAGGAGTAGTCCAGGCTAAGCCGCAAGGCACCATACTGCTGCAGATTGAAGCGGTAAGCCGTTGACAGATCCAAGCCCCTGGCTTCCTGCGAGCTGATATTAATGTAGCTATTGAAGATCCGTGACAGTTCTCCCAGCGTTTGACCCGGCAAAGGCGCTAACCTTACACAGAGGGTACTGTTTTGACGGTTACACTCCGCAGCGTACACGTTTTCATAGTCGTTTTTGTCGATTTTATTATCCTGAGTGATGCTCCACACATCCGCACTGATATCAAACTGATCAGTGACCTGCCAGACAAAGCCGATATTAAAGGTCTCGGACTCTTCCGGTTGTAAGCCCTCACCGCCGACAAAGACGATGGTATAGTCAGTTGCAGCACACGCCGGATTGCTGGCATCAGGGGTAGGGCAACGGAAAGTATCAGTAAAGAATACCGACTCCTGCGACGGCCCTAAACCAATCTGGGCCAGTGATGGCGCCCGGAAACCCTGACCATAGGATGCCCGTACAGTAAAGTTATCCTGTGGCCGCCACTTGATACTAACCTGGGGGTTAGTGGTCGAACCAAAATCGCTGTAATCATCATAGCGACCAGCCAGGGTTAACTCTAACTGGTCGGTCAGTGGTACCAGAAACTCGATATAGGCGGCATACTGATCGCGCTCAGCCTGAGCAGATACCGATTCGGTACCAAAAATCAAACCACGCTGGAACTGATCATCCGGCTGGTCAAAGGCATCTTCTTTACGGTATTCCGCGCCGGCTGCGAACGACACCATCTGATCACCCAGCTTGAAGGCATCACCGCTGATACTGGCATCAAAGGCGGTCAGATGTGACTCGCCGCGACGCACCAGACTGGTAGTAATCGCATCAATCACTTCCGGAGAGTTTCTGAAACCTCCAAAGGGGTTATAACGACCAAGGTTGATCTGCTGCTGTAAAAAGTCGGTTCTTACCCAGCCCTGCGACTTGCTGCCGGTTTGCATCGACTCGCTACGGCCTTTTTGCGCTGAAATATCCCAATCCAATTCATTAAATTGGCCTTTCACGCCCAATACCAGGCGTAATGAGTCAGACTCGATATCCCAGGTACGGGGGCCGGCATCAACGGTCCTGAAGCGGTTAATTCTGATATCAGTGCCAAAAGGATTGTTGGGATGAGTACCCGGTACAGTCAGACCTGCATCGCCATCGAGCGGCGTTGCCGCCCCCTGCGCCTTAGACCGGTTATGTTGTACCGACAACTCGGCATAAGCCTGAGTATTGGCACCCAGGTTCTGGCTGGCCATTAATACCGCGCCTACACGCTCAGCAGGGGTGGCAGCCATAATAAAAGGACCATAGTCAAAAACACAGGTCTGGCCAAAAGCCTGATCTGCCGGACAGCCCGGGTCGATCCGGGTGACACCGTTGACAATAAAGTTACCCGGATAACCACGCGATGAACGTAAATCATTACCGCCATAAGGTGCCTGATTGGCAGTACCAAAGCGGCCCATCTCCGAGCCCAGAATAGTAGTGTTCTTAAAGTAATCCAGAATCAGCGTGGCGCTGGCCTCTTTACCCTGAGTCCCCCACACCATGCTGGCCGACGTTTCATCATAGGATGGCCCTGTTGTACCGCCGTGACTAAAGGAGATTTCGGTGCCTTCAAAATCTTTACGCAGTATCACGTTGACCACGCCGGCAACGGCATCAGAGCCGTACACGGCAGAAGCACCATCTTTCAGGATTTCTACCCGTTCAATGGCGGCCACCGGAATACTATTAATATCGACAAAGGAATTGGCAATATTTTCGGCAAAGGCACTTACTGCAACCCGCCGGCCATTGATCAACACCAAGGTAGCATCAGCACCAAAGCCGCGCAAACTGATGGCAGCGCCGCCATTGGCGGTGGAGTCCTGATTATTACCGCGGGTAGAGAAAGTACCCACACCGGCTACCGGCGTCCGCTCCAGTAGCTGTTGCAGATTAGAAAAACCAGACTTGGAAATGGCATCACGGTCAATCACCGTGATTGGTACGGCGCCTTCCAGATCATTACGCTTGATCCGGGAGCCGGTTACTTCAATACGTTCAACTTGTTGCAGGTCGGAGCTTTCAGTATTTTGTTGTTGTGCGATGGAATCGAGCGGTAAAAGCAGGGAGGCCGTCGCCACAGCGCACAGTGAGAGTTTAAATGGAATGTTCATGGATGTCCTTTTCTTATGTTTATTTACATGGCCACACTTTAGCCAACTAAAAACTAGCATATGAGAAACATGACAACAAGAACGTCATAGGAGTGAAATTGCAAGCAGCTGATAAAAAACGAAAATAGCAAGACAGGCAAATAGTAGAAAAGCATTATCGCTATAACCATCTCCTTACATTATGTAAATAAACCTGATAATCCTTGCCAAACTTCTGCTGTAAAAAACGCTCCTCGGGTTTTATCTGAAACTGATTTAAGTAAAGTACAAACAGCGGTAAAAAAGCCAAAGCCAGTAGGCTCTGCAAATAACAGGCAAAGGCTGCCAACAACAATAAAAACCCCAGATACATTGGGTTACGGCTATAACGGTATATGCCCACTAGCACCAGACTGGAGCTTTGTTGCGGTAGCCGCGGATCCACTGTGGTTTTAGCACGCCGAAACGCCAATACCCCGGCCAGTGCCACCGCCACACCAGTCACCGCCAAACACAGCGCCAGCACAGTGGTATATAACGCCGGTAGCGCCAGTTGCGCAGAGAATGGCGTAGTAAGTGGCGCCAGCAGCCACATCGCCAGCGCGAATAACAACATTAAAAGCAGCGGTGGGATTTTAAGTTCTAAAAATGACATAGTTGGCTCCCTGTAGCGATAACGCGTAACCTTTATGTCAACAGATGCTGAGTAACGGCATGCGCGGTGTAATAAAGTGGGTACACCAGATGTTGCTGTTCCAGCGCTGAAGAGCCCTGAGTTCCCGTTAATTTGATCGTTTTTAGCGGCTGGCATTTTTCAATAAAGGATTGCAGCGATCGGGCACGGATGCGCTTACCGCTTTTCACTTCCAACGGAACAATATTGCCTGTCGCATCAGTTAGAATAAATTCAATTTCCGCTCTGGCATCATGCCAGGAAAAACATGGATCGATCCCCAGCGCAGCCAACTCCTGCTGTACAAAATTTTCTGCAATATAGCCTTTATACTCAAAATTCTGCTGCTTAAGCTCCAGATAACTTACACCAAGCATGTGGTTTAGCAGACCGACATCAAACAGAAACAGCTTTACCATATTATCCTTTTTATAAGCAGCCAGCGGGCTGCGGGGCAACCCTTCAAGCGGATAATTTTTTAATACCAGACGGCATTTTTCCAGCCAGGCAATGCCGGTTTCCAGATCCTGATAACGTGATTTACGTGCATAAACATCTTTAAATTTAAAGCGCTTAACCGACTCATCTACCACAGCTGCCAGCTGTGACGGTACAGCTGTAAAAATAGCTTCTATCAGCGCCGCATCGGTTTTACCGGCATATTTACCAAAATCCCGGCTATAACCAGCCAGCAGATCCGCCTGTACTTTTGCAACCGCTTTAACCCGCTCCAAGATGCTCTGATCAACCAATTTAAACCACAGGCTCACCGCCTCCGGCATACCACCAGTAAAGTAATAATCAGTTAACTTATCAAACAATCTGCTGTGCGCAGCAGCGGAGTTTTGCGCGGCGTCATACACCTTTAGTAAGGCCGGCTCATTGGCGGCCAACAAAAACTCGCGAAAGGTTAAAGGGCGTAAATTGTATTGTTCCACCTTACCCACCGGGAAAGTATTCAGCAAACCAATATTAGAGCCACTGGCAGCAATAAACGCCTGCGGGGTTTGCTCGGCAAAGTACTTTAGGGCGGTAACGGCACGCGGGCATTCACCAATTTCATCGAGGATTAATAAGTCGGTTTGCAGATTAAACGGCTGGCCTGTTAATAGCTCTATATTGGTCAGTACATCTTGCGGTACTAAAGAGCCGGCAAAGGCATCAGCCATCTTTGGCGATTCCAGAAAATCAATACGCAGTACTCTAGGGAAATGCTGACCAAACAGAGTTTGCAGTAAGTAGGTTTTACCGGTCTGCCGGGCGCCGTCAATTAGCAGCGGCTTGCGTTCCGGCAAGGCTTTCCAGTTTAGTAAGGTCGTTAATAACTCACGTTGCATGGCAGGCTCCAGCAAGGGAAACAGCGACAACACTACACTTTTATGCGCATAAAAACAAACAAATCAACATTTTTACGCGCATAAAAGTGTAAAGAATTGCGTTTTTGTGCGCGTAAAAGTGAGGTCGCAGTGCATGGAAACGTCTAATCGCCAAGATGATGACGAAAATAGCAGAAAACAAATTCAGCCTTTACACTGCCTTCTCAAAAATCTGCTCTCGGTGAAAGGTTAGAAACTCGGGAGCAGGTAAAAACTTCTCTGGCAATAGAATCGGCTTCCCGTTAAAGCGTAAAATCGTTTCATCGAAAAACGGATCTGTTGAGGGTTATACTTTGTCGAAACGATGACTCGATAATCCTCGCTAATAGTAATAAGTCCCAAATCAAAAGCTTTATCGTGGAGAGCTGATAGCGCCAAACCATTACTTGGGTTAAGCCGATTTTGCTCGTCACTACGCCATGGCACGATATGGCTCGCTACCAATAAACGAGGATTTGCTAAGCCGGTAATACAGCAACGATAATCATAAGCGCTTAATACGGCATTACGAAAAAAGCTCTGACCAACCCGCTGTTGAACTTCACTTAGCTTAGTGGTGATTTTAACGTCTTCGGTTTGCTGTATTTGCTCTGATTGGGCACCAATCAAACTTGCCTCTGCCTGCGCCATAGCAAGCACAAAGGTCGGCCAATCTTGCTGCATTTCTTGCCATAATGCTTTATCCATTTTTGATGCGGCTTTTAATCCCGAGCGACCGGTCATCAAAATGGCAGGATCTAAACTGGCAATGTTGGAGAGCTTCATTGCTAACGACGATGGGGTGCGCTGAATTAAAGCAGCATATTTTATAATTTCGGGATTATTGGAGTGAAAACGCCCGAAAGGTAAACGCCAGTACAAACTAAAAGCGACTAAGCTTTGGTCTCTGCTCCAATTTAGTGGCGCCATCCGTGTCTCCCCAAGTTTATTTTCGCTAGTAAAAGCATATTAACTAAAAAGTCTAAGATCATTGCTTATATCGCAAATCCTGAGATGGCGTACAAGATTTGATTGACTATAGCTGCTGGGCTATTATCAATTTTATAACAGAAAGGAGATCTGAGATGTCAAGCGCAGAGAGCTTAAGAGTGGTGCTGAAACTACAACGGCTTCAGCTTATACCTGGTTGGCTCAAGCTGTTAGCGATTTTAGGGCTTGGGTTTCACCTGCTGTCATATTTTTTCTTGGCTTTCTATTGGTTTCAACCACACCTCTCTGACGCTGTCAGCATCAACATTGAACGCTCATTCGCCAATTTTATCCTTGTCTCTGCTTGTTTTGTTGTTGTAATCAGCAGTATCTGGGGCTTAATTCGAGGCTATAACTGGGGCCTGAATATTTGCATATTGTTAGGTGGGGTTAGCATTCTCAATGATGTTTTTGCACTAATAAACAGTGGTAAATTCGAGCTGATGTTAATTGTTAAACTATTTCTGCTCTGGAAACTGATCAAACTGCATCTCGCTTGGCGCAAGGTGAATTGCTCTGCGCCAAATACCGCTTTAACGTCTCCACCCGCTTTGGGCGGTTAAACAAGCCGTACAGTTCCAGCCAGTCGCTGGCGGGCATAAAGCAGATCTGGTTTTGCCAGTAGCAGCGTTCCGGGTGGAATGTCCATTCGATTAGCTTGCCTTGCTGTAGCACGGCAATGCCGGCCATAAGCTCAATATCACGCTGACCCGGCTGGCTAAAACGGGCAAAGTGGCGGGTGACAAAGTCAGGGTTAAAAGTCACGGCTTCTGGTTGATAATGCTGAGCTAACAGCTGGCAAATGGCGTCGAAATCCTGCTCGCGGCAAACCACGTCGATATCGCCCGGGTTCGCTTCCAGGCCCAATTGCCAGAGCAAACAACTACCACCAATACCAAAGGGGTAGGGTTGTAGTAAAGTCGAAAGCTGCTGTAACTGCGCAGACAGGTTCATTAAAACGTCTCCAACTGCCGAATCAGGCCAACCAGATAATCAATTTTCTCATTATTAAGCTGCCGGTAGTCAAAATACGGGCAAACCAACAGCCGTTGCCGCTTATCAGTAGCAAATTCGGCATTTAGCCACTGCAACTGTGCTGCTAACCCCTGTTCCAGCAGCGCTTTGGCAAAGGTGCGGCCGGCAATAATATGGATGCGATCTGTTACCGGCTCAAGCTGTGGTGCGGAAAATAATAGCGCAGTATCACTACCGTTTTGTAACAGCCGGCTATCGCGATAATCTTGCCAGCTGGCGGCATGCTGGTGGAATGTAAACAACGGCGTTTGCGGCAGCGCAAATAGCAGCTTGGCATAAACATTAAACACCTTGCGCCAGCCATTGCCGCAGGCCTGATTGATCAGCGCGATTTCGCCGCGGCATAGCGGCTGAATCTGGGCCAGAGCCTGATATTCCAGCATGGGTGGTCGGTTCGCGACATAAACACAAAAGCGGGCATCGGGATCACCCAGGCCATACTGGCTTGTTGTCTGTATTTGATTGGGCTTGCTCACCATTGGCTGTCTGATATCCGGCGTTACAACGGCCGGCAGTATAGCAAAATCCCTAAGGCCCTATGACAGACTTTTCCAATACACATCAGATATCAAGCGGCCGGATCATAAAGCCAGTAGCAATACCACCAGGTGGCATTTCCGACTAAAACGCCGCATGCTGCGGCAAAACGGCTTGGGCCAGTCCGCACTTGTGCTAACATCGCAGCGACAATAAAAAACAACCGGAGTCCAAGATGAAAAAACTACAGCAACTCTGGCTGTTACTTCTGTGGTTACCGCTGGCGGCACTGGCCAGCAGCGAACAGGATAACAGCTTAAGTGTCGAGCGGATGTGGCAACTGGAGCGCATAGGCAGCCCGGTAGCCTCCGCTGACGGTAAGTTTATCGTTGCCCCTGTTACCCGCTTTGATGTGAAAGCCGATCAGGGCCATACCCGTTTATGGTTATTTGACGACAAGGGCCAGCAGCGACCGCTGACGGTGGATGGTATGCGCGCCAGCGAAGCGACTTTTTCGCCGGATGGCAAAACCCTGGCCTTTATCAGCCAGCGTAATAAAGATGAAGCTGGCCAGATTTACCTGCTGCCATTAACCACACCGGGTGAAGCCCAGCGCTTAACCGAAGTGCCAACCGGGGTTTATGGCATTAAATGGGTAGGTGAGCATCTGTATTTTATCAGCCGCGTGTGGCCGGGGAAAAACTGGGAAGAGATGGCGGCAGAGTTAAAAGCCAACAAAGACAAAAAAGTCTCGGCCTGGCAGTGGAACGCCTTACCCTATTCCCATTTCGATCACTGGATTGACGAAAACCGCCAGGCTCATGTGTTCCGTATTCCGGCCAAAGGCGGTACTGTTGAGCCGGTAACCCAGAAATTTGGTCTGGAACTGCCTCGCTCCAGCCAGAGCGCCAGCAGCTACGACGTGCACCCGCAAGAGCGCTTTATCGCCTTTAATGCTAACGGTTCAGATAATACCGTTGATCCAAAAATTGATATTTTCTTAGCGGCTATTGGCAGCGATAAAGCAGAAAATATCACCCCGGATAATCAAGCACCGGACAGCAACCCAAGCTTTAGCCCGGATGGCAAAAGCTTAGCCTTTAGCCGGCAGAAAATTCAGGGTTTTTATGGCGATACCGCCCGGCTGATGATTTATGATCTGGCAGCGAAAACCACGCGCGAACTGACGGGCAACTGGGATCGTTCAGTTAGCAACTTTGTCTGGAGCAACGATAGCCGTAGCTTCTTCGCCAGCATTGATGACGCCGGCACCAGCCGCCTGTATCAAATTGATGCCCGCAGCGGTAAAGAAAGAGCCATTACCAAAGACACCAGCTTTAACAGCCCGGCGCTAGCTGGCAATAACGTGCTGGTAGCCACCAACGAAAGCTTTATGTTCCCGGCACGGCTGGTCAAAGTGGATATCCGTAACGGTCGCACTACCCGTCTGGACAGCTTTAATGATGAGTTGCTGGCAAAAACCGAGCTGGGTAGTTACGAGTCGGTTACCTATAAGGGTGCTGATGGTAATGACATCCAGATGTGGGTACATTACCCGGCCGGTTTTGATAAATCGAAAAAGTATCCGTTATTCCTGCTGATCCATGGCGGCCCACACAATGCCATTACCGACAGCTTTAGCTACCGCTGGAATGCGCAAACCTTCGCGTCCTGGGGTTATGTCACCGCCTGGCCTAACTTCCACGGTTCCAGTGGCTTTGGCCAGGACTTTACCGATGCGATTAACCCGGACTGGCGCACCAAGCCTTTGGCTGATATTCAGGCCGCCACAGCCTGGTTCCAGAATCAGCCCTGGATTGACAGCGAGCGTATGGTGGCCGGTGGTGCCAGCTATGGCGGCTACTTAACGTCAATTCTGCTGGGTACCGAGCATCCGTTTAAAGCCCTGCTGATCCATGCCGCGGTATACAATATGTACTCGCAGATGTCGGCTGACTTTGCAGTGCACTCCACCCGCTTTGGTCACTACTGGGATAACCCGGAGATCTATAAGAGCATTTCGCCACACTACTATGCCGGCAACTTTAATACTCCGACTCTGGTGATCCATGGCCAGCTAGACTACCGGGTCCCGGTTGGGCAGGGCTTTGAGCTGTTCCGCACCCTGCAAAGCCGCGGTGTCGAGTCGCGTATGATCTACTTCCCGGACGAAAACCACTGGATCCTGAAGCCAAATAATTCGATTTATTGGTATAACCAGGTGAAAGACTGGATGACCCGCTTTGCCGAGCCGGGTGCCCGCTAAGGGTTAAACTAAATATTTAAACGCAGCGCAATGCTGCGTTTTTTTATCTGTAAAGGCCGGCAGATGCTGGCAAAGACCGCATATTACAGGTAAATTGCATAAGAATGCTTCTTATTTAACTTGAGGGTACTATGAGATTAATCACTACCGCATTGAGCTTGCTACTGGCCTCCGCTGTTATTGCAGCAGAGCCGGTAACCTTTGGTGACACCGTCAATAAGCAACAAATCACCGCTGTTGCCAGCATTTTGGCTAAACCGGCGGCTTATCTGGAGCAACAGGTTACCGTAGTAGGCGAAGTCACTGGGGTTTGCACTAAGCAACAGTGCTGGATGACGCTGGCTACCGCCGAAAATGAGCCGCGCTTTCGGATCAAGGTGCGGGACGGTGATATGGTGTTTCCGTTAAGCGCCAAGGGTAAAACTGCCTACGCCACTGGCACGGTTAAAGTCTGGCCACAGGGTGAAGGCAAGCCAGATGCGTATCAGTTGGTACCAACCGCCGTTGAAATTGCCGGCGAGTAAAACGACAAAGGCCAGCATGATGCTGGCCTTTTGATTTGAACTGACTACAGGGTATTAGTCTTTACTCAGCAGGTACTCGACTAACTGCTGCATTTCCTGCTGCATATTACGCTGATTCAGACTCTCATTCAGGATCTTATATTTACCATTTACCACCAGCATGGGCACACCGGTCAGCACGCGGCGCTCGCTCAGTTCCTGCTGCTCTTTCATCATCTGATTGACCGCACCACGTACGCCAAAGCTGCGCATGGCTTTATCATAGGTTTCGCCATCAATATCGTTAATCAGGACCAGATTACGGATATCGTCTTCGCTGCGAAACGGCACCCGGCTGCGGTGAATTTGGTTAAAAATGGCAGTGGACACCTGATCACCTTTACCCAGATTTTTTGCTACCACATAAGCGCGCGCCAGCGCATTTTGAATTTCCGGTGACGCAGCGCGAATAAAATCAACATGGAATTTTTTAAACTCTACCCCGTCCGGCAGAGACTGCGCCAGGCGCTGGGCAATAGGCTCAAAAGCGTAACAACCAGCGCAGAAGAATGAGAAATATTCTTTTACTTCCGGCTTGGCGGTTTTCTGCTCGGCAATCACTTCATAGTGCTTACCGACCTGGAAATTACTGGCAACGGCAGACAGGGGTAACAGCACAGCTGCAGCAGCAGCTACTAACCACTTTTTCATTCTAAAACCTCTGATTAATCGGGACTATTTGGTGCTTAGCTGCAAGCTTAACAAATTCTCAGTAGTCTGGCACCAGACTTAACGGTGGTTGTTGCAACAATGCCAACTGCTCTTTTAGTGCCAGGCATTGTTGTTCCCAGTATTTGTCTGTGGCAAACCACGGAAAGTTCATTACAAACGCCTGATCCTGCCAGCGCTGCGCCAGCCAGGCCATGTAGTGAATCATACGCATCGCGCGCAGCGGTTCGATCAGTTTCAGCTCGGTCCGGTCGAAATCACAGTATTGCTCATATTCTTCCAGCATCAGCTCCAGCGTATCACGCTGCTGTTGCCGGTCACCGTTTAACATCATCCACAGATCCTGCATCGCCGGCCCGCTGCGACAGTCATCCAGATCCACGAAGAACGGGCTTTCCCCGTTGTAAAACAAATTACCGGCATGACAATCACCGTGTAAGCGGATCAGGGTTTTCGGTTGGTATTGCCGGCTGGCTTCAGCAATCACCTGCTGCAGCGCCGAATCAAAGGCCGGGCGTAAATAGGATGGGATCAAGGGCAGCGCCGCCAGTACCTGCTGACTATGCCGCAAATGGCTGTCGATGCTCAGCTGGGGGCGGGCCTGAAACATCTGTTGCCGGCCAACCTGATGCAGCCGGCCTAAAAAGCGCGCCAGTAATGCCAGCTGGTCGTCATTGTCGATCTCCAGGGTTCGGCCACCACGGCTTGGGAAAACCGCAAAATAAAAGCCCTGAAACGGCAACACACTCTCACCATCAAAGCACAATGGCGCCACCACCGGCACCTCATTAGCCTGCAATTCAAAAGCAAACTGATGCTCTTCCTGAATCTGCGCCAGACTCCAGCGCTGCGGGCGATAAAACTTCACCACATAGCGCGCGGCGCTGACCGCATTATCGCGATAAGCACTAAACTGATAGACACGGTTTTCATAGCTGTTCAGTGCCAGCAGGCCTGAACTAACGTCCAGGCCATAGTGGTGTAGCGCATCCAGAATCAGCTCCGGCTGCAGGGTAGAGAAATCAAATTGCTGCACTGGCTTAGCGACCACTGAAGAATTTATTACCCTGCTTGGCCCGCACTTCAGGCGCATCTTTGTGATGCACGCTAAAGGTCAGGTCCAGCACCGGGCGTTTCGCCTCATAAGGGTCCAGCGCCAGACTGACTACCACATTGCGACTCTCGCCACCGGCCAGCTCCACCTCGGTTGGCCCCAGCCATTGCAGGTTATCAATACCGGTTACCGTTAATACCAGAGTCTTCGGTTGTTGTGACTTATTGATAATACCCAGGGTATAGGTGTTTTCCACCAGCCCTTCCGGCGTTTCCCGGTACAAGGCGCCGCGATCACGGATAATATCCAGCTCCAGCGGGGAGCGGATTGCCAGATTCACCATAAAGGCACCGCATACCACCACCAACACCAGAAAATAACCAACCAGTTTTGGCCGTAACACCTTGGCCGGCCGGCCTTGCAGCGTATGTTCGGTGGTATAGCTGATCAGGCCTTTCGGATAACCCATTTTCTCCATAGTATCGTCACAGGCATCGATACAGGCACCACAGTTAATGCACTCATATTGCAAGCCATTGCGAATGTCGATGCCGGTTGGGCAAACATGTACACACAGGTTACAGTCGATACAGTCCCCCAGGCCTTTTTCCTTATAGTTCGCATCTTTTTTACTACGCGGGCCACGGTTCTCGCCACGGGCAGCATCATAGGTGACGGTGTAGGTATCTTTATCAAACATCGCCGATTGAAAGCGGGCATAGGGGCAAATGTGTGTACACATAATTTCCCGCATCCAGCCGGCGTTACCATAGGTACAAAGCGTAAAAAACAGCACCGATAAGGTAGCCCAGAAGCCGGCCTGCCAGGTAAAGAACTCAACAAACAGCGGACCGATAGGGGTAAAGTAGCCAACGAAAATTAAGGCAGTGAATAAGGCAAATGCCAACCAGCAGAAGTGGGTTAATGCCTTGCGCCAGAACTTATTAAAGCTCATCGGTTCCTGATCCAGCTTCATGCGCTGATTACGGGTACCCTGGATCTTTTCTTCAAACCACATAAAGATAAAGGTCCAGACCGTTTGCGGACACATATAACCGCACCACACCCGGCCATAGAAGGTTGTTACAAAGAACAGGGCATAGGCGGCAATCATAAACAGCCAGGCCAACAGGGTAAAATCCTGTGGCCAGAGCGTCAGGCCGAAGATATTGAATTTTTGCTCAAAGATATCCAGCAAAATTGCCTGGTGGCCATCGAACTGGATCCAGGGCAACACGAAAAACAACGCCATAAACACAAAACCGATATTGCGACGCAGGCTTTGGTGTAACCCCTTTACTGCCCGGACATAGATCCGATCCCGGGAAGCATACTTATTTGGATTGCCCTCGGGCGGGCGGTGAATTTTTACTCCGGTTGGAATATTTTTTACTTCAATTTTTTGCTCGTCCACCATCATTCCCCAGCTATGACTACCAGCCAGCTTAGTATATCAGTAACCCGTACCGAATTATTGATATAAAATAAAAGTACATCAGGAAAGACTGAAGCAGCGGCTGTTGCCGCTAATGCAGTTTAGCCAGGATTCAGGTAAGATCGTGTCTAAGTTGTTGCCGGAGTCAGTACATGAAAACCTTTTTCTGGTTCGTCGTCATTTTTTTGCTGTTGTTAACCTTTTCCGGCGAGCCGCCGCTAAAGCCTTATCGTGACAAAGTGGTTGATTATGCGGTGAGCCTGATCCCGACTGAATGGCAGTCTGACTCACAGGCGCTGGCCTCGATCCAACGTGAACTTAAGGATTACAGTAAGTCACTGGGGCTGCGGCAACAGGAGTTTTTAGCCGCAGCGGCCGAGAATAAAGACTCAGTGTTACGTTTCAGACAAAATTACTGTATTAACAAAGATTTTAACCCGGTACTTTTTGGTGAGCCCTTGCAGCGTAGCTGTGCCATTATTGAAAAGTACTATGACCGCCTGAGCGGCAACTAAACAGGATACTAAGATGCGCGTATGTGGCGTTGAGATTAAAGGCAGTGAAGCAATTTTATGCTTAATGGAATACCAGGACGGTTTGTTTAACCTGCCGGATTGCCGGCAAACCCGGATTGCACTGAGTCAGGATAATCAGTCCGATCAGGTACGTAAATTTCAATTTGCTGTGCGCAAGTTAGTCGAGGATTACAAGATCCAGCATCTGGTGATTAAAGAGCGGCCACAAAAAGGCAAGTTCGCCGGTGGTGCTGTCGGATTTAAAATTGAGGCGGCATTACAACTGCTGGACAATTGTAATGTTAGCCTGTTATCCGCTACTGAGCTAAAAGAACAAATTAAACGCTTTCCATTACCGGTCGATTTCAAAGCGACCGGATTAAAGGCGTTTCAGGAAACCGCTTTTTTGACCGCTTACGCCTATCTGGCGCGTTAACGTAAACAGATTTTCGGCTCGTGCCGCTACTTAGGCAGCGGCACGAGCTCATACTTCAGTTACTGAACCACAGCCTAACTGCCACCCGGCGGTAATTTGGCTTTCGCCGTTTTTACCTTGGCTAAATCAAACTGCACTGACTTGGTCGCACGCAAAATCAGCTTGCGGATCAGTTTGGATTTGGGTTCACCGGTTAATTCACTTAACTCACTCAGGGCGCTAATCGCTTCTTCACTCAGGGTAAAGGTCGCATGGCGCATCGGAAGCCGCGGCGGCTCGTCTTCTTCCGGTAATAATTGCCGTAAGCTGACGATTTGCGGCAGCCCCAAGGCGTAGTTATGTGCATCATCAATAAACTCATCAACGGTAAAGCTGGGTTTATTTGACTGCAAAGACTTTTTCTTCAGGTCGCTTAGCGCCATCTTCTTGAATCGCCTTCATCGACAGGAGTTCTTCAATAATTGCCCGGATTTCGCCGGCGGCCTTGCCATCGTTATCCACATCCATTACCGACAGGCCTTTTTCTTCACTGTCGTCATAGATATTACGGCTGTAAGTGATGTTTTCCAGCACCCGCAAATTAAAACTTTTACATACTTCTTTCGCATCCAGAATGCGGTTGGCCTGATTCGGCAGGGCCGGACATTGCGTCAGCACACAGCCGACGATCATCTCCGGGTTTACCACGTTACAGGCACTGACTAAATCTTCCAGATGCTCCAGCGTTTTTAAATCACGCCGCTTGGGCCGCAACGGGAATAGTACATGGCTGGCAACCACCATCGCCGAACGTAAGGCTACGCTATCCTGACCACCGCAGTCTACCACCACCACATCATAATGCATTTCCAGGCTTTTCAGCTCGTAACGGATCTTACCGTACATCTGTACGCAGTTGATCCAGGGTAATTCCGGATTCATATGGCGCTCTTGCACCCAATCCGATGTGGTTCGCTGCGGATCGCAGTCAACCAGCATGACATTGGCATTCTTTTCCCGCGAAAAGTAGACGGCTATATTTTGCGCCAGACAGCTTTTGCCACTGCCACCTTTTTCACCACCAACTAACAATATCATTTTATGCACCTTCTCTGTGAAGAAACAGCGTTGGCTGTCCGCTCTGACGACATACCCGCCAGGGCGTGCCACCCCTTGCTCAGAAGAGCGATGGCACGTCATAAGTGTAGGCGAATTTCCTGCTATCTCCAGCCAGTAGCCAAAAAAGCGGCTGCCGGCGGTTTGTTGAGCCTAGTGCAAAATATCGCCAACGCCTATCTAGCCAATATGCATCAGGCGGTACGCTTGGCACGGCGGGGCCTGGCGGCACGTCGCCTTTTTACCGCATAACCCTTTTGGGCTAACCCCTGAAAGGACTGCGGCTGCGCGTCGATGTCCTGTAGCAAGCCGGTAAGCTCCTGCTGTAGCCGCTGCATAAAATCACGGTACGCCAGTTTTTTTTCAGCTATCGCTTCTAACTGCGCTTCCCATTGCGCGGTCATATCGGGTAATACCAGCCGTGGCGGCAAGCAACCAATAAACTGCCGGCCTACCGCAGTAGCACGGATCTCTTTACCCTGCTTGTGTAAAAACCGGCGCTTGAACAACAGCTCGATAATGCCGGCGCGGGTCGCTTCAGTACCCAGGCCATCAGTATCCCGCAGGATCTTTTTTAATTCCGGGTCCTGCACATAACGGGCAATACCGGTCATGGCCGCCAGCAAGGTGGCATCGGTAAAGGCTTTGGGCGGACTGGTTTGTTTCTCGTCCAGCTTGCCGGCAACACATTGCAGGACGTCACCGGGCTTTACGTCGGGTAATGGCCTGGCCGCATAATCTGAGTTGGGCTGACTATCCTTGCCGGCGCTGACGCCGCCGGATAACAGCTGCTTCCAGCCCTCGGCAATGACCGACTTTTGCCTGGCAATAAAGAGCCCGCCGGCGACTTCGCTATCGATTTGATGTTCGACATACTGAAAAGAGGGGTAAAACTGCATTAAGTACTGTCTGGCAATCAGTTCGTACAGCTGCTGCTCCTCGCGGCTTAAGCGGCTGGCATCGATACTGGTCGAGGTTGGGATAATGGCATGGTGCGCCCCGACCTGGGCGTCATTCCAGGCTTTGCTATGTAAACTCAGGTCAGCAGTCGTCACCGCACTGGCCAGATTTACTGCCGTTTTCGCAATGGCCTGACTCACGCTATGACGGTCTGCAAAATGTCCCGTTGGCAAATAGCGGCAATCTGAACGGGGGTAGGTGATCAGCTTATGCCGCTCATACAGTTGCTGACAGAGATCCAGCGTACGTTGGGCGCTGAGATTAAAACGCTTGGCTGCATCGATCTGCAGTGCCGATAAGCTGTATGGCAGCGGTGGCGCTTGCTTTTTCGGCTCGCGGCTCACTACTTTCACAACAGCGGCTTGGCCGCTGACTTTCTGTACTACGGTTTCGGCCAGTTTTTTCAGCAGCACCCGGCCCTCTTCGTCCTGATAAGGTGCGCAGGCATTACTGGGCTGCCATTTGGCCTGAAATTGCTGCTGTTGTGCCGTTTGCAGCGTAACCCACACCTCATAAAAGGGCTTACTGACAAAGTTCTCGATCTCGAGGTCACGCTGCACCACTAAACCCAGTACCGGAGTTTGCACCCGACCAATCGACAACACCCCCTGATAACCGGCATCCTGACCCAAAAGTGTACATAAACGCGTCATATTAATGCCGTACAGCCAATCGGCTCTGGCGCGGGCCAGTGCCGAGGTCGCCAGTGGGATAAAGTCACTATTTGGCCGTAAATCCTGTAGCGCCTTTTTAATGGCTGCCGGGTTCATATCATTAATCAGGCAGCGCCGGGTAGCGGCCAGTTTCGCCTGGCTGACGCCGGCATAGTGGATCACTTCATCGACCAGGATCTGTCCCACCCGATCCGGATCCCCCATATTCACCAGTTGTGTTGCTTGCTTGATCAGCTGCTTTACTACCTGAAATTGCTTACTGGTCTGGCGTTTTACCTGTTGCTGCCATTGCTGGGGAATAATGGGCAAATGCGCTTTGCGCCAGCTTTTATATTCCGGCGCGTACTGCTCTGGTTCGGCTAATTCCAATAAGTGACCAATGCACCAGGTCACCACATCACCGGTAGCAACTTTGATAAAGCCGTCACCGGACTGGTGCGGCTTGGGCAAAACAGCGGCCACGGCACGGCCGACACTGGGCTTTTCCGCGATATATAGGATCATCAGGCACAACAGCTGTATAAATAATCAGTTAATTTAGCGGTAAAATTTAGCTTTGGCAAAGTGTATCGCGCAAACCAAGGTTTTACCCCCTAATACCTTCGGGCTATTCCGCTGCTTTTTTACACGCTTTCAGCGCGCAAAATAATGCAGGTTAAAAAAATAATTTATTAAAGATCAATATGATGAATTAAATCCGCAGCTAACACCTTGCGCTGTGCAAATTTTGTGCATTTAGCCTTTGCGCAAGGCTCTGCCATTCCTTAAGCTTTCATTCCGGGCAGCGCATAGCGAACACGCCCATCGGTTGGTAAAAGGTAAAGAATCATGTCGCAATATACTGATGTTAAGAAGATCTGTGATGATTTAGAGAGCTCTGGCAAGGCGGTGTCTCTGGATTACTTGCTGTCTAAAGTATCAGATGCTCAGGCAACCGTGGTGTCGCACTATAAAAAGTGGCGCACCGAGCAGGTGCAACAGCGACAGCAGGACGCTGCAAACTCAGCGTCGGTTTTCAGCGAAGACTTTATGGCCGCCTTTCAGCGGGAAGCCCTGAAGCAGACCCAATGGCAAACCGACCAGTTAAATAAACAGTTAACCGAAGCACTGCAAGCCGAAGTTAAAGCGGTGGAGCAGGTGCAACTGTTGCAACAAAATTTACGCCAGGCAGAGCAGCGTAAATCCGAACTGGAACAAGCACTGACTAACCAGCAACAGCAGCTGGCATTGCAAGCTGATAATTTTGCTAATGTCAGCTTTGAGCGTGACCAGTTACAGCTAGAGCAGCAACAGCTGCAACAGCAGTTAACCACCCAACAGCAGGCGCTGGAGCAGGCGCAACGGCAATTAGCCAATGCCGAAGCAGAAGCCGAACTTAATCAGCAGCAACTGCAACAATATCAACAGCAGTTGCAGAAGCAACAACAGCAACTGGAAGATACGACGCAAGAGTTACAGCAGCTTGAACAAAACTATCAGGCAGCGTTAACCCGGCTGGAACAGTTGCAACAGCTGCAGGATGAAACCGCCGCTTATCAGCAACAACTGACGGCCAATGCTGCCCAACTCGCTGCGCTGCAACAGCAACTGCAACTGGCAGAGCAGGAAGCCGACGCGAAACAACAGCAATTAACTCAGTTACAGGCGCAATGGCAGCAAGAACTGGCGGCGCAACAACAGCGCTTTGATAGCCTGAACGATGAGCATGAACAACTGCGCAAGCGCAGCACCGAGCAGCAACGCCAGTACTTCGAAGCGAAGAAACAGATCCATCAACAGTTGGCCGAGTACGCCGATCAGTGTGCTGAACTGACTGCCGAACGCGATGCGGTACTGGAGCAATTGGCTGGTCGCGGCCAGAATGGCGCAGCAGAGTTAACTCAGCAACTGCAACAATTACGGCAGCAAAATCAGCAGTTGCAGCAAGAATTGCAGCAACGGATCAGCGCAGAGACGGTTGCAGACACTGAAGAAGTGGTACAGCTGCGCGAACAACTGGCCAGCCTGCAACAGCAGCATCAGGCCGCTGTAGCAGAACAGACTGCACAACAGGCCATGCAAACGGAAGCGTTACAGCAAGCACAGGCACAGCTTGCCGAGCTGCAACAGCAACAGGCTGCGGTAGCTACCGTTGATACAACCCAGTTGGATAGTCTGATCGCCGAGCGTGATGAAGCCATCGCAGCGGCGGCCCGCCAGGCCGATCAGGTGGCGGATTTAACTCAGGAGCTGGCGCAGTTAAAAGCGATGCTAAGCGCACCGGCAACCGAGAACTCTGACAATGTGGAACAATTAAGAGCCACTATCGCGCTGTTAAAACATCAGAGTGCCCTGACGGCTAATCATCAGGCAGAGCAACGTGAAATCATTAAACAACTGCGGGAAGAGCTGCAGCAGCAACGCGACCAGGCTTCGCAGATCCAGGCTGAGCGTTATCAGTGGTCGAAGCAAAAACTGCAATTGGAAGAACAGGTTAATTTTGTGAAATCGAATTCCGCAGCCACTATCGAACGGCTAACCCGTTACCGCGAACAAGCGCAGGAGCGGATTGAGCAGTTGGAACGCAAATTACAGGAATGTTGTTAAGACGGCAGTAGTTTTACTGCCCTTTGCAAGCCGCAGCCGGCGCTGCTAATAACTGCTCCGGCGTATAGGCAAAGCGCAGCAGCGCCTGACGGCTGGCCTCACTTAGCTGTGGGTTTTCCAGTTTTAGCAGCTGCCGCTGCTCACAGCGTAACTGGTCAACAATGGTGCCATAATGGCGGCGAAAATGCTGCTGCACCACTCCATCGGCATAGGCCTGCTCCAGGCCTTTTTGTAAACGCTCGGCCAGCTGCGGGAAACTCTGCGACACAAAGATCATCGACAACTGCGGATAATGCAATAACAAGCGCCGTTCAGCCACCAGACCCGTTGCATGCTCACTTTGCAAATCGCGTGCTAACTCATCCGCACTGCGGGCAAAACAATCGAAGCGCTGCTGGCGCACCATCTCAAACAGCAGCGTATATAAGGGGTTGGTGACAACTGTCAGGCTGTTATGCCGTAACACCGCCACGTCCGGCCAGTGGGTGCCTTGTCCGATTGTCAGATCGGCTTTTTGCCAGTCCTGTAACGTCTTAACCGGATCAAACTTATACTGCTGTCCGCTATTAATAATGCAGATCCGATAACCCAACAGCCCCTGACTTAATGGAAAATACACCGGTAGCAGATCGCGTTCGCGTTCCGGCGAAGGCGCAAACACCACCAGATGTAACAGCTTGCCGTCTTTTAGCAGTTGCTCGGCCCGGCCTTGCACCATCTCACCACCGAACGTCAGGGTAACAGGCCCATAATCCGCTTCGGTAACCTTTAACGCATACTCAATCAATTCGCGGTGCGGTGAGGTTTCCAGGTAATCGGCAGCAATAATTGGCGTAGCCGCACCTACCGCCGGAAGCTGCAATGCCAACCAACAGCCCAGTAATAATCCGGAGCAAGCTAAACGCATAGGGTTCCTTCCTCTTAACACTGAGTCCGTTACTGACATTAACACTCAGTAAGCTTAAACCACAACTACGACTTTGGTTGTGCATATAATAGCCGCTGGCAGGAGCAACCATTTCGCTTCAGGAAACCACTGACAACAAACGCAAGCAACTTCAGTTATCGGCGCAACCCTGTATTACAACATGGACCAGCCAAGCACTAGACTTAATGCAAACACCGGTAGCGACCAATAGTGGAACTCACGCCATAAACCGGGTTGTTTGCTAAGCCGCAATGCAATCAGGTTGGCCAGCGAACCTATAGCCAGCCCGAAGCCTCCGACACTGACGCCCCAGCTTAAGGCGCGCCAGTCGTCGGTAAAATGCTGCAAAAAAATCGCTGCCGGCACATTGGAAATCAACTGCGACATCAAAGCAGCTCCGGTATAACTGCCACCAGGCAAGGCCAGCAACTGGGCCGCCAGCTGTTGCATCAGCGGCAGCTGCGCTAATAACCCGAGATCAATAAACATCAGGCTAAACACCACTAATAATAACCAGTCAATACCGCTGACTACGCTGCGCTTGAACAGTAAAAACGCTAATAGCACCAGCAAGGCGGCCTGAGGCGCCAACTGATGTTCCATCGCCAGAATAAATAACGGATAGCCAAGCAGTGACCAGCCAAATAAGCGCCGGTTATCCAGGCTGGCCTGATGCGGCACTGTTACCGTTAAGTGGCGGGCGCTGAATGCCGGATAGCTGAGTAGCAGGATCAGCGCCAGCAAACTCAGGGCCAGCGGCGCCATCAGTAGTGTAAACTGCCAGAAGCTGTAGCCGGATGCCTGCCACAGCAGCAGATTCTGCGGATTGCCAATCGGGGTTAAGGCCGAGCCGGCATTCACCGCCAGCGCCAGAAAAATAATCAACCGCCCGGTCGCAATACCAGTTAACCGGCCCAGACTTAAGGTAATGGGGACCAGAATAAAGAGCGCGACATCATTAGTGACAATGGCCGCCAGCAGCGCAGCAAACAGCAGCAGTACGGCCGCCAGCAAACGCTCAACATGACACAGTGCCACCAGCCAGCCGGCAAAACGGGCCAGATAACCGCTTTCCTCGAGCGCTCTGCTCAATAACATTAAACCGGCCAGCGCCGAAACCGTTTGCCAGTCGATTAACACCAGCAAGCCGCCAGCAGTGGTTGGTTTTAACCACAACAACAACGGCAGCAGACCGAGCAGTGCCAGCAATAAGTAATCTTCTGTCAGGCGGGACAAAACCCGGCGCATTAATGGCATTTTCGGGACGGTGCTTTAAGGCAAAAGAGCACTAGTATAGGGCTTTAGCTGGTCGGTAACAGCAGTTGGTACAATAATACTTCTTCCTGCTGCCAGTTAATCACACCCTGATTGCGAAAACCTAACTTCGCCAGCAACCGCTTTGAGGCATCATTTTCCAGGCTGACCACCGCATACAGTTGCGCCAGGTCTAACGCTACCGCCCACTGAACGGCGGCCTTAGCTGCCTCTAGTGCATAGCCCTGGCCGGTATAGTCCGGCAACAAGGCATAGCCGAGATCAGGAGCATCCAGCGTCTCACGCTGAATTAAGCCACAAATCCCGATCAACTGGCCGCCTTGTTGCAACTCGATAGCGCGTAAACCAAAACCATACTGCTGGTAGCTGGCTAAGGGGCCGGCCGTCAAATAGGCAGCAGCCTCGGCTTCTGAGCGTACACCGCGATCGCCGATGTTGCGGATAAAACTACTGTCGTTTAACAGCTGCAGCATAAAGGGGGCATCGGCCAGGGTCAGCGGCCGCATAATTAAACGGTGGGTATAAATCACGGTGCGTCCTCGGTTAGCCGCTTAACTGCGGCTGCTGCGCCTGATTGAGCACAATAGTATAGTTTGCCCGCGCCGGCAATTGCTGATAACTCAGCTGCGTCAGACGCTGAAATGGCAACATAAAACGTGCTAACTGCTCAGTCGTCATTCCGGTACCGCGTTGTTGCCAGAGCTGTTGCTCCTGTTTAGCGCGCCAGCGGCAAACACTGTCCCAATCCGGCGCTTTAAGCCAAATCAGCGGCTGCAACAAATCAAAGTAGGGTTGATAGCTTGCCGCCAATTGCTGGTTGACATAACGGCGCCAGGCACCGCTGCTATCTTCGGTGGCCTCCAGTTGATTCACTGGCGATACCAACCCGGATTCTGCTTCTGCCGCCAACCCCAAACACCAGCCTTCGACAATCAATAGATCCAGCTGTGCAGCAGGCCGGTCTGGCAAAGAATCATCCAGGGCTTTATCAAACCGCGGTAAGGCGACGGCTGCACCGGCCAGTACCTGTCTGGCATCACTGAGCGCCCGTCCGATGTCGTGCGTACCCGGTACGCCACGCTGCGCCAGTAACGGATGCACAGTACCAGCTAGCTGCTGTCGCGCCTGGCGTGTCAGATAGTAGTCATCCAATGAGACCGCAGCACAGCGTATACCCTGCGCCAGCAACTCAGTAACCAGCAAGTTGGCCAGAGTGCTTTTGCCAGTGCCCTGGGCACCTGTAATACCAATAACGGCTGGCGTGCTGTGTGCCCGCAGTTGCCGGCTGAGCATGCTTAATATTGCTTGATAGTTTGAAAGTGCAGCCCGATCTATCGGGGTGAGTTCGAGCTGCCTGAGAGTGGATCGCGCCAACATATCGCAGCACCTACGGCAGTCGGGGGACTGACTGCCGCAATAGTTTTACCGGCGGTTTTGACGGCGGACCAGAGCCAGCGATAACAGCAGCAATACTAACCAGTGCATACTGCCAGAGCTTTTCTTCTCTTCTTCCTCTTCGGGTGGCAGCACTGTGGCTTCATTCGGGGCAGGTGATAAACCGGCAGCCGTATTCGGGCGGGCATCGACAATCACGACACTTTCAATCATCACCAGATTATCGGTTGTCACCGTTTTACCGGCCGCGGCATCCGCTGCCGTGTAATCGCGCAGCGGGATGCTGGTCGCGGCACCGCCCATATTAAAACGTTTTAACTTGGCAATTTCATCCAGAATTTCCAATCCTTGCTCTGAGATCTGGCCAAACACAGTGAAACCACCGTTTTGTGCATCTAACTGAGCATTACCGGCATGGTTGTCTTTTAAATTAAAAAACCACTGGCTGGTGGCACTGTCTGGCTGGCCGTCCAGTTTGGCCATGGCAATAGTGCCACGACGGTTGGACCACTTTTTCTCGTTCTTTACCGCGGCAAAGGTAGGAATAGCCTTTAATGGCAATTCACCGGGATAGTACAGACCACCACCCTGCACCACAAAGTCAGGCACCATGCGGTGAATCACCGAATTGTGATAGCGTTCCTGTTCGACATATTTTAAAAAATTCGCTACCGTTTCCGGCGTAGTTTCATCGAACAGGTTGACCTCAAAGGTCCCTAACGAGGTTTTAAATTGTACTATGGTCGCTTGTGTGTAAAAGGGCAGCAGACTACCCACTAAAAGTGCCGCACCGGCAAACATCTTGGTAAATTGCATTGTTGTATCCGTTTCTGACCCAGAGCGCCAAGCATACTGCAAATCGCCCTCTCGAAGCCAGCCAAAAAACCGCCAATATCACTGCCAGCTGGTCCTAACAGCGGGAACATCGCAACTTGCGAATTGGCATGGGCTAACTAAATGCTTTAAGGTAAAGCATATCTATCCAGCGATAAGCGAGCCTCCTATGCTAAATACTGCGGCTAAACCCTTTGTAAAACTGGTCGAACGCTATCTGCCCGACCCCTATATTTTTGTGTTGCTGTTAACCCTGGTGGTATTTGCTGCCGCCATGTTATTTGAACAACAAAGCCCGCTGGCGGTTGTAACGCAGTGGGGCGATGGATTTTGGGGCCTGCTGAGCTTCTCGATGCAGATGTTACTGGTGCTGGTAGCAGGTTATATGCTGGCCAGTACGCCACTGGTCACCGGCTTACTGAATCGTTTGGCCGCGCTGGCAAAAAGTCCGGGCCAGGCCATTATACTGGTGACACTGATTTCACTACTGGCCAGCTGGCTGAACTGGGGCTTTGGTTTGGTGGTTGGCGCCTTATTTGCCAAAGCTCTGGCACGACAGATTCAGGTCGATTACCGCTTGCTGGTAGCCAGTGCCTATTCTGGCTTTATTGTCTGGCATGGCGGCCTAGCCGGCTCAGTGCCGCTGACCATTGCCACACCGGGGCACTTTAGCGAAAACCTGATTGGTCTGATTCCAACGACTGACACCATCTTTGCCAGTTTTAATCTGCTGCTGCTCGCGATCCTGTTTATCGCGGTGCCGCTGGTTAACCGCTTAATGCTACCCAAAGCCGCTGACAGCATCTATGTCGACCCGGCTAAATTGCAGGATCAACCGGCACCGGCCGGCAGTAATGAGCGGCCGGCCGATAAACTGGAAAACAGTATGCTGCTGGCATTGTTAGTGGGATTTGCCGGTATCGCCTATCTGGTGCAGTATTTTGTCAAAGGCGGCAGTTTAAACCTGAATATCGTCAACTATTTGTTTATCTTTCTGGCCATCGTACTACACGGCACGCCGCGGCGGTTACTGCACAGCCTGCAACAGGCGATCCAGGGTGGTGCCGGTATTGTGATCCAATTCCCGTTTTATGCCGGCATTATGGCAGTAATGATTCAATCCGGGCTGGCGCAGAGTATGTCGGAGTGGTTTGTCAGTTTCGCCAGTGCCCAGAGTTTACCGTTCTGGAGTTTTATCAGTGCCGGTATCGTCAATATCTTTGTACCGTCCGGTGGCGGCCAATGGGCAGTGCAGGCACCGGTAATGCTGCCTGCGGCATTAGAGCTGGGCGCCGATGTCAATCGGGTCGCGATGGCGGTGGCCTGGGGCGATGCCTGGACCAATATGATTCAGCCATTCTGGGCGCTGCCGGTACTGGCAATTGCCGGGTTAAAAGCGAAGGACATTATGGGCTTTTGTCTGCTGCAGCTACTAATCAGTGGTGTCATTATCAGTCTGGTGCTGACCTTTGCCTGATGCTTCAACCGGCGCTTAGCCCTAACCAGCGATTAAATTCGCTGGTGCGGCTCTGACTGGTTTTCAGCTGGATACCGGCTGGCAGATAGAGCATCAGGGTGTTTTTACAATAACGCTCCAAGCGCTGAATATGTAACCCCTGTACCAGCTCACTACGGTTAATTCGGAAAAATCGCGCCGGATCCAGTGCCGCCTCAGCTGCCTGTAACGAGGCATAGGGCAGAAAATGTCGTTTCCCCGCCTGATCAAACGCCATCACCAAATTGCCATCGGCCTGCAGATAAAGAATCTGCGCTACTTCCAGAAAATAGATCTGTTGCTGCTGTCGGATTGGGATCCGTGTGACATAAGACGGCTGGGGAGCGGGCAAATGTTGTAGCAGCGTTTGTAATTGCTGCGCCAGGGCGTTGTTGCCGTGTTCTGGTTTCGCGGTTAACAGCCGGAATTTCTGCCAGGCCTGCTGCAGCTTAGTCAGATCGTAGGGCTTTAACAGATAAGCAATCCCCAGTGAGTCAAACGCCGCTAACATAAAGTCATCATAAGCGGTGATAAAAATAACCGGGCAAGGCGGCGTCTGCTGCTGATAACATTGAAAGACATTGCCATCGAGCAATTCGATATCTGAAAAGATCAGATCGGCACGCTCGCCGCTGCTTAGCCAGGCCTGCGTCTCGCTGACGCTGCTAAGCTCAGCTATCACCTGTATCGGATCCGCCATTTGCTGCAGTAAACGCTTCAGCTTACTGCGCGCCAGCGGTTCATCTTCAATAATGACAATATTAAACATGGGCTTGTTCTTCTAATAACGGCAGACTAACGCTGAACTGATTTGTGTCACGACTGATGCGGATATTTTCACCCGATAAAAATAACCATTGCTTTGCCAGATTGGCTAAACCAACACCATTGCCTGTTACCGGCACCGGCTTGGGTTGCAACGGATTACTGATCTCCAGCCGGCCATCCTGTACCACCACTTCGACCCTTAACGGCTTAGCAACTGAACCCTGATTATGCAACAGCGCATTTTCTAACAGCAGTTGCAAACTAAAGGGGGGCAGCCAGTAGATTGCGGCCTGGTCATCGGCCCTGATTTCTAGCTGGTAGCCCTCGCCCAGCCGCAGGCGCATTAGCTGAAAATAGTGACGGGCGAAATTAAGCTCATCGCTCAATGGCACCAGTTGCTGCTCAGCATAGCGCAATGACATCCGGTATAAACTGGCAAAGTGCTGTAAATAACTGCTGGCCTGTTCCGGCGCCACCGCAATCAACTCATCCAGCGTATTCAGGGCGTTAAACACAAAATGCGGGTTCATTTGTGCTTTTAATTGCTGTAATTGCAGCGCCGCCAGCTGTTGCTGATAGTCGGCCAGTTGCTGACGGTACGCCGCGGCCTGCTGACTATGGTGATAGGCCAGATAAAGCCCAGCATACAATACAAAATCAACGACCTGACTAAGATTGCTATGCAGCAGCGTTTCGGGATTAAAATTACGGGCCAGATTACCAAACAGCGCGGCAACCAGCAGACCCAGAGCATTGGTAAAGAGCAGGTAGGCGCCCAAACCCAGAGCAAAGCTGCGTAGATATACTGCGTGGCGGTTGCCGGATGGCGCCGCCTCTGGTTGCTGATTTAACCAAAACCGCAACAGCACAAAAATCAGCAGTGCCGCAGCAAAACTGGCCAGCGGCCCCTCGGGTGTCAGCACATACCAGGACATCATGCCTGCCCGCACCCGGTTACTGATCACCAGCAAATAACTAAATACAAACACCAGCAGCAGAAAAGTGCGATCAACCTGTAAGTATCTGAGAAAAGCTTGCCACATTAGGGGTAACATCCTTGCTTCATTGCCGGCGTCTGGCGCCGGCACAATTTCAGCTTTAGTTGCTGTCGGCACCCGACCAGGTGTGCGTTACATCGCCTTTGCTATTTAAGAACTGTAACTGTACCTGGTCATGCTCGTCTACATAGAACATGGCACGAGGTGAACCGTCTTTTGCAAATAAAAACAGACCATTATTTTGTTCTGCTGTTTTCCCCAGCAGGATCCGTGGTGCGCCACCAATCAAGCCCTGTTGCTGATATTCGTTGATCTTTTTACGCCGCTCCGCCCGATCAGTAATTTGCGCCAGCTCGCGCATAATGTCGCGGGTACCTTGCTGGGTTTCGAATTCCGGCCGGTCATTAAACGCTAATCCGGAACGGATTACACGTTTATCACCGCGCTTCTCATCAACGGTCAGTAACTGCATCACCTGATCACCGTCGTATTTATCGAAGGTTAACGAGAGACCAGAACTATGACCATCAGCCGTTTTGCTACCGTCATAAATAAAGCCTCCTGCCTCAATCCCTTCCTCATTAAAAAACAGCATCCCGGCACGCTTTTTACGTTCTTCGTTTAGCACTCTGCCATTGACTTGTTCAGTGGTTGGGAAGCGCGCGGTATTGGTTAGCAACATTCTAACCGTACCATCCGCTTCAATAATATTCAGCCTTTCTACTGATAGAGTTTCAAAACGAGCATCATTATTCGCTTTCATGCCAGTAGTCAAAATAACAGCAGATAAGCTCAGGCTTGCAACAACAGCGATACGCAGTAATTTTAATTCTTTTTCAATCTTCATCATTATTTTCCTTTTAACTGTCTGAACGCTAACCAGTATTTGGTAAAGCAAAAGTGCCAGCCACAGAGTTATGGCCGGCTAAGGAAAAAATCTGATGAGCTAAGGAAAAAGACCGACTAATCCTCCGCTTTGAATAAACAGTGCTTGGCGAAATCTTTCGCTTCGTTGGCGGTCCAGTCGCCTTTCGGCTTGGCTTCCATGGCTTTACACCACTTTTTTGATCCAACTTCCGGGGCGCAACCCGCTAACAACAGACCAGTTAACGCCACTAATGCCAATACCTTTTTCATGTTTTCCTCCTAATATGGGCCACTGCCACTGTTCTATCATAACGAACTTTTATTCATAACCGAAGCCCGGCCAGAGCGACTGACAAAACCCTGATTTTAAAGCGTAACAAGTAAGATAAAACGCGGCATTCAGCTTTTTTACCCCGAATAGAAAAGTGCTGAAACTAGCACAAAATGTCTATTTCCGTTTAAGTTAAAAATAAGTATGCTGAGCATCCATTTTTGTGAAAAACCAGAGGAAGACATGGCAAATTACAATGAAGTAAAAGCAGCCTGTGAACAATTACAACAAAGCGGTCAGCCGATCACTCTGGAACGCCTTATTAAACAGATCGGTGGCAGCCGCACCAGCATTATGGTGCACTTTGATCAGTGGTGTAGTAAGAATAATTATCAACCCCCTGCCGATCATGAGGACAAAGCCGCGAAAGGTGGCCTGGGCCTGAGCGCACTCTCTTCGCTGTCAGAAAAAGTACCGGGTTCTTTATCAAAATTATTACAACTTGGGAAACGCCAGCAGGTTGAGAAAGATCAGCCAGAACAGCATAGCGGCGCAGATAGCAACACAGAAGACCCACAATTGCAGCAAGCGCTGCATGAGCTGGCGACAGAGGAGCAAACTCCAACCGTTGCTGAGGTAACGGCTGCGGTAACCGAAACACCCGAAGAGACAACTCATGAGCCAGAAACTGTTAGTCTGAACAATACAGCAACAGAGACTGCGGCGATGCTGGCGGCAGAATCAGCGCCAACTGTTATAGCAGCGCCAATGCCGGTAACAGAGCTTAATGCCGAGCAACTGGCCGAGCACGAACAACAGTATGCGGAATTGCAACAGCAGCTCAATCAACTAAGACAGCAAATTCAGGAACAAAATGCTGACAACAGTGACCTGCATCAACAATTTACTGATGCACAAAAGTTAGCAACCCAACGCCAGAAAGCACTGAATGAGTTACAGCAAAACCTGAATCAGCACCAGGCCGATATCAGTCAATTAAAACAACAGTTGCATCAGCTGGAACAACAGAAAACCACGGCTCATGAGGCCGCCAGAGCGGCAACTGAGCAACTGGAGATCCTGACCCAGAAGTTTGACAGCCTGCAGCTTGCCTATAATGAGCTGCACTCCTCATCCAGCTCAAAACAATCTGAGCATGTAACGCAACTGGAGCAACGGCTGGAGCAGATGCAACAGGAGTTGTCGCAGCAGAAACAACAGGTTGCCTTGCTGGAGCAGCAATTACAAAAGGCCGAGCAGGCCTATGACAATCAGCAGAAAAAGCTGCAACAGGAACAGGAAGACGCGGCAAAACAACTGGCAGCCTTTAACCAGGCGCAGGCACAACTGGCCGAGCAGGAGCAGCAACTGGTTAAACTGCAGCAGGCTCAGGAACATTATCTTGAACAGCTGAAAGAAGCGAAAGAAGTGATAGAGGAGCAGGCCGAGCAAATCGCCAACCAAACCCGGCAACTGGAGTCACTGACTGCGCAATTGCCAGAAATGCGCTCTGAACATGAATTTGCGGCGCAAGAGCAGGAATTACAGCGGCTGCGTGCCCAGTTACAGGTGTTTGAAAGCAAACTGGCACATTTACGTGATGCTAACGTGATGCTGAAAGAGCAAAGCGAAGTGACTGCCGCCAATATGACCAGACAGCGCGAGACCATCAAACTGCAACGCGAAGAAACCAACCAACTGCGCGAAGCCCAGCAGCAAGCCTTACTGGAAAAAACTCAGCTGCAGCAACATGTGTTGAAACTGGAAGAGCAGCTAACCTTTGTCAAAGATAACAGCAGTTCGACCATTGAGCGTTTAACCTTCTCCAACAAACAGGCGCAGTTAAAAATTGCCGCCCTGGAGCAGCAACTCAAAAATGCCGGGGTAGAAGCCTAGTCCTGATCCAACTGGCGGCAGCGGTAGCTGCCGCCCATCATTGCTCGTGCGCCAGTAACCAGGCTTTTTTATCCAGCCCGCCGGCATAGCCGGTCAAAGTACCGTTAGCACCAATCACCCGATGACAGGGTACAATAATCGCCAGCGGATTTTTACTGTTGGCCAGCCCGACGGCTCGCACGCCTTTAGGATTCGCAATGGCGATGGCGATATCACGGTAGCTGGCGGTGCGACCATAGGGCACCCCGGTCAGGGCGTGCCAGACCTTTTGCTGAAAGGCGGTACCGGTTGCGGCCAGCGGTAAATCAAATTCGGTCAGCTCTTTGCCAAAATAGGCAGCCAGTTGCGTTTTGGCCGCCAGCAGCAGCGGGTGCTCACTGCAAGGCTGTGTCGCCGCAGTACAAAAGCTGACAGCCGTCAGACCTTGCTCGTTAGCCGCAATTTCAATCAGTCCCAATGGACTGTGCAGATAGTTGTAATACATCTTCACTCTCCTATTCAGCCAGCGGCTGTTTTGCCAGCGACTGCCACAACTGCAGGGTTAAATAGCTACGCCAGGGCCGGCCACTCTCTGCAGTTAACGCCAGCTCAGTTTGCTGCAGAGCGTTCTTAATACCGGCGTCACCGGCCAGCCAGATATCCGGATCACCCAAACCGCGCATCCGGGCGTACTGGCAGGTCCAGGGACCAATACCTTTTAGCTGTTGCCAGCGGTCGATATTATCCGGCTCGGTATCATGCAGCATATGTTCACTAAAGCGACGCAAGGTATCCCGCCGCGCCTGTGGCATTTTCAAAAAACCTAATTCACTAGCCGCGATTGCTTGCGCAGTAGGAAAGAAACGCGGCGCCTCCACCATAGCAGCCGCCACGCCACAGGGTTCACCCAGCTGTTTTACCAGCGTATTTAATAGCTGCCGGGCGGCCTGCACGCTAACTTGCTGCCCTAGAATTGCCCGCACTCCAGCTTCAAAAGGGCTCCATAAGCCGGGTAAGCGCAGGCCCTGGCAATAGCCGGGTAGCCGGGCCAACTGCGGGGCCAGATGCTGCTCGACCTGATTAATGTCCACATCCAGATCGAACAAGCGACGGATCTGTTGCAATACGGCCGGCAATACCGGCCAGTGATCCAGCTCCAGCTGCAGCCGGAAACGGTGTAAATCGGGCTGATGATATAGCGTAAAATGGCCCTGAGCCTGCCGCAAAGTAAAGGTTCTGCCGTAATAATCATTGCCTGCCCACTCCACCCCCGATAATAACCGTGCCTGCAGAAATTGTCGTAACTGCTGCCAGGCAAAAGGCGGGCGATAGGCTAAAAACAAGCTAATACCGGTTGTAGCTGGCAGCTCGCGCTTGCGGATTTCACCGGGGCTGAGTTTCAGGATCTGTTTACACTGCGCATTAAAACTGCGGATACTCTGAAAACCACTGGCCAGCGCCACTTCAGTCACTGGCAGGGCAGTACTTTGCAGCAACTGTTTCGCCAGCAGCAGTTGCTGCAATAACGCATAACGCTTGGGTGACAACCCCAACTGGCGGTTAAACAGTTGTCGTAAGTAACGCTCGGAAACACCCAGTCGTGCGGCCAGTGCCGGCATCGCGCCCTGCTGCAAGGCGCCTTCGTCAATCAAGCGCAGTGCCCGCGTCAGGGTGCTGTTTGTACCACGCCAGGCCGCGGATCCCGGTGCGCTGTCTGGCCGGCAACGCAAGCAGGGACGAAAACCGGCAGCAAGCGCCGCCACTGCAGAGGGGTAATACCGGACATGCTGCTCTTTGGGTGCCGGCGCCGGACAAATATTGCGGCAAAAGATCCCGGTACTGGTTACCGCGACAAAGAAGCTACCGTCAAAGCGCGCATCGCGTGCTAAGCGGGCCTGCTGGAAAATTTGCAGCTCTGTCTCAGAAAAAACCATAACCGGCTCCGGTAACGAATTGGCCTCAGTATAACCAGAACCGGCCAAATAACTGGCAGTTTTCGGCACTGATTAGCTATCGCACCACTGCAAGCGCCTCACTGCGGATAACCGGTGATCTCGCGGATTTTCTGATACAGCGGCTTTAACTGGCGGTACATTTTTAAATACACCTCGCGATACAGGCGTTGGTATTGCGCAGCCACGGCCGGCTCTGGTAAAAAACGCTGCGGGCTTTGACACATCGCCTGCTGCGCCTGCCTGAAATCCGCATAACGCTTTAATCCCACCATGGCAGTGATGGCAGCGCCCAGCGCTGAGGTTTCACTGGTATGCGGCCTTTCCACCGGTAAATTAAACACATTGGCAGTCAGCTGCAGAATTTGCTCGCTTTGCGCGCCGCCTCCCGATACCCGCAGCCGCTGCATCTTTACACCATTACGACGCTCTAAACGCTCGCGGCCTTCGAGCAAGGCATAGGCCAAACCCTCAATCAGTGCCCGGTAGACATGAGCGCGCTGATGCACATCGCCAAAGCCAATTAAAGCGCCCTTGGCTTCAGGCCCGGGCTCGCGAATACCGGGTGACCAGTACGGCTGTAACATTAAGCCCATACTACCGGGCGGCACGGCTTTGAGTAGTTCATCAAACAGCTGCTCTGGCGCGATGCCGAGCACCGCCGCTTCCTGCTGCTCCTGCAAACCAAACTGGGTTTTAAACCAACTTACCAGCCAGAAGCCACGGTAAATCATCACTTCAGTATTGTAGAAACCGGGTTGAGCCGCCGGGTAAGCCGGCAACCAGGGGCCGGGTTCTATATAGCGCCGATTGGCTGTGCTGATGGTGGCTGTAGTGCCATAGCTGATACAGCCGGTATCAGGCGTTAGACCACCAGAGCCCAAGACTTCGCAAGCCTTATCAGCAGCGGCAGCAAACAGCGGGATCCCGGCTGGCAGTCCCAACGCTTGCGCAGCGGTGCCGGTCAGCTTGCCCAATTCCGTGGCTGGGGGCTTTAATGGCGCCAACTGCGCTGGTTTTAACGATAATGCCTGCCACTTCCAGCTAAAACGGCTGGCCCAGCCCTGTTGTTGAAAGTCAAAGGGCAGGTAACCAACCTGGGCCGCACTGCAATCCACCAGCTCACCGGTGAGTTGTAAGGTCAGGTAACCGGAGAGTAAGACATAATGGGCGGTCTGTTGCCACAGTTGTGGCTGCTGCTCAGCGAGCCAGTTTGACGGCGCCCGGCGCTGAAAGCGCTCGACGATTGCGGTAATACCCATTAGCCAGAACAGACTGCGCCAGCTACCAAGCCGGGGCAACACCGTGGCCGTGCGCTGATCTAACCACAGCATCGCCGGGCGAAGCGGCTGGCGGTCTTTATCCAGACAAATCATGGTGCCGCGTTGGGTGGTCAGCGTAACGGCCGCAATGTCGCTGGCAGCGACCGGACTGCGCTGCCACAAATCGGCACAGGCTGCGCTTAAGGCTTGCCAATACGCACTAACCGGCAACTCCGCCATACCGGGCTCAGGTGAGTGATACGGCGGCATCGCTTGCTGACCTTTAGCGATAATATTGCCGCTGTCGTCAACAATAATGGCACGGACGCTTTGGGTACCAAAATCCAGCGCCAGGACATAGGTTGGGTTGCTGGCCATAGTTCTCGTTATTATCTGCCTGCTAAAACCTCACTCTAACCACAGATAATCTGAGGGTCAATTCAGCAATTAGACTTGATATTAAGCGATGCTAACCCGATATCGGCAAAGTTGTACCTAATTTATCTAAATGCCTGGTCAGTTGCTGCAGCAGCGGCGCAGACCAGACACCGGAACTGGCAGCAGGAGCGCGAAAATGCAACATATAGTGATCACTGGGGGTAATAAAGGTATTGGGCTGGCGCTGGTAAAACAGCTGCTGGCGCGTGGCAATCTGGTCAGTGTGTTATGCCGCAATAGCTCAGACGAGCTGGAGCAAAGTGGTGCTACCGTCTATAGCGGCATTGAGCTCAGCGACAACCGGCAACTGCAGCAACTGGCCGGCAAGTTCGCTGCCAACAGTATCGACTTACTGATCAACAACGCCGGGATCTTTAGCAATGAAACGCTGGACGACTTTGATCTGACCCGGATCCAACAACAGTTCCAGGTTGATGCACTGGCACCACTGGCACTCAGTCAACTGTTACTGCCGGCCATCAAAAACGGCGGCAAAATTGCCATGATCACCAGCCGCATGGGCTCCATCAGTGATAACGGTTCGGGTGCTTACTATGGCTACCGCATGGCAAAGGCCGCACTGAATGCCGGCAGTGTCTCTCTGGCCCGTGATCTAGCGCCACGTAACATTTATGTCGGTATTTACCATCCCGGCTTTGTGCAAACCCAGATGGTTGGTTTTGCCGGTGATATCAGCCCGGATGAAGCCGCCAGCCGGATAATTCAGCGCATCAATGAGCTGGATGCCAGTCGCAGTGGCCGATTTTTTCACAGTAACGGCAGCGAGTTACCCTGGTAATAGCGGTTTATCCGGCGAACTGTGTACCGCAATAAGGTTAATCCGTTGTTCATCTTTGTATGTTAGAAATGATTTTTTCTATCTTTTTGTAAAGGAGCGGTGCCAGCACCGCTCCTGCCGTCCTATTATGGTTTTTTCATGAAATATCTGATTTGTCTGGCGCTATTGATTGCACCACCTGCCTTCGCTAAATGGTGGATTGAACCTAGTGAACTTGCCGTCAGGGCTGACTTGCAGTTTCTGGCCGATCACCGCTTATTGTCACAACCCCTGAACACCTATCCGTTAGTATGGTCAGCTATCGCAACAGAATTGCAGGCGCTGGATCCACAATCGCTGAGTACCCGGCAACAAGCCGCCAGACAACGTTTGCTGGCAGCATGGCAACAAGATCAGCAGCTCGGCTTTAGTTATCAGGTAGATGCGGCAACCAGCGAAAACCGCTTTTACAGCTTTGGCGACCATTTCCGCGACAAAGCCGCTGTCCAAGTGCGTTATCAGTTCAGCAGCCAACATCTGAGCGGTAAACTTGCCGCCGCAACCACAACCCGGGGCGATGAAGGACAACGCTGGCGTGCCGACGATAGCTACCTCGCTGCCAGGCTGGGTAACTGGATTATCAGTGCCGGCAGTCTGGACCGCTACTGGGGGCCATCCTGGGATACCTCGTTACAACTTAGCCAGAATGCCAGGCCTGTACCCATGCTCAGCCTGACCCGTTACAACTCGGAGGCTCTGGATCTGCCGCTGCTACGCTGGCTGGGCCCCTGGACCTTTACTACCGGCTTTGGGCAGTTAGAGGGCGAACGGGCCATCCCAAATGCCAGGCTCTGGGCAGCACGGGCTTCCGCCAAGCCGTTAGCAGGTCTGGAAATTGGCACCTCCTGGTCTATGCTGTGGGGGGGCGAAGGTTATGGCAATGGCCTCTCAGATTGGTGGCAGGATTTATTTCAAGGCGGCAGTGAGCAAGGCACTGAAAATATGCTGGCCGGTTATGATATCCGCTGGTCGGATGTTATCGCAGGCGTGCCTTACGGCCTCTATGCTCAGGTCACCGCTGAAGACTTTCACCGCGAAAAACGGCGCCTGATTAACACCGCCTTTCTGCTCGGCGCCGATATCTACGTGGAGGCGCTGGATAGCCGCATCTACCTGGAATTTTCCGATACCAAGGTCGGCTGCTCAGCCGAGAGCCGCAAGCTGTATAACTGCCTGTATGAACATAGCTTTCACCTCGATGGCTACCGCTATCACCGACAAAGCCTTGGCAGCACCTATGATAATGATGCCCTGACCTGGGTCGCCGGCATTATTACGCCACTGGCAACTCAGATCAGCTGGCATAACAAAGTTCGCTGGCTACGCCTGAATCTTGATGGTCTTGATCTGAGTGAACCCGGTGGCAACAAGGTGTCACCCGGCAGGTACGAGCAGGTGCTACAGGCGCAAACGACTTATCAGTATCAGTTGCAGGATGGCAAGCTGAGCATCACAGCCGCGCTGACACATCGCCACTGGCCGGGCATTGCTAAAGGTGATCGTATCGAGCCGGCGTTAGCGCTAAGCTGGGAAGGCCGGTTCTGACTGGCATCACAGCGGTATCGCTACCGATGCCGGACAAGCCAGTACTGCCGGGTTGGGACGGCAGTGCTGGCCTGAATCTGATCAGTGTTTAGCGTCGAGGATTTTTTGCAGCTCCAGTAGTTGTTCTTTGTTCAGCTCCGCGCTTTCCAGCAGCCGTTTAATTGCTTCAAAGCGGTGGCCGGCAGCGTCGGCGCGAATTTTGATGATTTTTTGCTCCAGCGGTTGACCATCCGCATCCAGCACCATTACCCGCCGGACACCGTTCTCCTCGATAATTTCGACATTTTTCGGCAATGGCGGCATTGGTGGTAAAGGTGCCTTAGCCAGCAACGCTTCCAGCCGTGCCGCCTGCTCCGGTGCTAACTCTTGCAATAAGGCTTGCCACTCAGCGCTTTCCCGCCAGTTGCTACCGCTAAAACGTAGCTCGCGCTTCTCGCCATCCTGCAGCACCACAATGCGGGTTTCCTGCGCTTTGCTCACTTCCGGGGCCGGCTCTGCCTGAGCTTTTGGCAGGGCACAGCCGGTTAATAGGGCGATCAGGGTCGCCAATAGGGTCTGACGCATAACAATTCCTCCTGTTGATTGGGCCAGCTGCTAATGAAAGTTTAATGCCAGAATTTTTATCTTTTTAATTCAACATCTTAAAATGAAACCTTTACCGAACATCCCGATATCGGCACATCAGTTTCCCCATTTCGGCAGATCCGCAACAGTCTCTTTGGCAACACTCTCGCTAAACAGCTGATTAAGCTTATAAATTTCTTACTGGGCAAAGTGGTATAAGCTTTGTAAGCTAAAGCCATTATCAGAGTAAGCAGGACCTCGTTATGTCAATTCGCTGGGCGCTCAGCCTGGGTATTATTTGTTTGCTGGCGTTAATGGCGCTTGGCCAAATCTGGCTGTTACAACGACTGGAACATCAGCTGGCACAGCAGGTCACCGAACAAAGTACTGAAATCACCCGGGTGGTGTTATCGCAAACGGCTGCTAACCTGGAACAACTGGCAAAGGCGCCACTGCCACCTGCGCCGCCGGTTCCTGCGGCACGCCAGCGGGTCGAGATTATTGAAATTGAGCATCAGGGTAAACAACTGGATGTCAGACTGATCAATGATCAGATGCGCCAGGCTGAGCTGGCACGCGAGGCGGCATTGCGCATTCGCGCCCAAATTCAACCCGAGCAGTTAAAGCAGCAACTGGAACAGTTGCAACTGCGCCGCCAGCAGGCGAGAAGTACGCCGCTGTTAGCCGAATTTAGCCGCTACGCGGTGCTGCTGATCGTCAGTACCACCTTGCTGGCGATACTGATAGCCTTACTACTGGGGCATCGTCTGATTAAGCCGTTACAGCATCTGGTACAGGGGTTTCGGGCTTTACAGCAAGGTCAGCTTGGACAGCAGGTGCCGGTCAGCGGCTTAAGCGAGTACCGTTATGTTAGCGACCAGTTTAACCAGATGAGCGTCCGGCTGGCTGAACTGGCCGAACAAAGCCAACGCCTGCAACAGCAACAACATCTGGCGGAGCTGGGCGAAATCAGCCGCGGCATGGTGCATGCGCTGCGCAACCCGCTGCATACCCTGAACCTGTTACTGGAGCAGGTTGCCAGTAGTGATGACCCTGTGTTACGTCAACGCTTAACTGAACAGGCCGAGCGCAAGATGCAGCATATCAACCGCAGCCTGACCGCAATGCTGACGCTAAGCTGTGCCGATATTGAGCGCAGTAAGCTGGTGGCGCTAAAGCCGGTACTACAGGACTTACTACTGGAATTTAGCTCAGACCAGACCCGGATTCACTTAGCTGGCGATCTGGCGACGCGGCTGCCGGGCGCAGAAACTGAGCTTAGAACCATTTTACATTCCATACTGGCCAACGCCGTTGAGGCCAGCCCGCCTGGCGGCGAGATTACGATTGTGGTCAGGGAGCAGCCAACCGCACTACAAATTCAGATCCGGGATCAGGGCCCAGGGCTGGATCCGGCTATTGCCAGCCGCTTATTTCAGCCACATTGTTCCGGCAAAGCCGAAGGGGCTGGCATGGGGCTGTATTTGTGTAGCCGTTTACTTAAGCTCTATTATCAGGGCGAAGTGCAGTTACACAATCATCCACAAGGCGGCTGCGTGGCGACACTCACCTTTCACAGGACACAACAGCATGACTGAGCGGCTACTGGTGGTAGAAGATGATGCGCAGCAGCGTCAATTGCTGTGTGAGTTACTACGCGCTGAGGATTATCAGGTACAGAGCGCTGACAGTGTCGAAACTGCGATTCTGACCCTTAAGCAACAGCCGCTGGATTTGGTGTTATGTGACTGGAAACTGGGTCAGGGCAGTGGCCTGCAGGTACTGCAGTACCTGCGCCAGCATTATCCGCAGCTGGGCTTTGTGGTTGCTACGGCCTATGGCTCGGTCAGCCATGCGGTAGAAGCCATTCAGGCCGGCGCCGACGACTACCTGACCAAGCCGTTTAAACGGCAGGAGCTGTTGCTGGCAATCAGTAAGGGCCTCAGTGCCTGGCGGTTACGCCAGCAAAATCAACAACTCACCGAACAATTAAGCGAGCAACAGCAACTGGTGGAGCTGATTGGCCATGCGCCCTGTATGCAGCAGTTGTTTCAGCGCATTAATCGGATCAGCGCCAGCCACGCCACTGTGCTGATTAGCGGTGAGAGTGGTACCGGCAAAGAGCTGGCCGCCCGCGCGCTGCATCAATTATCCGGGCGTAAGGGCCCCTTTATCGCCATTAACTGCGGCGCAATTCCGGAACAACTGGCCGAGGCTGAGCTGTTCGGTGCCGAAAAAGGCGCCTATACCGGCGCTCATCAGAGTAAAGCCGGGAAATTTGAAGCCGCTAATGGCGGCACCCTGTTTCTGGATGAAGTGGCCGAGCTACCGGCCGCGCTGCAGGCCAAACTGTTGCGACTGTTACAGGAAGGCAAGGTCACGCGGCTGGGCAGTCATCAGGAAATCAGCCTGGATGTGCGGCTTATTGCGGCCAGCCATCAGGATCTGGCCCTAGCAGTGCAGGAAGGCCGTTTTCGGGAGGATTTGTTTTACCGCTTAAATGTGGTGCCACTGCATATGCCGGCATTGCGCGAACGACGGGAAGATATCCCGCGGCTGATCCAGCACTTTTTACAAAAAAGCCAGCAACGCTATCAGCTACCGGCAGCAGAGCTGAGTAAAGCCGCACTGCGCCAGCTAATGGACTACCCCTGGCCCGGCAATGTGCGTGAACTGGCAAACCGCATTGAGCGTTTTGTGTTGCTGGCGGATGAGCGCGAGCTATTAGCTGATTTGAATAACGTAGCTTCCGTCAGCAGCGGCTTTGTATTACCGGCCGATGGCCTGAACTGGCAACAACATGAGCGCGACTGCCTGCTGCAGGCGTTATCGCGTAGCAACGGCAACCGCGCCCAGGCAGCCAAACTACTGCAGCTACCCTATAAAGCATTTTTGTATCGGCTGGAGAAATATCAGCTTGGCTAAAATCAGACCGTCCTGCTAAGGTAAAGTTTTTGCTTGTCACGGAGGCTTATGGCTGCCATTAATCCCAATCGTCAGCTGGCACAGGCCATCAGCAGGTTACAAAAGCAACTGAACCAGGTTGCTGATAAAACAGCCCTGCTGGCAGTACTGGATCAACTGGCCCTATTGCCACAACCGATCCGCTATTTTTTTAAACAGCGCGCTTATCTTTGCAGCGCGGGGCTGGTACTGAGCCTGCTGCTGGCTGTAATGACCTATCAGCTACATGGCAGTGTGGTGCTCTATTATGCCGCCGGGATCCTGGCGCTGTGCACTGTCGTACCGCTACTGGTTGCGCTTTACCACTTACAGCAGTTAAAACGCTTTACTGAGCATTTGTACTGGAAAAATGCGCTGCTGGATAACAACTTAACGGAACTGGCGAAAACAGACTGGCCAGATATCAGCCGCAACTGGCAGCAGCAGTTCGCCGAGTTCCGGCGTGGCAATCATCAGCGGGAATTCCGCCAGCTTATCCGCGGACACTTCAGTGGTGCCGAACATCAATTTAGTTACCACTACTGGCATTTTCATTATGTGAATAAGCGCACTCAGGTGACGACTAACAGTAAAGGTCAGGTACAAAGCCGTACCGTGTACGACCACTTTGATCGCTATGGCCTTATTATCCCTTTTGCCTATTGCCGTGATCTCTTTGTGACGTCCTTTGCCACTGATGGCATTACTGGCGAGCGTTATACCAGCGACTCTGGTCGCTTTAATAAGATCTTTCAGGTGCGGGCCGCCGAACCGATGCAAGCAGCACGGTTTTTAAAACCAGCGGTCATAGTAGCGCTGGAGCAGCAAGCCCGGCAGCTGAAACAACTAAATCTGGCCTTTAATCATGACGGACAGCTTTGTATCAGTTTTGCTGACAACGATATGCTGCAGAGCAAAGCCCCCTGCGGTCTGGACCAACTGACGCAATTCAGGCAAAGTATCGAACAACCAACTGCACTGCCCAAGCTCAGCCAGCTGTTAGCGACAGTGCATCAGCTACTGCGGCATTCAGACAGTAACTTTTAGGAGCAGCACCATGGGACTGGGTATTCTAATCGGCATCGTCAGCATCATTTTGATTATGGTGGTGGTCATTTATAACGGCATTATCACCCGGATGAACGCCGTCGAGCGTGGCTGGGCTACTGTGATTACTCAGGAGCGGCAGAAGAATAAGATGATCCCGCATCTGGAGCAGGTAACTGAACAATTTAAACAGCATGAAATAGGGTTACAAAGCAGTATTGCCGAACTGCGTTCCGGCTTAGCGCGTTTACAAGCTAGCACTATCGATACCGCCGCCTTGCAACAGGTTGAAGGTAGCACCCAAAAACTGTTGCAGGGTTTAACTGTAGCGGTAGAAGCCTATCCGGAACTGAAGGCTTCTGAAATCTTTAACAACCTGATGCGTGAAATCGCCGAGCAGCAAGAAAATATCGGTGCCGCGATCCGTATTTTTAACCAGAATGTAGAAGATTTTAATAATGGCATCGAGGTGTTCCCTAACTCACTGGTCAATGCCATGCTCAACAAGAAAACCCGGGTCACGCCGTTTCACGATAGTGAAGCTGAAGCGGGTTTTGAATATAAATTGAAATAATGTGACCCACAAAAAGCCAGTATCCAGGGTTTAAGCTGGTGGTTGTCACCTTTACCCTGGATGACTGTTATTGTTTTATTAGTTTTGTTTTTCGGAATCTCTAACTGAAACGCCAGATTACTTTCGGTGCCCATGTACAATGAGAATTAAGCATTTTCTCCGGTAAGGCGTTTAAATGACCAAACTGCGACCATCGCCAACAGCATGCTACTGCTGATCAGCAGTAACAGATGAATCGACAGCGCATGCCCTTGATCCATACCAATCACTTTCAACCCGATTTGTGACAGATGATAACTTGGCCAAATCCAACCGGCTTGCTGCAGCAAGGTCGGCAACATATGAATCGGTAACCACAGACCCGATAACAAAGCCATCGGCAGATACACCAGATTAACCACCGCAGGGGCAGCTTTATCACTGAGGGTTAACCCTAAAATCAGGCCAATGAAGGCAAAAGGCAAGGTGCCCAGTAATAACACCACCGCCAGTAATAACCATTGTCCAAGGGTCAACCTTACGCCGCCAAACAGTGCAGCAATACTAAACATAAGCACAATAATCGCCAGTGAAAACACCAGGGCGGTCGCAAATTTTGCCAGCAAATAGGCTGGCACTGGCATAGGTGACAAGCGCTTTAAGGTTAACCAGCCATGAGCCCGGTCGCTGGCAATATTGATGGCAAAGTTAAACATGGCTGGCCCCATAATGCCAAAGCAACCATAGGTCACCAACATATAAGCGCTCGCGCCGCCGCTGTTAAACAACACACCAAAAAATACATAGAACACCACCGGAAAAGCTAAGGAGGGAATGACGAAAGCAGGGGTACGCAAAATGCTCAGCAGATCGTACCAGGCTTCTTTTCGATAAATGACTGCGGTGTTCATGCGGCTTGCTCCTTTTGCGTTGCAGGGGTTTGGGTAAGATGTAAAAAGGCTTGCTCTAAGGCGACGGGCCGGACTTCTAGATCAGTAACCTGCTGATCTGCATCTAATAAGGCGCGCACCGTTTGTTCAGCATGGCGACTTTGTAAGGTGATCAGCTGTTGTTCACGGCTAACTTGTAATACCGCTGGCAAGACACACAGCTCCGCATCCGTCAAGCGGCTGCGACAACGCACCACTTTATATTGCATTAGGGCTTTTAATTCATCCGGGCAACCTTTGGCCACAATCCGCCCCTGATGCAACACCGCAATGCTATCGGCTAATTGCTCAGCTTCTTCCAGGTAGTGGGTGGTTAACACCACAGCGACGCCTTGCTGCCTGAGCTGTTTCACCTGTTGCCATAATGCCTGTCGCGCCTCGACATCCATACCCAAAGTCGGCTCATCGAGAAATAGCAGCTTAGGCTTACCCGCTAACGCTAAAGCAAACAACAAACGCTGTTTTTGCCCGCCAGACAAGCGACCAAATCGCTGTGTGGCATGGCTTTCCAGCCCCGCCAACTGCACCAGCTCGGCAGCGCTGTAGCCCTGCGCATAGTAACTGCTAAACAAATCGCACTGTTCATACACGCTAAGATTGGCGCTTAAGCTGCCGATTTGCATCATCACCCCGAGCTGCTGCCGTATTGCCTGGCTGCGCGTCATGCCCTGCTGCTGATTGCCATAAAGCCGGATCTCACCACTATCCGCTTTTACCAACCCTAACAGGGTTAAGATTAAGGTGGTTTTACCGGCACCATTCGGGCCAAGCACACACAGCACCTCACCGGCAGCCAGTGAGATATCTACGCCAGCCAGCACGCTGTTGGCGCCATAAGCTTTAGTTAGGCTTTTCACCTCAAGTACCAACATTGCCATTACTCCCCGCTGATAAGGTGAGTTTGCAGGAACTGGCTGATCTGTTGGTTCAGCCAGTCTGGGGCATCGGCCATAATAAAGTGCTTGGAATCTGCCGCAAACGCAAAGCGATGGAACTGCGCCGGGGCATTAGCTAACTGCTTTTCATAATTAGCCTGCACTTCTTGCGGTGTGCTGTAAGGTGCACCATGTTGCAACGCGCCTAACGTCAACACCGGTACACGGAGATTCGCCAGCTGTGGCCTTAAATCTGCCTGCATTAATTCACCCATTACACGACCAGAGGTCATGCCATCAGAGCGGAACATGTCGTTGACGATACGCTGATGCCAACTTTCATTATTTGCCATACCTTTAGCCATCAGCATGGGATCAAAACTGGCGGGGGCAGCTTGCGGTGTGTCGGTGTTACGCGCGACACTTTCCGCAAACAGCACGCCTAAAGCTGGTAAGCCATCGACATTAATGGCACCACCGATTTGCTCTGGAGCACTGGTAGCCAGGGCTAACGCCAGATAGCCGCCTAAAGAATGGCCTACCACAACCGGTTTGGTTATTTGTTGGCGTTGGATGTAATCCAGAATTGCCTGCTGTTGCGTTACTAAATAACTTTGTCCCCACGCCTCAGCGGAGAGGGGTTTCACCCCTGCGAAACCGGCCAGCGTAAAAATATGCAGCTGGTAGTGGTCTTGTAACGCAGTGACGGTACTTTGCCAAACGTCAGCAGAAGACGCTAGGCCAGGAATCAGCAGCACAGCAGGCCCTTTACCCACCACCCTTACCTCAAAACAGGCACAGGCTGTTTGAGTGTCAGTGATAGCCACCTTGTCAGAGGCTGCCGCTTGTGTCGCCGCTACCGGAACTGCCGTTAACGCCAGCGCCAGTGTCAGCGCGGTGACAGAAAAAAGCGTATTCAGTTTGCTTGTTATGTTCATGGTTGGTTCCTCATCGTTAATGCACACCCTGGTGCTGATGAGTGCAGTCTAGTCTGCAGCAGTGGCTGGCACAGCTCACCTTTGTCAGCTCTTTCGGCTGACAACTGCCATTAGAAAAGATGATCTTTGTCACTTACTGCTGCAGCAAAATATTCGTTAGACTGTAGCGGCATATGTCAAGCTCAGGACACATTATGTCGCACACCATATCGAACCAGGAACAGCTGCAAAAAAAGCTCAGTTGGGTTTATCTGTTTAATTTGATCTTTTTCTTTATTCCGCTGTTTACTGTCCGTTTTCTGTGGTGGCAGTATCTGTTGATGGCAGTGGCATTACTGGGTTTTCTGTATTGCTACTTTTGGGCATACAGCTGCAATCGCCGGGAAATGTTGAAACCCACCCTTGGAATTATCGCTATCGCCAGCCTTATCACCCCCATTAACCCCGGCTCTATCGCGATGTTTTCCTATGCTGGCTTTTTTATCGGTTATGCCAATCCATCAAAACGTTACCTCGCGGCCATCGCTGCCCTGGTCGCCTTGCTGGTTGCCCTCGACCTGGCCCTGACTATTCAATGGCCGCATTTCCTACAACTTGGAATTCCTATAGTGCTCGGGGTAAGTTTTTTAGGCTGGATTGAACAACAAACTATGCGAAAACGCTTACAAGAGCAGCAAAGTGCCGATGAAATCAAACAACTGGCCGCCATGGTAGAACGCGAGCGCATTGGCCGTGATCTGCACGATATTTTGGGTCACACCCTGTCGAGCATTATCTTAAAAGCTGATTTGGCAGAAAAACTGCTGGCACGCCAGCAAGCAGAGGCGGCACAGCAGCAACTGACCGAACTTAGCGCTATCGCCCGCGATGCATTAAGTCAGGTACGGCAAAGTGTCTCCGGTTTTAAACATCAGGGGTTAACTGCCGAAGTAGCGAAACTGCTGTCGCGCTTACGTGATGCCGGTTTTCAGGTCGAACTGAGCGGTGAGATCCCACAGCTGGATAGCCGCCATGAAACCACAGTAATTCTGGCGCTGACCGAGCTGGTTACTAATATTATGCGTCACAGCCAGGGCGATAGCTGTCAGTTAGGTTTTAGGCAAAACAATCATCGCTTACAGCTGCAACTTACCGACAACGGCAAAACCGCCGCATTCAAAGAAGGCAACGGTTTAACCGGCCTGCGGCAGCGCCTTGCTGCGATTGGCGCACAGTTAACCTTAGAACACGGCTCTGGCTTTAGGGCTACCATTGATTTACCGCTACAGGAGCCGCTATGAATATTTTACTGGCTGAAGATCAGGCAATGGTACGCACTGCCTTAGCTTCTTTACTGCGCTTAGAAGCCAATATGCAGGTTACGGAAGCGGTGGATGGTAATGCAGCCTTACAACAGTTAAAGCAACACAGCTTTGATCTACTACTTACCGATATTGAAATGCCAGGCGCCAGCGGTATTGAACTGGCGCAGTATGTACAACAGCAAAAGCTGGCTACCAAGGTAGTGATTATTACCACCTTCGGCCGCGCCGGTTATGTCAAAAGGGCGATGGATGCCGGGGTCGGCGGCTTTTTATTAAAAGATGCGCCGGTCGAACAGCTGGTTCAGGCGATGCAACAGGTGATGACAGGTAAAAAGGTCGTCGACAGTGAGCTGTTACTCAATTCACTGGGTGAGCAGGACCCGTTAACCGAAAAAGAGCGCCAGGCACTACGGCTAGCGGCTGAGGGCAAAAGCACCGGCGAAATTGCCAGTGCGCTCTATATTGCCGAAGGCACCGCCCGCAACTATTTGTCGGAAGCCATCAGCAAACTTAACGCGGCTAACCGCATTGATGCCGCGCGCATTGCGCGGCAAAAAGGTTGGTTATAGTTTATGGTTCGAGCATCAGCAGCAACGCCTGCATAATCTGCTCTGGCTGCTGCAGCATCAGTAAATGTTCCTGTTGGTTTACCGCAATATAGTGGCCGCCGGAAACCTCGGCTTGGCGCTGCCCCCATTGTGCTGCCTCAGCGCGCATCTGCTGATAGCTGGCTGCCTGGTCCGGATTTTTTGCTATCTCCGCCAGTTCGAAATCGGTATCGATAATGGTTACCGGCACAGAGGTCAGTAGCTCCAGTTCGCTGTAAAGCTGTAAATCGTTGGCATAGTTCGCTATTTCGCGAGCCCGGCTTTGCTGGTGCCCTAGCAGCAGCCGCTGTTGCTGCACCAAATCGAAGTACTGCCAATCCATCAAATGCTGATAAGCTGCCGGGACTAATTGCGCAACCTGCTGCCGCTCTGTTGCTAGTTTGTCGGCGGTACGCTGCGTCCAGTGTCCTTCGGCCAGATGCGGCAATAAGGCAGCTAAATTTGCCTGATACCAGTCAACCGGATAGCCGCTGTAGTTCGCAACCGATTGACTCAACGGAATATCCGGATCTATCAGTAATAAACCCTGGGTCGTAAAGCCCGGATTATCCTGCTGTAACAATAGTCTGGCACTGATACTGCTGCTGGCAAAGGCAACCAGCACTATGTCTTGCTCACCCAGGGCGCTGATAATCGCCGGTAAATCTTTCGCAAAGCGTTGATAGGACAGCTCAGGATCCGTGTCACTCCAGGCATTGCCCAAACGGTCAATAGCATGCACCCGATACTGCTGTGCCAGCATAGGCTGCAGCAGGCTATACCAGGCACTGTCGCTGTGGTAATTCTGATTCGGTCCGGCCAGCAAGATCAAAGCGGGTCCCGTGGTGCTTTGCCCCAGGCTGCGCACATGATAGCTCTGGCCGGCCACTTCAACCCGCTGTGAACCCTGCGGCAAAGTCGGCTTATTCAGCTCGGCGAAAAAGCGCAGCACTTCGGCTGAGGTATTAAAGCCACTAAACTGCCATTGGTGCCCACCTTTATTGATGGCATACAACTCCGCTTTTTCGACGCCGTTGGTATAGGCAGTCAGCTCAACCTGGTTCGACAGACTGCGTTTTATCGGCTCAGGTAAGCTGCGATTGCGTAGTGAAAATAACCGTATTGCAGCTTCGGCGCTGATCAATGCGAAATTGGGGTGGAACATGCCATAGTAAGGTAATACACCATCATCTTTAGCGATCACCATCATCACGGAAACAGGCTGGGAAGGGTAACAATCCTCAGCAAGTTGTTTCGACATCGGCGCAGCAACGACGGCGACCGCTTTAAACACTTCACTGCGGTTACAGGCCAGGTTTTGGGTAAATAAGCCGCCTTGCGAGAAGCCGGCAGCATAAACTTCACCAGGTTGCAGCCGGTATTTTTTAGCAATATCGGCGATCACCTGGTCAACAAAGCCAAGGTCATCGGCACCCAGCCGGTGCGCAATATTGCAACCACAGCCCTCATTCCACTCGACTTGCTCTGACTGCGGATACGCCAGAATATAGTCACCGGATAATTGTTCGAAGCCGGCAAGCTGCTGCATGCCCGCTGACGAGCCACCGGAGCCATGAAAAGCCAATAACAACTTGTATGCTTTATCGGCCTCAAATCCGGCCGGCAAAGCCAGAATATAGCTGCGTGAACCCAAAATCACATTATTGGTGGTGCCGCCGCCGGGGGTAACGACAGTCCCCGTGGTCGATTTACTGCCACCACCACAAGCAGTTAACATTATCGCAAATAAAATGAAAATCAGCCGAAACTGTTGCATAGTAACCTCCTGAACCTAAGTCAGTTACCAACTTAGTGAGCATCGGCCTTAGCCGACAGCGATGTAGCTGATTTTTAGATGATAAAAAGCTTACGGGCGCCGCTTAATGCAGAATATCCGAGCAAAATAATGACCGACGCAAAATTTTTGAACATTGGCCAAGTGATCTTTGACCGCTCACGTCGGGAACTCTGTACTGCGCAGCAGCGGATCTATCTGGAGCCGAAACTCTTTGCCTTACTGGAATTACTGGTAAACGCCGAACACGGCCAGGTCAGCCGCGACCAATTAATCACAGAGGTGTGGCAGGGGCGCGTAGTCAGTGAGGGCGCGATAAACCGGGCTATTTCATTGCTAAGAAAGGCCTTTGCCAATCTGGATCCGTCCACGCCTTATATCGAAACCTTACCGAAGCTGGGCTATCGCCTGGCCGCACCAGTTAGCCCGGCGGATCACAGCCCTGAGTATCAGCACCAATCCAGAACGGGCGCCGCGAAGATTGGCGTGAGCCTGGTATTGGTTTTATTACTTGGTTGGTTTGCCATCAGTTGGTTCCGGCCCGACACGGCCCCGCAGTGGCTAGGCAGTGGTACGCCGTTAACCCGGCTCACGCATTTGGAGGGGTCAGAGTTTGCAATCAGCGCCAATGCCAAGCAAGTACTGTTTCATCATCTTGACCCGCAAAACTACAGCCAAATCTGGCTGTTACAACAGGGGCAGGCAACGCAGTTAACCACGGCTAGCGTGCAGCATCAGGGGGCCGCACTGGATCCCAGCGGACGCTGGATCGTCTTTGCGCGCCATCAGCAGCAGCGCTGTGACGTTAGCTTGATGGATCTGCAACAGCGCACTGAGCGTGTTTTGTTTAGCTGCCCGCCGGACAGCGTGTTTCAGGCCAGTTGGCTGGCCAGCAGTGAGGGCTTTTATTTCCGGCAACGCGAGGATAAAACCAAGCCCTATGCGCTGTTTCGCTATCTGTTAGCAACCGGTCAGCGGCAACAACTGACTGCACCGGCCAGTGATAATCTGGCTGGCGAAATCAGCCTGGCGGCGGCACCGGCAAGCGCAGTCGGCTCTGCGCCAGAAGCCCTGGCCAGCGCCCGCTATATCGGACATCAGGCTACCGAGTTGCTGGTAATGCAAGCCCCCAACTGGCATAGCACGCATCGGCAAAAACTGCCTTTTGCGATCAGTCATCTACAGTGGTTAACCCCGGAGTTACTGTTGCTCAGCTCTGACACCACCCTTTATCAGTATCACCTGCCATCAGCACAATGGCAGCCGCTGTATCAGGCTAAGCAACGGATTCAGTCCTTTGTCGCTGTGGCAAATCAGCTCTACGTGGCAGAACAACAGGCCGAATCCGGGATCTGGCGCTATCAGCTGGCCACCGGCCAGCAAGACGCTATCGTCGCAGCACAGTATCTGAATACCATGCCGCGAATTAGCCGTGACGGCCATACACTGTATTTTCTCAGTAACCGCTCCGGTCAGTATCAAATCTGGCAACAAACGGCAGCGGGCGAACTGGCTGCCATCGCTGAGCTACCGGCTGGGCCGCACTTTACCCGACTGAGTCTGGCTCCGGATCAAACTAAGCTGATATTTAGCCAGGGTGGCGCCGCCTATGAAGTTGACCTTAGTAGCAGACGACCAAACCAACTGCTCGACAGCAGCAGTGGCGCCAATGTGGTTAACTATACAGATGATTCGGCAGGGCTGGTGTTTAGTAGTGACCGCAGTGGTGATTGGCAGCTCTGGCAGTATCAACCAGCAGCTCAGACCCTGACTCAATTAACCTCGGGCGGCGGCTATAGTGGCGTGATCCGGGACGGCCAACTGTACTTTAGCCGCTATCACCAACAGGGTTTGTGGCGCAAAGCCCTGCCTGACGGCGATGAAGAACTGCTACTGGCTGATTTTGATCTGATTAACTGGTTAAACTGGCAACTGCTGGACGATAGGTTGTATTTTTACCGTCCGCAATCCGGGATTTGGCAATATTCTTTAACTACTGGCGAGACCCAACTGGTGATGCCGCTGGTTGCCGATTTTGTTCATCAGTTCAGTGTCAGTAAAGACAGTATTTATTATGTTAAACGCGGCCGGGTAGCAGGCGATATCTATCAGATCCCACTGCTCAGGCCCTAACCATTGGTATAACGTCGGATGACTAAGGCATTTCAGGCAGTAATTTTTGATATGGACGGTGTGCTGATCGACTCTGAGCCACTCTGGCATCAGGCCGAACAGCAAATTCTTGGCGGGCTGGGCGTTGATTTTAGCCGGCCACCGCTACTGCAAAGTACCGGCCTGACCACGGCTGCGGTCATCGCGCATTGGTATCAGCATCAACCCTGGCCCTTACTTAGCCCAGAGCAGGTGCATCAACAGATTATCGACTTTGTTGCCTCGGGCGTCGCCAGCAGCGGCGAACCGAAAACCGGCCTACTGGCGCTGTTGGCCGAAAATGCACGCCGTCAGCTCAAGATGGCCGTCGCCACCAACTCGCCTAAGCTGCTGCTGGATACCACTTTACAGCGGCTACAAATCCGGCAGTATTTTCAGGCGCACTGCCATTTAGAGCTGGTCAGTCGCGGTAAGCCGGCACCGGATATTTATCTGCTGGCGGCCAGCCAGCTTGGCGTCGCACCAGAGCAGTGCCTGGTCTTTGAAGATTCCTTTGCCGGCGTAACGGCTGCCAAAGCCGCTGGGATGACTGTGGTCGCCATTCCAGCAGAGCATGAATGGCAACACAGCAAATTTGCCATTGCCGATTATAAGATCCGCTGTTTTAGCGAGTTTGACTGGGCACAGCTGTAACCTGCTGCTAAACAACAGCTGACTGGCAGAACAATAAAAATTGGTCTAGTCTTGCCATAAATCACTCTACTGCAGGGAGCAACCTGATGCGTATTCGCCTTCTTTTCACCCCGCTGTTACTGGTCAGCATGCAGGCCAGTGCCAATATCGAACTCGATCTGGAGCCGGGGCTGTGGCAACACAGCTTTAAAGTCAGTAGCCAAAGCGGCCGGCTGGAGCAGATGATGCAGGAATTTCAGCAGCAACTGGCCGCCATGCCAGAGGCGCAGCGGCAAATGATGCTGGACATGCTAAAGGCGCAGGGGATGAGCTTTGATGGCATGAATGGCAGTATCGAAGTTTGTATGACCGCAGAAGACTTGAAACAGGGCAAGCTGCCGGAGCAGGAAGGCTGCAATCAACAACTTACTCAGCAAGATAAAAACCGTTTTAGCTATACCTTCCAGTGTAGCTCGGAGCCGCCAAGCAGTGGCAGTGGTGAAATGCTGATTATCGATCGCAAAACCTATCAGGGCACGGCCAGCTTTAGCAGCGACTTTGATGGTCAACAAGAACAGATGAAAATGAGTCAGCAAGGGCGCTGGTTACGTAGTAACTGCACCTAGTCAAGGGACTAGGTGGCAGCCAGCACCGAATCCCGGCTAATTAGCGCCGGTTCAAATAATTGCTGCACCTCGTTGCTTTCTTGCTGATAGACCTCGCGCAGCACCCAGCGGGCAGCCATCTGCCCCATGGCACTGATCGGATAATCGATAGTCGACAACTTCGGGTAGGTGTAATAAGCGAAATTAACATTATCATAGCCCATGACAGACAGCTGCTGCGGAATGTTAAGCCCCAGCTCACGCGCGGCAGTAATGGCGCCCGATGCCATCTCATCGTTAGCACACACCAGCGCACTAAAGGCTTTACCCGTTTTCAGCAGGCTCTCTAAGCCCTTGCTACCGCCGGTTTCGCGGAAATCACCTTCAAAAAACAATGCCGGATCGGCAGTAAGCTGATATTCCGCCAGCGCGCGCTGATGGCCATGATAACGATCGCGGGCGTCGGTTTTCCACATCGGGCCGGCAATATAGGCAATCTGTCGGTGCCCTTGCTCTAACAAATGCCGGGTGGCCAAATAACCACCCAGCTCGTTGTTTAAACTGATACAACGCTCGGCAATGGCCGGAATATGGCGGTTAAGTAACACAAAGGGCGTCTCTTCAGCCGCCAGCGCTTGCAGATAGTCGTCTGATACCGCTTCAACATGTAGGATCAGCGCATCACAATTCCGGCTTTTCAGAAACTCAATGCCGTCTTGCTCGGTGGCCAGATCACTGTGACCTGCGGTAATGATCACATGTTTGCCAGCCGCGCGAAACTCAGCCTCAATACCGGTCAGCATGGCGCCATAAAAAGGACCGTGCAGCTCCGACACCAGCACCCCGATACTGTTCGAGCGGTTCGAGGCCAGCGACTGCGCAATACTATTTGGCCGGTAATCCAGCTGTGCCATGGCATCGAGTACCTTACGCCGGGTCGACTCCTTAACCGGCGTATTGTTGTTCATCACCCGTGATACGGTGGCCAGTGACACACCAGCCAGCTTAGATACTTCGTAAATCGTCGCCATAGTGCGAACTTATCCTTTCCTCAATCAGACTTTCACTGCGGCTTCGCGCGCCGCCAAATCGGCTGATACCTGCGCCACCCGCTGCCGGTGCAACGGATAAGCGCGCATTACCCAGGCGACCAATACGGAACCCAGCGCCGGTAACAAGGTAAAGCTGAGTAAAATACCCTGTTGCGTCACCGCGGTTTGCTCGGCTGCCGGTTGATACTGATAAAACGCCAACAACCAGCCAGCTAAAGCACCACCCACTGCCAGGCCCAGCTTGATAAAAAATACCACTGAAGAATACACCAGGCCTGTAGTACGGACACCGGTTAACCACTGACCATAATCTACCACATCAGCCATTTTTGCCCACAACATTGGTGTCGCCATTTGTAAAAAGAAACACCAGGCGATATGCAGGGCAATCGCCAGCTGCCACTGACTGCTACCGACCCAGAAGCCGGCGGCACAGAGTACGGCGGCCAGCAGCTGTAGTGCAATATAGGCTTTCACCTTGTCTACCCGCGCGGCAACAAACTGGGCACAGGCGCAACCGGCGATATTGCCCAGCATACCCAGTGTCATAAAGGTGGTCACCAGATCCTCGCGCTGCAAAAAATACTTCACATAATAAATAACCAGGGTGTTTTTCAACACCATGCCGATAAGGAGCAGCAAAGCCGCCAGACTCAGCACCCGCCAGGCCGGATTTTGCCACAATGCCTTCAGTCCGGCTTTTAACGTCAGTTGCTGATCGGCAGGTGGCTTAACCCGTTCGCGCGTACCTTTAAAACAGAGTAAAAACAGCAGCACACCCAGCACGCTCATTGCCGCTATCGTCAGCTGATAACCTTTGGCCTGATCGCCCTGCCCAAAAAAACTCACCAGGGGCAGAGTGCAGGCGGTGACCAGCAAGCCCCCCAGCATCCCAAACACAAAGCGGTAGGACTGCACCGATACCCGTTCATCCGGATCGGCAGTCAGTACGCCGCCCAATGCCGAATAGGGAATATTAATCGCGGTATAGGCCAGCATCAGTAGGGTATAGGTAATAAAGGCATACCAGATTTTGCCGCTGGGCGATAAATCCGGCGTAGTAAAGGCCAATACGCTAATAAAAGCAAAGGGCAGCGCCAGATACAACAGATAAGGCCGGTATTGGCCAAAGCGACTTTTGGTTTTATCTGCCAGCGCCCCCATCAGCGGATCGGTGATGGCATCGATAATCCGCACCACTAAAAACATGGTGCCGACCACAGCCGGCGAAATGCCAAAAATATCGGTATAGAAAAAGGTTAAAAACAACATCACCGTCTGAAAAATGATGTTGCTGGCGGTATCGCCAAGGCCATAAGCGACTTTTTCTTTTTTGCTCAGCATAATTCTACCCTGTTGCAGTGCGCTGCTTATTATTATTTTCTGCTTTGCCAAAGTTGCTGCAATGCCCGGCCGCTGGCTTTAACAATGCGCTGCTGACTGGCGTAATCGACATAGACTATACCAAAACGCTTGGCATAGCCCTCGGCCCATTCAAAATTATCCAGCAAACTCCAGGCGAAATAACCGCGCACATTCACGCCGGCAGCAATGGCCTGCTCGGTTGCCACTAAGTGGCTTTGATAATACGCCAGTCGGTCAGCATCCTGTACTTCGCCAGCTACCAGTTGATCGACCATGGCCGCGCCATTCTCGGTAATGTAGACCGGCGGCAGTGGATAACGCTGATGTAGCTGCAACAATATTTCCGTTAAACCTTGCGGATAGATTTCCCAGCCCATGTCCGTCAGTGGCGGCTGGGTCGGTTTAACATCATGAAACCAGCCATCTTTGCCGGCAGTAAACACGGTACGGGTATAATAATTAATACCCAGAAAATCCAGCGGCTGGGCAATAATTTGTAGATCGCCCTCAGCGATCTGCGGCAATTCAGCTGGCGCCAGGTAGGCGCTTAGATCCGGATAGCTGCCTTCCAGCAAAGGTTGCAGATACCACTGATTATGATACTGATCAGCCAACCAGGCGGCCTGTTGATCGGCTTTGGCTTCGGTCGCCGCAAAGCAGGGGCTAAAATTCAGTACAATGCCGTTTAACGCTTGCGGACAGTTACGGCGCAATACCTGCAGTGCCAGGCCGTGCGCCAGCAATAGATGATGGGCCGCCTGCCGGCCGTGCTGGCGGTTTTGTTCACCCGGCGCATGAATGCCGGCCTCATAACCCAGATAAGCGCTGCAGAACGGCTCATTTAAGGTGGCATAAGAATACACTTTATCGCCAAAAGCCTGACTGACCACCTCGGCATATTCGGCAAAACGATAGGCCGTTTCCCGATTTAACCAACCGCCTTGATCTTGTAGGTATTGCGGCAAATCCCAATGGTAAAGGGTGACAAAGGCTTTGATCTGCCGCGCCTCTAACTCAGCAAGTAAATCCAGATAAAACTGCAGCCCGGCCTGATTAACGCTGCCATCGGCGCGGATCACCCGGCCCCAGGCCACGGAAAAGCGATAGGCATCCACCCCTAAGCTACTGATTAGTTCGATATCGTCACGCCAGCGGTTCAGATGGTCGCAGGCTACCAGCCCATTAGAGCCGTCGCGAATACGGCCGGGCTCGGCGCAAAAGGTATCCCAGATACAGGGCTCGCGACTTTCGGCGGCGCCCTCGATCTGAAAGGCAGCAGTGGCGACACCAAAGATAAAATCTGAGCGTAACAGTGGTGAATTTTCGGCTAATACAATCTTCTGCATAGAGGCTTCTTCTGTCTGGTTTTTGCACATGCTTTTTACACAATGACGCCAAAAAATATTGCGCTCAGCGGCAGGTGTGCTATAAATGAAAGCGCTTACATTAATACTAGACGCCGCTTTGCCGAACGTCAATTAAAACAGAAACGACAAGGGAACCCTTATGGCTGCCACACCTATTATTACGCCAGACGCTGCGGCGCAGCCCGGCGCGCCAACCAGCTACCGCTTTGCGTTAACGGCTCTCACCTCATTATTTTTTATGTGGGGTTTTATTACCTGCCTAAACGACATTCTGATCCCCTATTTAAAACTGTTGTTCGATCTGAACTACACCCAGGCGATGCTGATCCAGTTCTGCTTTTTTAGCGCCTACTTTGTGGTGTCAGTGCCGGCCGGTATGCTGGTCAGCCGCATTGGCTACAAATCAGGCATTGTCACCGGCCTGTTAATCGCCGGTGCCGGCTGTTTGCTGTTTTTACCGGCGGCACAGATGCATGTTTATGCGATGTTCCTGTTTGCACTTTTTGTACTGGCCTCGGGTATTACTATTTTGCAGGTAGCGGCGAATCCTTATGTCAGCGTAATGGGTAAACCGGAAACCGCCTCCAGCCGCTTGACCATGACGCAGGCGTTTAACTCCCTGGGCACCACAGTGGCACCCTTCTTCGGTGCCTGGCTGATCTTCGGTGGTATGAATGCCCCTGAGCCGGTACCGGGTGCCGTTACTGAATCAACAGTACAAGTGCCTTATTTAATCCTGGCCGCCAGCCTGATCGTGTTAGCGGTCATTTTTGCCTGGTTAAAACTGCCGGCGATGGGTAAGAAAGATCCGGCAGAGGCTCTGCCACTGGGTGGTAAAGCCTGGCAGCAGCGGCATTTAGTGCTGGGCGCTATTGGTATCTTTGTTTATGTTGGCGCCGAAGTCGGTATCGGCAGCTTTTTAGCGATTTATCTGTCACAACCCGAGATTGGTGGCATGACCACAGCGGCTGCCTCGCACTATATTTCCTGGTACTTTGGCGGCGCTATGGTCGGCCGCTTTATTGGTGCTGCCGTAATGCAGAAACTAAATCCGGGTCGGGTATTGGCCTTTAATGCCATTATGGCTGTGATACTGCTGGCCATCACTATTCTGTCTGCCGGCAAGCTGGCGATGTGGTCGTTACTGCTGGTTGGCCTGTGTAATTCGATTATGTTTCCGACCATTTTCAGCCTGGCGATCCAGGGGTTGAAACAATATACCAGTCAGGGCTCAGGTATTCTGTGTCTGGCTATCGTGGGTGGTGCCATACTGCCGCTGCTGCAAGGTATGTTAGCCGATCAAATCGGCGTGCAACTGGCTTTTGTCTTGCCGCTGGTATGTTACCTGTATATTGCCTTCTATGGCCTGAAAGGCTGTATCCCGCAAACTCCCGCTGTAACTAAGGAATAAACGGATGAAGATAAAGAAAACCGCTATGGCTATGTTAATGCTCTCGGCCAGTGGCAGCCTGCTGCTGGGTGCCTGTAGCGAGGCACCGGCGCCGGTGGCGCCTGCTAATGCCGCTACCTCTGTCTGGCCACAGTTGAAGCTGCCAGTGGCACAGGATCCGGCGATGGAGCAGGCGATCAGTGAACTACTGGCGAAAATGACGCTGGAGCAAAAAATTGCCCAGATGATCCAGCCGGAAATCCGCGATATCACTATCGAAGATATGCGCAAATACGGCTTTGGCTCCTACTTAAATGGCGGCGGCGCTTTCCCAAATGACAATAAATACGCCACCCCGGCCGACTGGATTGCCTTAGCCGAAGCCATGTATCAGGCGTCGATGGATACCAGTGGCGATGGCATTGCCATTCCAACCATGTGGGGCACCGATGCCGTGCATGGCCACAATAACGTCATTGGCGCGACCATTTTTCCACACAATATCGGTTTAGGTGCCGCGAATAATCCGGCGTTGATTGAACAAATAGCTGAAGCCACAGCGCGCGAAGTGATGGCGACCGGTATCGACTGGGTGTTTGCACCGACAGTGGCCGTAGTGCGCGATGATCGCTGGGGCCGCACCTATGAAAGTTACTCCGAAAATCCGGATATCGTACGCGATTATGCTGCGGCTATTGTGCGGGGGTTACAGGGCGCCGCCGAGCAGGATTTTCTCAGTGAGCGGCGGGTGATCAGTACAGTGAAGCACTTTGTCGGCGATGGCGGTACCACCGGCGGTGTCGATCAGGGTAATACCGAAATCAGCGAAGAAGAGCTGTTCCGTATCCATGCCCAGGGCTATGTTGGCGGCTTAGAAGCCGGCGCGCAGACAGTGATGGCGTCTTTTAATAGCTGGAATGGCAGTAAAATTCATGGCGATCGCTATCTTCTGACCGAGGTACTAAAAGATCGGATGGGCTTTGATGGCTTTGTGGTCGGCGACTGGAATGGCCATGGCCAGATCCCCGGTTGTACTAATGATAACTGCGCCCAGGCAGCAAATGCCGGCCTGGACGTGTATATGGTGCCGACCGCCGCCTGGAAGCCACTGTATTACAATCTGATTGAGCAGGTAAAAACCGGCGCGATCCCAGAAGCGCGGATTGATGATGCCGTGCGGCGCATTCTGCGGGTGAAAAAACGTGCTGGTTTATTTGATAAGCCAAGCCCGGCACAGCGCCCTTTGGCCGGTCGTACCGAATTAATCGGTGCGCCGGAACACCGCGCTGTGGCACGTGATGCCGTGCGCCAATCGCTGGTACTGCTTAAAAATAACGAACAGTTACTGCCGCTTAAGCCACAGCAACGTATTCTGGTCACCGGCCCTGGCGCCGATAATATCGGCCAGCAATCCGGCGGCTGGACCATCAGCTGGCAGGGTACCGGTAATACCAATGAAGATTTCCCAGGCGGCACCTCGATTTATGGTGGTATTGCCCGCCAGGTTACGGCCGCCGGTGGACAGGTTGAGTTATCAAGTGATGGCAGCTTTACGGAAAAACCCGATGTCGCTATCGTCGTCTTTGGCGAAGAGCCCTATGCCGAAGGTAATGGTGATCTGGATAACCTGGAATATCAGCGCGGTAATAAAACCGATCTGGCGCTGCTGCAACAGTTAAAAGCCCAGGGCATTCCAGTGGTGTCACTCTTTATCAGTGGCCGGCCAATGTGGGTCAATCCGGAGCTCAATGCCTCAGATGCCTTTGTTGCGGTCTGGCTGCCGGGTAGTGAAGGCGAGGGCGTAGCCGATGTGATCCTGCGCAATGCTGCCGGTGAAGTGCAATATGATTTCCACGGCAAATTATCCTTCTCCTGGCCAGCGACACCACAGCAAAGTACTGTAAATATTGGTGATGCTGACTATCAGCCGCTGCTGCCCTATGGCTTTGGCCTGCGTTATGGCGATGCCAGCACCCTGAGTAATACGCTGTCAGAAGATAGTGGTGACGATGCCGCCAATAGCGAGATGGTGATCTTTGAACGCGCACCACGCTCACCCTGGCAGCTACAGCTAATGAGTGGCGCCGAGCGCATTGGCGTAACCAGTAGTGTGCAGGAGTTTGGTGCGATTCGGAGCCGTACCTTTGATAATCAGGTACAGGAAGATGCCCGCCGCTTTGAATTTAGCGGTAAGGCGAATGCCGGCCTGAACTTCGGTAGCCCTTTCCCACGGGATTTGCGCGCCTTTGCCAGTGCCGACAGCGTGCTGACTCTGCAGGTGATGCGCCGCGGTGCCGTGCCAGAGCAAGTCGCGCTAAGCATGAGCTGTGGCGAAGCCTGCCGTGGTAGTCAGAATATTGCGCCAGCACTGGCCGCCATGCCGGAAGGTGAATGGCAAACGCTGCAAATCAGCATCAGTTGTTTACAACAGCAAGGGCTGAATCTGGCGCAGGTATTTAATGTGCTGACGATAGAAAGCGCCGGCGAGCTAAACCTGAGTCTGGCTGATGCGCGGATCCAGCGGGTTAGCGAAAATACTGTGCTAGCCTGTCAGTAAGATCTAAACACCCACCAACAAAGGCGCCGTTATGGCGCCTTTTTGACTAGAAGGGGAGCGGCGCTAAACCAGGTACCAGCGTATCTGCATCCAGATAACCGGCACGGAGGGTCGCACAACCCATACCGGTATCGGGGTTAACCTGACATTGGTATACCCTTACCCAGTCCACTTCAAGCGTTTGACCGCTCGCAAAGGCATCAGCGTCAATACCGAGGTTATTGACATTTTCCGGCCAGTTACCACCCACCGCCAGGTTCAAAATTAGGTGAAAGCGTTGATCAAAGGGCGCCGCGTTATACCAGGTTTCCCGTTTGCCGGTGGCGCTGTTAAAGTACTCGGCAAACCAGCCACGATGACTTAAGCCGATTAACTCACCCTTGCTATTGGTACTAAGGCGCGAAGCCTGCTGTGTTTGGTACAGATAATTATTGATATACCAGCGAATTTCACCCTGCTGCCATTCGATAGCATAGGTATTAAAGTCATCAGCCGGGTTTGCGTCATTCGGCAGCCGGTACTCTTTACCACTGTAAACGTTGTCCGGCGAATCGCGGCCATAATGCAAAGTACCGTGCACCCGCGACTCGATGTTGCCCTCGGCATCCCGGGTTTTCAGATTAACGGCTTCAACAATATCAATCTCACCGGACTTCGGCCAACCGCCATAAACCTCGTCCGTCGGCAACATCCAAATCGCTGGCCAAGCGCCCTGACCGGCAGGCATCTTAGCGCGAACTTCGATGCGACCATATTTCCAATCGCCCTGGTATTTGGTATTTAAACGGGCAGAAGTGTATGGCAAAGGCGCACCCTCGGCCGCTGGTTTGGCGACAATCTTCAGGGTGCCGTGCGAGACAAAGACGTTTTCCGCGCTGTCGGTGTAACACTGCTGCTCCTGATTACCACCACCACGGCAATCGATCTCAAAGGTCCATTTACGCTGGTCGACACTGCTGCCGTCAAACTCATCACGCCACACCAGCTTCCAGCCACTGACCGGTTTGGCGGTGTCGCTAGCGGTAAAATCGGAGCCGTTCTTCAAATCCCCGCTGCAGCCGCTCAGCCCAACGGCGAGTAAAACTACGCCCATTGGTGTCGTTGTTTTTATTTGCATGGTCATACCCTGGATACCTGCTTTCCACTGTTTAAGGCGCACCATGCGACAGCGGGTTTTCCGGGCTGTCGCATGGTGCAGTTGATACAGCCGGTTAGACTTTTATGGCCGGACAGTAGCTTTGCAAAAAGGTGTGATGACTTGGCAATTGAGCGACAAAGCGCTGATTTTGCATCCTAATTTGCGACAGGAAGTGATTAAGCTCTTCCTTACTCATCTGCTCAACAATAGGATGATATTGCTGCGGTATAATGCCTTGTCCGAGCATCACTTGTGTCCAGGAGTTTTCGCCAAATAACTCGTTTGGTACCTTAAACACCCGGCCGGTTTCCCTGAACAAGCGGATGCGGTGTGCCAGTGATTCTGGGATCGGCATATTTTGGCAATAACGCCAGAACCCTGTGTCCCGGCGCGCCGTAACATGGTAATGCAGAATAATAAAATCCCGGATATTCAGCACTTCATGTTCCGTTTGTTGGTTAAATTCATCAATATCAGCCTGACTGATACCATTTAACGGAAACATTTGCAGCAACCGGACAATACTGCGTTGGATCAAATGAATGCTGGTTGATTCCAGCGGCTCGATAAAACCACTGGCCAGGCCCAGAGCGATACAGTTTTTGTTCCAGTGCTTACGGCGCATTCCGGTACGGAATTTAATAACCCGCGGCTCTGTCAGCAAGTCACCACTGATATTGGCAAATAATTCGGCTTTTGCCTGATCATCCGACCAATACTTACTGCAATACACCATGCCGTTACCAACACGGTGCTGCAACGGTATTTGCCACTGCCAGCCGGCACCATGGGCGATAGAGCGGGTATAGGGTACCGGCTCACGCGTCGCGCGCGTTTGCACAGCGATAGCTGAATCGCAAGGTAACCAGTGGCTCCAGTCGTCAAAGCCGGTATGCAGGGTTTGTTCAATCAGCAGCGCCCGGAAGCCGGTACAGTCAATAAACAGATCTCCGGCAATACGTTCGCCATCGGCCATCTGCACAGCGGTGATATTGCCAGTTTGCTCACAGGTTTCTACCCGGGCAATTTTGCCTTCAAGCCGTCTTGCGCCATGCTGCTCTGCCATAGCACGTAAGAATTTGGCATATAAGCCAGCATCAAAATGAAAGGCGTAATTTAAGGAACGACCCGGTAAGTGGGCAAACTTGTTCGCTTTCGCCGCCAGCAGCTCCGGACAATAATCGCCGTAGTCAGCGGCCAGCTCCAGTTGCTGGCCTTTTAACCAAAAATGTTGAAAGCCCGCCGCCCAACAGTCCTGACCGGTACTGCCAAAGGAGTGAATATAATCCAACCCCTGATCAAGCCAGTTTTCAAATTGAATACCTAACTTAAAGGTGGCCTGGGTAGCGGCCATAAATTCCGCTTCGTTAATGCCAAGTAGTTTGTGTAACGTTAATAACGGTGGAATGGTCGCCTCACCCACCCCCACGGTGGCAATCTCATCACTCTCGATCAAACAAATTTGTAAATTTTTGCCCATTAATTTGGCGATAGCAGCGGCCGCCATCCAACCCGCGGTGCCACCACCGGCAATCACCACTCGCTTAACTGCTTGCGATTGCATATGAACCTCGTCGTTATCGGTTTAATTTATTTAATAGCTCAGCCCGTATTTGGCGGGCTAAAGGTTCGGAAAGAGGCCCTTGCACACCACGTAAATGGGCAGGAATATGTTCAGCTTGATCGTCACCAAACACATAGTGTTCAAAATGTGCCCGCCAGGCCGCTTTTTGCTCGTCAGGTAAGGCCTTAATACTCAACATCGCCAGCTTTAACGCCAGTTGCGGGCTGGGTGCATAGCCCGGACTATCCCGCCACCAGTAATTCATCAGCACATTGAGTGAGCTCAGCGCTTCAACATGGTGCCACCACATACTCGGAATGATTAACGCATCGCCGGGCTGCAGCTCTATCACCTGCGCCTGTGCCATAGCGGTGGCAAATTTGGGAAATCGCTTCAGATCCGGATGAGTAAAGTCGACCAGACTAATGGCCTGGCCGGCCGGCGTGACATCAAGCGGACCAATATATAAATTGGCTAATTGCTCAGGTGGAAACAGGGTAAAACGCCGGCGCCCAGCCAGCACTACCGCCAGGTTTTGCGGCAGATCCGCGTGCGCGGCAACACGACTCTGATTACCTAACCATAGGCTCACCAATGGATTATCAGCATGCTGCGCCAGCGCCGGTACCTGCTGCTGTTGTAACCAATGCGGGAACCAGCGCGGGATAAAGGTCGACCCAACATACCAATGCTGACCACTATCTGACGCAGCCAGCAGTTGTTGCAGGGTGGCATGTACCGGCTGAAAGTTAAAACCGCTAAAATCCGTATTGTAAAATACCCGGCCACCACTTTCGGCACTACTGGTATAGGCCGTCAGCGGTTCGCCGCTATAGTGGCTTAATAAGTAATCACTGATTGCGGCCGTGCCTTGTTGAGCGGCACTGACTGCAGGCCAATGCGCAGCAAAGCCTGGCAAGTACAGTGGTTTGACACTATTCAGGGTGGTGATATCAATGCTATCCGGAGTCACTCCGGACAGTGTCGCGACCGGTTGTGCTGCAGACCACATCTTAGTTCGCTACCCGCTGTTGATTTTTCAAGCCGATCAGGCGTGCGAATTGCGCTTGCGAGGCTAACATCATATAGATCGCCTCTAAATAACCAGTCTGTTGTAACTGCAATAATTGCTCGCCCGTCAGCTGCGCCAGACGCGGCTCGTTGATGGTGTAAAAGCCATGCAAACTATGTTGCTGACCATTGTTTAAGGTGACATCAAGCACAAAGGATTCAATCAACTCCAGAGCCAGCAGCTGCTGACAGAATTGCCGGGCGTCAGTCATGCCATGATGCAGGGTTTCCAGTTGCGCCGCGACTTGCTGTAAATACGGGCTATGCCCCCCTAATTCCAGAAATAACGCCTCACCCTCGGTACTACTCACTCTGGGGTGCGCCATATCAAGGTGGATAACGCGTTCTCCCTGTTGCAAGCCGATGGTAAACGGCTGCCGCGCCATATCTAGTGGCAGATAACTCACCTGCCAGCCTTGCTGGTTAACGAACAAATTTTCCCCGGTTTGAAAACCCAGCAACAGCACCGGCATAAACTGACCAGTATTACCGTCTTTGTAAAACAGGATAGGGTAATAGGCTTGAGCAGTACGAAACTCGGCAGGGAAACTCAAACAAAACATTTGGTTATCGCCCAGCTGCAGACTACGCTCGGTACGGATCTTGACGCCAGGATGGTCAACATTATTGAGTAATTCGATACTAGCCATCTGCTCCCCTTTAAATTTTTTGTAAGCCATGGGCTTTAATTTGCTGTAATAATTCGCGATTACTGACCAGGCCAGCCATAAGTTGCTGGGTTTTCTGTTGTACTTCGGCAAAAGCCTGGTTAGCACGCAAGCTGGCTTTAGTCGGCCGTTCGCTGGCAGGGAAATGCCGCATGCCATACAAAATATACTGATAACTGGCAGCAGGAAATAACTCTTCCGCCATCGGCAAATCATAGCGGCTTGGTACAAAGTGTTGCCACATCGCTAACTTTTCCTGTAGCGACGCGGGAATAGACGTTTCTGCACGCTGGGCTAACCAATAATCACTGTCAGAGCGCGTCGACAAGACATAATGTAACTTTAAAAATTCGACAATTTGCTGCCAGCGGTAGCGAAACGTCTGATTAAAGCGCGCACCGACAATGTCGAGTTGCGCCAGGCTGCGCGGTAATTGCTCACTGATAAACTTAGCAGACAGTTCAACCATTACCAGAGCCGACGCCTCCAGTGGCTCAATAAAACCCGCAGCCATGCCCACCGCGACGCAGTTATGCCGCCAAAACTGCTGGCGGTAACCCGGTGTGAAACGGATCGTTCTGGGCTGGTAACGGGCACTGAACTCTTGCTCTGAAAGTTGCAGGTACCGGGCAAGGGTCGTCAACGCCTGCGCTGCATCGGTATGACCACTGTGATGAACAAAGCCCACGCCACGCCGGGTAGGTAAACCGATATCCCAGATCCAGCCTTGAGCTTGCGCAGTAGCCAGCGTTGCCGATGCAATGGGCGCCTGTTCATCATCGTAGGGCACCTGTACAGCCAAAGCACTATCGTTTAGCAAATGCTGCTGTACGCTAAGCAGCGGCGTTTGGTAATGCCGGCCGATTAACAAACTCTGCAAGCCGGAGCAATCGACAAATAAATCACCCGGCAAAGTGCCATGTTGCATGGTTTGTAAGGCAGCAATACGACCATCAGGGTGACTCTGGATCGCCACCACATCATCGATGATATGCTGCACGCCCAGCCGCTTGGCATGATGCGTGAGTAAGGCGATAAATTTGCCAGCGTCCAGGTGATAACCGTAATTCTGGATAAAGGCATATTCCGGGGTCGCGATCCGTTTTGGTGCCAGGCCGGCGGCTATCACGGCAGGTTGACTGGATACCGCAGCGGCAAACTCGACCTGCTGCTGATAGGCAAACCAGTAATCGGCGATATCCAATTCATTGGTCGCGACCGGAGCGGTAAAGGGGTGATAATAACAATCTGTCGGCGTATTGCTACGCCATTGCCGAAACACACTGCCTTGCTTAAAACTGGCGTCACAGCTTAGAACAAATTCGGTTTCTGAAATACCAATCCGCGCCAGGGTGGCACGCATTGATGGCCAGGTGCCCTCGCCAACCCCAATGGTCGGTACCGAAGCCGACTCAATTAAGGTCACACTGACCCGCGGATCAGCCTGATGATCTGCCGCTAGTAAAGCAGCCGTAAGCCAACCGGCACTACCGCCACCCACCACCACGATACTTAACCGCCCATTGGCAAAGGCTGGCGCTTTTGCCGTCGCAGTTAGCTTATCGGTTGCCTGGGTTTGGGTTGCTTGCATCATGACCACTTCTTGTAAAAAGTAGCCATCTTGCGATGGCTACTGATTCAGGGCAAGAACATCTTAGAAGGTATAGCGGGCTCCAATACCAAAGCGACGTCCGGTTTCAGTATAGTTCACTAATTGCAATGGGTTGCGCTCATGTGAACGTACCGCTTCATTGGTCAGGTTGATGGCTTCAATAAAGAACGTCAGCTGCTCACTATAATCATAGCTGGCACTGGCATCCCACTGACCGTAAGCTTCTACGTAAATCGGGTTTTGTAAGCCCTGAGCGTTAACCGTTGAAGCCAGGAACTTACCCCGCCAGTTATAGGCGATACGGGCTTGTATGCCATCCCGATCGTAGAACCCGACCAGGTTGTAGGTATCGCTCATACCCAGTAGCGCGAATTGCTCGCCTAAACTGAAGTTATCGTATTTAAAGTCACCGTTCACGATGGTCGCGTTAGCAATAACCCCAAAGCCGGTTTCACCAATCAGGTGCTGCACTGCCAACTCCCAGCCATCTAACTTCGCATCATCCTGGTTAACCGGAATAGTGATATTAAAGTTAGCCGGTCTGTCACCGGGCACGCCCAGAATAAAGCCGTTAGCATCAACCGTATCCGGATAATTCTGTCTGATATAGTTACGAATGGCGGTCGCATTGTTACCCACTGCGGCTACCGCTTCGGTATAGCGGGCACCTTGCGCCGGGTGTGGTAAGTTGAATGTTGGTTCCGCAACAGTGGTGCGGCCGATAAAGTTTTTCGCCTTTTTCCGGAAGTATCCCACCGACATATAACTGCCTTCACCGTAGTACCACTCCAGTGATAAGTCGAAGTTAGTCGACTCAAATGGGTCTAAGTCTGGATTACCACGTGCTCCGGTGCCGCCGTCGATACGTACCAGCGCGTCAAGTGTCTGACCACCCTGGATATCAGCGTAACTTGGCCGCGCAATCGTTTTGCTGACCGAGGCACGCAGAATCACATCATCAATAAATTCCACATTGAAGTCGATGTTTGGCAACAGGTTGGTATAACCACCCGTTAACTCAGTAAAGTCACTTTCACCGGTGCTAATCAGGTTGAACTCGTTGTCACCCGCCCAGGCAATACCGCTGTATACCGGCACTAAAGCACTGGAGGTAACATCGGTTTTTTCATAGCGAATGCCGGTAGTTAAGCCATAAGGACGCGAACCCATCTCACCGGCAAAGTTAAACTGCAGGTAAGCTGCACGCTGCTCTTCAGTAGTACGGCGATCGGTAGTCATATTTGAAGAGGCGCAAAATGAGGTACCACAGTCGCCAACTGCACCCAGAGCGCCATAAGTGTCATTAGCAATTTGCCGCAGCGTATTGAAATCCCAACGGAAGAATTCTTTCAGCATATCGCTGCTGGTTGAGGCATTAAAATTATCTGCCAATTGATCAAGCTTAAAGACTGCCGGGTTGATGTCGCCGGCAGCGCCTAAACCACCCCAGTTGTCTTGTTGCACGTTAGAAAATGCCGAACGATTGCGGGTTTCTGAACTCGACACACCAAAATCGATGCTGTTTAACAGGCCGGTATCAAACACATAGTTACCGCGCAATTGTAATTGCTCGATATCACTACGCATTTGGCTATTGCGGAACGAGCTACCGGTAATGCGCATATCTTCCCCTCTGATGCCGGTAAAACCCGGCGGGTAAGTTATGGCTAAGGTAGGTAATTTACTATCAAAACGTGCTGTCGTTACCGCACGGACGAAAGTTGCTGTACCAATCACATTGTTGCTGCCAAAAGGGCTATTCGGGCGCGACACAGCTGAGGAGTCGTGATAATCCAACTCTAATTTCAGGTTATCATTCACTTGCCATTGCGTGTTAAAACCTAATGATTTGTTTTCATTCATGGTCGAGAATTGACCACCGCCCATCGCTAAATCGCCCGGCGCATCGAATCGCTCTGAATAGACAATAGGTGCTGCAACCGGGCCATCACTCCAAAGACCCGTTGACGGACCAAAGTTAAACCAGGCAGACACATCGTTATAACGATCTGACACCTCATTTTTGGAATAGGTGTAATCTAGACTCGTAGTAACAGCCTCAATCGGCTTGTATTGCAGAACTAACTGGCCATTAGTACGGGTTCTTTCCACTTCGTGAAAAGCATAACCCAGACTTTGTGGCACGGAGTAAATTGAACTTGCAGCAGGGGCATTTTGATGAGCATTAGGGCCATCCGGGATTAAACCACCCCAGTCTGCATTGCCGCCATCCCAGTCAAAACCATTAATATTGCCCGGGAAAGTACGCCAGCCGCCGGTATTAGCCTGTTTGTTGCCACTATCCCGCTTTTGATAAGAACCACTGATCGCGACACCAAACTTATTATCATTAAAGGTGTTACTGTATAAACCTGATAGCTCAGGAGTAATATTAGAACCTTCGTCAGTAGACTGATCCATTACACCTTTAACACCAAAAGTGGCTTTCATACCTGGCGCGTTCAGCGGTTTGGTGGTCAAAATATTGATGGTTGAACCCAGGCCACCAGTTGCGATACTGGCACGACCGGTTTTGTATACTTCAACCCCGGCAATCCCCTCGGAGGCCAGGTTGGCGAAGTCAAAAGAGCGTGATGATGACGCTGTGGTGGCTTCCAGTGACGAAGCAGGCATTTGCCGGCCATTTAACATTACCAGGTTAAACTCTGGTCCAAAACCGCGTACTGTAACCCGGCTACCCTCGCCGTTTGAACGATCTATCGCGACACCCGTAATCCGCTGCAGGGACTCAGCTAAGTTAGTATCCGGGAATTTACCGATATCTTCTGCAGAAATGGCATCCACCACACCTGTAGAACTACGCTTTACATCCATTGACTTGACTAAACTGCCACGGATGCCAGATACCTGAATAATTTCAAACTCTTCACTGGATTTCTCTGCTTCCGCTTCCTGAGCATAAGCGGAGGCTAATACGCTCGCGCCGGTGATCAGTGACAAACTGACCGCTAAGCGCGATAGTTTGAAACGTTTTTGATTCATAGTGTTCTCCCGGATTACCTTATCTTTGCGTCGTTTTTAATAATACTGTGACGCTCACATTTAAATTACACTGGAAGAAACACAAATGTAAGCGCTTACATAATGTAGAACAAGAATTTTCAGCCGTCAATCCGCTGTGCAAAAAAAGCTCAGAATTAATTCAGCATCGCTGTTAAGTAAGTTGCGCACACCCGGGGCTATTCGGCCACAGTGCTTTGTGGCTAAACAAATCAACAGCAGCATGTTATGGTTTGCCCAGGCCCAGCAATGACCACGAATAACAACGCGCTTACTATGCAAAACATCTTCTTCTTTGGTGAATGGCAAATTAACCCGGCAGCGAATACGCTGCTAAAGCAAAAGCTCCAATACCAATTGGAGCCCAAAGCCATGGAGTTATTATTACTGTTATGCAGCCACGCCGGCGAAGTGGTCACGACCGATGAAATTATTAACCGCTGCTGGCCCAGGCTGGACACCGGCGATAACCCCTTACATAAAACCCTGGCGCAGTTACGCAAAGCCCTTGGCGACAGCGCTACTCAACCCCGTTATATTGAGACCATCCGTAAACGCGGTTATCGCGCCATTGCAGAGGTGCGCTTCCCGGTTGGGCAAGAGCAGAGTGTTAACGAGCTGAGCTGGCAACAAGGCTCGCCGTTTCCGGGCTTACAAGCCTATGACGCCCGCTACGCCAGTGTATTTTTCGGCCGCGGCGCACAAATCAGCACTTTGCTATCGCGCATTGCACAACAGGTAAAATTTGGCAGGGCGTTTTGTTTGTTACTGGGGCCTAGCGGAAGCGGCAAATCGTCACTGGTGCATGCTGGTGTGCTGCCTAATTTAATGCAAACAGGTGGCTATCATGGTATCGAAGTACTAAGTTACTCCAGCCTGGATTTAGCCGATGTCGCGCCCAGGCAACTTTTGCTTAATCTGGCCAGCACCCTGTTAGACTGGGAATTGCAGGATGAACCCGTGTTGACAGGTTACAGCGCCGAACACCTAGCCGCTGCACTAACCGCAACCCCAGAGCTGATTCTGAGTATGTTAAACCAGGCTCTGCAAAATGGCCGGCAGGGCTTAAAGCGCCTGGCACTTTTTGTCGATCGCCTGGAAGTGTTGCTGTCGTCGCCGCTGTTTAATGAAACCGAGCGCAGCCAATTTATCAGCCTGCTGGAGCAGCTAGCCTGTAGCAACAGTGTGTTGGTGCTGAGTGCCTGCCGCAATGAGTTTTACCCTTTGCTGGTTAATTACCCTACGCTGATGGCCGGCAAAGCCAGGGGCGCACATTTCGATTTAGCCGCCCCCACTCGTAACGACTTACTACAAATGATCAGGCTGCCGGCGCTTGCTGCCGGGCTGGGTTTTGATACCGACCCCGATACCGCCATTCCGTTAGACGAAATACTCTGTAGCGAAGCCGCCAGCAACCCCGACGCCCTGCCAATGTTACAATACACCTTGCAACAGCTTTATTTACAACGTAGCAGCGACAATAAGCTGCAAGTAGCGACCTATAAAAAGCTGGGCGGTATTGAGGGCGCTATCGGTAAAAATGCCGAGCAAGCCATTAGCACCTTAACGGAAACCGAACAAGCCAGCTTGCCGGCGGTACTCTCGTTGCTAGTGACACTGCGTGAAGATGAGCAAAGCGTTACCAGCCGCAGCGCCCGCTTTAGTCAGCTAAATACCGATGCTGAGCGCACTCTGGTACAAACGCTAGTAGAACAACGCCTATTTGTATCGCACTTACAACAAGGCGAGCCCTGCTTTAGTGTGGCACACGAAGCGCTACTGCGGCGCTGGCCGCGCGCCACCGCCTGGATTAGCGAGCACCACGACAGCTTAAGCATTAAGAGCCGTCTGCAACATTTACAGCAGCGCTGGCAGGCCGAACAGGGCAATAGCGCTTATTTATTGGCCCCGGGTAAACCGCTACAAGAAGCGCTGCAGTTAAAGCAAAACCCGTTATTTCAGCTCGATGCCGCCGAGCTGGCCTTTATCGAGGCATCCGCCCAAAAAGCCCGGCAAAAACGCTGGCTACGCCATGGCACTATCGCCGCGCTATGCTTGTTGACCGTTACGGCCTTTACCATGAGTATTAAAAGCTATAACGCCGAACAACAAGCGCAGCAAAAACGCTTGGCTGCCGAAAATCTGCTGGGGTTTATGGTAGGCGAATTTGCCGACAAGCTGCGCAGTATCGGCCGGATGGATCTACTGGATGGTATTAGCAATAAGGCGTTGGAATACTTCACCGACTTTAGTAATAGCAGCACCTTACAAAGCACTGAAGCAATGCTGCAGCACGGACAAACTCTGACTGCCATGGGCGAGGTGGCTTACTCGCGCGGTAAAATAGACGAAGCCAGCGCCGCCCTGCAAGCCGGCCGCAGTCAGTTAGAAGCCGTACTCAAACTGCAGCCAACAAATCTCGAGCTGCTGAAGACCCTGGGCGCCAATGCCTTCTGGCTGGGGCAGATCCAATACGATGCCAGTAACTGGCAGGGTACCCAGCACGAGTTTCAGCGTTATTATCAGTACAGTGAATTAATGTACGAACTGGCGCCCGACAGCCTTGACGCCATTATGGAGTTATCCTACGCCACAAATTCTCTGGGCTCGCTGGCGATGAAACAGCAGCAATTTGCTATAGCGCGGGAAAACTTCGAAGAATCGCTGCGGCTAAAATTACTGGCGCAGGCAAAACAGCCGGAAAATACACAGCTCCTGGCCGATATTGCCGATACCCGCTCCTGGCTCGCAAGCGCAACGCTGGCTGAAGGTAATTTACTATCGGCGATAACAATTCACAAAGCGTTACAAAATGACCTTGTCCTGGCTGAAGTAAAAGAGCCGTATTTATTAGACATATTATCCAGCAGTTACCAAATTCTTGCTGATTTTCTCAGTTATCAAGGCGATATCGAAACTGCACGTGCATTTTATTTAGAGGGTTATCGGACATTAGCAAAGGCGTTGGAGCAAGATCCTGACAACAGTCGTTGGCAAAGAAGAAAATATCTGCTGGATATCAACGCGCTAAACTTTTCAATTAACGACGATATAACAGCAATTGAGCAACACGTGAGTTCACTCAAACACATCTTAACTTCAGGCCTTACTCAACTATCAGATTCGCAACGTAAAGAGCTTTTATCGAGGTTGTGGCTGACAACCGGAGTAAAATTACATCAAATCAATCAGATCGCCCTGAGCGAAAATTATACCGATCTGGCTGTCTCCGGCTACACAGAGCTAAGTGAAAACTTTCCACTAAATCGAGCACATTATATTGCGTTACTGGAGAGCCAATTATTGCAAGCCAAAACGCGTTCTGTACTGCATGGGCAAGATAAGGCAGTAGTAATTTGTAGAAACATCAAAGAGAGACTTGCTGACATTATCGAAAACAACAAGGAACCGCGGTATCTTATCAACTATGCAAAAGCGTTAGACTGTTTAAATGAAATAAGTGAACACTCAGTGCTGATATCATTGCTACAACGCAATGCGATTACCAATTTCCACTTTTGATCAACATAACCAAGGAAAAGACGATGCCCATTCCCAACGCCTCTCTGATGATCAATGTCATTGTAAATCTGGAACAAGGTGAACCCACTTTTAGTTACCAAAGCACAAGCGGTGAACCTTTACCTAGTGGCGATATAACCGTTACGGAAGCCAGTACTATTACTTACCGACTGATCGATAACACCGGAAAAGGTTTAAAATTTGTCGGAGCCGGTTTTAGTACGCCATTTGATGGCGTTATTGACGCCGTGACTGTAAGCAGTGATGGCCAATACCTGCAACTGTTGGATACAGACCAAACGGCGGGCGATACTAAATTTCAATTTGTACTATCAAACGCAACGAACTCTTTATTCGTGTTAAGTCCAGATCCACAAGTGAAAAATGAACCAGATTAAGGTCAACGCAACTACAGATACGCGCGATCTTTAACTTCTGAGCTAGCCCCAACCGGGGCTTTTAACCTTCTCAATACGTTCCTGTTCCAACCCAGCTTATACCAATCACTACCAACGCCAGCTGCCGAAACGGCATTTAATGCCCGCTTATTGCCTATTACTTCCTGATCAGGCCAACAAATAATAAAAATAAGCAAATAAAATCATAAACTTAAAAAGTAAGGTTACCGAAAGGTTCTGGCGCAACTAAGGCTCTATAGTGATTCATAACAAAACTCACTACTGCGGAACACCAAGATGAGCGTAGCGCCTTTCAAAAGCACTTTATCAGCCGAAGCACGCCTGGACGGCAACAGCGGCTTGTCAGTAAGTCGTGACGAAAATACGGCCGACTTTAATATCAACCGCTTTATTCAATATCTGGCCGAAGCGGTTCTGGTGGTGAATACCGATGGGGTAATAGAGTGTGCTAACGCCAAAGCTGCATTATTATTAAACAGCATAGAGCGGCCTTTACTTGGTGAATCCTGGCCGGACTTTTTACATGACCGTTGCGTAGCGCAATATCAGGGACTGGTCAAAATAGTAGCGAAACAAGTACTATCGCTGCAAACTAGCCCCACAGAAATGGTGATTCACTGCGCCGATGGCGAACTAAAAGATATTGAGCTATCGGTGTCCTTTTTATCCGAGCCTGAGGCACGGCTGGTACTGATTTTACGCGACCTAACCCGCCAAAAAGCCGAGTTTGAGCAACTGCGCCGCCAAGCGGCAACCGACGCCTTAACCGGCCTGGCAAATCGTCGCAGTTTTGACGAGCAATTATTGCACCATTGGCTACAGTGCACGGCAGCCAAAAGACCTCTTAGCGTCATCATTATTGATATCGACTTTTTTAAGCAATTTAACGACAGTTACGGCCATATTCAGGGTGATGCCTGCTTACGTAAGGTCGCGCGTGCTATTCTGCAAGCAATGCCATTAGACGCACAACTGGCCGCCCGCTATGGCGGTGAGGAGTTTGCGTTAATTTTGCCTAACTACAATGAAATTAAAGCTTTAGCCGTAGCCAGAGAGGTTCAGCAAGCGGTCAGGCAATTACAATTTACCGATGCAGCTTTACCTGCTTCTGTTGGTATTACAGTAAGTCAGGGCATAGCCAGTGAAATTAACGGCCAGTTTCGCACCAGCACAGCGCTATTATGCGCCGCGGATACCGCGTTATACCGTGCCAAAGCAGATGGCCGCGACTGTATTAACACCAGTTGTTAGATCGTGGCACAGGTGATTAATACTGCCGAAAGCAAACCTAGCTAGCCGAAACATCGGCCCGCTTTGTCAGGTCGATAACCACAATTTCTATATCACTCACGTTAGGATAATTCTTAGAAATACTTAACCAGTACTGTTTAAGCGCCTCGCCTAATTGCCCTAAAGCAACCGTTTTGTTCCAAATTCTCCAGCGCTTACTTGCACCAGCTCCCTGCCAAACTAACAAGAAAATGCCACATCCAGCTTTAGCTTCTCTTAAGTAGTCCCCTAACAGCTGATTTCTAAGACGCTCACACAATTTGGGACCAGACCAATATTTATCTAAAACTTTCAACTCTATAGGCACAGGAGATTCGACGTTTTGATGCTGCAACCAAATATCGGGGCGCTGCTCGTTCGCCAAAGGTTGCTCTTCTGAAACTATATAAACACCTTTGCACATTGCCCTGAGCTCTCTGGCTAAAATAGCCCGCATTTCGTTTTCATTGACTGCTCGACTAAAGGTTTTTGCCAAACTGTCATTACCATCCTCCAGCCAGAGTTTTAAATCCTCAAGGTGAAGCAATCCAATCTTATATAATTGCTCGTGACTTGAAGGAGTTAATATTTGATTGGCGTTGAATAAATAGACATCTTCCTCACACCAAGGTTGTAAATCTGATTCTCTTATCACATGGTTTTTTGCACACTGAGCCATCCATGATTTGTAAGAGGCTACGGGGTGCTGCTCGCTAAGCTCACATAATGCAATGTATGTTTCTTTACCAGAAAACTCTGTAAGTTTCTTGAACAGTGTATCTCTGGCATCCTGCGCGTCATCCCTTAGCTCAGGGGAATATACTCCTTTACCGGCACGGTCAATATCGTCTTCAACCCTGATCCACTGATACATAAGCACATATAGCGATTTTATATCCTTTGCATTCCAAATAGACTTATTAAACTCAAAAAGACTCATACTGTTATGACGCCCCCCCATCAAGGCAGTGACAAACCTTTGAGCTAACAGCTTAGCGTCCTCTGCAGATTTAGACTTGAGCCATGTTTTTAAAACCTGAACACCTGATTCAGGCTCTAAACTAACCAATAGCGCGTACCACAAGGGCTGAGTTTCCAGCGAACCACATAAAGCGGAATTATTCCTTGCTAAGGCTGCCAGTTTTGTTTGGGGCAGATCCGCGTTGATAAGAATCCTAATACAGTATCTTAAACTGCAAGCATTAGTTACATTATGGGCGCTCAAATAATCGAGTAGTAATGGCCCAAGCGCGCTGTGTATCCATGGTGCGTAGTACACCAAATCATGAAGTATGTAATGCTTTTGCTCTTCTGAATCGGCACAGTCAAGTTCCCATTTTAGCTTGTAGTGGTCAACTAATTTTGGCCACATTGTTATAGCTAAGCCAATATCTGCGCTCGCTTTCGTTTGGTGCCAAACCACCATTATAGTGATGCGGCCTGAGCTGGCTGTAATAGCCCAGCATATATTCCAGTATCTCTCGCTCTGCCTGAGCAAAAGAACCATAACCTACTGTTGGCACCCATTCTGTTTTTAAACTTCTGAAGAAGCGCTCCATTGGGCTGTTATCCCAGCAGTTACCGCGCCGACTCATACTCTGCGTTATTTGGCAGCGCCATAGTAATTGCCTGAACTTCCGGCTGGTGTAATGGCTTCCTTGATCAGAGTGAAACATGACGCCCTCTGGCTTGCCACGCGATTCAAACGCATGGCTTAGCGCTTTGCATGTCAACTCACTATCCGGTGAAAACGACATCGCCCAGCCCACAGGCTTACGAGCAAAAAGATCCATTACCACAGCCAGATAAGCCCAGCGACTGCCAGTCCAAATGTATGTCACATCGCCACACCACATTTGATTCGGCTTCACTACAGCAAACTGGCGCTCTAACACGTTAGGGATCTCCACATGCTCAGCACCACCTTTTTTGTACGCATGTCGCGGTTGCTGGCAACTCTCAACATCCAATAACCGCATGTACTTTGCAGCCAGATAACGGCTAAGCTTCACGCCTTGAGCCGTAGCCATCTGTGCAATACTGCGCGCCCCAGCAGAGCCGCGGCTGGCGTTAAACAGCTCTTTTACCTTACTGAGCTTCTGTACATGCTCAGGCTTAATATCCTTCGGCCTTTGCTTCCAGTATTTAAAACTGCTGCGATGGACTCCAAAGACCTGACACAGCCGTGTCACGGTGTAGCTCTGCTTGAGTTTTCCAATTATCTTGAATTGTTCAGGGAGTCCGACATCAAGAGAGCTGTAGCCTTTTTTAAAATATCCTTTTCTATTTCTAAGTCCCTGATCCGCTTCTCTAACTCACGGATCTTCAACTGCTCAGGTGTCATAGGTGTGGCTTTAGGTCTAACACCAGCTCGCTCTTCCCGCAGCTGACGAACCCATTTATCCATGGTTGATTTGCCAACATTCATGGCCTGTGCAGCTTTAGTAATCGAGTAGCCCTGGTCAACAACTAACTGAGCACACTCAAGGCGAAATTCAGGGCTGAATGTGGGTCTTGTCTTTTTATTCATCTTGTCACCTAATATCATACGAGGTGTATCATAACACCTCTAATCAGGTGGCCAAATTCAGTGTGCCACTACATTCCAGCTCAATCCCGGACAATTGCCGACCGAACATTCTCGGGATGACGTGGCTATAATGTTGCTCAATCATTTGAATGCCAGTGCCACACTGCCGCGCTAACACATCAATACTGACGTTTTGTGCTGCCAGTTCCCACGTAATGTAGCTGTGCCTTAGCGAATATAAACTTCTTTGCCCATATTGTGAATTCTTCAACTCAATCAATTCTAAAGCATTATCGAAATGTCTGTTCATTTCCTTAGAGGTTGAGCCATCAGAGAGACGGAACAGCTGCTCAGTACCAACTCGATCAGGGAAACGGTCTGATAGTCGGTTCAGCACTTTGACTATTGCTGCTTTACACACGATCTCGCGGGTGCCGGTATATTTTGTCGTCTTGCCCTTCCTCACAGTGACATAAAACCGTATCTGCGAGTCATCCCGTTCAGGGTGTAAATCAGCCCATGTTAGATTATCCATTTCTGAGCCAGGCCGCATGCCAGTCAGAATAGCAAAATCCATGTAGTCTATAAGTAACTCGCGGAGTTGGCGGGTTTTCTCCCGTCTGCCTTCCTTGGCCATCTGTACTACTTGTTCTCTTACTCGCGCATATTCATCTACCGTGAATGCGGCACGCCTTGAACCACTAGCGCCTTTGTTTTCCAGAGTCGGTACTTGAGATATCAGCATGTACTTACGTTTGACCGCAAAATCGAATACCATTTGCATTGCTGAGTTGTGGTTTTGGATCGTGGATTTAGCCGGTATCCTGCCTAACTCTTTGACACGCCACACGTCAAAATCGTCAAGTTGATCTGCATCGATACGCGTAATGTGGGTGTCACCAAAGAAAGGGATATGGTATTTATTGAGTGCACCAATATAGTCATCATAGATGACTTTTCCGGTGCCTGTTGCCATTGCTACTCTCATTTGGTGGATGACTTTTTCGGCAATATACGAGAAGCGCTTAGATTCGATTACAAAATTATTCGTCTCAAAGCGGATCTCATATTCGATTAGGAGGCGGTGAGCTTTTGCGATTGCCTCTGGTAAGTCACGGGTTTTGGTAGAACGGGACAGGTAGACGTTTTTGATTTTTAACCGAGCAATCCAGTTGTAACAGTTAGATTGCTTGTGGATTTGAAGGTTAGGTGTAAGCTGGTGTTTTTCAAGGATTTTTGCCATAACTAGACTCCTGAAATCGAAACACCTTTTGTGAAGTTTTCATAAAGGTGGAGGATTTTCTCTGTTAAGCTATTGAATTAATAGCATCAAGAGTCTACAAGTGTTTCATTCAAAATCCGCCGGGGGAAACTCCGTGTCGGTTCGAGTCCGACCCTAGGCACCAAATCTTACTAAGCAGCTTTACTATTTTATTTCTAAAACTCCATTACGTTTGGTTTATCGTTTTTTTGCGAATAGCTGGTTAAGCTGTCTCAGTGTATTTCCGTTAGGCTAAAGATTTTACTGCAAAGATTGCTTACACTGACCCGCATGCCCGGTGAATAGCCTGCTTGTTTTAGCGTGTACAGGGATCAATATGGAAGTTGTTTACGCGATGATGCTGCTGGCCGCGAATGCGCTGGCGGTGGTGACAACCGTTAATTGCACCAATGCTGACTTAGAAATTGGTTGCAGTGAAGGGCGTTGCTATACCAGTTCGGCGGGTGACTTTACACCAATGAGCCTGGCGTTTAATGATGGTGGTTCAGTAAGTGCCTGTGCCTACGCCGGCTGTTTTGAGGGGCAGGGACGGGTGCAGGGCGATGAGCGATACCTGAGTATCATTGCCCGTGATTTAACTTTTGAGCCGAATGTTAATGAACAGCCGTTTCAGGCTGATGTCGTGATTATCTGGGACAGACAAGACAATATTGCCTTACTGAAAATGGCGGGTTATGCGCAACCCTTAACATGTCAGATTATTAGCACTGAGCGCTAAACGTTTTTTTACTACTTCCTTATCCCCCCAAAAACTCAACTATACTGTACGAAATTTAACCATGGGCGCAGGTTATGCAGCGGCGTGAATTTCTGACAAAAACCTCTTTAGTGCTTGGCAGCAGCTTGCTGTCGGTGCCGGCTATGGCGCTCTCTGCTAAGAGCCAGCCTGCTGCAGCGGCTAAGTTGGCTACAGCTGATTGGCGTGGATTGCGGGATCTATTTGCGTTAAGCCGTCAGCATGTGCATTTAGCCACCTTTTTATTATCGTCTCACCCTAAACCGGTCGCTGAGGCTATCGCGCGTCATCGCCAGGCTTTTGATGAAAACCCGGCAGATTATTACTATGAAAACGTGGGCAAAATGGATAAAGCCATAGCTGACGCGGCGGCTGAGTATATGGGCGGCAGTGCCAGCAATATTGCGATGACCGACAGCACCACTATGGGCTTGGCAATGGTCGCCAGTGGCCTGATGTTAAGGCCAAATGATGAGGTATTGCACACTGAGCATGATCATTATTCGATGGAGTTGTCTTTTCAGCTACGCGCCGAGCGCACCGGTGCCAAGGTGCGGCGGGTGTCTTTGTATGATACCCCATCAGCGGTCAGCCAGGATGAGGTACTGAGCAAACTAAAAGCGGCGATTACCCCGGCAACCAAGCTGGTAGCGGTAACCTGGGTACACTCCATGAACGGCGTTAAATTACCGGTTAAGGCCATTGGCCAGCTGCTATCTGAGCTTAATCAGGCGCGGGCAGAGGCGGATCAGATCCTTTATCTGGTTGATGGCGTGCATGGCTTTGGTATTGAAGATGTGGCCGTCAGTAGCATAGGTTGTGATTTCTTTATTGCCGGTACCCACAAATGGTTGTTTGGCCCGCGCGGAACCGGGGTGATTTGGGGCAGTGATAGAGGCTGGGCCCACTGCAAAGCGGTGGTGCCGAGCTTCAGCCGCTCTTATGCGGTTTGGTTGGGGTATATGACACCGGATCAGGTTGAGCCGGGTGAGCATATGTCTCCGGGTGGCTTTCATGCCTTTGATCATCGCTGGGCCTTGCCCGAAGCCTTTAAACTGCATTTACAGCTGGGTAAAGCTCAGATACAGCAACGCATCCACCAGCTAAACACCCTGACTAAACAAGGCTTACAGCAGATTAAGGGCGTAACGTTACATACGCCGATGTCGGCTGAGCTCTCCTCTGGTATGGTGTGTTTTGATTACAAAGATCTGAAACCCTGGCAGGTAGACGAGGCGCTGCATAAAAAGGGTATAATTATCAGTACCACGCCCTATCGCCGTTCTTATGCCCGTTTTGCGCCAAGTTTAATAAACAATGAGCAGGAAATTGAGCGCAGCCTGGCAGAGTTAAGCCGGATTTAGCGGGTTAGGGCCACTGTTGCAGGATGCGCTGCAGTTCACCTGAGGCTTGCATTTTGATTAGTTGCTGATCAAACAGCTGTTGCAGCTGCCGATCTTTGACAATGGCGCCATAAGATTGCGTTACAAAGATAGGATGAATAACCAGTTCTGTATCAGGAAAATGTCGCTGCGTAATATAGCTTAGCAAGCGCCGCTCGCCAATCACCACATCGGCCCTGTGATTGACCAGTAGCTTAAGTTGTAATTCCCGTTCGGCTATCTCAATATAGTTAGCCTGTTTTACGCTGTTGGCGAACTCCGGGCCCAGTACACTGCTGGCAAACTGATAAGCAACGATTTTTTTATTATGTAAATCAGATATCTGCTCAATCTTTAATGACTTATGTTTAAGTGAGACGGCTACATCCTGAAATGGTAGGTAGTGGGCAGTGAAATGCCCGCTGTCAGAAGCAAAGGCGGCAGGGCTGGCCACATCAAACTTGCCGTCATTAAATTCTTTAATTAGCCGGTTGTAACCAAGCAGGTGGAATTCCGTTTGATAACCGAGCGTCTGAAAAATCTGGCGAATAATTTCTACATCAATGCCTGTAACACCGGTTGTGTTGTCATAGTATGCCCAAGGGGCACCATCGTTAACCGCTACGGTCAGGGTTTTATCCAAGGAGTACAACCTGACAGAAAACATCAGTAGTAGCAGTACGAACAGACGCATAGTATTACCGAAATAAATTCAAATGAGCGTATTTGGGGGCTAGTTTGACCATCTGTATGCAAAGGCGCAAGCCATTTTCACAGGACAGGGGTTGATTGATTTGAGGGTTCGGTTTGGCGGTAGCGTTGTAGAATGTTAGTAACGGTGCCATCAGCTACCATTTGCTGCAACGTCAGCAGCAAGCGCGCTGTTAGTTCTGGTTGATGCTGATTTAAGGCACAATACACGTTGGCTGGCTCTGCCCATAGCGGGTCAGCTTGTAAATCTTCGCTGGGATATTGTTGCTGATGATAAAGATAGGCCAGATCTACCGTTAAAACTGCATCCAGCCGTTGTTTCTGTAATCGACTCAGATTGATTTGTAGCGAAGAGGCGTCATCGCGCACCGCTAAGCGTTGCGCAAAGATGGCATTGAGCTCAGGATAGCTAAAGCCCCGGTCGGTGCCCAGGCGTTTGCCAAACAGATCAGTAATATTTTGAATGGCTGGGCTGGTGCTGCGCCTAACGATAACTTGTTGCGTCGTAAAAAGCGCCGGGCTCCATATCAACTGCTCGGGCAGGTCAACCCAGGCCGGGTTTAAAAAGCAGGCGATATCAGCATCGTCGCGCAGCAGCCATTGTTCAACACGGCCGCGCGGTAAAGGAAGATACTGCCAGTTCAACTCGCTGCGCTTGCTTAGCTCATCCAGAATGTCTTTGCTAATGCCTGCGCTAAGACTACCGCTTTCGTCAAAAAGTGCGTAAGGAGGGGCATTAGAAGCGCTGACAATAGCTCTGATTGTCGTGCTCTCCGCGACGGCTAATCGTGTATCCAGAAATAATAGGAGAACCAGTAAAAAGCTGCGCACCAACACCTCAGATGAATACCGCTGCGTCTTTTACGATAGCATGGTCTGTTTAAAAAACAAGCGGATTGCGGCTCGGCATGGCATACTGCTTTTGCAGCAGGACAAACACCCTCCGTAGTTTTCTCTGACGTCATCTAAGAATAAACCTGTTGTCATTTACTACCGTACTTTAATTTAGGTGTCAGCAATAGTCAGTGAAGCCGGTCGTTGCCTATGCTAAGCTCAAATTAGCAAAGTATAATAGGCCGTCACAGCCATTCGGGAGTTTTGGTTGAAGCGCAAACTTGGGTTACCGCTCGCATTTGAATTACATCTGGCTGTTGCCTTGCTGGTATTGGTATTGTTTGTCATCAGTTTCCGGCTTTATGTTGATGCCGAGCGTGATATCGAGCTGGCGCATCAGCAACGGCTACAGTCCTTCCTGCTGGCCGATGAATTACGGCAATCTTCTGATGATTTAACCCGTATGGTGCGTACCTATGCGGTCACCGGGGACGAGCGTTACCGGCGCTACTTTAACGAAATCTTTGCCATCCGCAATGGCGACTTACCGCGTCCGGTCGACTATCACCATATCTACTGGGATCTGGTAGATGAAACCGACCAACGGCCCAGAGCTGCTGCCGAGGCCGTCGCTTTACTCGATTTAATGCGTAAGGCTGGTTTTACCGAAGCCGAGCTGTCACAACTGGTGTCGGCGAAACAAGCTTCGGATGCGCTGACTCAGATTGAGCAGGATGCAATGCGCTTGGTCGCCAGCGGTGAACCAATGCTTAGGGAGCAAGCGCTGCGGATGCTGCATGATACCGCCTATCACCAGGCCAAAGCCGGCATTATGCAACCGATCGACCAGCTATATAGCCTGATGCGGCAACGTACTGATGCTGCAGTCATCGCTGCTGAGCGGCAGGCCAGGTTACTGCGGGCATTATTTGTGTTGCTGGGCGTAATGTTACTGTGGTTACTTTGGCGCTTTAAGCAGCGGGAGCGTGCCGTTCTGGGCGCACCGGTAACAGAGATCTACCGTCGTATCGAACAATTGGGGCAGGGAGTTTTTACGCAGCCGGCGCCTTTGGCCGAGCAAGATACTAACACTGTACTCGGTTGGTTAAGTCATACGCAGCAGCGACTCGCCCAGCTTGAGCAAAATCGTCAGTCTGCACAGCAGCGGCTACAGCAACTGGCACATTATGATCCTCTTACCGGCCTGCCCAACCGTTTTTTACTGGCTGAACGACTGCAACAGGTGATGCAACAAGCCACCCAGCAGCAACAAAGTCTGGCATTGGCTTTTATCGACTTGGATGGTTTTAAAGCGGTAAATGATCAACTTGGCCATCCGCATGGCGACAGGGTATTACTAGAGCTAAGCCGGCGTCTCAGCGAACAGGCTACTGCGGGCAGCCTGGTATCGCGGATCAGCGGTGATGAGTTTGTGTTATTACTAACCGGGCTTGAGCATAATTCCGATTGTTCGGCGGTATTGCAGCAAGCGTTGGATGCGATGGCAACGCCAGTTCTGATTGATGGCGTTAGCTCGCAGCTATCGGCCAGTATCGGGGTAAGTTTTTATCCACAGCAGCTGGCTGTTGAGCCGGAACAACTGCTACGACAGGCTGATCAGGCAATGTATCTGGCCAAGCAGGCGGGTAAAAACCGTATTCACTATTTTGATCTGGCGGCCGATCTGCAAGCCAGAGATCTGCATCAACGCCTGCAGGCGATTCAGCTCGGCTTAGAGCAAAATCAGTTTGAGTTGTATTATCAGCCAAAAGTGGATTTACAAAGCGGTCACTGTATCGGTGTCGAAGCCTTGATCCGCTGGCAGCACCCGGAATTGGGCTTGTTGGCGCCAGGGACTTTTTTACCGCTGATTGAGCAACATCCGCTTGGTATTATGCTTGGAAACTGGGTACTGCGCCAGGCCTTAACCCAGCTTGCGCTCTGGCAGCAGCAGGGACGAAGTTTGCCGATTTCGGTCAATATTGCCGCCAATCATTTACAACAGCCGGATTTTTCGCAGCAACTCACGCAACTGGCGACGGAGTTTCCGCAGGTTTCACTGAAATGTCTGGAATTGGAAATCGTTGAAACCAGTGCCTTGCAGGACTTTCAGCATGTCTCTCAGACCATGCTGGCTTGCGCCGCATTGGGCGTTAGTTTTTCGCTGGATGATTTTGGTACCGGCTACTCTTCATTGTCATATCTGAAGCGATTACCTATCAGTACCTTAAAACTGGATCAAAGTTTTGTTCGCGATGTCCTGACCGATGCGGATGATCTGGCGATTCTGCAAGGTGTGCGTCTGTTAGCTGAAAGTTTTCAGTTAAATACCATTGCTGAAGGCGTCGAAACGAGCGCTCATACTCAGAAATTACTGGAGATTGGCTACCGTTATGGTCAGGGGTATGGTATTGCCCGACCGATGCCAGTTGCTCAGTTGGAACTCTGGCTAGAGGCACAGTCTTAATACCGGCATTGCTGTGCACCAACCACAACCGAATGCTTTTGGCGGATTTTTACTGCTTGCAAAAGCAAACCAGGTAACCGAGCCCCACATTTATTTCAGATTAGGCTTATGTAGGGAAGTTGTAATCACATTGATGCTAGTTTAGGCTGATATTATTAAGACTGAGTTCGGAACAGACTCAATGAAGGAATTGCAGGAAAATTTGTTGCTGTCGCTCTCCATGGATCCGGTATTGGATAGTGGTGACAAAGCACTGGCCGAGCAGGCACTATTACAACGTTGTGTGGATGGTTTAGAGATTGCTCGCGCCAGTATCTGGCTGTACGACGAGAAGAGGAATGCTATCCGTTGTCAGCAGATATGTCCGGCGCAACAGGCCGCGACTGAGCTGCCAGCGCTAACCCGGCAGCAGTTTCCACGTTATTTCGCTGAGCTGGATAAAAAGCGGGTGATTAAAGCGGTAGATGCCCGTGCTGATAACGCGACCTTTGAGTTCACCGAGCCGTATCTTATTCCGCAGGATATCTGGTCGATGCTCGATGTGCCGTTACGCTATCAGGGTGAGGTGATCGGGATCATTTGCTGCGAAGAGATTGCCCGCTATAAACACTGGACCGATGAAGATGCCGGTTTTGTCGGCGTATTATCGGATCTGTATGGCCGTATTCTGGCTGCTGCAGAGCGGCAACGTTATCAACAGCAACTGGAGCATGCCAATGAACGGCTGGAAAGCCTGGTCAGGGAGCGCACTGCTAATTTGCAAAAAACGCTCGATCAGCTCAGACAAACTCAGCAACATTTGATTGAATCGGAAAAAATGGCGTCCTTGGGTAGCCTGGTAGCCGGTATAGCGCATGAGGTGAATACGCCGGTCGGCATCGGCCTGACTGGCATCTCACACTGTAGTTATCTGTTGTCGGCTTTGGTGGACAGTGTGCGCGCTGGTATTCTCGGTAAGACGCAGCTAGAGCAAACATTAGCTGAGCTGCAGCATTCTTCTGCCTTAGTTGAGCGTAACCTGCACCGTGCTGCTGAGCTTATTCGCCAGTTTAAACAAAGTGCGGTTGATCAATCGCACTATGAGTTACATCAGTTTGCGATTGATGATTATATCCAGGCGGTATTACAAACTTTACAGCCGTTCTGTAAGCAACATAATGTGCAGCTCGAGCTGGCTCTAAACAGCGGCCTAATATTGTATTCATATCCGGGGGCGATTGCGCAGGTGTTAACCAACCTGGTGACTAATGCCTGTATCCATGCTTTTGAAACGCCTCCAGCGAATGCTTCAGCGCAGATCCGGGTGGAGACGCAGGCTCTGGATGACGGCCGTCTACAGCTGCAGCTAACAGATAATGGCTGTGGCATACCACATGATCATCAGCCCCGGATTTTCGAGCCTTTTTTTACCACCCGGCGTGGTCGGGGAGGCACGGGGCTTGGACTGTCGATCGTGTACAACATTGTACAAAAGAATTTGCGCGGTGATTTGAGCCTGGTGTCTAAACCGGGTCATGGTACCCGGTTTAGTTTAACCTTCGGCAATTTGTAGCCTGCTTGTGCTTAGCTGCCGGGTAAGGGGATAAACTCTTCCTCGTCGCCGGTCACCTTGGCGAAGCGGCCTGCTTGCCAGTCGGCTTTAGCTTGCTCAATCCGGTCTTTGCGACTGGAAACAAAATTCCACTCGATATAGCGTTTACTAATGCTCTCGCCGCCAATTAATGCCAGCTGACACTCGCTAAGCGCCTTAACTTCAAGTTCAGCGCCAGGATGTAATACCACCAATTGCCGCGCTTTAAGCACGGTGCCGTTGAGCTCCAACTCACCACGGGTCAGGTACAGCGCCCGTTCGGTAACATTCGGTAGTTTAAGGCTTTGTCCCTGTTGTAGCCGTGCTTCCAAATACAGGGTTTCGAAAAAGGTTTTTACCGGAGAAGTCACGCCATAAGCGGAACCAATCATTACCCGCACCGGCACGCCCGCCAGTTCCAGCGTCGGGATCTGAGCGGCAGGATAATGATAAAACGCAGGTTCACATTCTTCGTCGGCTTCCGGTAGCGCCAGCCAGAGTTGTAAGCCATGCAAAGGGTGTGGCTGCTGCTGGATTTCTGGTCGCTCGCGCTCGGAATGCACGATACCACGCCCGGCCACCATCAGGTTAATATCCCCGGGCTGAATTGGCTGATAACTGCCAACCGAATCGCGGTGCAGAATTTCACCGGCAAACAAATAGGTTACCGTTGCCAGATTGATATGCGGATGAGGCCTGACATTGACACCGCTACCGGCGGCAAATTCTGCTGGCCCCATTTCATCAAAAAAGATCCAGGGCCCGACATTACGTTGTTCGCGCACCGGTAAACAGCGGCGTACAGTAAAGCCACCGAGATCTTTAGGTTTAGGATCAATAATCAGGGCGATGCCCGGACAGCTCTGTCCCAGTTCACATTCAGCGTCGACTTGTAACTGTTCATTACTCATCAAAAGTCTCCCTTGGTGTCGTAGTTGTGCCCAGCCTAGGCGACATTGGTCATAACTACAAGCTTGTCAGATAGCGTAGATGTCCGATAAAGCTGCGTGCTACCGGCCCCAGCGTATCGGCATCGTTAAAGTTCAGATAAAACGTAAAGGTACGGCTACTGCCCCGGGGTAGCAGTAATGGCAGCAGCTCACCATTATCGAGAAAGGGTTGCACCGCGTGGCGTGGCAACCAGGCAAAGCCCAGGTTTTTACGTAATAATTCGATTGAAGTTGCAACATGGCTGACGGTCCAGCGTTGTTCTGAACCCAACCAACCAACATCTTTCTTTTGCTGCTGTGCTGAATCGCGCAGCACAATTTGCCGGCAGTTTTTTAGCTCCTCCAGCGTAAGTTCCCGCCGCGGCTGCGTCAGCGGATGCTGAGGCCCGGCGACAGCGACAAATTCAATCTGGCACAGATCTTCACTCAGATTATCCGGCAGTGTAAAAGGCGAGACCGCTATTTCTGCTTTGCCCTGACTGAGTAATTCGTTGGCCCCGGATAGGATGGTTTCCAGCAGCTCAATGCGGATCAGCGGATACTCAGCCGACACGGCTGCCAGTGTTTGATACAGTACGTCGCGCGGAAAGGCTTCATCCACCGCAATACTGAGCCTGGATTCAACGCCGGCTTTTAAATTCAGTGCGACATTTTCCATCCGCTCGGCTTCGGTCAGCAGAAAGTTAATTCGTCTGAGCAGCTGTTCACCCGCTGCAGTCAGCACTGTCTTACGGCCCTCAACCTGAAATAATTGCACATCCAGCGTCTGCTCCAGCTTGTGCACTGCATGATGAACAGTAGACTGACTTTTATAGACCACTTCCGCCGCCTGATGAAAACCACCGTGTTCAGCGACAGCTTTAAACATCCGCCATTGCTCCAGTGTTGAACGCGCCATCGTATACTCCTGTAAGAACGGGAAAAGCGAAAGCCAGTCTGCCATTTCCGGTAGACTGGCTGAGTTATTACTTGCTGCTTAACCAGCGATCCAGGGATATTTTTCCAGCGCCGCTAAATAACAGTGACACACTGGCAGCCAGTAGCGCTAAGCCAAACTCATAGCCATTGTTGCTCATAAAGAGGCCGTTTTCAAAATGCACGCTAAAGATTGCAACCAGCATAGCAACGGCCAGGGCGGCGGCTGCCGGGCGCGTTAGTAAGCCAAGAATTAACGCTAAACCACCGAAAAACTCGGCCGCGCCGGCTAAAAAGGCCATCAACACGCCCGGGCTTAAGCCGATGCTGTCCATCCAAGCGCCGGTTCCCTCCAGGCCGTAGCCGCCAAACCAGCCGAAAAGCTTTTGCGCGCCATGGGCGGCGAAGATAATGCCCACCGGTACCCGTAATGCCAGGGCGTCCCAGCCGGCGTTGGTCTGCGTGATCTGTTGGAATAACTGTTTTGCTTCGCTCATCTGAGTATCCTCGAATTTATAAAGTACGATATCTTAGGTTGCCGACGATAACTGCTGTCGTTGGGATAACTATAGTCGCAATATTTGTTTCTTAAAATAGGATATATTTATACATAATATTCTAATTTGTAGAATACTGGCGATTCTGCTTGCGACTGTAGTGGTATAGGGCTTGCTTAGTATTGCTGGTAAACTAATAGCGAGTGATGGCGGGCTAGCGGAGAGCTATGGATGAAACTGGATAATAAGGGCTCGGTAAATCTGGATGAGATAGAACAGGACTCAGCCTTTTGGCAGACCTTTACTCTGGGGCTACGGATGGAGCTACAGCTGCTGGTCAATTCCGGTGTGCGTTTACGGGCCGAGTTAGTAGGCTATGAGAAAAAGCAGTATCTGATCCTGCGACTGCCCAGCTCGGAGCCGGTGCTGCCGAAGCAGATGCTGTCACATAACACCGGGATGATTTGCCGCTTTGTGGTCGAGGCTGAGCAAGGCCGGATCTATGCGTTCAAATCTGAGTTACTAAATGTGGTAAGCCAGCCGCAGCGGATGTTGATTATCCGTTATCCAATGGTCGCGCAATATTTATCGCTTCGCGCCGATAACCGCAATCCGGTGCATATTCCGGTGCAGTTGGAGAATGCTGAGCATGGTCATTATCCGGCGGTGTTGCTTGATTTGTCACAAAAAGGCGGCTTGGTTAAATTAGCCGATAGCGCCCCCTTAATGGGACGCGGCGAGCAGATAGTGCTGACGTTGCCTGGTAGCTTGCCTGCAATGACGGCATTGATCAAACGTAGTACCCGCCCTAAAGGTGAACTGCGGCTTGGACTCGAATTTAGTACACCTTTGGCCTCTGACACATTCGAGCAGCTAAAACAGCTGTCAGAGCAGGAGCTTACAGGTAGCTAAGCCAGGGAATTCGCCGGCTATGTTTAAAGCGACTGAACCAGCGGGTTGGCCAGTACAAGGCGATGGCCAACAACATGCTGATTAGCCAGATGCTGCTGATATGATTAACCCCGAATAAACTCCCCTGATTCGGCCCCCACCACCATAATGCCAGCTGGTACAGTAATAACAGCACGTAAAGGTGCAGAATATAGAAAAACATGGGGACCGAACCAAAGACAACCAGCACGCGGCCGACGGGGTGCTGTAATCGTTCCAGTGCTGCCAGCATCACGGCCATGCCACCGAGCGTAGTCAGCAGGAAATGCAAAGACGGTGGATATTTCGTGAAATTCAAAAATGACATCACGCTTTGGATTGTGGTTGGATAGTGCTGCCAGGGCAGGGTTTCACCGTAAATATTATAACCACGTAATATTACCAGCAGCAGCCAGGCGGCAATGCCAGCCCAGAGCAGGAGTTGTTGCCTTTTTTGAGCACTGAATGAATTGCTATAGATTGGGGCCGCATAGTAGCCAAGCAAAATGACCCCAAACCAGGGGAGTGCCGGATAGCTGATCTTCAATGTCAGGCTGTCGGTTTGCAGCAAAATATTACGGTCATGTAGGATGGTCCAGAGCGTATAGCCCCATTGCTCTGGATGGAAGGCTATGGGGGTTAGCGTGTTATGGCCAAAAATCAGTAACAGAGAAAGCAGCAATTGTAATGGTCGCGGCAAGTGCAGTAAGACTGCCAGCACCAGCATACTCAAGCCGATAACCCAGATGACCTGCAGCCAGATTGTGTGATAGTTACCCATCCAGGAGAAGGTGATCAGGGTGAACTCCAATGCGATTAAAAAGAGTCCTCTTTTTACCAGAAAAGCACTGGCAGAGCGGGGCGCCTGATTTATCGGGTTCGCGTATAGCCATGCAGATAAACCGGTAAGAAAGATAAAGATCGGGGCGCAAAAATGCGCCGCAAAGCGGCTGAAAAACAGGGCTGGCTCAGTGCTGGTGACGTCTATCGGATCACTGACCTGCATATGCAGGAAAAAGCGTTCGCGAACATGATCCAGCAACATAATCAGGATTACTAATCCTCGCAGCATATCGATGGTTTGGATCCGTTTTTGTTGAGCCGCACTATTTATCATACTTAAGCCGATTATCCCGTAACAGTGACCAGAGCAATGTAATTAGAAGTGATAGCGCAAGGCCGCACGTGCGCTCACCGGCTCGCCAGGTACCGTCCACAACCGGTTGTAGGAGTTATGGACATAATGCTTGTCGAGAATATTCTCAATATTTAACTGCGCTTGTAATCGCTCTGTCAGATCAAGGTGCATAAATGCCGAGAATAGGGTGACAGCGGCAAGTTGGTAGTTGGGGTCAACGGAATCCCCCAGGCGACTACCAAGATAGCGAGCTTTAAGCCCCAGCTTACCGGCTTTGCCAGCTAAGGTGGTTTCTCTGGTTAGCACCAGGGTGCCTTGATGCCTTGGGACATTGACCAGACGGCTACCAGAGGGAACCAGCGAGCCCCAGTCGGCATTGATAATTTCACCAACAGTTTTGGTGTCCATCACGGCATAGGACAGATCCAGATATAATCTTTCGCTAAGATGGCGGTGCAGCTCGAATTCAATGCCCCGGCTTTGTGCCCGTCCCAAGGTCGCCTGGAAGCCAATATTCACCGGATCGGACGTCAGGATATTGGATTTCTCGGCATCAAAGATCGAGATAGTCCCCTGAGTTGTGCCCGCGCTGTATTTAGCACCGACTTCAAAGGACTGACTTTCTTCCGGCGCAAACGGGTTACGGTTAAAATCGGTACCACTCAACGGCACGAAGCCCTCAGAATAGCTGCTGTATAAGGTCAAATGTGGATTGACTTCATAAACTAATCCGACCCGTGGACTGACTTTACTGTCCAGTTGTTTGCTTGCACTGCCCGAAACCAATTCAGTGAGTTGCTGCTGATAGCGATCCAGCCTTAAGCCCACAGATAGGTGCCAGCGACTGGTTAAACGAATTTGGTCCTGGATAAAGATACCCCAACCCCATTGATCTTCATCATTAATATATAGTGGTGTCGGAGCAGGTGCTGTACCGCCGTATACCGGATTAAAAATATCAATAGCATAGCTGCCGGCGGGGCCGCGGTAGCGGCCGAGCAAGGTGTATAAGCGATAATCATAAGCATCAGTACCAACCAGCAGGTGATGGGTCAGCCCCAGCAATTGCAGATTACCGCTTAGCTCGGCGCGAATGCTGACATCTTCGGACTGATAGTCCCTGACGCGCCGCTGACGGGTCAGCGTTCGGCCATCCAGATACAGACTTTGTCTCGCTCTGGCCAATTCTGCATCAGAGGAGTTGCCCGCCAGGGTTGATTCGCGATAACTCAAGCCAGCCAACAGTGACCAACCGCCACTGAGAGTGGACTGCAGTGACAATTGATGGCCTGTGGCATCGACTCGAGTAGCACCATCATCAGGTTCACCTAGATAACGTGAGCGGGGTAAGGTACGTAAATCATTATTCAGTACCAGGTAGCCGCGATCAAATAGCTGTTCTTGTTTTAAATACTCGAACTCGTATAGCAGTGAGGTACTATCAGTGACTGCATAACGAAGTGATGGCGTAAAGACCGTTTTGTCGGTAAACACAAAGTCGCGAAAGCTACCGTATTGCTGATGAGCGCCATTTAACCGCACCGCCAGTTGCGGTGTTAGACCGGTTGTATAATCGCCCTCAACCCGATATTGGTCGTAGCTCCCGGCCGAGACTTGCACGTAGCCCTCGGTCTGCTGCTGTGGCTTTTTGGTGATGATATTGATGGTGCCGCCGGGTTCAGAGCGACCAAATAATGCAGAGCCCGGACCTTTCATAATTTCAATGTATTCCACATTGACCAGATCACGGTTGCCACTAAAGCCCCTGCCAGCATTGAAGCCATTTACCAGATAGCCAGACGGCATATTTTCGTTACCCGGGAAGCCGCGGATAGAAAAACTGTCCCATAAACCACCACCATTATTTTGGCGGGCAATACTGCCGGCAAGATCCAGGGCATCCTGGAGGCGGGTAATACCATTGTCCCGCAGCATTTCCAAATGCAAACTTTCGACCGCTTGGGCTTGTAGCCGAAGTGGTAAATCTCCGCGGTAAGCCTGCTTATAGCTGACACTGATATGTTCAATATCCGGCTCGGATTCACTGGCGAGCAGGTTAAAACAGGTTAGGGCGAGCAGAAGACTACAAGTGACGGTTGCAGGCCGCGACAAAGTTAGATTCATTGATAACAGACTTTGGGAAATTTTGATATGTTATATGATAACAAAAATAGGGGTGGCCTTAAAAGCGTTTTCCTTCCTCCTAAGGCCGTGACTGCCGGGTTAGCTTGCTGGACACAGAGCTTGATGTAGCGAGATGTTAACTCGTGGTGCTGCACCAAGCTCTGACTCAGAACCGGATGTTAAGCCGGTAAATCAAACCATAGGGCCTGTAAAGGTCCTTTCGTAGCCAGGCCCTGTAACTGGTCCATAGCCGCAATTTTTAAACCGTCGCCCGGTTGTAGTGTTAACCCGGCGAGAGCCAGCTCCCCCTGGATCAGATGCAAATAATAAGCCCGACCTGCTTGCAGCGGAAAATCCACGCTGTCATTTTCCGCCAGTAGCAGCTGTGCCAGCGCCGCATCCTGCTTGATAGTTAAAGTGCCATCCCGGCCATCCGGGGTAATGACCCAGGTTAAGCCCGGCTGCCGGCCAAAATCCTTTTGCTGATAGCCCGGGGCGCCATCAAACTGGTTTGGCTCGATCCAGATCTGTAGAAACTTCAGTGGCGCCGTTTTGCTGGCGTTATATTCACTATGGTAAATACCTTTACCGGCACTCATTAGCTGAAATTCGCCAGCCGGTAAAATCTCCTCATTACCCGCTGAGTCCTTATGGGCAATTTGTCCTTGCAGCACATAGCTGATAATTTCCATATTGCGATGCCCATGGGTGCTAAAACCCGCCCCGGGCGCGACTTCATCATCGTTGATCACGCGCAGCGCCGAGAATCCCATTTGCTGCGGATTATAGTAATCGCCAAAGGAAAACGTATGCTGGCTTTTTAGCCAGCCAAAGTGGGCGCGTCCACGTTCGTTGGCGCGAATAATTTCAAACATAGATACCTCCGCTGGTTTAAGGTGTCAGCTGACCTTAGGCACCGCCGACTCGACTTAGTCAGTGTAACCTGCACCATTAAACGAATATATCGGATAAAATTTGATTAAATGTTCTTATTAGTAGAATTGTTTTTGCAGAGGCTGAGGGTAGGTGTTTCAGGGCTTACAGGGAGCTGACGGCCAGAAGCTGGCCGTCACAGGTAAGGTTAGCCGCCAATCGGTGCTTTCATACCGCTGCGTTGCATCCGGGCTGCTTCAGCACGGGCTGCATCGCGATCACGCTCTGTCTGCTCAACTGAGCGGCACACTCTGTTGCCGACGCGCGAGCCTGTTGATTTTTCATTGTGACAGACATGCGTCACTTCACCTTTTTCATTAACGATGGTTTGAGATGTGGATTGGCGCGCAGAACGATTCTCGTCCGTTGAGGCACAACCACTCATCATCAGCGCCATCAGACCAGCGAATGCCAGAGCAGCTAATTTCATGTGGAATTTCCTTTTTTGGTTAAAATCGGAACCACCTTAGCTGATCAGGCCGGCTTTTGCAGCTTTTGTAGCGGTTTTTTTACAAATTATTACAATTTTGGCTTGCTGCCTTTGGTAAGCGGCACAAAGTAGTTTGCAAAACGGTTTTCCGTTATCCTTAGCGCTGACGTGGATGGGGAAAGCGAGGGCGGGATGCAGATTTCCGAGTGGCGTAACTATTGGCAACAAACCAAGGAATTTACGCAGGCTTACTGGCAACGGTGTCAACAAGATCAGATCTCAATGATTGGTGGATATCTGGCTTATGTCACCTTACTGTCTTTGGTGCCGCTGGTCACCGTGATGTTTTCAATGTTAAGTGCTTTTCCGATGTTTGCCGAGTTTCAGGCGAACCTGGAGTCTGTTATTTACGCCAATGTAATCCCTTCCCGCGGTGAAGAGATCCAGGCTTATATTACGCGTTTTATCGGTAATACCGGCGGTATGACGGCGATCGGCATTCTGGCGCTGGTGTTTTTTGCCTTATTGCTTATTCACAATATTGATAAAACGCTAAATAAAATCTGGCGCGTCACCAGCCGGCCACGTTTAATAATCTCGTTTTCAATTTACTGGATGATTCTGACGTTGGGCCCCATCCTATTTGGGTTGTCGATTGGCGTAACCTCTTATCTGGTCAGGCTAAGTACCTTCGCGGACGACTATACGCCAGGTTTCTCAACCCTGGTGCTGGGTGTGGTGCCTTATCTGATGTCACTGGCAGCCTTTTTTATTTTATATCTGGTTGTGCCCAACCTTAAAGTCCGGGTTAAACATGCGCTTTGGGGCGCCTTATTGGCGACGGTGTTGTTTGAGTTATCCAAGCGGGGCTTTGCCTTTTATGTCACAAACTTTCCGACTTATCAGACGATTTATGGTGCCCTGGCGCTGTTACCTATTTTGTTTGTCTGGATCCATTTATCCTGGATGGTGGTATTGCTGGGAGCGGAACTCACCGCCTTACTACAACAGCGGGAAGCGGGGGAGTGTCGGGAAGATGAAGTTTGTCCGGTGCCGCAGCGTGCGGACAAATCAGTTGCAGCTGAAACAGAGTAGTCAATGAAAGCATTAATTCAAAGAGTCAGTCAGGCCAAAGTTGAGGTTGCCGGCAGCACAATTGGCGCAATCGAACGGGGTTTATTGGTGTTATTGGCGGTTGAAGCCGGGGATAGCGAAGCCGATCTGCGTAAATTGGCAGAGAAAGTTTGCCGTTACCGGGTATTTAGTGATGACAACGGTAAGATGAACCTGAATGTACAGCAGGCAGGTGGTGCCTTGCTGGTGGTGTCACAATTTACCCTGGCGGCGGATACCCAATCCGGTCTGCGTCCCAGCTTTACCCCGGCCGCGGCACCGGCGCTGGCCGAGCAATATTATCAGGCATTTTGTACTTACTGCCGTGAGCTGGGGCTTAAGGTTGCAACCGGCCGGTTTGCCGCCGATATGCAGGTTAGTCTAACTAACGACGGCCCCGTTACTTTTATGCTGGAGAGCTGCTAATGGCAAAAACCTTAACTCTGGCCAGTCCGCAAACTCCGGCACAGTGGCAGGCCTATTATCAGCTGCGTTGGCAGGTGCTGCGCGCACCCTGGCAGCAACCGCCGGGTTCAGAGCAGGATGAGTTGGAGCAAAGCAGCTTTCATCAGATGCTACTGGATCCACAAGGGCAGATCGCGGCTGTCGGGCGTTTACATCAAGTTGATAGTGACAGTGCTCAGGTCCGCTATATGGCGGTCGCTGAGTCATGGCAGGGCAAAGGCGCCGGTAGCCGAATTTTACAGGCGCTGGAGCAACAGGCCGTGCAGCTGGGGATGAAATATATCGTACTAAATGCTCGTGACAGCGCGCTGGCGTTTTATCAGCGTCAGGGGTATCGGGTCGTTGCAGCAGCGCCGACCCAGTTTGGTATTACGCATCAACGGATGCAAAAACAACTCTGTTTGGCCGGAAGTTCTGCAGAATGGCAACAATGGTGCCAAAGTCTGCAACAAACCTGGCACAGCACTATTCCGCTCAGTGCCTATATGCAACTGCAGATCGAACAATGTGATGGTTATCAGCTGCAATGCACGGCGCCGCTGCCACCCAATATTAATCTGCACCAGACCATGTTCGCCGGCAGTATCTATACGCTGGCGACGTTAACCGGCTGGGGCATGCTGTATTTACAGTTGCAGAGTCTGGGCCTGCATGGCGCACAGGTGCTGGCCGATGCCAATATCCGCTACCTGAAACCCATTCGCAGCCAACCCACCGCAGTGTGTAAAGTTGCGGCCGTATCTGGTGATCTAACGCCATTAGCCGCAGGCAAGCGGGTAAAACAGCAAATCAGTGTCCAGCTGTTTGCTGAGGGTGAGCTTTGCGCCGAGTTTAGCGGCTTATATGCGGTATTGCCGGAGTAACTGAATGGCAGAAAAAGTACTGATTATTGGCTGTGGTTGGTTGGGGCAACAACTTGCGCCGGTGCTGGCGGCCGCGGGTTACCAGGTTTTTGGCAGCCGGCGCACCCAAGCCTCAGCAGAGGCTTTGCTGGCGCCGATCCAAGGTATCGCGCTGGATTTTCAGCCGCCCTGGTCTGATGCGCAATTGGCGCTGCTTCAGGATGCCTGGCTAATTTGCACTATTCCGCCCGGTGGCCGGCAAGGTGGGACTTCGGATTATCCGCAGGTGCTGCAACAGCTGGCGCAGCTATCTCAGGCAGCAGGGCTAAAGGGCGGGATCCATATTAGTTCAACCGGTATTTATCAGGGGCTCAGTGGCGTCGTTAACGAACAGGCCGAGCTGCAACTGACTCAGCCTCGGGTAGCCTTGTTGGCAGCCGGTGAGCAGGCACTGCAACAGCAGGGTAGCTGGCTGACCTTGCGCTTATCCGGCTTAATGGGGCCGGGCCGGCATCCCGGTCGCTTTGTTCAGGGCAGAGCCGTTAGCGGTGCGATGCAGCCGGTCAATATGGTGCATAGTGCCGATGTGGCAGCGGCTGTGCTGCAGATCTTAAGCCGTTGGCCCTTACCCGCAGCCTGTTATAACCTGAGCTCGCCGCAGCACGTGACAAAAGCCGAATTCTATCAGGCGGCAGCTGAGAGCCTGGGGTTGACCGCGGCCAGTATTGATTTGAGTGCCGCGGCGATCGAGCCTTCCCGCCAGGTGTGCAGCCAGCGCTTTATCGAGGATGCGGATTTTAGCTTTCAGTTTGCCGATCCCCGCACCGCCTTGCCGCTCTGCAATTAGATTTTAAACCGGGCCGCGCCCTCGGTCAGTTGTTGTGCCAGGCGGGCCACTTCCTGACTTTCGCTCATCGTTTGTTCGGCCTGAGTGGCACTTTGCTGCGCCAGGCCGACAATTTCGTGCATCCGGTCGTTGATAGCTTGCCCGAGTTGTTGCTGGCTTTGACTGGCCTGATTGACGGCACTGCTGATCCGCAGCGTGGCGGAAATCGCCTCTGTGACTGCGGTCAGGGAGGCAACCAGTTCCGTCATGGTCGTCACACACTGTTCGGCTTCCTGTTTACCGGTTAATACTGCGGCGACCGCCTGCTGACTTTGTTGTTGCAAATGTTCAATCATCTGCCGGATTTCACTGGTGGCCTGCTGGGTGCGTCCGGCCAGTGAGCGTACCTCATCGGCGACCACGGCAAAGCCACGGCCTTGCTCACCGGCACGCGCCGCTTCAATGGCGGCATTGAGTGCCAGCAGGTTAGTTTGCTCAGCAATGGCGCTGATAGTGGTCAGGATACTGCCGATATTGGTTGACTGATCATCGACCTTATTCATGATCTGGCTGGTGCTAACCAGTTGCTGTGCCAGCTTATTAATACGCTGGTTGTTGGCCCCCGCCAGTTGGCTGATTTGCTGGCTTTGCTGCAAGGCCTGCTGCATGGCTTCACCGGCATCAGCAGCGTGGACTGCGACCGCCTGGGTATTTTCTGCCAGTTGCTCAGTAATTTGATTTACGCTACCGATTTGCTGCTGTTGGGCATGCAGCGACTGGTTGATCTCGCCGACCGCAGTGGTGGAACGCTGCGCCGTACTGCTCAGGGCACTGGCATTTTGCTGGATATTGGTCAGTAAGCCACTTAAGGCATTGATCAGGCTATTGACCTTTTCCGATAAGGCTCCAAATTCATCTTGCTGTTCGATATGGAGCTTGCGGGTTAGATCGCCCTGCGCAATATAGCCCAGCACATGGTTAATCCCGGCCAGCGGCTTTAACATCGCACTAATAGTAAAATAGGCGGTAGTCGCCGCCAGTACGACCAGCACCAGCATCATAAACCAGGTTCGGGTACTACCGGAGCTGAGGGCGCCGGAGGTTTGTTGTTGCAGGGTACTAAAGCGCAGCCCGGCTGCGTTAACCACCTGATCCAGCAGCTCCAGCGCCCGCCCGACTTGTTGTTCCGCGGTATTCAGGGCATTACGGGCTTGCTGCAAGGCACTGAGTTGTTGTTGCTTTAAGGTCAGTAAGTTAGGCTCAGCACCGAGCGCATCATTTAACTCCTGCCAGTGCATAGCAAAATTCTGCCACAGGCCATCGGTATTAATTGACTCGGCTAATTGCGCCAGATAATCGACATTAACCTGCATATCGCTGAGCGCAAAGCTAACGTTATCCTGATTGCGCTCCAACTGGCTGTACTCGCTATAGGCTGCAGTTTCCCGCAGCGTATTCACCAGACCAACCAACTGACCGTCTAAGCGGCCGGCGGTGCCGGCAATAATTTCTGCAGTTTGGCGGTTACGCGGTAATTCCAGCTCTGACAGTTCAATCAGGGCGGCGCCAGCTTCATCGAGCAGGGTTTCCAGCCGCGCCAGCTCAGTGCTCAGCTGCTGTTGCAGCCGTAAACTGCTCAGGCGGGCGCCAAACATTGTGCTGGACGCCTCAGTGTAACGGTTGGCATGTTCGGTGGCGCTATTCAGACTTTGCTGCAGCTCGCCGCCCAGATTTAACTGTTGAAACTGGCTCAACAATTGATTAAATGCCTGTTGTTGCTGATTGAAGTTCTGCTGATATCGCTCAATATCGGCTTGTTGCTCGGCCGTAAAGCCGGACGCGGTCAGACGGGCCAGCTGCAATAACAGGATCTGTGCCTGATTGCTTTGCTGTTGCGCCGGCACGGCCAATTCGTTCATCTGGGTATTGGCGGCAGTGACACTGCGAAAACTGCTTAGAGCCGATAAACTGGCGATCAGTAATAGGAGGGTGATAAAGCCAAAGCCGATAATGACTTTATGCGCAACGGTTAACTTCATAGCGTAAGCCCCTGTCTGGCCAGATTTTAGTATAGTGATTTTTCAGCGTCTGGTACGCCGTTTTGCGTTAGAAGGACGTTAGCAGGTTTTTTAATACTGGTCTAGCCAGTAGTAACAGAGAAAATGCCCGGCAAAGCCGGGCAAAGGTAGGTCTGACTGTTAGAAGCTGCAGAGCAGTTGCGGCGGTATAAATTGGTTCAGTTTTCCGTCGCGGAGTAAGTTGGCGCTTTGTTCGATATCCGGGCCAAAATAGCGGTCCTGATCATAAAAAGCGACCTGCGCACGCAAAATGGCTTTGGCCTGCTCCAGCAGCGGGGTAGTTTTTAGTGGCGCACGGAAATCCAGCCCTTGCGCTGCCGCCAGATACTCTACCGCCAGTACGCCGGCGGTATTCTCGGCCATATCGGCTAGCCTACGCGCGGCAAAGGTGGCCATCGACACATGGTCTTCCTGGTTAGCTGAGGTCGGCAGGCTATCTACTGAGGCCGGATGCGCCAGCGATTTATTTTCCGATGCCAACGCCGCTGCCGTGACCTGCGCAATCATAAAGCCGCTGTTGACGCCGCCATTCGGCACTAAAAACGCCGGTAACTTACTTAAGCTGGCATCAATTAACAGCGCCATCCGCCGCTCCGACAGGGCACCAATTTCGGCAATCGCCAGTGCCAGATTATCGGCGGCCATCGCCACCGGCTCGGCATGGAAGTTACCGCCCGATAAGATATCGCCATCGTCGGCAAATACCAGCGGGTTGTCGGTAACACCATTGGCTTCTACCGCTAACACTGCGGCTGCCTGACGGATTTGTGTTAAGCAGGCGCCCATTACCTGTGGCTGGCAGCGCAGCGAGTAGGGATCCTGCACCTTTTCGCAATCTTTATGCGATTGGCCGACTTCTGAGCTATCTTGCAGCAGGTGGCGGTAAATGGCGGCTGCGTCAATTTGCCCTCGCTGGCCACGAGCCAGATGAATACGCGGGTCAAAGGGCGCGCGGCTACCCAGGGCGGCTTCCACGCTTAAGGCGCCAACCACACTACCGGCGGCAAACAGATCTTCTGCCCGGAATAAACCTTCCAATGCCAAAGCCGTAGAAGCCTGGGTGCCATTTAACAGCGCCAGACCTTCTTTGGCCGCCAGCGTCAGCGGCTGTAAACCGACCAGGGCTAAGGCTTCTTTTGCATCATAGATTTGGCCCTGATAACAGATTTCACCTTCGCCAATCAGTGGCAGCACCATATGCGCCAGCGGTGCCAAATCACCAGAGGCGCCGACTGAGCCTTTTTCCGGAATGCACGGATAAAGCCCGGCGTTGACCATGTCAATTAGCAGCTGGATCACGCTTAAACGGATGCCAGAGAAGCCACGGGCCAGGGAGTTAATTTTCAGTACCATCATAAGCCGTACCGTGCTGTCGGCCATAAACTGACCAAAGCCGGCGGCGTGCGATAACACGATGGAGCGCTGTAACAGCTCCAGCTCTTCATGCTTGATTCGGGTATTGGCCAGCAGGCCAAAGCCGGTATTAATACCGTACACCACTTTGTTTTGCTTGATAATATCGGCGACACAAGCAGCCGATTTTTCGATAGCCGGGATCGCAGCTGGATCCAGTGTCACCGTGACCGGGCCTTGCTGCACGGCACGCAGTTGCGCCAGTGTCAGCTGGCCGGGAGTAAGTTGTAGGGCGTAGTGCATAAATTAGTCTCTGTTTAACATAGGGAGGTCAAGACCCTGCTCGTGAGCACAGTCCACCGCAATCTGATAGCCGGCATCGGCATGGCGCATTACACCGGTGCCCGGATCATTCCACAGTACCCGGCTTAAACGGGCGGCGGCCTGCTCGGTACCGTCAGCCAGGATCACCACACCACTGTGTTGGCTGTAACCCATACCCACACCACCCCCATGATGCAGCGATACCCAGGTGGCGCCACCGGCGGTATTAAGCAGGGCGTTCAGTAATGGCCAATCCGATACGGCATCTGAGCCATCCAGCATGGCTTCGGTTTCGCGGTTCGGGCTGGCAACGGAGCCGGAGTCCAGATGATCGCGGCCAATAATAATGGGGGCTGAGAGTTCGCCGTTTTTCACCATCTCATTAAAGGCCAGCGCAATGCGGGCGCGATCTTTTAAACCGATCCAGCAAATCCGTGCTGGCAAGCCCTGAAACTGAATGTGTTCACGCGCCATATCCAGCCAGTTATGCAGGTGCGGATCGTCCGGGATCAGCTCTTTTACCTTGGCATCGGTTTTATAGATATCTTGTGGATCGCCAGACAGTGCTACCCAGCGGAAGGGGCCAATGCCCTGACAAAATAGTGGCCGGATATAGGCGGGTACAAAGCCAGGGAAATCAAAGGCATTGGCTACGCCAACATCCTTTGCCATCTGGCGGATATTATTACCATAGTCCGTTGCTACCGCCCCACGCTGCTGCATGGCTAAGATGGCTTTTACCTGTACCGCCATTGCCGCTTTAGCGGCCGCGACCACGGCATCTTCATCCTCAGCACGTTTGGCTTGCGCCTGCTCCAGCGTCCAGCCCTGTGGCAGGTAGCCATTCAGCGGATCGTGCGCCGAGGTTTGATCGGTGACCACATCCGGCGTGATACCGCGGGCCACCAGCTCGCTAAACACATCGGCTGCATTGGCCAGCAAGCCGATTGAGGTCGGTTTACCGCTGGCTTTGGCTTGTTCTAACATAGCCAAAGCTTCATCCAGCGAGTAGGCTTTTTGATCCAGATAGCGGGTCTTAAGCCGGAAATCGATGCGGCTTTCATCCACTTCACAGGCCAGCATATGAAAGCCGGCCATCGTCGCGGCCAGCGGCTGGGCACCGCCCATGCCACCGAGGCCGCCGGTCAGGATCCACTTGCCTGCTGCCTTGCCGGCAAAATGTTGTTTGGCAATGGCGACAAAGGTCTCATAAGTACCCTGCACAATGCCCTGAGTACCGATATAGATCCAGGAGCCGGCCGTCATCTGGCCGAACATGATCAAGCCCTCGCGCTCCCAGCGGTCGAAGTTCTCCTGGGTGGCCCAGTGGGGGACGATGTTGCTGTTGGCGATGAGCACGCGCGGCGCGTCCTCATGGGTGCGG